>Ga0123356_10000043_pt1 | contig 134576 bp, 116 predicted proteins | sample TergutEmb28metaG_2_FD_92546 | JGI IMG/M metagenome (GOLD analysis project Ga0123356, IMG submission 92546) | Embiratermes neotenicus P3 segment gut microbial communities from Petit-Saut dam, French Guiana - Emb289 P3 | ecosystem: Host-associated > Arthropoda: Insects > Digestive system > Gut ... | reverse complement strand
TATTAATATTCAAAATGAAAATGGCAAAGCAAAACCATACCAAATAAAGCAGTTTTTAGCATTGGTAGAAAAGTACACTTTAAGCATGGAGGACTAATCAGTGAGAGAGTATCATATTAATATTTTCTATAGCAAAGATGATAAAAGTTATATTGCCGATATACCTGACTTAAAATTCTGTAGCGCTTCAGGCAATACACCACAAAGAGCATTAGAAGAAGTTTTAATTGCTAAAAAATTATGGCTTGAAGAAGCACAAGCAAGTGGATTAAAAATACCATTGCCAAAATACAAGCCTTTGATTTATCAAGTAGACTTGCAACCTATGTTTTCTGTTTAATTTATCTGTTTTTTATAGAAAATTAAGCTTATCGGTTGCCTTGTAGCCATTGTGGTTGCTGTACTTTTGGAAAAGTCCTGTATCACCACTCTGACCATAGGAAAGTTGCTTTCCCTCACTTTGAGGGAAAGCAACTTTTACTAAGCTGGCTGCTTAGTAAATTTTATGGAAAATGTGCTATATTTATAGGGTGGGTTCTTCAAAGCTGTATAGTTGTTCGTTGACTTCGCATACGCTGCTGTTGTTGTGGATGCCGTAAAGGATGATGCTGTCGCGTTTTATTTTGGGGTAAAGAGGGGCAAGGCCGGAGGCTTTTAATAGGCTTTGTGTTTCTTCTACATTTAGAGTCAGTCCAAAACACAGGCATAATAATATATCTCTTGAGGGTTTGCGTGTTCCTGCAAATATCTGGTATCCGTAGATATCATTGATCTCAGAACGTTTAATTACATTTGGTTTTGATAGACCTTTTTCTTTTGCATACTTATTAAGCGCATCTGCAATGGTTATATTTATAAACGACTCTTTATTCTCATTAACATATGATTGAATATCGTTAGTTTTGGAAAGTGATTGCATTAAGTTCTCTGTTTTATTATGTTTCAATGTTATCCCCTCCCAAAATGAAGTTTAGCATGGTATACTACAGTTTGCAAGCATCATGCCTGTGGAGGATAAAACCGAATGGTTGAGTGGCTGAATAAAACTGTATCAGAGCAATATAAATTAGTCAGAGTTTTGCGAAGCTCTGAAAAATCAGGTATTCAAGTTTTACGCCACAAGACCCTTGATAAAAATATTGTTAAGCGTGTTTTTGAAGGTAACGGCGACGTTTATCGTATTTTACAAGGTGTTTTACATCCGAATATCCCCATTATATACGAAGTCGTTACAGAAGACCTGCTTACTATAGTCCTTGAAGAATATATAAACGGTATAACCCTGTCAGATGAATTGCAAGACAAGGTATATTCCGATAAAGCCACACGGGTAATAATACGGGACTTATGTAGTGCACTGGCAGCCCTGCATTCTATGGGAATAATACACAGAGATGTAAAGCCCGAGAATGTGATGATAAACAGTGACGGCATCGTTAAGTTAATTGATTTCGATACAGCCCGGATGTTTAAAGCATATAAATCGGAGGATACAAGTGTCATCGGTACTACAGGCTTCGCCGCTCCCGAACAGTTCGGCATATCTCAATCGGATGAACGCACCGATATATTCTCTATCGGTATTTTAATGAATGTTATGCTGACAGGTGAGCATCCGTCGAAGAGTCTTTATAAAGGTAAGCTTTCCGGTGTTATTGAAAAATGTACACAAATCGACCCTAACAAACGTTATTCCGGTGCATTATCTCTTGCAAAGGAGCTCTGATTATGGACATAAAAAACTGCCCTTATTGTAATATCGAGCTTCCGAGCGAAGCAAAATTCTGCCTGTCTTGTATGGAAAAGTTGGTTGAAGAAAAACCTATTCAAAACACAGATATAAGAAAAAGCAGAAAAAACTTATTGTTTGCAGGGCTTTTTGTTGCTGCGGCTGCGTTTATTGTTTTATTAATATTCTTTATTTATGATACAAATCAAAATTCTCAAGCGGATGAATCAACCATCATAGTTTCTGCGTGGACGATGAAAATGCGTCCGCATGGCGGTATTGATACTTTTAATTTTGCCCGTGAAAACAGTATAGTCGGATTCGGTTGGAGCTTAAACGGCAAACCAACAACCATTGCAGAATACCGGGAAATCAGAAAACAAGAAAACGCTTATGAAGGCGACACTCTTTTAAGTAACACTCTTGATGATTTTGAAAACATAACAAATGTTGACAGCATTTATACACATCTGGTATGGGTTGTCGACCCGTACGGTTATTACTATATATGCGAAATAACAGGGCCTTATGAATACAGCCGCAGCCCGGAGCATGATGAAGCAGGACTTGTAAATTTTGCAAAATGCATATTCTACAGAATCGGCACAGCAGACCTTGTTCCCTCATCGGTAATCGAAACGCTGTCTGACGGCGAGCTGGTTATACACATTCAGGGCAGAGAAGCAACAGATATCACAAAACAATTATGGCTTGTAGCAAAAACCGTGCAGAATTAATCATATACTAAGCACGCTGCATAGGACAAAAAACCACTGTGAATGTTACACTCATGGTGGTTTTTATCATTATAAAGGCTTATAAATAACCTTAGCTGACAGCATTTTAGTGGAGGAGCAAAGTATGAACATGAAACAATGTGCACAAGGCGGACACTTCTTTGACGCATCTATTCATAGCGACTGCCCTTATTGCAACACAAGCAGTGTTGGATCAACAATACCTCTCGATGTGGGACACACAGTAGCCCAGGGCAGTGTTGGAGATATTGGACGCACAGTTGCAATTATAAAAGAAGAACTCGGAATAGACCCGGTTGTTGGCTGGTTGATATGCTTGGAAGGTAATGAAAAGGGCCGTGATTACCGTATTCATACCGACAATAATTTTATCGGCCGCGGTGATAACATGGATATCTGCATACGTGGTGACGATACGATATCACGGGAAAATCACGCCACTATCAGTTATGACTCCAGAGAAAAGGTGTTTTATTTTACCCCGGGTGACGGCAGGAGTATTGTAAGGCTAAATGACAAGGGTGTTTTTTCAACCACTGAGTTAAAAGAACACGATATTTTGGAAATAGGTAAAACAAAGTTAATTTTTATGCCGCTTTGCGGAGATAAATTCGAATGGGTTTAGTTAAGAAAAAAGGGTTGACATGCTCTGTTCTGATTGGCAATGCACATCATATAGGTATGCGCGATATACAACAGGACAGTTTTTGTATCTCGGATTTATCTGATGTTGAGCTGTGTGCAAGTAAAGGAATATTTGCAGCTGTTGCCGACGGCATGGGTGGTATGGCAGACGGTGACAAAGCAAGTATAATAGCTTCCCGTACCATGATGCAATATTTTAATGAGGTTGCTTCAACCGGCAGGCCTGAGTTGGATTTGCTGAGTATGGTTATTGCAGCAAATGAAAATGTAAATCGTTTTATGACAGGAACGGAGCAGGGTGGCTCAACTGTGGCCGCTGTTAATATCCGCAACGATAGTTTTTATTGGATAGCAGTAGGAGACAGCCGTATCTGCCTCGTCAGGGGTGGAGCAATCATACAAATTAACCGTGAGCATATATATGCAACCGACCTCGATGAAATGGCTGCCAGAGGCGAACTTTCATGGGAGTCAGCTGCTGCCGACTCAAAGCGTACAGCTCTTACAAGTTATCTTGGTTTAAAAAGCATTGAAAAAATAGACCGTAACCTTTACCCCGCACAATTAATAAACGGTGACCGTATACTGTTAATGTCAGACGGTATTTTTAATACTTTAAACGATAAAGAGATTTTAAGCACCATGTCACTGTCACCTCAGAAAAGCGCTGCAGGCTTAATGGAAATGACACTGGGTAAACAAAACCCGAATCAGGATAATTTAACTGTTGTGATTCTTGAGTATAAAAGTACCCATAAATAAATATTAATGTCAATAATTTATATAATGAAGGGAATTATCATATTATGCCGGGAAATACAACTTTTTTTATAAAAGCTGCCGACAAAAAAATAACATGGGGAGATATTTTCTCAACTGTGTTTAAAAGTCACAGCAAAGAAGATTTAGCACGTTTGTTTATGGCGGGAACTGCATTATCCACACCGCATGAAAGTCGAATGTTGTCAGAATGGCAGAAGCCGTGGGTATTTTCGAGAGTAGGTTTTGCCGCTCTGGGATTTATCTTAATAATGTATGTTCTTTATTTATTCGGTGCAGGAATTTATATGTTTATACCTACTGTGTTCGTGGGTGCTACAGTTATTCCGCTGGTTGTGCTGATATTGTTATGGGAGCTAAACATCCCGCGAAATATTCCAATTTATGCAGTATTGGGAATGTTTTTTATCGGCGGTGCTCTTTCCTTGATTTTTACTCTAATATTTGACGGGTTTTCTAATATGGAAGGCGCACAGTGGGCGGCAATAACAGAAGAACCTGCCAAGCTTTTAGCACTTAGTATCTTTTTATATAAAGCAAAGTACAAATATACCTTAAACGGTATCTTAATCGGAGGAGCTATCGGTTGCGGTTTTGCCGCTTTTGAAACAATGGGTTATTTCTTAAACTTTTGGAGTTTTGACATCCTTGTTCTCAGGGGGCTTCTGGCTCCCGGAGGACATGTGGTCTGGGCTGCTCTTTACGGTGGTGCACTAGCAATGGCTAAAGGCAGCGATAATTTAAAGATAAAATACTTTATAAGTCCGGTATTTCTCTTTTATTTTGCTGTTGCTGTGGGGCTTCATTATTTATGGAATTTAGATTTTAGAATTTACAGTATTCCGGTAATTGTTGATGTAAAGTTCTTAATTCTTATTACTGTTGCTTGGTTTTTCCTGCTTAGGATAATTAAACAGGGTGTTAATGACTGTGTAAAGATACCTCAAAGTGAACCGCAACCGGATTTACATTCGCCGCCTGTATCGGCTGATGCAGCATCTGCTCCGTCACAGTTAACTCCACAAAGCATGACACTGCGCGGGGTAGCAGGAATTTACAGCGGAACGGATTTTCCGGCGTTACAGGGAAGGCTTGTAATAGGCAGGGATGCAAAACAGGTTAATATTGTTTTTCCGCCTGATGCTCGCGGGATTAGTAGTGTCCATTGTGAAGTAAGGTTCGAAAATGGTATCTATGCATTAATTGACAGAAATTCCAGTAACGGAACCTTTCTTGCCGACGGTACAAAACTTAGTCCGGGGCAGCCATACACTATTACACAAAAAAGCAGATTTTATCTTGCTGCAAAGGAAAATATGTTTGAAATTGTGTAGCAGGAGGATCGTTATTTTATGCAAATAGAATTGGCTTCATTCTCCTGTAAGGGAGGAAGAGATTATAACGAGGACAGCATACGGTTCTTAGAACACGACGGTGTTTGTGTTGTTGTGGTTTCAGACGGATTGGGGGCCCATGGCGGCGGACATATTGCATCCTCGGTTACATCGGATTATCTGGCAGCAGCTTTTTTTGAAAATCCGAGAATTGACCCGGATTATGTTAAGCAGATTTTTAATGATGCAAATACAAGAGTTCTTAATGAGCAAAAACCGGATCAGAAAATGAAAAGCACCGGTGTTGCATTATTCATAGCAAACAGCACTGCTATATGGGGTCATGCCGGTGATTCCCGGTTATATTATTTCTATAATAAACAGCTGACAAAACGAACTTTAGACCACAGTGTATCTCAAATGGCTGTTTTCTCCGGAGAAATTAAAGAAGATGAGTTGCGCCACCACGAGGACCGTAACAGAGTACTCAGAGCTTTCGGCGGCGATAAGCAAATTAAAGCAGAGGTATCGCCGATGCTATCATTTACGTCCGGTTTTCATGCCTTTCTTCTTTGTACCGATGGGTTTTGGGAATATGTTATTGAGAATGAAATGGAGCATGATTTATTAAAATGCAACACCCCGAATGAATGGCTTTTGAAAATGGTTCTGCGAATCTCAAAACGTGCTCCCGATAATAATGATAATTTTTCAGCGGCAGCGGCTTTTATTGCTGTGGATTGAGGAGGTATTTATGAAAAAATCTTTAGTTTCATTAACATGTGTGATAATACTTTGTTTCATCATGGTTATCACAGCCGGTGCAAGCACTGTTCTTGAGCTTCATTTAGAGGATGTAGTTATTACCGATGATGGTTTGCATGTATTTTGCAACACTAATGCCGAAACTGTGCCGCAAGCGGATCAATTAACTGCAACCCTTGGAAACATGCCGCTTTCAGTAAATGATGTAACAGTTTTTTCGGATACAGATGAAGGAGTAACATATTTATTTCTTGTTGATGTCTCAGGGTCGATACGCACATCACATTTTCAGGCAATAAAGGATATTATCAACTCTATCTGTGATGAACTGTCCGATAATGATAATGTCGGTATTTTTGCATTTGGTACAGAAACATATACTCAGCCATTTGTTTCCGACCCCGATGATATTGCCGGGCAGCTTGATTTTATTGATTCCATTAACCGGCGGCAGGAGCATACCAGCCTTTATGAAAGTGTATTTACTTCCTTGTCTGTATTAAATTCTTCTGCGGAAGTAAGAGATAAAAGGGTTTTAATTATATTCTCCGATGGAGATGAGTATATTTTTCATGGCATGACTATTGAAGAAGCTGAAATACGAATAAGAGACAGCCGTGTTCCTATTTATACAATAGCCACACTTGGACGACATCCATCCTCCCGGTATGTGGAGTCAGCTAAAATCCTCGGCAGTTTTGCAAGAATATCCGCCGGAGGCCGTCATTATGTACATAATCTCGACCGGGAAATGTCGGATGAAATTGCCGAAGATATTATTGATTCAATTCAAAATAGTCTTATTGTTTCGTTAGGATTAAACGGTTTTCGGTCAGATGGCGAAAATATGATATTAAGGCTTGAGCTTGATATACCCGATGTCGGTAAAGCAAGTGACGGCTACGCTATATCTACGGTTGGATTAACTGTACCGGAGCCTGAGCCGGAATCAACTCCGCAGCCTACACCATCTCCGCTTCCGGAAGTAACACCCGAGCCTGAGCATGAAGAAGAAATATTATTTTTTCAAAAGTATTTTCTATGGATTATTGTCGGCGGAGGAGTACTGCTGGTTATAATCGGTTTAGTTTTATTCTTGATTCTTCGTAAGAAGTCAGCTAATGCTCCAAAGCCTTCATCCGCGCACGATTCCGCTTCTTTGCTTCCAAATACAAAAAGCCCTTCAGAAGACGGAATGTCTGCTGTCCCAATGTCTGCTGCTTTGAAGTCACCACCCGGTAAACCTGTGATATCTTTACGATTAACCAAAATCGGTCTAGTAGAGGAACAGGTATTTAAAGCAGATTTTACCGGTGAATTGATTATCGGCAGGGACCCTGCTAAAGTATCGTTACCGTTTAAGGATGATAGTAAACTGTCAGCTCGGCATTGTTCAATAAGTTATGAGCAGGATGGTATTATTTTGCGTGATTTGGGTTCAACAAATAAAACATTTGTAAACGGTGTGCCAATACTGGACAAATATACATTGGAAAATGACGATGTTATTTTGATTGGCTCAATGGAGCTGCGTGTAAATTGGAACACATTATAACTATAATAACCTTGTTCTCAGAGGTTAAGGAGTAAAACATATGATTGATTCTCCCAAAAACACCTGTATGAACTGCTTCACACAGCATACAGCACCAACAAACCCATGCCCTGTTTGTGGTTACGATGAGTTGAAGCAGGATAATGCACCGCATCTTTTGCGGCAACGTACTATACTTAACGGAAAATATCTTGTCGGGAAAGTGTTGGGGCAAGGCGGTTTCGGTATTACATATATTGGTTGGGACTTAAATCTCGACCTTAAGGTAGCTATTAAAGAATATTATCCGACAGGTTTTGTAACACGTGAAACAACCGGAACAGGAGCGGCGACTGTCCAGCCGTTTACAGGCTCCCAAGGAGAGTTTTTCGTTCAAGGCAGGGAGAAGTTTATCAATGAAGCGAAAACACTTGCAAAGTTCTTTTCATTGCCGGGTATCGTATCTGTCAAAGACTACTTTCTGGAAAACGGTACCGCATATATAAGTATGGAGTACATAGACGGAGAGACTTTAAAGGATTATTTGGCTAAAATGGGTGGAAAACTGCCCGCCGAGCAAGCATTCGACATGATTAAGCCTGTAATGTCATCACTTGCGGAAATACATAATACCGGTATTATCCATCGTGATATAAGTCCGGATAATATTATGATTAGTAAAGACGGATATATGAAACTGCTTGATTTTGGTGCAGCGCGCGACTTTACCGAGAGTGGTTCTAAAAGTATGTCTATCATGCTCAAGCCGGGTTTCGCTCCCGAGGAACAGTACCGCTCCAAAGGTGTTCAGGGGCCATGGACCGACGTATATGCTCTGTCTGCAACTATTTACAAATGTATTACAGGTGATACACCTGAGGAATCTGTTGAACGTGTCCGTAACGACGAAGTCAAACCGCCTTCATTGCTTGGTATACCGATTAATCCGGTTCAGGAAGCAGTATTAATGCAAGGTATGTCAGTACTGCAGAACAATCGTTTTAAGAATATGTCTGCAATGTATAATGCATTAATTGGTGTTTCATCCCCGCAATCATCTGCTCCAAACTCTATATCAGCATTTCCTGTAGCCGCCGGTCAACTGCAAGCTTCTGCAAATGAAAAAGGGTTTATGACATGGATTAAAAGCCATAAACCATTGATGATTGGTGTTTTAACACCTGTTGCAGCAGTTTTTATTCTTGGTATCGTCTGGTTGAGTAACAACCGGGAAGCACCACCTGCTCCACCAATACCACCTGCTAACGAAACCTTGCAAATTTCACCCGAACCAATCCAAACCCCACAACCCGAGCCAACCCCCGAAATCACACCAACCCCTGAACCAGACGAACCCGACACAGACACTAATCTTGACGAGCCGGAAGTGGACGAGTTCGCCCACATTCGAGAGGTTCTCGAGAGTTACGAGCTTGATTTTTTGATGGAGTTCTCTGAGAATGTTAATGTCGAATTTTTCAGTTTATTTAATAAAACATTAAACGAAGTTGAACAAATATTAGGAAAAGCAACAGAGGTGAATGAAGGTCGCTATTGGGTCTATTATTTTTATTTTCCCGGCATTGAAAATATTCGTTTCGAATTCTTGGATAATAGGTTGACAGAGATTTCAATGTCTATTTCTGACCTGTTTCCCGATAAAACAGAAATAGCTATGCATGAAATTTCAATGCTGTTTAGAAATAATACAGAGTTATATGGAATGTGGGAAGATGGAATTATGAGTGGGTATAATTCTTCGTTTTACTTTTCATTTTATTTTATAAACGACCTTGCCTTTACTAAACCCAGCAACATTGTTAGCATTAGGTCGTACATCGGTTGAGAACTTTACTTGGATTTTTAGGACTGTTGATCCTTGATTATATTTTATCTACGCCTGCGAGAAACCTTTTGGTGTTACGCTTTCTTTCAGGAGGACGTCGTGGGTGCCGCCTTCGATTATTGAGGTTTAGAACACGTGGGTTCGGTGAATCCAATTGCATTTAGAACCATTTTACATTCATCTTTTGGAATACCGGCTTTTTTAGTGTATATTTCAATTTTTTTTATTGCATTTTGTACGTCTGATAAAACTTTATCTGCTTCGTTTAGTGATATATTAAAGACTTGACAGTTACGTTTTAAGGCAGTTATTGCTCTTTCTTTTTCAAGCTCTGAAAATATACTTGTTACTCGAAGCGTTGTTGAATCAGGGGTCGGGTTTATATCAAAAACCGGAGATAACTTCCAGCCGCTTCCACTGTGGACCAGTCCATGATTTCGCAGATGGTCATCGGTGTTATTAAGTAAAATGTTTAATATAATACGTTTATATAGTTCATATAAATCGTCCTTTACCGAAATACTAATATCACGGAGTTTTTCTGCAATTTCATAATAATCGGCATGTTCACCATCGCTTAGTCCAAGCATTGTCATAGCACTAATGTAACCAATACGTTTTATGCCTGCTCTGTCAAATCGTTTCACCAGCAAAACATTTTGTCCATCAATTAAAACAAGCCTGTTTTCGGGAACATCAATTCCTGCTTCGGCAGCAATATTTAAGCACACCCATTCCCAAGCCATAACATCCCATTTATCTTGTTTGTGTGGAAACTTAGCAATAAACAAGTCTTCTCCATCAATGACCGCCGCTTTTGGTCGCGCGCCCCCCAAAGAAGCGGAACCCGCATTCAATAAAAAGGTTATTGCGTTTTCTTCATTTTCTGCTTCATAATTATGAGCTGCATATAATAATTTTGGTAAAGCAGTTAATTGCGGGATATTATCTGATGGATGCTCGAAAACCCCATCTTTTTCCAATGAAAACCGTAAATCTCCCTGCCGTGAAAAATCACTTACTCCCATTAAATAATCAACATCATTTAATCTTCTTGTTTGCTTGCTTTTATCCTTATATTCTTTCCTATAACGATGTCTTATAAGCGTTTGCCCCCATCTATCAGGTGACGCATCACGAAAAGCACCGGGAAGCCCATTCTTCGAAGGTTGTGCTCCGATTACAAGAGATAATGCAGGATCAATCGTCCAATTTTCTTTTCCTGACAGATAATCATCATCATAGGAAAATACACCATTAATACGTGAACGCTTTTCTGTCCAATAACATTTTCCGACATAGGTATTATTATATACATAAAATGTACTCATTATTTAATCCTCTTTGGTAGTTTATCATTTATTCTTGCTTTACCTAAATCGCTGGCTAGAGGGTCAATGCTGTCTGTAAGCGTTTCAAGTAAACCTAAGCTTCTCACCACTTCAAGAAGTGCGGAAGTAGTGACTGTCGAGTCACCGTTTTCAATTTTACGAAGAACTTTTAGCGAGATCCCGGCACGCTCCGCTACTTGTGTTGCTTTTAGCTTGTACAACAACCGCCATGTTTTTAAGTGGGTACCAATTTCAATGAAAGCATTATTAACTTGTATAGAATTTCTATTCATAATAATTATTATACATAAAAAACCCACCCTGTCAAGTTAACAGGCGCAATAGGGAGCGTTATGTTAATTAACACTCCCTATTGCGCCTGTTATAAGCTACGCCTGCGAGTAGCCTTTTGGTGTTACGCTTTCTTTTAAGAGGACGTCGTGGGCGCCGCCTTCGATTATTGAGGTTGAGGAGACTAGGGTCAGTTTTGCTTTTTCCTGGAATTCTGATATTGTACGTGCTCCGCAGTTACTCATTGTGGAGCGCATTTTTCCGAGTGTCAGGTTTACATTTTCTTTGAGGCTGCCTGCATATGGGACGTATGAATCTACGCCTTCCTCAAATTTAAGCTTGCTTCCCCCGCCGATGTCGTAACGCTGCCAGTTTCTTGCTCTTGCAGAGCCTTCTCCCCAGTATTCCTTCATGCAGCTGCCTCCTATACTTACACGGCTTGTTGGGCTTTCGTCGAAGCGTGCAAAATAGCGCCCAAGCATCAGGAAATCTGCGCCCATTGCGAGAGCAAGTGTAAAGTGATAGTCGTGTACAATTCCGCCGTCTGAGCATATCGGGATATATATTCCGGTTTTTTCATAATATTCGTTTCTTGCTTTTGAAACATCAATAACTGCAGTTGCCTGTCCGCGACCTATGCCTTTTTGCTCACGTGTTATGCATATTGAGCCGCCGCCGATACCAACTTTAACGAAATCTGCTCCGCTTTCGGCGAGAAACCTGAACCCTTCGCCGTCAACTACATTTCCCGCTCCGATTTTTACACTGTCTCCATATTTCTCACGTACCCACGAAAGTGTATTTTGCTGCCATGCAGTATATCCTTCCGATGAATCTATGCAAAGCACATCAGCTCCCGCTTCGATTAGTGCCGGAATGCGTTCTGTGTAATCATGCGAGTTAATTCCCGCTCCGACGATATATTTTTTATGAGAATCGAGCAGCTCAAGCGGGTTTGCCTTATGAGAATCGTAGTCCTTTCTAAACACCATATGCATTAATCTGCCTCGTTCATCTATAACCGGAAGGCAGTTTAACTTATGCTCCCAAATTATATCATTTGCTTCTTTTAGTGATGTCGCCGGTGGTGCGGTTACAAGCCTTTCAATAGGTGTCATAAAATCACGTACAAGCTCAGTCCCATCCATTCTGCTTACCCTGTAATCCCGGCTTGTTACCAGTCCGACAAGACTTCCGTTAGCCGTTCCGTCTGATGTTACTGCAACTGTTGAGTGACCGGTTTTTTCTTTGAGAGCAAGAATATCAAAAAGCTGTGCTTCCGGGCTTATGTTCGATTCACTTGTAACAAAACCCGCTTTATATGACTTTGCTTTTGCTACCATCGCAGCCTGACTGTCAATAGGCTGAGAACAGTAGATAAAGGAAAGCCCGCCTTCCTTTGCAAGTGCTACTGCCATATAATCATCCGATACTGCCTGCATAATAGCCGATGTCAAAGGAATATTTATACTAAATTGCGGCTCTTCACCTTTTTTATGCTTCACCAAAGGAGTTCTTAAGCTTATGTTGTCCGGTACACAGTCGGCACTTGAATAGCCGGGTACAAGCAAGTATTCATTAAATGTACGTGAGGGTTCGTTAAAATAGTATGCCATTGTATCTCCTCTCATTTTCATGCAGTTAATCTGTTGTTATTTTTGAGGTATTCATGGTATTATGCCCCATACAAATACGGCTGTCAAGGACGGAGAGTGTGTATAGTTCTTAAATTCTTCTAAATTTGTTCATTTTATGTACATAACATTTATTTACTATAATACCGAAATCAGAGGAAAGTGAGTTTAATTAATGTATCAAGAAAACAATGAAGAAAAAAACATGCATCCAAATCCTATGGATGTTAATTCCATGTACCAAAACCCTGTAAATAACGACCCGGTATACAGCTCGCAGATTTACGGTAATTCTGTCCATAATGAACCTGTATATTATTCTGAGCCCCGGAATGTTCCCGCTACCATGTATTCTCCCGGAATTTGTGTAAATCAACCGGACCCAAGAATGCGAGAGAATGATTCTATAAATAATCCGCAGCGTGACCGCAGTCAGGGGCTTGTCAGCTTTATAAGAGCTATGGCTCTTGTTTTGGCATGTACATTTTTCAGTGCTGCGGCAGCTTATGTTGTAATGGATTATCGCTTCGACAGAGGTGATTTTGCACAGCCTGCTCCTGTAATTCTGGGCGGCAATGCTATTGAAAGACCTCGTGATGAAAATCCGACAATCCCAATTATGGAAAAAAGCGACGAGCTGCCGGCACAAGAAATATATGATATGGCACGTTATCAGGTTGTCGGTATTAACACTGAAGCTCCGGGTTTATTCGGACTCCCGGATTTGTCGGGTTCATCTGCGCCAATATCCGGGTCCGGTTTTATTGTTTCAAGCGATGGTTACATCCTTACTAATTACCATGTAATTGAAGTCGCACATAAAAGTAACTTAGCGATTAATGTTGTTCTAAATGATGGTACATCATATGTCGCAAAGGTTGTAGGATACGAAGCGAGCAATGATGTAGCAGTAATAAAAATTGAAGCTACAGGACTTACTCCGTCAGTTATCGGTAACAGTGATAACATACGTGTCGGTCAGGCAGTATATGCAGTCGGAAATCCTTTTGGCGACCTTGTCTATACAATGACGGACGGTATTGTGTCGGCACTTGACAGAGTTGTATCGGTTGAAGGAAAAAGTATCAGAACATTTCAATTCAGTGCGGCAGTTAACCGCGGCAATTCCGGAGGCCCTATCTATAATACCAACGGCGAAGTTATCGGGATTGTAACAGCAAAATTTGTACGCGGCAATGTTGAAGGTATCGGCTTTGCAATACCAATAAATGATGCTATTGAAATCGCATCTGAGCTAATCGAGCATGGTTATATCTCCGGCAGACCTCTTATGGGAATAACGGGTCAGACCGTTTCCGATGCAAATGCCGATTACTTCGGCTGGGTTGTCGGTGTTTATGTAAGAAGCGTTGCACAGGGTTCGGCTGCAGAAAATGCCGGCATGATGGTTGGAGATATAATTATAGCACTCAATGGTGAGGAGACTTCTTCCATGGAAGCTTTGCGTTTTAATCTGCGCGACCATAGAGCAGGTGATACAACAACCATTACAATATGGAGAGACGGCGAAAGCATTGATTTAACTATAACCTTCGACGAGGATTTATATGCGGGACAGCCGCAAAACAGACCTGATGTAACGCCGGACATTCCCGACCCGTTTGATAATCAACCGTAAAACATATATTCCAATTGTTTAAGGAGTTGTTGCAAAGCAACTCCTTATTTTGTATAATAACCCCACGCCGTTTACGGCATCAGAGATACCGACGGCTGAGGGAACATTGAAACGCTTGATTTAATAGTCGCACTCGGTGCGGGTATTTTGTTCTCTTGTTATAATAAACCCTCACTATAAAATAGGAGATAATTAATGGGAAAAATAATTGCTGTTGCCAATCAAAAGGGTGGTGTGGGTAAGACAACCACCTGTGTAAGCATGTGTGCGGCATTAAACGAAATCGGGGTTAAGGCTTTGCTTTGTGATATGGACCCGCAAAGTAATGCAACCTCCGGAATGGGTTTTAACAAGGATAAAACTGTACATAACATGTATAGTGTTTTAATAGAGGGTGAGGATGTTAAAAAAGCTATTCATTCAACTCCTTACGGCGATTTATTGCCTTCAAACAGCATAATGTCGGGAGCAGGTGTCGAGATTGTCGGAATGACAGAAAATGCTCGTAATTTTGTACTTAAAAACACACTTTCTGTTATTAAAAATGATTACGATTTTATTTTTATCGATTGTCCGCCGTCTCTTGAGATGCTTACATTAAATTCGCTTTGTGCAGCTGATACTGTTCTAATTCCCGTTCAATGCGAATATTTTGCACTCGAAGGCCTAAAGGACCTGATGACAACCATCCGAATGACAAAAAAAGCATATAACCCTGAGCTTGAAATTGAAGGAGTCCTTTTAACCATGTATGATTCCCGGACAAATCTATCCTCGCAAATTGCAACCGAAATAAAAAAGTATTTTAAAGATAAAACATATAACATAGCAATCCCGCGCAGTGTGCGGATAGCGGAAGCTCCAAGTCACGGTAAGCCGATTATTGACTATGACCGTTATTCGCGCGGTTCACTGACTTATCAGGAGCTCGCAAAAGAATTTATCAAACGGAACAATCACAGTAAAGGAGGCGGGGTAAAATGAGTAAAAAAGGCTTGGGTAAAGGGCTTGGTGCACTTTTCGGCGAAGCAGCCGATGATCTCGGTGCAAATGATTTTGAATATCTCCCTTTGCAGCGTATCGAACCAAAGCAGGATCAACCCCGTACAGTCTTTGAAGAGGACAGAATCGAGGAGCTTGCCGACTCTATACGTGTTCATGGTGTTCTTTCACCAATTATGGTGCGCAGTACCGATGGTGATTTTTATCAGATTATTGCCGGTGAGCGCAGATGGCGTGCCGCTCGTCTTGCAGGGTTAACTCAGATACCCGCAAGAATAGTTATTGCCGATGACAAAACCGCACTTCAGCTTGCAATGGTTGAAAACCTGCAGCGTGAGGATTTAAGTCCTATTGAAGAAGCCCGCGGTTATAAAGCACTTATGGAAGAGTTTAAAATGACTCAGGAGGATGTTGCAGTCAGTGTCAGCAAATCACGTCCCGCTGTCGCAAACTCACTCAGATTACTGTCTTTACCCGATGAGCTTGTCGAGCTTGTTCTGCGCAAGGAATTAACAGCAGGCAGTGCAAGAGCATTGCTTGCATTAAAAAGCGAGGAACGCATGAAGGATGCGGCAAAAGCGATTATCGGCAGTGATATGAGTGTTCGTGAGGTAGAGGCTCTTGTCAGAAGGTTAAGCAAGGAAAAGTCTGATAAGTCAAAGAAATCAGGACTTGAGGTAAACTATTTACTTGAAGCGCAAAAGCGTTTAACTGCTTCCATGGGTAGGAAAGTTACTATTAAACAGGCAAAAGGCAAAGGGAAAATCGAACTTGAATATTATGACCGTGAAGACTTTGATGTTCTTTATGACGTGCTGTTAACCGGGGAGGCGGGAAAAGATGATTGATATTAAATTAATACGTGAAACTCCCGATGCTGTTAAACTAAGTATTCTTAAAAAAGGGAAAGATTATAGTACGGAAATCGACCGTATTCTCGTTTTGGATGTTAAACGCCGTGAATTAATCGCAACAAGCGAAAAAGATAAAGCAGAGCAAAATAAAGTATCCAAGCAAATACCGCAAATCAAAAAAGATGGTGGTAATGCAGCCGAAGTTATTGCAGAGCTAAATGTGCTTAAGGACGCTATCCGTGTTGCCGAATCTGAGCTTCGAGAAGTTGAGGGTGAGCTGGATGAGTTAATGCTCAGCTTGCCGAATCCTCCGGACGATGATGTGGTTGCAGGCGGTAAAGAGAACAATGAACCCTTACGATTCTTTGGCGAACCGCACAAATTTGATTTCGAGCCAAAAAATCATATTGACCTTTGTGCCGACCTTGGGCTTATTGATTATCAACGAGGTGTAAAGCTGGCGGGCAGCGGATTTTGGATATATCGCGGGCTTGGTTCACGTTTGGAATGGGCTCTTTTAAATTATTTCATTGATACTCATATTGCAGACGCTTATGAGCTGTTACTTGTTCCGCATATGCTTGAGTTTAAATGCGGAATGACTGCGGGGCAATTCCCGAAATATATTGATGAAGTTTACAGAATCGAAAACCCGACAGACGACAGCATTCATTACATGCTGCCTACTGCAGAAGCCGCTATTGCTTCTCTCCATCGGGATGAAATACTTTCAGAAGCAGAGCTTCCGAAAAAATATATTTCATATACGCCTTGTTTCAGACGTGAAGCAGGTACATACGGTGCCGATGAGCGGGGAATGGTTAGGGGTCATCAGTTTAACAAGGTGGAAATGTTCCAGTTTACAACACCTGAAGGCTCATCTGATGCATTTGATGAGCTTGTCGCCAAAGCAGAGGCGCTTGTTTCGGGACTTGGATTCCATTTCAGAACAGTTAAACTAGCTGCAGGCGATTGCTCTGCATTAATGGCACGTACATATGATATTGAAATTCAAATTCCGTCAATGAACGGGTATAAGGAAGTTTCCTCTGTCTCCAATGCACGTTGTTATCAGTCACGGCGGGGTGCAATGCGTTTTAAAAGAGAGTCCACCGGAAAAACCGAGTTTATGTACACTTTAAACGGCTCAGGTCTTGCAACAAGCAGGATTTTGCCTGCACTTGTTGAACAGAACCAACAAAAAGACGGCAGTATTGTGGTTCCCGAAGTATTGCGTAAATATCTTGGCGGTCTTGAAATTATATCAAAATAAGGTTTATGTTTTATGAATGAAGTTCGAATTGGGAAATGGGTTATATCCGGGGATTTTCTCTTATTTATGATTGCAAGTGCACTTCTCGGAATCACAATGGCGGTTGAAAATACATCTATTACAAACCGCCTGATTGAAGACCTGCATTTTACGGCAGATCAAAGAACACAGCTTGAAATGCCCCGTGAAATCCCGGGGCTGCTTGTTGTCTTTTTAGTCGGCGGGCTTGCGTTTTTAGGTGATGTGCGGACTGCTGCATTTGCGAATATTCTCGGGGGCTGCGGGCTTTTTGTGTTTGGGTTAATTCCCTCCGGTTATTGGCCTGTTGTTGCAGCACTAATGATATATAACACAGGAACGCATATATACATGCCAATGGCAGGTGTTATCAGCATGTCCTTTGCAAAAGGTGATAACATCGGCCGCAGGCTTGGTGAAATTCAAGCAATCAATATGGCGGCATTAATCCTGACTTCAGGTTCACTTTATCTGCTTTACAGATTTTTGAAAATTCCTTTTGTTGTTTCTTTTACTGCCGGAGCAATTGCAATGGTTATTGCAGGTATTTTATTTCTTTTTATGAAACCGATTCAAACAGCACCCAAAAGGAAACGTCTGGTAGTTAAAAAGAAATTCAAGCTTTTTTATATGCTGTGTATGATTTTCGGTATGCGAAAACAAATCACCATTACGCTTGTACCGTTACTTTTGGTAACCGTGTATAACCAGCCTGCAGAAACATTAGCAATTCTCTTTTTCATTGTTTCAATAGTAAATATTTTCTTTCGCCCTTGGCTTGGTGGTTTTATTGATAAAAAAGGTGAACGTTTTGTGCTAATGCTTGAAGCAATCCTTATTTTGGTTGCATGTACCGGGTTTGCATTTTCCCGGTTAATTTTCCCTGAAAATATTGCACTCATTGTTGTAGGGGTTTGTTATTTAATCGACAATCTTTTCTCGGGAGCCGGTATGGCAAGGACAACATATATAAAAAGGCTCTCGGACGACCCTGATGAAGTTTCGTCAACCCTTGCACTCGGCATTTCACTTGACCACATATTATCCATGTCAATGCCGATGCTTGCAGGCTTCATATGGGTAACATACGGCTATGGCTACATCTACGTCTTCTGCGGCGGTCTTGTAATTGCAATTTTGAACCTGTTAATATCAAACCGGATTCGAGTACCTGCAAAGCAAGAGGAAATGACTACAGAAAGCGTATAACAATGAATTAAATTACTTCGCTCTCATAACTCGCATTGCGTTGAATATTGCAATCAGGGATACGCCTACGTCGGCGAAAACGGCTTCCCACATAGTTGCAATTCCTACTGCTCCGAGAGACAGGAATATTGCTTTAACGCCAAGGGCGAAAATAATGTTTTGCCAGACCACCCGTTTTGTGAACTTTGCAACTTTTACTGCTTGTGCGAGTTTGGAAGGCTCATCTGTCATGAGCACGATATCGGCAGCCTCTATTGCTGCGTCAGACCCAAGTGCTCCCATTGCAACGCCTATATCAGACAGTGCGAGTGCAGGAGCGTCATTAATACCATCTCCGACAAATGCAAGCTTTCCTTTGTCGGTTTTTTGTTTTCCGAGCAGTTCAAGTTTTTCGACTTTTTCCTGCGGCAGCAGTTCACTGTAAACTTCATCAATTCCTATATCACTTGCAATTGCTTCTGCAATTTTTGTATTGTCACCTGTGAGCATTACAGTTTTGCCGACTCCAAGCTCCTTAAGCAAACGTATTGCATCACAGCTGTCCGGTTTTACCTCATCAGAGATTATTATATAGCCAAGATATTCGCTGTCTTGTGCGACATGTACTGTTGTGCCGACAGTATCTGCTTCAATAAATGATACTCCGTTATTTCTCATCAGCCTACTGTTTCCGGCAAGTACTTTTTTTCCGGTTATTATTACACTCACACCATGTCCGGCAATTTCCGTATAGTCGGATAACTCGTTTTTATCAACCTCTTTGTTATATTCGCGTAATATTGATAATGCAATCGGGTGGTTTGAATAAGACTCGGCAAACGCCGCTGTTTCAAGCAATGTTGAGCTTTCAATACCGGCTGCGGGATGTATTTCCGTCACATTAAAAACACCTTGTGTAAGAGTTCCGGTTTTATCAAATACAACAGTGTCAAGGTAATTTAATGCTTCGAGGTAATTGCCTCCCTTAATTAAAATCCCCTTCCTTGATGCTCCGCTGATTCCGCCAAAGAAGCTCAGTGGTATTGATATTACAAGTGCACACGGGCAGGATATAACAAGGAATATTAATCCCCTGTGAATCCACTCGGACCATGAAGCGCCCATTAAAAGCGGCGGTATAACAGCAAGTAATGCAGCAAGCCCGACTACGACCGGTGTATAATATCTTGCGAATTTTGTTATGAATTTTTCGGTAGGTGCTTTTTTTGCTGCAGCATTTTCAACAAGGTTGATAATTTTTGAAACTGTGGACTCACCATAAGTTTCTGTGACTTTTATTGTCAAAACTCCGTTTTGATTTACACTGCCTGATAATATAGCGTCACCTTCGGAGGCTCTGCGGGGAACGGATTCTCCCGTAAGAGCAGAGGTGTCAAGCATTGCCGAACCTTCAGTAACAACTCCGTCAAGCGGGATTTTTTCGCCGGGTTTAACAATAATATAATCTCCAATTTTAACATCAGCAGGAGATACTGTTAATGCTGTTCCGTCTTTTTGTTTAAGATTTGCACTATCAGGTCTAATATCCATTAGTTTTGCTATGTTCTTTTTGGATCTGCCGACAGCCATATCTTGAAAATATTCCCCAACCTGATAAAAAAGCATTACGGCAACCGCTTCCGCATATTCGCCTATTACGAAAGCACCAATGGTTGCGATAGCTATAAGAAAACTCTCATCAAAAACTCTGCCTTTTAATATATTTCTGCAGGCCCTGAGCACAACCTCTCCGCCTGCTATCAGATAGCCAAGGATGTAAATAACCAGCGGATAATAAAACGGGACTTCGCTTAAATGCTCAATTAATAATCCCGCCGTAAGAGCTAAACCTCCGAGAACAAGCCATAACAGTTGATTTTTGTCCGTTGAAGAACTGCCGCCGCTGCAGCCGCAGCCTCCGTGTCCATGGTCGTGGTCTTTTATATCGTCTTCATGAGAATCATGTGTGTGTATATCATGCTCGTGTGACATGGTGTTCCTCCGATAATTAATGATTTGAACTATTTCCATCTTTCTTTAATTAAGCCGTTTTGTCAAGTAAAATGTCGAATATTTATTTTACCCTCCAATTAAAGCACTGTGGTTTATAGAAAGTCTTTGTGATATTATACTAAAGGGTTGTTATGAAATATAAAACTTTTATTTTTGATTTTGATTATACGCTTTGTGATGCGACAGTGGGGATTGTTGCTTGTGTTAACTATGCTCTCGGACAGCTTGGGCTAGGGGAAAAGAGTTGTGATGCAATTAAAAGGACTGTTGGAATGACATTAAGCGATATGTTTTTCACATTAACAAAAGTTTCTGACGAACGTGCAACAAAGCAGTTTTTTGCATATTTTATGAATAAGGCCGATGATATAATGACTGCAAGCACGGTTTTAATTCCGGACAGTATTGATACTTTAACCCGCTTAAAGCAAAAAGGCTGTAACACCGCAATTGTTACAACAAAAGTCCGTTACAGGGTTGAAGAAATATTGCGCAAGTATAAAATCACAGATTTAATAGATATTGTTATAGGACTGGAAGATGTTACCGAACCAAAGCCGTCACCGGAGGGATTGCTTAAGGCAATAGATTTCTTTGGAGTTGATAAAGAAACTGTTTTATTTACAGGTGACAGCCTGATAGATGCAAACACCGCAAATAATGCTAATGTTGACTTTGCTGCTGTGCTGACGGGCACAACAGCAAAGGATGCTTTTTTCACTTTACCTTTTAAATATATAGAAAACACCCTCACAGAGATTATATCATCTTGTGAAAACAGCCCCCGGAGCTAATTGTAGCAAAAGGTGATTAGTCTCTTTCGCTTAAATATGTCTGAACACGGTTTTGTAAAATCCGTGCTGTGTCGGAAGCCGACCTGTTACCTGCAAGAAATGCCGGAAGCTCTTCTTTCATCATATTTTCTATTGCTTCGTTTTGATGACTTAAAATACTTGCATTTTCAATAATTTCCCGCAAGCCGCTCTCTTCTGCATCGCTTAGTGCATAAAGCCAAGCAAAAACATCGCCGGTTCCCCTGCCGACATGGGGTTTTTCTTCTTCGATGCCATCTTCATCCGGTCCGTAAAGAGGTGTTTTTCTTTTTTCAATCGCTTTATCGAATAAGTCCGTTCGTAACGGAAAACCGGTTAATGATAACTCATTCAAGTCGATGTCCGGCTTTAAAAAGCTGCGTATAAAGCTCCATGCGGCATCTTGATTTTTACTGCTTGCGCTTATCGAAAATCCACTTGCTTCAATTACATGAGCACCGCCATCCGGAGTTGGAAACCCAAGGGCGACAATATCATCACCAAGGAGTTCTGTATAAAGCTGGTAATAATCCACAGCAAATATATTGATAATATCGAACAATTGTTCACCGCGGAGCATACGTGTGATTGGAGAGAGATATTCTTCATCCCAGGGAGGCGGGACCTTTGGTAAGCGGTTTGCAACTTCCAGGAGGCTGATAAACTCATCGCTGTCCAGATATGCTTTATTCTCCGCCCAGTTAATAAACTTATGCCCGGTATACCCGAATGCCCAATCAAGAAACCACTCGGCAGTCATAAATTCAAACAAAATAAACGGTACATCCGAATTATTTGTTTCATTTATCAGCGAAAGCATTTCATCAAATGTCCACGACTCAATATCACCAACCATATCGGGCATGCCTATCATTGTATTAACGTAAAAAGTATACGGAATCTCGTAAAGTGACCCGTCGGAAGATTCCAGTGCATTTAGAATATTCGGGAAAAAATCTGACCTGTCAAGTTCAGGGTCAGCATCGATAAACGGGTATAAATCAATTAGCAAACCCCGTTCAATCATAACGTCAAAATGAGCACCGAGACCATACATGATGTCGGGTGCATTTCCTGTCATAAGGTCTATCATAAAGCGTTGCATTGTCATGGTGTTGTTTTCGTCCCAAATGTCGTATAGCTTTTGAAATTCAATAACTTCAATTTGATAGTTTTGGTTTTCACGATTAAATCTATGAATATGGTTACGCATTATAGCGTTACCATGCAAGGAATCAACGACAATCGTAATAATTTCAACTTCGTTTAAGCCCGTTCTTTCTGTACGGGTTAATATTACTTTCTCCGCAAGCCAGGTGTTATTTGCATTGTCTCTGTTATTTATAAGCAATACCAGCTGTTCTTCATTAAATGTGAATAAAAAAGCATATAAATTTATTTCAATATTTGTTTCTACCCAGTTGAGAATCATAGTTTTATCTCCGGTGTCAAATGTATACCCAAATAACCCGGAACCATCATCTATGTATAAATCGAACGGGTCAGCCGCTCCGGCAGTGTACATATCCCTGATATCCGTTACATCAATTTCATAAGCTTCACCCCAGTCACCTGCAGCAAAGTCAACCTCACGCAGGACTGTACGGGATGAGTCTATTTCTCTTGCCGTATCACTGATAAATACTCTTCCGTCCTTCATTTTGCTAAGTGAGTAACCATGATTAACTTCCATTTGGCCATGCAGGGAGAATTGATTATCAATTATATAAACATCAATCTTTCCCGCACCGGACATCATCAGAAGAATTTCACCTGTTTCCGTTATTAAAGCGTTTCCAACCGGGAATGATTCGTTAAACTCAGGAAGGATGCTTGTAAGATCATGTTGATTTAACCCAATGCCGTTATATGCATATTCTGCATATATTACAGAAGTAACAGCTCCGGTATCTGTCATTTCAACTCCTGTAAATATAATTGCATAGTTATTTTCTTCTGTTACAGATAAAGCTGAGATTGCAATATTATGAAAGGGAAGATAAACTTCAACCTGTGAAACCTGTGTGCCGTCAGGTTTCATGCTTTCTATTACTATTTTTCGCTGCATTATTTCTTCCGCAGTCTCTGCCACATAACAGTAGTATATCAGGTCGTTATGAACGATTGCTTTATGAATAATCTCTTTTATATTTTCAAGGTCAATAAATTCAGGTATATACCTGTATGTTTCAATAATTGAATTATCTGTGTTACCCATGCCGCCATTTACGCTGCTTCTTCCGCCTTTGTCTCTGCAGGCTGTGAGCATGAACGTAGAAATAAACAAAACAACACTTAAAAGAATTGTTATTATATGTTTTTTCCTTAATTTATTCATTCTTTTCACCTCAATTTGTATGATGCTCTGCAAATATTTATTATTTTAAAGATATTGATTTCGTGGCGATGTTATCGCAGAAAACACGGTCATGTTCTACGAATATCATTGTTGGTTTATGATTTATTATCAGTTCTTCGATTTGCATTCTTGACAGAACATCAATGTAGTTTAAAGGTTCATCCCAGATGTAAATGTGTGCTTGCTGACATAAGCTGCGTGCGAGCAGTACTTTTTTTCTTTGTCCTGCACTGAAATTTTTCATATCCTTCTCAAATTGAACACGGGAAAAATCAAGTTTACGTAATATTGCTTTAAATAATGACTCGTCTATATCGTGATTCTGTGCAAATGCACTCAGGTCGCCCGTTAAAAATGATGAATCCTGTGAAACAAAGGATATAACAAGTCTGCTGCCTATATTAATCTGCCCTGTATGTGGAATATTTTCTCCGTTTATCAGTTTAAGAATACTGCTCTTGCCTGAGCCGTTTTTTCCGGTTAACGCAAGACGGTCACCTTGATTAACAGCAAAGCTTACATTGTTTATTACATCATTATTTCCGTAGTTAATTGCTATGTTTTCCAAGTATAGCAAGGTGTTTGCATGATACTTAAGCGGGTGGATTTTTAGTGAGTCCGCTTCCTCAACATTTTTAAGCAATCCGGATTTTTCTTCAATTGCCGTTTGCTGACGATTATCATAATTTTTGCGGCGGGCTTGCATTTTTCGGGATTTTTCCGCTTTATATTCCTTTGTCCCTTTACCGTAGTTTCCTTTTTTCCTGTCAGCTGCTGCTCCTTTTCCCATCTTTGATGATTCTGCCCTGTCCGCCCACTGGGACGCTTGTCTTGCAGCTGTTTCGAGACGTTTTATATCCTTTCTGAGTCTTGCGTTTTCTGCTTGTTCAAAGCCGTCTTGCATTTGTTTGTTATGATACCAACTGGAAAAATTACCGTTTTGGATTTCTATGTTTGTTTTATTAATTGATAAAATGTGGTCAATACAGTCATCGAGAAAAGCACGGTCGTGAGAAACCAGAATAAAACCGCGTTTACTGTTTAAATACTTTGAAACTATTTCTCTCCCTGCCATGTCAAGATGATTTGTAGGTTCATCTATCAGCAGAAAACTATTGAGACGCAGGAACAATGCGGCGAGCAGGATTTTAGTCTGTTCACCGTTTGATAATGTAGAAAACGCCCGGTTAAGCACTTCCTCAGGTATTGCAAGCATCGATAATTCTGTTAATATCTGCCATGACTCTGCGTTCGGAGCAATTTCCAGCAGGATGGCATTCGTATTTTGAGAACTGTCCTTTACATTAAACGGGAAATATTCAAAATCAACACTTGCCGATATTGTTCCGCTGTACTCATACTCTCCCATAAGCAGTTTTAGAAATGTCGTCTTTCCTCTGCCGTTTCGTCCGCAAAACCCCAGTTTCCAATCAGTATCAATTTGAAATGAGACATCGGTAAAAATATTGTCATAACTCCCGTCATAACAAAACGTCAAGTTAGATACATTTATAAGTGACATAAGAAGACGCTCCTTTACCGCGTCAGAAAAGGGTTGAGTTATCTTGCCTTTACCAGTCTTACCAGGTTGAATATTACTGTTCCGATAATAAGGATGGGATACAGTAATACCCACCATGATAGTCCGAGTGCTAAAGATTGAATTACTGTAATTGAAACAAAGGTTGCAACTATCAGCAATTTAATGGTACTCAGCAGAGTTTTAAGAATACTGAATACATGATACATATTTTCCTGTGTAATGCGGACTCCTGTATTCCAAATTTGCGGAAATTGTTCTAAAATTGAAAATCCTATAAAAATAATCCAGGCAATAATGGGTAAAACTATTAATGTCTCCTTGCTGTCCCATCTGGTTACGTCGCCGCTTAAATTAAAATGCCCGGGTACTTGCTCGGGAATACTGCCCCATCTTACAATTAGATAGATTACAATTCCGATTAGCAGTATTATACAAAGGATATTCAAGACAATGTCATAAGGTCTCATTTTAATTTTCATTTTATACTCTCCCGTTCTTCTGTAGACTCAACCCATTCTATTTATTAAAGCGGTGCTTTTTGGATTTTTGCAAATCTGCGGGGGTAGTTTTCGGGTGTTTCGGATATTTTTGATACGATTACAGCTCTGTGGGTAATATCTGTTCCGGGAATTATATAGTCATAATTGGCTGTTATTTTTGCTCCTAAGGCAGCTATTGCGTTTTTCGCCTCATCAACCTCTTCGTCGGAATCAATGCTTTTCATTGCTATAAATGCTCCTCCGAGTTTTGCAAACGGCAAACATAATTCACTAAGGGTATTTAACCTTGCAACTGCACGGGAAACTACAATATCATACTGCTCACGAAATTCCGGCAGATGTGCTGCTTCCTCTGCTCTTGCGTTAATACATTTTGCATTTACTTCAAGTAATTTACATAGCTCGGATAAAAATATCACCCGTTTACCGGTTGCATCAAGCAGGGTTAAATTAATTGAGGGATTTGTGATTTTGAGAGGTAAACCGGGGAAGCCCGCTCCGGTCCCTACGTCTATTACACTCATATTAGTGAAATTAACTGTTTTTAATAAAGCAAGAGAATCAAGGAAATGCAGGCGTGCAACTTCTTGAGCACCGCTTATTGCAGTTAAGTTGACGATTTGCTTATATTCTATAAGAAAATCGTAATACGCCTCAAATACCGCCTTTGCATTTGGCGGTAAATTAATCTCAAGCTCTCTTGCTCCACTTTCAATTATAGAAAATAACGTATCATTCATCGTATTTTTATTATATCAAGGAATATCATAAAAAGGAATTCTTTTGTAGTTCATATGCAGTAGCCCTGATTAGGGGAGAATGGCATATAGAATTTAACTGTTTTATATGATAATATATTTGCAATTAAATTATATAGATTATGGAGGGGGTCTTATGTACATTATCATTACAGCAAGCCCGAATAAGGAAGGGTTGACAGAAGCTTGCGGAAAAGCCGCTTTTGACGGCATTACGGAAGCAGGAGGAGAAGCGGAATTAATAGATATCAGTGCTGAAAACCTGAAACCATGTGTTCTTTGTAAAAAAAGTAAACCTGTTTTCGGCGGTGTCGATATAGGTTGGGGTTCTTGCTTTGGTGATGCTGTATGCTCTATTAGCGATATTATGGCAGAGCTGCAGGTAAAAATCCGTGCCGCTAAAGGGCTTATACTTGTATCCCCCGTCTACTTCGGTCAACCAAGTGAGCATATGCAATATTTTATGGATCGTTTTCGCCGCCTTGAAGTATTTAATGAGGAAAAAGGCAGCGCAGCAAGAGGAAAAGCAGTCGATATGATTGCAGCTGCAGGAGGGAGCGGCAACGGCACAGTCCCCTGCCTTATGGAAATGGAAACATGGTGCCGCCAGGTAGAGGCTCTCCCAAAAGACCGCATAGGCATCACCAGATTTAACAGAGAAATAATGCTTCAGGAAATAAAGTCATCCGCAAGCAGGATGGTGAAAGGCGATTACTTTGGCGCAAAGTGATAGTTTATTCTTTATTACTCCGGTTTATCCGGGTCGGGGTCTGAGTCAAGTGTGATGAAGTAATCATAAAACGTCATCAAGAAAGTATAACCTTTAATAAGCCGCTCCACCAGGCTGCGGGAGAACAGTTCCTCGCTTATAGGGTTATCATGAATAAGAGCAAATGTTTTCTTGTTGTACCACTCTGCAGTTGCAACTGTTGGCGCTTCTTTTTTGCGGGAATAGTCCGGACCTTCAAGAATAAACTCATCCTGTTTGCCGATTGGAGCTATCAGTTTTTCAAACGCTTTTGGATTTTTATCTATTCTCACCCTCAATTTCGCAAGTGTTTTAGGAAGTGCGCTGTAATAGCCTAAGCCGTAACTCCAATTTTCCGGAGCAAGCTCAAACCAGAACACAGGCGTTGATGTCCATTCCTCGCTCGGTTTCTCAATGCAAAACCACAGGTTTGTCCTATATGGTTCACCGCCTTTAACGCGCCTTGCATCTTTATAAATGCGAGAAACCTTATAAATGAATCCGTATTTGCCAAAATCTGCGTTTATTTTCTCATAAACCTCTAACGCAAGAGCTTTCATCGGCTCTTGAAATACCCGCTTAAATTCATCCTTGTTTGCTTCAAACCACACCTTTTCATTATTGAAACGTAAGTTCCACATAAAATCTATCGTTTCTTTAGAAAACCCTTCAAACATAACAATCTCCTTCATTTTTCACCGTTTCAAAAACGGTTAAACTTCGCCGTTTAATCCATTATATCATGCCCTGTACTTTATATACCGCATAATAAACAAGTTAAAGAAATTATGAAAGCAGAAATAGAATAAAATGTATACTGATGCGAGGCATAACATTAATCTTAAGCCACTGGACGATGATGATATAAGTTTAGCCGAAAAATGGCTAAATAAAAAGCATGTAAAAAAATGGTTTGATATTCCCGAATGCTCTCTTGATGACTGGTTATATGAAATGAGAGAGCGTAAAAGCGAGTTTAAATTTCTTAATCATTTTATTGTTCTGGCAGAGGCAACACCAATAGGGTTTTGTCAGTATTACAGGTGTTCAGACGCTCTTGAGGATTGGTATGGCGATGTTCCGCTTCAGGGAACATACAGCATTGATTATTTTATCGGAGAAGAGGATTATCTCGGCAAAGGCTACGGCAAAGCGATGATTAACACGCTCATATCTAAAATCTTTTCATTACCGGACGCTGAAAGAATCCTTGTAGAGACTGATAAAAATAATATAGAATCAATCAACACACTATTATCTATTGGATTTAACTATGATAGTATCAATGATTTATATTTTATGAAAAAATAACTGTTACTAAAGAAATTAAAGGCATATAGATTCTTGTTATAAGTGTGTGAGTAAACTGAATTACTAAAAGGATGTGGTATCGTGAATCTTCATTTTGAACAGTTGCAAGAGCAGGATATAATTCAATTGCGGGATATAAGTGATGAGTTTACCGGCATTGACCCTGAAAAGGTAAAGCAGTTTCTTGCAGAAAAGCAAAATACTGCTCTTGTTGCAAAGTTGGGGGACAAGGTTATCGGATTAATATACGGATATTCGCTAACCGATTCTGATGATGCAACAGCGCAGTTCTTTATTTACTCTGTTGATATCCATACAAAATACCAAGACAGGGGTTACGGATCAGAATTTATTAAGTTTACAATCGAGTGGGCAAGAAAAAGCGGATTCAGGGAGAGCTTTGTCTTAACAGACGCAGACAACAAACGCGCCTGCCGTATTTATGGAAAAGCCGGAATGTCCGTATCCGATGGAAAGCAGTTTGAAATAATATTTTCCGAAAACGAGTAGAATTCGCAAGAGTTTTTGAGGTTTGATTTATGAATATGAAGTTATGGCAAATTAAAGCTGCTGATGAAATGGTAACGTTAATAAGTAGTCATGTAGGAATTGTTAAATATGAGTTCAAGGGTTCATTGCTTGACCATAACATGCTTGATGAGTATAGTGATGTTGATATATCCTTCTATCCGACCGAATCTGCTGCTCCGGATTCTGCCGGCCTATTTAACGCTATGTCAGAACGTTTCGGCAAAATTTTCGGTTATGAAGTTCATAATAATCCTGATAATGATGTATATCGGGTCTGTTTTGAAACAGGATGGCGTTTTGATTTATCTTTTATTTATTCAAATGAAAATGTATGTCCGCATGAAAAAGTGCTACCTGCCTGTTTAATTGAAAGCACAGTAAATCAGTTCTGGTACATATCTTCTATGACCCTTATAAAGCTTGGACGAAAGGACAACTTGGTTGCCGCACACCTTGCGCTTGAGTTATGTCAACTGGTTCTTGTAGTTGAAATGCAGATAAGAGATAAGAAAATGAATACAAATCAGCATAGATACGGATATAACGAGGATGTTCCGGTCATACATGCTTTGGCAAAATTAAAAAGAAGCAGTTCTGAAAATGAAATTTTAGACATCCTGTTTCTGGCAGCAGAAAATATGGATACACTATCTATGTCGATATTAAACACACCCGGGCGGGTAAAATTTTTAAAGGAAATGCAACATAAGCTTAACTTATGAATGGAGAAATAATGGACGAAAAGTTTGAGAAAATGAGTGCTTTTTTCAATAAACGTTCAACAGACTATACTACTGTGCATACAGGACATGTCGGAGGAATAGATTGAATAATAACGAGGGGAGAATATGAAAAAGTTATTTTTAGCATCATCCTTTTCAAGTGTCGCAAGTTTACTGTCGGAATTTGCAGGGGAGAGCTTGACCGGAAAAAAGGTTGCATTTATTCCGACTGCAGGCTTACTTGATGACAACACATTCTATATTGACGAAGATAGAAACGCTCTTAGAAGCCTTGGATTAAACGTTGAAGATTTGGAAATAACAAGCCTGCCTTACGATGAGATAAAAGAGCAGCTTTCCAATACCGACTATATTTTTGTATGCGGAGGAAATACGTTTTTTCTTCTGCAGGAATTACGCCGCAAAGGTGTTGATAAACTGATTCTCGAACATATTAACAAAGGAAAACTATATATCAGTACATCTGCCGGTTCGTTAATTATGCAAAACGATATAATTGCTGACAATACCGACAGAGCAGGCATGGCACCGGATCTAAACGGCGATTTCTCTGCGCTTGCAGTAATAGATTTCTACATGTATGTTCATTATGGTCATAATTATTGGGGTGATGATGACGAAAGCATTAAATTGTACTATAATAAACCGGAGCTGATAAAAATAAACGACAAGCAAGTTGTCACAGTTGACGGCGAAAAAGCATCAATTCTGACAGCGTAGGACCGCATCCTTTTTCGGGGGTTGCAATACTGAACATAAAAGCGTATAATCATTTTCACAGAGCAAAAGCCAATAAAACAAGGTTGAGGGACAAAAATGTCCCTCAACCAAAAATGCCGTCATAATCGGTGAAGCCGCAAACACCCTTTGTAAAACTAACGCCATAAAACAAATACAGCACGCAAGTCCTTACAACCACAATAGGTTGTGCCGATTGTTTCACGTGAAACATTATATAGGGATTTTCCTGCGACTATACTTTCCGATAACACGGTAGAATAATCGCAACACCATAAAACTCAAACAGAAAGAGTGTTGTCATGCTTTCACTCACAAAATCGCTTCTTGAAGACTCTGTGTTTAAGCAGCTTCTTGCAAGCATCGATGCCGGAACATGCCCCGTGGTTTTATCGGGGCTTTCGGAGATTCATCGTGCTCACGCATCTGCAGCAATAAGGGCGTCGACCATGCGTCCTATTGTTGTGATTTGCTCTGCTGAAGACGAAGCAAGGCGCCTTGCTCAGGATATATCTGCACTGACTATGGAGCAGGCTTTAACTCTTTGTGCCAGAGAGTTTATATTCCACGATGCCGAAGTTGTTTCGCGCCAGATTGAGCAATCGAGAATCGCAACATTAACTGCCCTGGTCGACAAAAAGTCTCCAATAACCGTTATGTCCATTTCCGGTGTTCTCCAGCGCACAGTGTCCCGCAAGCAGTTGACAGATTCCTCCCTTAAACTGAGGACCCGCAAATCATATGATATAAATGAGCTTGCCGACAGGCTTGTGCTGTGCGGTTACAGCCGGTGTGAGCAGGTTGAAGGGTCAGGTCAGTTTGCGCTCAGGGGCGGTATTCTTGATTTCTTTTCTCCTGTTCATGACGAACCTGTGCGGTGTGAATTTTTCGGCGATGAGCTAGATTCCATGGGGCTTTTTGACATTTCATCTCAAAGAAGGACCGAAGCGCTCAGCGAAGCGAGAATAGTTCCGGTTTCCGAAGCATTGCCTTCATTATATAACGGTTCGGGTGGCTCCGGGGCTCCGGGATTGGCAAATGAACTTAGCGGTTATATTACCCGTCTCGAAAAGCGCCGCACCACTAATCCCGCACTTCTAAAAAACCTTTCCTCAGACGTTGAGAGGTTATCGGGAAACCGTAGTTTTCCTGCTGCAGACAGATATCTCGAGCTCATATCTCCCATGACCACAGCCTTTGATTATTTTTCCGAAGATGCAATTGTTATTATATGTGACCCTCTCCGTGTAAAGGAGAGAGCAGAAAGTTTTCTAAAGCTTCTTGCCGAAGAGTGTGTCAGCCTTCTTGAGTCGGGTGTTTTGGAGAGCAGTCTTGTCCGTTTTTCAGAGGATTGGGAAGGTTTTCTGCTTAAAACCGAGGCTTATCCCGTTATTATGACAGACAGCTTTGCCAGTGCGTCATACCCGATATCTCCAAGGTCAAGCTTGAGTCTTGATGCAAAACGTTTGCCTTCTTATGGCGGAAGCTTGGATACGGCAGCATCAGAGGTTTCCCATTATATAAATACATCCTTCAGGACTGTTATTCTATGTCAGGATAAACGCAGAGCTGCACGCCTTCGTGAATATCTTGAGGAGAGAGAAATAAAAACCGCTCTTGACAGTGCCTTGCACTCGCTTCCCGATTACGGAACATGTGTAATTTCAATTGGTGAGTTGTCTGCCGGTATGGAGTATCCCGGAATTAACCTTGCAGTCATTTCCGAGGGGCAAATGATTATTCAATCTGCTCCCCGCCGTATAAAAAAGAAGGTTGAAAAGTCAAACCGTGAACGGCTGCAAAGCTTTGCAGACCTCGCTGTTGGTGATTTAGTGGTTCACGACCACTACGGAATCGGCAGGTTTGTCGGTTTTAACAAGCTGCGGGTTGATGATGTTGATAAAGAATACGTAAAAATTTCCTTTGCAGGTACCGACTCATTATATGTCCCCACCACTCAGCTTGATATGGTAGCAAAATATATTGGCGGCGGTGAGGATTCAACACAAATAAAATTATTAAAGCTTGGTGGAACCGATTGGGCTAAAGCAAAAACCCGTGCAAAAAAAGCCGCAAAAGAAATGGCTAAAGAGCTTATTAAACTTTATGCCGCCCGTCAGCGTGTAACCGGGCTTGAGTTTCCTCCCGACACAATCTGGCAAACCGAATTTGAAGATAAGTTTGGTTATCAGGAAACAGATGACCAGTTAAAATGCGCTGCAGAAATAAAGCAGGATATGGAAAAGCCCATTCCTATGGACCGTTTATTATGCGGAGATGTCGGATATGGAAAAACAGAAGTTGCTCTGCGCGCTGTAATGAAATGTGTTCTTGGAGGTTATCAGGCCGCTATCCTCGTCCCCACAACTGTTCTTGCTGAGCAGCATTATATAACATCCATGAGAAGGTTCGCAGGATATCCCCTTAATATTGAAGTTTTAAGTAGATTCAGAACTCCTTCTCAGATAAAAACAGCACTTAATGACATAAAAAACGGAAGTGTCGATTTTGTAATCGGTACCCATCGTTTGCTTCAAAAGGATGTGGAGTTTAAGAAGCTTGGATTATTGGTTGTTGATGAGGAGCAGCGTTTTGGTGTTTCTCATAAAGAACGGCTTAAATCAATCTCCAAGCAGGTGGATGTCTTAACTTTGTCCGCAACTCCAATTCCGCGGACATTAAACATGGCTCTTTCCGGAATACGTGATATGTCTTCAATAGAAGAACCTCCGCAAAGCCGGCGGCCTGTTCAAACCTATGTTTTAGAACATGATTACAGTGTTCTTTGTGATGCAATACGGCGTGAGGTTTCAAGAGGCGGTCAGGTATATTATCTTCATAACCGAATTGATAATATTGACCGTGTTGCCGGCCGTCTTGTCGAAATGCTGCCCGATGTTAGGTTTGCTGTTGCTCACGGGCGCATGGATGAAGACGACCTCAGTGATGTTATGGAGCAAATGACAGCAGGCACTGTTCAGGTACTTGTTTGCACCACAATTATTGAATCGGGAATAGACATCCCCAATGTAAACACTCTTATTATCGAAGATGCAGATAAGCTTGGTCTTTCTCAGCTCCATCAAATTCGCGGGCGTGTAGGCCGCTCTCCTCGCAGAGCCTACGCCTATCTCACTTTCAGGCGGGGAAAGGCTCTTTCGGAAATTGCGGAGAAACGTCTGACTGCAATACGCGAATTTGCAGAGTTTAACTCCGGTTTTAAGATAGCAATGAGGGATTTGGAAATCAGAGGAGCGGGAAGTCTTCTTGGCTCCGAGCAATCAGGCCATATGATCAGTGTCGGTTATGACATGTATTTAAAACTATTGGAAGAAGCAGTCCTTGAAGAAAAAGGCGAAAAGTCCACAACAAAAGTTGAATGTACTGCGGATCTTAATGTTTCTGCAGGTATTCCCGAAAATTACGTTCCTTCCGCACAGCAGAGAATGGATATTTACAGACGGATCGCTCTTATCCGAAGCGAAGAAGATTGTAACGATATCATATCTGAGCTTATTGACAGATACGGTGACCCGCCTGCACAGGTGCTTGCATTAACCTCTGTGGCTATGATGCGCAGTGAAGCTTCCATTCTTGGTATAAAAGAAATTTCTCAAAAAGAAGGCTGGCTTAACTTTAAACTCTCAGAATTTAATCTTGAAAACATTTCCAACTTATACTCGCTGCCTGATTATAGCGGGCGTGTTAAAGTTATTGCCGGAACCGACCCTGCAATAGCGCTTAAGCTTGCAGGCGGCTCTGTTGTTGATGAAGCTGTAAAATTTGTCAGAAGTTATGAGTATATTTTATCTTCTCAATAATGACATATTTAGTTCATATATTAATGCTATAATTCCGTTGCATAAATTGCATTATCATAGATATGAGGATACACTCCTCCCTTGTTGATAATACATTCGTCTTTTCAGAAAGGATTAAATAAATGAATTTAAGAAAACTTATAGGCTCGGTACTATGTATAATCCTGCTTGTGTTTATACTATCAGGCTGCGATGGTCCGGAATCTGATACCCCTGTCAATGACGAAGACAATCCTCAGGAAAATCCCGGCGTACATACTGACGGAGAAAATGATTTGCATGATCACCACGGGAGTTTTGACTTCGAAGCTGCTCTATCGTTTTTTCCGCCCGATACTGTTATGGCTAGATCCGGAGATATGGTTCTTACATGGGCAGAACTGTATATTTTCCTCCATCGTTCTGCCGTAAGCCTTTTGCATTCACTTGGAGGGCCCATAGACTGGTCGGAGGAAATAGAGCCGGGCTCATCCTTGTCTGAACTTGTTCTTGATTATGCAACCGAAGAGGCTCTGTCATTTATGGCTTTTGAATTCGGAGCTAATTCTATAGGCTTTGAGTTAAGCGAAGATGATCTTAACGAATTTAACTCTGAGTTGAATCATTTGTTTGAAATGTATGACGGAAAAGATGCATTTGAAGCATCACTTCGTGAAAACAGCGGGTTCTATAATTTAGAATTATTTGAAAAACTGTATAAGGTTGAGTTTTTAATCAGTAATCTTATTGAAAACCTTTATGGCGAAGATGGAGCGGCTTTTTCTGACGAAGATGTCTCTGTTTTTGAAGAAGAAAATGATTTTATGATGGCGATGCATATATTACGTTTAAAATCCGATGAAGAGGGTGCAGACCCTATGGGAGAAGCCGAGGATATACTAAATCAACTTAACGAAAAAATAGGTTCGGATAATTTCGAAGAATTTTTTGAAGAGCTTATGCTTGAACACAGTGAAGATTTCGGCGGTTTAATGTCTTATCCGAAAGGTTATCTGTTTTTACACGCAGACATGGTTTCCCAATTTTCCGATGCCACCGCCGCACTTGAAATAGGTGAAATAAGCGGAATTGTTGAATCCACATACGGTTACCATATTATTTTAAGGCTTCCGATAGACTATGATGTTATCCCGTCGGGATATTCCAGAGAGGGAATAATGCGTTCACTGCGGCAAATTGCTGCACTATTTGATTTTGATGCACTCCAGAACGACTGGTTTAATTCTTTAAATGCCGAATTCACTCCCGAATATTATTCTATTAATCTCGAATCAATTTTCATATGGCAAGAAGAGGATTGTGACCACTAGTTGCAAATAAATACAGCCATTGCGGTTTCTAAACCTCAATGACTGTGAAAGTAATGAAAGCAATCGGAAATATCCTTTTGCTTTCTTTTAACTTCCTTGGAAAAGTCTCTTATTCTGATATACAGGCTCACAGGTGATGTTGACACCGAGCCGCCGGAAGACAGCAATATCAATTTGTGACAGTATCACGCTTGAATGAGCTTCCGACCTTCTTAAATTTGTAAGCTGCTCCATTACCAGCTCGGCAGTTTTGTTTGTTGCTGCATTAATAGCCAGTGCCAGAAGCACTTCTTCAGTCTGTAATCTTGGGTTTTCATTGCCAAGGTATCCGACTTTAAGTTTTTGTATCGGTTTAATCTCTGTCGGTGAAATCAATAGTACATCATCATCAATACCTGCAAGATGCTTCAGTGCATTAAGGAGTGCAGCGGATGATGCACCGAGAAGTGACGATGTTCTTCCCGTAATAATTGTTCCGTCGGGTAACTCCAGAGCAACACAGGGACATTTTGCGTCTTCGGCTTTTTGCAAAGCCGGCTTTACGGGAGGTCTCTCCTCAGGTTTAATGCCTGTATTATTCATTAGCAGCTCAAGCTTTGACAGTGCGGATTTTTGAACTTTCCCTCTTGCATAATCAAGTTGAGTATTGAAGTATCGCCGTATAATTTCCTGTTTTGCAGCGTTTGTGCATATTTCATCATCTATGCAATATCCTATCATGTTTACACCCATGTCGGTCGGTGACCGATAAGGGCTCTCTCCCCAAATTCGTGTAAACATAGCATTTAATATAGGAAATACCTCAACATCCCTGTTGTAATTAACCGCAAGTTCATTATATGCTTCAAGGTGATACGGGTCTATCATGCTTACGTCGTTTAAATCTGCAGTTGCTGCTTCATATGCCAAATTAACCATATGCTTAAGCGGGCGGTTCCATACCGGGAAGGTTTCGAATTTTGCGTATCCTGCTTTTACGCCTCTTTTGTTCTCGTGATACATCTGTGACAGGCATGCCGCCATTTTTCCGCTGCCGGGTCCGGGAGCCGCTACAATCACCAGAGGTCTTGTTGTTTTAATATAGTCATTGTTTCCATATCCTCTGTCGCTGAGTATAAGCTGAACATTTGCCGGATAATCTGTATCGGGAATATAGTGCATTATATAAACCGTTACGCCAAGGCCTTCAAGGTACTCTTTAAATGTGTTGGCGGCAGGTTGTCCCAAATACTGGGTGATAACAACACTGCCGACATAAAGGTCATAATTTCTTATTTCGTCTATTAATCTTAGAACATCGTCATCGTATGAAACACCCGTGTCACCTATTTCCTTGTTGGAGTCAATATTTGAAGCGTTTACTACAATTATTATTTCTGCTTTATCTGTGAGGGTTTTTAAGAGCTGTATTTTAATGTCGGGTGTGTAACCCGGTAATGTTCGGGCTGCGTGATAATCATCAAAGAGTTTGCCGCCAAACTCCAAATATAATTTATTTTCAAACATCTCAATCCGCTCAAGAATCTTTTCGGATTGCAGTTTCAGATACTTTTCAATATCGAACCCGACGGAATACACTATACCACTCCTGTTCCAACCATTTCTTTCATTTCTTACATTCCTTAACCCAACATAGTGTATTCTAATTGAACAAAGACACAATGTCAAGTGTAGTTGGGCGTATATTTTGCTGTTACTATGCCTTCTTGACATATAGCCTCTTTTAGGTGTATATTACGTTATATTTTAAAATGCGCGGGTGGTGGAATTGGCAGACTCGCTAGATTCAGGTTCTAGTGTCCAATATGGACGTGGGGGTTCAAGTCCCCCCTCGCGCACCAACTTCTAAATGCTGTAGCTGTAAAGGAAAATGTTATGTTGTTTTCACAAAAACGAGGATTTTTAGTAAAAAATGCATTTGTTACCCTGTGTGTAATCTGCTTGACACTATTTATATTTAGCTGTAGCACAGATGAACCATTACCTGAGCCGACACTGACACCAGAGCCGATTGTCGAAACAACGCCCACACCTGAACCGGAGTTGGTAATACCAAATATTGAAGTCACGTTAAACAATTTTCACACCCGTTATTTTGATGATAATGAAACAAAATTTGACTTTACGGTAACCGGTGATTTTGACAGTTATGAAATTGTGTATGAACCAAGTGGAACAGCCGATTTAGCGTTAGCTTTGGATGATAATGGTCTTCCGTACGATGTTGGAAGATACAATGTAATTGTTAACTATACTTTTGGCGGTAAAACTTATTCATTTGACCCTAAGATTGTTGTTCGGGTTTTCGAAAGACCGCTTCTTGTCCATCAACTGAGAACTGCTCCCGGAATCCCCGGTCAAATCAATTGGGAAGAGGAAGAATTAATTCTCGTTGATGAAGATAAGACAATTGAAACTGACTATTATATCGTCCATCTTAAGGCAGGCCACATTTATTCATCTTGGTTGTTTCCGTTTATTAACCACATTATTGATGTCGTACATGACTTTACAGGATTATACCTTCCTGACAGCGGTCAAAAGTTTAATCTATATTTTCCTAATTATTCATCATCTTCCGAAGCATATGAGAATGGATGGTGGCCACACGTGAGACACCTTCCTTCCGGAGACATAAATATGGAAATACATGGACATTATGTTGGTACTTGGTCAAATCCCGATCCAACTTCATTTCCGGAATTCTATTTTCCGGCTAGAGATTTAAGTGAACTTATTTTACATGAGTATGCTCATGTCCTGGAATGTGCATTTTTTGTAAAGAATCCTAATATCTCTTCAGCAGTCCATTCTGAAGGATTTGCTACTTTTATTCAGTCATACTTATTTTATAGATTATATCCGTCGAGTACTACCGGCAATATAACTAGAGTTATACCTTATCGTGATTTAGTTAATGAGGAATTATCTATGTTATTTCATAATCGTCTGGAGTATGCTCTAAGCGTAGATTATTTTGTTGCGGGTGTAAGAGTGTATACTCTCGGCGCTGTGTTTTACTGGTATGTTTATGAAGAGTTTGGTATGGATAAATTGTTAGAGATTTTTGGAATCTTGGTCAATATTCCGTCAGGTTCACGTGTAGCGATTGTTAATGACATTCTTGGTGCTGACATTGCAGAGACTTTTCCATTGTGGGTTGATGAAAATATAGACAGACTTCCCGCTTATATTTATTGATATTATTAAAAGAATTATCTTAGATTTTCTAATTAAAGACATCTCCCTTTTTTTACAATGCTGATTAGCTGCATTATATTTTACGTTGTTTTTTGCTTAATATTATGCTACATTTTTGAAAAGGAGTTGAATTTATGCCAAACATACTACCTGTGTCAGATTTGAGAAACTATAATACTGTATTGCGTGATATTGAAGTTGGTCAACCTGTTTTTCTAACAAAAAATGGTCGTGGCCGATATGCCATACTAGATATGCGTGAATATGAAAAAATACAAGCAACAATCAGGTTATTTTCTGAGCTTGCAAAAGGCGAAAAAAGCGGAGTGGAGCTAGGTTGGCTATCAGCAGACGATGTAGAGGCAAAACTGGGTCTTTCTCATGAAAAAAATTAATTATTCACACGAAGCGCTAAATGACCTTGTGGAGATTGAAAGATATATTCGTGAGGAATTAATGAGCCCAATTGCTGCAAAAAACACAATTGCAAAAATTGCCAAGAATGTACGATTATTGGAAGGCTTTGCCGAGTTGGGTGCAATGCTTTCATCTATTACTGATATTGATAATGATTATCGCTATCTTGTTTGCGGGAAATATCTCGCTTTTTATCGTATTTTCGGAACAGATATATTTGTTATTCGTATCATTTTTGGCAGTCGTGACTATCTCTCTATACTTTTCGATGAAGAAAACACTTTTGATACCGAACTAAAATCTTGCTTACTTTGCAAAAACTCATTAGAAAATAAAGAAACAACTTTTCGGATTGAAATTGAAGAGTGTAATATTAATATAATTAATGTACCATCACATGTTTGCTCTGCGTGTGGCGAAGTTTCTTTTAGTGATGATGTTTTCAAAGAGCTTGAATCAATTGTTTTTCCAATTCGCGAATCATTTAATAGGGCAAAACAACTAGGACTTGTTGAAGCTGAGCGATTTATTGCTTTATTGCGTAGAGAACCATTTGATTATACGGAATGGCGACAAGGTCTATTCGCCGATGTTCCTCTTGAGAAATTCCTGCAAGACGCTCAAAACTTTCGTGACAGCATGGATAAGCAATAAGAGTTTTCTAAAACTTTTCTAAAATACGTCCAACTTCTAAATGCTTAGTTATTTTTTATTGTAGTTCTGCGATTAGTGATGTTTCTAAGATGCCGTTAATCATAATGGCTGATTCGATTGATAATTTATCAATATTTACATAGTACGGTTCTGATATGTCAATGAGACATGTGAAACGTGCTATTTTGCTGTCGTCACAGACAACATCGGGTCTCATCTTATTTATTTCATTAAACTTGACACGATATAGTTTTGATCCGTTAATTATTATAAAAGTGTTTTCTTCGTTGTTTCCACATGAAGTATAGGCATATTAGGCATTTTTTTAAGTTTCGGTCGTTTTATGACTGTCCGGAACTTGTGATTTTTACTAATATCAAGTTGGCCGCTTCGCAAATATGCATTTTCCTTGCGAAGGTTTTCCAGTTCGATGAATTTTCTGTAAAAGAATGGAATTGAAAGTAGTTTCCTTTTAATGCTGCTATTCACAGGTTTAATCCTCCGAGATAACGTTATAATAAAACATTTATAAAGATTATTAATAAACATGTGTTTAATATAACGATAACGTTATATTAACAGTTAAAACTGCTCCACCTAAAATAAACGAAATATTTTCCCGAACCTTACTAAAAAACGGCATTGCTTTTTCTCTCTTTACGAAATTCTCCAAATATAAATAACAAACAAATATAGTTTTTTCATACTATATCAGAAAATATAGCTTAATGCACGAACATCTGCGAATTCATTTAATCTTAGTAGTCTTCTGTGGTGTATTCATCTTGAGGTTCTGCCGGTTGTTCGGAAAGATCGGTTAAGTCTTCGCTATAGTTAGTTATATCATCATTGTAATTTTCTGTGTTTTCGTTGGTATAGGCTGTTTCGTTGCTGTTGCTTAATTCATCAGCATTAACAGTTGCATCATTATAATTGCCGGCTTCGTTGGTATTTACAGTATGGACATCTGTTATGTCATTATCATCTGTGTTTTCTTCAGTTGGTTGGGTGCTTTGCTCATTTTGAACTTCCTGTGTTTTCAGGAATATTGAAAAAACCAGCAAAATAATTGATACGGCACCAAAAATAGTCCATGTTATTAACATCCTTGATGCGCTGAACCCTTCGGGTTGTGTCATTGTCAATGCCCCTGCTATAAATCCGAGAAGAATCCCGATAGATATGGCTCCAAGTGAAAGCATACCTATTATTTTTGCGTTCATTAATTCAACCTCCCTGTTGAAAAGTTAATTTAATAATAGAATAAGTAAAAAATGCATCAAATACTGTTGATGAAAACCGTTAAATAATAATATTTGAAAAACTAAAACTGTACTGCAGCCAATAACAGCCATCTGCCGACGGAGCTTGTCCAGATTTCTTTATATGTTGCGTTATTCGCCATCGGCCAGTAGGGAACATCTTCATTTGCGCGGGTTTGAATGCCTACAGGCATTTCTCCTGTTAATTCTCCTGCAAGATAGGCATATTGCTGTGCATAATTATATCCCGCTCCGTACATCAGCGATTGCCCGAACGGGTTTAAGCCGAAGACAAAATATAACTGATCGTCTGCGATATCTTTTAGTCTCTTGTCATTAAAATATTGCCCTATCATTCCTGCTGCCGTACCCGATGCCAGATGTACGGCACAGTTACCCCGGAAACTGAACCAAACGGGGAACTGGCGCAAACAATGGCTTTCATCCAGTTTTATGCCTGATTTTAGCTGCTCTATGTAATTTTCACGGTCCTTTTCATAATCGGTATAAACATGAAGGAGTGAAAATGTTTCGCTGTCTTTGTATTCATCATAACGGTGAACACCTGCCGGAAGCATCCCGTACGGCTCGGCATGTTCCGCCATAGCAATATAGTAATCCCCCTGATCACGCAGAGCTTTCTCCCATACAGAATGTTCTTCTGCATTTGGCTGTGTTTGAAGCAGAGATACCAATGCCTGAGTAAATATATGGTCTCTTGATTGATGATTAAAATGGACTATTGTGCGTTTTTCAGGTTCACGGTAGAAAAACCCTTTAAACGGAAGGTTTGCACTTCCGTCTTCCTGACATTTAAGCATTAGCGCTGCGTACTCACGTGCTTTACCCGCATAATAGTCATTTCCCGTAACACGCAGAAGCTCTGATGCCGACCATACAATAACTGCCCAAAATTGAGATAAACTTGCATTATGCGTGTGTTCCATCTTGAGTCCGGGCTCTATGCCGACTTCAAGAAAACGCTCCATAGCATAATCAAAGTCTTCCTTTGCCGCATTTTCCATTTTCCATGAAAAATCCTTATCCTCATTTTTATAACGGAAGCCTGCAACAGCTTCAACACCTGCCATTAAGAAATTATCAAATGACCTGTTATGTACCCTTGCAGTCTCATCATCATTTGTACCGAGACGGTTGTCGGTATAGCGGAGAATACCAAGCCCGGTTGCCCGAAATCCGTCTTCCAGCCGTGTGCGCAGAACAAAGTCAAGACCCCAGCGGGCTTCCTCATCCAATCTTGCACTAAGAATAGGGTCATTAACTGCTTTGCTTCTCATATTCATGAGTGCCAGAGCTACTTCTGCTGTTTGAAGTGTCTGCTGTGATACATCACCGGCATCATGCCATCCGCCGTTAAACGGAATGGTATAGTCCTTAAAGTGTGCAACAAGGTCACCGTGGCAATATCCGTGCCCGCCGTTTACGGGATATCCGCAGCGTTCACCGTAAAGATAATTAATTACCTTCCAGATCGGTTCTTCCATGACCCTGTCATTTATCGGAAACAGCTCACTGCATAAATTCCCTGCTTTAATGCGGTAAACACCTTCTGTAGTAAAATCCGAGAAATCTGCGACTCCGAAAACACCTTTTTCATTCTCCTGCTTTTTCAATTCGCCTTTGTATACAACATTCCCTTTTTCATCCTCCAGTACAAAGCTTCCCTCTGTTGCTCCGACAATACTGCGTTTGCGCCCTGTTGAGTTATATCCGACAGTGCTGTAGCAAACGGTAAAGTCATTCCCTTGCCAGCCGAGCGACATATCGGGATTTTTAACCTTTTCTAAATATATATCCTTTATTTCAAATGCAAACTCATCTGCTCCGCCGATTTCCTTGCCGTTACAATTTATGTTGAAGCTTAACTCCGTTACTGCATCGCGGGGAAGGTCCGGAAATTCCCAGACACATTCATTCCACTCATGGTTACTGAGATTCACATAATGATATCCCTCACGGTCGTATATATCGGGTATTTTCTGCTCTCCGTCATTTTTTAAGCATATTGTAATAAAAGGCTTGCTGTACCCGTGACAGTCTGCATAAATACTGCATCGTACACGGTTGTATCCTCTCCAATCTTCACCGCCGAGACGCAAGGCGGCATTCATATAATGAAAATTCTCGTAATGGCCCATCTGTTCGGGATGTTCCGAGCGCGGCGGAGCGATTACTCTCAGTTTATTTTCACTGCATTTAATTTCTCCGGTTCCTGTTTTGGTCCATGGCGCTGTATCTGTTCCGTCCCAAAGACAACGTCCGTCCAGAACACTCTTCTTTAGCAACCGTGTTTCTACAGAGCGTTCCTTGTGCAAGGGAAGAAGTTTGTGAATATACCCGGTTTCTATCAGCTCTTTACGAAATTCGTCACGCATTTTATTTCTCTCCTTACAGTATTTTTCTTAATGCTTGTAATATATCACAGCTAAATTATAAATGAAAGCACTGCACAAAAACAAGGATTTTCAAAACGTCTATTTTGTTGACATTCCTTGTCTCTGCGTGTAGAATGAATTTTGATACAATTACATCACTTAGGAGAGTTTTTTATGAATTGTTCAAAATGCGGTAATGAAAATAATGCCGGAGATAACTATTGTTCATCATGTAATAATAATCTCAATACTCAGCCGTCTGAAAGTACTTCACCGTCTGCATCTGATGCACCGCAGACGTCTGCAGCACCGCAAGTTCCCGCAGCTCCATACTCCGCACCCTCTGCAGCACCCGGATCTCAGTCACCGCAATACCCTGCTTCACCATCACGCCCGGGTCCTCAGCCGGGGTATCAGCAGCCTGTATATTATCCGTCTTATGCGCCAAGAGTAAAACAGCCGTTTACAATCACTGATTGTTATATAATAATTGGTTTCGTTCTTGCAATAGTTGGTGTTTTTGCATATGCATTTATCCTTCTTCCGGCAAGCATAGGGTTTTCAATAGTCGGTTTCGTTAAAAGGACAAATGTGAGAACACTTGGTCTTTCCATCGCAGGTATTGTTGTTGGCGTTGTTTCAAGTTTAATTAAACTCGGCACAATTTTAAGTGAACTTGGTGTTATTCCCGACTGGCTCAGTGCAGGAATTTTCAGGTAGGCGTTTACAGCATGTTCCATACAATTTTTAAGGCATAAGGAGAAGCACCGGATGAAAACGTTTATAATAGCTATTCCGTTTTTTGACTCGGATATGTCCGTTCGCGCCTACAGGCTCAACTCAAGGAGCGGTAAAAAGCTCATTGGGATGATGGTTGAAGAAATGAGCATGTCCGACGCTGTTTTATCTCCCGGTCTTGACCTTGTAAAAACACTTGGTGTAGAACCGCTCACAGGCGGCTGTCCTTTATTTGTTGATATAAATGAATTTCAACTTCTTATGAGAGTCCCGATTGTGCTTGATATCGCTCCCGAGCAGCTTGTTTGTGTTCTTAAGAAAAACATAAATGCCGACGGCGCAGTCATAGAAAAATGCGGCGAACTAAAAGAGATGGGCTTTAAGATAGCAATAGACGGTATGCCTGAAGGACTTACAAATAACCCTCTCTTTGAATTTATTGACTATATTATCGTTGATATACGTGATTTCACTATAGATGAAAAATTCATTGCAACAATGAAAGCCGTTGCAAAGCTTAAAGAAATCGTTCTTTCATATATTCCGGATATGGATATATTTAATAAACTTGTCGGACTTCCCGACACTCTGTACTGCGGAGGGTTTTTCAGTCAGCCTATAACAAAAGGAGCGGGAAAAATTTCCCCCGTAAAAATAAACGCTCTTACACTTTTGAAGCGCCTTAGTGAAGAAGACTTTGACCTTGGAGATATCGCAGATACAATCGGACGCGACCCCGCACTGTCAATTTCTCTGCTTCGTTTTATTAATACCGTTATGCCCCGTGAGATTGAATCAATAAGAAATGCTGTTGCAATCCTTGGCCAGAAAGAGGTTAAAAGGTGGGCTACTGCTGCAATATCAATCCAGCTTGCCGACGATAAACCTAACGAAGTTACAAAACTTTCTCTAATACGTGCCAGATTTGCCGAAAACCTTGCTAAAGCGTATAACATGGGCATTTTTGCACCAAGCCTATTTATGCTCGGACTGTTTTCACTGCTTGATGTAATTCTTGAAAGACCTATGGAAGAAGCAGTTAAAGAAGTTGCACTTGACGAAGGTGTTAGAGCCGCTCTTGTAGATAAATCCGGCGAGTTATATAAGGTACTGGAATTTATCCATGCTTATGAGCACGCAAACTGGGATGAAATTGCAATTCAAATGGTAAAATATGAACTTGAGCTTGATGAAGTTACAACAGCATTTGTTGATGCCCTTGTCTGGTATAAAGCACTTCTTGACGCAATTGAGGTTGATGAAGAAAAATAGCAGGTTGTCTATAATTATTCAAAAAATACAATCAATGTTTCCATGACTATATTCAGCCTCTCTGTGCCTGCAGCTATACTGTAAAATAAATCCTGTTCGAAAAAGCCCAGTCTTGTCAGCAAAGGGCTTTTTCCTATGTTGACTGCCAATATTCCCTCGGCAGGGCTGCCGTCCGCAAGCTCATAATGCATGTGGACAAAATTTTCTTCAATATGCATATATATCCCGGGGTTTAATGCTTTTATCGCCGCAAGAATATCATCGTCAACCGGCCGGAGAAACCCGTTTACGGAGTGCATGTCCAGCATAGCCGGACTGTTGATAAATGCATCAATTTGCCTCGATGCAATCATTGCAGCCAAGCGGGTATTATTCATATAAACCATTGACAAATCATCTTCATTAACCAGCATTTGAGAAAGAATTATCTCTTCATTGACATCTTCATCAATCATTATATCCTCTAAGGTATATAACAACTCATCGAGATGGTCAATTGAGACAAGTCCTCCATTCCAGGAGATGAAAATAATGGCTTTGGGAGACGGGTTAAATACAAATGCATTTAATAAGCTTGCAGTCAATGCCACAACAATTACTATAGTAATCAGCAGTGGTTTATAATACTCCCATATATGTTCAATCTTTTGCTTGAATGTCATTTCACGCAGCTTTTTTATCTCAATGCGTATTTTTTCACCAAGTGGTGCTCCTACAGGTGTTTCCATTTAATTTATCCTTTTATAAACTATAAACATATAAATATGTTTCCATTCTAAAGGAACTCTTGTTATACCTCGATTCTCTCGGTGAAACGCTTTTATTTAAATAAGAATCATTTCATGATTCCTTTTTTATGGAACTCTTGTTATAATACCAGTAATAAAATAATAAAACAAGAAAGGTACGGATTGATAAATATGAAACTAGGACTGTTATCGGCGATTTTACCGGACAATACATTTGAGCAGGTTTTTGACTATGCTGCAGACGTCGGCTTTAAATGTGTTGAAGTCTGCTGCTGGCCGAAAGGAAAAGCTGCAAGACGATATGCGGGTGTTACCCACATAGATATTACCGATATAACTCGCGAAAAAATGGATTATTATCTCAATTACGCTGCAAATAAAGGCCTTGCTATCAGCTCTCTCGCATATTATCCAAACCCGCTCGACAGTGATTTGGAGGCAAGAGAGATTGCAGTAAATCATATAATGGCTCTTATTGATGTTTCTGCTCAGATGGGAATAAACATGCTAACAACATTTATCGGCAAAGACAAAAACAAAACTGTTGAAGAAAACCTGGAGATCTACAAGGAAGTTTGGACACCCATAATTAAACACGCAGAAAATAATAAGGTTAAAATCGGTATTGAAAACTGTCCGATGTATTTTACAAAGGATGAATATCCCGGTGGGAACAATCTTGCTTCAACACCGGCAATATGGAGAAAAATGTTTGAGCTAATTCCAAGCGATTATCTTGGTTTAAATTATGATCCGTCACACCCGTGCTTATTAATGGCAGATTATATTAAACCTGTTTATGAGTTTAAAGATAAAATATTCCACATGCATATAAAAGATTTAATGGTTTATCAGGATAAACTTGACGAATACGGTGTTATGTCTTATCCGTCATTATGGCATGCTCCCAAACTACCCGGTCTTGGTGATGTGGATTTTGCCGCTTTATGCAGTGCACTTAATGAAATCGGATATAAGGGTTATGCCTGCATTGAAATAGAAGACCGGGCATTTGAAGGCTCCGAAGAAGATGTAAAAAGAGGCATCGAGCAAAGCTATCGTTACATGCGGCAGTTCGTTTAGAAAACACCCCGGAGATACGTAATAATTAACATAGGAGATGGAATTAACAATGGGTAAATACTATCTGGGCATAGACCTTGGCGGCACCGATATTAAAGTCGGTATTATTAATGAAGATTACGGAATTGTAAAAAAACACTCTGTCCCTACACAGGCTCACCGCTCCGCTGAGGAAGTAATTGCAGATATGGCCGCTGCAGGCAAAGCTGTTGCTCATATGGCGGGAATTTCCGAAAATGATATAGAGCATATTGGAATCGGTGTCCCCGGTGCTGTCAACAGCAGAACCAATATTATTATTAAAACACCAAATTTAGGATGGAATAACCTGGATTTCATCCCAATATTCAAAAAACACTGGGATATGCCTGTATTTCTGGGTAATGACGCCGATGCTGCAGCTTTGGCCGAAGTATATGCAGGAGCGGCAAGGGATTATGATAATGTAATACTGCTCACTTTAGGCACAGGGGTCGGCGGAGGCTTTGTCTTTGATAAAAAAATCTTCACCGGCTGCGGTTTCGGTACCGAACCCGGTCATATAATAATTGTTGTCGATGGTGAGCCTTGCGGCTGCGGTGCCCGCGGTTGTCTGGAAGCTTATGCGTCCGTGACCGGTTTAATACGCGAAGCGCTGCGTATTATGGCGGAGTATCCGGACTCATTGTTATATAAGCTATGTGACGGAGAATTTTCCCGTGTTAACGGCAGAATAATTTTTGATGCCGTAAAACAAGGTGATAAAGCAGCCAAAATTATAGTTGATGATTACGTCAAGTATCTTGGTGCGGGAATTGCAACTCTTTGCAATGCTCTCAGGCCGCAGGCCGTTATTCTCGGCGGCGGTGTTTGCGAAGCAGGAGAGCCGTTATTCGGTCCTTTGGACAGTATTGTCGAGACCATGATATTTAAAACAGGAGATGGTGAAATACCACCGATAATAAAAGCGGAGCTTGGAAATGATGCAGGAATTATCGGTGCTGCATTATTCGGAGTCGGAAACTGAAAAAATTGAGGTATAAATGAAAAAGATACTATTAATCCCGCTGGATGAAAGACCATGCAATTATGATTTCCCCCAAATGCTGGCAAAATGTACTGATTATGAGTTGATTATTCCCCCAAGGGATATTCTCGGAAAAAAGAAAATAGCCGGAGATGTCGAGGCAATATGGTCATGGTTTATTGAAAATGTAAAAAGCTGTGATGACGCTATTATTTCAATTGACACATTACTTTTTTCAGGCATCGTGCCGTCCCGCCTGCATAATAACAGCAGTGATGTTCTGATTGCAAAGCTCGAACGGCTCAGAGACATAAAAAAGAACCATCCTGAGTTAAATATGTATGTATTTAATTTAATAATGAGAAACCCTACCTATTCAAGCAGTGAGGAGGAGCCTGATTATTACGGGAACTGGGGTGCAGATATCCACCGCCTTGGAGTTATTGAACACCGTAAGGAGCTGTTTATAGCAACAGAAGAGGAAAATGCCGAATTAGAGGATATCGTTAAAAGGCTTCCCCATGAATTTCTCGGCGACTATCTTGACAGGCGTGCCGTAAACATTGAAGTAAATAAAAAGGTTGTTGAACTTGCTGCAGAGGGTTTGTTTGCATTAACACTGTTTCCGCAGGACGATGCTTCGCCTTACGGCTTAACTGCCAAAGACCAGCAGCTTATACGTAATGAGATACGCAGGCTCAATATTGAGCTTTGTGTCTATATGTATCCGGATGCCGATGCCGTGGTTAACACATTGCTTGCAAGAGCCATAAATAAACGTGAAAACAAAAGACCTCTTGTGTTTGTTAAATTCGCATGCAGTGTAGGCAGTGCTGTTATACCCGATTATGAGGACAGGCTTGTTGGTGAAACAATAAAATATCATATTCTTGCAGCAGGCGGCCTTGTTGCTTCATGTGCAACAGAAGCTGATATTATTTTGATGGTTAATATCCCAAGCGGTAAGATGCAAGACAGATATACAGAAATAGACTCCGGAATTTCATTGCCGCAAACACCGGAGTACAATGCAAACAGAACACTTATAGAGCTGATTGAATATGCCGATTATGCTATTGAAAAACTTAATAAAAAGGTTGTTTTTGCGGATATCGCTTATTGTAACGGCGGCGATCCGTTACTTCTCCGTTTGCTTCGGCAAAAGGGTTTATTATGGAAGATTGCCGGTTATGCCGGCTGGAACACATCCTCCAACTCAATCGGCACCTGTCTTCCGATGGGAATGCTGTTTGCGATTTACGGAAACACCGATGCATATCGTGATTTCCTTGCACTGCGATACCTTGAGGACATTGGTTTTTGCTGCATAGTGCGGCGTGATGTCATTATCGAAGAGCTGCTTTTACTTGGTCTTGACTCGTATATCCTCGACGGGCAGCGCGGCAAGGTTGCGGAGATTGTGCAAAAACGCCTGCAGAACTTTGCGGATGCATACCTAAGCAGCAAAAATAATAAAGTTACTGTAACAGATTGTTATATGCCATGGAACAGAATGTTTGAAGTCGGTATTAGCGTGGATAATTCCTTGATATAATATCTGTTTCTATAATCACCAAAGCTAACCCGAAAGGTTTTTTCAGAAATGACAGATATACACTCACAGCTGTTAAATCTCGGAGTATCTCCCGGCGATGTTGTATTAATGCATTCATCAATGAAAGCCCTTGGAACAAATATAACTCCAAGAGAATTTCTATCCGGACTCATGCAAGTACTCACACCCGGCGGAACGCTTCTGCTGCCGGCTCTGACATATGAATCTGTAACATCCGATAATCCGAATTTCTCGATAACAGAAAGCAAACCCTGTGTCGGTATTCTTCCTCTTACTTTTATGGAAATGGAAGGTGTCAGGCGAAGCATGCATCCGACACATTCTGTTTTTGCATGGGGTGCGCTTGCCGATGAGCTGACATCATTACACTATATTGACAATACACCTGTAGGCTCAAATTCACCTTTTATGCTTTTATTAAAGCATAAAGGGAAAATCCTGTTTATCGGAGATATTCTGTATTCATGCACTTTTATGCACGGACTTGAAGAAATAGTAAATACCCCATATGTGTTAAATACAGAAATGACCCGGTATTCACTCAAGGATGAAACGGGAAAAATAAGCGAAAAGGATTATTACACCCATAACTTTAAAGGCTGGGAGCAGGAATATCCGCGGATTCGGGATATTTTATCTTATCCGGATATCCGAGACGGGACGGTTTGTTCGGCAAGCTGCACGTTAATTGATGCAGCAAAGCTTAAAACCGCTGCAATAGAGCGGTTTAATGAGGATATATATGCATTTGTAAGTCCTGCCGGTTTATCTGAGTGCAGCGAAGAATAATAATGACCCTACGTTACATCAAGGTGACATCTCTTTGTATTTTTTGCTTTCCGCTACGGCAAGCTCATCACAACGGTTATTCAGCTCATTCTCCGCATGTCCTTTGACCCATGTAAATGTAACTTTGTGAGTTTCAAGCAGCGCAACAAGCTTAACCCACAGGTCGGGGTTTTTTACCTCGCCGCCTTTGCGTTTCCATCCTTTTGCTTTCCATGAATCAAGCCACCCTAAATTTATAGCATTTGCAACATATTGAGAATCCGTGTAAAGCATAACTTTACAGGGTTCTTTTAGTGCTTCAAGTGCTGATATTACCGATATGAGCTCCATTCGGTTGTTTGTTGTGCTGATTTCACCGCCGCTGAGTTCTTTTTTTTTGCTTCCATACATTAGTATCGCACCCCAGCCGCCCGGACCGGGATTTCCTCTGCATGCTCCATCAGTATAAATCGTCACATTTTTCATTATTCTTCATCTTGCACAGCTGTTTCATTTGAAACCTCTGTTGCTATTTCTTCATTATCCTCTTTAGAATCATCTGAAGTTGTTTCATGCTCATCAATAATATCCTCGTCCTCTTCGTCTTCTTTTTCAGTACGGGCTATTGAAATGACTTTTGTTTCTTTTCCTGTGCGCATTAATCGTACGCCCTGTGTTGTACGTCCGATAATTCTGATATCTGTTGCTGCCATGCGGATTATTGTGCCGTCATCTGAAATAATCATTATATCGTCATTATCATCAACGACCTTGATATCGGCAACCTTACCTGTTTTATCGGTGATTGTCTGATTCTTTTTGCCGTATCCTCCGCGGTTTTGAGCTTCTCCTTCGTCTCCCCGCAGGTATTCGCTTATTTCGGTACGTTTTCCATACCCTTTTTCTGTAACGGTTAATAATGCACCGCCGTCTCTTGCACGTGCAGCACCGACGCAATAGTCGCCTTTACGTAATCTAATGCCGCGGACACCTGCAGCAGCTCTTCCCATTGCGCGAACATCTGTTTCCTTAAAGCAAATAGCCATTCCGTTGTTTGTTGCTATTAATATTTTTTGCATACCGTCCGTATCGCGAACCGATATCAGCTCATCATCATCACTGAGTGTAAGTGCTCGGATTCCGACATTTTTGATATTCCGCAGCTCTGTTTTTCTCATGCGTTTAACCGTACCTTTACGTGTAACCATAACAAGGTACTCCTCCTCGGCAAACTCACGCATTCTTATCATAGCAGAGACTTTTTCTCCCGGCTGCATCGGCAGAATATTGACAATGTTTGTTCCTCTTGCCTGACGTCCCGCTTCGGGAATCATATATCCTTTCTTGCGGTATACTCTCCCGAGGTTTGTGAAGAAAAGGATATAGTCATGGGTGGATGCGGTAAACAATGTTTCAACATAATCCTCTTCTTTTGTTGTCATTGCCATTATTCCCCGGCCGCCGCGCCTTTGTGCTCTGTAAGTGCTTGCGGGTAACCGCTTAATATAGCCGGCATGGGTGAGGGTGTAAACACATTCCTCTTCGTCAATTAAATCTTCAATGTCGATTTCATCTTCGACAACTGCGATTTCCGTACGGCGTTCATCACCGTATTTATCGCGGATTTCTGACATTTCTTCAATCAGGACCTCATCGAGCTTATCGGGATTATCGAGCAGCATTATATAGTACTCTATCATTTTCTGCAGTTCGTTATATTCGTTTTCTATTTTTTCAATTTCGAGACCCTGAAGGCTTCTAAGGCGCATTTCCAATATTGCCTGAGCTTGAATTTCACTCAGCTCAAATCTTTCCATGAGCCGTTCTTTTGCGTTATCGTAGCTGGTGCGTATAATATGAATGACTTCGTCAATATTATCGCATGCAATGCGCATTCCTTCGAGAATATGAGCTCTTTCACGTGCTTTCTTCAGATCATACTCTGTACGTCTGCGTACTATTTCACGCTGGAATGTAATATATTCCTCCAGCATTTGTTTTAATGAAAGTATCCGGGGCTGTGACTGGTCATCTACGAGTGCCAGCATTACTATGGCAAATGTTGTTTGCATTTGTGTCTGCGTATACAGACGGTTGAGAACAACCTGAGCGTTTGCATCACGTTTAAGCTCAATGACAATACGCATTCCGTCCCTGTCGGATTCGTCGCGCATTGCCGACAAGCCTTCTATGCGTTTATTTTTTACGTTTTCTGCAATTGATTCAAGTAACCTTGCTTTATTGACCTGATAAGGAAGCTCGGTAACAATTATTCGTGTTCTGCCTTGCGAAAACTCTTCCATTTCTGTTCTCGCTCTGACACGGATGCGCCCGCGCCCTGTGGCATAAGCGGCTCTCATACCTGCTCTGCCCATGATTATTCCGCGGGTCGGGAAGTCCGGTCCGTGGATATGTTCCATAATATCGTCCAAATCCGCTTCCGGATTGTTCATAACATGAATAACTGCGTTAATTACTTCGGTTAAATTATGCGGAGGTATATTAGTTGTCATTCCGACAGCTATTCCGCTTGAACCGTTGACCAGAAGATTTGGAAATCTGCTTGGTAAAACCCGGGGCTGTTTGCGTGTTTCATCATAGTTTGGATCCCAGTTAACTGTTTCCTTGCCGATTTCCCGCAGCATTTCGTCGGAGATTCTCGAAAGTCTTGCCTCTGTATATCGCATTGCTGCAGGAGGGTCGCCGTCTACGGAGCCAAAGTTTCCGTGACCCGATACGAGCATATAACGCATCGAAAAATCCTGTGCCATACGGACCATTGCATCATATATCGAATCATTGCCGTGCGGATGATAACGGCCCATGATATCTCCTACGGCTGTCGCAGCTTTGCGAAACGGTTTATCGCTTGTAAGACCGCTCTCATGCATTGTATACAGAATGCGGCGGTGAATTGGTTTTAAACCGTCACGTACATCGGGAAGCGCTCTGTCGATAATAACCGACATTGCATATGTCAGAAATGATGTCTCCATTTCTTCTTCCAGAGGTGCTGTTATTATTTTTTGCTCGGGATAACTGATGTCTCCCGTTTTTTCTTTCTTCGGCATATTCTTGTTCCATTCTTTATATTATATAAGAGTAATAGCAGATTGATATTACATATCCAGATTTACGGCATATTTGGCATATTTTTCGATATACTCCTTGCGCGGTTCGACTTTTTCTCCCATAAGCACGGTGAATACTTCATCGGCTTCTATTGCGTCTGTAAGCTCTATGCGTTTTAAGGTGCGGGTTTCAGGGTTCATTGTTGTATCCCATAATTCATGTGCATCCATCTCACCAAGGCCTTTGTTTCTTGTGATGTCCACTTTTCCTTTGCCGTCCTCACCGCGCATTTCGGTAAGTGCCGTCTCAAGTTCACTTTCGTCAAGCACCCATCTGACAGTTTTTCCTCTTGTCAGCTTAAACAGCGGCGGTTGCGCTGCATATACATAACCGCCTTCTATCAAAGGCCGCATGAAGCGGAAGAAAAACGTCAGTAATAGTGTTCTTATATGGCTTCCGTCAACATCGGCATCCGCCATAATAATTACTTTATGATAACGAAGCTTTGATTCGAGGAAATCTTCACCTATTCCTGCTCCAAGTGCGGTAATCACCGGAGTCAGTTTTTCGTTGCCGTATACCTTGTCTGCTCTGGCTTTTTCAACATTGAGCATCTTACCCCATAGCGGCAGTATTGCCTGAAAACGGCTGTCTCTGCCTCCTTTGGCACTTCCTCCCGCACTGTCTCCCTCGACTATATATATTTCGGTGAGTGCCGGATTATCAACATTGCAATCTGCAAGCTTGCCCGGTAATGACATGCCTTCAAGTGCATTTTTGCTTCTTATGTTTTCTCTTGCTTTTCGCGCGGCTTCTCTTGCCCTCGATGCCATAATCGCCTTATTTAGAATAGAGCGGGCAACAACCGGATTTTCTTCAAATAATATTGCGAGTTTTTCAGATATCAGGCTGTCAACAAAGGACCTAATCTCGGAGTTGCCGAGTTTTGATTTTGTTTGCCCTTCAAACTGTGCATCCATTAATCTTACGGAAATAACAGCTGTGATACCCTCGCGGCAGTCTTCTCCCGAAAGCTTGTCGTCATTTTTGAGAAGACCGGATTTTTTGCCGTAATCATTTAATACTCTGGTAAGTGCGGCCTTAAATCCTGTTTCATGCATACCGCCGTCCGGTGTATTGATATTATTTGCAAAACTCAGCAGAAACTCGTTATATACATCACCGCAATATTGCAAGGCTATTTCAGCAGTTGAATCCTGACGTTCTTCTGCAAGGTGAATTACATCGTCATGCAGAGGAGTTTTATTTCGGTTGATATACTCAACAAACTCGATTATTCCGCCTTCGTAGCACATCGAATCTTCAGCAGTTTGCCCCTCGCGTTCATCACGGACTGTTATTCTGAGCCCTCCGTTTAAAAATGCCTGTTCTCTCATTCGTGTGCGTAAAATATCATAGCTGAACACACACTCATCAAATATTTCACTGTCCGGTTTAAATGTAACTTCTGTTCCTGATTTATCGGTTTTTCCGACAACCTTAATTTCCTGTGTAATATCTCCTCTCGAGAATTTCATCTCGTGAATCTGATTGCTCCTGTGTACACGAACAACAAGCCATTCCGACAGTGCGTTGACAACAGACGCACCTACACCATGCAAACCGCCCGATACCTTATACCCGCCGCCGCCGAATTTTCCTCCGGCATGCAGCACAGTAAAGACAACCTCGAGAGCACTTGTTCCGGTTTGCTCCTGAACGTCAACGGGAATACCCCGTCCATTATCGGTTATTGTAATGGTGCCGTCATTTTTTATTACTACAAGAACTTCATCGCAAAATCCCGCAAGTGCTTCATCAATTGCGTTATCCACAATCTCGTAAACTAAATGATGAAGCCCTGAAGAGGATGTTGAGCCAATATACATGCCCGGTCTTAGCCTTACTGCTTCAAGCCCTTCTAATACCTGTATATGCGATGCGTCATAATCTTCAATTTCGCCGTTTATGCTGTTAATTGTTTCCTCTGACATTTATTGATATCCCTTCTTAATTACCCGTAATTATATGGCGGGTTAAAATCATTTTATTTCACAGCCGCATTGCTTCTGTACGTTTGAGCAATGTCTGTGGAGATAACTGTGATAAATATATTGTTCTTTCTTTTTCGTTTCCGCTCACGATAAATGATCTTGGCAGTTCATCCGATACATTAATTACTCTGCCGGCTTTTTCGGCATCGCTAAGGAAATTTTTTGTTATATAAGAGCCGGTTGTGTTGTCGAGGTCAAATATTCCTATAATATCCGATTCCGGTATAACTACGTTCTGACCTAAATGTAAATACATAAAAATATTACCTTAAGCAATTATTTTGCCTTTTTCTATCCTAAGAGTATTGCCGTTATGCAGTGCTTCAATTACTGTATCCTCACAGCATGTAATAAATACCTGCCCCTCTTTTATTCTGCTTAGTATAAAATTCTGCCGCTTTGAATCAAGTTCGGAAAGAACATCGTCAAGAAGTAATACAGGGTATTCATTTTTGTCATCATAATGGATATCGCGCTCGGCGAGTTTAATAGAAACCGATGCTGTACGCGCCTGACCTTGAGATGCGTATTTGCGTGCAGGCGTGCCGTTTATTTCTATTTCCAGATCATCCTTATGTGCACCTGATAAACATAATCCCGATCTTAGCTCTGCGTTTCTGTGTTCAGCCTGGTGTCTTAGCAGCAGAGGAAGCAGCTCGGAGGGTTTTTTTCCTTCGGCGTCAATACGCCCGACCGTTTTATAAGTGATACTCAGTGTTTCTGTTCCGCTTGCAAACTCATCATGAATTTTTGCAGCTCTTTTTGATAAACCTTCTGCAAATGCAGCTCTGTAGTAAATAAGCTTTGCGCTTTGCTCTGCCAGCCGCAAGTCATAATCATCGAGCAGTTCAAGTAATGACGGCTTTTCATGATAATCCCGCAATATACGTGTTTTGTGCTCGTAAAGCTTATTAAACTCAGTAAGTGCTGCAAGGTAGCCCGGCCGAAGCTGCGACAGACAGTTATCCATCATTTTGCGTCTTACCGATGCACCGTCTTTTATAAGGGTTAAATCATCCGGTGAAAAAAGTACAGCTGTAAGTCTTCCGGCAAGCTCTGCTGCTTTTTTCAGCTTTACATCATTAGCAAACAAATGGCGCCGCCGGCCGCGAAAAATCCGTGCTTCAAGCGTTTGTTCCCGCTCATTAGAAACGATGCCCGCACGGATACATGCCGTTTCAGTATCAAATTTTATCAGCTCTTTATCGCTTGCAGGACGAAATGACCGTCCGGACGTGAGATAATATATTGCTTCAATAAGATTTGTTTTACCTTGCGCATTTCTTCCGGTTATTACGTTAACACCATTGATGAAATGTGCCGTAGTATCGATATAGTTGCGGTATCCGTCGAGATATATCTCGTTTACATTCAATAATCTTTACCTATTTAACTAAAATAACGCTTTCCCCGATCCGGATAATATCTCCGGGCCTTATTTTTTTCCCTCTGGATGTACATACAGATTTCCCTACATATACTCCGCCGCTGTTAATCAGATGCTTAGCCTCTCCGCCTGTCGATGCAATAGAAGTATATTTGAGCAGTGAGTCCAGTTTTATATATTCGCCGTTTATTCGCACACTGCGGACACCGTCAATTTTAACCTTCATATGCTTTCAGACGGACAGGAAGAATCATATACAGGAAATTATCTGCATCGCCGGCAGGGGATATTATGCACGGTGTTACCCCCGAATTCAGCTCAAGTATTATATCATCGGCAGGTGCGGCTTTGAGTGCTTCAAGAAGATATCTGTCGTTAAAACCTATTTCAAGGCTCTCTCCGTCACCGCTGATTATACATTCATCACTTGCCTTGCCTAGTGCTGATACCGAATGAAGCTTGACTATATCTTCGCCGAAAACACATCTTACAGGGCTTTTAAGTTTATCGCTGATAATAAGTGATACTCTTTCAACAGCAGCTATAAGCTCATCCTTCTCAATTTTCAGGCGGTATTTTGCCTGCTGCGGAAGTGAATTTTTATAGTTAAGAAAATCTCCTTCAAGTCTGCGGGATATTAATACAGTATTATCAATTGCAAAAATAATGTGCTTTGAACCGAGTTTAATTGTAACATTTCCGTCCCCGTCGGATATTATTCTTTCTACTTCATTAAGAGCTGTTCCCGGTACAACAAAACTTAGTTCCGGAACATCGCTTTTTTCAAGTGCTTCCCGTCTCAGTGCAAGTCTGTAGCCGTCAACTGCTACAATAGTAAGGCTGCCTTCCTCTGTTTCAAATAATGCTCCGGTATGAATCGGCCGCGATTCGTTATCACTTACGGCAAAATTTGTTTGTGAAATCATTTTTTTAAGTACTGCCTCGCTGATATCTATTGCATCTTGCTCATCTACTGCAGGCAGCTCTGGATAATCAGATGTCGGAGAGCCTAAAACTTCAAAATCACTCATTTCACTGCTTATTGCAGCAACATATCCTGAGTTTACTGAAACTGTTACATACTGGCCGGGCATTTTTCTTATTATCTCACCAAAAAGACGTGCATTAAGAACAATACCGCCGGATGCTTCAACCTCTGCAGGTACATTGGTTATTATTCCTGTTTTAAGGTCATAACCTGTTATTTTTACATTATCATTTGCTGCTTCAAGCAATAATCCTTCAAGCAAAGGAATTGGGCTTTTTGTAACAGCTGCACGCGATGCCGTAAGGATTGCTGAAAGCAGTATTGGTTTTTCACATGTAAATTTCATAGTCGGAATAATCCTTTCATTCATATTATCTGTTTATAAAGATAAATAATATTATTATAGTAACAGTTGTAGTAGGTGTTATTTATGTGGAAAACAATAATATGCGTTGAAATATCAATGTTGTAAATTTTAAACAATGTTATAAACTTTTGTTATAAAATATGACAAATATTTTTATTTAATATTTTCCACAGCAGTTAACAGGACATAACATAAAAAATGTTACTATTATCTGTTTGATGTTTTGGAATTGATGTTGGAGGTTATGTCTCTTATTATTCCGGAAAAATCATTTTCTTCTCTTATTTTTTTCTCAATTTTTCTGACTGAAGTGAGAACCGTTGTATGATCCCTGCCAAAAACACCGCCTATATCCTTAAGAGACAGGTTTGTAAGCTTGCGAATAAGATACATTGCAATTTGTCTTGCAAGAGCTGTGTCTGCGACTCTGCTTTGACCCATTACGTCTTCGGGTGTCTGCATGTAATATTTGGCTGTTTCTCCGATAATTATTTCTGTTGTCGGAATTAAATCCCTCTCACCCTTAAACATGTCTTTAAGTCTTGTTTTAACTGATTCAACGGTAATATCGTCATCCATGATATCTCTGTATGCAATAATCATTTTGACGGCTCCCTCAAGCTGTCTTACATTTGAATCAAGATTATCTGCAATATAGTTAGTAACATCATCAGGTAAAACAACACCAAGCTGCTTTGCTTTATTTCTGATTATTGCTACACGCAGCTCATCATCCGGAGGTTGAATATCTGCTCTGAGGCCTTGTTCAAATCTTGTTCTGAGTCTGTCATCCAATTGAAGCATTTCATTTGGGGGTCTGTCAGATGTAAAAACAATTTGCTTGCCAAGCTCATACAAGGTGTTAAATGTATTAAAATATTCCTCCTGAGTGCTGCGCCTGCCGGCAATAAATTGGATATCGTCCATTAAAAAGAAGTCGGCGCTTCTGTATTTTTCGCGGAACTCTACATTTTTACCCTGTTGAATCGCAGTTATGAGCTCATTGGTAAAATCCTCACCTTTTACGTAAATAACCTTATAATGCGGAAATTTACTTTCAACAGCATGGCGTATTGCATAAAGAAGATGTGTTTTTCCAAGGCCTGATTCGCCGTAGATAAAGAGAGGATTATAATCCTGCTTTTTTCTGCCGTCTGAAACAGCAAGTGCGGCGGCATGTGCAAATTTATTTGAGCTGCCTACGACAAAATGTTCAAATGTATATTCATCAATACTTAAGTAATCGGGAACATCCGTGGCTTCTGTCATTACCTTAAGCCCGTCATCATCCAGTATAAGGACCTCGAAGTCATCATCGGAAGCGAATAGATTCTGCAGTGCGCTTTTTATTGTACCGAGAAAACGTCCTTCAATGACTTCTTTTTTATATTTTGTAGGTGTGTGCAGAATTAAACGATTGCCGGAAAGTTCAACTGCACTGCAATCGTCAAACCATGTAGAAATAGCTGTTTCGGTAAGATCGTTTCTAAGAATTTCCAGCACCTTGCTCCATACATCGGCAGCAGAGTTCATAATACTGTCCCTTTCGGTTTGCTAATCTGTAAAAACCCTTTAAAATACATGGGAAAATACACTTTATATTCTACCAATTATATGTGGAAAAAGCAAGTATAAAACACTTAAAATGTGTGCAAAAAAAGACGCTTCGCACCGGTTATTTTGGTACGAAACGTATAATTAAAATCTTCTACACGGATATATTGACGACCATGTTGGCATCGCAGTAATTTACGAGCTGTTATTTGCTCTCCATTGCGTTTAATTTTTGTGTCATTATACTTTTTCTGCGGTTAGCTTTATTCTTGTGAATAAGATTTTTTGTAGCTGCACGGTCAACTGACTTAACTGCATCTTTATATGAGCTTTCTGCTGCATCCTTGTCGGTTCCCGATACTGCAGCGTCAAACTTCTTGATGTTTGTTTTCATCAATGATTTTGCAGCTCTGTTTTTTGCAGTTGTTTTTTCAATTATCAGTGCTCTTTTTGCAGATGATTTAATGTTAGCCATAATATCCTCGTATATCTCCTATCGATGTGAGTTATTGTTGATATAACAGTCTTTTTATGCTGTTAATACAGTCACGAAAGCCATAATACCACCAGAGTGCACTAAAAGCAAGCATTTTTTCATATAAAAGTAAGATAATCCATATATTTAAAGCAATTTGACGGGATAGTTAATATTATTATCTTTATATCTGGTAATAATGTAATGCTATATGTTACAATAATGAAAAAATAATAAGGGGGATTATTCAATGACAGCTCTTGAAGCAATTAAGGGGAGAACAAGTTACCGCGGAGGATATGAGGACACTCCCGTTCCAAGAGAGGATTTAATTAAAATAATGGAAGCCGGACTTTGTGCACCGTCAGGCTGTAATACACAAACAACAAGTTTGATTGCAGTGGATGATCCCGACGTATTAAACGGTCTTCGCAAAGCGGTCGGACCGGAATTCACTATATCGGGACCGGCAATCATCTGTGTGCTGACACAGGCAATTCCTGCATATAAAAATACATGTTTTAATGTCCATGATTATTCGGCAGCTATTGAAAATATGCTTGTTGCAATAGTTGAGCTGGGATATCAAAGCTGTTGGATGGAAGGTGTAATAACCGACGAACATCAATTAGGAAAAAAGATGGCAAATTATCTTAAAGTGCCCGAAGATTATGAGCTCGTGTGTTTTCTTCCCGTCGGAATTGCAAAAGATCCGTTAAACTACGTACAAAGAAAACCTTTTAACGAAAGAGCATGGTTCAACGGTTTTAAAAAGTAGTATTTCGAGTATAATGAAATATATACTGCTGAGCAATCCCTGCATAAGGACTGAATATATTAGGGTCGAATCCGGAGCCGTAGTGTTTTGCTACGGCTCTTTTCATCCATACATCAAGCGGAAATGCACCAAGCATATGAAGGCCGAATAACATTACACAATCGGCAACTTTATCGCCTACACCATAAAGCTTCTTTAGCTCTGCACGTGTATAGTCCGGGTCACATGCGGTTAAAGCATCAAGGTTAATTTCTCCGCCGGATATAGCTTTGGCAGAGCGGATAATATACTCGGCTCTGTATCCGCAGCGAAGAGGTGCAAGCTTCTCAGGTGTCAGATATGCCAGTATATCGGAAGATGGAAATGAATAATATTTGTTTCCTTCAAATTTTATTTCATCACCATACTCTCGGCATAATGAGTTAATTATTGATTTTATTCTCGGGATATTGTTATTTTGCGAAATTATAAATGAGCAAAGTGCCTCCCATTTATCCTGACGAAGAATCCGAATACCCATGCCGTAATCTGTGGCCTTCTGCATGAAGTCATCAATACACAACTGCTCTCTTATTGCAGCATAGTCACGGTCAAGATCAAAATAATTGCGCCATATTGATTCTAATTCATCTTCATTACATGATAAATAAATACTATCGTTGCAACTGCGGGCTTTAATAACACGATTGAATGCAACACCGGTATATGACCCGTTTTTATCCGCATCCCATCGAAAGCATTGCCCGCACTCAAAGGTTTTTTTAAGGTTAAAATCGGCTATGCGTGAGATTTCTATTTCATTTTTATGTATAGTTATTTTCATATTGATGCAACACAGCTGTAAAGTTTAGCTTTCTCCTCACTGTCATGCTGTTACTCCGTTACTTAATAATAAATACTTCATACAATCCCGTCACAGGGGAGCGGCTGTTGCTGTCAACGAAAATACAGCTGCCGGAATTCAGTACTGCATATTCTTCACGTCTGATTTTTCGTCCGAGAGTTTTTTCTGCTGATTTTGCGGCATAATTCCTATGCTCACAATCGTTTTTTAAGAATGCCGGGGTATTTTTGCCCTTTACCATACTCAGCCAATCATAAATAAAACAGTCTTTTAAGTCACTTTCATCAACTCCCGGTAATTTCAGAAAAAAATTAAAGAGTTGAATAATATAGTTTTCAAGCTGTGTTCCGTGATTTGGTACATTGCTTCCGATAGAGTGCATTAATGAAAACGGTGTTTGCCCCATTAAAGTCAGAACATAATGAATTACAGACAAAAAGCGGTTCTTATTTCGTGTATTCTGCAGTGCATTTTCCACATGCTTGAGGGTAATAATATCTTCAATACTGAGCCATTTGCTTTGTATTATTTCATACGGCGGTGCGGATGAATATTCAATGCCGAGTGCTGCAGCATTATTACGGAGTTCACTGCCGTAAAGCAGTTTTAAAAACCCGAGCTGTAATGTATGTGTGTTCAATAAATAAGCACGGTTAAAGCTGTTTTGAAAATCCATTAATGTTTCATATGGCAAACCTGCAATTAAATCAATATGAATGTGGATATTTTGCATTTTAACCAATTCATGAATATTACGCATTGCTTTTTCAGTATCTGTTTTCCTGGCTACGGCTTTTACGGTCGGCTCATGTAAGCTTTGCAATCCGATTTCCAGTTGAATAAGTCCCGGCGGTGCGGTTTTAAGTAATGACAATGTCGGGTCATCAAAGAGATCGGCTGCCGCTTCAAAATGGAATTTGCACAGGGTATCCAAGCCGATAATATACTCAATAATTTTAAATGCCCGCTCCGGATTACAATTAATAGTCCTGTCCACGAACTTTATTGTTTTTGTATCGGATTTTGAAAGCTTTAGTATTTGCATTTTTATTTCATCGAGCGGGAAGAATCTTACACTGCTCCCGGCAGACAAACAAAAGGAACACTCAAAGGGACATCCGCGCGACGCCTCAATATATGACAGTCTGCCGTTTAGTGATTTAAAATAAGCATCAGTATATGGGTTTACATGACAGGGGGACGGTTCAAGACAGGGGGACGGTTCTTCTGTTTTATTATTGGAGAGTTGGTTTATTTTTGCTTCGGGTAAGACAGAAGAACCGTCCCCCTGTCTTGAACCGTCTCCCTGTCCCGGTTTCTCAAGCGAGTCTAAAAACTGCGGAAAAGTATATTCGCCTTCACCTTGCAGTACATAATCTGCGCCGTTATTAAGCCAGTAATCAATATTATTAGATGCTTCCGGCCCGCCTAATACAATGAGAACACCCGGCAATCTTTCCCGCAGCAGAGTGCACAGCCCGGAAAGCATGCCTGCATTCCAAATATATGATGAAATTCCTATTACGTCAGGTTTATGCGGAGCAACCAGACTGACAATATCGGCACAGCTTTGATTAATGGTGGCTTCTACAATATTCACATCATGCGGAAAACGGGAATAAAGAGAAACACCTTCGGCTATAACCCATACCGAAAGTGATGAATGAACATATTTTGCATTAATTGCCAGCAGAACGACTTTACTCATACATCACCATAAGTTTTATTATTACCTTCCCCGGTCCCGGTTTCTCACACTTTTAAAAAACGCAGTCAGCAGCTCACTGCTCTCGGTTGCCAGAATACCGCCGGTAACACGGGTTGATTGCCCGTAATTTTCCATAAAAAGATTTATTATGCTTCCGCATGAACCGGTTACTTCATCCTTTGCGCCGAAAAAAACGTTGCTTATTCTTGACATCAATATTGCACCGGCACACATAGGACACGGCTCCAATGTAACATATAAGGAACAACCGTCGAGCCGCCAGTCGCCAATTGTTTTGCAGGCATTCCCGATTGCGTCAAGCTCTGCGTGTGCCAGAGCAGACATCTCTTTTTCACGTCTGTTACGCCCTTTTCCTATAATTTCACCGTCTGCATTAATAATGACACAGCCAACAGGAGCCTCGCCGTCATTTCCTGCCTCTGCTGCAAGCTCCAGAGCTATAGCCATATAAAATTCATTGTCAGTAATATTCGCCAACACTGTTCCTTTCCTTTTGGTATTTTATGCTCTTTTCTCCAGCTCTTCAAGAATATCAGTAAAATAATGCGGAAGTTCTGCAAAAAGCTCAATATTATTGCCGGTTGAGGGGTGAATAAACTGCAGTTTCCATGCATGCAGGCACTGGCTTGACATCCCAAGCTCCGGCTTTTTTCTTCCGTAAACAGTATCGCCCAAAATGGGGTGTCCTATAAATGCCATATGAACACGAATCTGATGAGTCCGGCCTGTTTCCAAACGGCAGCGCACATGTGTGTAGTTACCATATCTTGCAACAGTTTCATAGTGAGTAACAGCAGAGCGTACGCCTTTTTTTAGCGGGGTGCTTTCATCAGCGGAATAAACAGCCTGTTTTTTTCTGTCTTTCGGATGGCGTCCTATCGGTGCATTAATTGTTCCGGAATCGTTTTTTAAGCTGCCACAAACCACTGCATGATACTCCCTTACAAGAGTTCTCGAGGACAATTGCTCTGCAAGCGATACATGTGTTTTATCGTTTTTTGCGGCAATAACAAGTCCTGATGTATCCTTGTCAATCCTATGAACGATGCCCGGTCTTTTAATGCCGCCTATACCCGAAAGGCTGTCACCGCAGTGATGAAGCAGCGCATTTACCAATGTACCGTCCGGATGCCCGGGTGCAGGATGTACAACCATTGCACGAGGTTTATTTACAACAATAATATCAGTATCTTCATAAATAATATCGAGCGGGATGTCTTGCTTTATTACAGCAGAAACATCCGGCTCGTTTTGAATTACTTTATATAACTCACCTGTTGAGGTTTTGTGGTTTTTCCGCACATGGGTGCCGTCAAGAGTTACCTGTCCTGCATCAATCAGTTTTTGAGCTGCACTTCTGGTAACCCCGGGTATACTTGCGGCGATAAATGTATCAAGCCGCTCTCCTGTAACGTTACACTGTATCGTCGTCTTCAAAGCCATATTCGCGAAGCAGGTCATCAACATTGTAATCACCGTAATCATCGAGCGACCCGAGCTCAGCTTCAAGCGCATCTAATGTAAACGATGTATCCGAAGTTGTATCTGTTACCGAAGAGTAATCACCGGCAACAGAGGTATCCGTTAATGAAGAATAGTCATCCGGTTCATACTGTGCTTGCGGTGCATATTGATTTTGCTCCGGTCCGGGTGTTTGCGGAACATCATACTGTGAATACTGCTCATCGGCAGATGCATCAGCATATGGAGCAGCCGGAATATTACCGGGCTCTGCAGCATCCGATGAATCCATTTGAGGAAAGCTGTCATATTCTGCGTCATCATCATCTTCATCATAATAATTGCCTGCAGGTACATCCTTTTTCTCACCCTTAACGGTTAATGCGATAAAGTGAATAAGAAACGTAATAAATCCAAGCGTAATAAAGATATCGGCAACATTAAAAATCGGAAAATCAATAAACAATGTTCTGAACATATCAACGACTTTTCCGCTGTTAAGAACGCGGTCGGCAAGATTTCCTACTGTTCCGCCAAGAACTGCCGCAAGCCCGAGTGTTCCCCAAAAGCCCTCATTATATCTGAGTAATATCATAATCAGAACAACAGCGGCAGCGAAAGCAATTCCGGCAAGCAGCCATTGCTGACCCGATAAAATGTTCAGCATTGCGCCGTCATTTTCCCATCTGGTCAGGCCCAGGATGCCGGGGATTACCTCGGGACCGATATCACCAATATCAAGAGTACGCATAATCCATTGCTTAAAGAACTGATCAAGCGCAACTATGAGCGCAGCAAAAAGAAAACAAAGCATATTTAGTGTTACCTCCTATAGTTCAGCTAAACTTAATCTATGCTTAGTCGTCACTGTCAAAGTTTGCGCCGAATTTTAAATCATCAAAATCGAATTTTGGTCTTGGTGATGTTTCTTCTTCTGTTTCGTCGTCGGGAGAATATAGTTTAATCGAATCATCATCTTCATCAAACAGTGACGGGGGAGGCTCTTCGGCGAGCGGCATATTTATATCGTCCTGCTCCGGAGCCTCGTCATCTGCGAGCTGCTCAACAACAGAGCCTATTTGTAATGCAATATCATCAATTTCAAAATCATCGGCACCTACGGTTGGTATCGGTTTTGTTGCCTGTCCCGGTTCTTCGGGGGGTCTTTGAGCCTGTCTTGGCGCAGGCTGTACAGCGGCCGGCGGCGGAGCTTGCTGAGGCTGAATGTCTGCGGGTGGCGGTGCAGCTGCCGGTGCCCGAGCAGTGCGTTGTGCCTTTGCCGGACCGGGCATGCCGGAGGGAGGCGGAGCCTGTCTCGGCTCACCTTTGGGTTTTACTGCACGGCGTGCAGTTTCCAGTTTACTTAAAAACTCGGAATGCTTTCGCATTATGGCTTGTGAAAGCTCAATAAACTTAGCAGTTTCTTTTGCAGCAAGAGCAAGCCGTGTTTCTTCTTCGGAAACACGCTGGGCTGTATCTGTGAGTTTTGCTTTAATTTCCACCTCTGTATTATGGATCATTTCTTCTTTTGTTCTTTTTGCTTCAACTGTAATCTCTTCACCCATACGTTGAGCGGTGAGTAATGCCATTCTCATAGCATCCTCTGTAGAACGGTATTCTTCAACCTTTTCAACAAGAACCTTCAGCTTTCCTTTTAAGATTGCATTTTCTTTGTATAAGGCATTGTAATCATTGGAAACGGCTTCGAGAAAATTATCGACATCACCTGCGTCATAACCGTTAAGCAGGGCTTTGTCAAAATTTTTATCAGCGATATCTTGTGGAGTCAGCATTATTATTCAATCCTTTCGGTATCAAATTGACTGTAGTCTTAAATATGATGAAGTATATTTTTCAGACTAGAAATACAATCCGTTATTTTCAAGCTCGTCTATCAGATCACCCAGTAGGTCAACGTTATATGGTGTTATAAGATATGTATTAACAGCGACTTTTTTAATTTTTCCCTCCTGAGCATAAGCAACGCCGCTTAGAAAATCAACAAGCCGCCGTGCAATGTCTTTATTTGTTTGCTCAAGATTTAACACTACGGTGTGGCGGTCACGCAGATTATCTGCTATTTCTGCTGCGGCTTCAAATCTTTCAGGCTTAAAAAGTGCAACCTTAAGCTGTGCCGTTGCATGGATATTTACAACCTTATTGTTACTTCGCTGTTCTTCAAATCCGCCATATGAGCTTCGTGCCTGTGCCGGTGTTTTCGGAGGTAACGGCAGCTCATCAGTCATTTTAGGTTGAAAATCATCGAAATCTTCCTCATCGTCATAAGGTTTTGCAAGTTTTTTAAGTTCGTTAAATAATCCCAAAGTCTTGAGACCTCCTTTACAGTCATCGAAGTCCGCTCCCGGACATCCTTTTATGATGACTTGTTAACGCCTGCCAAAGAGAGCAGAACCTATTCTAACCATATTTGAACCTGCGTGTATTGCGTCAATATAGCTGTCACTCATGCCCATGGAAAGCAATCGCACAGAGACATTATCATATTTTTTTGCTCCCATGTCAACAAAAAGCTTAAACATTGTATCATAATAGTAACAAGTTGTCACTTTTTTGTCGATTATTGGCGGAATTGCCATTAATCCAAGCACATTTATTCCCGGTGTCTGAGAGGCGAAATAAAGAATTTCCTCTGTTTGCTCAGGCATTATACCTGATTTTTGCGGCTCACGGCCAATATTTACTTCAATTAAAATGTCCTGGACAATTCCAAGAGAGCTTGCTTTTTTTCCAATTAACTCAACAAGTGTTTTTGATGACACAGATTCTATAAGGTCACAAACCCCGACAATTTTAGAGATTTTATTTGATTGCAAATGACCGATAAAATGAAGCGGAGCACCGTCATATGCGTTTTTTGAACGTTTTTCAAGCATTTCCTGAACACGGTTTTCTCCGACAGCATCCACTCCTGCTGCAACAGCCTGCATGATTAAATCAACAGGCTTTGTTTTTGCGGCTGCAACAAGCTTAATATCATCGGGACTCCGGCCGGACAAAGCGGCAGCGTCGGCTATCAGATCCCTGAGCTGTTTTATATTATCGGCAATTCCGGCATTGTCATTTTGCATATATGCTTATTCCTTCCGTACGACTGTTAATTAAATTCGCAGTATACATCTTACTGTGATCATGTCACAACCTTACCATGGTATAAATTGTTGGCTTTAACAATAATTATGGAATCAACACGCAGGGGAGAACCTGTTTCCGCTCCGTCTCTTACAAGATAACTGTCCCCGATTTCACCCGGGGGATTTAAAATTTCCACATCAACCCGTTCTGCATATCCTGAAGTTTGCAGGTAAATAAATGTATTACCTTCATCATCAAGATGTATTGCTTCCTTTGGAATCCTGATACCGGAAATTACATCGAGTACAATGTCTGCCCGAAGAGAACGCATCGGAGCAATATCGTGAACACCTCTGTCGCTTGAAAATAATACAACACTTTTGCCGTCCTCACGTCTGCCTGTATTTTCTACAAGCATATCAATTTCAACATTATAAGCACCATAAAACTGTACGGTCTTTATTTGTCCGGCCGAAAGCTGAAAGGCATCCTCGTGATTCATAACAGCAGCATAATACCATTTAAACTCGGTAATCAGCTTTCCTCCGCCGTATATTCCGGAGGAAGTATTAAAAAGTTCAGCAAGCTCATCGGGAGAAATGTTTATCAGCATATCGGGGTTTATATGTTCAAAGCCGTCAACAATATGAGAAAATGTACCGCTCGCATTTGAAGTAATATTTCTTGTTCCGACATTTCTGCCTTCAAGGTCTTCGAGTCTTTCGCGCATTATGGTTGTATCGGTCTCTACGGAAAAAATACTTGTTTCAATACTGAAAGCAAGCTCGTCAAGCCTTCTTAAGTCATGATTGCTCACAGCAGCCGACAGCTCGAGTATGGCATTAAAGCCTGCAGCATCAGTATTGTCACGGGCAGACTCCATCTGTGCGATTTTTATTCTGAGAGAACGGATTTCACTTGCAATCTCAAGAGCATCACGGCTTAAATATTCAACGGCAATTACCTGTCCGGACGAAACCTTTTCTCCTTCGCTTACAATCGGCAGAAAAGCTGCACCGCCATCGGTTATGACCGATTCGGTACGGACAATAAAGCCCTGAGCCGGAAGCGTTTCTTCAATAGAGTACCTTATTGCTTCGGTTGTTTCGTACGCATTAACAAAAGCCCGATAAAGATAGACACCTATATAACAAGCAACAGCGAGGAAAAGCACGCCGGTTGTTAATCTTATGAAAAAATCACTTCTCTTCATTTGATACCCCGTAAAAGCTCTGATATCGTATTAATACCGCAAATAAAATCGGGAGACTTATCCCAAAGTATCCAATGAGTCCCGCTGTCTCGCCTGAGCCATGTAAGCTGACGCTTTGCATAACGGCGGGATTCCATTTTTATTTTCTCGACTGCAGAGATAATATCAGATTCATCTGTAATCGCAGCGGAAATTTCTTTATATCCTATTGCCTGCATTGAGGTGTTTTTTGCTGTCAGTCCCATTTTTAACAGTGCCCGCACTTCATTTTCGAGACCCATACTTATCATTTTGTCTACACGCTTATTGATTTTAGAGTACAACACCGCCCGCTGTGAATAATTAAGAGCGAATTTTAATGTTTTATACCTTGGCGAAAGGTTTTTTGTTTCATTATTATGCTCTGATATAGTTTTTCCCGTTGAGTTATGTATCTCAAGAGCACGGATAATTCTTTTTTTATCATTCGGATGAAGCCTCTGTGCAGTTTCTGCATCGACCTTACGAAGCTTTTCGAGCATTGCATCGCCGCCGGTTTTATCAAACTCATTTTCAAGGCAAAGACGCTCTGCGGTATCAACACGGGCAGAAAATGTTCTTCCCGAGATTAATGAATCGATATATAATCCGGTACCGCCGACTATTATCGGAAAATTACCTCTCTTAATGATGGAATCAATACAACTTTCTGCATCCCTTATATAACGTGCAACCGAATAATCTTCAAGTGGTGATACAACATCAATCATATGGTGAGGGACGCCGCACATTTCCTCAGCATTTGGTTTTGCCGTACCGATATTCATATTTTTATATATCTGCATTGAATCGGCGGAGACAATTTCACCATTAATTTTTTTTGCGAGTTGTATGCCAAGTTCACTTTTCCCGGTAGCTGTCGGACCTGTAATTACAATTATCTGCGTTTTATCAATCATAATCTGCCAAAACCTTTGTCAAGCGCAGATTTGGTGATTTCAAACAATACAGGACGACCGTGCGGGCAGAGTGACACTTCACCCGACATAACTTTTGCAGTTAAGGATTCAAGCTCTCTTACCCCCGATGAGCGCCCGGCTTTAATAGCGGCCTTACATGCAATAGACTTAAGTATGCTGTCCGTTTTTGATGATTCGGCAACGCCTCCGTGCTTAAGCAAATCGCAAATTTCCGATAAAACGGATTCTGTATCACCGATATCTATCTCTGCAGGAATATGTCTTACAGCAATTGTATCTTCTCCAAAGCTTTCAACAGTAAATCCGAGCTTGTCAAGAAACCCGGAATTTTCCAAAAGTAAAGCAGCACCCTCATGCCCGGGGCGGCAAATGACGGGCGTAATAAGTGCCTCCGACATGGACTCGAAACTATTGTTTTTAAGTGCATCGAAGTGAATTCGTTCATGTGCTGCATGCTTATCGATAAACCAGACACTGTCGTTATATTCTACGATAATATAGACATTTAAAGCCTCGCCGATTACACGATACGGAGGCACAGAAGGCATAAAGCCTGTAAACTCCGAGTAATCATACATGGAATTGTCGGGGGTTGCAAATTTCTGTGAAAGCTGCGGGCTTTTTGATGATTTGTAGACCACCGAGGGTTCGGTAACACGTGCTATTCTAAAATCATCCACCCTCATTGCTTTAAATGTCTCATCTGCAGCGTTACCGTCTTTATATTCGTGAGCCTTGCCGCCTGTGCCCTGAGTACCGACAGGTTCAATAATATCTGTAACTGTAAGCTGTCTGCCTTCAGCTTCATTACCGTTCATTCCGGCGATTTTTTCCCGCTCTTTGTTAATAGCTCCGAATGCCGCATAATAAACTCCGTCAAACACTTGCTTTTCCGAAACGAATTTTATCTCGGTTTTGGCAGGGTGGACGTTGACATCAACATCACCGGGTTTTATTGTGATAAAAAGCACACAAGAAGGAAATCGTCCCGACGGCAAGTTATTTTTATATGCCTGTTCAAGAGCAGACTGCAAAAGAACAGAGCGGATTACTCTGCCGTTAACAAAGAAAAACTGATAACTTCTGTTGCCCCGTGCACTTGCTGGAGAAGATACATAACCGCTGACGGAAACAGTCTCATCGGAAGCTTCGGCTCTGATAAATCCGGATTCAATATCTCTGCCAAGCAAGCTATATATGCACGATTCAACCTTTGAATCTCCGGGGGTATGATATTCGGTTTTTCCGTCCTTAATAAACCGGATTGAAATATCGGGCCGAGATAAAGCACACCGCAAAACAACAGAAGAGATGCTTGAAGCCTCTGCACGGTCTGATTTCATGAATTTTTGTCTTGCCGGCGTATTAAAAAATAAATCTCGAACGATAATTGTTGTTCCCTCAGGACAACCGACAGGAGACATATTAACAACTTCTCCTGCCTCTAAAGTGAGTGCGATACCTTCGTTTGCTCCGTGTTCCCGTGTCATCAGTTCAATACGGGAAACTGCAGCAATAGCAGCAAGCGCTTCTCCTCTGAAACCGAGAGTTCCGATAGCAGCGAGCCCGTCGGCATCTCTCAGCTTGCTTGTGGCATGGCGCAGAAATGCGGTTTTTGCCTCGTCTGCGGCAATGCCGCAGCCGTCATCGGTTACACGGATATAAGTCATACCGCCCGAAGAAATCTCAACGGTAATAATCCCTGCACCGGCATCAATAGAGTTTTCGAGCAATTCTTTAACGACGGACGCAGGTCTTTGCACAACCTCGCCCGCCGCAATCAAATCAGCAACATGCTGCTCAAGCTCAAGAATCTTTGGCAAACACTTATCCTCCGAAGTTAATTATCTACCTGTATACAATCGGCAGACCCTTTACGTTTACGGGGTCGACGTCCAGTACTGCTATGTCACCTACGGTGCAGTCGATGTTTGTTACATCTATCATTGTGTGCATTAAGCCGACGCTTCCTAAAACTCTTGCTTTCTGACCGTTGACTCTGACAAAATTCTTTCTTCGCCGCCATCTGAAAAAGCCGAACAAGCTTCCTTCGGCTATATATCTGTCAACACCGAAGCCATGATAATATCCGACAGAAAGTATTGCTATTTTTGTCGGGGCTCTTGTTACAAAGCTGCGGCCGCTGCCGATAGTATGCCCTTTTGGATGCCAGACAACTTCCTCAAGGCCTGCTTCGATATACCCGACTTTGGATAAACCCTGTACATTCTTCCCCGGAATGCGGCCGGTAAGTGCCGTATCAACTCTGACAGCGTCCATCAGGTCAATTTCATATTTAAATAAAGCTGCGGAATCACACGCATGTGCCGTTCCCGGCTCATATCCCATATCGATGATTCTGTCCAAAGCTTCATTAAATTTATCTAACTGAGCGAATGTATGCTTTTTGTTACGCCAGGATGATGAAAATGTAGTAAAAGTACCGATTACATGAAGACTTGACATATAATTATAAATAGCCGCAACTTTATCAAGCTCTGTAGGTTGAAAACCATAACGTCCAAGCCCTGTGTCAATTTTGATTTGGATATCTGCTACTATTCTTTTTGACTCGGCAATCCCGTTTATCGCAACTGCGGCATCATATGAACCTGCCGTACATATAACACCGTATGATAAAAGCTCGTTTATTTCATTGGGGTCTGCCGTACTGCGAAGCATCATCAGACGCTCCTTTGAAAACCCGTTCTGACGTAATAATCTTGCATCATCGGGGTCGGAAACGATAAAGTTTTTAATGCCTTCATCTCTGAGAAAGCTCGCAACCGTGAGCAATCCCATGCCGCTTGCGTTTGCGCTTAAATCTATAAAAATATGCACACCCTCGGCAAAATCCTTAATAGCTCTAAGGTTATTTCTAACCACACGTAAATCAATAACCAGATTTTTCATTTATGAGAACTCCTACTCTCTCGCATTGCAACAGCAAATAATAATACCACGAATTAATGTGATAATCAAGTTTTGCCGTTGTTTTACCATTGTTTATTAACAGCACAGATGGTAAAATAACAAATCTGAATAACCATCATCGGAGGAGGCAACATTGGCAGGCGTAAAAATGAACATTGAAGTACATGAAAATGAAATAAATAAACAAAGACAATTTATGCACAAAGTAAAAAGCATGAATGAACTGCAGGGTAAACAACTGTTTGGATATGTTGATACGTACGGCTGCCAGCAAAATGAATCGGACAGTGAAAAACTGCGCGGGATGCTGACGGAAATGGGTTATAAGATTACCGGTGATGAAAATAAAGCGGATATAGCAATATTAAATACCTGTGCAATAAGAGAAAATGCTGAAAACCGTGTTCTTGGAAATACCGGAGCATTGATTCATACAAAAAAAGCAAACCGCAAACAACTCATTGTTTTTTGCGGATGTCTTGCAGGTGTTCCCGAAACCGTTGAAAAAATAAAAAATTCATATCATCATGTCGGACTTGTATTTCCGCCGAATAATTTATGGCGGTTTCCGGAGCTGCTTCACCGGTCTCTAACCGGTAAAAAACGTGTTTTTGAAACAGAATGTGAAGAAACAAAAATAGCCGAAGGAATTCCGCTGCATCGTGACGGCACTATCAAAGCATGGCTTCCGGTTATGTACGGATGTGACAATTTTTGTTCATACTGTATTGTGCCGTACGTACGCGGGAGAGAACGCAGCCGTAAAAGGAATGCAATTATCGAAGAAGCAGAAACCCTTGTAAAGTCAGGCTATAAGGACATCACACTGCTTGGGCAAAATGTAAATTCTTACAATGACGGAGAAACAGATTTTCCTTCATTAATCCGCATGATTAACGATATCGAAGGAGATTTCCTGATCCGCTTCATGACAAGCCATCCTAAAGATGCATCACTTGAGCTGTTTAAAGCAATGGCGGAGAGTGAAAAAGCAGCAAAGCATATACATTTACCGTTTCAGGCAGGCAGTAACCGCATACTGAAACTAATGAACCGGGGATATACACAGGAAAGCTACCTTGAAAAAATTACAACCGCAAGAAAACTGATGCCGAATATCGTAATAACAAGCGATGTCATAGTAGGTTACCCCGGAGAAACTGAAGATGAGTTTAACGAAACATTAAAGCTTGTGGAAAAAGCACAGTTTGATGCGATGTTCACATTTATCTATTCAAAACGCCCGGGTACAGCTGCAGCAAAACAATCAGACAGCTTAACAAGAGAAGAGAAGCAAGTCATGTTCGAACGGCTCATGGACCTGCAAAACGAAATATCTGACAGAAAACATGAAGCATATACAGGAAAAGAAATATTGGTTCTTGTAGACGGAGAAGCTCCGGGAGAAGAATATCCGTTAAAAGCACGAACAAACGGAGGCAGACTGGTTCATCTTACCGGAGACCCGAAGCAAACCGGAAAATTCACAAAAGTTAAAATCACACACAGCAACAACTGGTCACTATTCGGAGAAGTTCTGCATGACTGACAGGGGGACGGTTCTGTTGTCTTTCAGACAGGGGGACGGTTCTGTTGTCTTTCATGTATGACACCGGACAGGCTGACATAAAGGAGAAATAAAATGCCGAAGGATTCTTTTGGTGCAGCTATTGATATCGGCACAACAACAGTTGCGCTTTATTTATTAAATAAACAAACCGGTGAAAAGCTTGCGGCTGTCGGCGGCACAAATGCTCAAATACCATATGGTGCAGATGTAACAAGCCGTATAAAATATTGTGCGGTAAACGGACACGATAGCTTAACAGATTTAATCCGTGAGCAGATTTCATCAATGATTAATGAAGCATGCGCACTCGCCGGGATACAACCCGACGATATAGAAAGTTTGGTTTTAGCTGCAAATACTGTTATGCAGCATATAGCTGCGGGACTATCACCCGTAACAATGGGTACAGCACCCTTTGCAACCTTAAGCCTTTTTGGTGAAGAGCTGCCGCCATGGGAAGGATTACCTGTTTCAAAAAATGCTCTGATTTATTATACTCCGGCAATATCGGCATATGTCGGGGGAGATATAACAGCAGGGCTGCTTGCAGCCGGCTTTGAGGATATAACAGAGCCCGCAATATTTTTAGATATCGGCACAAACGGCGAAATAGTATTAAAGCACAAAGGGGTATATTACTGCTGCGCAACAGCAGCAGGACCTGCATTTGAAGGCGCGGAAATAGAAATGGGAATGGCATCTGAAGACGGTGCAATCGACCATGTGTGGTCAATTAATAACAAAATAAACTTTTCGGTTATCGGCAACTGCCCTCCAAAAGGGCTTTGCGGCTCGGGACTGCTTGATGCGCTTGCGGTATTACTTGAGACAGGAGAGGTTGATGAAACCGGGCGATTAATTACCGGCGATAAATTTTGGATTACATATCAGGAGCAAAATGATAAAAAAGGGGTTTTTATTACCGCAGGAGATATAAGAAAACTTCAGCTTGCAAAAGCAGCAATTGCTGCGGGTATACAGGTATTATTGCATTTTGCAGGGGTTACCGAAAAAGACATAAAACATCTGATATTGGCAGGAGGCTTCGGCAGTTATATGGACTTAAACAGTGCCGCAAGAATAGGTCTCTTTCCAAAGAATTTACTTCCTGTGGCGAAAGCACTGGGAAATACAGCAGGAGAAGGAGCGGCATTAGCAGTCGGCTCCAAAGCAGTCGGCTCCAAAGCAGTCAGCTCCAAAGCAGTCAGCTCCAAGGAAATGCAAACCCGTTTAAGTAATATACAAAAGCAATGTGAGTATATCGAACTGTCATCAATAGCATTTTTTAACGAGAAGTTTGTGGAAGAAATGGCATTTGACAGCAACGAAATAGAAACGTGAAAGGTCAAATTTAAATGAACACATACGAAGACTTGAAAAAAACGGCAAAAGAATGCGGCTTTACCCATTATACAAAGCTTGATATATCAACTCTTGAATTCAGGCAGGATATCCGAGATATGTGTAATGCAGAAAAGTGCAGAAGCTATAATAAATCATGGTCGTGCCCGCCTGCATGTCCGTCTCTGGATGAAATGCAGGAAAAGGTAAAAAACTATACAAACGGGATAATTGTTCAAACGGTCGGTGACCTTGAAGACAGTCTTGACTGGGACGGAATAATGGAGGTCGGTGCAAAGCATAAAGAAAACTTTGGAAAAATGCGAGAAAATCTCAGCAAAAAAAATCCGAAGCTGCTCGCAATGGGAGCAGGCGAATGCAAGCTGTGCCAGTTATGCACATATCCGGACAAACCATGCCGCTATCCCGATAAAATTGAAATTTCCATGGAAGCATACGGACTGTTTGTAAGCAAGGTCTGTACAGATAATAATATAGGATATAATTACGGACAGGAAAAAATTGCATTCACATCATGCTTTTTAGTTGAGTAATTAAAAAAGAAAGGAAAAAATAATTATGATTATTCCTGTTGATACCAATAACCTGAAAGAATACGTTGACCTTGCAATGCTGCTGTTTCCCGATGAGGAATATAAAGAAGAATATGAAATGTACAAAGAATCATTTAAAACCGATAAGGAAATGGGATATTTATATCAGGCAGATAATAAATATGTCGGGATGATGCATATTTCGGTGCGAAGCGACTATGTTAATGGAACTGATACATCACCCGTTCTATTCCTCGAAGCGATATATGTATTGCCCGATTATAGAAAAAAAGGTGTTGCAAGAAAATTTATAGAGTTTGCCGAAAACATTGCAAAAGAAAAAGAAATAACTCAGCTTGCATCCGACTGCCTTCTCGAAAACACAATAAGTGAGTTATTTCACAAATCCTGCGGCTTCAGAGAAGAAGAACGGGTAATTTGCTTTGTTAAAGACGTCGGATAAATCGAGGAGAAATGGTATCCAAAAAAAGCACACAAAATCCAATGAAGGCCGCCGGTGCGACCTCCATGCTTATAGTGAGTGTATTATTAAGGGGCTGTTTTGTAACAGCCCCTTAATCGTAGTATTAGTATTTTCCGAAACTGTCTGCGCCGACATCGGGCTCATAGACATCGTTTGCTTCATACTGCGGTGCCGGTTTCGGGCTGTCATATGACGGCGGCAGTGCCCGCATTGCTGCGTTTTGGTTTTTAATTTTGAATTGTGAAATAAGCTCTTCGAGCATTGTTGACTGGCTGCTCATCTCTTCTGATGCTGCTGCGCTTTGCTCAGCCGTTGCACTGTTTTGCTGTACAACTTGAGCGACCTGGTCGATACCTGTATTGATTTGAGAAATTCCGAGTGATTGTTCTTCAGAGGATCTTGCAATTTCAGAAATCAATTCGCTTGATTCACTGATGCCTTCAACAATATCTTTTAGGCTTTCTGCTGTTTCGCCTGCAATTTGTGAACCGAACTCTGCTTTTTCCATTGAGTTTTGAATCATATCGCCGGTATCTCTTGCAGCTTCGGCACTCTTGGATGCAAGGTTGCGGACTTCCTCTGCGACGACAGCAAAACCTTTACCGTGTTGTCCTGCACGTGCAGCTTCAACAGCGGCATTAAGTGCAAGAATATTTGTTTGGAATGCGATATCGTCGATAGTTTTAATAATTTTGCTGATTGATTGACTTGCATCATTAATTTCTTTAACTGCACCAATCATATCATCCATTTGAGTGCTGCCTTTGAGAGCGTTTTGTTTGATTGTTTCGGAAAGTTTAGATGTTTTGCCTGCGGTTTCGGCATTCTCTTTTGTTTTGCTTGCGATTTCCGCAATCGAACTTGAAAGCTCCTGAACAGAAGCAGCCTGCTCGGTTGAACCTTGTGCAAGAGCCTGTGCGCCGTCGGCAACCTGTTTTGCTCCGGTTGAAACCTGACTTGTCGAGGTTTGAATACCGTTGAGGATATTATTAAGGTTATCAACCATTTGCGAAAGAGACTTACCCATGGTATCGGAGTTTGACAGCATTTGAACATCAATTGTTAAATCACCGTTGGCAATGGTTTCAAGCTTACCTGCAATGTTGGTGACATGCTGCAGAAACGCTGCACTTCCCGCAATTGTCTGGCCGATTTCATCCTTGCCTTGAGCAAATTTATTAATATTGCTCATATCATCCGGAGAAAGCGCAATATCTCCGGTTGTTCCGGCTTTTTTCATAAATGTTGAAAGAATAACGAGCGGCTTGCTGATAAGACCGGATATGTAAAGAGCGAGAAATACGGCAGCAGCAAGAGCAACGACAAGAACACCGATTATTAACCATAAAAGAAGATCAGCCATGCTTGATGCACTTTGAGCAGCATTTGCCGCAGTGTCAATCTTCATATCAAAACAAATATCAAAATTTTCAATAATTTTATCTGTTGCAGCTGTATATTCTCTCATAATTGTATATAACTCAGCGGGCTCAATATCTCCTTTAGCACCGTCATATATACGCATAAAGCCGACTCTGAACTCGTTTTCGTATAATTCACGAGCTTCATAAAAGAGTCGTTTTGCTTCTTCAGATTTTATGGTTTCGTAGTATGAATCCAATGATTTTTGCATTTCTTCGTGCGAATGATCTGCATTTGCACGTGCTCTGTCCATCATTTCGAAATCATCCAGTGCCGAACCTATGATCAGTTCGCGCATATTAGCCCGTTGACGCTGGAGTTCTTCTATTGCCTTTGCAAGGTCAGGCATAGGTACTGTTTGCATTTCGTACATTTCGTCAAATGAGTTATTGATTTGAACCATTCCGTAGATTCCTACCACACCGACTATTGCCGTTAAAACTGCAATAATCAAAAAGCTGGTGATTAGTTTTGCCGAAACTTTTAAGTTTTTCATGAGAGAAGCCCCCTTTTAAATATACAAGGAAATAATGAGATTTTAACATATAATAAGAATAAGAGTCAATGAGCAAAATGTGATAATATTAAGATATTTTTTATTTATGACCCATTTACGCTTATTTTTTCTTCATTTACAGATAAATAAACAGTTGATATCGGCTCGGCATAGTTGCTTATCATTTCGGATGCAATTTTATCTTCGATTTCTTTTTGAATCATCCGCCGTAAATTTCTTGCGCCATATGCCTGAGAAAAGGATTTTTTCGTCAGATAATCCAGCAGAGCTTCATCAAAGCTTAGTTTTATTGCTTTTTCCGCCATGGAATCATGCAGTTCATTTAACATTAATTCGGCGATTGCCTTAAAGCTTTCTTCCGATAAATGATTAAAATAAACAACCTCATCAACACGGTTGATAAATTCCGGACGCAGGAAATCCTTCAGGGCCTTCTCTGCTTTTTCTTTACCCTGTTCATCAGCAGAGCGGTTAAACCCGACTGCACCGTCTTTTTTATCACTTCCTGCATTTGTTGTCATTATAATAACGGTATTTTCAAAATTTATATTTCGCCCGTGTGCATCGGTGATATGTCCGTCGTCAAGAATCTGAAGCAGTATGTTCATAACATCCGGGTGTGCTTTTTCAATTTCATCAAATAAAACAACACTATATGGTCTTCTGCGGATTTTTTCCGTAAGCTGACCTGCTTCATCATATCCGATATATCCGGGAGGTGAACCGATTATTCTCGATACAGCGTGTTTTTCCATAAATTCGGACATATCGAGCCTGATTAAAGACTCGGGAGAATCAAAAAGATCAGAAGCAAGCCGTTTAACAAGTTCGGTTTTTCCGACCCCGGTAGAGCCGATGAAAATAAAAGAAACAGGCTTGCGTTTTGAAGAAATTCCTACCCTGTTGCGTCTGATTGCTGCGCAGACTGTAGCGATAGCTTCATCCTGGCCGATAATACTTTCGCTAAGGCGCCTGTCAAGCTCCGAGAGCCGTTTAAACTCATCCTCACGGATGTTTGATGCAGGAACCTTGGTCCAAAGTTCAATTACCCGTGCAAGATTATCAATTGTCAATATCGGGTCACCTTCAAGTTCAAGTGTATCGAGCTCATCGGACAACCGGAAATCAAGGCTGCGGATTTCTGCAAGCCGTGCATAGTCATTACCATCCGGAGCCGAAAGGATTAAATCAAGCTCTTTTTGCAAATCTGCTTTTTCTTTTTTTATTGATTCCTTACGGGCAATAAGTTCACTTTTTAGATTCATATCGGAGCAGGCTTCATCAATTAAATCTATAGCTTTATCCGGCAAAAATCTGTCGGAAATGTATCTTTCGGAGAGTGTTACAGCCTGCCGTGCTATATCATCGGAAACCTTTACACCATGAAAGGCCTCATAATAATTTTTAATTCCAATAATAATTTCAACGGATTCACTGATAGACGGTTCTGAAACGACCACCGGCTGGAACCTTCGTTCCAATGCGGCATCCTTTTCGATATGTTTTCTATACTCATTAAATGTTGTAGCTCCGATAACCTGTATCTCGCCGCGCGAAAGTGCCGGCTTTAAAATATTAGCGGCATTCATAGACCCCTCGGCATCTCCTGCACCGACAAGGCTATGAACCTCATCTATAACAAGAATTACATTACCGTGATTTCTTATTTCCTCAACAAGCCCCTTCATCCGGCTCTCGAATTGACCGCGAAACTGTGTTCCTGCAACAAGAGCCGTTAAATCCAGCAAATATACTTCCTTGTTACGCAGCTTCTGCGGAACATCCTCATTGTGAATACGTTGTGCAAGACCTTCGGCAATAGCGGTTTTGCCAACCCCCGGCTCTCCGATGAGGCAGGGGTTGTTTTTTTGTCTTCTGTTTAGAATCTGAACAACACGTTCTGTTTCCGTTTCACGCCCGACTATTCTGTCAAGCTTGCTTTCGGCGGCTTTTCGTGTCAGCGATATACAGTAGCTTTCCAGATACTTGCGTCTCTTACTGCCATGGCTGCCTACTGCGCCCGAACCTTGTTCTTTATCCTTCGGGTCACGGCCCGGTCTTGGAAAATCTCTCGGCGGGGAGTCATCAGGCCCGCCAAAAAGCCGGTTTAAGAACGGAAACGTCGCTGTTTTTCCTTCGTCGGTATTTTCTTCCTGTTCGTCACCATCGGCAAGACCTTCAAGGCCACCCATCGCTTCCATCATTTCATCGGTGAGACTTTCCAGATCTTCATCGGTAAGCCCCATTCTCTTAATAATATCTTCGACAGGTTTAATATTAAGTTCACGTGCACATTTAAGGCATATTCCCTCATTTGTGGAATGCCCGTTTTCAATCCTGGTAATAAAAATTACTGCCGGATTTCGTTTACATCTTGAACAGATTGTTGGTTGCATTCGATTTCTCCGTTTTCACCGGTTATTTTTGATCTGGATTTCATAATCTTTATATATGAATATATATAACCCGCAAGTGCTATAAGCGAAAGACCGATTGCGAGCGAAACAAGGATAATAACAACAAAATTCGGGATGTTAAACAACATCAGAGCAATAAATACAGCATAGAAAACAATCGTCGATGCTTTGCCTATAAAATTAGCGGGAGGCAGTTCAACATGAGCTTTTTTATGCAGTACAAGACCGCCGATTCCCATTAAAATTTCCTTTATGAAAAATACCAAAGCGGCCGATATAAGAAATGGTCTTGATGCGGTATTTGTAATTGTAATGCACACAAGCACGGTAAATGCCATTAATTTATCACCGAGCGGGTCTAAAAGCTTGCCAAGCTTTGACTGAGCATTAAACTTACGGGCAATAAAGCCATCAAGAAAATCGCTTAACCCTGCGATAAAATAAACTAAAATTGCATAATACTTAATATCATTATCATCGGTAAAGTATGCTATAACAAACACCGGCACAAGGCAGATGCGAAATATGGATAAAATATTAGGAACTATTTTTACCAATAAATTCACCTCTAATCAAATGATGGCTTTATAAACAATTAGACTCCCAAAAGGTTTGCAATAGGATTATTGTTGACAAGATACAGCAGGATGGATGTACTTTCCAGAGTTGATAAAATTAATAATCCGAAATACCTGACAACTACTGCAACAGAATATACGAGTATTATACCCTTAAATAAACCCAAAACAGAACCGGAAATTATATCAACAAGCCTGAGTCCCGGCAATGCAAACACAAAACCGACCAGATTGCCGATTACTGCAAAAATAATTGCAATAAGAAGAAATGCAATACCGAATACTGCAACATATGACAATACGGATGATACCCTGTCCGCTATAACATCGGAAAAATATCTTCCGGGTTCATCTTCGTCGCTTTCAATTGAAAGCTCGGCGATTTTAACCGAAGCAGCTTCGGGAAAACCGATTTGACGAAGAGCAAGATATGCTGTTCCGAAATCGATGTCATCAATATCATGGTCATGAGCAATAGCGTGATATTCCACACCTTCATCCGATAAATCGGTTATTGTAGAATCGAGCATTCCACCTACAAAAGGCATAAGCATTCCTTTTGCTTCGCCTGAATATGCTTCCGCAGCCATATTTGCGACGAGCAGCGATGCAATAAGTGAAACAACACCGAAAACACCGCGTATAAGACCGTTTTTATAACCGCGCCATGCACAAAATGCAATGGTTCCCACAATAGCAAAATCCAGTAAAAATGCTGTCACAGTCTAATGCTCCTCCTCCCTTCGAAGAATAACAGCGGAATTATCACTTGTAGCAAGTGCCACATCCCCGCGCAGTGCCAGAATACGGTTTGCTCCTGCTGCCGATAAACTTTCGGCAGTCATTGAATACTCATCGAGCTCATTGGTAAAAAACGCAACCCCGTCGGTTTTAAGAATAACAAAAGATTGCCCGGCTGCCGATATTGACAGCACTTCACGCTCCAGAGAGACTTCTCCTAAAATGGTGCCGTCTGCAAGCAAAGCAACAAGCCGGCCCTGGTAACCGATACCGTAATCATAAAGATGCAGTGCAATAAAATCATTGTCATACGCATACCCGCCCAAACGGTTATCGTGATAGGAATATAAAACATTGCGATTTCCCTGACTGTCAACGGTGAATAATAAATCTGCAGAAACAGCCAATATTTCACCGTTTGATAAATGCGTAAAGTCAATAATCAGTCCGCCGCTATAATCAAACCTGTACGTCGGTTCATCCTCGGAATCAATATTATCATAAATTGTAATCCGGCTTCCCGTTTCGGTAAAGCTTAAAATTGCGAGATGTTTATTATCCGGAGATAGCTCTGCCGACAGTACAAAACCGCTTCCGATGTGAGCGCGAAATACATCAGACCCATAATGATTATATACGGTTACAACTCCCCTGTAACCTCCGCCGTCCTGTGTGACTACACAAAACCAGCCGTTTTTATTGACCGAAGCAGACACAACAGTCCCGTTTGCTTCCAGTGAAGATATAACATGTGTTCCCGTAAAAATACGAACCGATGAACCGCCTATATCAAATGCAATATAATAGTTTTCCGAATTGGCGATTGCGGGCTGGTTCATGCGAAAGGAATCTCTAAGCGTTTCAATACCGTCTGTACCTAAAACTTTTATGCCGAGAGTCCCGGCAGCCGCAATGGAGTTATCAAAGGATGCAAACATCTTTGCACGGCCTATGTCAAAACTGAATTCCTCTGCCGTTATCTCCTGTAAACGCGGCGAAAATATGTCGGATAAAAATGAAGGCCCTATTATATGGCTGATTATAAGAAAAATAGCAACAGCAGTGAAAACCGCTATAATTACCAAAATAAGAACAAGAGCCGGAAATCTTCGTTTTTCCTCTTTTGGAATACCGTCGCTGCTCATATACCATCTCCATAAGCATAACTCATGTGCCATATAATAATGCATATGTGCTACACTTTGATTGTACTCTCCAATCGCAATTCGCAATTATATCATGCTTTTATGCAAAAAGATAGATAAAAGATAGATAAATGTAACACTCTGCCATGTCATTTTTTGAAATTTTCGCCTATTTTTCCGTCGTACCAGATTCTTGTAAGATACAAACCGTCGGGAGGTACGGTCGGACCTGTTTTCCTGCGGTCTTTTTGTTCAAGAAGCGTCGGCAGCTCTTGCGGGAGTATCTTACCTTCGGAAACATATAACAATGTTCCGGCCATGGCTCTTGCCATATTATATAGAAATCCATCCGCACAGGCACGAAACTCTATTAAATCGCCGCAGTTTTCAATATCGTACCAAAACACAGTACGTATTGTTGTTTTTGTTTCGGTCCCTACAGAACGGACAGCCGCAAAGTCATGTGTTCCGACAAAATACCGGGCGGCATCTTTCATTTTATCGATATCAAGAGTCTGCGGATAAAAGTATACTCTTTTGGAATAAAAGGGATTACGTATTTTGGAATTATATATTCTATATGTATATTCTTTTTTAATACAAGAAAGATTTGCATCAAAATCTGCAGGAGCATCCACAGCGCTTTGAACCGAAATGTCTGCGGGGAGAAGTGAATTGACTGCAAGCGGCAACCTGTCCGGCGGAATATTCGACGAGGTCATAAAGTTTGCGCAGTAAATTTCCGCATGGACACCTGCATCGGTTCTGCCGCAGCCATGCAGCTTCACAGGATGCCGGCATACCTGCGACAGTGCAGCCTCAAGTGTTCCTGCGACTGTTACATCGCCTTTTTGAATCTGCCACCCATGATAATCCGAGCCGTCAAACATTATCCGCAATACAATATTCTTCATTTCCATTATACCGCAAACCGTCCGAGAAATATTACCGCTGCAATAACACATGCACCGAATAAAAACGCTGCAAAGTCAATACCGGAAAAACGTAATACATTTAATTTTGTTCTGCCGTCACCACCATGATAACAACGGCTTTCCATAGCCGTGGCAAGTTCGTCGGCACGTCTGAATGCACTTATAAACAGCGGGATAATGAGGGGTAATATTGCTTTTGCTCTTTTAATCAACCCGCCGGTTTCAAAATCGGCTCCTCTTGACTTTTGCGCGCTCATAATTTTATCGGTTTCTTCAATAAGTGTCGGAATCATGCGCAGTGCAATGCTCATCATCATTGAAAACTCGTGGACAGGCAGTTTGATTTTCTTAAGGGGACTGAGCATGCGTTCAAGACCGTCGGTCAAGGTTATCGGAGAGGTTGTATAGGTGAGTAAAAAAGTACAGACAATAAGCATAATAAGACGCATAGCCATAAATATTGCCGTATAAACACCTTCCAGAGTAATTACAATTGAATAATATTGAAACAAAACAGTTTCACCGCGTATGAAAAAGATATTCAGTAAAACAGTTAAGCATATTATTATAAGTATCGGCCTTAATCCGCGCAGAACAGCTGCGGGTTTTATTTTTGATATAGCGAGACATGTAACGAGAACAGCAAACATAAAGCCGTAAGCGGGAAAACCCTTAGCCATAAAAAGCCCTGTTATATACATAATCATAACAATAAGCTTTGAACGCGGGTCAAGCCTATGAACAACCGTATCACCGGGGAAAAATTGCCCCAATGTAATATCCTTAAGCATGTGCATTACCTCCCTGCAATCCCTTGATTTCGCAAAGAGCTTTTCGCAGCTGCTCAGTTGTATAAATACCCTGCCCTGCATCAAGACCCAACACCCTCAGCCTCTCGGCAAGCAATGCAGCTTTTGGCGCTGCAAGACCCAGCTCTGTCAGCCGTGAGGATTCAGAAAAAACCCGGGCGGGAGTGTCATCCATAACAATGCTGCCGCGGTTGATTAATAAGATTCTGTCAACATTTCGTGCAATTTCTTCCATATTATGTGTTACTAAAATAACTGTTGCATTATGAGAAGTTTTATAGTTCACAATATTACGGATTATTTCAGCTTGCCCTCCGGGGTCAAGCCCGGCTGTCGGCTCATCAAGAATAAGCACATCCGGACGCATTGCAATAACACCCGCAATGGCAGCGCGTCTTTTTTCGCCGCCCGAAAGACCGAACGGTGATTTACTTAATAATGATTCGTCAAGACCGGCAAATCCTGCAGCCTCATAAACACGCTCTCTTACATCAGGCTCGGACAACTTCATGTTTTTTGGACCGAATGCAATATCATCAAAAACAGTCGACTCGAAAAGCTGATATTCAGGATACTGGAATACAAGCCCGACTTTAAAGCGTATATCGCGTGTATATTGTTTTGTGCTGTGAATGTCTGTACCATCATAAAAAACAGAGCCCTCGGTCGGCTTTAAAAGTCCGTTTAAATGTTGAATAAATGTAGATTTTCCCGAACCGGTTGCACCTATAATCCCTAAAAATTCACCCTTGTTTATTTCAAAGTCAATATTATTAACAGCAACACGTTCAAATGGCGTGCCGATACTGTAGATATGTGATAACTTTTCTGTTTTTATAAGTGACATTTAATTTCCTCTGTTGCTGCTCTGCAATGATTCAAATATTGTTTTTGCACATTCATCCACGGTTAATGCATCAAGCGATATATCAAAACCGTCATTTTTTAAATCATGCAGAAGAAGCGATGTTTCCGGAATGTCAAGACCTGTATTTCGCAAGGAATCAATGTTACGGAAAATTTCCTTTGGTGTTCCATCCATTACAATATCGCCGTCGGACATTACAATAATCCTGTCTGCATTTACCGCTTCATCCATGTGGTGAGTGATCAGCACGACTGTTACACCATAATTATCCCGAAGATCACCCATTATTTTTATTATACTTTCCCGTCCGTGAGGGTCGAGCATAGCTGTCGGCTCATCAAAAACAATACATTCGGGACGCATTGCCAGAACCCCTGCAATTGCGATACGTTGCTTTTGCCCGCCCGAGAGCAGGTGGGGAGCATGTCTGCGATATTCATACATACCTACGATTTTTAATGCCTCGTCGACTCTGCGGCGAATTTCATCGGACGGATAGCCAAGATTTTCGGGAGCAAATGCAACGTCCTCTTCAACTATTGTTGCTACAATCTGGTTGTCCGGGTTTTGAAATACCATACCTGTATTACGGCGGATTTCCAAAATCAACTCTTCATTGGAGGTATCCATATTATTAACATAAACACATCCGCCTTCAGGAAGCAAAATCGCATTAAAATGTTTTGCAAGAGTGGTTTTTCCCGAGCCGTTATGACCGATTACAGCGACAAATGTACCTTTTTCAATTTCAAGGTTTATATTGTTCAATACGGTTTTTTGAACAGGATTATCCTGTGAATAATATGAAAAAACTAAATTTTCTGTTTTTATGATACTTTCCATTATATCTGTTCCCCGCATAAGCTGCTTAAATCCATTGATGCTTTCGCATCAAGGTTCATATCTGCCGTATTTCCGGCTTTAAACTCATAATAAGCCTGACTGCCGATCATTGCGGCATTGTCCCCGCATAACCCGGGAGGCGGAATAAATATTGATAAATTATTAGCTCTAGCTGCTTTAATAAAATCCGAACGAATCCGCGAGTTAGCTGCAACACCACCGGCAACAGATATCTTATCATGACCGAGCTTTAAAGCCGCAGCAATAACTCTCGGAACAAGAATATCGCTTACAGTTCGAGTAAATGAAGCAGCGAGTGATGCAGTATCAAGGGATTCGCCTTTTTGCTCTTTATTATGAACAATATTAACAAAAGCTGTCTTCAAGCCGGAAAACGACATATCATATGGTGCATTTTCTATGACCGGACACGGCAGATCAAATAGTGAATCATCTCCGCCTTGGGCCAGCTTGTCAAGAGCCGGTCCGCCGGGATAGCCGAGACCGAGAATCCGGGCTGCTTTGTCAAAGCACTCACCTGCGGCATCGTCCCTGGAGCGTCCTATTATATCAATATCGGTATATCCCTTTACATCGGCAATCAAACTGTTACCACCGGATACAACAAGACATAAAAAAGGCGGTGTGAGCTCGGGAAATGCAATATAATTTGCAGCTATATGCCCTTTGATATGATGCACGGGGATAAGCGGTACATCAAGTGCAAGCGCAAGCCCCTTTGCGTAATTAACCCCGACAAGAAGAGCACCAATGAGCCCCGGAGCATATGTAACGGCAACAGCGTCAATATCTGTTTTTTTGATGCCGGCTTTGCTTAAAGCTAAATCGCACAGCTTTCCGATTGCCGAAACATGATTGCGTGAAGCAATTTCAGGCACAACACCACCATATAAGGCATGCATATCCGCCTGAGAAAACAGTTCACTCGACAGCACCTCGCACCCGTCTCTTACGACAGCAACCGCCGTTTCATCACAAGATGACTCCAATGCAAAAATTACCATTTTCTACCCATATAACCCAATTCTGTTTTGCATGGCAAAAATTACCATTTTCTACCCATATAACCCAACTCTGTTTTGCATGGCAAAAATTACCATAAAAACCCCATTTTCCATGCATAAAATGCGTTTTGCATTATATACTTTGCATACGGTTCTGTCAATTAACCGTAATAGTATGAAAAATAACGGATTGTTCCGAGAAAATTGAGAATTAAACCAAAAAGCAGAGGAATAATATTAAGGTACATGAATTTACCGGGGCTCTGCATTCTTATCATGTATACTAATCCCAAATAAAATGCAGGGAGTGTGTCAATTGTATATCTTGAGCCGAATTGGTGACCGCCGAGTGTTCTGTACAGGGAGAAAATGAATATATGCACAATTGTCAGAATCAAGATACAGAAAACAACGTATTTATAGTCATGGCCCTGTTCATTTACAGAGAGTGAAGCGGACTTTTTTGCGATAATCTTGTATATATAAAATATAAAATAAACAAAGAAAGATATTACAATAGGAGATGCAACCCAGAAAGCAAAGCCGAAGAACATCGGAAATTCCGTCAGATTAAAACTGAAAAACATTCTGCCAAGATTAAGTAAAATACGTCCCGAATAAAACATTCCGTGAGGGTCATTGACAAACTCGGGCAGATAATTATAGCCAAATTCAAAAACACTTCCAAAACGGGCATAGTTCAGCCATAAAATGAAAGCACCCATAATAAATGCCGGAATACTGTACACAAGCGTTCTGACAATAAAATTGCCAAAAGTTGTATTTTCTCTTTTATTAATCAGGTATAACACCACAGGCAGATAAATAATATTAAATGTACGAGAGCCCATAGATGCACATAATGCAAAAAGAGCTATATAAGAATGCTTGGGATTTTCGGTCGAGGTATAATAAAAAGCCATAAGCATGAAAAGAAAAGCCATATTTTGAGCGATATACCATACAGCACCCCATAATGATATATGGAGGTAATTTGTTCCGAGAACGAGGAAAAGACTTAAAAAAACGGCATACCATTTATTCCCTAAAATAATCTGTCCAAGCTTATATGCATATATTAAAGAACAAAGTGAAATAAAAACAGCAATTGCATTGTCGGGAGTATTAATCCCGAACAACAGCACAAAAGGAAGCATAATAATTGAAGGAACTGGCGGGAATGGGACATAGTAATTGCCGTCAAAAACAGCAAGCTCCAGCCAGGGAACATTTTCAGGCAGGCTCAAGCTTCCGGAGAGCCAAGCTGCCGCCTGCCGGGAAAAAGAGTTATAAACGTTAAAAGATGTGAGAAAAAACCCGTCGGAGAACAGATAAATAAGACCATATACAACAAACGCCGCAGACAGAATAATTGCATAAGGTCCATATTTACTTTTTATTTGATTATTTAATGTCATTTACCACACCAGCCGCTTTATACAAATCAATCCCGTCAAACAGAATATGCCGATGCGGAAGTTGCTCCGCCGTCACCCGTCCAATTTGTATGAAACATTTCGCCCCGCGGTTTGTCGACACGCTCATATGTATGAGCACCAAAATAATCACGTTGAGCCTGCAGCATATTTGCAGGTAAACGGGCTGTACGATAACCGTCATAGTAGGTAAGTGCACTTGCAAAAGCCGGAATAGCAACACCGGCAAGCATTGCCGAAGAACAGACTCTGCGCCAGCCCTGTTGAGCATTAGCGAGTGCATCACAAAAATATGAATCAAGCATAAGGTTATCGAGCCCCGGATTTTTTTCAAATGCTTCTTTTATATTTGCAAGAAACCCGGAGCGGACGATACATCCGCCTCTCCACATCATTGCAATTGAACCCAAATCCAAATTCCAGCCATATGACAACGAACAGGTCTTCATCAGAGCAAAACCCTGAGCATATGAAACGATTTTTGAAGCGAACAGTGCCTGACGTATATCCTCGACAAAAGCAGCAGCATCACCTTTAAATTTTCCCGCAAAACAAGGCCCTTTGAGAATGCCGGATGCTTTAACCCGGTTTTCTTTCATTGCCGACAAATAACGTGCATAAACTGCTTCACTTATCAGGGTTAAGGGTACACCTTCATCAAGTGATGTAACAGATGTCCATTTTCCTGTTCCTTTTTGACCTGCAGAATCCAGTATTTTCTCAACTATGTGGCTGCCGTCTTCATCTTTAAAAGCAAGAATGTCTCTTGTTATTTCTATAAGATAGCTGTCGAGAACACCTTCATTCCACTCCTTGAAAATATCATGCATTTCATCGGTACTTTTTCCGAGATATTCCTTCATTAAAAAATATGCTTCGCAAATAAGCTGCATATCACCATACTCGATACCGTTATGCACCATCTTTACAAAATGTCCCGCTCCGCCACTTCCGACCCAGTCACAGCATGGAATTCCGTCCTCGACAGCTGCAACAGCCTTCAAAACCGGAGCAACATGCTCCCACGCAGCACGTGAGCCGCCGGGCATTATACTCGGTCCCTTAAGAGCGCCTTCCTCACCGCCGGAAACACCGGCACCTATATATAACAAACCCTTTGATTCAATATAACCGGCACGGCGGATGGAATCGGGAAAATGTGAGTTACCGCCGTCAATAATAATATCGCCCTTTGAAAGCAAAGGTATTAAAGCTTCAATATTGTCATCAACAGGTTTGCCGGCTTTTACCATCAAAACTATTTTCCTTGGAGTTTTTAAGCTGTCAACAAGTTCTCCCAAAGAAAAAGTACCGGTAATATTTAAACCCTTAGCACGGCCCTTAATAAATGCTTCAACCTTATCTGCAGTGCGGTTAAAGACGCTTACGGAAAAACCCTTGCTCTCCATATTCATTGCCAGGTTTTCTCCCATGACGGCAAGTCCGACAATTCCAATATCCGATTTATTCATTAAATCCATCCCCTTCGCTTACTACCTGTCTACTCTTGCATTTCCTTTTACGATATTCCAAACAACATTTTCGTCTGCAGGCCATGCATAATCTTCTAAAACTGTTGTTGCAAGTGCGCCGCACGCCCATGCAAACTGTGTTGCTTTTTCGGGTGTCATTTCTCTTAAAATCCCGTAAAGCAAACCACCTGCAAATCCGTCGCCGCCGCCGATACGGTCGAGTATCCGGATAGGTTTTGGTTCAATAACGGATAGGGTATCACCAAAAAGTGATAACGCCCCCCACAGATGTTCATTTACAGAAATAACCTGCCGCAGTGTATTTCCAAAAACACTTGCATTAGGGAATGTGTTTTTTACTCTGAAAATCATTTCTTTAAACCTGTCAATTTGAGCATTTAATTCCTGTCCGCCATGTTCAGGACCTTCGATTCCGAGAGAGAGTTGATAATCCTCCTCATTTCCGATAAGGATATCAGCCATACTCACCATTTCGGTAAAGTTTTTTCGAAGCTCAGCTTCTCTGCCCTCCCAAAAGGTCTTACGGTGATTTAGGTCAAATGATACCAGTGTCCCGTGTTTCTTTGCTGCCTTTACTGCATCCGTGCAAAAGCGGGTCGTATCTTCTGATATAGCACCGACAAGACCCGATAAATGAAGGATTTGCACTCCTTCCTTTCCGAAAATAAAGTCAAAATCAAAGTCCTTTGAATTTAATATATATCCGACTTCACCTGCTCTGTCATTATAAGCGCGCGGACCCCTGTTACCAAAGCCGCTGTCAGCAAGATTAAATTGATGGCGGTATCCCCACGGCCCGCCCTGAGGGATATCAGGCCCGTAATAATCAATATTTCTTTTACGCAATTCACTTTTAATGAATATTGATATCGGGCTTTCCTTAACGAAATTTGTCAACACAAGCCCCTTATACCCCAATGAGGAAGCAATGTTAACAGCGTTTGATTCGGCGGAGGTTGCATGCATATGGAATAAATTACTTGTGTGTACGGGAGCGCCGCCGGGCGGGGTAATACGCACACCCATACTCGTAGGGCAGGCAACACCATATTTGCAATTTTCACGAAGCTTCATAATTTTCACCAAACCTTTCTAATTTGAATAAATCAATTATATTAATTTTCCAAAGCCCAAAGCCCCAAAGCCGGGTTGTTAATAAAAAACACTTCTTCTCCGTTTGACAATGTATTGTACCCGGGTTTCAATTTTTCCGGATTGTACTTATTTGCGGCTTCTTTATAAGGTATATAATTAAATGAAACCCCTTCAACATCCTCACAGCTTAATATTTCTGTTGCATAAGTGACCTTAAAGCGTCCGTCGGTCGAGCCGTGTATCAAATGTGCTGCGGCAGACAGGTTATTTTGCAATTCGTTTTCTGTTTTACAAAGCTCCAGTATTTTATCTCTTCCGATATAGCCGAATTTTCGTATCAGACGGTCAATTTCCTTATCTTCACCGAACATTTTAACACCCGGAGCAATAATAATAAGATGTCCGCTATCTGCCATAGCCATACGTGTGCGGTAAATGGCTTTGTTTCCGAGCCATGTCGAATGAAACTCCGCTTCATCGAGCCATACAACACAAGTCTTTATCGGGGACTTCATATATATAAGATTATACTTTTGACTGAGCTCAACAGCCCGGTTAAACGCACTTCGGTCTTTTCCGATATAAAGGCCCAGAATATTTGTTTTTTCACTTTCTGTAACTGTAACGGTCAGGACATACTCAAGCGGAAGTGTTGATAAAAACTGCTCCTGAACATAGTCAAAAACCCTGCGGACAGGAGAATGGTCCTTACCCATGATTGACTCCATGCCGCAAACGGCTCCGAGCATGTGGGAAAGATTTATAAATTTGCTTCCGCCGCATCCGACGGCAATATTTTTGGTGTAATTTGCCATACCGGCAACTTCGTGAGGGACAACCTGTCCGATTGATAAAATCAAGTCATATGAGGGGTCGAGCAGATAATCGGAAATCTCAACATCCACAGCCTCCCGTATAAGCCCGCCGGAAACCTCTGCAATAAAAGCTGCAGGAACTGTTCCGATCTTTGTTACTCCGCTTCGCCAGTTATGAACAAGGAACCGCTCTTTCGGGAGTGATTCACCAAAGAAACTAATTTGCTCATCTCTTGTCATTGGTTTATGCGTTCCCAGTGCGGGCAAAACATCTATATGCGCATTACCAAGTAAAGATTCATATATTGAAATAATATCTCCCGCACCGGAATTAGGCCGTGTAATATCGGGCGGAACAAGCAGAACCTTTTTAAAAGTTCTTCCTTCCAGCGATTTTGCTATACCTTCTTTAAGCTGCCGGTAATTAAGCGCTTCTCCGTTGTTTTCAACTATTATTGTTCCGGTATTAACCATAAATTCTTCCTTACTTCGATCTGAAAACAAGCTTTGACACTTCAAACCCGAAAACCGAAACAAGCACAAAGCCCATACTTACAAGAAGCTGCCCGATATCGAGAGGAACCGTTGTAAACAAATCGTTTAATACCGGTATATACATAACGGCAATAAGAATTAAAAACGACAAAAGCACGGATATATTAAGAAATTTATTTCCGAACAACCTGCCGCTAAGTCCCATAAATGCATCGGTTTTTGAAGGATAAACCACAAGCAGCTCACATGCAACCAATGTAAAGAAGCACATACTCATTGCTGTTATATAATCGTCCAGCAAATAAAACCCGTACATAAATGCACCAAGTGCGCTGATACAAACGAAAGCCGCTCTTATTATAACAGAGCTCATCATGCTTTTGTTAATAATTGCCTCTTTCGGGTCTCTTGGCTTTAACTTCATGATTCCTTTTTCTTTACGCTCCATACCAAGAGCAAATGCGGGAAACGCATCGGTGAGAAGATTCAAAAATAACAGCTGAGTAGCAATAAGCGGCACGGGCCATCCTATAACGATTGCAAGCAGTATGATGAAAATTTCGCCTACATTACATCCGAGCAGATAACCGGTTACTTTTCTGATGTTTCCGTAAATCGTCCGCCCTTGTTCAACGGCACCTACAATACTGACAAAATTATCATCCGTCAAAATCATATCGGCGGCTTCCTTTGTAACGTCAGTACCGGTAATTCCCATTGCAATTCCGATATCTGCCTTTTTAAGTGAAGGCGCATCATTTACACCGTCGCCGGTCATAGCCACAATATTGTTGCATTCTTTAATTGCCGTAACAATGCGAACCTTATGCTCGGGTGATACTCTTGCAAAAACATTAACAGTTTGTACTTTTTGTGCAAGGGTCTCGTCGGACATATTATTAAGGTCATTACCGTCTAAAACCTCATCTCCCTCGCGGATAATCCCGAGTGAACAGGCTATTGCAGCCGCAGTTATTTTATGGTCTCCGGTAATCATTTTTACCGTTATTCCTGCAGTATGGCATTGCTCAACCGAGGCTTTTACCTCCTCGCGCGGCGGGTCAATAAGGCACATCATGCCGACATAAATTAAATCATCTTCATTATTATCAATCGCTTCCGAATCATCATATTCTTTATACGCAAAAGCCAAAACACGCAGAGCAGCTGCGGCAAACTCCTCGTTTTGTTTTATCAGCCTTGTACGGATATCGTCGGTCATGGGTTGAACATCTCCGTTTATAAAAACCTTTGATGAACGTGATATTATTCCGTCCGGAGCACCTTTAACATTCATGATAACCTTGTCTGAACCAAGGTTATATGTTGACATCATTTTCCTTGCCGAATCAAACGGAATCTCCTGTACACGTTTATTTTTTTCATTATGGGATTCTTTGCTTAGCTCAAGCTTTGCACCGAAAACAAGCATAGCCGCTTCGGTCGGGTCTCCGATTATTTTGGAATTTTTCTTATCATAAAGAGCATCATTACACAGAACGCCGATTTCTGCCATCAATGGAATATTAGCGGAAACAGGAGAGTCGGAGGTTATCTCCCCGTCTGCGCTATAACCAACCCCTGTAACATTATATACAGTTTCCGTATCAAAAACTTTAACCACTGTCATTTTGTTTTGCGTCAGGGTTCCTGTTTTGTCCGAGCAGATAACTGTTGTGCTGCCGAGTGTTTCAACGGCACGAAGGCGCTTTACGATTACATGTGACTTAACCATTTTCTGAACGCCGATTGCCAGGATTACAGTTGCGACTATTGCAATGCCTTCCGGGACAGCTGCCACTGCAAGTGAAACAGATACCATTAACATTTCAACAAGGTCTCTCGGGTCACCGAACCCAAAATAGTTGTATACTATTGCAATCAAGAAAACAAAAACACATGTAACAATACATAGAATGCCCAATGTCTTCGCCATGCTGTTCAACTTATCCTGCAAAGGAGTGTTTGCTTCATCGGTTTGACCGAGAATGGTCGCAATTTTACCCATTTCGGTGTCCATACCGGTTGCATACACAACACCGGCACCTCTGCCGTATGTAACAACGGTTCCCATATACGCAAGGTTTTTTCTGTCCCCGATAGAAGTATTTTCTTCCAAAACAATTTCTGCATCCTTACTGACAGGCACTGACTCACCGGTTAGCGAGGATTCGTCTATTCGCAGATTCATGCTTTCTGTTAAACGGATATCGGCAGGGATATAATCTCCTGCGTCTAAGATAACAACATCTCCGTGAGCAACATCAACAGAATCTATCTTAATTATCTGACCGTTTCTTTTAACTTTTGCTTTGGGGCTTGACATATTTTTCAGCTCTTTTAAAGCATTGTCCGCTTTGTTCTCCTGAGTGATTCCGATAATCATATTAATTATAACAATTGCAATAATTATGATTGCGTCTTTAAGCCCATCACCTACAACAACAGAAATAATGGCTGCTGCAATCAGAATTATTACAAGAAAATCCTTAAACTGGTCAAGAATCCTGAGAAGCAAGGACCTTCTTTTTGCACTCTTAAGTTTGTTCGGACCGTATGTCTCAAGTCTTTTTATTACTTCATCATCCGAAAGCCCTGTTGATACATCAACACTTAAGTCACTCAAAGATGATTCAATATTCTTATTGAAAAAAGTGTTTCCCAAAGTAATGTTCCTCTCAATCAGTAAAGCTCATATATCTTTTTACATTATTATATGATATATCCTGAACCAGTTTGCCTAAAAATTCGATATCATCCGGATATTCACCGTTTTCCACCCATCCGCCTATAAGGTTGCATAGTATTCGGCGAAAATATTCATGCCTTGTGTATGATAAAAAGCTGCGTCCGTCTGTCAGCATACCGATGAAATTGCCAAGCACACCGAGGTTTGCAAGGGTTGTCAATTGCTGCTGCATGCCTGTTTTTGTATCATTATGCCACCATGCGCTTCCATGTTGAATTTTACCGGGTATACCGGGAGCTTGAAAAGAGCCTGCTGCAGTTGCAAGAAAAGTATCATCGTTTGGATTTAATGAATAAAGCACAGTTTTTGGAAGACCGCCTGCAGAGTTAATAGTATCTAACAGCTTATAAAGCGCATAACTGTTGTCTTTTCCCGAAATGCTGTCAAAGCCGGTGTTCGGGCCGGCACTGTTTAACATTACGGCGTTAACACTTCTTGCAACATTAAAGTGAATTTGCATAACCCAGCCGCGCCTTGCGTATTCCTTTGCCAAAAATACCATCATTGCCGACTTAAAGGCATCAACATCGGCCTTTTTAAGCTTACTGCCGGTAAGAGCGTTTAACAGTATCGCATCGGCTTTATCCTCACAGCCCTCTACCCACGGAATATAATCAAGTCCGTGGTCGGAGGTTACACAACCTAAGGTTGAAAAATAATCCATACGGTTTTTAAGAGCGGAATGTAAATTATCAATGGATTTAACGTCTATGCCTGACTCACGTGATAATGTAGAGATATAACCGGAAAAATCGGGACTTTCTACAGAGATTGCTTTATCGGGGCGAAATGCGGGAAGCACTTTTACCTCCCAGGATTTATCATCCGACATACTTTTGTGCCACTCAAGATTATCGACAGGGTCGTCGGTTGTGCAGATATGAGTAACATTTGATTTTCTGATAATATTCCGGACACTCATGTCATCGCCGGAAAGACGGGCATTGCAAAGCTCCCATATCTTTTCGGCGTTTTTGGCATTTATTTCCAAATCACAATCGAAATAACGCCTGAGTTCAAGATGAGTCCAATGATATAAGGGGTTGCCGATAGCGTACGGCAAAGCTTCGGCGAATTTTTGAAATTTCTCCCGGGGTGATGCATCACCGGTAATATACTTTTCCGGAACCCCGCATGCACGGATCATTCTCCACTTGTAGTGGTCGTCGCCGAGCCATGCTTCTGCAATGTTACCGAGCTTTATATCCATGGCAATTTCGCGCGGAGATACATGGCAATGGTAGTCAATAATCGGCATTTTATCCGCATAATCATGAAAAAGCCTTTGAGCAGTTTTGGTTTCAAGCAAAAAATCATTATCCAAAAATTTTTTCATTTCTGTTAACCTTTCATATCCGTTAACTTTCAATTTTAATTGTACCCGAGGCTTTCTATCTGCCATCAAGTTTATACACATTCAATGCATTTTGATAAAACACATCCTTATGAAACTCGGCGGGAACAAGCTCCTTGCAAAAATCTATATATGCACCCATAGGAACCAAAGGCCAGTCTGTACCGTATAAAACCTTGTCATATCTTTGCATAAAGACAAGAGACTCTTTGTATCTGTTTAACAAAAGAGGTGTGTTTGCCATTTGGTAAATAAATTCGGTATTACCTACAAGCATACCTGAAATATCAAGGTATACATTAGGATTTTTTACAGCTACTTCACAAGCATCAAAAACCCACGGAACCCCCATGTGACAAGCAACGATTCTCAACGACGGACGGTTAACCGCAAGCTCATCGACACATAACGGATGTGAGTATTTCAATAAACCTCTTTCGGAAAAAGTTTCACCTGTATGAATTACAATTGTAAGGTCATATTTTTCGGCAAGGTTATATACAGGGTTATACATGGAGTCTGTTATATCAACATGATAGTACCCTGCATATATTTTCATTCCGACAACACATTTGTTGTTTTTTATCATATCCTCGGTTTTCGCGAGGGAGCGTTTGTTAAGTGTATGCGGATTTATACCGAGGCATAAAGACATCCCCGGGGGCAGTGCAGCATCAAGGTCTGCGGTCATAGGCATCTCCGACTTAATATCAGGGAAACCTCCCGGGGTTGTCTCTGTAAGACCCATACAAACGGATTTTACAACTTTATTAGCTGCAGATTCATCAATGAACCCCTGCTTTGAGTAGTCAACCATTGAAGTACTCTCCGCACAATCCTTAAAAGATTTAATTTGAGAATAATGCACATGAGCGTCAATGATTTTCAAGACGGTTCCCCCTTTATATTATAACTTATACTAAAACGAAATTCGTCTGAGGTCATCCAGGCTTTCAAGCGATAAATCTTTATCTGTCAGTATACAGAAGATAGGCAAGGATGTAAATTGTCCGCCGTTTGGGAGCTTGTATTTTGTGTTGAAGTAACTGCATGCAATTTTGTTGTCAAAGTCAAACTGATGCTTCCCGTTATACTGCCCAGAATCCTTGTAGATATAAAGCTTTTCGCTGCGGGGGTTATCTTTATTTCGGGAAACTTTTAGCAGCTTGTCATATAACAATTCTTCCTCACCGGTTCCGGGGTGGACCTTACATTTTATATCACCATCCGTCATTTCTACGCAAATCTCAGACAGGCTTTCTTCGCCCGAGAATATAAGCATGCAGTGCAGCTCATCATCCAGATACCTGCCGGTGTTATTGTTCAATCTTGCGTAGTGACACATAACAGGAACCCCCGGTAAGGTCATATAAAATAAAGAATAATACATACCCTTGTACATGTCAAAGTTTTCGATAAATATATCTGTACGGATTCCGCTCCAAACATTTCCAAGACTGTCCGTTTCCGTTACAAAAGCTGCAGTAATTTTTTCGCGCAAGATTAAATTGTTGTTCATTTTATTGAGATGGGTATAAAGACCTCCGATAAACGGATTCCACCATGCGTATGGTTCGGTTGAGGGATAGTTAGAAAACATCCATTCATTGCCTTTAAGTTTTAATGAATATAACGCCTCGGAGAATCCGGGAGAAGCTTCAAATCGCAAGCTGCCGTTTTCTACAGTAAATACACTGTCTTTTTCTGCAGTGCTTATTAATGTATTGTCCTGCATTAATAATGTGCGGCTGTACTTTGCTTCAAATCCCGACAGAAACAGAGAAAAATCAGCTGTTCCTATACCTGATGGTTCCCGTCTGACAGGCACTGAAAAGACGTTCTCCGCTTTAAGCTCGTCATTGGGGTTTGTCTGTGTTTCTTTGGTGAAAATGTCATCCGGTGAAGAAACCGTAACAGTACCGCCTCGTATATTTAAGCGGTTATTTCGGACGGTGAGCTCCATCATGTCTGCCGACACAACGGGATTTCCGCCGTTTGCCAGAATTTCCAGATGGTTATGTTTAAAAGGTGTCTTCTCCTCAAAGATGCCAAGAACATAGTTTCGAAAATCCTTAAAATCTTTAAATACGTCACACATATAAACAACCGATTCGGTTTCATAGGACTGACCGGGTATGAGCGTTCCCGGCTTAACTTCAAACTTAATAAGATCGCCCCAGTTAATATCCGGTTTGTACTGCGGCGGCCAGTATATTCCCGAAGGAGCGCCTCCGCTTGCGTCGAAAACCCAGTTTTCATCAATTTTCTCTTTATCAAGAGTATCAAAACCAAAGTTCATTTTATCAGCTACTTCATGGACACCGCCATCATAAGGGAATATAGCTCTTCTGCCGACATTGGACCAGAACTGAGTCATTAATGAAAGCTCAAGTGCGGATTTTCCTATGTTTTTTACCCTGTGACTACGTTTTATTGTACCGGCAGAATCGAAAAGATAAATTTCGGTCAAAACAGCTCCGATAAATTTTTCTGATGTATAATCGGCTTCAAATCTGGTGAAGCTTCCCTCGTTTGTCACTCTTATGTCTGAAGGCTTTGCTATATTAAACTCATCATCATAAGGCATGCCGAGTTTTGAAACCTGGAAGCAGACAAAACCCGATGAAACAATGCGGTCAAACCAAAAATCGTTGTTTTGTTTGTTAAGAGCCAATCTCCACAAACCGTTGGCAGCCGCATAATAGTCCTCATGTTCAAATTCAAACTGTTCGTTAATACCCTGGTTAACAATGTGCAGCGGGCGGGTTATGCTGACAGCTTCGCCGTTATCCATGGTGATTTCACAGGTCATAGGGTCGCCGCTGTAACCGCAGCCTGTTACTGTTGCCGAAACGGATACGGACGCATCTTTTCCGTCAGCAAGCTTCACTTTAAAATCCCTTTTCTCAAACTGTAATAATGTATTTTGCGGAAGTGAGAATTTTATCACAGCACCGGAAGAAAGCCCGTTTTTTATGTTGATGTAAATTTTCTCGGACATTCCTTGTTTAAGAGGCTGAAGCTTTCTGCCAAGGCTTATTGCTACAGGGAATTTTGGCTCGATACCCAAACCGAACTCAGCATGTTTTCCGTTTATATACACATCAGCAAGAACACAGGGGTGCATTCGCATGTCGTCTTGCTCTTCTGTAATTGCACCGACAAAGAAGCTTCCATCGAAAACTGCTTCGTCTTCAACACTGCAATCCCAAGAGCCTTCAAATTTAATAACATCATTATCTTTTGCGTTTATGCAAACATTCAATTCCTTGCCTGTCTTGTTTTTTACATGAAAGCTGCAAGGGTAGCTTAACCCATATGCAAGCTCATGGTGCATAGCAGTCAGTTCTATCTTATAATCATCTGTTTCAATCAAGTTAATCCTGCGTCCTGTTTTTTCAAATCCGACACGCAGATGCTTACCGTCTTTTTCCCACTGATATTCATAAAGTTCAAATTTATTTACTTTTTTGCCATCCGGGTTTATATCTATTTTACGTGTTGAGTCGGCATACCAATCGGCAGTTTCAAAGAAATCTTTTGTTGCCTCTGATCCAAGTACTGTCGGGATAAAATTACTCAGATGTGTAGTGTCGGTGCGGTCTTCCCAGAAATAACCGCACTTTTTGTACATCGGTACAGCCTTAGTATTTCCCGGCCATGTGTGAATATCGAGCCTCGGCATGCCTCTTGCAATTGTCTCGTTGACACACATTAAAACAAGTTCCTTGCCAAGTCCTTTGCCGTGATAGTCGGGGCGAACATTCAACAGATGAACATAAGCCGTATCTGCATCTTTATAATACCTGTTAAAGCTGCAATACCCGAGAGCTTCGCCGTCCTTCATTGCTATATACACATTAAAGAACATACCGCCCGCCCGCTTAGCCCTTACACGCTCAGCGGTGTATACACCGTTATCAAACGACCCGCCCCAGCCTTCACCGCTCCTGTTCCACATATCGGCAACAGCTTCGGCGAGCGAATCTTCATATTCAACTATTTGTGTCCCGTCCGGGAGTGTTTTGTAAACTTTCATTTTATTTCTCATTTCTGTTTAAATTTTCCTGCCGACGAAATTTACGCAACAAAAAATCGAAGACATTTATTTCTGTAAGCCTTCGACTGTTATTTACATTAGCATTCTATTTATACTACTGCAAATGAATCAGCAAAAGCCTGACACCACTTGAAAAAGGGCGCACTACCCCTATGCGCTTACCGATATTATGTTTAAGATATCTGTTTGAAAATGCCATGGCTTTCACTCCTTTCTTTATATTTCCGCATCATACTATAGCACAAACATGTAATTGTCAACAAGATTTCGTTCTTGTGTTTGCTCCTTTTGTATTTGTTCTGGTCATCACTATAGCATCTTCAACCGGGTCGTTATAATAATCCTTGCGAACACGCACATTGATAAATCCATGCTTTTTATATAAATTAACAGCCGCCAGGTTACTTTTTCGCACCTCGAGAAAAAGCGATAATAAATCGTTTTCTACCATATGGCTAATCACGGCATCCATTAACTTATCACCAATACCGCAACGTCTTGCAGAGTTATCAACTGCAATTTGCAATATCTCTCCGTCATCCCCAACCCGCCGGAAAACAACAAACCCAAGACAAGCAGACAGCTCATCCTGTTCTGCAATCAAAATTATTGAATCACCCTTCTCCAACTCGTTTTGCAACATCCCAAAAGTCCAAGCAGGCGAAATCGAATCATGACCTATTTCTAAAATTCTCTGCAAATGTGCTTTTGCAGCTTTAATAATTCTAATCAATTAAATTTCTTACCCCCGGTAGCCAACGCCCAAATCCTACTTCGCATCAAACCAGCTTTTTCCGGCTCTTGTTTCTGCGATTAGCGGGACGGATAGTTTTGCGGCGTTTTCCATTTCCTCCTGCAGTATAGCACTCACGGTATCGGCTTCGTTTTCGGGACATTCTACGATTAGCTCGTCGTGAACTTGCAGGATTAGCCTTGCTTTTAGTTTCTCTGAGCGCAGGCGCAGCCAAACGTTGTTCATTGCAATTTTCATTATATCTGCAGCGGTTCCTTGTATAGGCATGTTTAATGCAACTCTTTCGCCGAATGAGCGGGTGTTGAAATTGTGGGATTTTAGCTCGGGTAAATCTCTTCGTCTGCCAAAAAGTGTTTTAACGTAACCAAGCTCTTTTGCGCTTTTAATTATTTCTGTCATATACTCACGGACTCCGGAGTATTTAAGGAGATAATTTTCGATGTATGTTTTTGCTTCCTTAGGTGTTACGCCTGTATCGTTGGCAAGCGAAAATGCGGAGATACCATAAACTATTCCGAAGTTGACGGCTTTTGCGCGAAAACGGTGCAATGATGTGACTTCATTAAGAGGAACATTAAAAACCTGCGAAGCTGTTACAGTGTGAATATCCTCTCCTTTTTCAAATGCAGAGAGCATAACGGGGTCGTTTGCGATATGTGCAAGCAGCCGCAGCTCGATTTGAGAATAATCTGCATCAACCAGTACATTTCCGGGAGCTGCCACAAACATCTTACGAAGCTCTCCGCCGATTTCTTTTCTGACGGGAATATTTTGTAAATTCGGTTCTGTCGAAGAAAGGCGCCCCGTAGCAGTAACGGTCATTTGAAAATGAGTGTGAATCCTTCCGTCAGAGCTGATTACCTTAAGCAGTCCCTCCGCATATGTAGATTTGAGCTTTGCCAGCTCTCTGTATTCCTTAATTAAGCTTATTACCGGATGCTTACCGAGCAGGCTGTCAAGAACCTCGACATTTGTTGAATATCCTGTTTTTGTTTTTTTAGGAGCAGGGAGCATAAGCTTTTCAAAGAGTATAACTCCAAGCTGCTTTGGAGAGTTTATGTTAAATGTTTCATGTGCATGGTCATATATTTCTTTTTCGATATCAGCTATTCTCACGGAAAGGTCTGCTCCGAACTTTATGAGCGCATCTTTATCAACCAGGAATCCGTCCTGTTCCATCTCTGCAAGAACACGGCATAGAGGGAGTTCAATTTCATGATAAAGTTTTTCCAGTTCTTTTTCTCTGAGCTTGTTTTCAAGTACCGGTTTCAGCAGATTTAACGCATAGGCTTCTTCTGCAAGCTGCTTACCCGAATCGGCAAGCATTGAGATTTGGCCACCCTCTTCATTGTCGGAATTAATGGAGTAGCCGATGTAATGTTCGGAAATTTTTTCAATGTCATAATTACTGTCGGTTGGTGAAATTAAATAAGCGGCAAGAGCTGTATCAAATATCCAGCCATCGGTATCAATACCTTTTTCAAGACATGAGCGGATAATGTCCTTTATATTATACCCTGCTTTTTTTATTTCACCGCTTAACAATGCCGATAATGCTCCGTTAAAATCTTCGGTAATCCCTTGTTGCAAAACATACACATTTCCTTTATCACCTGTTGAAACGGCAATACTGTCGAAAAATCCAATATCGACCCCAAGAGAAATCAATTCTGATTCTTTTGCCTCTTTTAAAAATGAAGAGCACTCACCGGCGGTGCATATATTTATTATTTCAAGTTTATCATAGACCTCCGTACCTTCTGCTCCTGCTCCGGTGCTCGGGGTTCTTAGTTTATACTTGTCAATAAAACTGATAAACCGAAGACGCTTAAAAAGTTCATAAAGTCTGTCGTTATCAAACTCTTTTCGGACACTGTCGCCCGGGCTGAAATTAAGCGGTGCATCGGTTCGAATCTCGGCAAGCTCATATGACAGATCTGCACTTTCTTTTCCTGTAAGCAGCTTATTTCGAAGTGTATCTTTAATATCCAAAGTATCAAGATTTGCATATATATCGGTTATTCGCCCGAACTTGCGGACAAGCTCCATTGCGGTTTTTTCGCCAACTCCCGCAATACCCGGAATATTATCTGAAGAATCACCCATAAGTGCTTTCAGGTCAACTATCATTTCGGGCTCAAAGCCGTACTCTTCTGTAAACATCAACGGAGTATAATTGTTTGTTTCGGTTTGCCCGCCTTTTGTTTTTATATGCTTAACTCTTGTTTTTCCGGTAACAAGCTGCAGCGTATCCTTGTCGCCTGTTACGATTACGCATTCCCAACCGTCTCTTTCGCATACCTTTGCCAGTGTGCCAAGCAAGTCGTCGGCTTCCCAGCCTGCAAGCTCGTAACATTTAATATTCATTGCATCAAGAACATCCTTGAGAACAGGCATTTGAACGACAAGGTCCTCCGGCATGCCTTTACGGTGAGCCTTATATTCTTTGTAGCGTTCATGACGAAATGTCGGAGCGGGCAGATCAAATGTAACGCAGAGCGCATCGGGAGACTCTTCTGCAATAAGCCTTTGTAAAATCGCAAGAAAACCGTAAATCGCATTAGTTGGTGTTCCGTCACTAGCAGAGAGATGACGAATACCGAAAAACGCACGGTTTACTATACTGTTACCATCAATAGCCATTAATTTCAAAGTCGTTACCCCCTATCGCTCTTTTGAGTATAGCACAAAAAGCACACAACAGACAGATGAATAATATTCACACAATAACGCATAAATATGCACTAGAGTTAACTGAGGCCTTTCGGCTCTGTAGTGCACAGGCCAAGGGGCAATGGTTATTTATTTAACAAATCATGTATATTAATTCAAAAATAAGTATTGCATAATAATCCATATTATGATATAGTCCCATTTAAAAGCAGGCGAAATCATTGTATGATAACGCAAAGAGTGCAGGAGTACCAACAAAAATGAAACCGAAAATTTTTATTGACGGCAGTGAAGGCACAACCGGATTGCAAATATATGACAGATTATTAAGCAGAGATAATATAGAATTATTGCAAATCGATGAATTAAAACGCAAGGATTCCTCAGAGCGAAAAAAATTCTTAAACGAAGCCGACCTGGTTTTTTTATGCCTTCCGGACGAGGCGGCAAGAGAAGCTGTTACGTTTATTGACAATACAAAAACACGTGTTATTGATGCATCAACCGCACACAGAGCAAATACCGGCTGGGTTTACGGCTTTGCCGAGTTATCAAAACACCAGAGGGAGAAAATAAAAAACTCACGCAGAGTGGCAAACCCCGGCTGCCATGCAACAGGAATTATCGCAGCGGTTTATCCTCTGATATCTCTTGGCATATTACCTCTCAACTATCCTTTGACATGTTTTTCGCTGACAGGATATTCGGGGGGCGGGAAAGCAATGATTCAATCATACGAAAACAATAAAACGCCGGAAATGTTTGCACCGAGGATATACGGTCTTGACTTGCAGCATAAGCACCTGCTCGAAATCATGCATATTACGGGACTTACATTTGAGCCTGTATTTTGCCCGGTTGTCGATGATTATTACAGCGGCATTGCAGCAACAATTATGATTCATAATGATACTCTGACCGGAAAACACACAGCAGAAGGAATAAAGCAAAATCTCACGGATTATTATGCAGGCGAAAAATATATTACAGTAGCAAAAGAGCTTGGGAGCGGAATGCTTGAGAGTAATTGGGGAGCGGGAACAAATAACCTTAACCTCACAGTTTGCGGAAACGATAAAGTAACAACGGTAACTGCCCGCTTTGATAACCTCGGCAAAGGCGCATCGGGAGCGGCAGTGCAAAATATGGATATAATGTTAGGATTGGAAGATGAAAAATATTAATGGCGGAGTTTGTGCCGCAAAGGGATTTAAAGCGTCCGGTATTCATGTCGGTGTAAAAACAAAAAACAAGGACAAAAAAGACCTTGCACTTATTGTTTCAGACTGTGATTGCACAGCAGCTGCAGTTTACACAAAAAATATCGTTAAAGCCGCTCCGCTGGATGTCACAAAAGAACATTTGAAAAACGGCAAAGCAAAAGCCGTGTTTGTAAACAGCGGCAATGCAAATGCCTGTGCTCCGCTTGGTTTGGAAAACGCAAAGCGTATGTGCAGCTCTGCAGCAGAAGCACTTGGTATCGGCGAAAGTGATGTAATTGTTGCCTCCACCGGTGTTATCGGGCAAACCTTACCAATCGAAGTTATTGAAAACGGTGTAAATCAACTTGTCGGAGAATTGTCGGATACAGGCTCGCAAAATGCAGCGGCTGCAATTATGACAACCGACCTTACGATGAAAGAACTTGCAGTAGAATTTAACGTTGGCGGCAAGTTATGCAAGCTCGGAGGCATTGCAAAAGGCAGCGGAATGATTCACCCGAACATGGGAACAATGCTTGCATTTTTGACAACCGATTGCGCAATAAGCTCCGAAATGATTCATAAAGCACTTATAAACACAACAAACATCAGCTTTAACAGAATTTCGGTTGACGGAGACACCTCTACCAACGACATGCTGTCACTTATGGCAAACGGTCTTGCGGAAAATGCAGAGATAACAAAGCCGGGTGCAGATTATGAAATTTTTGCAGAAGCATTAAATTTCATTTGTGTAGAGCTTGCAAAAATGATTGCCGCTGATGGCGAAGGTGCAACACATCTTATTATATGCACAGTCAAAAATGCCCCGGACGAAGAGACGGCGGAAATTCTTGCAAAATCCGTCATATCATCAACACTTGTAAAAGCAATGATTTTTGGCAAGGATGCAAACATAGGCCGTATTCTATGTGCAATGGGTTACTCAGGTGCCGGCTTTGACCCGCATACGATTGATATTGTGCTAAAATCAACAGCAGGATATGTTACTGTTTGTGAAAACGGAACAGGAATAAAATTCGACGAGGACTTGGCTTTAAAAATCCTGACAGAACATGACATTACCATAGATATCAGCATGAATGCAGGCACAGCCGAATGCACTTGCTGGGGTTGTGACATAACCTACGACTATATAAAAATAAACGGAGATTACAGGACATGATAAACAATAACCTTGAACGTGCTCAAACACTGGTTGAAGCGCTTCCGTACATCCAAAAATTCACGGGAAAAGTCGTTGTTATAAAATACGGCGGCAATGCAATGATAAGCGACGAGTTATTTGACGCTGTTATTGAGGATATGATACTTCTGCAGCTTGTAGGAATACATGCAGTTCTCGTTCACGGCGGCGGTCCGGAAATAAATGATATGCTTGATAAACTCGGCATGGAATCCCGCTTTGTAAACGGACTTCGTTATACCGACAAAGAAACAATGGATGTTGTTCAAAGCATCCTTTGCGGAAAGGTGAACAAGGACCTTGTTTCAACAATAATGCGTAAAGGCGGCAGTGCAGTAGGGCTTTGCGGGCTTGACGGAAAACTCTTTGAAGCAAAAAAAATGGACAGAGGCGACGGCGAAGACTACGGTCTTGTCGGTGATATTACTAAAGTAAACCCGGAGGTCGTCAATCAAGCGATAAAAGACGGGCATATCCCCGTTGTAGCAACTGTCGCTTACGGCACGGATGATGAAACGGCATACAATGCAAACGCAGATACAGCAGCCGCGAAGCTTGCGATAGCACTGGGAGCGGAGAAATTGATTTTACTGACAAACACAAGAGGAGTATTAAAAGAAAAAGATAAAGAAGATACACTCATTAAACAAATTGAAACAAAAGAAATTGAAGGCTTGATGTCAAAAGGTATAATAGAGGGTGGTATGATTCCAAAAATTGAATGCTGCGCCGATGCAATTACCGGAGGAGTCCGACGAACACACATCCTCGACGGACGTATACCGCATTCAATATTAATAGAAATGCTCACCGACGAAGGTGCCGGTACAATGATATGCTAGGGAGAAAATATGAACAGTAATCAAATAAAAACACTCGATAATCAAAACGTTATGCAGACATATGCACGCTTCGATGTTGCTGTCGAGCGAGGCGAAGGTGCAACGGTATACAGCCCCGAGGGTAAAGAGTATATAGATTTCACCAGTGGTATAGGTGTTAACTCAATCGGTTATGCAAATAAAAAATGGGCGGATGCGATATATGCACAGGCAATGAAGCTGCAGCATATTTCCAATCTTTATTACAGTGAACCTTATACAAAACTTGCAGAAGTGCTGATAAAACGCACGGGAATGAAAAATGTGTTTTTTGCAAATGCCGGAGCGGACGCAAACGAAGGAATGATCAAACTTGCAAGAAAATACTCCTTCGATAAACACGGAAAAGGCAAGAGTACAATAATATGCTTAAACCAAAGCTTTCACGGCAGAACAATAACAACACTTGCAGCAACGGGTCAGGATGTTTTCCACAATTATTTTTTCCCGTTCACGGAAGGCTTTAAGCATGTAGAGGCAAATGATATAAAAATACTGGAAAATGAAATAACAAATGACGTTTGTGCAATTCTTATTGAATTTATTCAAGGCGAAGGAGGTGTTATACCCCTTGATGCCGAATATGTAAAGGCTGTCGCCGATATATGTAAGGAAAAAGACCTTCTGCTGCTCGCAGACGAAGTACAGACAGGGGTCGGACGGACAGGAAAATTATTTGCTTTTGAACATTACGGAGTAAAACCGGATGTCTTCAGCTTTGCAAAAGGCATAGCCGGCGGTTTACCGCTTGGCGGCATAATAGCAAATGAAAAATGCTCCGCTGTTCTGACCGCAGGCACACATGCGACAACATTCGGCGGAAACCCCGTTGCAGCAGCCGCTGCAACAGAAGTTCTCAGTCAGCTTGATGATGATACACTTGTCGAGATTTCAAAAAAAGGCGATTATATAGAAAAAGAAATAAAAAGCTGGAATCTGTCCTGTATCAAAGAAGTCCGCGGCAAAGGACTTATGATAGGCATATCATTAAAAAATGCCGTTCCGAGAGCAACAGCCGAATCCTGTGTTAATAACGGCCTTCTTATATTGACCGCAGGGTCCGATGCGCTTCGGATACTTCCACCGCTGCTTATAACATATGAAGAGCTCGACAAAGGGCTGAAAATACTAAAAACTACATTGGAGGAAATATCATAATGAAAAAAGATTTACTAAAGCTGCTTGATCTTTCAAGTGATGACATTACACTTATTCTTGACACATCAGATAAATTGAAGGCAGAACGGAAAGCAGGGAAACAGCATGATTTCCCCGCAGGAAAGTCGCTTGCAATGATATTTGCAAAAAACTCTACCCGTACCAGAGTCTCTTTTGAGGTCGGAATGACACATTTCAACGGACATGCATTATTCATGTCAACCGCAGACAGCCAGATGAAACGCGGAGAATCCATAAGTGACACGGCACGCACACTAAGCCGTTATGTTGACGGAATTATGATTCGTACATATGATCAAGATGAGGTGGAAGAGCTCGCAAAGCATGCAACGATTCCTGTCATTAACGGGCTTACGGACTTTGCACACCCTTGCCAAATCCTTGCCGACCTCATGACAATCCGTGAGCATAAAGGAAAACTTAAGGGCCTTAAAGCCTGCTGGATCGGCGACGGAAATAATATGGCAAACTCTCTTATAGTAGGATGCCTAAAATGCGGAATGGATATATCTGTAGCCTGTCCCGAAGGTTACAGACCCGATAAACAGGTTCTCGATTTTGCCGCAACGGTTAAGGACTGCAAATTCGAAATGACCGATGACCCGAAGATTGCCGCAAAAGGAGCAGATGTTGTCTTCACTGATGTATGGGCATCAATGGGGCAGGAAGGAGAAGCGGCAGAGCGCGCAAAGGCGTTTACGGGATATCAGGTCAATGATGAAATCATGGCACTTGCAAACCCCGGTGCGATGGTACAACATTGTCTGCCTGCACATAAGGGTGAAGAAATATCGGAAAAGGTATTCGAAGAACATGCCGGTGAAATTTTCGACGAAGCGGAAAACCGTCTCCACGTTCAAAAAGGAATCATATATCTGCTGATGAAATAATTTATTTTAAGGAGAGAAGAATGAAATTACTAATTATATCGGGAACACCTAAAACATACGGACTGACTTACTCATTTGTGGAAAAAGCAAAGGAAACTGCTGACGGGCTTGGTATTGAATCGGAGGTAATTAACCTTTCAAAAATGAATCTCACTAAATGCAGAATGTGTGATGGTGGCTGGGGAGTATGTTTTTACGAGCATTACTGCATATTCGGTGACAAGGACGGTTTTAATGACCTGCAGAAAAAAGTTGAAAAAGCCGACGCATTTGTGTTCATAACTCCTGTTTATTGGGGTGAAATGAGCGAAGAACTTAAGCTTTTCATGGATAAGCTCAGGCGTTGCCAGGCGACCAAACAGTGGGGCAACCACAGAGATTCCGTTTCATTCTTTAAGGATAAACCAAGCATAATTGTAGCAGCAGCAGGCGGCGGCGGCGGCGGATGTCCGGGTGCGTTTTCACATATGGAACGTGCAATCGGAGCAGCAGGCGGAGACAACTGGCCTAAGGAGCATGCAGGATTCTTTGACTTTATAGCAGTAAACCGTTGGAATAAAGACTATAAAAGAGTTGCATTAGCCGAAGCAATTAAATGTATGGCAGATTTCTATAAGCGTCCGAGACTGAAAACAGTAACCCCGCAAGCGGAATATAAGCTTTATGTTACATTCGACAACGGCGAAGAAAAAACCTACGACTTCAAACCATATGTTGAAACAAAACATTATGCAAAGCTAAAGGATACGGAGCATTTTAACAAGGCACAAATCTCCGGAACCAAAATAGAATGGTGGCCCCTAATGGACATAGATATAATAGACCTTGAAAGCGGCTGCTGGTTGTAGGAAGAAAAAAGTCCCGCCCTCAGAGTGAGGGTGGGACTTTTACGATAGGGTGCAGAACCCTGTCTTATGCTGTAAATATATGTTGATAAGCACTATATGTTGTGATAAAATTATGCGAAATATTTATTTGGAGGGCAATATATGGTGCCGGGGCGTAAGCTTGTAAAAGTGTCTGATTTATCGAGAGAATGGTGGGATTCAATGTATTCGCGCTGCTGTGATATCATTGCAAGGCCTGAAATATACTCAGATTCCTGCAGCGGAAGAATACTTGCATCAATGTTTTATGAACCGAGTACCCGTACAAACTTCTCTTTCCAGGCAGCAGCACAAAGGCTTGGAGCAGGTGTATTCGGTTTTTCCGATCCGGTAGGGACATCGGCATCAAAAGGAGAGACACTTGCCGATACAATAAGGATGACAGCAGCGTACTCATCCACAATCGTAATCAGAAGCCCTCAGGAAGGTTCGGCCACTGCTTCTGCGTTATATTCGGAGGTTCCTGTAATAAACGCAGGTGACGGAGGTCATTCACATCCGACACAAACACTTACGGATTTGACGACAATTGCTCAGAAAAGAGGAAAAATCGGAAATATCCGAATCGGTCTGTGCGGAGACCTTAAACATGGGCGAACCGTCCATTCACTCGTTGAAGCAATGGAAATGTTTGAAGGTATAAGTTTCTATCTGATATCTCCCGAGGAGCTTAAGTTCCCGGATTATGTACTTGAAAGAATGAAAAAGCAAGGTCAGACATATGAAGAAACCGAAATACTTGCCGATGTAATCCCGGAGCTTGATGTACTTTATATGACACGAATTCAACGGGAGCGTTTCCGTGATGCCGGTGAATACAGAAGATTAAAAGATGTATATGTCCTGACGAAAAAAATGCTTGACGGTGCGAAATCAGACATGCAAATAATGCACCCCCTGCCGAGGGTTGATGAAATATCAACCGATGTCGATACAGACCCGAGGGCTGTTTATTTTGAACAGGCCCGTTACGGAATGCTTATAAGAATGGCGCTGCTTCTTGATTTTATGCATCTTAAGAAAGAAGCACCAACGGTTCCGGAGGATGACCCGAAAGCAGCTCCCGGAGAGTGTGTAAACCCCGCATGCATAACACAATCCGATACATACCTTCCTAAACTCGTATCAAGAAACGGCCCCGACAGATGCGGATACTGCGACAAAAAAACATCATCAATGCTGCTGTAAGAGAGTAAAATGGATGAGCTTAAATTCGCCGAAATTGAAATAGAAACCTCGCTTGACCAAAACCGCAGCTGTGACGGTAGCTCAGCGCTGCGGTTTTTTTCGTCATTAACACCCCCGCCAAGCGCAGAGCCGATAAAACCTCGCGTCATGGACCCTATCAGAGAAAAATTCTATGAAATGCGCAAGCTTGCATCTGCAAAACCTTTTGCCCGCAGCGACAGTGAGCTTTTTTACAGACAAGCAAGATTCATGGAAGACTTCACGGATGATTATGAAGGAAATGCAAAATTTAACATGTATTATCCCTATTACCAGAATATGGGATATGACTACCTTCGAACATATTTTACATGGAGAACAAAAGTCAGAAGCGGTGAGCTGCAGCAAACATCATTATCATATATTTTTTTGTACATATATGAACTGCTTTCGGGCATCGGTACAGAGAATCCCGAAGACGGATTAAATAAACTGCTTCAGGTATGGTGCAATTATTCAAAGGAACATGCACCGATTGAGAAATATTTATCCAAATGGTTTAAGGATTATTTTGTGTTCTATGAACTCCCGGGCACCTTTTCCGATTTTATTAATGAAAATCAGTTGCAAAAATACTACTCGCTTACTCTTTTATTTGATGAAAATGCAGAGAATAAACTTGAGCTTTGGAATAATATATCGGGCTATGATGTAACAACCTCCAAGTTTTATAAAGACGGCAATGAACAGCTTGTAGATGATTGTTTTACTTATGTGCTGACGAAAATTCAAGACTTCTGCACAAAACGGAACACACGGTTTGAAGACCTGCTTGTTTACAGTGTGAGCAGGCGCTCACCGTGGCAGCCGTTTAAACAGGCGCATTTCGGAAGCAGAGCAAAACAAACAGACAGAGAGATAAAACTTTCGGAATTTGAACGTTATTATTGTAAGCACGGGCAATGGACAGCAAACCTGCCTATATATTATTCAAGCCAAAAGGATTTTATCGGTTATATAATCAAAAAAACAGAAGCCTGTCTGAGGCAGGAAGTAAAATATAAGTATAAACTTGCGGCAGATATAAAGGCCGGCACAAAACCCTTCAGAGAACTGCAGCGCCCTGCGGCAAAAAGAGCGGAACTCGATAAAATAATAGAAAAAGCCGTGGCAGACTTTTACAGAGAGCAAAATCTCATAGCAGTAAATGTTGACCATTCAAACCTTGCCCGCATCCGCTCCGAAGCACTGGAAACACAAGGACAGCTGATAGTTCCGGAAGAAATTACCGAGGCAACGACAGCACAAGGGGACGGTTCTGCTGTGTTCTCTTGCGAGCAGCCTGAGGAACCTGTAACACTTTCGTTTGCTGATGGCTGGAAAGCATTAAAAACAGCACTTTCCGATATGGAGCGCAAAGCTTTGAGTTTGGCTCTGCAAGAAAACGCAGACATAAAAGCGTTTGCCGATGAAAATAATATTATGCCGGAAGTCCTTGCCGATTCAATAAATGAAAAAGCTGCAGACTGTATAGGTGACAGCCTGCTTGAACTGGATGATGAGATTATAATGCTCTATGACGAGTACAGAGATAATATTGAGTCAATATGCAGATAAGCAGAATAAAGGAAATAAATAATTCACATGAATAAGCAAAGGTTTGCAGATGCGTGCAGTATAGTAACGGAGACAAAAAGAGAGTACCATCAAATTGGTACTCTTGGTGAAAAAACCCTGCATGCGGTGGTTAAGCATTATATTGAACCGGATGTAACAAAGCATGAAAAAAAGGTAGGTTCATTTCATGCTGACATTGTTACGGAAAACGGGATATTTGAAATACAGACGAGGTCATTTAACGCATTACGGAAAAGGCTCAATTTCTTTTTAGAACACTATACGGTCACAATTGTTTATCCGCTTCCGAAAACGAAATGGCTTTTGTGGATTGATAAACAAACAGGCGAGGTCTCAAAGAAACGAAAATCACCAAAAACCGGCAGGATTTATGATGCAGTTCATGAGCTGTACAAAATCAGACCACTTTTAAATCACCCTAACCTAAAACTTCACGTTGTATTTATTGATATGGAAGAATACCGCTATCTGGATGGCTGGAGTGAAAATAAGAAAAAAGGTTCATCCCGTTACGACAGGCATCCCTTGGAAATAACTGATGAAATTTTATTTAATGCAAAGTCCGATTACCTGCAATTTATACCGCCGGACCTGGAGGAACAGTTTACTACAAAGGATTATAAACAAGCAGCAAAAATAAACCTCAGAACCGCGCAAACCATTCTCAATATATTAAACTATATAGGTGCTGTTAAACGTACCGGAAAAACAGGAAATCTCCACATATACGAACGAAATACATTTTAAATTTGTTATTAAAATGCCGCTTAAATATGACATGCAGTTGTCATATTCAGGTGATATATTAGTTATTCGGGATAAACGTAAAATAACCTGCTTTGCAATAATTATCTTGTTTCCGCTTCCGGTAATGATTATACTGTAAGACAGGGGACTCTTCCCCCTGTCTTATTCATAAGGAGTTATTCCATGAACAACCAAGTCCCGCCGCGAATCGCAAGTATTCTTATTAACGCTCTAAAAGGTGGTGTCGTACCAAGAGTGGGTCTTGAGTATGTCACCGTCGGCAGAGCGCAGGAGATTGCGGCAATATTACATGATATTGACTTAGTAGCGGACGGTGGTGCATCGTTTCGTTTTGTTGTGGGAAAATACGGGAGCGGTAAAAGTTTTCTGCTCCAAACAATCCGCAACTACGCAACTGCAAAGGGGTTTGCGGTTGTCGATGCAGACCTTTCACCGGAGAGAAGGTTTGCAGGAACTAAGGGGCAAGGGCTTGCCACATACAAGGAGCTTCTCCAAAATCTTTCCACAAAATCAAAACCCGACGGTGGAGCATTACCTTTGATACTGGAAAAATGGATATCAGCAATACAATCAACTGTTAAATCACAGTCGGATGCCGAAGGAGATGAATTTGACAAGCTGGTAGAAAAGCAAATATACGCAGCCGCAGCATCACTTGAAGGAATGGTAAACGGATTTGAATTTGCCAAAGCAATAGTTACATACTGGCAGGCATATAAAGAAGATGACAGCGCAAAAAAAAGTAATGTTCTCAGATGGTTCAGGGGTGAATATGTAACCCGCAGAGATGCAAAAGCAGACATCGGAATCAACTTTATTGTCACGGATGATAACTGGTATGATTTCCTTAAAATAATGGCAGCATTCCTTGTCAGCACAGGATATAAAGGACTGCTTGTACTCATAGACGAGCTTGTCAACATTTTTAAAATACCAAACTCGATAACAAGAGCAAATAACTATGAAAAGATTCTCACGTTATATAATGATGTGCTGCAGGGGAAGGCAAAGCACATCGGCTTTCTGATGGGCGGTACCCCGCAATGCATAGAAGACAGATACAAAGGCGTTTACAGCTATGAAGCGCTACGGTCACGGCTGGCAGAGGGGCACTTTGCTACAGACGACCTTAAAGACCTTTCGGCACCGATAATAAAGCTTCAAATGCTGACGCAAGAAGAAATGTATGTTCTAGTGGAAAAACTGAGAGATATACATGCGCATTTATATAATTATACACCTACGCTAAAACACGAAGACCTGCTTTATTTCTTAACAGTTGAATATAACAGGGTAGGTGCGGAAACTCATATAACACCAAGGGAAATTATCCGGGATTTTATTGAGCTTACAGGTATAATCCATCAAAATCCCGAAAAAAGTGTTGAGGATATCCTCGGAAGCAACAGCTTTGAAATGGCTAAAGGCGGCCTTTCGGATGAAGATATCCATGCCGATTTTGTTGAATTTGAAATTTAAAAGGATAAACCATGGACGTATTTAACAGACTTGCACCTTTTATACAAGACTTTATTTATCAGGAAAAATGGGATGAGCTTAGAGGAATCCAGGTGGCAGCCTGCGAGGTTATTTTTGACACGGATGATAACCTGCTGCTATCATCGGGCACCGCTTCGGGAAAAACCGAAGCGGCATTTTTACCTGTCCTTACCGAGCTTTATAACAATCCTTCAAAATCAATAGGAGTTCTATATATTTCGCCGCTTAAAGCATTAATAAACGACCAATTCAAGAGGCTTGAGCAGCTGCTTATTGATTCAAACATGCGTGTGACAAAATGGCACGGCGATGCATCGCAGACAAAAAAAGATGAGCTTGTTAAAAATCCCGAGGGGCTTTTGCAAATTACACCCGAATCGCTCGAAAGCCTTATTACAAATAAACGCGGAGCATGCCTTCAGCTATTCTCGGATTTACGTTTTGTAATTATCGATGAAGTACACCACTTCATGCGTGATGCAAGAGGCATACAGCTTCTTTGTGTGCTGGAGCGCATGCAAAATCTGACGAATGTTGTCCCGAGGCGTATCGGACTTTCTGCAACCATGGGAGACCTCGGCATGGCTGCAACATGGCTTAATACCGGGACAAACCGCAACTGCACTTCACCCGTGACAGATGAAGGAAAAAAACGTGTACGCATCCATGTTGAACGCTTTGTTAATTATGCAGATAAACGTGACCTTGAGGAGCGGGACGGCAGCGGCAATGTTATCAGCGTCAGCGAAGGCGGGGATATCGGAAACAGAGAGCACTATAATTACTTATTTAAGGCAACTCTCGATAAAAAAACCATTATATTCACAAACAGCAGAGAGGAAACCGAATATATACTCGCAAATCTGCGTGAAATCGCACTAAAAAACAAAGCACCCGATGTTTACAGGGTGCACCATGGTAATGTTTCGGCTCTTCTTCGGGAAACAACCGAGGATGAAATGAAAATGGAAGACGAGAAAATCGTAACGGGAGCAACGGTGACACTCGAGCTTGGCATAGATATCGGCTCGCTCGATCAGGCAGTACAGGTTGGTGCTCCTCTTAATGTTTCATCCTTTGCGCAAAGACTCGGGCGTTGCGGCCGCAGAGGGCAGACACCGCAGCTCCTGTTTACGATAGTTGAAAGCATTCAAATAAACACGGCAGATATAATAGGCCCTATTAACTGGGAGCTGGTCCGGACAATTGCAATAATAGACATATACACAAAAGATCACTGGATAGAGCCGATATATCCGCATAACCATGCATACAATCTGCTTTATCATCAAACGCTCAGCCACCTGAAATGTAACGGCGAGTTATCACCTGCGGCATTGGCACAGGCAATACTATCACTTGGCTGCTTTAAACACATACCGCAGGAAGATTACCGCAAGCTGCTTGAGCATTTAATAAATATAGAGCAACTGGAACGTACCGAACGCGGCGGTATTATAATCGGAAGAGAAGGCGAAAAAATTATAAACAGCCATAAGTTCCTGACAGTGTTTATAGCGCCCGAATATTTACTTGTAAAAGACGAAAACCGCACAATAGGTACGGTAGATAAAATCTATCCTGTCGGAACACGCTTTGCGCTTGCCGGGCAGGCATGGGAAACTGTGGATGTCAACGAAAAAAGCAAAGTTATTTTTGTTAAACGGGTACCCGGTATATCGATAGTTGACTGGGATCAGGACACAATGGTTGAGCTCCATACCGTTCTTGTGCAGCGAATGAAAAACGTATTGACATGTGACGAAGAGTACCCTTACTTAAGTGAAAGATGCGCTCCGAGAATCGAGGAGATACGTTACATAGCAAGAAACAGCGGTATTCTTGAAAATCTTGTCACTCCGATATCGGACAAAAAATTCGCAATATTCCCGTGGGTAGGAACAAGGCAGCTTTTTACACTGCATTACGCTCTTCTGGACAGAGGAATAAAAAGCAAACTGCCTTGGATAACATGCATATACCTCGAAGTTATTTACAACGGCACAGCCGAGTCACTCACTGAACTGATAATTGATATTATCAGTTCAGACCTTGATTTATACAGCCTCCCGCTGCCCGAGAAAGTACAGGTTACGGGTAAATATAATGAATTTATACCGCAGGAATTACTGAAAAAACAATTTGTCGAAGACTATCTCGATTTTGAAGGCTTGAAAAATGCTCTTTTATAGTGTAAAATAGCCAATCAAATCAGTGCAGAATACAGCACGTATAGTGATAGCCTGAGGCAAAGGATGTGTAATTATTAAAAGAATAATAAAATTTATAGCATTGCTGCTGACTATCACAGTGCTGTTACCGGTATTACTTTCAGGTTGCGCTGAGTCTGCCGGAACTCAACGAAATAGCCGGGTAGAATTTACTTCATATAAAGATATTCCGGGCATTACAGAAGAAGAAATTAATGCAATCGAAGCACTCCGTGAACAAAGAACACATTTTGTTTACGGTGTTTTGCCGTCCACAGAAGCCTTTATTGATGCAGACGGAAATATCGGAGGATGGTCTGTTTTGTTTTGTCAGTGGCTCTCAGAGCTGTTTGATATTCAATTTAACCCGGAGTTTATTGAATGGGGTGATTTTTTAGCAAAGCTTGCGAGTTTTGAGGTTGATTTCACCGGCGCTATGACAGCTACGGAGGAACGCCTAAAAACTTACTTTATGACATCAGCAATTGCCCAGCAGTCAATACGGACATTTCGCCTTAAAGACAGTATACCGCTCGAAGAAATTGCAGAAAAGCGTTTGCCAAGGTATGGTTTTATTCCCGGAACAACAACCATTGATGAAGTTGCTTCCCGCATTGACCCGGATACATATGAAGTTGTGCTTGTGCCTAATACCGATGCAGCACATGAAATGCTTAGTAGCGGGGAAATTGATGTTTTTATTAATGTAAATACTGCAGAAGCTGCTTTTGACAAATTTGGAGATGTAGTCGCAAGAGACTTTTTTCCGTTAATTTTCAGCCCTGTTTCTCTAACAACACAAAATCCCGAACTTGAGCCAATAATTAACGTTATCCAAAAAGCACTGGACAACGGCATCGCAAACTATCTTGTTGAGCTGTATAATGCCGGTTATCATGATTATTTAAGATATAAAATTTACAATCAGCTTACAGATGAAGAACATGAGTATATACGAAGAAATCCCGTAATACCTGTTGCAGCAATTTACAGTAACTATCCTATCTGTTTTTATAATAACCGCGAAAGCGAATGGCAGGGAATTTTCTTTGATTTAATTGAGCAAATAGAAGGAATAACAGACTTAACCTTTGAACTCAAAAACGACCAGCATACGGAATGGTCGGCAATGCAGGAAATGCTTAGAACCGGTGAGGTGAAGCTGGTAGCCGATTTGATATGGACAAGAGCCCGCGAAGAACATTTCATATGGTCGAATATATCAATACAAGATGACTACTATGCACTTATATCAAGGTCCGACCATAGAAATATAACATTAAACGAAATACCGCATATCAGTGTCGGTGTTGTCAAGGATACTGCTTATACGGCAATGTTTATGCAATGGTTTCCGGATCATGAACACATCACGTATTATGACGGTATTGAAGAATCTTTTATTGCCTTGGGAAACGGCGAAGTTGAGATGGTAATGACAACAGAGAGAAGACTTATGTTTCTGACTCATTATCAGGAGCTTACGGGATTTAAGCTGAACTTTGTTTTTGACCAGGGAATCAGCACAAGATTTGGCTTTAACCAAAACGAAACGGTTCTTCGCGATATTATTGATAAAGCTTTAAATGCAATAGATACGAAAGGCATTGCAAACCAATGGATGCGTAACACTTTTGATTACCGTGCCAAAGTAGCGGAAGCACAGCAACCGCTCTTGATAGGGTCATCAATTTTGCTGTTTTTTGTGCTTTTACTTATTATTATTTTATTTGTGAGAAGCCGCCGAGTCGGTAAACGGCTTGAGGTTCTTGTTGAAGAACGCACATATGAGCTTGCGCTTGCATCGAATGCAAAATCGGCATTTTTAGCCAATATGAGCCATGAAATAAGAACACCGCTTAACAGTATTGTAGGCTTTTCGGAATTAGCTCTGGATTATGATATACCGCCTAAAACGAAAAATTACTTAACCAACATTCTTGAAAATTCCGAAGGATTACTGCAGATAATAAATGACATTCTGGATATATCAAAAATTGAATCAGGTAAAATGGAACTGGAAAAAGTGCCGTTTGATCCGAGAGATTTATTTACTACCTGCAGGACATTGATTTTACCGAAGGTTCTTGATAAGGGTCTGAAATTGTCATTTTACGTGGAGCCGACAATAGGAAAAATGCCGCTTGGCGACCCGACAAGACTCAGACAGGTGCTGGCCAACCTTTTGTCAAATGCCGTAAAATTCACGGAAGAAGGATCAATACGTTTATGGGCAACCGTTAAGGAGCAAAAAGATGACACAGTCACCATGCACGTTGAGGTACAGGACACAGGAATCGGGATGACCCCGGATCAGATTAAAGGAATTTTCGACCCGTTTATACAAGCCGAATCAGGAACAACGCGAAAATACGGAGGAACCGGCCTCGGACTTTCCATAACAAAAAACATTATTGAAATGATGGGAAGCACACTGGTAGTTGAAAGTAAACCCGGTGCCGGAAGCAGATTCGGATTTGAACTGGTTTTGGATACAGTCGATATCACCATTGATGAATACCAAAAACGCAAAATCGCACATGATGATATTAAAAAGCCCACATTTGAAGGCTTGATTCTGGTATGCGAGGATAATACCATGAACCAGGAGGTCATAAGTGAGCATCTCGAAAGAATCGGACTTAAAAGCGTTATGGCGGAGAACGGTCAAATCGGTGTAGCAATGGTAAGAGAGCGGGCAAAAAAAGAATCTGCCGACAAGCAGTTTGATTTAATTTTTATGGATATCCATATGCCCGTTATGGACGGGATTGAAGCATCCGAAAAAATACAGGAAATCGACAATAAAATCCCGATAGTAGCGATGACTGCAAACATAATGACCCATGACAGAGAGCTGTATAAAGCAAGCGGTATGGATGATTATGTCGGAAAACCATTCACTTCACAAGAATTATGGCGGTGCCTGTTAAATTACTTTAAGCCGGTAAATTGGGAAACCGAGACAAATGATGATAAACTGACTCAAACAGACGAACTAAAACAAAAGCTGATAAACAAGTTCATATATAATAACCACAATAAAAGCGCAGAGATAAAAGAAGCAATAGAGAAAAACGATATTAAACTCGCACACAGATTGGTCCACACATTAAAAAGTAATGCAGGTCAGCTTGATAAAACCTTCCTGCAGGAGATTGCCGATGAAATTGAAGACTGTCTTAAGGATGAGAAAAATTTAACCACGCCGAAGCAAATTGAAATCCTTGAAAAAGAACTAAGTACAGTTCTTGCAGAGCTTGAGCCGCTTGCGGATGATTCGACACAGCACCCAAGTCAAACAGAGATGTATGACAATAAGGAAGCATTAATACTTCTTGATGAATTAGAACCGTTGCTGAAAGATAAAGACATGGAGTGTTTGATACTTGTTGACAGGCTTTACCTTATTGCGGACAGTGAAGAACTGATTAAACAAATGGAAGATTTTGATTTTGAAGCTGCAGAAAAAGAATTGGCAGAGTTAAAAGATAAGCTTAAATAATACCAAAAAACCTCTTCCCGTTATCCATAGTCAGCTCTGCAATATCATGTACAGATTCTCCTCGTACTTCTGCAACTTTTTGAGCAATATAAGGCAGGTACAGTGAGCTGTTGCGTGTGCCTCTTTTAGGGTCGGGAGCGAGATAAGGGCAGTCCGTCTCCAGCATAATTCTGTCGGCAGGCATGTTCTCAAGTACTTCCAATGCTTTTCTTGCGTTTTTAAAGGTTATAACGCCTGTAAACGATAGATACCAGCCTAAATCAAGAATGATTTTTGCTGTTTCCCAACTGCCTGAAAAGCAATGAAAAACTCCGGTGAGGTCACTAAAATCACGAACAATATTTAAAGTATCCTGCAATGCTTCGCGTTCATGAATAATAACCGGTTTATTTAAGCTCCGGGCAAGCTCGAGCTGTTCCCGGAACCGTTTTTTCTGGATATCTCTCGGTGAAAAATCATAATGATAATCAAGACCTATTTCACCAACCGCAACAGCTTTAGGGTGTGCAAGAAGTTTTTTAAGCTCTAAAACAGTATCATCATTCATCGATTTGGAATCATGCGGATGAATACCGGCTGATGCATAAATAAAAGGATATTTATCAGCCAGTTTTATACTTAAATCCGACGAATACAGGCTGCTTCCCGAGTTTAAAATTAATGAAACTCCTGCATCCGGCATGGATTCAAGCAATTCATCTCTGTCATTATTAAATCGTTTATCGCAATAATGTGCATGTGTGTCGAAATACATTTTACCACCGCTTTTCCAAAAAAACTTGCATTAATAAAAATAATGTGCTAGTGTAACAGTCTGTGAAATTAATCAGAAATACGCATAGAAGCACAAGGAGCAGACACAATGGATATCGTAAAGACAATATTTGTAAGTATACATTTACTGTTAAGCTTAATACTCATTTGCATTATAGTTCTTCAATCGGGAAAAAACTCCGGTCTTTCGGCATTTACGGGAGCAAATGAATCATATCTTGCCAAAAATAAAGCAAAATCAAGAGATGCACGCCTTGCTCTTGCAACCAAGTGGGTTGCCGGTGTTTTTGTTGTCCTGACAGTAATACTGAATCTCATGTAATTCATCGTTTATATATCGCAAGTTTCAAGTTTATTTTAATAAATTTTTAACAAAAAGAGGTTTTCCGCCAAAATGGCGGGTAACCTCTTTTAATATTATTTCATCACTAGCTAACGATTTCACCCATATTATTTGAACCTGAAAGAGCTGCTGCATTAAACTCGTCATAATCGACATGCATATAAGTTGCAAAATCCGGGCTTACACGTACAACAACTTCGTCGAATATAAGAGCTCTGTCGCCATTAACTTTAACTTTTATAATGTCCTTATCCGAAACACCAAACTTTTTTGCATCCTCGGGAATCATGTGGACATGGCGCTTTGCAATTATAACACCTTCATTGATTTCAACTTCACCCTTCGGGCCGACAAGCTTACATCCGGGGCTGCCGCCGATATCACCGCTTTCACGGATCGGAGCGGAAAAACCAAGGGATGTCGCATCGGTGAGAGACAGTTCAATCTGGTCGGCTTTTCTGCATGGACCAAGTATAGTAACCTCTGTAGACCTGCGAGGTCCGACAACTGTAATTTTATGCGGCGTTGCAAACTGGCCCGGTTGAGAAAGCATTTTTTTAACCTCGAGCTCAAAACCCTCTCCAAACAATGTGTTTAATGTCTTGCGCGTTACATGGCAATGCTTGCCTGACCCTTCAATTTCAACTTTATAACCCGACAATGTTATGCCCACCCTTCAAAAAATATTGTTTGTAAGTAATCAAAAATAATATATAACCGTTTTTACACTTTAGCATTAAATAAAAAGAAGTGCAACCGTCACTTTATTCCTTTTGACAAAAATAACAACGTGAAAGCATAAACAGCTTTTATTTTTATGCAAAATGTGGTAAAATCAATGTTCAGAGATTTTTTGTAAGCAATAGATTTAATCGAAGTGTGAGGTGATGCAGTTGAAAATTGCGCTGGGAATGATAATCAGAAACCTTGATTCCGAGCAGGAGCTTATGGGGTTTATCGATAATGCAGAAAAATACGGGCATAAAATAGACGGTGTAATCGTTGCGTATACACATACTCACGACCCTGTTGTTGAATATAATATACGAAAAAAAGTACCCTTCTATGCAATAAATATTAACAACCCATACTACTGCAAGGAACAAATGCGTCACCGGGGTATATCCGATTCTCTTGCCAAAGTGCTGCTTGAATGTCCTGTGGATACGAAAGCAGGTCTTGTACCGTATGGCTTTAACCGTATGATAGTGGTTACGGAAGCAATACTCAGAGGAATGGACACGCTCTTTTTTGTAGATTCGGACGTTTATTCCAAGGTGCTTAAAAGAGAACCGGATGGAAGCATTATTGAAAAAGACGTAGATTTTTTCGGAGCTCATCTGGAACATTTAAACTCAGGCTCCGACGTAACCACCGGAGAATACAGCGGATACAATATTTTACCGCCGGCATCCTTTGACGGAATGGATGCATTTTTAGCAGGTGTCCAAAAATCCGACATGCACGAATACTGGCAAACAAGTATGTCTCACCGATGCCTTGTAGTACAGCCCGATAATATCGAATCAAAACCATGCAAAAAAATTCTCGGCGGAAATATGGCAATCAAATTATCCGCATTTGCAAACCTTCCGCCATTCTTTTCTTCTTACTATACACTGGATGGAGAGCTCTTTTTATGCCGCGGCGAGGATACGGTTTTGGGTATGGAGATTGCAAAGGGCGGGATTAAATGTACCGATATAGGAATAAACCCGCTGCATGACACATATAAGGAATACCCGAACGAGCCCGATTTAAAAAATGACCCGTCGGTTAAAGAACGTTTCTACTATGCATGCACAGGCTGGGTCGGCCGCAATCCGTTTTTTAACCATATACTGGGGAATGACTTAAAAGAAACAAGAGAATACCAAAGAGAACATCTTGAACGCGGGTTAAAGGCATTATCCGATTATACTGCATACCCAAGATTTAACACTGTAATCAAGAATTTTGATGCAAGCTGGGATAATGTGAAAAAATATGTAAGTGAGTTTGAGCATGTTTCTGAATCATGGCATAAATTTATGGAAGGATGGAATAAATAAACCAATGAAAGTACTGATGATAAACCATTTTCCGCTCGACGGCTCGGGCAGCGGCACATATACCAGAAACATAGCAGTGCATCTTCAAAAAAAGGGTCATGAGGTGTGTATAATCATGCCCGAAAATACAAAGAACTTTGCAGATGTCCCCGGCACCCTCATTATTCCGGTATATTTTTCCCGTACCGAAGGTACGTTGCATACCGAAGTAATTGAAGGTATGCTTCCGTTTAATTTTCCCTGCTTTACAACACATCCCCGAAGTGTAATGACCTTTGCCGACCTTGACGATAATCAGCTCGAAATGTATCTTTCGGCATTTGAAAACGCTATAAAAAAAGCCTGTGAGGAATTTAAACCCGATATTATTCACGGTCAGCATATCTGGCTGCTGAGCTGGCTTGCAATTAAAACGGGCATTCCATATGTCGTTACGGCACACGGAACAGATTTAATGGGATACAAAGAGTGGGAACGCTTTAGAAAATACGCAGAGGAAACCGCAATAGGAGCAAAACGTATAATTACGATATCAAACGATAATAACGAGCTTGTCAGCGAGCTGTTTCCGGCCTGTGCAGATAAAGCTGTTTTCATGCAAAACGGATATGACACGGGAAGATTTTACCCCGAACCGGTCCCGAGAGAAAAAATCGAAAATATGTTTAACATTAAACTGAAGGAAAAGCTTGTTTTGTTTGTAGGAAAACTTGCACACTTCAAAGGTGTAGATATTTTAATCGAAGCGTTGATTTTGTATGAGAGCGAACACCCCGGAGAAATTACAACGATAATAGCAGGTGACGGCGAGCTTGCAACAACACTTAAAAAACAAGCGGCAGACGGAAACTTAAAAGACCTGTATTTCATGGGTCACCTCGACAGCACACAGCTTCGTGAGCTCTACAGCACAGCGGATGTAAGCCTTGTCCCGTCCCGCCGCGAACCATTCGGTCTTGTTGCTATTGAAGCGCTTGCCTGCGGTTGCCCTGTTATAGCGACAAATCAGGGTGGTCTTACCGATATAATAAACGATGATGTAGGGTCACTTGTAAATGTAGAAGATGCAAAAGACCTTGCCAAAGCAATCCGTAAAGAAATATTCCATCCCGACAGAACACAAAGAGGTAAAAATGCAGCAAAATATGCACTTGATAACTATGCTCAGGATTCACTTATGGATACACTAATTAAGATATACAACAGTTAAAAATTGTGTTAAGATATTGATTAAATAACAATATATGGGGGAGGCAAAAAGTTATATGCGAAAAGTTGTACTGATTCCAACGTATTGGTCTCGTGCAAAAAGAGAGTGGAAGGAAGGCGACGCAGTCTATGACCATCCGACGCCGCTCGATGAAGAAGGAACACTTGCGCGCACACTTGAAAGCATGAAGATTCTCACGGAAAAGGACTTTAAGCTTGTACTGCTTATCTGCCCGACAACACCCGAAGTAGCAGACGAAGCGGAAAAACGTGTGGTACAAATTATTGAAGATGTGAATCTGCAGGCAGAGACGTATATTTTTACAATTTCCGATCTGGAAAAAATCGCAAATATTATTTACGAAACCGATACAGAGCGTAAATCAGAAAAACTGTTAAATATGGTCGGTTATGCAAATGTCAGAAATATGTGTCTTTTCTGTGCGGATATTTTATCTGCGGATGCAGCGATTTTGATTGACGATGATGAGGTATTTGAAAAAATCGACTGGGTTGAACGTTCGGTCGAATTTCTGGGTAAACGGATTTATGGTGATGTCGTTTACGGAATGGCAGGTTACTACACAAATAAATATGACCAATATTACGACGATGTCAAAATGGAGCATTGGATGACATATTGGGACAGATTCGGGTTTAAAGCAAAAGCATTTGACGAAATAATCGGCAGCCCGCCCAGAGTAAAACGTACTCCGTTTGCATTTGGCGGAGCAATGATTGTTCACCGCGATATGTTCCAAAGTGTGCCGTTTGACCCTGAGATAACAAGGGGAGAGGACATCGACTACTTAATCAACAGCAGAATGTACGGGTTCTCATTTTTCCTCGACAACACACTTGCAATTAAGCATCTTCCCGTTCCGAAAAAACATCCGCAGTGGAAACGTATCAGGGAAGACATATACCGTTTCGTTTATGAAAGAGCGAAAATTGCATCACAGGTCAAATCAGGCACAATGGTAATGGTAACGCCCGAAGATTTTGACCCGTATCCCGGAGAATTTTTGCGAGATGACCTTGAAGAAAAAATCTTCCGCTCAAACATGATGCTTGCACAGGATTACATGATGAAGGGTGATAATGAGGGAGCTCTTGAATCACTTAACAACATCATGATAGCAAAAAAAGATGCACAGCCCAATTTTGATGCCTTTACAAGATATAAAGGGGTTCAAAAGCTTTGGGAAAAATTATGCGCAATAGTTGCAGAACAACGTTATGAGCTTCGAAAAATAATGGAAGACCACAACATAACAAACCATCCGATTTTAAGAGATGAACAAAGCGTACGCAAGCTGAAAACCGAAGAAAGAATTGAAGTCCTGCAAAAAGCATTTGACTTTGAACTCAGCGATGAAGGATGGGCAACCCTGGCAAAGAAATTCTATGTCAAAACATTCTATGAAGATGAAATGCTCTCCGGTGCGGCGATTTTAATGAAACAATGTATATAATTCTCAAGGGAGAAATACAATTGTTTTCCGGCACAAGAGAAACCGGCGGAGAGATAGAAATTACACGTTTGCACAAGGGCGGAATCTTAGGAGAAAGCTGTATAACGCACCAATCCTTTACACTAAACTGCCGTGCATTACAATTTACCGAGCTTTTAGGAATTGACAAACGCGACATAAATAAACTGATAGATAAAAATCCCGAGCTCGGTGTAAAATTCTTCCAGCAAATCCTGATGAAGGTTGTCGGAAAAATGCGCGAAAACAACCTCTACAACGTAAGAATGGGAGGCGGAGCAATCCAAGCAACCGCCATTGACGGAAACGAAGAATAAAAACAGCACAAGGGGACGGTTCTCCTGTGCTCAGATTAAACAAAAAAGTTGCTTTCCATCACTTTGATGGAAAGCACTTTTTGTTTATGAGATTTTTATAATTATCTATATGTCAGTCTCTTCTAATTTCTATAGCCAACGGCTATGAGATTTTTTATAATTATCTATATGTCAGTCTCTTCTAATTTCTATAGCCAACGGCTATGAGATTTTTATAATTATCTATATGTCAGTCTCTTCTAATCTCATAGCCGTGTACAGGTCATTATAGTGTCCGCCTGCGGCGATGAGTTCGTTGTGGGTGCCTCGTTCGACAATTTTTCCGTCTTCCACAACTAAAATAATATCGGCATGTGAGATTGTTGAAAGCCTGTGTGCAATTATGAATGAAGTCCTACCTTCGAGCATATGTGAAATTGCGTTTTGGATAAGATGCTCTGTTTCCGTATCAATGCTTGAGGTAGCTTCATCCAATACGAAGATAGGCGGGTTTGCAAGGACTGCACGGGCAAATGATACCAGCTGCTTTTCTCCTGTTGACAGCTTATCGCCGCCTTCACCGACCTCGGCATCATATCCTTCGGGCATCCTGTTCGCTACAACATCGGCAGAAACAATTTTTGCTGCGGCTATAACTTCCTCATCGGTTGCATCAAGCTTACCGTAACGGATGTTTTCCATTATCGTCCCCGAAAACAAATGGGGGTCCTGAAGAACGTAACCCAGTGATGAATGCAGCCACAACTGTGAACGCTCACGGGCATCCCGGCCGTCAATCAGAACCCTACCCTCTGTCGGCTCATAAAAGCGGCATACGAGGTTAACTATTGTTGATTTTCCAGCTCCTGTTTCTCCGACTATTGCAACTGTTGTACCGGACGGAATATCAAGCGAGAAATTTTCAAGAACATTCTCATCACCGTCGGGATACATAAAAGTCACATCATCGAATTTAATGCCTCCGAGTACAGGCTCCCAGTTTTCACGTTTCGGGTCAAATGTATCGCCGTACTTTTCGATAACCTCAGGAGTATCGTTTATAGTAATCTCTTCACCGAGAAGACTTGTAACCCTTTCGACACCAACCTGTGCGGAAACGATTTCCGAAATAACACCCGAAACCCAGATAACCGGCTCTATTGTAACAACAGCGTAAGTGATAAAAGCGGCAAGGATACCATAATCAAGTATTCCTCTGTCAACCATAAGACCACCTCTGTAAAGCACAATAGCGAGTGCGATTGAACCGATGGATGCAACCATCGGAAGCATCATGGCCGTAAGGCGTGACGAGCGGACGGAGTTACGCTGCATCCTGTCGGAAAGTTTGGCAAACTCATTGCTGTTGAGGTCTTCGATTACAAGAGTTTTTGAGGTTTTTGAACCTGTAATACCTTCGTTGTACGCTCCTGTAATCCGTGAGTTTATTTCGCGTACTTTTCTGCTGACAACGAGAATTTTTCTTTGGAATACCCATGCTATAAACCAAGCAACGGGAATGATGCATATCAGCATTAATGCAAGTGTCGGGCTGAGAATCAACATATATGTAATACTGAATATTATAACTAAGGATGCTTCGGTTATTGCGGTAAATCCCCAGGAAATCATACCGCTGATACGCTCTGTATCGGACATGACTCTTCCGATAAGGTATCCGACTGAGTTTGTGTTATGGTAAGCCAGCTGGATTTTTTGCAGATGAATAAAACAATCACGCCTGATCAAAAGACCCAATCTCATTTCAACACCAATGAGCAGCTTTACCCATAAGTAAGTTAAAAATCCGATAATAAGGATAATACTGAAATAAAGTGCAATAAACGGGATTATCCCTTCTGTTGACTCAAGCATTATGAAATTATCAACCGCATATGCCGTAAATAGCGGAAATGCCGAGTGTAACGCTGTCCATACAATAATTATTATAAGTGCGTATATGAAATATTTTTTCATCTTGCCAACATAAGGGAGCAGACGCTTCCATATACCTAAACTGAGGCCTTTTACTTTTACCTCATCTTCATATTCATATTTCACAGAGACTCACCTCCCTTTTCATCAGCTCCGGATTTCGGGCTGCTTATTTCTTTTTTTGTATATCCCGACTGTAAATCATAAATACGCCGGTAGATGCCGTTTTGTTCAACAAGCTCGGCATGCGAACCGATTTCTTCAACTTTACCTTCCTCCAAAACCATTATGACATCGGCCTTCATAAGCGTTGATATTCTGTGTGAAATGAGAATTACGGTAGCTCCTTTTGTGTCTTCACGTAAAGACTCACGTATTTTGGCATCGGTCTCCATGTCAAGATTCGACATAGAATCGTCAAAAACCATAATGGGAGCATTCATCATCAGGGTTCTTGCAATTGCAACACGTTGCTTTTGACCGCCCGAAAGAGTAACGCCGCGCTCACCGACAATCGTGTCATAGCCTTTGGAAAATGCCATAATATTATCATCGACTGCAGCAATTTTTGCTTTGTCTCTGACCGTTTCAAGCTCGTTATCCCGTGATGCTATATCAATGTTTTCAAGTATTGTTTTTGAGAACAGGAACGGCTCTTGCAGAACAAGACCAATATTGCGCCTGAGGTATGCTTTTTTTATCTTGGAAATGTCTATGCCGCCAATTGTTATTGTGCCACCGTCCTCAGGCAGGCTGTACAGGCTGTTAAGAAGGTAGGTTATTGTTGATTTACCCGATCCAGTTGCACCCAGAATACCAAATGTCGTGCCTTTTTTAATCTTAAAGCTGACATCTTTTAATACAGGCTGTTCATCATATGTAAAGCTTACATTATTAAATTCAATATCCCTGTCCATCGGAGGGGTTATTGCGTCGGGCACATCTGTTTCTTCCTTTGCATCGAAAATCTCTTTAATCCGCTTTAAGGACACACCCGCTTTGCTCATCTCGGCAATAATCCGCCCAAGCTGACGCACAGGCCACATGAGCATACTTGCATATCCCAAAAATACCAACAGATCACCGACGGTGAAGCTTCCGGTTGTTGCAAGTATTGAACCGGCGACAATTACACTGAGCATCTGCAGAAAAGACATGGCATCTCCGATACCCCAATATAAACCGAATGTGCCGCCAAGTTTTGTCCACTTACCTGCAAAATCTGTGTTTTTTTCGTCAAAGCGGGTTGTTTCATATGCTTCGCGGCCGAATGCCCGTACGACACGGACCCCTGTAAGATTTTCTTGTACCCTTACCATTAAAGCACCCTCTGCTTCATCGGCAGCCAAAAACTTTTTAGAAATCTGCAGAAAGAAAAACATCGTGTAGCACAGGATTATCGGCATATACGCAGTTATGACCGTAGCCATAATCGGGTTAAGCGAGAACATGATAATAATAGCGATAACAATTAGAATCGCTGTTCTTACCACCTCAATGAGCTGGTTAAAAACAAAGCGCCTGACTGTTTCGACATCCGATGTACAGCGTTGAATTATATCGCCTGTTTGATTGTTTGTATGCCACTCGAACGGAAGGTTTTGTGTATGTCTGAACAGGCTGATGCGAAGATTGTTGATCATTCGCTCGGAACCCTTTGCGATGCTTACTCTGGCAATATAATTTATTGACCCGGAGATCAGCTCCAGTCCCGCAATCATTACTGCGCATATTATCAGCATGGACGAAAGTGTCCCGCTTGTGTTAAATGAATTAAATACCCACATAATCGGTGCAGGTAATGCTCCTTCCTTATTGCCTATGACAGAGTCGACTGTAAAGCCGACTATTAACGGCGCAATAAAGCTGAGCAGCGTTGCTACGATAGCAGTTAGTATTGAGATAAGGTAAAAATGTTTTAATTTATGTGTAAACCCTATCATCATTTGTAATGTTGAATCTTTTTTCATCTCTTCTCCGGTTAATTGAATAATATTTATATCGTCTGATGTGATGCGTATTTCAATATAAACACTGAAAAAGGACACGACCTCGATCGTGTCCTTGATTTTGGATCTATTCACGAAAGTTGTTAATTGCGCCAAGCCGGCGCTTTGCACTTTGCGAAAGTTTTGGGTGATTTACCCGGGAATATTCGATTAAAAATAATCTATATTGCCTTGCGTCCGCAGTGCAAAATATTCGGTTTTAAGAGTAAATCACCCATACTTTATAATTCACCTTTAAATCAACTCCTTTCATTATTTATTTGCTATAAAAGCATGAGCATTATATTGCAAGAAAAACCGCTTGTCAATGGGAAAAATACAAAACAATGAAAATATATTGACAAACCAAAGTAAAAAATGGTAATATCAATGACGCATTATGCGAACCATGCGGGGGTGTAGCTCAGCTGGGAGAGCACCTGCTTTGCAAGCAGGGGGTCATCGGTTCGATCCCGATCATCTCCACCATTTTTTTGTTATGGGTTCCGTAATGCGCAGCTTGCTGCAAAGCATTCGGGCCCATAGCTCATCAAGCTGAGCTAGTCCTTATAAACAGTAATTTAATATGGGCCCATAGCTCAGCTGGTTAGAGCACTCGACTGATAATCGAGAGGTCGGTGGTTCAAGTCCACTTGGGCCCACCAACGGAGTATTAACGAATTTCCTGAAAGGTGCGGACAAGGCCCGTTGGTCAAGCGGTTAAGACTCCGGCCTCTCACGCCGGCAACAGGGGTTCGAGTCCCCTACGGGTCACCAGTTAATTAGATTTTAGAGTATTTTTGGAGGTACCAATGATGAAAAAATCAATGTTAAGTAAAATAGCCATAATCATTCCGATTATACTCATTGCGTTGTTCGTTATATCAGCTTGCGATTCACCGGAACCAAGAATCCTCACCTCATTTTACTATACTCCGGGAGGACCGTTTACAACTAATGTAAATGATAATGACCCGCGCAGGAGAATCAGATGCACAATAGTATTCGAAGTAGTTGACGAGCGTGCAATTGAAGAACTCGATGAAGTTGTATTTAAAGTACGCAGCTCGGTACTCTCTGTTTTAGGCGAACTTACAATACCCGAAATAACAACACACAGAGATTTTGAAGATATATCAAGAAGATTGATAGAAAGAATCAACGAAGACCTTCCAACCGATCACGATCTTTTTAAGCAAGCATACTTCACCGAATTTGCACTGGAATAGTATTGACATAAAATAAAAGCTCATTCCATCATTGTAAATTTCATCGCTTGACAAGATAACTATAATAAAGTACCATGAAACCAGCCACATTCCTCAATAGCTCAGCTGGTAGTCCATATGGTAGGATAAACCACCGAAAGAAAATAGCTTAATAAAAAACCAGAAACCGTTGAAAAACGGAGGTTCCACAGTGATCCTCAATAGCTCAGCTGG
>Ga0123356_10000042_pt1 | contig 135091 bp, 116 predicted proteins | sample TergutEmb28metaG_2_FD_92546 | JGI IMG/M metagenome (GOLD analysis project Ga0123356, IMG submission 92546) | Embiratermes neotenicus P3 segment gut microbial communities from Petit-Saut dam, French Guiana - Emb289 P3 | ecosystem: Host-associated > Arthropoda: Insects > Digestive system > Gut ... | reverse complement strand
GATCATCAATCACAACCTAAGCGCAATGTTTGCGGATAGGTCCCTCAAGGTAACACAAGTTTACCTCACCAAAAACATGGAGAAACTCTCCTCGGGTCTTAGAATCAACCGTGCCGGCGATGATGCGTCGGGATTGGCAGTTTCTGAGAAAATGAGAAGCCAGATTCGTGGTCTTAACCAGGCATCAACGAACGCCCAAAACGGTATTTCGTTCATCCAGGTATCAGAGGGTTATCTACAGGAATCTCAAGACATTTTACAACGTCTTAGAGAATTGGCAGTCCAGGCAGCTAACGGCATCTACAGCGAAGAAGACAGAATGTACATCCAAGTTGAAGTTTCAGCTCTTATCGATGAAGTTGACAGAATTGCATCACATGCCCAGTTTAACGGCATGAACATGCTCACAGGCCGTTTTGCACGTTTCGAAGGACAAAACACAGTTACCGCTTCTATGTGGCTCCACATTGGCGCTAATATGGACCAAAGAACACAGGTCTTTATCGGCACTATGACAACAAAAGGACTTGGTCTTCGCAATGTAAGTGATGATACCTTTATCACACTTGAAACACCAGATGAAGCAAACAGAGCTATTGGCACTATTGACGCAGCATTAAAAGTCATCAACAAACAAAGAGCAGACCTTGGCGCATATCAAAACAGGCTGGAACACGCGGTTCGCGGCTTGGATATCGGCGCTGAAAACTTGCAGGCTTCTGAATCCAGAATCAGAGACACAAACATGGCAAACCAGATGGTAGACTATGTTCGTGACCAAATCCTGAATCAGGCAGGAACCGCAATGTTAGCTCAAGCAAACCAGAGAGCAACTTCGGTATTGTCATTATTGCAATAATGTACTATAATACAAGGTGACGAAATGTTTTTTGTCACCTTGTCAGGACTATACTGACACTGGGGCAGCCTGAGGCTTAACCGTGGAAAAAGAATCAGGCTCCCTTCTCTCTCTTCTGTCCAGCGCCCTATATGGGTTCTGGACAAGTGTTCTTTGAAAAACACTCTCCAAGCCTCTGATTGATTTTATCTGTCAGATGCGCGGGACGGCACGAAACGACAATGTATTTATTCATAAATCTATTTATTTATAAATCAGTCGTTTCGTTCTGTTAGCGGAATTTAAAGAAGTCTGCGCGAGACCTTCTTTAGAAATCTGCTCCCGCGGAACGGCTCCGGCAAGGATAGCAGGAGCAAGCTAAACTATGGAGGGTTAATTATGATTATTAATCACAACATGAGTGCCATGTTCGCCGATCGTCAACTCGGCGTAACCCAGCTTTCATTGACCAAAAACATGGAGAAATTAAGCTCCGGTATGAGGATCAATCGTGCTGGTGATGATGCATCCGGACTAGCGGTTTCCGAAAAAATGAGAAGCCAAATTCGCGGATTGCAGCAGGCCGAACGTAATATTCAAAACGGTGTATCTTTTATCCAGGCAACTGAAGGTTATCTTCAGGGAACACAGGATATTCTGCACCGCTTAAGAGAGCTGGCGGTACAATCAGCTAACGGTATTTATACCGATGAAGATCGTATGCAGATCCAGGTCGAAGTTTCGCAGATGGTTGATGAAGTAAACCGTATTGCAAGCCATGCCCAGTTTAACGGCATGAACATGCTCACTGGCGCGTTTTCTTTTGATTCACCATCAGGCAGAATTATGCAATTACAGGTCGGTGCAAACATGGATCAAAACGCAAGAGTCTATGTAGGCGATATGACTGCATCAGCGCTTGGTTTGGTAGATTCACAGGGTAACGCAGGTAAGATTTCCATTACCGACCCGCAAGAAGCTAACCTGGCAATCGGCACTGTAGATTCAGCGTTAAAGCTCGTATCAAAACAACGTGCTGACCTTGGCGCATATCAAAACAGATTTGAAATGGCAGCTCAAGGCGTAGCCATTGCGGCAGAAAATATCCAGGCCGCTGAATCCCGCATCAGGGATGCAAACATGGCATCACAGATGGTAGATTTCACAAGAGACTCCATCTTGAATCAAACTGGAACAGCGATGCTGGCGCAAGCCAACCTTCGCAGCCAGGCAGTATTAGCGCTTTTATCGTAATTCTGTTTGGATTAGCATTTGCGGATAAAGAGACTTCTGGACGTCGTCTTTTGTTCGCATCCGGCATCTAAGTTTAGATACCGGGAAAGAAAACAGTGGAGTTCGCGCCTCCACTGTTTTTCCTTCTACCAAATATATGCACGTTTATTAAACGCACATATATTAAGGATTCGGCGGAAGGAATGTTTATACACGGAGGTATAATATGACTTTAACAAGTGTGGGACAAACTCCAGTCTCGCCAGCACCGGTCTACGGAAATGTAAACCTGCAAACTGTAAGTCAGCAGGATATTCAACCGGAAAAAAAAGCAAAACCTCAAATCATCCAAACTGCTACAGCGGATATACAGCGTATAAGCAATACGCTGAATAAGAAACTGCAGTTTGTGGTAGATCATGGTTCCAATCAGGTGATTGTCAAGGTAATTGACAAGGATACCGATAAGGTGATTAAAGAGCTTCCGCCCAAAGAATTGCAGCGGCTGCACAATTATCTTAAGGATGCTATCGGTCTATTATTTAATGAAATGGTATAGATTCTTGAATCTATAATACTTGTTGGAGGGGAGATTTAAGTCTATGTCAGATGTTTATATACCTGGTGTCAGAAGCAGATTTAACTCAGAACAAATCGTTCAGGATCTTATGCGTCTTGAACAGATCCCCAGAGACAGAGTCCTAACCAATATAGATAATCTCCAAAATGAAAGAAGTTACTGGCAGGAAGTAGGCCGTAGAATTACTTCACTGCGTGACAGCGCACGTTTTCTTTTTTCTTTTCAAAACCCTTTTAACGAAAGAATAAGCAGATCTTCGGACGAAGCAGTAATGACTGCTACCACAACAAGAGAAGCAGCAGAACAGTCTTTTAGATTTACAGTTAAGCAAACAGCCCAGGCTGATCGTTTTTTATCAAGACCTCTTGATGAAAGAATGAGAGTTGAAGCCGGTACATATAATTTTACAGTAGGAAATGATGAAATTTCTATTAATTACCGCGGCGGAACATTAAGAGATTTTGTCAGTGTTTTAAATAACCGCGGGCGTGATAAATTAGGCGCTTCGCTTATCGCAGTACAACCAGGTACTATATCACTACTCATTGAATCAAAAGTAACAGGTTCGGAAAACAGGCTTTCGTTTTCCGGCGACTCAATTGCTCTTGCCACAAATACCGGCATGATGGAAATAAGTAACGATACTCAAAGAAACATCAGTTTAACAGAAAATAATATTCGCGCAGGCACTATCGACGGAAATAATGCAACTGCTTCAAACGTAACAGTAAATGACGGAATTTTGAAACTGGCTCCGCGTACAACAGCAGCTATTCCTGTAAATATGACTATAGGCTCTGATTCACCTTTGGTTCTCAGATTGGAAACTCAAACAAGAGTAGAAACAGGTGATGTATATAATATACCGCAGCCTCCGCCGGGACCTGATGTTCCTGCAGGTTCTGTAACTTACAGCGGAATTACAGTTCAAAACCAGCCGTCAAACGCACCGCTTCCCGATTTTACTCCGCCTCCTCCTCCTGTGCGTCAGGATAACATGGAAGTTTTAAACCTTGTTTTTTCCGACGGTACTACGGCAAAACTGCCTGCAATCAGCGATTCTTCTTCTTTTACATCAAGACAATATAATCTTTCCGATATTGCGCGAGGAAAAACAATAACATCAATTAGTATAGAAAATTCAAACACTCATCGTGAAATATCAATCGGAAAAGTTGAAATACTCGACCCTACTTCTACAAGCGGAGGTTTAAGACCTTTAAACGCAGTTTCTACTTCGCGTGATGCGATCATCTCCATGGAAGGTATCGAAATTACACGTCCTTCCAATCAAATAAGCGATCTTATACCCGGTGTTACATTGAATGTAAGAGGTGTTTCTGAAAGACCTGTAGATTTAAATATTGTTGCCAATGTTGACGCCGTAAAAGACGCTATCTTTTCATTTGTTTGGCATTACAACAGGCTTATGACTGAAATAAATGTCCTTACAAGCACAAGCGCTTCTTCAATGCCGGATATTCGGACAAATACACAGCGCGGAGATACCCGAATTGTCGATGAAATAACATATTTAACTGCAGAAGAAGCAACTGCAATGAGGGAAAGACTCGGCGCTTTTTCCGGTGATTCAACATTACGCAACTTAAAAAACAATCTTCAGCGGACTGTATCCGCTCCCTACCCTACAAGCCTTGAACGTGAACTGACTCTTTTGGCTCAAATCGGCATAAGCACTAACGCTTCAAGAAGTGTTGGATACAATCCGGCACAGCTTCGCGGTTATCTTGAAATTGACGAAAGAGTTCTTGATGCCGCGCTTGAAAACAGAGTTCCAGCTATAAGAGAACTTTTTGCAAGCGATACTACAGGTGATTTACTTGCCGATACAGGTGTTGCGTTTAACGTTGACGCTCTTTTAAGACCTTTTGTAGAAACCGGCGGAATAATTTCTTTAAAAACCAATACAATTGATTCTCGTATAAATCAGGATGAAAGACGTGTTGCCAATCTTGATCGTCAGCTTGCTGCAAAAGAACAGGAACTTCGCATTCAATACGCTAGAATGGAAGCTGCATACGCCAGAATGGAACAGTTGTCTAATTCTTTGGATAATTTTAATCAGCAAAACAGGAACAGGTAACCGGTAAATCATGGAAATAAAAATCAACGATAAAATACTTGACGCAAGTTTGGATAATGAAAGTACAATAGGTGAGGTTTTAACAAATCTTGAACAATGGCTTACAGATTCAGGGCATCGAATCTCTGAAATAAAAATTGACAGTCAAACTGTAAGCGCTTCAATGATCGAAGAATTATTCAAAAAAGATATAAAATCCGTAAAACGCATAGATGTTCAAACAAATGTAATTGCAGAATTAACAGCAGCAAGTATTATCAATCTTCTGGAAGACATTAATGAATACTCCGGTTTGAATTTTGAAGACAAAACAAATTATTTTTCCAAATGGAAAGAAAGCGCTACTGCTCAATTTATTTCCGTCGAAATACCTGATCTTTACGCTTTTTGCGTAAATACATTTTCCAGCGGCGAAGTATCGGCTCATACCTTAATTTCGATAACAGAAGAAATACAGCGTGAAGTACATGATCCAAAAAAAGAATTGGAAAATATCGAACAAATATTAAATGAAATTTGTGAAAGACTTGTAGATCTTCCTTTGGATATTCAAACCGGAAAAGATTCAAGGGCTGCCCAGACAATTCAGGTTTTCTCCGCCGTAACAGAAAAAATATTCAGAATAATAAAGCAGCTTGATATACAGGGGTATTTATTCAGAGAAAAACCTGCCGCTGAAAATAGAGAAAAACCTATTACCCAGTTATTAACTGAATTTGGATGTGTGTTAAAAGATCTTTTGGAAGCGTATGAAAAAAATGATTCTGTTTTAGTAGGAGATCTTACAGAGTATGAAGCATCTCCGAAATTAAAAGATTTATACAATGCAGTAATGGAAAGTATTCATAAACAGGAAAAAACACAGGGTAATAAATGACAGGTAGTTTTCTTTCATTAATTCCATTACAAATAAACGCAACAGATTTTAATATGGATTCCAGTACTTCTCCTGTAAGTCTTATTGTAGGTTTTGGTATTTTTGCTGTAATTATTGCAGTTATTGTTATTTTAAATAATTCTAGTAAAAAAGGCGGCGGCGGCGGAAGTAAAAAATCCGGCTCAGGCGGCGGAGGCGGCGGCGGAATGTCCGGTATTTTCTCCGGTTTTACATTACACCGCATAGCAAGGAATATTGGTTTAAATCATGAACAGACAAGAATGCTGGATTTTGTTTTTAAAACAGATATGGTTACAGAACCTGAAAAATCCATTAATAGTCCTGCTTTACTAGACAGGCATTTCAGACGCGCCTTCCGTCTTATAGAAAACGGAAAAGAGTCTCCAAATGAAACTCAGCGTAAACTTGCTATACTTTTTTCAACAAGAAATGTTTTAGAAAATACAATTATCGGAGGATTAACTTCGACTCAGCAGATAAAAGAAGATACTGTTTTTATAATCAGCTACGGAAGGGATAAAATAAATGTAAATCTGTTATCTGCAAAAGGTGATAATCTTGTAGTTGAATCTCCAAAAACTGTTTTGGGAAGCCAGATAAAAATACAAAAAGGAACCAGAACCTCCGTAATGTTTTTTACAAAAAACAATAAAGGTTTTTCCTTTGAATCACGGGTAATAGGTCATGCAACAAGAGATGGTCACCCTGCGATGCAGCTTGCTCATTCTAATCAGTTAAGATTTCTGTCACAAAGAAGATACCGCAGAAGGCATGCGACTATTGCCTGTACCATGAATTTAGTGTATGTTGAAGGTAGCGGAAAAAAACAACGCCTTATTGTTGATAAACGCCGTTTTAACGGAAACATCGCTGATATTTCGGTTGGCGGCTGCTCAATCAAAGTTATGGCTCCGGTACAAGTTGGAGCCAGATTCAAGATTGAGTTTACTCAGGGAGATGCCACAGTAGCGGCATTAGGGCAGGTTTTAAGATCAAACAAAACAGGGATAAATACTGTTATTCATGTCAGATTTTTAAGGGTTTCCCAGAAATCCATGAATACTATCAACTCTTTTGTTTATGAATACGGTCGTGAGTAAAGGTGAGGAAAGCAAAATGAAAATTATCAGTATCAAAGACATGATCAGAAAAGATGTTCCAATCTATTACAGAAGGCTATATACAGGTGTTGCTGTCATCGAATTAAATGACAGACCAACAGATTTCCGCATTGATTTTTCTATCGAATCAAAACCTACAGGACATAAAGAAATTGCAGTCTCTTTTATTGATACAATTGATTATCCGCTGATTCCTGTAAACAGGGAATTAAAAACATATATATCAGAATTAGATAACAACGGCGGGCTTCCTGATTAAACAGGATTACTCCATAATTTCAAAATCACCGCAAGAAACAATCGATTTAGGAAAAAAAATAGCAAATATCCTTTGTGCCGGTTCTGTTGTAGCTTTACAGGGAACTCTCGGCAGCGGTAAAACATATCTTACAAAAGGTATTGCTTTGGGGCTTGGAATAGAAGAAGAAATAACAAGTCCTACCTATACAATAATAAATGAATATTTACGAACCGGTCTTCCTTCCCTTTTTCATATTGACGTTTATCGCTTAAATGATGAAAATGATTTTGAAAATACAGGAGGATTGGAAGCAGTATTTTCAAATGGAATTTCAATAATTGAATGGAGTGAAAGAATAATTAATGTTTTACCGGAAGAAAAAATATTAATTACATTGAAAATTACCGGAGATTTTTCAAGGCAAATAAATATTACCGGTTTAAAAAAATCCTTAGAACCATAAAAGAGGTAATGTTTTATGAATCTTCTTGCCATAGATTCGGCATGCCGGATACTTTCTGTCGCTGTTTCAAACGGTGATGAATTACAATACTCGTTATCAAACAGTGAAATGATGCAATCCGAGACAATAATGGATTGTATAGACAGTACAATGAAAAAAGCCTGTTTAAAACCAAAAGACTTAAACGCGGTTTTATGTATGAAGGGACCTGGTTCATTTACAGGACTTCGTATAGGTTATTCAATTGCTAAAGGGCTTTCTCTTTCTCTTTCAATACCTTTTTTACCCATTCCTACTTTGGATTGTATCGCTTTTAATCTTTGTGAAAATAATATTATACTGGCAGTTATAGAATCCAGAAAAAATGCATATTATTATTCATTTTTTAACGGAAACGAACGTCTTATTGAAGATGCTGAAGCTGATTCAGGTAAACTTGCAAAGAAAATAATAGAATTTAATAAAGATAATAAGAAAAATATAATTTTAACAGGATACGGCTGTGATAAATTATATGATACTCTGCCGCAGGAAATTAAAGATACATTAACTTTAAAATATGAAAATAAAGGGAATGCCAAAGAGCTAATCGCCATTGCAAAAGCCATTAAAATACAGGATAATGATTTTACAGAATATTTATATTCCGGACCGCAATACATTCGAGGTATTAACGATGAACCCAATTAATGAAGATGAACTTGAATCCATTGATGAATTGACAGAGCAGGATGATGAAGAACAGGTTTTATCGCCGTCATATACTCCGTTTAAATCCAGCATTCTGCCTGTTTTAATAATTAATAAACAATTAAAAATAATCTATGCAAATGAATCATGCCAGAAAATGTTCAGCGGTTTTCATGGTCTTACAGGGAATTATTTTTTTGATTTATTCGGAAGGGCTTTTTCGATAGATGATGCCAGAATGATCAGAGAAACTATTATTAACGGCGAGCATGGATTTTCCTGGAAAGGAGCTGCTCTTTTAAAAACACGGGACACCGTAACAGCTCAGATAAAAGTTTATATTTTTACACTGGAAATGGATATCAGCTCACACAGTGATTTTGTTGTAATGTTTGATGATTTTACCGAAGAAAATAAAAAACTGCTGCGTTCTGTTTTCGTTTCTTTACTGGAAGCATCAAAACTAAAAGATAATGATACAGGCAAACATATAGTACGTGTCAATGAATATTCACGACGGCTTGCACTGGAACTTTTTAAAAACGGCGGCGAAACATACAGACGCATAGACGCAGATTTTATCGATAACATCGCTTTTTTGGCTGCAATGCACGATGTCGGGAAAATAGGCACTCCTGATGATATTATAAATAAAAAAGGTCCGTTAAACGATTTTGAATGGTCTGTTATGCGTGATCATACTAAAAACGGCGCTTACCTTCTTTCTACTTATCCAAACCCAATGGCAAAAGAAATTGCCCTTTCCCATCATGAAAAATGGGATGGTTCCGGTTATCCATTTCAGCTTGAAGGCGAAATGATTCCGCTTGCAGCAAGAATTGTCACAATCGCTGATGTTTACGATGCTCTGCGTATGGAGCGCTGCTATAAACCAGCAATGAATCATGATATTTCTGTAGAAAAAATACTTGAGCAAAGCGGAACTCATTTTGATCCAAGCCTAATAGAAGTTTTTAAAACAATTACAGATGTCTTTGAAAGTATTTATGACGAACATTCTGATTAATGATTCGAAGGCACAAAGAATTAATAAAGGTGAAATAAGTGTCTGTGGACACTCTTAATATTTTTCATCATTTTACCTTGTTTTATAACTGTTCTTATGTTATATATAATAATATAGGAGATATTATGTTCGAAACAGAGAATAAATATTATCAAGAAAATAGGGATATTCTAAGAGAAAAATATATTGGCAAAGCGATTGTAATTGTAGGTGATACGGTAATAGGTGCTTATGATAATATTGGAGATGCTTACAAAGAAACAATCAGAGTAAAAGCGCCAGGTACATTTTGCTTAAAAAACATCCCGGTAGATCCAAATGATGCATACATAGAAGATCATCCGCGTATAAGCCCTATCAGAAGATTTGTTCATGCGTAAAAATCATGACGCGTTTTTTATTGATTATAAAAAACTAACACTTGAATTACCTACAGAGATTGAACTTTTTAATCCGGCAGATATGGATAGATATTTTAAAACATTTGCAATTTGGGATACGGGAGCCACAATATCTTGTATTTCACCTAATGCATTAATAAAACTAGGGTTAGAACCAATTGATTCTATAATGATTGAAGGAATTAATAGTCTCGAACGATGTGATCAAGTATTAGTTCATATTGGATTACCAAATATGATTCTTGTACAAAATATTAAACCAGCTGTATGTATATTTAGTCCGCCTGATCTGGAATTTATTATTGGAATGGATATAATAAAAACAGGAGATTTTATGCTTTCAAATAGCAACGGAAAATCTCTTTTTTCTTTTGCTACACCGCCTTTACCGATAAAAATAAATCTTGTTGATTATGCGCAAAAAATAAATAATGAAAATTAATGAGATTTTTCATCCAATTCTGCAAACGCATTTTTAATAAAACTGTTTAAAAAAAGCATTTTGTCTTTATTTTTCCAACGTTCCAGAGTTTTGGGAATATAATCCGCGATTGAACAGCCAAAACGCTGGCAGAACAATTCATTATCTAGACCTTCTTTGCATCTGTATCCCATTAAAATACAGTCCTTTATTAATGTCTTAGTATCAAGTTCAATTAAATTTGCAGAATGAAGCGAAGGATTATTTATATATTTTTTTATATCTTTGTTATACGTAAAGCGTCTGGCAGTTTTTGTATTTTCATCTATAATAGTACCGGAAGCAGAAGCACCGGCTCCAATCCAATTATTCATTAACCAGTAATTCATATTATGAAGGCATTTTTTGCTGTCAATAGCAAAGTTGGAAACTTCATATTGCTCAAAACCGGCATTAATAAGCGTATCACGGCTTGTAAGCCACAATGAATCTGCCTTATCTTCATTTGGTAAACTAACACTACCCTTTTTTATTTTTTTTTGTAATGGTGTTCCATCTTCTACAGAAAGACTGTAAAGAGAAATATGCGCTGGTTTATATTCCAAAACTTTTTTTATATCATCGATTATTACTTTTTCATCCTGAAACGGCAGCCCTGTAATTAAATCTATAGAAAGGTTATCCTGAAAATATTTTGCCGCTAATTCAAGTTGCTTTTTATATTTTAAATAATAAGAAAATTTACCACGGAGTACACGGAGTTTCACGGAGGAGTATATTTTTTTAGTATTAATAACTCCGTGTCCCTCCGTGTCCTCTGTGGTTATTATTCTTTTAGGATTACGGTTAACAGCAACCCTCGATGGTTCAAAAAAAGTCTGCACGCCAAGACTTAATCTGTTTACACCGCCATCCTTACATAACTTAAGAAAATCTTCTGTAATGGATTCCGGATTTGCTTCTATGGAAAACTCAATTGGTTTAAAATCCGGAATCTTATTTAATGCGTCAAAAAGTTTTTTTATTTTTTTTCCAAGTACAGAAGGAGTACCGCCTCCTATATAAACCGTTGGAATATTTTTTATATTAAAATACTCTATCTGATAATTAATATCGGTAAAAAGCGCATTTAAATATGAATCAATATATCCGTCATTTACATCATTTATTTTTACAGAAAAAAAATCACAATAATCGCAAAGAGAGGCGCAAAACGGAATATGAATGTAAACTGATGCATTATTAAAACAATTCAATTTTATTTAAAGGCCAAATTCTTATTACCGCTTTTGATGTAATTATAGATGATGATATCGCTCCCCATGTCCTTGAATCATTTGTATTACTTCTATCATCCGAGATAACAAAATATTCATCAGGTCCCAGTAATATTGTATCCATGTTTCCGGAAAACGGAATTGAATCATCCCATAGATCAGAAGCCTGCGGTATTGCAGGGTGGTAAGGTTTGTCAGATAACTCATATTCTGTAAGACTGTACATACTGCCGGATGCTTTTACCCTGAATATATGATTGTTCATTGTAATTTCATCACCGGGAAGTGCTATTACCCTTTTAATATAATACTGCCCGCCGGAAAAAATACTTACCTGCTGTGCAGTAAAAAATCTGACAATTCCATCAACAGCACGCAAAGGCATACTTTGATTTCTTTCATGCCTCATATCGACCAATACAACACTGCCTCGTTTGTACGGAAACGGATTTTCATCGTTTATGCTCCAGGGAGCCTTGAAAGATGAAAAAATTACTCTGTCGCCTGCGCTAATTCCGGGGTGCATTGTATTATTGTCGACTACCCAAACAGAAAAGAAAAAAGCGGTTAGACAATTATAAACAATGTATAAAATAAAGAAAATTATCAAATACTTAAGTATTCTGTAACGCTGATATTTCTGGGCTTTGTATGAATATTGCGTTGACTTATCAAACATAAACTTCCTTAAATTTATTATATCATAAATTAATCAATGCTGTTCATCCGCCAAAGAGGCCAGTAAATAAACATTCCGCTGCCAAGCACTTTTGACATCCTTACAGGTCCGAAATTACGCCCGTCGTTAGAACTGTCCCGGTTATCTCCCATCGGGAAAATCCTTCCTTCGGGGATATACCAGCCAAGCATGTGATCTCTTGCGTGACGGGAAGCATAACGTGTATTGTTTACGGCAGCTTTTCTTTGTGTTTCATATCTTGCGTTGTAGTAGGCGAAACTGTCAATATTCTGCATTCTGTCAAGCGCTGTTGTTTTGGAAATCAGCTCCTGTGATACAGGGATCAATACATCAGACCAGCCGGCAGCTTTCCCCGCTGAATTAATTGCAGAATAGCTTTCCTGAGACACTAATCTGCTGATATTATGATTCCATCCCCTGGCTGCATTATATTCCCTTTCATCTACCCAGCGATCCTCGCCTGCAAACATTATCTTCATTTCGCCATTTTCAATCTTAAAACGGTCTCCAGCCTGCCCTGCCGCTCTTTTTATAAGAAAATGAACCCTTGGCTGCCCTCTTTCATCTTTATCAATATCCACTAAAGATAGGGTAAGCATATAAATAACTCTTTGTGCAATATCAAAAACAGTCCCCTGAGAAATATATGCAGGGCTTTCAAAAATGATTATATCGTTCCTTTTGGGTTTAATCGGGCTTGGCAGTTTAATAAAACCGGGTAATAACTCAGGTCCGTAAATCAATTTATTTACAAATATCTGATCCCCTATATTCAACGTATTTATCATGGAACCTGTAGGAATACGGTATGCCTGAACCAAATATTGGTTAATTAATAGAACCATACAGGCAGCCCATATAAACGCTTCGATCCAGTCTAAAAGGAAGTGTTTTGCTCTTCGTTTTTCCTTTTTAATACGGCGTACTTTTGCCCGGTGAGACAGGTATTTTTCAGTAATAACCTGAACATGGTCGAAAAAGTCAATTTTTTTGGTATCTTTTGGCATTTCCAGCATTTTATCATATTCTGGCTAGTTTGATCAATATAGCGGAAATTACCGGAAAATATTATTTTTTTATCCTGTTTATATTATATTTTATTTTCTCTTGGTAAATGCCATTTTAAAAACAAATGGTTTTTATATAAATTTATTTTTACAAGGAGTTCTTTATGAAAAAACTTATCGGTTTTAGTTTAATTTGTGTTATGTTTATTTTTGGATCATGTGTAACAACAGAAATGCTTCAAGGCATGTTAATTGTTTTTGATGAAAGCGTACCATTAGAGCGATCAGCTACTATTGCTTTTTATTCTGGAGTGGAAGTAACAGAATATAACGGCATTCCGGTTCCTCATAAAAAATCTTTTGGAAATACTAAATCAGAATGGAAATATGTTGCTATTCCAGCAGGTGTAGCAAATTTTACAGTAGATGTACTCCATGCCAGCGGAAATACTATTTGGAAAGGCAGCAACTTTATATTTAGGTATAATTTTAGACCTGGACTTGAATACGTAATTTTGGTTGCTTATAAAGAAAGAGAATGGGGTGTTGATATTTATCAACAAAGCGTTCCTTCATTTGGTACTCCAGATAGAGAAAACCTTTTGGATTTTGTTCTTTTTATAAATCAATGATTATAAAAGTGGAATACTATTACAATTACTGTGGGTTTTTAAGGAGAACGTTATGAAAAAGCTAATGATTTCCAGTTTAATTTGTTTTTTGTTTGTTTTTGGATCATGTATATCAACAGATGGTTTGACAGTATCATTTGATACGGTTAATCATGTTGTAATTGACCCTGAGTTTCCTGATAACCCAAAAGCAACTGTATTATTCTGGACAAAGGTAAACAGATACAATGGTATTTTTGTTTATAATGATTGGCATGGTTATGGATATTTAACTCCATTAGTTACATTACCTGCCGGAAGATCTACATTTGATATTGATGTTAGAGTTTTTTTTCCAGGATACGGCGGACAATATGTAAGAAGTCAATTTACATATAATTTTCAGGCAGGTAAAGAATACTTTGTAACCTGGCATTATGAAGAAAAATCTATCGATCCTGAAACCGGTGTAAAAAACTATAATTATTATTTATGGATTTATGAAAAACTGCCGGTTGCAAGAACTCACAGTTTTGCTGCTGCATCAGAGAATACAACAGGTTTTTCCAAATCTCCAGAAGCAGCCGCAATGCAGCCGCATCTTGTAACGTCGATATTACTGTTCGAGACTAATTTTTAGTAAACCGTCAGCCTGCCAGGGCTGACAGTTTTTCTCTTAAAAATTCGCTCTTTTCCTTTAAGCCAATGTTGCCTGCCGTTAAAAGCAGCGCATTGGGCTTTTTGGGATCTGGTTTTATTTTTCCGGATTGTTCCTGCATAAGACGAATTAACCTGTCTACTTTTATTTTAGAAACTTTTGCAAATTCAATTCTTATAACACCTGCTCTCTCTTTTAATGAAGAAATTGCAAGCTGACGGCAGATTATTCTTATTTCGGCTAATGCTAAAAGAGACTGTATTTCATCAGGAAGCGGACCGAACCTGTCCAATAAATCGATGTAAGCTCTGTCTAAATCATCTTTTTCACGGATTGCTGCTATCATTTTATAAACTTCCATCTTTTGCTGCGGTAAATCTATATATGAATCTGGAATAAAACCCGAGTATTCAAGTTCAAGTAATGTTTCTGTTTCCGCTTCATAATTGGAATCTTCAAGACGTTTAACAGCTTCGTCAAGCAATCTTATGTATAAATCAAAACCAACAGAATAAATATCGCCGGATTGCTCTTTACCAAGCAGGTTTCCGGCTCCCCTTATTTCCATGTCTTTCATTGCAATTTTAAAACCGCTTCCAAGTTCTGTAAAATCAGAAATTGTCTGCAGCCGTTTCATGGCTATTTCTGAAAGTGATTTTTGTTCAGGATAAAAAAGATACGCATAAGCAATGCGATCAGACCTTCCTACCCTGCCTCGAAGCTGATAAAGCTGCGAAACTCCGTACATGTCGGCTCTGTCAATTATAATTGTATTTACATTAGGGATGTCGATTCCGTTTTCTATAATTGTAGTTGAAACTAAAACATGAAATCCCCCGTGAACAAAACGCCGCATAACATCTTCCAATTCTCTCGCTTCCATTTGCCCGTGAGCAGATTCAATTAAAACTTCCGGTATTAGCCGTTCCAGTTTATAACGTGTATCTTTCAGCGTTTCAATGCGGTTATGAAGAAAGAAAACCTGTCCGCCTCTTTCAACCTCACGGCGGATAACCTGCGCTATCAGATAATTATCGTATTCTTCAACATAAGTTTCTATTGGATGACGCCCAGGAGGAGCTGTCGCCAAAAGACTCATATCACGAATTTTAACAAGGCTCATATGTAATGTACGCGGAATCGGCGTTGCAGAAAGAGTCAGGCAATCGACATTTGTTTTTAATTCTTTTAATTTTTCCTTGTCTTTAACGCCGAAGCGCTGTTCTTCATCTATAACTATTAAACCAAGATTTTTAAAAATTACATCCCTCTGAATAATCCGATGAGTGCCTATCAATAAATCAATTTCGCCTTTTTTTATCTGTTCAAGAATAATGCGGGTTTTTTTCTTGTCTACAAATCGCGAAAGCATGGCTACATTTACAGGAAAACGCGAAAAGCGTTCCAGGAAATTATCATAATGCTGTTCGGCAAGAATTGTTGTAGGCGCTAAAAAAGCAGCCTGTTTGCCGCTCATTACAGCTTTAAAACAGGCACGCAGCGCAACTTCTGTTTTGCCGTAACCTACATCGCCGCATACTAGCCTGTCCATAGGTGATATACTTTCCATATCGTCTTTAATTTCCTGTATGCACTTAAGCTGATCTTCAGTTTCTTCAAAAGGAAAAGCGGCTTCGAACATTAGCTGCCACTCGGTATCTTTTGGAAAAGCAAAACCTTGCGCCTGTTTGCGCTTTGAATATAGTTCGATTAATTTTTCGGCAATATCTTCTACAGATTTTTTAACTTTATTTTTGCGGTTTTCCCAGCTTTTTGAACCGAGCGTATCAAGCCTGGGAGCCTGTCCTTCATTTCCTATATAACGCTGAACAAGATTTAATTGTTCAACAGGAACAAAAACTGTTTCTTCTCCGGCGTATTCAATTTTTATATAATCTCTTTCATGTCCGAATGAAGTAAGTCTTTCGATGCCTTTAAACTGTCCGATACCATGATTTACATGAACAATGTAATCATCGGGGTTAATTTCCAAAAATGTATCAATAGGGCTTGAACGCACAGTTTTTAATGATCTTGGTGCTCTTTTTCTTCTTCCGAAAATTTCATTCTCCTGAACAACCATGAACTTTATGTCGGGCAATGAAAAACCTGCAGTCAGCGGAACTGCCATAATCGAAAGATTAATGCTTTTGCATGGTTCAAGCATCACTTTTATACGATCTGCCTGTACCTGCGATTCGGCTGCAACTGTTATGAACCAGCCGTTACTGATAAGCATTGAAAATTCTTCTATCAGATAATTTATGTTGCCAAAAAAACTTCTGCCGGGTTCGCTTGATAACTCGATATGAGAAACTCCGGGTTTTGGTTCTCCTTTAATAGCTCTAAAGGAAATTATACGGGAAGTTTTTTCCTTGTTCTTTTCCAGAATGCCGTTAAAATTAAAAAGAAGGCGCTGCGGCATTGGATAATTTAGCTTTTCTTTTACTGCTCTTGAATACAAACCCTGGTATTCCCGCATCAGACTATCATAAGTATTTTCAAGCCTTTCCCTGTCAGCCAATATTAAAGTTCCGTTTCTGCCAAGATAATCCAAAAGGCAGCCTGTTTTTTCAAATGCAAGAGGAAAAAACATTTCTTCGCCTTTTACACAACGCCGCGAAATTAATTCTTCAATAATTGATTTTCCGCCGTCAGCAAACTCTTTACAAAAAGACAGATTTTTTTCCAGTATTTCAATTCTGTCATCAGACCATATAACTTCTTTCATGGGGTAGATTGTCAGTTCCTGTAATTTATTACCGGCTGTTCCCTGCATTACAGGATCAAGGGGTTTTATTGTCTCTACTTTGTCAAAATCAAAAACAACCCTGTATATCAGATCTGCGCTCATATAAATATCAAGCACTTCTCCCCTAAGCGCATATTCTCCGTTTATCTGTACACTAGGAACGCGGGTATATCCGTATGAAGAAAGTTTTTCAGAAAGGTAAAAAGTATCAATTTGATCACCGGGTTTTAATGTAATTAAAAGATTATTTATATAATCTAAAGGGGATATTGGTGTAAGTAATGCCCGCTGCGGAATAATGTAAATACCGCTTTGCCCGCGGGATAAATCGCTTATAACTTTTACTCTGTCTTTAAAAACAGCCGCACCGGGGGTAAGTTCCCTGTATACGGTAGAACCCCACCATGGAAATTTATGGCAGGGAATACCGGAACTATCCAAATCCAGCAATAAATCATCTGCGGTATCTTCATGAGGAACAATAACAAAACATTGGTTTTTATCTTTGGAAATACCTTCAAAATTAAGGTAAATTTTAGCTATTAATAGAGCGTTTAAAGACCCTTCGCTTCCTTCGATTTCTATTGGAAATTTCCCTTCTTTTAGCGTAGAATTTAGAATAGAGACTTCTTTTGAAGTTTTCACTTTCTGTAAAAGCTCATGAAAAGATAAGGAATTCATACAAATCTACCGATTACTATAATATAGAAGTGTGTTCATTTTGAACACCCCGATTTTAGTTTACAGGATATTTTATGAGAAAAGTTTATTGGTTTGTTTTTGTTTTTATCTTTACCGGTCTTTTTACTTTGTACGCTTCAGATGCCGGACAGGTCGAATTTAACATCCGTTTTTTTGACAGACGTGTTTACTATGTGGAATCTGACCCAATTTATATACAAATTACCATTACTAATAATAGCCCTGTTCCCTACAGGTTTAAACTTGCAGATGATCGGGCATTTTCCATCGATTTTGATATAAGAACAATGTCTAATCGTCCATTACCGCAAGCTGATATGCTGACGCGCAAAAGAACTACAAATAACCATGTTTTCTTCAGAGAAATTGCCATTGAAAGCGGCGAATCCTTTTCTTTTGTAGAGGATTTACGTGAATATATAAGTTTTGAGCAGCCCGGTTCATTTAGGGTAAAGGCTTTGGTTTACCCTGAATTATTCCGTTCAAATGCAGTTTCTGCTGTTGAATCCAACTTTTTAAGTTTAAATTTGCGCCCTGCTTTAATTCAGGGATCTGACGGTATTCCGCTTGAAATGGATGTCGCTACAGGAGCTGTTTTGGTAAAACAGCGAATTCCTCCCGATGAAGTAATCTCTTACATGCTTTCAGCCCGTCAACTGTCGCAGTGGGAAAGATTTTTTCTTTATCTGGATATTGAATCAATGATTCAGCGAGACCCTGCTCAAAGACGCAGGTATACTGCTGAAAATGAAGCCGGAAGGCGGCGAATGGTCAGCGAATACAGAGCAAACCTGCAAAACGCAGTTGTAGACGGAGATATACATCAAATCCCTACATCATTTGAAATTTTAAGGACTGTATATAATAATGATGAAGGAACTGTAGTAGTCCTTCAAAGATACAGGCATGCTGCCTTTACAGAATTAAGGCATTATACATATTTTCTTGAGAAAAAAGATAATTTCTGGTCAATTGTGAATTATACAGTTCAGGGTATGGGCTCCATTCCAAATAATTGACATCAATATTTTATTCGTATAGGATGATAAAAGTGAGCAAGAAAGTTTTAATTATTACAGACGGAAAAAAATCAATTCGTTCGATTGCACTTGCAATTTCGCAGTCGCTTTCCGGATATAAAATAAAAATCATTCCATCAAAAAGATTCTGCACAACAATGCTGCTTCCTGTAGATACATTTTTTATAGGCTGCGAAAGACACAGTCCAAAATCTTTTTCCTATATTGAAAAAATGCTTTCACATATAAACCTGGCTTCCAGAAAATGCGGTATTTTTTCTGTAAATGAAAAAGCTGCCCAATATCTTGCAAAAATATTAAATACTTGCGATGCTGCAGTTTCTCCGCCGTTTCTTGCCGAAAAAAATGATAATGAAACCGTAATCGATAATGCTAATTTAAAAAAATGGCTTAAAAATATAACCGAAAATTAAATTCTTAAGCCTTTTTATATTATAATTTAAAGAGGGAAATATGGCAGAATTTAATTTGGATGATTATATAAGAAAAGTACCGGATTTTCCGAAAAAAGGAATTCTTTTTTATGATATTACCAGTATTCTTGCAGCTCCTATTGCTTTTAGATACTGCATCGATAAAATGGCTGAAATATATAAAGATAAAAAAATTGAAGGAATTGCTGCAATTGAAGCCCGCGGTTTTTTATTCGCCGCTCCTTTTGCTGAAAGACTTAACATTCCTTTAATTCCTATAAGAAAAAAAGGAAAACTGCCGGGTATTACTCTTTCTAAAAAATATTCACTTGAATATGCACAAGCAGAAATAGAAGTTCACAGCGCCGATGTCCCCAAAGGCAAAAGAGTTTTACTTACAGACGATTTAATTGCAACAGGAGGCACACTAAACGCCGCAAGATCGATTTTAATCGAAGGCGGCGCTATAGTTCCGGAAATTTTCGGGATAGTGGGGCTTCCATTTCTGAATTATCAGGAAATTTTAGACCCCACTCCTATAACTACATTAATAGATTACCACAGCGAATAAACCATTATTTATTAATATGTTTATCCAATCTTTCCAAAAGTTCGCTCTTCTTGCATGGTTTCCTGATATAGTCAATTGCGCCCATTTCCCTTGCCTTGTTTTGATCCGCAGGATCATCTGATGATGTAAATATTGCAAGCGGAGTTTTGTTAAGTACGGTAATTCTTTTTAATCTTTCAAATGTTTCCCATCCGTCAACTTCAGGCATCATAAGATCGAGCAGGATAAAGTTTGGAATAAGTCCGTTGAATAGACTTCTTAAGGCTTCTTCACAGGTTTCTACAGTAATAACTTCGTAATCCTGGTCAAGGAAGCTCTTTGTCATTGTCAGATGATTTCTGTCATCATCGATAACAAGAACTTTTTTCTTTTCATTACCGGTTGTTACTTTGAATTTTAATGTTTCAGATTTAAGATCGCCGAAGTTTTGATTGTTCTTTTCGCTCATTTCCGTTACATGAGTTACAGCAACTTTTATTTCTTTTAAAGCGCCGTTTACTATATCGTTCATTCCTTTAATGGCATCGCTGCTGAGTTTGATGAAGGAATCTGTTTCTCTTATAAGATTAGTACCGGAATCAGACATTTTTTCCGAACCTTTTTGAACAGATATTGTAATTTCTTTTAAACGTCCAACAGATTCAAGTATTTGCTGCCCTCCGATAGCCTGTTCTTCCATTGCATTACGGATATTAACTTCATGTTCGGTAACAGTTTTTACGCCGTTGTCAATTGCTTCAAAGCGCGATAAAACATCGTTAGATGATTTTGTAATACTGTCTATGGATGTTTTAATTTTCTTTAACATAGAAGCTGTTGTTTTTGACTGCTGTGATGAAGATTCGGCAAGTTTTCGTATTTCATCCGCAACAACGGCAAACCCTTTTCCCGCTTCTCCTGCATGTGCAGCTTCGATTGCGGCATTCATGGAAAGCAGGTTTGTCTGAGCTGCAATATTATCCATTACAGAGTTAATTTCCAATAGACCTTCCGAATCTTTGGCAATATCAAGAATTTTCTGTACAACTCCCTGAAGCGCTGTTCTTCCTTCTTCGGAAGCGTCTGCAAGATTTTCAACGCACTTGTTATTTTCCACAAGTGACTTGTTAACAGAATGAATGTTAGCTGTCATTTCTTCTATTGCGGAAGATGATGTATTAACGCTTTCTGTCTGTTCTTCGATCAATTTTGCCTGATAATCAATATTATCTCTGATAATATTGAGCGATTTGTCTACTTCAATAGAACCCTGATGCTGTTTTTCTTCAAGATCCTGAATGTTTTCAAAATTCTTTGAAATATCATCAACTGAATTTGAAGTTTTTGTCATATTTACGGAAAGCTCATGACCGGTATTGGTAAGAGCGCCGACTTTATGTTTTATTATCGTTATCATGTTTCTGATATTTCCAAATGTTTTGTTAAAATAAAATGCCAATTCTGTAAGTTCATCTTTTCCTACTTCATGAATAGCATGGGTCAGATCTCCTTCACCCTCTGAAATATCCTTTAAAGTATCTACAACTTCTCTGACAGGTCTTGTTATTGCTCCGCCTATAAATATTGCAAGAATTATTCCAAACAGAAAAAAAGCTAAACCGACTATTACGGCGACATTACGCAAGTAAATCAAATAGCTTTTAATATCATCTTGTTCAATCGAGCTGAATAATAGCCAGGGATAACCGGGGACTTCATTATACTTTCCGATTAAAACTTTTCCATCGAATGTATAAAGTCCAAATCCATTTCTTTCAATCAAAGCATTTTCCACAAGGTTTGCAAGTGCTCTATAGGAAGAATTACTTGCGGCTTCTTTAATCGGGTTAAATTCATTTGTTACCAGTGTATTATTCGGATGCGCAATTGCAGTTCCCTGATTATTTATAAGATAACTGTAGGCGCTTGGCATACTGCTTTTTAAGTTTATTACTATATTTGATAAAGTACGGCTGCCGTCTTTTGCTGCTACTATTACACCAATAACAGGAGCGCCAGGCTGGTCATTAGGATAAACAGGGACAGCAAACATAACCATAAGACTGTTTGACTGACGGCTGAATACTACTTCAATAGTTTTTTCTCCCGTCATAGCCTTTTTAAAATATTCACGGTCTGAAAGGTCAAGGGTATTACCTGCTCTTACATCATAAGAAATACCATTTGGGTAAATCAAACTCATATCAGTAGCGCCAATACGGGTTATATCAGGCAATAATGACGGCTGTACCTGTTCCCAATCCATTGTTCTAGATCTTGCTCTATTTGCAATTTCCTGTAAAATATCGAGCTGCCCATTCAAAGTAACGCTTATAAGTTCAGCATTGGATTCATTTCTATCGCCTATTGATTCGACGACAACTGATTCAAGATTTGAAGAACTGATTAAATACATTACAATTCCCATACCTAACGCGGTTATTAATACAACCAAACCAAAAAGAAACGGTATACGCATTTTTAATTTCATAAAGACCTCCTAATTAATCTGAGTTTTAATTAAACGTTACGCCAAACGTAACTGCTCTTTGTTTTGCTTCCGGTGCAAAATTTCTAAGGTTCCTTATTCTGTTTGCATCAGAAGGATGTGTGCTTAAAAATTCCGGTACACTGCCTCCTCCCATCGAAGACATTCTTTCCCAAAAAACAATAGCTTCATCGGGATTATACCCTGCTATTGCCATTAATAATAAACCATATCTGTCTGCTTCATATTCGTGCTGACGGCTGAAAGGTAAAGTGCCTCCCAATTCCGAGCCAACGCCGTAAGCTGTCATTATAAGCGCTTGAGTTTCAGGAGATTGATTGGATGTAGCTACAGCTACTCCGATAGCGCCGATTTGCTGGAGCAAGTCCGCACTCATCCGCTGCTGCCCGTGATTAAGAATTTGATGAGCAATTTCATGTCCCATAACAACTGCTATTCCTGTTTCGTTTCGTGTAACAGGAAGAATTCCGGTATAAAAAACAATTTTGCCTCCCGGCATTGCCCATGCGTTTATTGAATTATCCCGTATTAATGTAAATTCCCATCGGTAATCACTTAAATAATTCGGCTGTCCTTCAGCAGCAAGCAGTTTCTGAGCAGCATCCGCAAGCCTCATACCTACCCTTGTAAGCATTTGAGCTTCGGCAGTGCCTCTTACGACAGAATTTTCCCGCAGAAAAGTATCATATTGAGTAAAAGACATAGGAAAAAGCATGCTATTTGGAATTATAGCTATTGATGTTTTTCCTGTTACAGGATTGGTCGCGCAGCCTGAAAAAATTAAAATAATAAATAATAAAATATATATTGCTTTTTTCATTGACAAACCTCCTTACTTTATATTTTCATTAATTAATGAAACAACAGGATTATGATTAATCCTTACAATATTTTGTTCGCGTTCAAAACTATCCGTTGAATCAGAAGCATGAGCTGTATTTACCATTATGTTGCTTCCAAATTCACGGCGTACTGTTCCGTCGGCTGCTTTATTGGGGTCTGTAGAACCTAATACATCACGTATCTTATTAATTGCGTTCTGTCCTTCATAAACCAAAATCATACATTTAACATTTCCGGCTTTTTGTATTTCTTCCGCTGTATGGCATCCGGGTCTTTTTCCAGATATAAATTCAACAACATGGCTAAATTGATTTTTTGCACACTCTATTCCTAAACTTTCTGCAAGTATTTTTTCAATATTATCATTTAATGGAAATTGAAATTCTTTTTCCAATAGTTCCCTTGCCTGCTTTCCGTATTTTGGAGCAAGCCTTTCCTTAAGCTGGGCTTCTACAGGACCGTAAAAATCTAAAGCCTCTGCCAGGGAAAATTGGTGAATTTTTATGCCAATAATTCTTAATCCTGTTCGTGAAAACATATCGATAATGGCTCCCGGTCTTGATGAATTGTGAGTCCAGTTATCGGGTTTTATTATTACAAGCGTCCTTTCAATCTTTGAAGGATCATCATATACAACATTTTGAACAAGATTTTCCTTCCCTTCAAGAAACTTGGCGATAAACTTTAAATCTTTATTGGCTTCTTCCTGATGTCTTGGAGTAATAACAGCAGGTTCAAAGTAGCGTACTTCTTCCGGATTATTAGCATCAAAAATAAGATCTGAATATGTATCCCTTATTGTTTCTCCGACGAGTGAATTAACTTCTACATGCTGTGTGTACAAATGCCCGCATACTTTTAAAAGCTGTTCACAGGGGTTATCCCCTTTAAACAGAAGCATAAGTGTTCTATGAGGGCGGCCGCCTGAAGGACCCAGATATTGCTTAACATAATCTGCTAAAAGCATTAATTGATTTTTAGGAGAACGTTCTCTTAAAGAAGCGGCAAAATCATCGGCAAATTGCTGATCAGCCGTAAATATTTGAGCCCCAATCAAATCTAAACCGGTTCTTGAAAGCAGCCTTGAAAGTACCCCTCCAGTCCTGCTTTTTGCGATGGTGTATGGAGTTACAAAAACATAGGATAAACCAATACTCATATTCTTAATATATTACTTTATTGTTAAATATATAGCAACTATTTATAATTTTAGTATAACTAAACAAATGTTTAGCAGTTACTAGGCAGCGGTCATGATTTGTGTTATCCTTGTAAATTATGGACAAACTTATCATCAAGGGAGCTCGGGAGCATAACCTTAAAAATATCGATTTGGAACTGCCTCGTGACAATCTTATCGTAATTTCAGGGCTTTCGGGTTCCGGCAAAAGCTCCCTGGCATTTGACACAATTTTCGCAGAAGGACAGCGCCGTTATGTAGAAAGCCTTTCCGCTTATGCCCGTCAATTTCTGGGGCGGATGGACAAGCCTGATTTAGATTATATCGAAGGGCTTTCCCCGGCAATTTCCATCGAACAAAAAACTACGCATCGCAATCCCAGGTCAACTGTCGGCACTGTAACAGAAATTTACGATTATTACCGCCTGCTTTACGCACGAATCGGCATAGCCCACTGCCCCATCTGCGGCAAGGAAATCCGCGAGCAACCAGTAGATTTAATAATTGAAACAATTATGCAGTTTAAAGAAGGAACAAAAGTACAGCTTTTAGCTCCCGTTATCCGCGGGAAAAAAGGTGAACATCAAAAAATAATCGAAGATGCCCGAAAAGCAGGTTTTGCCCGTGCGCGTATAGACGGTGTTCCAGTTAACCTGGACGAAAATATAAAACTTGATAAACAAAAAAAACATTCAATCGAAATTATCGTAGACAGGCTTGTAATAAAAAAAGAAATCCGCGCAAGACTGGCAGAATCGGTAGAAGCCGCTTTACAGACTACAGACGGTTTAATGATTGTTTTGATTACAGAAGACGGCAAAAACTCGGAACAAATTTTTTCGCAGAAAAACTCTTGCCCGGACTGCGGTGTTTCGATTCCTGAACTGCAACCTCGGCTTTTTTCTTTTAACAATCCATTCGGAGCGTGCCCCGGCTGTTCAGGTCTTGGCGCAAAGCTGGAATTTGATCCTGACCTTGTAATTCCAGACCGCAGTTTGTCATTTAACGAAGGCGGAGTTATTCCATATAACCCCGACAGCGCATGGAACCGCAGCCGTTTTCAGGGTCTTGCCAAACACCATAAATTCAGTCTTGATATGCCTTTTAACAAGTTGCCGAAAAAAATAGTAAACGCAATTCTTTACGGCAGCGATGAAGAAGTAAAGGTGCGTTACGTGAACAAAGAAGGCACTAGCCATTTTGAATACCAGTCAAAATTTCAAGGAATACTGGAAGAATTAAAACGCCGTTATATCGATACTTCTTCGCAGGGTGTAAAAGACTGGCTTGAAAAATTTATGAGTCACAAACCTTGCGAAGATTGCGGCGGAAAACGTTTAAAGCCGGAAGTGTTAGCTGTCACTGTCGCGGGGAAAAACATCTGGGAACTTTCAAAACTTTCTGTAACGGATTCTTTAAAGTTTTTCGAACATATAAAATTAAATAAAAGCGAAAATAAAATCGCATATCAGATTTTAAAAGAAATAAACGCCCGACTTGGCTTTATGAAAAATGTAGGGTTGGATTATCTTAGCCTTGAGCGTAAGGCTTCTACTCTTTCCGGTGGTGAAGCCCAACGTATCAGGCTTGCAACGCAGATAGGATCAAGTCTTGTAGGTGTTTTATATATTTTAGACGAGCCGTCTATCGGGCTTCACCAAAGAGACAACCAACGCCTTATCGACACATTATTGTACCTGCGCGACCTTGGCAACACTTTAATTGTAGTCGAACATGACGAACAAACTTTGCGAACAGCCGACCATATCGTAGATTTGGGACCGGGTGCTGGTGTTCATGGCGGACACGTTGTCGCGCAGGGAAGACCCGAAGATATAATGAAAGTAAAAAAAAGCCTTACAGGTCAATACCTGGCAGGACTTCTTCGCATCGATATTCCAAAAGAAAGACGAAAAGGCAACGGCGCTTTTATAAAAATAAAAGGAGCAAGCGAGCATAATTTAAAAAACATCAATGTACAAATTCCGCTTGGACTTTTTACCTGTATTACAGGAGTTTCCGGTTCGGGAAAATCTACATTATTATCAGATGTTTTATATCCCGCGCTTGCTAACAAGGTTTATGATTCAAACCATACAGAAGGCGCACACAAAAGATTAGACGGCTACGAACATATCGACAAAGTTATCGACATCGATCAAAGTCCTATAGGAAGGACTCCCCGTTCAAACCCGATCACCTATGTCGAAGGTTTTACTGCCATAAGAGACATGTTCGCTAATCTACCCGAATCCAGAATGAGAGGTTATAAACCGGGACGTTTTTCGTTTAATGTCAAAGGCGGCAGATGCGAACATTGCGAAGGAGACGGAACAAAAAAAATCGAAATGAACTTTCTGCCGGATGTATACATAACATGCGATGTCTGCCACGGTAAAAGATTTAACAGAGAAACCCTGGAAATCCGCTATAAAGGCAAAAATATAAGCGAAATCCTTGATATGACTATCGAAGAAGCTGCCGCTTTTTTCGCTCCCATTCCGCAGATTGCCAGAAAAATGGAAACATTGCTTTCTGTAGGTTTGGGTTATGTAAAACTGGGACAATCGGCGCTGACCCTTTCCGGCGGAGAAGCTCAGCGTGTTAAACTGGCTCTGGAGCTTTCTAAACGCTCTACAGGCAGAACCATGTACATCCTCGACGAACCTACAACGGGGCTTCATTTTGCTGATGTAAAACAGTTAATGGAAGTTATACAACGCTTGGTAGAACAGGGAAATACAGTTATAATGATAGAACATAACCTTGATGTCCTTTTACAAGCCGATTATATTATTGATCTAGGTCCTGAAGGCGGCGAAAAAGGCGGATATGTAATAGCTACTGGTACGCCCGAGCAAATTGCAAAATGTGAAACATCTTACACTGGTTTTTATATTGCGGACATGCTAAAGCGCGCCCGAAAAACTGGAAAAAAATGAGATTTGAAAATAAGAAGAATAAAAATACAAGAAATTTTACCACGGAGTACACGGAGTTTCACGGAGGAAGAATGAGTTTTCGAACCATAACCTCCGTGTTCCTCCGTGTCCTCTGTGGTTTTTTATTCTTTATTTTCTTAAATTCTTTTTCAATATTACAAGCTCAGGAAGCTGAAGAACCCGATTTTAATTATTCACTTTCTCCGGAAAGACAGCGTATAGAAATGGAGATAAGAACTTCAACCTTAAGCGAACTTGCTCTTTGGAGCCGCACACTCGGACTTTCGGAAAGCGGCTCAAGAGAAGATCTTTCCAGACGTTTACAGAACTATTTTGATTTACCGCAAACATCACAAAATAATGATAATCAAAAAGTAATAATTATTGAATCAGCGCAAGTATCTGAATATTTTACAATTGATGTAATCGATGAAGAGTATGCCCGTTTAAGAGGCGATGTTTTTATTTCATTAAAAGACGGCAATACAATCCATAAAATAAGAGCGAATGAAGTACTTTTTAACCGAACCAGAAATATACTTACCGCATCAGGGCAGGTTTTTTATGAAAAGGATGACGGCGACAGAATTGAAACATTCAGGGGAGAAAATATAACTGTTAATCTTGATAATTGGGCAAGTATTTTTCTTGACGGAAGTTCTACAAGAAGTATTGAAAATGACGAAACTACATATCTTTTTTCAGGTTCGGTTATTACACGTACAGATCAGGATGTTACAATTCTAAGAGATGCAGAAATTACAAATGGATCAAATGAAGAAGCGCTTTGGTCTATAAGCGCATCAAGGATTTGGCTATTACCCGGTTCTGATTTTGCAATTTTAAACGCTGTATTAAGAGTTGGAGTAATACCAGTACTTTATATTCCTTTCTTTTATTTTCCGGGTGACGAACTTTTTTTTCATCCTGTTATCGGATACCGCAGCCGTGAAGGCGGATTTGTTCAAACAACTACTTATATATTCGGGCAGCCCCGCTCCAATCCGGACGAATCAAATTCAATAAGCAGACTTCTGGCTAATTCAAATGATACTGAAAAAGAACTGCAAGGATTATTCTTAAGAAGCACAGGCAGAAAAATTGTCGATCCCAATGAACTTAGCTTAAAAGCATTTATAGATTATTATGTTAATCTTGGAATGTATATCGGTCTTGATCTAACTGTTCCCAAAACAGGGATTTTTAATCCGGTAGAATTTTCACTGGGAGTTGGTTTTACAAGAACAATTTCTCTGATTAACGGTGTTTATACTCCTTATGCACCTGATTATGACGGCTCTTATGACTGGAATCATTCCAATCTTTTTTCTTTTTCAGCTCCTTTCCGTTATAGAATGACATTTAATAGTTCAATCAGCGGTACTAGGGGAAATATTTCATGGAGTTTTCCTTTCTATTCTGATCCCTTTGTTGATAGGGATTTTTTAAACCGCGCAGAAAGCATGGACTGGATTAATATGATTCAGCAAGGGTCTGCATTAGGAGATGATCCTTTAACTCAAAATGAAATAAGAACACATCAATGGCATGTTAACGGAAATTTGAATATTCCGACTTCCTCTGTATCTCCTTTTATCTCCAGAATTGCAATAACAAATATTTCTACAACTTTAACATTCAGAACAATTGAAGATTTTACTATCAGAAATGATTCATTTTATAATAACAATCCCGCTCGTTTCTTTTTTGCGCCCGATAAATTTACAATATATAATCTGTCAAGCGTAATATCCGGAACTCCATATTCATTTGGAGGACAGCAATCCCTAACCAGACCAAATGATATATCTACCCGTGAAAGAATAAATCCTTTGGAAGGAATTGGAAATCCGATTTCTCCGTGGACTGCTGATGAAGAAAATACCGAAAATAATACAGCTTCAAAAGATATTTTAACTCCTCCTGTTTTAACGCAAACTTTTAGAATTCCCGGAACCGGAAATACAAGATTATCAATTGATTACCAGATAAGTCCTGCCAGCTCCACAGAGCTTCAATTTATGACAGCAAACTGGAAAACCCTCGATCAGGTTTCCTGGGATGAAACTCAATCAATACTTACCAGCATCAGCGGAAACAGCGCTTTAAATTTCCGTGCAGATCATTCAAGCGGATTATTTTCCAATGTTTTTACATTATCCGGCAATGGTACTTGGAGAGATTACGGTTATTTAAACGAAGACGCTTTCCTTGACGGCAGCGGCAATGTTGACGAAAACAGAATGATGGAAGCCAGAAGACAGCAATACAGTCAGACAAACTATTCAACATTTTATGCATATAACAGTTCTATTCGCCCGCTTCATGATAATCTAATATTCAGCCAATCCAGCATTCAATACAGTTTAAGAGGAACATTGGTAAGATCAAAAAGATATTCAGGCGGAGACAGTCCTGAACTTACTCCGCAGTGGGGTTCATGGGCAAAAGAAGAAAGAATAAACGGTATCGATATATACGGTCTTAACAATCACAGGCTTACAGGATCATTAGCTGCTAATATAAGAGATAAAGTTCAAAGTATTTCTATAAGCGCCGATTTACCTCCTCTTGACGGAATGATTGAAACCCGTATTGCATTGCGTTTTTGGATTTCCGAAACAAATTTAAATTTCCGAACAGAAAGACCGCCGGAAAGCGATTGGATATTCAAACCAATTAATTTTACGCAAGCTCTTAAGTTTAATGATAAATGTATATTTACATACAATATGATTATTAAACCTGAAGAAGATAACGATATTACACATATATCAACATCATTGGTATTATGGAATTTCAGAACAGCATTTACAGCCGATAAGTCCTACAGATACAGGTTTGAAACACTTCCTGTATTCGGAGGTGAATGGGTAGAATACGGAAATCAGATATTAAATCCAAAAGAATTATTATTTTCGTATAATCAAACTACTCCAAGCACCGAATTAATCAATAACCGCTTGTTTGTTTCTTTTAATACAAATGCATCATTAAACTTTAATTTACGCCAGCATACAAATTCAAATTTTCAATTATCATTTGGATTAAATTTAAATATACCGGGTTTTCTCGAATTAAAATTTTCGGCAACAACCCAAAATTCTGTAATAATGCGTTACTTTAAAGGAATGCCTGGTATGGATAATCTTACATTTATGTATCCAGAAGGTCCGCAGAACAATATATTTACTGATTTATTTGATTCGTTTAATTTTTTTGATGATGATAAACGCCGCCGCTCAGGTTTTAAAATGCAAAAATTTGATTTTAAATTAACTCACTTTTTAGGTGATTGGAGAGCTGAACTGGATATATCTATGTATCCGCACCGCAATACAATTTCACCTGTTCATATGTTTTCTATTGTAGCTGATGTATCATTTACAGTCAGATGGACGCCAATTACAGAAATTTATTCTGATATTGCCTATGACGGGAAAAATAACAGATGGGTAACAAGATAATATCATCATTTCTTCTCCACTTGACGAGCTCATTTTGCAGGATATAAAATTAAATAAAGAGGTTTTTTTGGAGGAAGGATTAACTATAGCTTTTGACAGCAGGGAATTACTTTCCGGTATTTGCGGAGCAAATGACGGTAATTTACGGATTATTGAGGGTTCCCTTGGCGGTTTTATAACAGCAAGAGGAAATGAAATTCATTTTGAAAGCAGGGATGTAAACGGAGTCAAACGCTTTAGAACAATGATGGATAACCTGATAGCGGCGGTAAAAGAAGGTGAACAGCCTTCCGCTGATTACATTAAAGCTCTCGCAGATGAATTTATTCCCAATCAAGAGACACATGAAGAAAAATCTAAAGAGCTTTTCCATGATTCGATGATTCAAATACCGCATGGATTTAAACGGGTTTATCCGCGAAGTAAAAATCAGGCTAACTATATACAGGGAATGATAAATAATGAAATTTGTTTTTGCGTAGGTCCTGCTGGAACCGGGAAAACATTTCTTGCAATTGCGTACGCTTTATATATGCTTTTGTCAAAAAAAATACGCAAACTAGTCCTTACCCGTCCTGTTGTAGAAGCAGGTGAAAACTTAGGATTTCTGCCGGGTGATCTCTCGCAAAAAATTGATCCTTATTTAAAACCTCTTTATGATGCGATGGAATCACTGGTTCCTTATGATGTAATAAACAGAATGGAAGAAACAAGATCAATCGAAATAGCGCCTCTTGCGTACATGAGAGGCAGAAGCCTGAATGACTGCATGGTTATACTTGATGAAGCGCAAAACACGACAAAAGAACAGATGAAAATGTTCCTTACAAGAATCGGAACGGGAGCCAGAGCCATTATCACAGGAGATTCAACGCAAATAGACCTTCCGCGTAAAACAGAATCGGGGTTATTAAATGCTCTTGATATTTTAAGAGAAGTTGAAGGACTGCATTTTTCATTTTTACACACGGTTGACGTAGCGCGTAACCCTTTAATAAAAAAAATAATACAGGCATATAATGAAAACAAAAACTAAACCATTTAAAAATAATTTGTCAAATATATTTAAATATCTGCGCTCAAGCCGCTTTCTTTTCAGTTTTGTATTATGCATAATTTCAATATTCGTAATTATCGCAAGTCAGAATAATGAATCTATAAACGGTTTTAGGAATATTTTAGGAACTATATTGCTTTTCATTTTAATATATATAATTTATATTATACTTCAAAACCGTACCAATCTGGGAAAAGAATTAAGCAACAGGGAAAGTTATCTGCTTTCTTCCATTTCCGGCTCTTATATAATTGCGGCAGTATTAATAAATAACCTTTCACCCGGTTTTGAAGGTTTTCCTTCTGCTCTGGCAATTCCAACAGGTCTTTTTATTATGCTGCTTGCTGTCTTTTTGGGAAAAAGACTTGCATTAATTATGGCAATCGCACTTCCGTTAGGTGTTTATATCGCAGGATCATTTGACAATTATTCTTTTATAATCGCTTTAGTAAACGGAGTAACAGCTTCTACAGTACTTTACAAAGCTCAAAACAGAATGAGCCTTATAAAAGCCGGTTTAATAATTGCAGCGGCAAATTGTCTTGCAGTAATTGTTGTACTGCTTATCAGGCAGGCTAATATTTTTGAATATCCGGCTTTGCTTTTCTGGGCAGCTTTAAACGGAGTAATATCGGGAATGCTTACACTCGGTTTTCTGCCGCCATTGGAACATGTCTTAAATGCGGTAACTCCTTTCAGATTAATGGAACTGTCGGATTTAAACGCTCCAATTTTACGCAAACTTTTTACAACAGCCCCCGGCAGCTACAGCCATTCACTTATGGTTGCAAATCTGGCAGAACAGGCATGTCAGGACATAGGAGCAAACGCAATGCTTGCACGTGTCGGAGCTTATTATCATGACATTGGTAAAATGGAAAACCCTGATTATTTTGTAGAAAATCAAACAGATCATAACAGACATGATGAAATTGCTCCTCGTCTTTCAGCTACAATAATACGAAGCCATGTAAAACTTGGTGTAGAAAAAGCGCACAGCTTGGGTCTTCCCAATGATGTAATTTCCATAATTGCAGAACATCACGGTAATTCAATCATCTCATGGTTTTATAATAAAGCCACAGAAAATGAAGTATCAGTGAACTCTGAAGACTTTTCTTACCCCGGTACTCCTCCGCATTCAAAAGAGTCGGCGATTGTAATGCTTGCCGATATTACCGAAGCCGCAGTAAGAACTTTAATAAAACCCACAGCGCCGAAAATGGAAAAATTTATTCAGCAGCTTTTTGAAGCAAAAATTGAACATGGACAGCTTTCTGATTCTGATCTGTCTTTCCGTGAACTTGAAATAATAAAAAAGTCTTTTGTAAGGGTGCTTGCAGGTTATTATCACTCAAGAATTGAATATCCAAAACAGCAAAAGGAAAATAAGGACAATAAAGATGAATAATGTGGCAATAAACTCTGACGGCTGTATTCTGCCAATATGGAGTTCAAGCGCCTGTAATTATGCTTTAAAAGTACTTAAAGAGTTGAAGCGTGATAATTGGGAATTATCCATCCTTTTTTGCGGTAATGATAAAATAACTGAATTAAACAATAAATATAGGGATAAAAACGAACCCACCGATATTCTTTCATTTAACCTTGGTGAAACTATCATAGAAGACGGTAAAACCGTCTATTTACCGGGAGATATAATTATTTCTCTTGATACCTTACGAGAAAACGCCGAATATTTCCAAATACCGCAAGATGAGGAGTTACGCAGACTATTAATTCATGGTATCCTGCACTTAGACGGAATGGATCATGAAACTTTGGACTCAAATGAGCCAATGCTAAAATTACAGGAGGAAATTCTGATTAAGTTAAAGGATGAAAAAATAGAATCATTTTATAATGGAGTAAAAAAGTGAAAACTCCTTTTAAAATAAATTCACAGGCAATTAAAGAACTTGAAGACGATCAAAAACAGATGATCCGCGGTGTTGTGGAATTATCTGATACTACTGTCAAAGAAGTAATGGTTCCCAGAACAGATACTGTTTTCATTTCAATAGATGATTCAAAAGAAGAACTGCTTAAACGAATCAGTGAAAGCGAACATTCACGTTATCCTGTATATAAGGATACTGTGGATAATGTTGTCGGCATTTTGCATATTAAGGATGTATTAAAAATTCTAGTTGATGATAAGCCATTTGATATAAACGCTTTGGTTAGAAAACCATTTTTCGTTCCTGTTTCAAAGCATATTGATGATCTTCTGCGTGAATTACGCAGGAAAAAAGTTCACATTGCTGTAGTAGTTGACGAATACGGCGGAGTATCCGGTATCGTCTCCATGGAAGACATAATCGAAGAAATAATCGGCGATATACAGGACGAGTTTGATCACGAAACCGATGATGTCGTTGAACTTGGACAGGGAATATGGCTTTGCGATGCCAGGGTAAATCTTGGGTTCCTTGCCGAAGAAACAGGGCTTTCTCTTCCTGTTGATGATTTTGATACGCTTGGCGGCTTTGTTTTTGATCTTTTCGGCAAAATACCTGTTAAAAACGAAAAAATTGAATATAAGGATTATGATTTTATCATTCAGGAAATGGATGGGCATAAAATCAATTCCATTAAAATCGTAACGCATAAGAAGGAATGATTGTTTAATTAAGGGAGGGGGAAATGAATTTTTGTAGAATAACTTCACACGGAGTCACAAAGGCACGGAGAACACAAAGATCATTATTAATTAACTCCGTGTCTCCGTGTCTCCGTGTGATTAAATTTCCGATAATTCTGATTTCTATTTTATTTATAATTTCATTATTTCCAATCTCTATTGAGGCGCAGACACCTGCTGCTGCGGCGCATTTTGAACGCGGCAAATCCCACATGGCAGACGAAAACTGGTATTCTGCCATTGAATCCTTCCTTGAATGTTTAAGATTAAACCCCTCTCATGCAGAAGGAACTGCTGCTTTAGCCGAATGTTACTACGAACTGTCAGAATTTGACGAAGCTCTAACATGGGTAAGAAGAGCAAGGCAGCTTTCACGCAGCAATATGTCTATTGCAAACCTTGAAGTCTTTATTTTAATCGCACTTGGTCATCTTGATACAGCATCAACTCTTGTAAATCAAATACTAACAGTAGAGCCGTATAACAGGGAAGCATTATTCGCCGCAGGCGAGCTTGATATTGCAAGAAATAGGCCATCTGAGGCAATGCTGCGCTACAGAGACGCAGTACGGCGCTTCCCTGATGATCGCCGTCTTTTAATATCACTCGCGCTTGTTACTCTTTCTCTTGGCGACAATCAAGCAGCCATTACATATATAAATAATGCCTTAAGGCAGCACCCGGACGATTACCGTGTTTATTATTACGCAGCTTACATCTACTCCATGAATAACAACATCACAGAAGCCATTCGTTATGCGCAAAGAGCTCTTTATTACAGACCCGGTCATGCGGCATCTCAATCACTTATGGCATCTCTTCGTTACCGTAACAGGGAATATGATGAAGCATCCCGCTTATGCGATATTGCCATAGCGAATAACAGGCAGGATATGAGCGCATGGTACTTGAAGGGACTTTCTTTCATTAGAATGGGACGAGCCCAGGAAGCAATTACAATTCTTTCTACCGCTATCACAATCAATGAAAATGCCGAATTTATCCGTGCTATTTTGGAAGAAACTTTAATTTCATCAACCAATCTTGAAGATCCGCGCCGTGCCAGATTTGCAGCATGGCATTTTAACAGGGCAAGAAATTTCCGTCAGCGTAATCTGATTGATCAGTCGCTTTTTGAATACCGCAGGGGATTAAGATTAAATCCATTTGCTCAAGACAGACGTGAATACGCCGAATTACTTCGGATGCAAGGTTACCCTGCACGTTATCTTGAAGAACTACTTTTCCTCCAGGATCAAGGTTTGGCAAACAGAGCTGTCAATGATGCTGTGGAAGCATATAATTCACTTTTATCCAACGCTCTTTTCAGGCAATGGCAGGTTAATCCTGTTGATGTATCGCAGCGGTACTGGAAAGTCGCAGTCTTTGCTCTGGATGGTCAATCCAGTTTTTATCATGCCGACGCCGGTTCTGTTGCTGCCGGTGTTGTAAGAGAACTTTTAATTCATGATCGCAATATCATTCCGCTGCAGCTTGAAGTCCGCCAGCCGTCTTTTTCGCAGGCTTTCAGGATGGCAAGAGAAAACGGCGCTGATTATTTTATGCTTGTTTCAGTAAATGAAAACGAACGCGACATATCAATAAAAGCTGATCTTTTTGTAGGAAGAACAGGATCTCCTGCGGGAACATTTAACACTTTCAGAACAGGAACCGACCGTCTGCGGGAAGCATCACGGGGTATTGTTACTCAGCTTTCTTCTTCAATGCCTATTCGAGGCAGTTTATTGGTTAGAAGACAGGGACAAGCTCTTATAAATAAAGGAAGAGCCGACGGCATACAGCAAAATGTAGTATACGATATAGTAAAACGCGGACGTGTTCAGGTTGCAAACGAAGGAATCGCACTTGTATATAATGATGATGAACTTGTCGGAAGGCTGACAATTACAAATGTTGATGAAGAAATAGCAATTGGAAACCTAGCAAGGCACGGTTTTTTCGATCGAATTGAACCTGGTGACGAAGTAATCCTGCAGGTAAACAGAGCAAACAGACCGCCGACTGAAAGTGCAGCAAACCCTGAGTTACGCGCTTTATTAAGGTCATTAAGATAATTTCTTGTAGTTAATTGCGCATATTGCCGCTCCAAGAGCATCTGCGGCATGATCGGGTTTTGGAACTTCTTCCAGTCCTAAAATTATTTTTACCATTTGCTGTATTTGTTTTTTGTCTGCTTTGCTAGTACCTGTTACACCGGTTTTAATTGTGTTAGGTGTAAATTCATGCAGATATATACCTTTTTCCGCTACTGCAGCGGAAATTACCCCTCGTGCTTCTGCAACAGGAATAGCGCTGGAAACATTTTTACCAAAGTACAATGTTTCGATAGCAGCTTCGGTTGGTTTATATTTTTCTATAATTGAACGCATAAACTGTAAAATAAAAAAAAGGCGATCTGCTCTTTTGCAGTCCGCCTTTGTAATAATAATACCATGGTCTATGTACTTAATAGTTCCGTTTATATCATCTAAAACACCCCAGCCCGTACTAGCAAGACCGGGGTCAATACCCAATATACGCCGCATTAAGCTGCGTCAAATCCATCCGGAATTGCTATATTGGTATAAACGTTTTGCACATCATCGTTTTCTTCAAGTTTATCAATCAGCTTTAAAACTTTAGCGGTTCCGTCATTGTCCAGAGTAACTTCAGCTTCGGCGACCATGCTGACTTGCGCACTCATTGTTTCAAACTCTTTGGTTTGAAGCGCATTCATTACACTTTCAAAATCTTCAGGCGCAGAAGTAACTTCGATAATTCCTTCCATTTGTGAAACATCTTCCGCTCCGCCTTCAAGCGCTACTTCCATTACAGCGTCTTCTGTATATTTTTCACCGTCAATAGTAATGACACCTTGCCGTTTAAAAAGCCTTGAAACAGAACCGGATGTAGCAAGCTGTCCGCCAGCTCGTGTCAGAATGTTTCGAATATCAGCTGCAGCTCGGTTTTTATTGTCTGTTAGAACTTCGATAAATATCGCCACACCGCCCGGTGCATACGCTTCGTAAACTAGTTCTTCGTAATTTACACCTTCAAGCTCGCCTGTACCTTTTTTAATTGCCCTGTCGATATTATCTTTGGGCATATTTGCGCCTCTGGCTTTAAGAATTGCAGTACGTAAACGAGGATTGCCGTCTAAACTTCCGCCGCCCATCCGTGCAGCGATGGAAATTTCTTTTATTAACTTTGTAAACATCTGACCGCGTTTTGCATCGGCGGCCCCTTTAGCGTGTTTAATCGTTGCCCATTTACTGTGGCCCGACATGATAACTCCTTAACATATAGGATGAGAAAATATTAATTCCTCTGGAACATTAAAACTAGATTCTGCCTTTTTGAACTGCTTTATCCAGTGAATCACGAACCATTTTTTCGTACCATTCCATTGAAAAAGGTTCTTTGTTTCTGACAGTAGGTTTAATTGAATATTCCAGATTGTCCTTACAGGGTTCGCAGATACTGCGATTAGCATAATAAAAGAACGTACGATCGGTTATTACTTCATCCAATTTTTTCTTGCAAATGTCACAAGCTATGCTTATCATAAAGCCTCCTATTAATTTAGCTTGCTATAGTATACAAAAACTTTTACAATATGTCGAGTACTTATATGACAGAAAATGATGGATTTTCTCTGAAAATCGATGGAAAAAGCTATTCACCCAAAATGCCGCTTATTATAGCAGAATTGGGTACTTCCCATAATGGCGACTTATCAAAAGCAAAAGAGATGACAGCCGCAGCAGCGGAAGCCGGAGCCGGTTGTGTCAAGTTTCAGATGGTATATGCTGATGAAATTCTCCATCCAAACACAGGATTAGTCCCCCTTCCCGGCGGAATGATTAGATTATACGACCAGTTCAAATCTCTGGAAATGCCGAATGAGTTCTACATAAAAATCAAAGAATATACCGAAAATATGGGGCTTTTGTTCCTTTGCACCCCATTTGGTATAAAAAGCGCTTCAATTTTAAGAAATATGCAGCCAAAAGTGGTAAAAATCGCATCTCCGGAGCTAAATTTTACAAGTTTATTGGAAGATGTCGCATCTTGGGATGTGCAAGGTATGTCAATACCAGTATTGCTTTCGTCGGGCGTTTCCCGATTGGCTGACATAGAAATAGCAATTAATATCTTTCGAGAAGAGTTCACACGGAGACACGGAGGCACAGAGTTAAGTAAAGGATTTAATGTATGTCTCCTCCATTGTGTCACATCGTATCCTGCGCCGGAGACTGATTACAATTTACGGGTTTTACCTAATCTTTCAGCAATCTTTGGTGTTTCTGTCGGGATTAGCGACCATAGCTTAGACCCCGAGCTTGTCCCTGCACTGGCGGCAGGTATGGGAGCTTGTGTAATCGAAAAGCATTTTTGTCTTTCCAGAAACGACCCCGGATTAGACGACCCTATAGCTTTGGAACCTGTTGATTTCCTTAAAATGACAAAAGCTGTTAAGTATGCAGCTCAGTTAAACTCCAACGAAATAATTGCTCATTATAGCCGCGAAAGAGGAAAAGAACTGATACAGCAAATTTTAGGAAACGGCATAAAAAGACTGGCTCCTTCAGAGGAAGCAAATTACCGTTTAACAAACCGTTCGATTCATGCGCTTAGAGATATTCAAAAAGACGAAATAATTAAAAAAGGCGATTACGCTGTTTTAAGAACAGAAAAAATCCTTCGCCCGGGTCTTGAACCTGTTTGGGAAAAAGAAATCGAAGGAAGAACTGCACAAAACTTTATTCCATCAGGCGAAGGTATCAGATTTGAAGATATATAAATCGAAATCTATGTTATAATGTAAAAAACTGGAGGATGATATGGCGGATAAAAACTTAATCGAAACCACATTAAAAAAGGGAGAAGGCATTTTCCGCCTTAACCCCAATTTTATACCGCGTCCATTCGGTGTCGAAGGAAGACGGCTTCGCCTTCATCCTGATGATTATTTTGCATACGGGCTCCAACGCGGTTCCATTAAAGAACGCTGGATGGCTTCTACCAATATCGCCCAAAACGGACCCCTTGCAGGTCCTACAGAAGGATTAAGTTTTGTTGCTGTCGATTACAATAGCGATGAAAAGTTCAGTTTAAAAGAAGCAATTGAAGTGTTAGGTGAAAACATAATCGGCAAAGAACTGATGAACAAATACGGCGGTTTTCCTGTTTTTTCAAAGTTCTACGATCTTAATACTCCCCTATTCCATCATCTGCATCTTGATATGGAAGCTGCTGCAAGAGTCGGCAAACTTGGAAAACCCGAATGTTATTATTTTCCCCATCAGTTTGCAAGCCACACAGGAGAGATGAACGCGACATATTTCGGCTACGACCCCGACACAAAACCGGAAGAAGTAAAACAACGCTTACGCGATTACAATAAAGGCGATACACGCATAACAGAACTTTCCCGAGCATGGCGCATTGAACTTGGATCAGGCTGGTATTCACCTGCCGGTGTTATTCATGCGCCCGGCTCTGTAATGACATACGAACTTAACTGGAACGGCGATGTTAACTCTGTTCATGAAAATGTTGTTTCAGGCGTAACATACCCGAAAGAATTTATGAACGGCGAATGCCCTGCGGACAAAAAAGATGATATCGATTATATCTTTAGCTTGCTTGACTGGGAAAAAAATACAGATCCGCATTACAAAAAACGTTTCGGAAGACCTCCAATTTCTATTGTAAAAAATTCAGACTACGAAGAAAAATGGATCTCTTACGCAAACGAAGGATACTTCAGCGCAAAAGAATTATCTGTTAATCCCGGCAAAACAATAACTTTAAAAGAACCCGCAGCATATAGCGTTATATTAACTCAGGGACACGGCAAGTTCGGCATTCATCACTGCGAAGCCCCGGGAATGCTGCGTTTCGGCCAGCAAAGCGCCGACGAGTTTTTTGTGTCAGAAGATGCGGCAAAAAATGGAATTACAATTACAAACACAAGCCCTGTTGAGCCGCTTGTTTTAATTAAAGGTTTTGGACCCAATCATACTGATGCACCGCAGAGTGTTTAGGATAAATAACTATTCTTAATCATTTTTTACTTAAAATATTTATTAAAAGCGGCTTTACGTTCTCTCTATGCGGATCATACTACCTACAATTTAATTTATACAGTAAATATTCTTCTAGTAACATTCAATAATTTTTCTAAGAAATCGGGTGATGTTTTTTCTATAAAGTTAAAGGAACGTGCTTTATAATCAAGGGTTACCAATTGATCGAGCAAAACTGTACCTTTTGTTTTTAAGTTATCAGGTAGGTTATGATAGAGAGGTAATCTGCGTTGTGTTGTCGATATTGGTGCTGCAATAACGACATTAGTATATTGAGAAACAATATTATTACTCAATACAATTACCGGACGAAATCCCTGTTGTTCGTGTCCTACTCTGGGATCAAGGTCAATTGTAATGATGTCACCTTGCTGAGGAACACCATTTACCATTGTTCATTTCCTACAGCTTTACCAAAATTCATAATAGGTTCACGTATTCCATCGTCAATATAATCCTTGAAAAGAAAATCTAATGAACCATCATCAACAGATACATTAACAGGAGTTTCCAAAAAAGTTACGATGACATCACATTGATTTATTTTTGGAATTCTGTCTAAAACAACAGACATTCCATCATATCTGCCTTTAATTGCTACCATACTCTACCTCATTTAATTATTTCTTTGTCTTCTCTCTGAAATATTCCCATGCTTCTTTGTCAGTAAATTTTTTGTGAACAATTTTTCCAATGGCGTCTGCCATTTCGACAGGATTATTGCTCTGGAAAATATTTCTGCCCATATCCAAACCGCGTGCTCCGCCTTGCATCGATTTATATGCCATTAGAAGCGCGTCTTTTTCTGATAGTTTTTTTCCACCTGCTACTACTATTGGAACAGGGCAGGCGGCGACTATTTCTTCAAAATCATCACAATAATACGTTTTAATAATGTGCGCTCCAAGCTCTGCTACAATGCGTGTTGCAAGTTTAAAATACTGCGCTGTTCTTTCCATGTTTTTCCCAACGGCGATAACGCCAAGTGTTGGAATACTGTAACGGTTACCTGCATTAATAACTTTTGATAAATTATCGATACTGGAAAGCTGACCGTCTGCGCCGATAAAAGTTTGAACTGCCATACAATCTGCATTCATGCGTATCGCATCTTCGATATCAACTGAAATAAGCTCGTGGCTTAAATCTTCGTTAATCATTGACGAACCCGCCGAAACACGCAAAGCGATGCCTTTTTTAAAATTCGGCTTTACGCAAGTGCGAAGAGCGCCTCTTGTCGCCATCAATACATCAACATGATCCATTAATTGAGGGATTAAAATATCAAGGCGTTCAAGACCGGAAACAGAACCCATAAAATAACCGTGATCAAAAGCAAACATAACCGTGTTACCGGTTTTTGGATTGAAAATATTTGTCAGATGTTTTTTCATTCCCCAATCAAGATTTGCAGCACCTTTTACATGCAAGTTACCGTTTGTTTTAAACGGAACATCAATATGATAATTTTTTTGTACTTTTAATCCATCTTTATCAGCCATAATACCCTCACTTAATAATATGTTTGATCATTATAAAATATAATCGTATAATAAACAATATGAATTATTTGATGGCAATTGATGCCGGAACAGGAAGTGTCCGATCTATTATTTTTGATTCTGACGGAAACCAGATTGGCTGCGTTCAAAAAGAATGGAAACATAATGAAGACCCGCGCTTCCCGGGAAGCATGGACTTTGACTGGGATACAAACTGGAAATTAACAAACGCCTGCATTAAAGAAGTATTGGCGCAAACCATAATAAGTGCGCAGCAAATATCGGCAGTGTCTACCACTTGCATGAGAGAAGGAATTGTTCTTTACGATGAAAACGGCAAGGAGCTTTGGGCGTGCGCTAATGTTGATGCGCGCGCAAAAGATGAAGTTACTCAGTTAAAACAAATCGATCCAAACTTGGAAAAAGAACTTTATTTAAAATCGGGACAGACTTTTGCGCTCGGCGCTCTTCCTCGGCTTTTATGGGTAAAAAACAAACAACCTGATATTTATAAAAAAACAAAATACGTTGGCATGATTAACGACTGGATTATTTTTAAACTTTCCGCAGGAGATTCTTCGCCGGGTGTTCTGGCAGTAGAACCGAGCAATGGATCAACTACAGGGCTTTTTGATTTAAAAAAACGAAATTGGGATATTGATATCGCGCGGCGATGCGGTATCCGCGATGATATTTTTCCTGATGTAAAAGAATGCGGTACTGTAATCGCGCAAGTTTCTGAAAAGGGAGCCGCAGAAAGCGGGCTTTTAAAAGGAACACCTCTTGTAACAGGCGGAGGAGATTGCCAGCTTGGAACAATCGGTGTCGGCGTTGTAGAAGAAGGGCAAGCTGTTGTTTTTGGAGGCAGCTTCTGGCAGTATGAATTTAACACAAGTTCGCCGGTTTGTTCGCCGAAATGCGACGTGCGTGTTAACTGTCATGCAGTGGAAGACCTGTGGCAATATGAAGCAATTGCATTTAATCCCGGGCTTGTTATGCGCTGGTTCAGAGACACATTTTGCACCGAAGAAAAACGTATTGCCGCAGAAAAAAATATTGATCCTTACACTATTCTTGAAGAAGCGGCGCGTAATGTTCCTGCAGGCAGCCACGGTATTATCTGCACTTTTTCTGATGTAATGAATTACATAAACTGGAAACACGCCGCACCTGCATTTATAAATTTTTCTCTTGATCCGCAAAAATATAATAAAGCCGCCTTTTACCGTGCAATTATGGAAAACGCCTGTCTCGTAACACTTGGGCATTTACGCCTTGTGGAAGCGGCAACAGGAAAAAAACCTGAAAAAATAGTATTTGCAGCAGGAGCTTCAAAAAGCGATTTATGGTCACAGATACTTGCGGATGTTCTTGGAATCCCTGTTGATATTCCTATTGTAAAAGAAGCTACTGCACTTGGCGCTGCAATAATGGCAGGTAAGGGTATCGGCTTGTATCCGAATATTAAAGAAACGGCGCGTTCACTTGTAAAAATCGAAAAAACTTTTTTACCAAATACAAAAAACCGTGAAGTTTATGATGCGGCATATCAAAATTTAAGATCGGTGTATCAATCTATGCTTAAATTAAGCGACGACAGTTTAACAAATTATATGTGGTGTGCGCCAGGTTTATAGGAGGAAATTATGTACATAGTAGATGAAAAAGATAAAGAATACCGGTTCGGCGATTGGGGTCCAAAATATTTAATGCAGGGACCGCGTATGAACTTTGCCTTAGTGCAGTTTAAACCAGGGCAGGATTTTCAGGCTCACTACCATGAAGTAATGGAAGAAAACTTTTATGTGATCGAAGGAACAATAACAATTGTCGTTGACGGAAAACCCTGTGAAGTATCCGCAGGGCAGCTTATTCACATTGAACCGGGTGAAATACATTATGTGATTAATAAGTCATCTTCTACCGTAAAAATGATCGCAAGTCTTGCGCCGTACAAAGATGCGGACAAAGTCGAAGTAGAAAATCCTAAGTTGTAAATTAATTTATTAGTTCAGGAATATCTGCTCTTATTTATATTATACTTCCAATATTTATAATAAATGATGATTTCTTCGTTTTCAATTGTGATTTTCATTCCCTTTGGTTTTAAAATACTCTGTAAGTATTCATTATCTTTTAAAAATAATTCTTTTTGAGAATCAATTCTTTCGATAATACGAATAAGTTCTTTTTCATGTTCTTTTCTCAAAAAATATTTTATGATACTGACAAAAATAAAACCTATAGCAAAAGCTACAGCTCCAATAATTACAAGAACTACAAGAATTGTTACAAAACTAAAACTTTGATAAGCCATTTTTTTCTCCCCTACCAGCTTTCCATTGCTTTTTTAAAAGCCTCACATGAATTACTGATAATTTTTTCATCGGTACAATATGCAAACCGCAGCCAGCCGGGTTTTCCAAAACCGCTTCCCGGTACTCCAAGTATTAAATATTTTTTTAAGTGTTCAACAAATTCCAAATCGCTACCTGTTTTTTGCCCGTTTCCTTTACTTTGCGGAACTTTGCAAAATAAATAAAACGCGCCTTCCGGTATCGCATATTCAATGCCGGCTTCGTTTAATACTTTCATAAAAGCGTCTTTTCTTCGTGCATAAATCGAAACATCAACTTTTGCATCTGTAAGTGAACCAACTAACCTTTGCATGAGCGCAGGTGCGTTTACAAAACCAAGTATTCTTGTAGCATATATAATGCCGTTTATAAGATTTTCTTTATCGGAAATATCAGGGCTTACAGCGATAAAACCAATACGTTCACCGGGAAGAGAAAGACTTTTTGAATAAGAACTTATAACGATTGATTCGCTGTAACAGCTTAAAATCGGCGGAACTTCGCTTGTGTATGCGATTTCGCGGTAAGGTTCGTCAGAAACAAGGTACGGAAGCCTTCCTGTTTTTTTTCCATGTTCTTTAAGTACATCGGCTAGAGAAGCCAGAGTCTTTGCCGAATATATTTTTCCTGTAGGATTGTTAGGTGAATTAATAATTACTGCCGCTGTTTTTTCATTTAGGCTTTGCGCGATAGCATTTATATCCAGGTCAAAATTATCAAGAGAGTCTACTTCAATTAATTTAGCGCCGTGATTATTTGTATACGGGCGGTATTCCATAAAAAAAGGTCGTGTTACGATAACTTCATCGCCTGGATTACATATTGTTTTAAACACGGCGTTAAGCCCGCCTGCAGCACCTGAAGCCATTATTATATGAGAACCGTCGATATTTACATTTTGTTCTTTACATACTTTTTTTGACAGGGCTTCCCTTACATGGGGGAATCCTGCATTCGGCATATAACCGTACGAGCCTTTTTCATCTTCCTGCGCAAACTTTACAAACAAATCGTGAAAAGCCCGCGGCGGATCAACATCGGGGTTTCCAAGTGAAAAATCAAAAACTTTATCAGAGCCGTGTTCTTTTTTTAATTTTAATCCTTCTTCGAACATTTTTCGAATCATCGAAGATGATGCTAAGGCATCTTTTATCTTTTCCGCTATAGCCATAGAATTAACTCCTTAAACTTTTAACAATAAACGCGGATTTTCGCGAATTAAGCGGATTTTCACGAATTAATTTTTATGTTTTTCCGTGTTAATTCGTATAATCAGCGTTAATCCGTGTTTCATGTTTTCCAACTAAACTAACGTTCTGGCAGTTCTTAAAATATCTGCGAAGATTCCTCCTGCGGTAACTTGTGCACCCGCTCCCGGACCTTTAATAACCATCGGAAGTTTTGAATAACGGTTGGTTGTGATAACCACAATATTATCGCTATCTACTAACGAGCGGAAAGGACTTCCCTCTCCTTCAGCGCGTAAAGAAAGTTTTGCTTTTCCTTCCTCTATAACCGCAATGTATCGCAATTGCTTGCCTTCTTTTGCTGCAGCTGAACGTTTCTTTTCGTAATCCGCATCTGTTTTTTGAAGCTCTGTAAAAAAGCCGTCTATGTCTTTTGCTTTAAAACAAGCCTGCGGCAGAATCGGCTCTATCGTAACATTTTTAAACTCAATAGAAAGACCGCATTCTCTTGCAAGAATTAATACCTTACGCGCCGCATCCATAGCGTTTAAATCGTCACGGGGATCAGGTTCTGTATAACCTTTTACTTTCGCTTCTTTTACTAAAGCAGAAAAAGGAATGGAACCGTCAAAATTATTAAAAATAAAACTTAATGTTCCTGACAACACAGCTTCGATTCTTGTTACCTTGTCGCCGGAAAGAAAAAGATCGCGTAATGTTGAAATTACTGGCAGCCCTGCTCCAACTGTGCATTCATAAAGATACGGCACTCCTCTTGATTTTGAATATGATGTAAGTTTTTTATAGTAATCCAAGGAAGAAGAATTTGCTTTTTTATTCGGCGTAACAATCGGTATCGAATAATGCAGTACTTTTTCATAAAGATTTGCAATATCTTCGCTTGCAGTACAATCGCAAAAACATGAATTGGGGAGATTAAAAGAAGCCATCTTTTCGATAAAAGCCAATGCGCCTTTCTGGTTTGGTTCTATTACTTCAGTGCCGTCTACTTTACCAACTGCTGTTAACATTTTTTTTGTTTTTAGAGGATCAAGACCTTCCTGCGAACCTTGTCCGTTGTAAAAAATCATTTTATCATAATTGGCGGCTCCAATTAAATTAACCTTGATCATGTTGTCTGCAAGTTTTTCACGGGCTTCTGCAATTTGATCCAGTAATGTTCCGCCGATAAGACCAGTGCCTATTAAAAACAGGTTTACAGAACGCTGATACTCAAAAAAGAAAACGTCATGAATGGCGTTAAGGGCTTTACCTTCATCCTGTGAACGTATTACTGCAGAAATATTTGTCTCTGACGATCCTTGCGCAATTGCCACAATATTAATTCCGTTTCTGCCAAGCGCGTGAAAAACTTTTCCCGAAATGCCGTAAGCGCTTTTCATTGCAGAGCCTACAACAGCGATTATTGAAAGATTATTTTCGATAACAGGTTTGTCGATTGAACCGTTTTTTATTTCGCTTGCAAATTCTTCTTTTAATGTAATGTCTGCCTGCTGTGCATCCTGCGGAAGTATCGCAAAACAAATTGAATATTCGCTTGAACTTTGTGATATCAGCATAACACTGATGCCTTTTTTTGCTAAAGCTGTGAAAACACGGGCAGAAAATCCTGCAACGCCTACCATACCTGAACCTTGCAATCTTACCAATGCAACACTGCTTATGGAACTAATCCCTCGAATTTGATATTTACCGTGAGCTGCATTTGCGGTTATTTTTGTACCGCCGCCTTTTACATTAAATATATTACGCATAAAAATTGGTATTCCTTTTTCAAATGCCGGTTTTATTGACGGAGGGAATAATACTTTCGCTCCAAAATGAGATATTTCCATTGCTTCGTTATACGATATTTCTTCGATACGGAATGCATTTTTTACAAGAGAGGGATCGGCTGTAAGAATACCATCAGCATCTCCCCAAATTTCCAGTTTTTTCGCTCCAAGTGAAGAGGCAAAAACAGCAGCTGTCAAATCAGAACCACCTCTTCCCAGTGTTGTAGACAAACCTGTAAAAGGAAATTTTTCTTTTTTATCATTAGTTAGAATATCTGTATCTATAGTTGAACCTATAAAACCTGTAGTTACCTGCATAGTTTTATTTAATTTAAAAAATGAACGGATATTTTCCCCGGTTTCTTTCATTAAAATATCTGCTTTCCCGAAATTAGCGTCAGTTTTTATCAATCTGCGTGCATCCAAAAATTCTGCTTTTATATTATTTTCATTTAAAATAGATGTTAAAAGACTGGCAGAAAGTTTTTCACCAAAACTCATTATAAGATCAAGACTGCGCGGCGAAAGTTCACTTAAAAGAGTAATGCCGTCTAAAACCTGTAAAAGTGTTTTTATATTATTATCAATTTCATTAACCGCAGTTTTTTTACCGGCGTTTTTTAAAAAGATCGAAGCGCAGTCAATATGCCGCTTTGTTAGTTTTTCAATTTCACTTTTGTACTGTTCTCCATTTAATGCCTTATTCGCTATACAAATCAGGGTGTCAGTCACTCCGTTAAAAGCTGAAACTACAACTACCGGAACATTTACAGCTTCTTTTAAAATGCCTATTATGCTTTCTATGCCTTTTTGACTTCCAACTGAAGTTCCGCCGAATTTTATTACTGTCATGTTTTTACCTCAATCTTATTATATCTACCATTGAATATTACATAATTTTTCTATATTTTTACAGTAGTGACCGGGATAAAAATAATATATGCAAAGTAATAACAAAGAAAAACGGACATACTTTGATTGGGCAGCCTCCGCTCCATATCACGGAAATAGTACGCTAGTACCTTATGGAAACCCTTCGTCTCAGCACAATGAAGGCAGAGCGGCAAAATCCGCTTTGGAAGACGCAAGAAGGCGATGCGCATCTGTTTTAAAAGTACCGCCAGATACCCTATATTTTACTTCCGGCGGAACAGAATCCAACAGCATAGCTCTTTTTTCCAATTTAAAACGACCCGGTAAAGGCAGAGTTATCTCTTCTTTAACCGAACATGCTTCGATTAGAGAAGGAATAGAAACTCTTGAAAAAATGGGTAAACCTGTTGGAAACATCTCTGTCGATTCAGCCGGCAGAGTAACATGCGAAACTCTAAAAAAAACCTTAAATCAATTCGATGATGTCCGTTTTGCTGCAATAATGTCGGTTAACAATGAAACAGGAGCTATTACAGATATTCCTTCCATTAAAAAAATTCTTAACGAACATAACGGCGCTCCAATTCATCTTCATTGTGATCTTGTTCAATCGATTGGTAAAATTCCTTTCGATTTAGTTAACTGGGAAATTGATTCTGCTTCGATAAGTGCGCATAAAATTTCAGGTCTTCATGGGTTTGGACTTTTATACCTTAAAAAACCAATAGATGTTTTTTACACAGGCGGCGGTCAGGAGAATAAAATCAGAGGCGGAACTGAAAACACACAGGGAGCCGTTGCTCTTGCGACCTGCCTTGAAAAATTAGGTGGTATTGAACAGGTTTCATTATTTTTTGAACAAGCTAAAAACAGATGGAATAAATTAATTACTTCGCTTACTGCTATTGAACGCTGTACAATTATTCCAAAAGAACGTTTAATAAATGACGACAGGTTCTCTCCTTATATTTTACAGGCTGCATTTAAAGATATTCCAGGTGAAGTTATGGCGCGGGCATTAGACGATCTTGGCATCGCAGTTTCTACAGGATCTGCCTGTTCATCATCATCACCGGAGCGACCTGTACTTACCGCAATGGGCATCGAAGAAAAATTAAGAATAGAGGGGATTCGAATCTCACAGGGGTATTTAACATCCGATGAAGATATAGAACATCTTATTTTTGGAATTTCGGAGGTATTAAAATTTCTTTAATTAAAACCAATACTGCAACCTGGCTTTTAAAACCATCCGAATTAACATTAAAAGGCGAAAACAGAAAAAGTTTTGAAGGTATTTTAAAAAGCAATATACAAAAAATGTTATCTAAGCTCGATAATGATACCGAAAACAAAATAAAAATAAAATTTACTTCCGGGCGTTATTACGTTCATGCTCCGCAGGAAAAATCGGTCGAAATTGAAGATATATTATCGCGTATAATTGGAATTTCCGGCTGGGCAAAAACAACAGTCTGCGAAAAAAATATAGATGTTGTTCTTTCAGCCTGTGTTGAAGAAGGAAAAAAACTTTCTGCAAGCGGTATAAAAACTTTTAAAATTGACGCCCGCAGAACCGATAAAAGTTTTACGCACACCTCCTACGAACTTTGCTGCATGGCAGGAGATGCCGTATCAGAAGCTGTAAGCGGTCTTATTGTTGATATTCATAATCCCGGCGATATTATCAGAATTGAAATCCGCGAAAAGGCTTTTGTTTATTCCGGCGGTAAAAAATGTTTCGGAGGACTTCCTGTAGGATGCGCAGGCAGGGGAATGTTATTATTATCAGGCGGTATAGACTCTCCGGTTGCAGGTTTTTTAATGGCATCCCGCGGAATGATTATCGAAGCGATTCATTTTCATTCATATCCGTATACATCACTTGAAGCAAAACAAAAAGTTATACAGCTTGCAGATATTACAGGCTCTTACTGTATGGGAATTCACACATATATTTTAAATTTTACAAAAGTTCAAATGCGGATAAAAGAGAGATCTCCCCTTGCCTGGACAACTGTACTTTTAAGAATGGCAATGATGGAAGCGGCGCAAAAGGCTGCAATTAAACTTAAATGCAAATGTCTTATAACAGGTGAAAGCCTTTCGCAGGTTGCAAGCCAGACAATAGAAAACTTAACATGCACAGAAAATAGAATTAAACTTCCTGTCCTTCGCCCTTTAATCGGCTTTAGTAAAGAAGACATTATTTTAAAAGCAAAAAAAATAGGCACTTTTGAAACTTCGATTCAGCCGTTTGTTGACTGCTGTACACTATTTAGCCCCCCTCACCCTGTTTTACGAGGTAATGTTAATGAAGCAAACGAATTATACGAAAAACTTGAACTTGAACAATTAATAGATGAAGCGCTTCATGACTATGAATTGATTAAATGATTTTTAACTATTCTCTTTTAATAATTCATTTGCAATATTTGCTGTTTCGTCAAATTCGCTGTGTAACAGGTGTTCTGCAATCAGACTTAATTTTTCTTTAATTGAACGCGTCCATTTTTTTTCTTTTAAAGATGTTAGAGCTTCTTTTGCAGTCTTTTTATTATATGATTTACAGGAAGATTCGATTAACTGCAGTTTTTCCCGCAGGAATAAATAATCTGAATCATTTAAAACTACATCAATATCGTCTGTATTATCATCTTCAGTTTTATGTTTATCTATAACATCCTGTAAAGATTTTAAAAATCCCGGAAGCGATGTTAAAATAAGACCTGTATTCTGGTCGCGTCCTGCCTGTTCCAGTTCAGATGCTTTATTTGAAAGATCGTTTTCACCGATATTTGCAAGAGCGCTTTTCATTGCATGAATATTAATAATAAAAATATTAAGATCGTCTATCCTGCGGAATTTATTTTCACACATAGATTCAAATACATTGATTGTTTTTTTCGCATCACGCACAAAGTATTCAGCTAACTGAGGTTCAATAGCGATATTATGTTTACCGGCGGCATACAGGGTATTTCTTTGTTTACGGGCTTCTTCCAATACAGAAGGCGGCTGTTTGTCCCGTATCATTTTATTTAATACAGAGTTTAATTGACGTATATCAATCGGTTTTGAAATAAAATCATCAAAGCCGTTTTGTATAAACATTTCCGCCTGTCCTGCAAGAGCGTTTGCAGTTAAAGCGACAATTGGATTTGAATAACCAAGATTTCTTATATTTTTAGTCGCTTCAATTCCGTCCATCCTTGGCATCATATGATCCATAAATATAATATCATAATCATTTTTATCTCTTATTTTATCAATTGCTTCAAAGCCGCTTAAAGCAGTATCAATTGATATTCCATAAGGAGCCATAAGACCGCGGGCAACATATAAATTTGTTTCAACATCGTCAACTACCAATACACGTCCATACGGCATAAACTCTTGTGTTATCTGCGCATTTCTCATTTTAACCGTATTTTTCAAATTCAATTTCATTAGATTTTCTGCAATCTCTTTGCCGATTAATTCTGAATTAGAACAATCCTGCGGAAGCCGTACTGTAAACACAGATCCCATACCGGGTGTACTTTCAATTAAAAGATCGCCTTTCATAAGCTGAATTAAATTGCGTGCTATGTTCATGCCAAGCCCAGTACCCTCTGTTTTTCGGTTGGCTTCCATGTTAAACCGGCTGAACTTGTCGCCGAGTTTTTTTATTTGATCCGAAGTCATACCCTGACCTGTATCACTGACGCGGATAATAAGGCTGACACCTGAACTGTTTCTTTTTGGTTCGCAGGAAAGATTTAATTCAATTTGTCCTTCATGTGTATATTTAAACGCATTGGAAAGAAGATTATTTAATATTTGTTTTATACGCAGTTCATCGCCAACCAGTATTAACGGGACATCTTCACTTATAAATAACTTAAATTCAATCGGTTTGCTTTCATAACGTATAATATTAAGTTTAACAGTATCGTGAATAAGACTTGCAATGTCATATTGCGCGGTTGAAAGTTCAAACTTACCTGACTCTATTTTTGAAAGGTCTAGTATGTCATTAATTATTCCAAGCAATAAATCGCCTGAATTATATATTCTCTCCAGCGCTTCTTTGGTTATTAACGGAAGAGTTTCATCCTGCAGCTGAATTTCTGTAATTCCAAGAATTGCATTCATCGGTGTGCGTATTTCATGGCTCATTTTTGCAAGAAAATCACTTTTTGCTTTGCTGCTTTCTTCTGCTACTTCAGCCCTGCGCATCTCTGCGATCATGGCTTTAATTTCTCTTAAATCTCTTATGTAACCTGCAACAGCGTATAATCCCCTGAATTTTACCCTTACAAGCGATACTTCTGTAGGCACTATTTCACCATCAGGTCTTATATGGTTTAATTCAAAACAGCAATATCCTTCTTCAAACGCATCATTAATATACTTATTAACTAAATCTACAGTTATTTCACCTGAAGGCTGATATTCAGGGAATAAGCTATATACATTATTAATAAAATCTTCTTTTCCTGTTAATCCGAATAATCTTACAATTTCCTGATTACATTCCAGAACTTTTATAGTATTGTCAATCAAAAAACATGCTAAAGGAGTTGAATCAAACATAACCTGAGTACATTCATCTGCTTCGCGCATTTTTGTAATAATTGCTTTTAACTCGCGTAAATCCCGGGTATAACCGCATACTACTTTTTCATTTCTGAAAAATACGCAAACAAGTATTATTTCGCATGGTATAAGTTCGCCGTTTAATTTTCTGTGCATCCATTCAAAGCGGCAGTAACCTTCGTTAAATGCTCTATTAATAAGTTCGTGTGATTTTTCATACGAGCGTGTTCCATCCGGCTGATACTCAGGAGAAAAATCAAAAAATCTTTCAATATATTCCTCTTTACTGGAAACATCAAATAACCTTAAAATTTCCTGATTACATTCAAGAATTCTTAAAGCATTGTCAATCATGAAACTTCCAAGCGGCGTTGTATCAAATATAGCGTGCCTGCATTCATCAGCTTCTCTCATTTTGGAAATCGCGTCGTTTAGATCACGTAAATCATGGCAATATACAACTACAACAGGTTCACCTTTTAAATTAAGACGGACTGCTTTGGCATCGAAAGGAACGGTTTCACCTTTTATTGTATTATGATTCCAATTTATATGAGCCCGCCCTTCACTAAATGCGGTATCTATGAATTTTTCAAAAACTTCTATGGAGTTTTCACCGTCTTCCTGTAATTCAGGAGTAAGCTGTAAAAACTTTTCCTGATACTCTTCTTTTGTATATATACCGACAACACGCGCTGATTCGTAATTAAAATCTATAAGTTTTACATCTCTATTCCACATCGTAATGCTTAAAGGAGCTGAATCAAGCATTATCATTGTTCGTTCATCCGCTTCACGAATTTTTGCCATAGCTGCATTCATTTCACGCAGATCACGGGTATATCCGCAGACTATATTTTCGTTTCTGTGTTTTACCCTGACAATTGTTATTTCTGCCGGTATTAATTCACCTTTAAAATTTTTATGAATCCATTCAAAACGGCAATATCCTTCTTCAAATGCTTTTGTAAGATATTCTTTTGCTTTTTCTGATGACAAACTTCCATCCGGCTGATATTCAGGCGACAGTTCATAAAATCTTTCCTGATATTCTTTTTTATTAGATAATCCAAAAAGATTCATCGCTTCCTGATTACAATCAATCGCATTAAAATTTCTATCCCAAAAAGAGGCGCATAATGGCAGAGCATCAAGCATTAATTTCGTTCTTTCTTCCGCTTTTTTTCTGCCGTAAACAACACTTAATAAAAATAAAATCAATGTAATAGCAAGAATAAAACCCACAACAGAAAGAAATATTAAAATTTCTCTTATACTTTGATAATATTTATCAGGGTATGCGATTATTGCCAAATACCAGCCGTTATCAAAACGCTGAAAAAAACCTAAAGATACGTTTCTGTCATAATCCCATACTTTTCGCTCGGAAATGCTTCCGTCTCTTATCAATATTTCCTTTATTGCTTCGCCGTCATTCATTTGAGCAATATTTCTGCCAAGAAACCGTTCAGGAATGGGATGTGCAATAACATTTAAATCTTTGTCGAATAATATGCCGTAACTGCCTTCTGTGACATGCGTATTAATGGCGAATTCATATATCTTGTTCATTGTAATATCAAGACAAATAATTCCGAGTCTTTTTCCGCTATCATCAAAAATACAGCGGGAAAATGTTAATATAATAGTTCCGTGAACTACATCTATATACGGCTCTGTAAGAGAAACTTTTCCATCTGCTTCAACCGCAGCCAAAAACCAGGGACGTTCTGCTGGATCATAATCATCGGGCGGTGTCCAGTCAATTCCCGGCATAAATAAATCATCAAACACATCAAAAAAACCGTAAACAGCTGTAGCATAAGTCATAAGCCGCTGATCAGTAGTTAGAAATTCTGTAGTATTCAATAAATAATCATGTACTGTATCCGATGCAGCGTTACGTAAAATCATTCTTTTTATATTTTCCGCAATTACTCCCAATGTAGTTTCCGGTTCTGTAAGATCGGCATGTATAAAAGACTGTGTACTTTTAAATGCATTATCAACATTTTTTAATAAATGAGAACGTTCGATATTACTCATGTAAAAATAGCTAAGCGCAACCATTAACGTAAAAGCAAGAAAAACAGATAAAACCTGCACATGAGTGACAAAAGTCCACAGTTTTTTAATTAACGAACGCATTAATAGCCTACCTTCGCCGATTTAATATGTTCTTTTGCTTCAATAAATATATCTACTATTTTTGGATCAAAATGAGAACCGGAGTTCTGAATTATAATGTCAACAGCTTCATCATAGGAAAACGCTTTTTTATAGGGTCTTTCGGAAATAAGAGCGTCATAAACATCGACTATAGCCATGATACGCCCTTGCAGCGGAATTTCATCACCTTTTAATCCGCGCGGATAACCTTTTCCGTCCCAGCGTTCATGATGAGTACCGGCGAAAAGTTTAGCGTTACGCAAAAATTCACCTTCACCTGTACGTGAAATGATTTCGTTAATTATCCGCTCGCCTTCTTCTGCATGTTTTTTCATGGTTTCATATTCGGATTCAGTTAATTTTCCGGGTTTATTTACAATTGCATCGGTAATCGAAATTTTTCCAAGATCGTGCATTCGTGCTGACGAAATCATTTTATCAACATCCCAGCTTTGGATTTCATCAAAATATACGCCTCTTTCTTTCATTTCATTTATAAGTATTTTTATATATATCGATGTTCTTTCAATGTGTCCGCCTGTTCCTTTGTCACGGTTTTCAACCATGTCCGCAAGAACTGCTACAATACTATTTTGCAATCTGTGTAATTGAGCTGTACGTTCACGGACAATTTCATCGATATTTAAATGATTTCTGATTCTGTTTAAAAGTACCGGCGCTGAAAACGGCTTTGTTACAAAATCAATCGCACCCATTTCCAATCCGCGCGCTTCTACTTCGGCATCCGTTCTGCCTGTAAGAAAAATAACAGGTATTTCTGACCATTTTCCGTTTGATTTTAATTCAGCTAATGCCTGAAACCCGTCCATAACCGGCATTTCAATATCAAGCAATATTAAATCAGGAAGCAATTTTTCCAAAAGCGAAAACATTTTTGACGCTGAAGGCATTGTCATAACACGATATTGATCTTCCAATACCGCTTCTGCCATAGATAAGTTAGTATCACTGTCATCAACGACAAATATTGTTTTCATTAAATCACTTGCTCCTATACTTTTTGCCATACAAATTCTACTATGATCCTTCTATAAAGGTCAAGAAAAAACGCTTTTTTAGGTAAATTAGCGGTATTATATTATATTTCTCACTTTGTGAGGTTTTAATTATTACTAATATTTGGTATAAATTAATGCTAAATAATTAAAGCTCCTTTTATATTATAATAAATAATAGTAAACTAAACCATGCCTATAATAATACCTAAAGAATTACCTGCCTATGACGCATTGTCAAAGGAAAGGGTCTTTGTAATGACCGAAACTATCGCAAAATCTCAGGATATTAGACCGCTTAAGGTAGGTATTATTAATTTGATGCCTACAACAATAGATACAGAAATACAGCTTTTACGTTTATTGGGAAATAACCCATTACAGGTTGATATTACTTTTTTAAACATGGGTACTCACACCTCTAAAAATGCGCCGCCAGGGCATTTGGAAAAATTTTATATCAGCGCTCAAGAGATTGTAAGGCAAAAAGTGCGTTTTGACGGTTTAATTATAACGGGTGCTCCTGTTGAAACTCTGCCTTTTGAATCTGTAGATTATTGGGATGAACTTGTAAATATTATCGATTATTCAAATGAAAATGTTTTTTCTGTACTGCATATTTGCTGGGGAGCGCAAGCCGGTCTTTACCGCCGTTACGGGATAGATAAATATCCGCTTGAAAAAAAACTTTTCGGCATTTTTCCTCATGCCGTAGAAGAGCAGCATCACGCTCTTTTCCGCGGATTTGACGATGAGTTTTTAGCTCCGCAATCAAGGCATACAGCAAGTTACAGGGATGCAATTGTAAAGGAAAAAAAACTTACAATTCAATCCGAAACAGAAGAAGCAGGGGTTTTTATTGTTACCGCCAGAGGCGGACGAGAAATTTATGTAAGCGGTCATTTGGAATATGATCCGCTCACACTTGATCGCGAATACCGCCGCGATGTTTCAAAAGGACTGCCGATTGAAGTGCCTAAAAATTATTATCCTGATAACGATCCTTCAAAAGCTCCTGTAGTCCGTTGGCGTGCACATGCAAACCTGTTTTTTGACAACTGGTTAAATTATGTTTATCAGGAAACACCGTATAATCTTGATGAATTATCAAAATAACAAAAATAAATATCGGAGGAAAAAATGATTTACAGAGAATATGGCAAAACAGGAAAAAAAGTTTCTTTACTTGGTTTTGGCGGAATGAGGTTTAAAAATATTGATGACCACGATGAATGTGTGCGTCTAATGGTAGCCGCTGCCGAAGGCGGAATAAATTATTTTGATACAGCTCCGGGTTATTTTGATATAAAAAGCGAAACAGTTTTCGGCAAAGCGTTTGCGCAAATGAGAGAAAAAGGGCTTCCCTACTTTAGCGCGACAAAAACTTTTGAAAGTACAGCGGATGGAATAAGGCGCGAGATCGAAGCGCAGCTTAAACGTTTAAATATTGATTCAATCGATTTTTATCATATATGGTGCATAACAAGTCTTGAAAACTGGGAAAACAGAAAAAAAGCCGGCATTTTGCAGACATTTTTAAAATTAAAAGAAGAAGGTTTAATAAAACATATTTGTATTTCCAGCCATTTAATAAAAAACGAAATAAAAGAACTTCTTATGGAAGATATTATCGAAGGTGTTTTATTCGGCTATAGTGCCTATAATTTTAAAACAAGGCAGGAAGCGTTTGACGCTATTATTGCAAAAAAACTGGGCGCTGTTGTAATGAACCCTCTTGGCGGCGGAGTGATCCCCGATCATCCTGAATTGTTTAAGTTTATCAAACGAGAAGGCGAAAGCGTTACTGCCGCAGCACTCCGCGTTCTTTGGGATCATAGCGAAATTACAAACACACTTGTAGGTTTTGATACAATCGAACACTTAAATGACGCATTACAGGCGATGAAAGATTATAAACCCCGTACACTCGCTGAGCTTGAAGAAGTAAAATCAAAAGCGGGCGTTTCATTCGAAGGTATTTGCACAGGATGCGCATATTGCGTAACAAGCGGCATCAGTGAATGCCCTGTTAATATTCCAATTCCGCAGTATATGGATGCTTACAATCATAAATTGCTAAACAAGCATTCAAACGATCCGATTGGAGACCGGCTTAAATGGCATTGGAGTTTAGACAAACAAGGCGCTGCAAAATGTACGGAATGCGGACTTTGTGAAAAATCCTGCACGCAACATATTGATATAATTAAAAGACTAAAAGAAATAACAAAATAGTCCACGGATTTACGCGGATTAACGCAGATGATAAATTCTTCATCCGTGAAAATCCGCGATAATCAGCGGACATTATTTTCCAAGTAATATGTCTATTAATCTATCTTCGTCGTCCAGGGCGCATAAGGAACGCAAGCGGGAAAGGCTTTGTAAAAAACCGTAACTAACCCTGTTTAAATTATTGCGGCTGTTTATATAAAGAGTGGTCGCTTCGTTTAAATCTGAAACAGAACTTAACGATAATCTGTAACGCTCAGACACAAACTCATAATGCCTTGTTGTATACTCAAGCGAACGTCTTGAAGAAAGAACCGAACCTGCTTGTGTTAAAAGATTTGAAAGCGCGTTTAAAAGTTCCATTTCCAATGATTTTTCTGTATTGATATAATCAATGGCGGTTGAGTCTCGTGTATTTCTGCTTCGCTCTACCCTGTTTGCCAAAACCCAAAAATCAAGCGGAATGGTTCCTGTAAGCGAAATACTTCCTCTGCCGGTTGCAGGTTCAAAACCATTTAAAAAAGAATAATTCAATACACTTGAAGAAATACTTGCGCTTATTACAGGTGAATAATCTCTTGCGATACTTGTTAAATTTAATTCCGCTCTTTGGTTATTCAATGACGCTCTTGCAATCGAAGGATTTGAAGAAGTTAGTATATTCCAAAACTTATTGTATAGTTCATTTGTTTCTTCATTGGAAATTCTTGAAAGATGTAAAAGAACTTCATCGTATACTTCAAAGTTGATAGACTGCGGAAAAACATTAACGTTAACTCCCAGTAAATTACGAAACCTTGTTAAATTTAAATTAAGATTACGCTGGGCTTGATTAAAAGAATTTTCTCTAACTTCTTTGTCCGCAAGCGCTCTTAAAAAATCACCTTGATTTATCATGCCGTTTTCCGCTCTTATTTCTGCAATTTCAAAACTTAATTTCGACGCTTGCAGCGAAGATTCTTCGGCTTCCAATACTGCCATAGCTTCCAACACAGCGTAATAAGCGTTATCTATTGTATCAAGAACATTAAAATATTCACCAAGAGCGTCTTTTCTTATATTTTCTGTTTCTATCGATCTTATCGCTCTTTCTATAAAACCTTTACCGCCCTGAAAAATAACTTGTGTTATGGAAATAGATGCATCTGCTCTTAATGTATCTATTGGGTTTATAAACTCCCAATCCTGCATAAAATTCATGGAAGATCTGTAATTAGCTGAAACTTGCGGCAGCATTGTATACAGTTGATTTCTTTCGTTTAATATACTGTTACGGATTGCAAGTTCGTATCTTGAAAGAGAGCGGGAATTTGCAAGAGCTAGTGTTCTTGCCTGCTCCAAATCAATCTCCTGCGCAAAAACTAAAATACCTAATAACATAAAACAAAATACTAATATTACTTTTTTCAAAATTTTTCTCCAAAATTTAATCACACGGAGACACGGAGTCACGAAGGACACGGAGATTTTTCTAAGTTATTCATAGACCTCCGTGCCTTTGTGCCTCTGTGTGAAATATTTTCCATTTTTACTCATACCTCAAGGCATCGATTGGATACAATCTGGCGGCTTTGAGCGCGGGGTAATATCCAAAAATTATTCCAACAAACGCTGCAAATAATGTAGATGCCGCAACAATTAATGGATTAATTGCCGTAGGTATTCCTATCATTAATAATAACCTGCATACTAAAAATGCCATACCAATCCCAAGTATTCCTCCCATTAAACTAAGAATAACCGATTCTGTCAAAAACTGAAAAAGAATGTCGCGTTTTCTTCCGCCGACTGCCATTCTGATTCCGATTTCGCGTGTTCTTTCAGTAACGGAAACGAGCATTATATTCATAATGCCGATGCCTCCGACTAAAAGCGAAACGCCGGCAATTGCAGCTAACAATGTGGTAAGCGTTCTTGAAGTTGCCGATGCCATATCGATCATATCCGCCTGGTTCATTATCGAAAAATCTGAAGCCGCTCCTTCGCGGATACCTCGTGATTCACGCAAAATTAATTCCGCTTCTTTTTGCGCCGCATCCATGTAATCTTTACTGATTACGCTTAAAACAATTTGATTGATATTACGCGCGTTTGCAAGCCGTGTTATAGCTGTATCCATCGGAACCAGTACAATATCATCCTGATCGCTGCCGCCGAAACTCGCTCCCTTACTTTCCAAAATACCTATAACCAAAAAATAATTTGTGCCTATTCTAATCTGTTCGCCAAGCGCGGCATTTGCCTGCCCGAATAAATTTCTTGCGGTTGTCTGCCCAAGGACTGCTACCCTATTTCTTAATTGTATATCTTCATCGTCAAAATAAAAACCTTCAATAACTTTCCAGTTACGGGTTATAAAAAAATCAGGTTCCACTCCTTGTATCGACACTTGTGCATTTCCCTGCAGCCCGACTACATTTGCATTGCTTTGTACAATACCTGATATTGCCGTAATAAAACTTGATTCTTCACGAAGTTTTTCGATGTCTCTTTTTGTAAAACCGGTCATACGCATCATTACCTGCTGCCCCGATCTGCTCATTTGCCTTTGCGGCATTATTTGCAAAAGATTTGTTCCCATTGCAGTGATACGCGCTTCGATCTCGCGCTGTGATCCTTCGCCGAGAGCTACCATGATTATTACAGAGCCGACACCAATGATAACTCCCAAAGATGTAAGTAAACTGCGCATACGATTGCGCATGATGGAGCGAAAACACGTATGTAAAAGCTGAAGTATATTCACACTAACCTCAATACAAATTTTTTACCACGAACCACACGAACCATCACGAAAGTGTGTATTGTTCCATTGAACAAGATCGTCTGCGGCGTTTCGTCTATTTAAAACAGGTTTATCAGAAACAAGTTTTCCGTCTCGCAGTGTGATAATGCGCTTTGTGTAAACAGCAAGTTCCGGCTCATGTGTTACCATGATGATTGTTTTGCCTTTGTTATTTAATTGCTGAAAAAGCCCCATAATTTCCAGAGTCATTCCCGTGTCAAGATTTCCTGTCGGTTCGTCTGCAAGAATAAAAGCAGGATCATTTACCATCGCTCTTGCAATAGCAACACGCTGCTGCTGTCCGCCTGAAAGCTGCGATGGAAAGTGATCCATTCTGTCTCCCAAACCTACTTCGTTTAAAACGGCAATCGCTCTATCTTTTTTATTTAAACTTTTATTTTTTTCTTTTTGACGGTAAAAAAGAGGAAGTTCAACATTTTCAAGCGCGGTAGTCCGTGCCAGCAAATTGAAAGATTGAAAGACAAAACCTATTTTTCTATTTCTTATGTATGCAAATGTATCTGAGTTTGATTTTGAAGTTTCAATGCCGTCCAATGTATATGTTCCGCTTGTAGGTTTATCAAGACAGCCAAGTATATTCATTAATGTTGATTTTCCGGAACCTGAAGGTCCCATGACAGAAACAAACTCACCTTCCTGCGCAAAAAAATCCACTCCCCGCAAGGCGCGGACAACAACATCGTTTTTTACATCCATGCGGTATTCACGTTTTATTTGAGACATTTGTATTACCGGTATTCCAGCTAACACTAAAGCCTCTCTCTTAAAATTACCTGTAAATCTTCCATATCATCTGAAACAAAAATTTCTGTAAACGAGCCGTCACTTATCCCGGTACGCACCTGAATTACTTCCAATTTGCCGTCATTATTTACAAACCATAAATTACGCATAACAACTGCGCTAGATCCCCTTCCCTGGTTCGCAGTGCCTTGCGCTGCCTGACGCCCGCCTGTCCTTTGACCCGGCTGCGGACCCATCATTAATTGGTTAAAACTCTGGTTATTATTCTGATTTTGCCTTTGAGATGTTTGCTCTCTTGTACGTTCCCTTGCTTCTATTGCAGCCTGTCTTTGTTCTTCATTCATGTTTGTTAGGCTTGCCGTAAAAACCATGTCAGAAATCTGTTCTGTACTTAATGTTGTAGGCTGATAGCGTAAAGCGGCATTTGAAACAAGCAGAATATTTTCGTTTCGTTCTACGATAAATTCTACAGCGCAAGTCATACCCGGTAAAAGAGAGCCGTCACTATTATCAACATTAATAATTACAGTGTATGAAACAATATTATTGGCAATAACAGGAACCATACGCAAATTTTCCACTATGCCGGAAAATCTTCTGCCGGGCAGGCTTTCCAAAGTAAAACGTACCCGCTGCCCCTTATGAATCGATGTAACATCAAGCTCGCTTACTGTCGCTTCAATCTGCATTTCACGCAGGTTTTCAGCTATCGTAAAAATACTTGAAGAATTACTGCCGGAACTGTCTACAACTGTATCACCAACATTAATATTACGGTCAAGAACAATACCGTCTATCGGGGATGTAATAAAAGCATATTGGGTTATTTCCGTATCTTTTACTCTTAAGTTTGCTTCGGCAACAGCCAAATCGGCAGCCTGATTATCAAGGGATGTTTTGGATGTTCTAAGCTCAAACTCGGAAATAAGGTTTCTTTGCGCCAGGATTTCCTGTGTGCGGTAATTAATTAATTGAAGCTCATAATTTGCTCTTGCTTTTTGAACGGATGCGCTTAACTGATCCCTTTGAAGACGAAGTAAATCGGTATTTAGACGGGCTAAAACCTGCCCTTTGTAGACATTGTCGTTATAGTCAACATAAACTGCTTCGACCCTGCCGCTCATGCGGGGCAAAACCCTTACAGTTGCAGTTGAATTGATAGTCCCGCTGGATGAAACTGTGCGTTCCAGCGTACCACGGCGTATATTTGTGAATTCGTAAGAAGCGGATTTATTACCATTACCCGTACAAGCGCATAGTAAGATAATTAAAATACCCGGTATAAAAAATCTACTCATTATATAAATAAACAACTAAAAGCAAAAATAGTTAAGATAAAGATTCCAACCACAGAGGACACGGAGGAACACGGAGGTTTTTATCCGAAAGCAACTCTTCCTCCGTGAAACTCCGTGGTAATTTATTCTTATTCTGTATTAAACTTTAGTCTTCTTTTTTGTTATTTTTCTTGGCTTTCTTTTGTTCACGTTTTTCTTTAAGAGTCTTTTGGGGTGCTTTTTTTGTGTCTTTTTTGTGCATTATATGTTCGGCCATAATATCCTCCCTTTGGGCTTTACAATATGGTAAAATATAGTATAATAATTAAGTAATGTCCAGAGGAGGAAACATGAAGGTGTCAGAAGCAGTTACGTTGTTGGAAGGGCAATATTTTATTGGTGAAGAAAAAGCAGATCGAGAGGTAGCTTCTGCCTGCGGAGCTGATTTAATGAGTGATGTAATGGCTTTTGTAAAAGACAGGGTATTACTCTTAACCGGACTTGTTAATCCTCAGGTTATTCGAACCGCAGAACTTTTGGATATTCACGCTATTATTTTCGTACGCGGCAAAGTTCCGGGACGGGATATGATAGAAATGGCTGAAGATGCCGATATAATCCTTGCAGGAACCAAACACCCCATGTTTATATCCTGCGGTAAACTTTTCGAAGCAGGTCTTCGCACCGGCGGAACCAGAGCTATTTAAATTTATTGTTTTTAAAATTTATAGTTTCATTATAATTCAAGTATCTTTTGGAAGAACAAGACGAAAACCGTCGTTATAACCCTTTATCGAAGGAAAATCGTAACTTCTGCATGCCGAACGAATATTACTTCCGCCGCTGCACCATGAGCCGCCTCTTTCCGCTCGATACTTACCAGATTGAGGTCCTGTTGGATCAGTTTTATTTCCCGGCTCGTAATTTTCTTTCCAGTCCCAGCACCATTCCCATACATTTCCATGCATATCATAAAGACCCCATGAATTAGGAGGATAACTTCCAACTGGTGTAGTCTTTTTTATATATTCCCCGGGATCTCCGGTATATGGAGATGTTCCGTTATAATTTGCCTGAGCAGATGTGATATTTTCTCCTGTATAAAAAGGTGTAGTTGTCCCTGCACGGCAAGCGTATTCCCACTGCGCCTCTGTCGGCAACCTATAACCATTAGAATCCAAAACTATAATTATTGAATCCCATTTTGAACCTTGTTCTCCCCAAGTATCAGGATCAGTGCTGCCAGATAAACTGTAAGCCGGAGAAAGACCGTCACTTTTGCTTAAACGGTTACAATATTCAACCGCATCATACCAGCAAACCATATCAACCGGATGATCATCTCCGGGGAAATTGCTGGGATTTTTTCTCATTACCGCTAAATATTCACTTTGCGTGACAGGATATTTTCCCATATAAAAAGAACTGATAGTTGCATTAAACTGCGGACCCTCATCGTCATTTCGTTTTTTTTCTGTAATAGGGCTTCCGATATTAACGGAGCCGCCTTCTAATAAAACAAATTTTTTTAAATCAATAAAAGCATTTTTAGAAACCGTTGCACTCACAGAAGCGGAGTTTGAAGCGGCAGACATTTTTTTTACAATATTACCGCAATTAACGCAGAATACATTCCCTTCATCTACCTGCGTACCGCAATCAGTACAGATTGGCATTATAATTCCTTAAATTAAAATTTTCTTTTACTTATTAGAATTTAGCACATAAAATATTAAAAAACAAGCGTGTGTTATTTTGATTGTTTTTATGGCAATACCGTATAGGTTTTTTATGGAAAAAAGCGTTATTGTCTAAATCAAATATAATTGATATAATAAGAATTTATTATTAAGGTTGATTTATGCAAAATATAACCCATGAACAATCGTTTTTTGCTGTATTCTGTATTGAAGCATTGGCTGACGATTTAGGGATTACAGGCGATAAAATATATAAAAAACTCACAGAAAACAGTGATATTCTGGATAATTATATAATTCCTTGTTATGACGCTCTTCATACGCAAGGTAAAGAATATATAGTTTTCGAATTAAAAGAACAAATGCGAAAACAAGGTGTTTTAGAATGATACTGTATCATGGCTCATATATGATTATTGAAAAGCCTGAATTATCTTTTTCACGGCTTAGAACTGATTTTGGAAAAGGTTTTTATCTTACACCTGTAAAAGAACAAGCAAAAAGCTGGGCACAAAGGTTTTTGCGCGATCGAAGTGCGGCTTTTTTATCAATTTTTGAATTCTTGCCGGAAATTACGCTGCAAGTACCAAAGCCGGAAGATAAACTATCCAACAATGTAAAAATACTTGAATTTGACAGTCATAACATAGAATGGCTAAACTTTATTACAGCTTGTCGATTAGGAAAATCTGCTGATACTGATTGGGACTTGGTTATTGGCGGTGTTGCCAATGATAAAGTTTTTGATACACTTCAATTATATTTTGAAGGTTTAATCGGAGCTGATGAAGCAATCGGAAGACTAAGATATAATAAACCAAATTTACAGTATTGTTTTAAATCACAAATCTTAATAGATAATTATTTACACTTCACTGGTTCAGAGGCATTGACATGACAGCAAACCGTACTCTTATAGGACATAAATGCGCCGGTGTAATTAAAACTTATGCAGAGTATACCGGAGTTCCGTTACGTGATGCTTTTGATATTTTCTATAAATCAAACTTATATATAGAAATAATCAACGGTATTTCAGATATGCACTGCCGAAGTGACGGCTATCTAGCTGAGGAATTACAACTTGAAAAAGAAAGAACTTCCTCTTACTGAATTATCCTTATATCCCAAACAGTCAAGTCAAATGTTCCTGTTCCGGAAAGACTAAATTGTAAACTTTGAATATTGTTTTGAAAAAAATTGACAACACCATGTCCTCCCCAATTATCTTGCGAAAGATTAACAGGTACATTAACAGTAATCCTTGTTTCTGTACTGGCTGCAGTAAAAGCAAAACCATAATGGTTGTAAGCTACATTACTTTCTGTTGTTGGTATCATGACTCTGTATTGTTTGCCGTCTCCTAAAACCATAAAAGAAAAAGATTTCATTGTCCTCATTTGTGTCAGTTCAGAATCATTTAGGTTAGCAGTAATATTTGCATAACCGCCTTCTGCGACATTGCCTTGAATTTTTTGCCTGCCTGATGGTGTTGTATGAGTTATTGAAGAATTCGGAGCATTAAAAGCTGACCATGATGAAAAAATTGCGGCTGTATCTGCGTTAGCAGAAGAAGTAGTAGTAATGCCACCGCCTTGAGGAAGAGGAACAGTATTATTAACTGCTGCCATCATGCGTTTAATAACAGTATCGCTTTCTGCATCTCTTGGTTGCCCATTACTGCGGTTTATTAAGCCAAAATGACCAGCTAATGACGGCACTTCACCATCCTGAGAATGACCACTTTCCCAAAAAAATGGGATAAGTTCATTTTCTCTTGCTTTACTATACATATAGTCAATGTATAATAGTCTGTTTTCACGGGCAGTAGCAGCATTTGCTGTACTATAACTTGTATTACCTTCATGATTAACATAACGCGCAGGACCATTCTCTCCGATTATTACAGGAATTCCATTGTCAATAAATCTTGTTTTAAAGTTCATAAAAACTGTATTAATCGCATCTCTATTTCCTCTTAAAGAACTATTAGGCCAAAGGTGTGATGAACTATTAAAAACAAAATCAAAAGGATCATACCAATGAAAACCAACAATTTGTCTTCCAGAATTACTACCATCAGACGGCAGTTTAAATTTTAAATAATCTGCACCTGCGATTTCATAACTTGTCATATATCCATAATATAAAAGATAACGAGTGGAATTATTTGAACCGGTACGCCGTACCGCATTTGTAAATCTTTGGTTCCAGTCGTTTATGATAGCATATTCCAAAGGAGTGCCTGTCATTTTCCAACTGCCGTCATGCAACTCGTTGAAAGCCTGGAACATAAGATAATCGCCGTAGTTTTTAAAATATTCGGCAATTTGTTCCCATACCTTTTCAAACTTAACTGTAATTGAAGGATCACCTGGAGCTTCTTTTACAAAAAGCCATCCTTTATGACCTTCATAACCATCATGGTGCATATTGATAATTGCTTTTAATCCGGCAGTTTTTGCATAACCGACAACATCGGCAATACGTTTAAGCCTTGTCTCGCTTACTTTATAATCAGGAGCAGGACCAATGTGCCCCATCCATGTTACAGGAATTCTAACAATATCAAACCCAAGATTTTTCAGACCATTAAGATATTCCTGATTTATTAATGGATTATGCCATATTGTTTCGATTGCCACAGGGTTTTTGGGATCTGTCCAACTGTCACATGCATCAAGAGTATCACCAATATTTATGCCAATTTTAATACCCTCATCTCTAAAATACTGCAATGCTGATTTGGAAGACATTGGTTCTGGAGTATTTACATTAGAACTACCTTTGTCCAATTCATCTGTTTTTATGCAACTAATCATAAAAACACAGATAAATATAATAGAAGTAACAGCCAATATTTTTTTTATAAAACCACTCATTTTAATAATAGTAATACCCTACTGAATTATCCTTATATCCCAAACAGCAATGTCAAATGTTCCCGGAGCCGTTGGTGCAAAAATAAAATTCTGCACATTCCTCTGGTTAAAAGGAACAACGCCATGTCCACCCCAATCAGCTTGTCTTAGATCCGCGGGAACATTGACGGTTATTCTTGTTGCTACACCGGCGGGAGCTGTAAATGTAAAACGATAATTGTTATGCGCAACACTAGTGTCGGTGGTTTGTATCATTACTTCGTAACGTTTGCCGTCTCCAAAGACCATAAAAGAAAAAGATTTCATTCTTCTCATAAGATTTAACGTGGCAGTATCAGGAACAGCGCTAAGAAAAGCATAACCGTCTCTTGCCAAAGTCCCTTGAATCCTATGCCAGCCTAATCGTATGACTCTAGAATTATTATCACTTCCTTCTTGCCATGCACCTATTGGAAAAACAGCGGCAGTGCCTTCTACAACCGGTTTTGGAGGCAGAACCGGTGTATTAACTCCTGCTCCTTTCATTAAAGCATTTACAATTTCCGGGAAATCAAACGTACTTGCATATCTGTTTAAAATACTCATGCCATCCGCATCCCACCAGAAACAGGGAATACCCAGGCTCTTTGCATGATTAACAAAATACTCGGCATGTGCGGCTCTTGCACCAGTATTATTTTTATCCCATGAAGCAAACTCGCCTAATATTACAGGAATTCCATTTCTTATAAACCTGTTATAAACAGGCGTAAAAAAATCACGTATGACTCTTGTATCTCTTGTATTATTTGCACTCCAGGTAGATGTATTTCCCAGATGAGAATGCGGAGAGCAAAAAGGATTAGGTTCATAAGCATGTATTGAAACAATCAATTTATTTGGCACTGTATCATTCGGAAGCACAAGTCCATTAAGAGCCGATTCATGTCCTCCGCTGTAAGGAGTAATCATTAAAATGCGTTTATCGTTATTACCGCCGCTTGCCCTTACTACATCAACAAAAACCTGATAATGCCTATTGAGATTAGCTCTTTCCTCATCGATACCCCCTAACCATTCATACCAAACTCCTACTGTTCTGGGTTCATTTAATGCTTCAAATACAAGTTTTTCGTTATAGTTTCTAAAGTTAAACGCAATTTGCTCCCAAACTCTTCTGAAAGCTCTAAGAGAGGTTTCAACTTCGCTGTTAGTAAACTTAAAAATACTTTCGTCATGATGGGTATTAAGAATAATATACATATCGTTTTCAACAGCCCAGTTTACAACTTCTGTAATTCGTGCCATCCAGTCAGCGCGGATATTATAATTTGAATCAACTACTTTTGACCAGGAAACAGGAATTCTTATCGCGTTAAATCCGGCGTTTTTTACAGCAGTAATATTCGCTCTTGTAGCGGCAGGATGCCCCCAAAATGATTCCATTTGAGATATAGTTAAATTGTTTCTAAAATCTGCTTCATGCTGTGGATTTTCAGGTACAACATCAAGACCATTACCCAGATTCCAGCCTACTCCAATATTAGCAACAAGCTCCGTTGCTGTTATGTCATTGAACTGCCGTGGGGTTGCAGGCGGATTTGCAAAAGCGGCAGAAATACTGATTACAGTAAATATTACAGCAATTGCCATATAACGTATAAAACTATATTTTTTCATAAATTTCCTCCATAAGTGTCATTATATAAATATAACAACAGAAAGGAGGTAAAATTAACCTAAAAAATCTTTAGGTTTTAGTATAAGTAATTTTTATAAATAAAACTTGATATCCCAAATTTTAAAATAAAAATCTCCGGTACTGTGAATATTAAATTGAAATACTTCCGCGTTTTTTTGATTAAATTTTACTTTATTACCCCAATCAGTATTCTGAGAAAGATCGCTTATTTTTACATGAATTGTTGATACTTTGTCTTTTGGCGCTTTAAACAATTTATGATAATGATTGTGATTGGCTTTTTTTCTGGTATCTGATGTTGTAATAATAGCTACATAATAATTTTCATCACCGGAAACATTAAAAGAAAATGAAGTCATTTTTTTCATTAATTCCAGTGTAGAAGATTCAGGAATTGTATAAATTCCGGCGAAGGATTTAGTATCGGTATTCATTGTCCCGGAAATTTCATAACATAAATCGTTTTGTTCGCCTGTTATGGAAAGATTTATTGATGAATCATTATCTATAATTGTTTTCCAGCTTGTAAAAACAGGAGAAATTCCATTTTCTGCATGAACAATATTTTTTAAAGACGGGTCTTGCAGGTGTTTTATTAAAAATTCATGTATGTTTTCTATATTTAACTTACGAAACAGGTTTCTTTGGTGAAAATAAACTGTATCGTATTGAATATTTAGTTTGTAAGAAATTTCTTTAAGCGAGGAGCCTTTTAACAGGAGGTTGTATATTTCATGCTCACGTTTTGTTAGGGGAGGAGGTTTTGAAGTGACAGCTATTTTTGGGGCTGCATTTTTTTTCATTATTTGAAAAAATATCAAAAAATTAGAGTATTTTCAATATATTAAAACCCTATACTATCAGGTTTTTTCCAGAAAAAAAATCGTTCTTGTCTAAATCCAGTATAATTGATAATATTAAACATATTTTGGAGGTAAATATGAAAAAAACAGGTTTAATATTGAGTTTGATATTAGTTGCGAGTTTGCTTTTAATATCTTGTCACGGCGGTGAAAGAACCGCTATGGAAATGGTGATTAACAATGGAACAGATATCCAGTCCTTAGACCCTAGCCAGGTTACAGGTGTTCCTGAACACCGCGTTTATATGGCTCTTTTTGAAGGGCTTGTTCGCTATGATCCGCAGACTGCTCTTGCAATACCCGGTGTAGCAGAAAGCTGGACATTTAACAGTGAAGGAGATGTAATCACTTTTACAATCCGTAATCGGATTACCTGGAGTGACGGCACTGCGATTACCGCACAGCAAATTGTAGATTCGTGGCTTCATCACCTTGATCCTGCAACCGGCTCTTATTATGCATACATGATGGGTATGGTTGTAAAAGGCGCTGATGCTTATAATAGCGGAACCGGCAGACGAGAAGATGTTGCAATCCGCGCAGTTGACCCAAGAACATTGGAAGTAACTCTTGTAGGTCCGGTAGGTTACGCGATTGATATTATGGCGCACTATGCGTTCAGCCCTCTTCCGATGCATGTTATTAATGCTCATGGAACCAACTGGACAAGAGTTGAAAATATCGTTGGTAACGGTCCGTTTGTTCTTTCAGAAAATATTCCCGGCAACAGAATTACTGTTGTTCCGAATGAAAAATACTGGGACAAAGCAAATGTACATTTAACAAAAATTACATTCCTTCCTATCGAAGATCAAAACACTTCTTACAATGCATTTTTGAACGGAGAAATTGACTGGGGCACTGATGTTCCTTTGGCAAGAATTAACGAAGTTAAACTTCACAGGGATTATCATGTAAACCCGGAAGCAGGAACTTATTATCTTCTTATTAATCAGGAAAATAATTCTCACAGAGCTTTAAGAGATCCAAGAGTGCGTAAAGCCCTTTCTATGGCAATTGACCGCGATGAACTTATCGACAATGTTATAAGAGGCGGACAGCTTCCTGCATTATCACTTGTTCCTCCGGGAATGGGTACTTATACTCCTGCAGCCGGAAACGGCTTTAATCTTGATGAAGCCAGAAGACTTCTTGCTGAAGCAGGATATGCAAACGGACAAGGGCTTCCTACATTTGATTATCTTTACAATACAAGCGACGCTCACAGAATTATCGGCGAGTACTTACAGCAGGCTTGGAGAAATAATCTTGGCGTGAACATAGAACTTCGCAACATGGAATGGGGAACCTATCTTGATGCAAGAAACGAAAGACAATTCCAGATTGCACGCGCAGGATGGGTTGCAGACTATATCGATCCGCAGAACCTTCTTGACCTTTTAATAACAGGTCTTGGAAACAATGACGGCAGCTATTCCAATGCTGAATACGATCAATTATTGAGTCAAGCCGGCATGATGCCTTATGGTCCTGAAAGAAATGCGATTATGCTTCAAGCCGAAGAAATCGGAATCACACAAGATCAGGCTGTTATTCCAATTTATTTTTATGTTTCACAGAACATGATCGATTTAAGTGTATGGCAGGGTTGGTATTCGAATATATTAAACATCCATCCATATGTTGGACTTAAAAAACGTTAGTTAAAGAAAAATAAGGAGATCTTGTGGGGCAATTTGTATTTAAAAGATTCTTAAGTATTATTCCGACAATGTTCATAATAATCACAATTGGATTTTTTATAATACGCCTTGCCCCCGGAGGTCCTTTTGCAAGAGAAAAAGCTGTTCCACAGGCAATCCTTGAAAACCTAATGGCTAAGTATCACATGGATGAACCTCTTATAAAACAGTACCTGCGTTTTATGGGCGGTGTTCTTCAAGGTGATTTAGGTCCGTCTTTTACAAATAAAGATTTTACAGTAAATGAATTAATCGCGTTCAGTCTTCCAAATTCGATAATACTTGGATTAGCTTCACTTGTTCTTTCTTTAATTTTTGGAATAACTGCCGGAATAATTTCTGCGTTAAAGCAAAATAAACTAGCCGACTACACTGTAATGTCGTTAGCGGTAACTGGTATTTCCATTCCGACATTCGTGATCGGTCCTGTTCTTATGCTTATTTTTGCAGTTAGTTTAAACTGGCTTCCAACTTCGGGTTGGATAGACGGGCGGCATGGTATTAAAACAATGATCATGCCTGTAATCACTTTGGCGCTTCCTCAGTTTGCGTACATAGCGCGTTTAATGCGGGCAAGTATGCTGGAAACTTTACGTTCAGATTTTGTGCGCACAGCACTTGCCAAAGGGCTTTCCATGCCGGTAATAATTTTCAAACATGTTTTAAAAGGCGCATGTCTTCCTGTTGTAAGTTATTTGGGACCTGCAATGGCTTTGGTAATTACAGGTTCTGTAGTTGTAGAAAAAATATTTGCAATACCGGGGCTTGGTATGCACTTTGTTCGCTCGGCAATAAATAGAGATTATACGATGATCATGGGAACAGTAATTGTTTATTCGTTAATATTGGTAATATTAAATTTTATCGTAGATATTATTTACGGGTTTTTAGACCCAAGAATATCATATAAATAGAGATTATTATGGCGTTAACCCAAAAAAAAGCAGAAGCCGCATTAAATGAGTTTGACAAGATCGTAAAACCGGTTTCGCTTTATGCAGATGCATGGAAACGTCTTAAAAAAAATAAAATGGCTTTTGCCGGATTAATAATCGTTTTATTTTATTTTGTTTTATCGCTTGCCGCTCCGCTTTTGCCTTTGTACCCTTATGAAAGACAGGAAATGAGACACATTTACCTGCCTCCTTCGTTTGACACCGCAGGTAATGTAATGATCCGTGTTCAGGAAAATTATTTGTCACGATTAATGACAGCGGAAGGAAGAACACAATACACCGAAAAAGAACAAAACGAACTTGACGCGATGAAGCTCGATGCGTTAACCGATCCTGTTCACAAGCGTATTTATCTTTTGGGAACAGACATACTCGGACGCGATATACTTTCACGCGCGATTTACGGCGGCCGCATTTCACTTGGGATTGGGTTAGTTGGAACCATTACAGCATTGTTAATTGGGATCGCGTGGGGCGCGATAGCAGGATATAACGGCGGGCGAGTCGACAATGTAATGATGCGCATTGTTGACATTATTTACGGGCTTCCTTACATGATGGTAGTAATTGTTTTTATGGCGCTTTTTGGAGGTCGCAGTATCTATTTATTGTTTATCGCTATTGCTTTGGTTTCATGGCTTACAATTTCCCGTGTTGTACGCGGACAAATTATCAGTTTAAAAAATTCCGAATTTATAGAAGCTGCAAAATCAATTGGCGCAGGCACACCTCGCATTATCGCAAAACATCTTTTACCTAATACACTTGGAATTATTATTATTTATTCTACGCTTTCGTTTCCGGGATTTATTATGTCGGAAAGTTTTCTTTCATTTTTGGGGTTAGGCGTTTCCGCTCCCATGTCGTCATGGGGTTCTTTGATAGACGAAGGTGTAAAAAGCATGGAACTCTACCCCTGGTTATTAATCGTGCCTGCTGCGATGATGACCGTATTTCTTTTTGCCATGAACTTTTTAGGTGACGGGTTAAGAGACGCATTTGATCCGCAGGGAAAAAACAGAACATAAAAGTTTTAAGGAAATTGTATTGGAAAAATTAGCGTTAACCGAAGAAAAAATACTCGAAGTTAAAAACCTTAGAACTCATTTTTTTACAGACGAAGGAGTCGTAAAAGCAGTAGACGATGTTTCGTTTTATTTATGCAAAGGCGAGGTACTTGGCATTGTAGGCGAGTCGGGCTCGGGAAAATCTGTTACAAATCTTTCTATTATAAATCTTATTCAATCGCCTCCTGGAAAAATAATTTCCGGCGAAGTTTTATATAACGGCGAAGACTTGCTTAAAATGGACAAAAAAAAGCTGCGTCAAATTCGAGGCGATAAAATTTCGATGGTCTTTCAAGACCCTATGACAAGTTTAAATCCGTTTTTAAAAATCTCCACACAGATGATCGAAACAATTCAACTGCATCAAAAACTTAACCGTAAAGATGCACGCAAACGCGCGATAGAAATGCTCACGCTGGCAGGAATCCCTGCAGCCGAAGAGAGAATCGACAATTATCCGCATCAGTTTTCCGGCGGTATGTGCCAGCGTGTTATGATAGCTATGGGTCTTTCGTGTAACCCTGAAATTTTAATAGCAGACGAACCTACAAGCGCGTTGGATGTTACCATTCAAGCGCAGATACTGGAACTTATGAAAGAGCTTACAGTAAAGTTTAACACAGCCGTAATAATTATCACTCACTCGCTTGGAGTTGTCGCAGGAATGTGCAACACGATAATCGTAATGTATGCAGGAAGAATCGTGGAAAGAGGTCTTACAGAAGATATTTTTGAAAATCCAATTCATCCGTACACAAAAGGTTTGATAGAATCAGTCCCGCGCCTTGACAAACAAAGTTCCGAGCGTCTTTTTTCCATACCCGGTCAGCCGCCAAATGTAATCGATCTTCCCGAATGCTGCCCGTTTTTCCCGCGCTGTAATAAAGCAATCGACATTTGCAAAAAAGCATATCCGCAGGAAAAAGAATATGACAAAGGGCATTTTGCTTCATGCTGGAGCGCATCATGAGTAAACTACTGGAAGTAAAAGATCTTTGTATGCACTTTCATACAGGTTATAAAGGAATTATAAAAAGACAAAAACAATTTATTTATGCAGTAGACGGTGTTTCCTTTTCGCTTGAAAAAGGAGAAACACTAGGACTTGTAGGAGAATCAGGCTGCGGAAAATCCACTGTCGTACGCGCGTTGGCACAACTGTATACACCGACATCCGGCGAAATTTATCTTAACGGAAAAGAACTTGGTAAATTAAACAAACAAGAATTAATGGAAGCAAGGAGAAACATGCAAATTGTTTTTCAAAATCCTTATGCCTCGCTTAATCCCAGAATGACAACAGGAGACATAATCGCAGAGCCGCTTAGAATATATAAAAACATGGGACTTTTGGAAATAACAAATCAGGAAATAAATGTTAGAGTAGAAAAATTAATGGACATGGTAGGTCTTTTAAAGTTTTACAAAAACCGCTACCCTCATGAGTTTTCCGGAGGTCAGCGCCAGCGCATCGGTATAGCACGCGCTCTTGCTTTAAACCCGCAGTTAATACTTGCAGACGAACCTGTCTCTGCTCTCGATGTTTCTATTCAGTCTCAGATCTTAAATCTTTTTAAAGATATTCAAAAAGAGATGGGACTTTCGTATTTATTTATCGCGCATGACCTGGCAGTTATCGAATATATATCAGACAGAATCGCAGTAATGTATTTGGGTAAAATCGTAGAGATAAGTAATTACAGCGATTTATACAAAAATCCATTGCATCCGTATACACAGGCTCTTTTATCGTCTGCGCCGATACCAGATCCAAAAATCGAGGCTCAAAGAAAACGGATAATTCTTACCGGAGATGTGCCGTCACCAAATGTAAAAAGACCGGGCTGCTATTTTTATGATCGATGTCCTTGCAAAATGGATATATGCAAAACAAAACAGCCGCCTTTAGTTGCTGCAGCAGGAAATGAAGAACACAAAGTCGCCTGTTTTGCTAAAAATCCTAAATAAGAAATTAACCACGGAGTACACGGAGTTTCACGGAGGAAGAGTTGCTTTCGGACAAAAAACTCCGTGTCCCTCCGTGTCCTCTGTGGTTTTTATTCTTAATTAAGAAAATTATATTTATACAATGCCGAACATTTTGCGGATTTCTTCTCTCGCCTGTTCGACGACAGGTTCGTAGTTAGCTTTGACAGCGCCCATGTGCTGATTGTAAAATGCTACAAACTCGGGGTCTTGCAATGGGTCGATGCGCACTTCCCTGCCAAGCCTTCGGGATAATTCCTCTTCTTTTTGACGAAGTTTTGGAGCATATTGCTGGCGTACCATTTGTTCGTATTGTGCCGATTCCTGTAAATACTGCGTGTAAATTTGGGTTAATTGTTTATACATTGCGGAAAATTCATTCGATTTTTTTGAATCTTTTGATTGGATTAGTATTTCTAACCCCTTACCCAGTTTTTCTATCTTTTTTTCATCATCTTCACCGGAAGGAAGAGCAATTTGTGTAATAAGTACATCAAAAATACCTTGAATTAGGCTTTCTTTATCTGTTACAGGCGTTTTTTTAAGCTCATCTATTAAATTTACATCCCCTTCAAGGAATGTGTTTGCAAGTTTTTTACCCCTCTGCTTCGCTTCAAATAAACCTATACTGGATTTATCGCTTTTTACGCTTTCTGTCTTTTCAAGAGCTATTTCCAGCGCTGTTTTTATCACTCCCATTGTGCTACTTTCCTCTTTATTATACAATATTAATGATCGATGATTAAAGCAAGAGGTTTTAAATAAAATATGAAAAATACGGATTTTAAGAACATAATTCAGCTTGATTCAGAATTAAATCAAATTCAGGATTTTGACCTGTTACTGGAAAGAATTCTATACGAATCAAGAAAGGTTGTTCACGCTGATGCCGGTTCAATTTATATTTCAGTTCCTACAGAGGCAAACGAAGAAGGTACTGAGAAACTATCTATAAAATATTCACAAAATGATACTATTCAGAAAAACCTCCCCGCCGGTCAAAAGATGATTTATTCGATTTTCTCTGTTCCAATAAATGAAAAATCCATATCAGGTTACTGCGCCTTGAATAAAACGCTTATCAATGTTCCCGATATGTATAATATACCTGCCGAAGCTCCTTATAAATTCTATTCAAATTACGACATGATAACAGGATATAAAACCGTATCCGGCTTAACCATTCCTCTTGTCGCTACAGATAATAAATTGATGGGTGTCATCCAGGTACTCAATTCCAAAGACAAAAAGGGAGTTATTGTTCCGTTTACATCTGATGACGAAATTATACTTACCCACTTTGCTACGAATGCTACTATGGTTTTACAGAAAGCATTTATGACAAGAAAGATGATTCTTAGAATGATAAGAATGTCTGAACTTCGTGACCCCAAAGAAACCGGCATGCATGTAAACCGTGTTGCAGGATACGCTGTAGATATATATGATCGCTGGGCATATCATAAAAATATTCCTGTCGGAGAAAGAGATACATTCCGTGACACTTTAAAAATGAGTTCAATGCTCCATGATGTAGGCAAGGTTGCCATTTCTGATGCTATTTTAAAAAAACCTTCACGTTTTACTCCCGAAGAATTTCTTGTTATGCAAAACCATACTGTTTACGGTGCTAGTCTTTTTCATGATTCAAGTTCTCCAATGGATACACTTGCCAAGGATATCGCTTTAACTCACCACGAAAATTGGGACGGCACTGGATACCCCGGCTGGATCGATCCAAACACAGGTATTGTTGAAAAAGCAGATGAAAACGGAAAACCCCTTGGAAAAAAAGGCGAAGAAATACCATTAAGCGGCAGAATTGTCGCAATCGCAGATGTCTACGACGCGCTTTGTTCTAAACGTGTATACAAGGAACCCTGGGGTGAAAGCGAAGTACTTGATGAAATGCATAAACTTTCCGGAACCAAATTTGATCCGGAATTGATTGAATGTTTTTTTGAAATACTTACAAATATCAAACAAACCCAAAGCAGTTATCCGGAAGAAGTCGCTTAAGCTGCTTTTTATTTTAACTTTGTTAATAATCTGTCAAAGCTGTCGGCAAAAGTTTTAAAATCCTTTTTACTGTAGTTGGCTATTCTTACAATCTCTATTCCGTTTTCTGCAAGCCCTACAGTAAAGTTGCGAAGTGAAAGCAATTCATTAATATTATTTGATGTAAAAACTCTTCCCCTGTCGTCAATAACATAAACATTTTTTTCAACAAGGCGTTTAGCCAGCGGAACATCTCTTGTTATTGCAATATCGTTATTTTCTGCAAGTTCTACAATACGATCATCTGCTGAATTTTCATGGCTTGAGCATATTTCCATTACAACGCCTTCTGTAACCGGAATCGGACGGTTAGCTGCAAATATAACTTTAATATCCATTTTTGCGGCTCTGCGTAAAACCAGCTCTCTTGCCGCTTTCGGACACGAATCTGCATCAACAAGTATTTTCATTTAATACTCACTAAAAATGGATTTACGCGGATTCACACGGATAAGTATTATCTATAGAAGCGGCGAAAAGTGAAAAATTACCGCTTAAAACCACAGGATCATTTTCTTTCGGAATAAAAAATGATTCTCCTTTATTAAATAAAACTCCTGCTGCTTTTAATTCACCTTCTGTAACAATACAAATCGCCGGAGAATTTACAGGTAATATTGTTTCACCATTTGTTTTTAAACTTGTTAATAAAAATTCTTTACAAGGTGTGGAATAATTAAAACTGATTTCATTAGTCTTTGGATTTATTATTTGCGGTATAAATGGTTCAAAAACAAGAATATTCATAAGTTCGCAGATATCGATATGTTTTGGCGTAAGTCCGCCTCTTAACACATTATCCGAACTTGTCATTAACTCCGCTCCAAAACCGCTTAAATATGCATGTAAAACTCCTGCAGGAATAAATATAGCCTGCCCGCTTTGTAATGTAATAATATTTAAATAAAGCGGTGAAAAAATTGCGATGTCGTGCGGATAAATTGATGCAAATCTTTTTATTAATTTCCATTGTTCACCGGAAATAAAATCCTTTGTATCATTTTCATCTGCATTATTAATAAATGAACAAATATTTTCTATTTGCGTTTTTGAAAAATTAAAAAGTAAGCGAAAGAAACCGCTGATATTTTTATTTTCAAGTTCATTAATCAATTTAGTAAAATGATTATCCAGTGAAACAAACAATTCCATTGATTTAATAATTTCATCGGGCTCTCTAAAACCTCCCATTAAAGTAATAGGAGTAATCGCACAAATTATTTCCGGTTTGTGATTTGAATCTTTGTAGTTTCGCTTCGGAGCATTAATATTAATTCCATCTTTTTCTTCTTTTTTAAAACCTTCTTCCGCCTGAGTTTTATTCGGATGAGCCTGAATGGAAAGCGGTTTTTCTACAGCAAGCAATTTAAAAAGAAACGGAAGCTCTCCTGAAATTTCTTTTAAATTAACTAATTTGTCATCGCTGTCTTTATATACTTGTGACGGCGCTTCATTGTGAGTCCCCATCCATAGTTCTGCATAAGGTTTATCTTCAGTATTTTGTACATTCAAAAAATCAGGAAGCATTTTTTTTGATCCCCAATCATAATGTTTAACCTGATTTTTTAATCTGTAAATTTTATTCATCAGGATAATCCTCCAGAGCTTTATCAAGAGCGGCTATAAGACGAAGGGTGCGGCTTTCGACTTCCAATGCTTCTTCTTTGGATTGTTTCAGTTTATTAATTTCATCACATAAAAGAAAACCGGTTAAAACTGCGACATTTATGGATTCTTTAATACCGGAAATATTTTGTGTATTTTCTACAGCCGCTTTGTATTGCTGCATCACTTTTTCAAGATATTTTTCATCCTCGTCAGCAGTTATGGTAAAAGATGTTCCTAAAATATCCAGACATAATTTATTGGCCATTAATACCTCTTAAAAAATGTCCAGCTCTCCATCCGCAGGAGAACTACCGCTTTCTTCCTGAATTTCAAAATATTCCTGTTCATTATCTTCAGAAGGTTTTTCTTTTTTTACAGATGGCTTTTTTACCGGCTTTTTATCTTTTAAGCTGTTTTCAAATGCTTCTTCAAATTGGCTAAGACGATCTAACGCGGCGATAATTCCATCTTCTATCCGCCCTTGATCTTCTTTAAAACTCATAACAAGCACTTCAAGCTCGTCAATTCTTTTTTGATTAATATCCAGCTTTGATTGCAAACCCGCTTTTTCACTACTCAAAGCGGCATTTTCCGCTGTTACCCGTTCAACATATTCGATCGCCTTTGCGACTTTAACTTCCAGTAATTGGACTTGTTCAAGGCTAATCATGTTTTACGCTCCTGCATTAATCAAAAAGTTAATTGGAAGCTAACGCCGCCTTGGCTTTTTCCACAATTGCTTTAAAAGCCGCATTATCTTCAGTCGCCAAAAACGCCAATGCTTTTCTGTTTATGACAATTCCGGCTTTTTCAAGACCGCATATTAACCGTGAATAGGAAATTTCCAATTCTCTGCACGCGGCATTAATTCTGATAATCCAAAGTTTTCTAAACTCGCCTTTTCTGTCTTTTCTGTCTCGATATGCATAAGCCAAAGATTTGGTAACAGCATCTTTTGCTGTTTTAAAGTTGGAACCTCTTCTTCCCCAATAACCCTTTGCCTGTTTTAAAATTTTCTTTCTGCGGTTTTTTCGTTTTGAACCGTCTATTGCTCTTGACATATTATTCCTCTTTTAATTAACCGTATGGTAGAAGTTGTTTTCTGATCACGGGTACATTATCATCAGATAAAATTCCTGCGTGACGTAATCCGCGTTTGCGTTTTGAAGACTTTTTAGTCAGAATATGACGCAAATTTTGTTTTTTATACTTTACCTTGCCTGTTCCGGTAAAGGAAAAACGCTTTGCCGCGCTTTTTTTTGTTTTCATCTTAGGCATATAACACCCCTTAAAAATATTTAACCAACTCTGCGATAAATCAGCCGGTTTACTTTTTGCCTTTTGGTCCTAAAACCATCGACATAAAACGGCCTTCCATTGCAGGCGGTTTATCCATAACATACTCTCCTTCTATACGGGAAAGCACGTCTTTCATTACATCATAACCTAGCTCGGTATGGGCTAATTCACGTCCGCGGAAACGAATCGTAACTTTTACCTTGTTACCGTCGATTAAAAACTCTTTTATATGTTTAGATTTAAAATCCAAATCATGATCATCGATCTTAGGCTGCATACGAATTTCTTTGAGTTTCAGGAGTTTTTGTTTTTTCTTGGAATCCCGAAGTCTCTTTTCGTTTTCAAATCTGAACTTACCGTAATCAAGAATCTTTACGACAGGAGGAACCGCTTGCGGCGCAACCTCTACAAGATCCAAACCTGCTTCTCTGGCAAATTCAAGCGCTTGTGAAACAGATAATATTTCCTGTTCACCGTCATCCCGGATTAGACGGACTTCCCTGGAACGAATCTGTTCATTTACACGTAAATCTTTCTCTGCCAACTGGCCTCCTTGTAACTGAATACTTAACGGTATTTTATCAAATTTTGATATTCTTTGTCTATATACCGGCGGTTTTATGAAATCATCGTTCCGATACCTTCATTGGTAAATAGCTCGATAAGTATGGCATGGGGAAGACGGCCGTCGATTATATGGGTTTTTTTAACCCCGCCGTCTAAAGCCATTACACAGCAGTCGGTTTTTGGAATCATACCTTTTGTAATAATTCCTTCCTTTTTTAAACCTTCAAGCTGTGATCTTTCGACCGATTTAATCAATGAATTTTCGTCTTGTATATCACGCAAAAGCCCCCGGACATCTGTCATTAATACCAGTTTTTCAGCTCCTAGCGCGGCAGCTATTTTTGCAGCAGCTATATCAGCGTTTATATTAAGAGGTTTCCCTTCATCACATCCCCCTATCCCGTAAGCTACAGATGAAATTACAGGAATAACGCCTGAGTTTAATAACGACTTTAAAATTGAAGAGTCAACTTGTTCAATAACACCTACAAGTCCTATGTCTTCTCCGTCATTATTAAATCTTTTTGCTTTTAACATTCCGCCGTCAATTCCGCAAAGACCTATTGCGTTACCGCCTTTTTTTTGTATAAGAGCAGTAATATCTTTATTTACTTTGCCGCATAAAACCATTTGTACAATGTCCATTGTTTCTTCATCTGTATACCTAAGTCCGTTTACAAAACGGCTTTCTTTACCGGTTTTTTTTAACATAGCTTCGATTTCAGGACCTCCGCCATGTACAAGCACCACTTTTATCCCGACACATGCCATAAGAATTACATCTTCAATTACCGCTGTTTTAAGATCATTATTAAGCATTGCATTTCCGCCGTATTTTACAACGATTGTTTTGTCGTGAAAATTCTGAATATACGGCAAAGCCTGAACAAGTATTTCAGCCCTGTGTTTATTATTTTCAATCATGACCTGTAATCTCCGTTTATTTTAACATAATCATAAGTAAGATCGCATCCCCAAACTGAAACTTGCGAAATACCTTCTTTCATATTTACAAGTATTTCGATTTCATCACAAGAAGAAAGTATTTCCTTTGCTTTTTCTTCGCTGAAAGAAACACTTTTTCCGTTTTGGCACACCGTAATTTCCCCTATTTCGCTTTTATAACTTACATCTACATTTTCAGGCGAAAATACCGCCCCAGAATAACCCATAGCGCATAACACCCTGCCCCAATTCGCATCTGCTCCGAAACAGGCAGCTTTAACAAGGCTTGATGAAGCTATTGATTTTGCCAGAATTACGGCATTCTCTTCGTTTTTAGCGCCGTTTACTGTTACGGTAACAAGTTTTGTTGCTCCTTCTCCGTCACGCGCCATCATTTTAGCAAGAGAAATACAAACAAATTCAAGTGCGTTATAAAAAATCTTTAAATTATTATTTTCTTCTAATCCGCGTAAATCTGCGTAAATCCGCGGATCATGTTTTTCAAACCCGGTAATCGGCGTATTTCCTGCTTCGCCGTTTGCCATTATAATAATTGTATCGTTAGTTGATGTATCTCCATCTACTGTCAAACGGTTAAACGATCTTGTAACAGCATTTTGCAGGCAGACATTCAGTACAGAAGAGTTAACCGCAGCATCTGTTGTGATAAATGTAAGCATAGTTGCGTGAGACGCTGCCATGTTCGGATGAATCATTCCCGAACCTTTTGTCATCGCTCCTAAACGCACCGTTTTTCCGTTGATTTCTATTTCCACGGTTATTTCTTTTTTGCGGGTGTCGGTTGTCATAATTGCTTCAAGAGCGTTTAGGTGTCCCTGTTCATCCGCAGTTAAACTGTTTTTTAAAGCGCCAATATTTTTTTCTATAACATCAATTGGAAGAGGCACACCGATAACACCCGTAGAAGCTACGGCAACTTTGGATGGATCAATTTGTAATTCATCAGCAATCGATTGCACCATGCGTTTTGCGGCATCCATTCCCTGTTCGCCAGTGCAAGCATTAGCGTTGCCTGAATTTGCGATAATCGCATGTAATTTCCCGTTTTCAATATTTTTTTGCGTTAGCTGCACACTTGCTGCTTTTACAATATTTTTTGTAAACATTGCTGCAGTATCGCAGATATTTTCCGAGTAGATTAGAGCCAAGTCTTTTTTTTGAGAGCTCATCTTTATTCCGCACCTTATGCCGCCTGCGGAAAATCCCTTTGGCGCACACACCCCGCCTTTTATTATTTTCATGCGGAACTCCAGGAATTATTTAACCACAAACCACACGAAAACCACGAAATCGTAATTCGATATCTATCTTCTTTCCGTGATGGTTCGTGATGGTTCGTGGTAAAATTCTTAATTATAAATTCCATGTAAAAAGTCCTTTAAAAAATCATTGGGATGGCTTTTAATCCGTCTGTTTCATCGAAGCCAAATAAAATATTCATGTTCTGTACTGCCTGACCCGCTGCTCCCTTTACCATATTGTCGATGGCAGTCGCTACTATTAATGTAGAGCCGTTAATATCGATATGAACGGAAATATCACAATAATTTGACTGGCGCACACGGTTAGTCGCGGCAGTTACACCGTCAGGTAATACCCGCACAAACGGTTCGTCTTTATAAAAATCGCTGTAAAGCTGCCTAATTTCTAAAGTTTTTTCTTTTATTTCTTTTGAAGGCTGCAAATTATTATTAACAGGTGTTATACGCCATTTTTCAGATAACGAAATATAAATTGTGCTTAAAATTCCCCTGTTCATGGGTACTAGGTGCGGTGTAAAAATTACCTTGGGCGGCTTTGCACCGGCAGGTGTCATAAATGCCATGTGTCTTGCAATCTCGGGCGAATGTCTGTGTGATGCAATTTTATACGGAGCTGTAGAATCTGCGCACTCGCTGTAATGAAACGATCTTGCTGGCTCTCTTCCGCCGCCTGAAGTACCGGAAGCAGAGTTTACGATTACCGGCGTATCACTATCGCAGACAAGTCCTTTAGATAAAGCTGCATACACCCCAAGCAGCGCACCTGTCGGGTAGCAGCCCGGGTTTCCGATTATTACGGCTCCTTTAGAGGTTAGCTCTTTTATCTTTTGCCTGTTTAATTCAGGAAGACCATAAATTGAATCCTTGTGCAAATTTGGAAAATCATATTTTTTGCCGTACCAGTCATTAAAAATAACTTCATCATCGCCAAAGCGAAAATCGGCGGAAAGATCGATATAATGTATCTTGCGACCGATACAGGCTTCGGCGTATTTTTCTCCTACTCCGTGCGGTAAAGCTGAAAAAACCACATCCGAAGAAGCGATTACATCCTCGGCTTTTTGAAGCACAGAGCTTATCCTACCCAGAAAATTGGGATAAATATCTTCTATTTTTTCGCCTTCAAAGCTGACAGAAGACAGATTAAAACCTGTTATTTTAGGATGTCCGTTAAGAAGCCTTAATAGTTCGGCTCCGGCATAACCTGTAGCGCCTATAATACCTGCAATCATAGTATTATTTTACTTTTTTAACCGTATATGTCAATTATATATACTTCCTGTTACTCTTTACATTAATTGATTGTTTAGTTATATTATGACAATGAATAAATTATTACTTTTACCGGTTTTGTTGTTATTGTTTATTTCATGCAAAACAACAGTGGTTATAAATGATGATACGTCTTCTGCCGAATTAATCCAGCGTGCGCAGGAAGCATTGGACAGAAATAACTATAAAGCTGCCATTCAATATTATCAGGCTCTTCATGATCGCCACAGAAACAGTATTGATCTTGTAATTACTGCCGAATACCATATCGCACATATTCATTATAAACAAAGAAATTATACCCTGGCACGGGAAGGGTTTAACGACGTGCTTGCCTACTATAACACCCCTGACGAAGTTTTGCTTCCTCAGCACTTTAAAATACTGTCGCAGATTGTCCTTGAAAGCATTGATGAAAAAGAAAGCCGCAGCCGCCGTAAGGATAAAAGGTAATTTTACTTATACTCAGGCAGCCAAATTTTATGAGATTCCAATAACTCATCTACCATCGATCTGATGTCGTCCAAAGAAAGTTCCGCTGCGGTGTGCGGGTCTAACATTGCCGCATGGTAAACATGTTCTTTCTTTTTGCTATATGCTGCTTCCATCGTTATTAAGTGTACATTGATATGTGTCATATTCATCGCGGCAAGGTGAACGGGAAGTTTACCTACATAACACGCTCTAATGCCGGTATTATCAACAAGACAAGGAATTTCTACGCAGGCTTCTTTGGGCAGGTTTTCTATGCAGTTACCTGTGTTTAATACATTTCCGCCTATTTTATAAGGATTTCCTGTAACAATCGATTCCATTATGTAAGAAGCATATTCATGCGATCTATTGTGTTCCAGAGAATCAACCTTGGCAAGATTTTCATACTCGGCTTTCCAGCCTTCGATTTGTTCAATACAGCGGCGCGGATACTCGTCTAACGGAATATTAAAATCGCCGATTAAATTAGGATATTTTGATTTGATGTAAAACGGGCTGTATTCGGCATTGTGTTCGCTTGATTCTGTGCAGTAGTATCCGAGTTTATCAATATAGTCATAACGAACCATGTCCCAGTGTTTTCCGTCTGCGTTTTTTTCTTTTGCTCTTTTTTTGATTTCGGGATACAGATCTTCGTTATTTTTACCGCGGATATCTAAGAGCCATCCCATGTGATTGATGCCTGCAATTAATTCCTTACAGCCTTCAAGTTTGTCACCCATTCCAAGCGATTCAAGCAAGTGCTGCGAGCAAACCTGAACACTGTGGCAAAGACCGACAGTTTTTACATCGGTATATGTTTGTATATATCCTGTTAACATGGACATTGGTTTTGTATAATTTAATAACCATGCATCGGGGCAGACCTTTTCCATTTTTTTTGCAAACATTTCCATTACAGGAATTGTCCGCAGTGCGCGCATAATTCCGCCGATTCCCAATGTATCACCGATGGTTTGGCGTAATCCGTATTTTTTTGGAATTTCAAAATCTGCAATTGTTGCAGGGTCGTATCCGCCTACCTGAATTGCATTTACGGCAAATGACGCGCCTTTTAAAGCGCTTTCAAGATTTTCAAGACCTGCGTAACAGGTAATTTTTGAAAAACCGCCTTTACTTTTATTTATTGCACTTAAGATTTTTTCGCTTTCTTTAAGACGCTGTGCATCGATATCATATAAAGCCAATTCGCAGTCTCTTAACGCATGGCTTGACATACAATCACCAAGTACGTTACGTGCAAATACCGTGCTTCCTGCTCCCAAAAATGTAATTTTCAGCATAATTTACTCCTGATTAATTTTAATTATTGTAACGGCGCAAAATAACCTGTATTGTCTCTTCCCGATCTTTCCATAAGGTAAACTTCAACTTCCAAAGGAAGCCAGGCTCTTCCGAAATCCGTTTGGAGCCGTGAATTAAATGTAAAACTGTAAAGCCCTGAAGGTGTTTGACCTACGCTTTTAATTAATTCTCCGATACCTCTTGGGCGGTAAAGACGCATTGCTTTTCCGCCTGTTTCTCTGCAAAGGTATTCAACACCAGCTGAAATATAATCATCACCTATAATAATGGCATTAAACACAATACCGTTATTCGCAAGATACGCCGCCATTTCCGAAAGACTGTACTGCTCAAACGCCAATTCGCCTAAACTTCCGGAACCTATATATACAACAGATCTTTTCGCAGCTGCTGTTAAAAGGTCTGTTGCGGCAAGACGAAGTCCAAGGTCGAACCTCCATCGCTGGCTGTAAGAATCAGCAGATCCTCTTACTGCATTTTCAAGCGAGTTAACATGCTGCTCTCTTCTAGGCTGAGTGCTTGCGGATACTACAGAAACAACTTTTGAATTACCCATTTCCTGCAAAGCCCGGTTTATATCGCGTGAAGCGGACGTAAGATCATCGCGCATTCTGCTTGTAACATCCGATCTTTCAACAAGGAGGGATATATCAGCTCCCTGATAACGGAAACCGGGCATAAATATTGTCTGGTTATTAACAGGAACTCCGTTTTCAGTTATTAAGAAATTATTATTATCAAGACCCAAAATAGGGCGGCGCAGCCTGTCTTCGACTGTTAATTCAACAGCTACATTCGGAAAATTTTGAGAATTTACATTGCGTATCTGCACAAAGAAACCGGAAGCGATATCATCAAAACGGGTCAATATGGAAACTTCTCCGGCGTTAAAATTAGCGGCTACAATGTTTCCGTTTCTATCCATGTCAGCGCCTGTTATACGCACACGCTCTGTTCCGCCAAGACCCAGCTCCCGCACAATCGCCGTATTTGGATCTATTTGCAAGAGCCTATTACCGTCTACAACAAGTAAGGTTCCGTCCGATATAAACTTAAGGCTTTCAGGACCAATTAAACCATCTACAGCAAGCCGTCCCAAATAATTTCCGTTGGGATCAAACATGTAAATTGCTTTTGCAACACTGTCAGCGGCATAAATTATTCCATTACCAGCGGCAATTCCTGTCGGCGATAACATTCCGGGAAACACAGAACTTCTTAATCCAAATGAAATAATAAACATACCATCAGGATCATACTTTGTTATTCGTCTGTTACCGTAATCAACAACATAAAGATAACCGTCTTCATCGATTGTAAGATGCTGCGGTCCTACCATTTGACCGTTACCCAATCCTCTTGAACCGATATAAGAAAGCCAATCGCCGCTATTGCTTAAAACGCTTATTCTGCTGCCCCGGAACTCCGACAGATACATACGTCCGTCAAGTCCTCGTACTAAATCGTACGGACGATCAAAACCGTTAAGCGGACCTCTTTTGCGATCTCTTATAATTCCGTTTACATCTACTCTTAATATTTCATTACTGCCATACGCTACAATCCATACAGAACCGTCGTTATTTGCCAAAACAGATGTAGGCTGACGGTATAAAACAAGATTTTCATATCTTCCGGGATAACGCCCCGCTCCTACATAACGCACTCCGTCATCAATTATTGGTCTTAAAAAACGCCTGTTAGAAACTGTTTCGATTCTGGCATTTAATAACATCCCAGTACCGGAACTTCTTCCGTAAATATCCAAAGCAGAACGCCACTGTCTTAATGCAGTTTCTTCAAAACCTGAACGGTAATACGATTTACCCAGCCAGTCCAATATAAGCGGCTGCCCCGGACGGAAAGACAAAGCGCGTTCAAAAGAAAGGATCGCTTCGTTATACGAAAACCTGTTAAATGCCTGTACACCAAGACGGAATTCATCTGCAGCGAAAAGCGCATCAGCTCCTGTCCCGCCCGTAACAGGCTCCTGCGAATGTAGATTAGCAGTAAAAAAAAGAAAAAGAAGAAAAACCACAGAGGACACGGAGAGACACGGAGTTCTTGGGACGAAAATAATATTTCCTCCGTGAAACTCAGTGTACTCCGTGGTTAAATTCTTTCTTTTCACTTCGCATCTCCTGAGACGATTTTAAAATGTTTTTTGATTGTCTCTTCGTTAGGTGCAAGGTCGAGCGCTCTTCGCAGCCAAGTGCGCGCTTCAAGGGTTTCACCGCTTTTGTAATAAGCCCAGCCAAGTGAATCCAGATATGCAGGGCTTTGAGGTTTTGTATCTACTGCCCTTCTGCAAAGACGTAAAGCCCGCATAACATCCAGCCCTGTATCTGCAAGTATATAACCCATGCTGTTTAGTGCTGTGGCGTTATCAGAATCAATTTCCAGGGTTTTTTCGTAAAGTTCGATAGCGTTTTTATATTGCTTTTGCAGCCATGCGGCATAAGCCAGGGTATTATAAAGCAAAGGAGATTCAAATCCGTTTGATTGAAGCCTTTTTAATTCATATTCTGCCATTCTGACACGTTTTGTTATAACATAAATATAAGCAAGTGTCATACGGCACTGGAAAACACGTAAAATATCATGCCCGGATGTAACTACCTGTTCAAGATAGGTAAGAGCCTCTTCATAATATTCCAGTTTCGTATAACATAACCCAAGATAATAGGCTAGTTCCATTTTTTCATCATAATTAAAATCAGAGGTATCTGTAGATAAAAATTCTTTCAGCGCTTTTTTCCAGTTTTTTATACGAAAGAGCTGTACGGCTTCCTGAAACTTGCTGTCCGGTTTTAGTTCCATTTTTTCACCTTGCTGCCGCAGAGTATCAGAATCGCCAAAGCCATTTTGTTGTGCTGTCATCCCTTAGCTTTCCCTCCCCTTGCTAATTGTTCACAACTTTATTAACTAATCTTTACAAACCACAGGCTGAGACATGATTACACTAAATGCAGCATTACCTTTTATTACCTCAGCCCAATCAGAACCGTCTTCCGGGATATTTTCGACCTTACCCGGTTTAGCAAAACAGAACTTACCCCCCTCAGGAGATATATATGTAACTATACGATCATTATAATAACGCATAGATGGAAAAGTAGAAACAAGTTCGCCGGGTTTTTTTTCACTGTTTGGAAAATTGACATTTACAAAAGCGCCTGCTTTCCAGTAACCCATCATCAAAACCAGTTTTTCGATGATATATGAAATAACCGATTCCCATTGCCAGCTTGAATCGCCGCTTTCAACCAAAGACAGCGCCACAGAAGGAATATTAAAAAAACTCCCCTGCCGGGCTGCCGCAGCAGTTCCTGAATAGACAATATCAGTACCCAGATTTGCTCCTGCATTAATACCCGATAAAATTAAATCCGGAGCTCTTTCCATGTTTAAAGCAGATCCTTCTGTTGCAATACAGATTTCAGGGATACCGCCCAAAAGAGCGTTTATTATGCAATCTACCGGTGTTCCCGAACAAGACCAGGTATCTTCTTCGATTTCTGCCAATTTAAGGGGTTTATTTAAAAATAAAATTGAATGAGAACAACCTGAACGGTTTGTATCCGGAGCTATGGTAAAAACCCTATGCCCTGCCATACGAAGAGCTTTAGCAAGCAGTCTGATGCCGGGAGATGTAAAACCATCATCATTTGTAAGCAATATTCTAAGCATAAACCCTCTTTTTTGAAGGAATCACCCTTGCTTTTGCCGCCAGTTTAAATTCATATATAACAGGTCTAAAACCAAAAATCCTCTCGTAATCTTCAAGGCGTTTTTTATATTCTTCAACAAGTTCACGGCGGATTATCGTATATGTACAGCCGCCAAATCCAAGACCTGTCATCCTGGAACCTGCAGCTCCTTCAATTTCCTGAGCTCGTTTTACAAGCCAGTCAACTTCAGGGCAGCTTATTTCATAAAGGTCCCGCAGACTTTCATGAGAGTGATAAATTATTTTGGCAAGTGAAGCAAGGTCGCTTCGTTCAAGTGCATCCGCAGCATCATTTACCCTGTGAATTTCATCGACAACATGAATACTGCGCCGTCTGATTTGTTCCGGGAAATTTCCCAAAACTTCAAGTAAATCGGAAGAAGCAAAATCTTTAAAACTCGCTCCTTTTCTTTTTTTAGAAAGCAGTTCAAGACCTTTTAAAATGTCCGACCTTCTTGAGTTTATTTCACCTTCTATACCAAAACGAGGAACCCTGGAATCTATAATTAAAAATCTAAAACGTGCAAAAGGCGATTGAATAAGCCTTACATCACCTCTGGTTGAGTCATTAGAACCAGCCGAATCAAGGGTATCGATAACCAGAAATTGATCCTTTCTGGCGCAAAGAGCTGCAATATAATCGGCAAGAGGCGTTGATTTTCCAAAAATATCATTATGCGCCTCTTTTAATTTATATGCCAAATCCATGTCATTTATATGTATTTTTAATAAACTTCTAAGAGCAGTCGCCGCCGCAACTTCTATAGCTGTTGAAGATGCAAGCCCAATCTGCTGAGGAATATCGCCGCAAAATGAAAAATTAAGCCCTTTCATCGGGTAACCTAACCCTGTAAAAAGGAAAATAGCGGGTTTCAGATAGTTAGCCCATCTGTCTTCACGTTTATATTTTAAATTGACAAGCGTATTTCGTTTACGTTCGTTTAAATCAGCTGCATAAAACCGGAATGAATTGTCTTTGCGCATGCTTACTGCTACATGAATATAACGATCTATAGCGGCAGAAAGAAAAAAGCCTGATTCAGGGTCAGATTTTGCTTGTTTTGATTTTTGACAAGGAGTAAGTTCACCCAAAAAGTGTATTCTGCCCGGGGCTTCGCCGATAGCAATATTATATTTTAATCGATCATCATCATTGGAAGAATCAGAGAAAGTTTCAAGTTCATATTCATTTCGGTGTATTTGACCGATGTCCAACATTAAAACCCTCCCTTTCTGATAAAAATAATAATAAAACGCTATTTACTGCGATTTAACATATTAACAGGGATTTTTAGTTATTTCAATGGTTTATATTAATAAATAATGTCGATATTTAATACACGTCAGGGGTATTTTTTCTTAAATCCGCTTACTCTTGATGAAGCAGCCAGGTCAAGCGGTGAAGATTCACCCCTTTTAAGGTAATGATAACCAATTCCTGCAATCATTGCGGCATTATCACCGCAAAGTTCAAGGGGAGGAAAGATGCAGCGAAGGTTTGATTGTGCGGCAAGACGTGATCGAAGGTAACTGTTTGCCGCTACTCCCCCCCCTGCAACAATTGTTGTAATGCCGGTATCTTCAACAGCATTTAAAAGAGCGCGTAAAAGAATTTCCACGGCAGTTTTTTGAAAAGAAGCTGCTATATCTTCGTTTGTAAAATCTTGTACCTTTTTAAAAGTATCAAGCTGGTTTATAACGGCATTTTTAATACCGGAATACGAAACATCATAACGATGGTTACCTTTATGTAAAGACGGCATTGGAAAGCGAAAGGCTTCGCTATTACCATTACGCGCCATTTTATCGATAACGGCTCCGCCGGGATATCCGAAATTATAATATTTGGCAATTTTATCAAATGCTTCGCCTGCAGCATCATCGATTGTGGTTCCTAAAACTTTTATATCATCAAAATTATCAGCGCGGCAGATAATTGTATGTCCTCCGGAAACCAAAAGCCCTAAAAAAGGATATTCTGGTATTTCGCTATTATTTTCTGTTATTAAACGCGGCGCATACAGATGAGCTAACATATGATCAACTGCAATATACGGAATGTTTTGTGACCAAACAAATGCTTTTGCAAATGAAAGACCTACCAAAAGGGAGCCGAATAAACCGGGCTGGCTTGTAACAGCAACTGCATCGATATCACTTACATTTAACAATGCTTTATCCAATGCTTCTTTTGTTACTGCGTATATCCATTCAACATGTTTACGGCTTGCAAGTTCGGGAACTACTCCGTTCCACTTTGCATGATACGGTATTTGAGTGGCAATTACATTTGAAAGTATTATCTCGCCGTCTTTGACAACTGCGGCGGCACATTCATCACAGGAAGTTTCTATACCAAGAACTGTCATTGTTTGAGTATATCAGAAACTGTAAGCATGGTATAACCTTGTTCTTTGTAAAGCGCAAATTGTTCTGTAAGCAGCGGAGCCAAATCCGGTGACCATGTGTGACCTATGAATATGGCGCTTCCGTTTCTTTGCGCTCTTGTAAGACCGTTTGATATATAACGAAGCATTGCGTCTTTATTTTGTTCATTGTCTATAAAAATATTTCTTTCTGCAATTTTAATTCCCATTTCTCTTGCTACAGAAGCGGCGGCGGAATCTGCAGTTGTTCTTGAATCCAGAAAATAAATTCTATTATCCGCGCAAAATGATAATATAATCTTCATTATTTCTGCATCCATTGTAATTTTAGATCCTTGATGATTATTAATTCCTGCTACAGGTCCAATTTCTGCAATATTCCGCGCTAATATCGATCTTATTTCATCTTCGCTCATCCCCGAATAAATTGCTCCGGGACCCGGATCTTGCGCACCGATTGCTTCCATCGGCTGATGCAAAATTACTTCCTTGCCTGCCGCTCTTATACGCCTTGCAGCTTCCTCAGAATACGGCAGACCCGGTAAAACTGCTATTGTTAAAGGACCGGGCACACGTAAAAACGGCTCCAGCTCTCTTAGATTGTTCCCTGCATCATCAATAACAAAAACAAGATAACCCTTATGTTCGGCAGGTCTTTGCACTACAGCGCTTGTTGTGTTATTGGCGCGATTAGGTGCGGGAGTCGGTGTGGGCGTAGGTGTGGGTGTCGGCGTGAGCGTAGGTGTAGGCGTAGGTGTTGGTGTGGGTGTCGGCGTCACAATAGTAATAATCTCAGTAGGTGTGGGAGTTGGTGTAGGAGTTGGAACTGGTGTGGTCACAATGGTGTCAATCACAGTGTCAGTCACCTCAGGAGGTGTTGATTCGGCTACAACGGTGGTGTCAGTCACCATTAATGAAATGATAATAGCTGAAACACCGGCAGCGATTAGTACTATTAGACCTACCAGTAAAAATGCCCGTATAGCGTCAGAAAAAACGCCTTTTTTGCGTTTTCCCGGTTTTTTAACTGTTGTTTTCTTCTTTTTGACAGTCTTTTTCATGCCTATTATACAGTATCGGCACTTTTGTATTAGATCACCCAATTGCTATAAATAAACCACCGTTTAAATGAAGCAAAAATAATGAAAAGAAAAGTGAAAAAATTAAGTAAAAATATCCTTTTTTAAACTTGCATATATTGAAGGAAGTAAGATAAAATAATGTAATACAGGTTTATCCTAAAAAACACTGACTGCTGCATTTAAACGGTGGTATAAATGTAGCAGTTTTTAAGGATTTTCCAAACAAAACAAAGTAAGGGAGACACAAATGTTAAAGAAAGGTTTATTGGTATTAATTCTTGCAGCTCTTGTTGCAGGAGGAGCATTTGCGTTTGATATGAGCGCAGGCGGCGGAGCGGTTTTAGGTTATAACTTTGGCGGTGGTTTAGAAGAAAAAGGTATTCTTCCTGAAAGAACAGAATTTCCATCGTTTAGTATTGGAGCTTTTGGATTTATTGATCTTACTTATATAGAAGCATCAGTTGGTTTTCTTTATAATCCCGGCGATATGAAAGTTACAATTCCAGGGTTTGGCTCAGCCTCAGTTGATTTTAATACAACAAGTTTATTTTTTAGTTTACTTGGAAAATATCCTATTGATTTAGGTTTTTTAACTGTATTCCCTGCTGCGGGAATTGAATATCAATTGGTTCTTTCTGCAAAAATGGCAGGAATTAATGCAAATGATGCAGGTGATCTAAGTGCATTATGGTTTAGACTTGGCGGTGGTTTAGATTTTTCATTAGGCGGAGGCATGTACATAAGAGGTACTGCTCTTTATGGACTCAGGCTTAATAATAAGTTTGAAAAAGATATAGCACAACTTTTTGATGAAAATAGAAAAATGGGTCACGGTATTCAAATCAGAGCGGCGATCGGCTTTAATTTTTAATTATTAACAAAGCAGTTTTTACATGCGCTAAAGCAATTTAGCGCTTTTTTTATGCAAATTCATCAAAAAAACGGGAAAAAAACGCTTAAAATCATTAAAAACAGCATTTTGACTTGTATATTAGGCTTAAATTTCAGATAATTACAAAATAACAATTAAATATTTTAAAGGAGTCTCTATAATGAAAAAGAAAGTTGTTCTAGCCTATTCAGGCGGCTTGGATACTACTGTGTGTATCCCCTGGTTAATAGAAAATCAGGATTGCGAAGTAATCGCCGTATGTGTTGACATCGGACAAACCGCTGACTGGAAAGATATTACAAAACGCGCCGCGAAAGCAGGTGCTAGTATTTGTCATATAGCCGACATGAAAAAAGAATATGTAGAAGAATATATCTGGCAGACTTTAAAAGCAGGAGCCGTTTACGAAGATAAATATCTTTTAGGAGCTAGCACCGCAAGAGCGCTTATAACAAAAGTATTGGTCGAATTTGCGCGTAAAGAAAAAGCAACAGCTATCGCTCACGGAGCGACAGGTAAAGGAAATGATCAGGTAAGATTAGACCTTGGTATCATGGCTTTGGCTCCGGATTTGGAAATTATCGCTCCCTGGCGTATCTGGAAATTAAAAACAAGACAGGATCAGGTAAGATACCTTTCCAGAAGAAATCTTCCTCTTCCGCAAAAAAAGAAAAACTCCTACAGCATAGACGACAGTTTATGGCATGTTTCACATGAAGGATTAGACCTTGAAGATCCTGCAAATGAACCTTCATACAGAAAATTGCTTTCCATGACGGTAACTCCTGAAAAAGCGCCTAATTCGCCCGTATATGTAGAAATCGAATTTGAAAACGGCATACCGGTTGGACTTAACGGCAAAAAAATGGAAGGGCTTGCATTAATCAACTCTTTAAATAAAATCGGCGGAGCTAACGGCATCGGCATTACAGATTTAATCGAAAACCGTGTTATCGGAATTAAATGCCGCGGTGTATACGAAGCTCCGGGAGCTGCAATTCTTTATTATGCACACAAACAACTTGAACACCTTTGTCTTGACAGGCAGACTTTTGTTTTTAAACAGCAAACTTCCATTAAAATGGGTGAAATGATTTACAATGGTCATTGGCACTCCCCATTAAGGCAAGCTCTGTCTTCATTTGTTGACGTAACACAGCAGGTTGTAAACGGCAAGGTAAAATTAAAACTTTACAAAGGTTCTATCAGCGCAGCAGGTATTACTTCTCCCAATTCACTTTACAATTCAAACCTTGCAAGTTTTACAACAGGAGAACATTACAGTCTTGCAGACGCAAAAGGTTTTGTAAAACTTTACGCTCTTCCTGTACTGGTAAGATCGCTTTCACATAATGGTAAGAAAAATAGTGTAAAATCTTCTGCTTCAGCGTCAGCTGCAAAGCCGAAATCAGCTTCAGGTAAGAAAAAAACTTCTAAGAAGTAATACCAGGCTTGTCCAGCACCTAAGTTTTAGGTGCTGGATTGTGGTTAATTATTGTATTTATGAACTTCTTGTAATTTTCATCGCATTTTTCACCCTTTTGTACAATTTATGTTAAAATTCTATTAATTATTTAGATATAACAATATTATTTTCCTATTATCGATTGACAAATACTTATTATTTGTTAGAATTCTATTAGAAGCATAGTTTTCCGGAGGAACCTCATGAGTTTAAGAATCAGACTCACTCTTATTATCATTGCAATGATAACGGTAGTTATTTTAACTTTATCAATTATTACAATCACCCAATCGACAAATTTGCAAGTTGAAACAGTTCATCTATTTGCTGAAGCTCTTGCTTCTGAAAATTCAATTGAAATAGGCAGACGTATTGAAGTATTTACCTCCTATGCATCTATCCTTTCTGAAATATTCGGTGAATATGAATCCACTGAAGAAAGCCTTCGCAGATCAACCTATGCCGGCTTTTTGGAAAGTATTATAAGCGCAAACCCTCGTATTATGGGTATTTGGACAGCATGGCTTCCGGGTACTATCGATTCGGGCACTGATAATTTTCAGCATTATTATTCACGCAGAAGAACCGGTAATGTAGATTATTTTTCTGAAGGTTATGACGGATGGCAGGGATTCTTGACAAATGTAACTACACACGGCAAACCAGTAATTGAATCCCCCGTATGGAGAGATACATTTGGGCTTGGAACAGTTCCGATTGTAAGTATTATGTACCCTATCAGAAACAATGCTGACAGAGTTGTCGGTGTTGTTTCCATTAACTATGTTACTGCAATGCAGGGAATAGTAGATGAAATAGTAGAACAAGTTTACAACGGTAATGGGATTGCCGGCGTTTATACCAACGATGGAACGATTGTCGCACATTATGATAATGCAAGGGTTGGAGATAATATAAATACAAATCAAACTGAACGTACTCTTTTGGGAGATCAGCATGCCAATGTTATACAATCAATCAGAAACGGCGGTATAAGCGACGGTACTAACGACGGACTACCGCTAATAATAACCCGTTATTCTCAAATGCTTGAAACAGATGTTTATTTAATATACTTCCCTATTAATATATCAGGTATAGATACTCCATGGTCACTTGTAATAGGTATTCCGGAAAACATTATGTTAAGACCAATACATAACTTAACATTATTAATAATTGGAATTGCGGCAGCAATACTTATTGCTTCGGCTATTATTACCTATATAATCGCAAGAGGAATTGTAAAACCTATTGTAAGTGTCGCGCTTACGCTTAAGGATATTTCTGAAGGAGAAGGCGATTTAACAAAGAGGATTAAAACATCTTCAAAAGACGAAATAGGAAATCTTTCCCACTACTTTAACGAAACGCTTGAAAAAATCAGAAAACTTGTTTTAATAATCAAAAAAGAAGCGAATATCCTTATAGACATCGGAAGCGATCTTGCAAGTAACATGAATGAAACCGCAGCGGCAGTAAACGAAATTACAGCTAACATTCAAAGCATCAAAGGCAGGGTTATTAACCAAAGCGCAAGTGTTACAGAAACAAACGCCACAATGGAGCAGGTAACTGTAAATATAAATAAATTAAACGGTCATGTTGAAGATCAAAGCACTCATATTTCCCAAATGTCCGCTGCAGTTGAAGAAATGGTTGCAAATATTAATTCTGTTAACGACACACTAACGAAAAACTCATCCAATGTAAAAGGATTAAAAGATGCTTCCGAAGTCGGCAGAAACGGTCTTTCTGAAGTATCTTCCGATATTCAGGAAATCTCACGCGAATCTGAAGGTCTTTTGGAAATTAACTCCGTTATGGAAAACATCGCAAGCCAGACAAACCTGCTTTCCATGAACGCCGCAATTGAAGCGGCTCACGCAGGAGAAGCCGGAAAAGGTTTTGCCGTTGTCGCCGATGAAATCAGAAAACTTGCAGAAAGCTCTGGCGAACAGTCCAAAACAATCGGCAATGTTCTTAAAAAGATAAAAGAATCTATCGACAAGATTTCCCGCTCGACAGAAAATGTATTAAACAAGTTCGAAGCGATTGACTCCAATGTTAAAACAGTAGCAGAACAGGAAGATGTTATCCGCAACGCAATGGAAGAACAGACCGAAGGAAGTAAACAGCTTCTTGACGGCGTTACAAAAGTTAATGATATTACCCGTAATGTAAAGGGCGGCTCCAATGAAATGCTTGACGGTGCAAAGGAAGTTATAGCTGAAAGTACAAACCTGGAAAGAGTAACACAGGAAATAACTTCGGGCATGAACGAAATGGCTTCCGGCGCTGATCAGATAAATGTTGCAGTACATCATGTTAATGAAATTTCTATTAAAAACCGCGAAGGTATTGAAAATTTAATGAGAGAAGTATCGCGCTTTAAGGTTGAATAATAGTAAAGTTATTATCCGCGGATTTTCGCAAATTTTCGCGGATAATGTTAAGAAATCCATCTTTTAATCCGTGTCCTCTGTGCCTCCGTGCCTCCGTGTGATATAATTCAATTATTGCCTGGAGGTTTATGCTCGAATTCATCATTGATAAAACAAAATTAGCCGAAGACCTTGGGGTTGATCCTTTAAAAGGATTGACCGACGAAAAAGTACTGGAAAACAAAGAAAAATACGGCTCTAATGCACTAACATGCGCGAAACCTGAATCACTATTAAAACGTATTTGGACATCCGCTACAGAACCGATGATTCTTTTATTGGTATTTGCAGCCTTTATCGCATTATTTGTAAATATTGCCAATGCGGCAGCAGGCGGCGAAACAGATGTTCTAAAAGTTATCGGGATTTTTACCGCAATTTCACTTTCTGTTGGGATCACTGTCGCAATGGAAGGAAAAAGCGCAAAAGCCTTTGAGGCGCTAAATAAAATAAACGATGACATTGTCGTAAAAGCTAAACGTAACGGAAATGCTGTTATATTAAACCAGCGCGACATTGTAACAGGCGACATTCTTTTGCTCTCTACCGGTGATAAAATACCGGCAGACGGAAGATTACTTGAAAGCACAGATTTAGCTGCAGATGAATCTTCTTTAACGGGTGAAAGCCTTCCGGCAAAAAAAAATGCCATGGTTAATTTAACAGACGAAAAAACGCCATTAGCAGAACGCCTTAACATGCTGTATAGCGGAACTTTTATTACAAATGGTTTTGGAAACCTTCTTGTTACTGCTGTTGGTTCTAACACAGAATTTGGAAAGATAGCGAAAGAATTGTCAGGAACGCAAAAAACTACTACTCCGCTTCAGGAACGTCTTGGCAGAATGGGAAAACTTATTGCGATTATAGGTATAATTGCCGCTGGTATATTTTTTGCATCTCAGTTAATTTCTTTCATCGTAAATGATGAAATGACATTTAAAAATATAACCGATGCATTTTTATTAAGCATTGTTTTAATTGTAGCGGCTGTTCCTGAAGGACTTCCTACAATTGTAGCAGTATCGCTTTCATTAAATATAATTAAACTTTCAAAACAAAACGCCCTTGTAAAAAAAATAATCGCATCGGAAACTGTCGGCTGCATAAATATAATTTGTTCCGATAAAACAGGAACATTAACAGAAAATAAAATGACAGTTAACGGCGAAATTAAAAACGAAACTGTTTTGCAGAATATCTGCGTTAATAGCACAGCGCAAATAGGCAAAGACGGATTATTTATCGGCAACCCCACAGAGTGCGCTTTGCTTGCAGCTTCGGCAAAGACAGGCTGGGATTATAATGATGTAAGGCAAAATACCAATATAACTCATGTATTTCCATTTTCATCAGAAAAGAAAAACATGACTACAATTATTCAAAACGGTGATAGTTTTACAGCTTACAGCAAGGGAAGCCCTGAAAAAATATTTTCAATGTGTAATATCGACGAAAACACAAAAGCTGAAATTGAAGAGCAAATTACAGTTTGGCAGAAAAAAGCCTGCCGTATTATTGCATTCTCTCATAAACAACTAACAGGAAACAATGAACAAAAAGCGTTTGAAAACGAACAATTTATAGAAAGCGCCATGACATTCGACGGGTTTGCTGCAATTTCTGACCCGCTTAGAGCCGATGTATTTGACGCTGTAAACCAGTGCCGCCAGGCAGGTGTTGGAATTAAAATCCTTACAGGTGATAACATAATAACGGCAACTGCAATTGCAAAAGAACTTGGCATTTTGTCAGAAAACAGAGTCGCAGTTGAAGCGCGCGAAATAGAAGCGCTTTGTGACGAAGATCTTTTACAAAAACTGGAAACTATCACCGTAATCGCGCGCAGTACTCCTACGATTAAAATGCGCGTCGTAAATCTTTTAAAAATGCAAGGAAATGTAGTAGCTGTTACAGGAGACGGTATTAATGATGCACCTGCGCTTAAAAATGCCGATGTCGGGATTGCAATGGGAATCGCAGGCACTGATGTTTCCAAAGAAGCAAGCGATATTGTTTTACTGGACGATTCATTTGCAACAATTGTAAAGGCAATCCGCTGGGGCAGGGGTATTTACGAAAACTTTAAACGTTTTATAAGTTTTCAGCTAACGGTAAATGTTGCCGCTGTTTTAACGGTTTTAGTTTCCACTACCCTTCTTGGTTTAAAATCGCCGCTTTCTGCTTTGCACCTTTTATGGATAAATATCATCATGGACGGTCCGCCCGCTCTTTCTCTTGGTTTGGAACCAATTCATAGCGATTTAATGAAAAGGAAACCCGTTAAACGAAGCGAAAATATTTTATCAAAGGTATTACTTGTTCGCATTATCCTTTCTGGTTTATATATCTCAGCTATTTCGTTAATACAGCATAAATTTGATATTTTACAAGCCGGTGAACAGTACGCTGGTACTGTAATTTTCGCATTATTTTCGCTATTTGCATTATTTAACGCATTCAATTGCCGCGAACTATTTACAACATCAATTTTTAAAAACTTTTTAAAAAATAAATTAATGCTGATAATTACCTCAGTAACAATTGTTTTACAAGTTTTAATTATTCAATTTGCAGGCGCTGTCTTTAATACAGTACCCCTGCCGCTTGAATTATGGGTAAAAATATTTGCACTTGCCATGAGTGTTGTGGCGATTTCAGAAGTTGTTAAGTTATTTGTAAGTGTTGGGAATAGAATCGCGCACTGATACTTGACATAAACGAAACATTTATAATAGATTAATATTTAACAGAGACGATATTATGACAGAATCAATAAAAAAGAAAAATCCCTGGTTGCACTTTATTAACGCATATATAAATTATAGTGGATTTAATGGAAGGGTAAACAGAGCTGAATATTGGTGGTTTCATATCTTCTTTTTTATCATTTCTGCCGTTTTTCTTTTTTTATTGAATGTTTATATTGAAAATGATTTATCATATAATTTAATTTTATTAATTATTTTTGGTACATACGACTATGCAATTTAAACAGAAACTTTTGTCATGAGATAATCATGTTTAGTTTTACCAATCTATTTCCCACTTTACACATATTCTATCATTAAAAATAATAGAACTTAATCCTTCAACATTCATAAAAAATATAATAGAATATGTCATATATATTTCTTTAGTTCCATGTAAAATTAAATAATTATCTTCATTGTTATGTTTATGCCAAATCATTTTAATTGAATCTATTCCTTTTTTTAAAGTTTCATTTTTTGCTAAAATACTGATATTTTCATTTAGTTCATCATGATTAATAACTTTTCCATCACCAATTAATTCATATATTAATAAAGATCTTTCATTAATATATAAATTATCTAAATGCCGGGTAAAAGGCAGGTCAATTGAAATATAATTATCCGGTTTTATTAACCCTAAATTTATATATTCAACAGGCGTTTTAATATTTCCATAATCATCTGCTAGTCTAATATCAGGCCATATCAAATTAAATACTTTAATATAAATTTCATCTCCAATAACTCTATTCGGATAATAAACCTTATATTTTATTTTAATTTTTTTACTGCCGTATGGAATATTATATAATTGCGCTTTCGTTACTGACCTTAAATAATCAGAATCTTGATTATTAAAATAGGTAAAAAATATTCCATTACTTAAATTTTCATCATACATTGATCCCCAGTCTTGTCTAACTTCCCATAACATTTCTATTATATTATTTTTTTCTAATGATTCTATTCGAGAGTTTCTAGATTCAAAATGAGCTGTAATATCTTCGTTCGATTCGATTTTTTTATTATCAACTATTATTTCATCAATTATTAGGCCATCAAACGCCGAACTAAACACTGTTGTTATATTTTTAGGTTTATTAAATGGTAAACATAATTTGACAAAAAAATCAGAATATTCAATAATTATTTCATCAATATGCAAGTTACTATTTTCCTGTTTTAGACAACTAAAAAATATTATTTGCATAATAATAAAAATATTTAATAAATATTTCTTCATACAAATAAAATAATACAAAATATTTGTTAAATCAAGTCAATTTTCCGATAATAAAACATGAAGAAATGCTGGTTATTTATGCTCATTTTTGCAGGTTTTGGAGCCCTTTTTGCGCAAGATTTGAGCCTTACTTCCGGCGATTTACTTTTGGAGCTGCGTCCTGATGGCGGTTTTCACCTGTTTATAAGAAAAAAACCTGATATATCTTCTGTTTTATTGACCGAAACTACAAGAGATCCGAATATGCAATCGGATAATTACGCATACCGCGCCGGTGAATGGAACTCTATTAACGGCGATGAAATACGTATATTAAACGGTGTTCCCATTCCGAGCGAAAGCCGTATTTACTCACTTATATCTTCTACTGTTGTAAACCATCCGGTACTTGGAGAAGCATTTCATATATATCTACCCTACATTTTATATTACGGCTATGAAGGAGGCAGGCACGGCGAAGTTTATTTATCTGATGGTACATATTTAAATATCCGGACATTTACACTTCCTTATGCCGATTACCGCGGTGTTTTCAGAGACAACCCTTTTATTTTAGAAGCAAGACAGGAACCTCCGCCAGGTCCGCCGGTTGGTATATATATGTCTGAAACTCTTGAAGCATTTACTGAAATTGCAAAATTAGGAGGCGGCGATTTAATTTTTTCGCAAACTCCTGATGATGTTGTGAAGTTGATTAAAGATGTTTTGGAAAAAGAAAAAGGTAAAACTCTCGATTTAGTGATTTGTCTTGATACTACCAATAGCATGAGAAAATATATCGATCCTGTTCGTACGGCTCTTGTCCCAATGCTGCAGGAAATGTTAAATGAATTTCCAACATTTAGAATTGGTTTGGTTCAATACAAGGATTATCGCGAAGCTTATCTTACAAGGGTTACTCCTTTTACAAATGATTTTACCGCTTTTCAAAGAGCGCTTAACGCTATTCGCGTCGGAGGCGGAGGCGACATACCGGAAGCTGTTTACGAAGCCTTATATGACGGAGCTACAAAATTTACATGGGAAGCGGATTCAAGGATCATGATTTTAATAGGAGACGCGCCGCCGCACCCAAGACCAAGAGGCAGAATTACAAAAGCTATGGTTGACACAGCAGTAGAAGAAAGAGGTATAATAGTACACGCAATGATTTTACCGCACTAAAAAAATAATAAACCACAGAGGACACGGAGGAACACGGAGGGTTTAGTACGAAAACTCTTTATTCCTCCGTGAAACTCCGTGTACTCCGTGGTAAATAATTAGGAGATTTTTGTGAGTATTTTTGAAGCAATAATATTGGGTGTTGTTCAAGGGTTAACTGAATTTCTTCCTGTCAGCAGTTCAGGACATCTTGTACTGTTACAAAAAATATTTGATATAAATGAGCCATCGTTATTTTTTGACACAATGCTTCATGCAGGAACTCTGCTTGCAGTTTTTGCAGTTTTATGGAAAGATATTTGGGAATTATTAAAAAAACCTTTTCAAAAATTAACATTATTTTTAATTATCGCAACAATACCAGCCGTAATTGCAGGTTTGGCTTTTAATAAAACAATCGAAGATATTTTTAATTCTGCAAAGTTTTTAGGTATTTGTTTTCTTGTAACAACTGTTTTATTGGTTGCCGCCGAGCTTTTATCAAAAAAAGCAAGAGAAGAAAATAACTTAAAAAAAAGCGAAGACATGAAATGGTACGACGGACTTTTTATTGGTATCATGCAGGCAATAGCAATTTTACCCGGCATATCACGATCAGGTGCAACCATAAGCGGCGCGCTTTTCAGAAAACTAGACCGTGATTTTGCAGCACGTTTTTCATTTTTACTTTCGATTCCTATAATATTGGGCGCGGTTGTCCTTCATTCAAGAGATCTTTTTAAAGGAAGCGAGCAAACCTCTTACAGCATATCAGCTATTGCGGTTATTGCAGGTACATTAACAGCCGCAGTTGTTGGATTTTTCGCAGTAAAGTTCATGATAAAAATAATAAAAGAAAAATCACTTTACGGTTTTGCAATTTACACAGGAGTGCTTGGTATTTTAATTATTTTTGATCAGTTTGTAAGCCGCCTTGTATTTTAAAAACAAGTTTTTTGCTAAATTTTTCCTTTATAAATATTATTTTTAATAATTTTTGTTTTTAATTTTGTATATAAGGTTTTAAAAACAATGATTATAGGCAGAATTAAAACAGAAATAAAACTGCCTGCAAATCCATTATTGTATAAATTTAATCCGCCGTTTATATCTCCAATAAATACAGCTACTGATACATGCAAAAAACCTGTTATTATTCCCCAATGCCATCCGTATTTCCCTGCGATAGGAGCCATACCTGTAGAAAATAAAATAGCAAGTGTATTTACAGACTCATCAAACTTAAGATGATTTAAATATACAGCGATAATACTTCCTATAATAATCGGAATTGCATTTCTTAAATGTTTACCGCATGCGGCAAACCCTGAAACAGTAAAAATACCGCCCAAAACCGGTCCGTTAATTGCCTTACCCAAAAGAAGCATAACAGTAGTTGATACTATACACATTATTCCGATATTTATATAACATGTATTATGATACTTAACCAGATAATCGTTATCATAAGGATCATGTTCTTTTAAAAGTTCTATATATTTTTTAACAGCAGTTTTAAACCTTTCTGTAATAAGCCCGTAAAGAATTAACGCGGCTGCGATAACATAAGCGATAATCGCAAGTTTTGTTGTATGTTCTGTATCCCATAAATTCATTGGAATAATATCCACTCCGACACTTTTTAAAAAACCGGCAAACATTGTAGCAATAAAACCACCTGCTATTCCGCCGTTATAAAGACAATAATAGTTATGCATTCCCTGTACATAGTCTGCAATTACCGGAAAAATAAAACCAACAAATATCCCGATACCATAAGCTGCAAAAAACATGGGAAAACTAAAACTTTCATTTAAAAAAGCAACTTCGCTTACAATTGGCGCAATCGTCGTGCTGACCATCGCAAAAACAACCATTTCTGAAAACTTTTTTCCGGATACTCTTCCATAAAGCCAAACACCCGCCATTATTGGAATTGTATTTAACATATTTTTACCGAATAAAGAAAAACCGATAGTCAAAAAAAGTGCGGCGATTATTTTACCATTAGGATCACGCTTATTTATTATTAATATAAATAGATTAAAAATAACAAGAATAGCCGAATTAATAAGCGCAGCTCCTATACCAGCCAGCTCAATATAATCGGTTATCAGAACACTTCTTGAAGTATGAATTATTATATACCCGTCAATTATCTTTGCGGGTGAATCAAAAATAAATGCTGCAATAATAAAAAGGATACAAATACCAAATAATATATAATAATCCACCGGGATTTTATACGCAAGAGATTTTTCGCCTGACTCCTCTAAAGCAGTCAGGCAATCAGAAGTCGGCATGAAGTCTACTCCTTTAATTGATACTATAAGTATGAGGTGTTTTCATATTTAAAACAAGGAAAATATAAAATATAAACTCAAATTCTTAAAATCCTTGAATTTTTGTTACTATTAACCCAACAATAATACCAAATAATGTGACTATTGAGGTTGTTCTGTTTTTTGTCATTATTATGGATTGAGGTAATATTTCACCAAAAACGATGTAAAGCATCGCTCCTCCGGCTAATGAAAGAGATAAAGCAACTGCCAAATTTGAAATACCTCCTATCAATATACCTATAAAACCGCCTAATAATGTAGTCGCACCTGCCAATGAAGTTAAAAATATTACTTTATATTTATTTATACCGCCTGCCAGTAAAGGAGCCGCAATTGCCATTCCTTCCGGTATATTGTGTACTGCTATCATAATTGCTAAAAGAGCTCCTAATTTAAAGTTGAAACTGCCTCCAGCGCCAATTGCAATTCCTTCAGGAACATTGTGAAGTGCAATAGCTATAAGCATTAATAATCCGGAACGCAGCATTCTTGAAGGATTATTTATTAATTGGCTTTCATGGTAAAGCTGTTCGTGCGTATGATGCATTTTTAAATCGTCATCTTTTAACTTATTTATTTTATCAACAAGATAATTTAACCCCATTATGATAATAGCGCCTAAAATAAGACCAAACAGTAAAATAATTATACCTAAAATACCAAAATCCTGCAAAAGTAAAAATGATTCAGGTACTAAACCAAAACATACAATACTTATCATTACACCTGCTGCAAATGACAAAAGCCGGCAAATCATGTTTTCTGACGGACGTTTGAGTAAAACAGCAGAAATAATTCCGCCCAACCCCATCCCGCAAATACCTGCAATAGCGCTGAAAACTATAATTTGAATCATGTTATATTAATAATATCTTAATTTTTTTTATTAATCAATACATATTATTTTATTATTAACGACTTGACTTTTTATTGAATGTTATTTATGTATTCAATATATGGTAAAGTATTTTAACTTTTATTATTTTCTGTATATCGCAATCGCTTTTGGGCTTTTATTTGGGTTTTATTTTATATTGCGTAACAGAAGTAAAAAAACTGCTTCTATTGTCTTGTTTATTATCCTTCTTTCAAGTTTTATTCTTCATTTTTTAAAATTGCATTTTGAACCTTACCGCAGCTGGATGCCAAATGCCATAAGGACAGTAACGCCGGAAAATTTATGCGCGGTAAGTGTTTTAATTTTCCCCTGGTTATTTATTTCGAAAAACAATATTTTAAAAGATTATATGTTTTTTATGGGTGTAATTAGCGGTTTTGCCGCAACAATTATACCTATTGATGTAATAGATTTTAACGCCTTTTCTTTTGAAACATTCCGGTTTTATTATTGTCATATTATTATATGGGTAGTTCCTCTGCTTATGGTTTTATTAAAACTGCATACAATCGATTATAAACGAATTATTAAAGTTCCGTTTATTTCATATTTAGTTTTATTAATAATACTTTTAAATGAAGTAATACTTATTGGTTTGGATTTTGTTCCTATAAGTTTTTTATTTAGTAATGAAATACGCAACAGTTCCTTGATATTCGGACCATTACCTGATGTTAAGTTTTTAAGTGATTTATTCCTTGCTTTAACTCCAAAAATATTTACAATAATTCCTTTTGGTGTTAAAGCAGGTCAAGTATTTTATTGGCCTATAATATGGCTTGTAATTCCCTATTATGTTTACTTTTGCATTACAGCGTTTTTGTTTTCGCTGCCTTTTGAATTTGCAAATGTAAAAAAGGATATAATCTATTTTATCGACGCGAAGCGGCAATGGCTTTCATCCCGGTTTCAAGATTAGGATCTGTCATACCGGGGACACGGCGGTTATAATAAAAATTAAGTTGATTTGGCTGCAATTGAACACACCAAAGCATTGGCAGCATACCGCGGGAAAACATCGCCTGAGTTACTGCTAGTGTATAATTTGTAATTTCTTGCTGTGTTACACCCTGTTTTGCCATGCCGTATTCGCCTATAACAACAGGAATACCCTTATCAATAAAGTTTATTTTCATTTTGTTCAACTCGTTATTAAGCTCATTATGCTCTGCTCGTGTTCCCCATGTCCAAAGCGCCCTTGCCCAAGGTTCGTCTCTTTCCAAATGCGTAAAACCGAACGGGTCGTAGTAATGCACTTTTATCGCCATTCTGTTCGCCGGATCATTGGGCATTTTAAATAACGGATCGATTGTTCTGTCAATGTTTGTGTTATAACCTGCAATTAACAAATGACGTCTATTATTATTACCGCCGGAACTGCGTACAATATCAACAAATTTTTGATTGATAGCATTTACAATTTCGTATTCTCTCGTTTTTCCTGTAAGATTAGCCGAAGTCATAGACCTATGCTGATCCCAAAGGATATTCCATCCTAATTCTTCATTCTGGGATTCGAACAGTAAATAATCGGAATAATTTTTAGAACGATCGGCTACCTGTTCCCATATCCTTGTATACCGCCTCATACATTCATCAAATTCAACAGGGAATCTGTAAAACCAGCCTCCGTCCCAATGAAGATTTATTACAGCGTACATTCCGGCATCTAATGTCCAATCTACAATTTCCTGAACACGATTTAATAAATTCGGGTTAATAGTATAAGTATTCATATCCATTAAGTTAGACCATGCAACAGGAATTCTAAGGGATTTAAACCCGGCATTTTTATAACCTTGGATTATCTGCCTTGTAATTCTTACACTTCCCCATGCAGTTTCATGAGCAGCAATGTTAGGAGCTATCCAACAAGTTGTTCTTGACATGTTTTCAGTCTGATTTCGGCCTGTAGCTTCAAAAGTATTTCCAAGATTTATTCCCAGCCCCATGTCTAAAATAAGTTCTCTGGTAGTTATATTCCGCATCGTACTGTTGTTTTCATTATTATTGTTATCCCTGGCAGAACTTACAAAAATTAATCCGCATACAAAAATGACAGCCAATATAATTAAATAAAATCTTTTCATAAGACACCCCTTTAAGATTAATGTGTTAAATATACCATATATTTTAATAAAATAATATAGAAAGAAATGTTTTTTTATCAAGGTTGAAAAAATATCGTGATATATCAATTTCTTTGATTAAATCCGTTATTTCATTGTATTCATAATGATGCCCTGTTAAAATATTAACTAATTCCTGTGTATCATAATTACCAAAAAAATCGCCGTAAAATGTTATATTATTAATTATTCCTTCTTTTCCAATATCCAATAGAATTTCTATGGTTCCGCAAGTTTCTACCTTGCGTATTTTACGCATATTATACGAGGGAGATGCTCCGTAATTCCAGCTCCATTGTGAATAAACTTTTTCTTTTAACTTTTGTACCTCGTTTTCTTCATCACCGGATATTATATAATCTTTCATATCAAAACTGCCGAAAAAATAATTCTTTAAAACAGCCCAAAACTCATTAAGCGTTTTATCATTTTTCATAAAAGAACGTATATTTGTAACACGGCTTTTAACTGATTTAATTCCTTTTGATTCGATTGTATCGATTTTATTATCAGAAACATTTAATGCTTTAGATAATATTTCAAGGTCGGAATCATACAATAATGTACCGTGGTGCATCACCCTGCCCTTTTTTACATATTGTGCGTTTCCAGATATTTTTTTACCTTCAATTGTCATATCATTGCGTCCTGTTATTTCTACTGGAACACCAAATGAAACTAACGCATCTTGAATAGGTTTGCAAAAGGTAGAAAAATCGATTGAAGTATTTTCATCCGCATCTGTAATAAATGTAAAGTTTAAGTTTCCCATATCGTGATAAACTGCTCCGCCGCCTGAAAGCCGCCTTGCGACATTTATGTTATGTGTTTTTACAAAAGCACTGTTAATTTCTGACATTGTATTTTGATGTTTGCCTACAATTATAGAATTATGGTTTTGCCAAAGCATAAAATAACTGTGGTTTTTATCAAAAGTATCAAAAATTATCTGTTCCAGTGAAAGGTTATAAAACGGGTCGGTACTTCTATTTTCTATATAGTAATTCATACTTTTGTATATTATACTTAATTCCAAGGAAAATAACATATGAAAACAAAGGCTGTCCGTTTATATGGCGTTAACGATCTTAGATTGGATGAATTTGAACTGCCGCAAATAAAAGATGACGAAATACTTGTAAAAATTATTTCAGATTCTATTTGCATGTCCAGTCATAAACTGGCTTCGCAGGGAGATAAACATAAACGCGTGCGCCACGATCTTACAAAAACACAGCCGATTGTTGGGCACGAGTTTTGCGGAACAATCGAACAAGTTGGTTCGAAATGGTCAAAGCAGTTTAAAACCGGAAAAAAGTTTGCAATTCAGCCGGCTTTAAATTACCCCGATTCAAACGGCGAACCCACTCTTTGGGCTCCCGGTTATTCTTACGATTTTATCGGCGGAAACGCAACTTATGTAATAATTCCAAACGAAGTAATGGAAATGAACTGCCTGTTAGACTACAGCGGCGAAAATTATTTTTTGGGTTCTCTTGCCGAACCTGTTTCCTGCATTGTTGGTGCTTTTCATGCGCAATACCATACAAAACCGGGCTCGTATGTTCATTCAATGGGAATTATCGAAGGCGGCTCGATGGCACTGCTTGCAGGTGCAGGTCCCATGGGTCTTGGCGCAATTGATTATGCCATTCACAATCCTTTAAAACCAAAGCTTCTTATTGTAACCGATATAGACGACAGCCGCCTAAAACGCGCGGCGCAGCTTTTAACTGTCGAAGAAGCAGAAAAAAACGGCGTTAAACTAATTTATGTTAACACAAAAGATATAAACGATCCTGTCCAGCATCTTTGTAACCTCAATAACGGAAAACTCTACGATGATGTTTTTGTTTTTGCCCCTGTTAAACCTGTATTGGAACTTGGAGATAAACTTTTAGGGCGTGACGGCTGCCTTAACTTTTTCGCAGGACCTACTAACCCTGCATTTACCGCCGAATTAAATTTTTACAATGTACATTATGAATCGCACCATATTGTGGGAACATCCGGCGGCAATACAGACGACATGATTGAGTCCCTAACCATGATGGAAAACGGTAAATTAAACCCCGCTTTTATGATCACTCACATCGGCGGACTTGATTCTGCCGCAAAAACAACTATCGAACTCGATAAAATACCCGGCGGTAAAAGACTTATTTATACTCATAAAAAAATGGAAATGACTGCCATCGATGATTTTACTGAAAAAGGAAAAACAGATCCGTTTTTTGCGGCACTCGCGCAAATCTGCGGCAAGTACAATGGACTTTGGAACACAGAAGCGGAACAGTATCTTTTGGAAAATGCAGAAGATATTTAATATTTTCAGTGCAGCATTACTTGTCCGCCAGTGACGGGGACTGCCTGCCCTGTTTCGTATTCCTGTTCTACTATGTAAAAAATTGCCCGTGTTAGATCTTTACCAGTGCAGCCCCGCTTCATTGGAACTTTTGATTCATAAAATGTTCTGACATCTTTTATACTTTTTGCCCCCGGTACTTTGCCTGTTTTTAAGTACTGTACAAAAAGTCCTTTTTCCGGGTCTGACCACAATGGACCGTCTAAAAAATTTCCCGGGCAGACTGCATTTACTTTTATGCCGTACTCGATTAGTTCCATCGCAAAACTTGATACAAGCCCCAAGCCGCCGAACTTTCCGCCGGAATAAGCGCCGTTTTTGTTGGAACCTTCCAAACCCGATTTTGAATTAATTTGAATTATATCTGTTTTCCATCTTGGAGCAGTTAAATTTTGTGTACGTAAAACTCTTGCCGCAAATTTGCTTATTATAAAAAATCCTGTGTAATTAATATCTGTGACAAATTTAAAATCTGACAAATCCTGCTCCAAAACACTTCCCGCTTTTAGTACTCCTGCGTTACTTATACAAATATCAAATCCGCCTGTAGTTTGCGCGATAAAATCAAACATATTTTCTACAGATTCTTCGCTGGAAACATTTACCTGTACAGGTATAGTGCAACTGCGGTTTTCTTCCAAGTTAATTTTTTCGCTTAGTTTTTTTGCTCCATCAATATTTAAGTCAGCAATATAAACAATTGCCCCTGAGGCAGCAAGATTGCGGACAATTTCTTCACCTATTCCCTGCGCTCCGCCAGTTACAACAGCTATTTTATTTTTAACAACTTCGGCACGTTCTTTAATATCCACAATATTTTTATCGATAATGATTTTATTTTTACATGAGTCATTGTTTATGATATGATTTTCTATTTGAAACATTCCTTGCGGTTTTCCGTTAGTTGTTAATATAACACACGAAGGAAGTGTTTCTTTTTTCCAATTTTCAAACGCACTTCGAATGATTTTTGCGGCATTTTCTTCATTTTCTTGAGATTTTATTTCTATCGAATTTATTTCTTGCGAATTTATTTCTATTGTAGCAATTTCGATTTTCAGCGCATCAGATGGAACATCATCAGAAATATTTTTAGAAGCAACTGTTACAGGTTTATTTGTTATATCAATGCATAATCCTCTTAAAAGAACAGCAATTATTTCATTTTTCATATTAACCTTCCTTTTTGTATCTCCTGCGCGATTTCATAAGCGGATTCATCAGGAGAATATAAGTTTAATTTTTTACCAAATACGGCGTAAGCGTTTAACCTTTTATTTAGTTCCAGTGATTCAAGCGGATTACCCTTAGAAAAAAGTCCAAAACGTTTATCGATTCCTGCAAGACGTTCATGTGCGATTAACGCCCATGTTGTATCCAATAAATGGCGAAACTCATCTTTCATAACTTCCTTACAATTAAATGACTGTCGTGAATTAATTATATCAACACCGGATATTTCCATAAAACTATAATCACGGCACAACTTTTGCACATTTTGCAACTGTTTTATAGTATTACGAGGCGGCATATAGGTAACTGCCTTATAATTTAAACGGGATAATTCTGTAAAAAGTTCTTCAATAAAATCATCTTCAAATTTTTCTGCTTTTTTATCGCCTGTAGGAGATTCACCAACATCTCCCAAATAAGCGTACGCAGGAATCGCACCAATAGAATCTGCGAAAGATGTTACGTCAACCGCAGGTATACATTCATTATTATCAGGTTGGATAAAAATACCTGGTAAAAATTCTGTTTTTAAAACTCCCAAAAGATCAAATAAATAATGAGGATTTTCAGGATCAGAAAGTAAAACTACTAACCTGGGTTGTATCGTTATACCCATTTTATTTTTTATTCCTTCGATTAACTGCTTACCCTTCCCGAATTTATCAATTATTTTTCTTGCAGCCGCAGCTAATAAATGTCTTTCTGTTATCCCGCCGCCTTCTTTATACTTAGACTGATTTATAATATCATTTTCAAAATCAATTTCATTAAAACCAGCTTCCTTTAATATAACGTTAGCTGAAACTGTCATTAATTTTGTGCGATTTAACCTTTGCTCTCTTATTGGTTTTAAAAAGTCCGCTGCCTTATCAATAGAAGGTTTTGGAATTCCCTGAACCGTCATATAAACCAATCCTTGCGAATCGGGGTTGTTAATTTTTTTATCTGTAAAATTATTGAAACTTACCCGCACTTCAAAGCCAACACAGCCGCCAATTCCCAAAATCGCGCAAGCCTCAAGCAATTCTCGTGCGGCGGCAATTGAATCGTGGTCGACAGATCCTGCCGCGCTAAGTCCGCAATTAAAAGCCTGAAAAGCTGCCATCGCGGGTGTATAGGGACTAAAACTATAGATTGTGTGAATATGGTTATTTACTTCGCTTTTTTCTCTTGTTAAATTGTTATTGTTGTTGGTTTTTTGCCAATTACGAAGGGATTCCAGGCGTTCTTCAGCGTTTTTGTTTGGGTTATTTATCACACTTAAGTAATCCATCATTGATATTATATTACATTATATCGAGAAATATTATAATATATTCTATAAGAGGAGATTCATGGCGTCTATTTTAATAATGCCTCGACAGGGAAATACGGTAGAATCATGTATTATTGTAAACTGGAAAGTAAAAGAAGGCGAGCAGGTAACAAGTGAGACAATAGTATGTGAAGTAGAAACTGACAAAGCTACATTTGAAATTCCAGCCGGAGCTGAAGGGACAATTTTAAAGATTTTACATGACGAAGGAGACGATGTACCTGTCCTTTCTCCAATTGCGGTAATTGGCTCTCCCGGCGAAAACTGGCAGGAATTACTTGTAGAAAATTCACTAGATTATACTTCTCGCAAAGGCGCAGAGACGCAGAATTCTTTACAAGAAAAATCACACGGAGACACAGAGACACAAAGGACACGGAGAAATATAGAGGATTTTTCTTTACTCCGTGCCTCCGTGCCTCCGTGTGATATAAATTCTAATAAAGGCATTTCTCCAAGAGCGAAAAACCTCGCTGTTAAAGAAGCTCTATCCATCGATACACTTGCTGGCTCTGGTCCCGAGGGGCGCATTATCGAACGTGATGTGAAAAACTCCCTTGAAAATAGACCTGCACTAACAGCTGCGGCAAAAACTGCGGGAGCAGGAAATTTCCCGCAGCAAGGAACAGGTTTAAACGGAAAAATTACCTTGCAAGATATTACGGAAACACCAAATACACAATTGTTCTCGTCTGATGATTATACAGAAACTCCAATTAAAGGAGTTCGCAAGGTTATTTCTGATCGTATGATAAAATCATTGGCAGAAACAGCGCAGTTTACGCTTAACGCTTCCGCTAATGTTTCCAAATTGCAGGATATTCGCGCAAAAATGAAAGCATCAGAAAGTAAAATAACTGTAAACGATTTAATTCTTTTTGCAGTATCTCGTACCCTTCCAAATTTTTTATATATGAACGCTCACAAAACAGGTGACATTATAAAAACATTTAATAAAATACATCTTGGAAGCGCAGTAGATACGTCAAAAGGACTTATGGTTCCTGTTATACGCAATATCAATCTTTTAACATTAACCGAAATTTCTACAGAATCTAAGCGTCTTGCTTCTTCTTGCCAAAATAACTCGATAAAACCAGATGAACTTTCAGGCTCTACATTTACTGTTACCAATCTTGGAAGTCTTGGCATTACAAACTTTACACCTGTGCTTAACATACCGGAAATAGCCATTCTAGGTGTATGCGGAATAGAAATGAAACCAGTTACATCCGAATTAAATAATAATTGCTGTAATTTTGAACCTCACATTGGATTTAGTTTAACGATTAATCATCAGGTAGTAGACGGCGCTCCGGCTGCTCGTTTTTTAAAAGCGCTTTGCGATGCCGTTACAAATATAGATCAATTAATTGTTGAAGGATAAGGAAAAAATATGCAAGATACTATAATATACGATACAATTATAATAGGCGGCGGTCCTGCTGGTTATCTTGCGGCACTACGTTTAATATCTGATAAAAACCTGTCTGGAAAAGTTTTATTAATAGAAAAACAAAACTTAGGCGGTACTTGCCTCAATGCAGGCTGTATTCCGACAAAAACTTTACTTAACTCGGCAAAACATTATGTTCACGCTAAAGAAATGCAAAAGTTTGGGGTAACAGCCGAAAATGTTACTTTTGACTGGGCTGCGATACAAAACTGGAAAAACGAAGTTGTTTCCAAACTGCGAAGCGGAATAAAAAGCCAAATGAAACATTCCGGAGTCGATGTACTCGATGGTAAGGCGGAAATATTATCCGCTCCTTCCGGCGAAAAAAATGCAAAAGTAAAAGTAACAACCAATGAAAAAGAAACTACATACGAAGCAAAAACGATTCTTGTCTGTGCTGGTTCTGTTTCTGCAGAACCTCCAATACCAGGTTTAAAAGATAATCCGCTTGTAGTTGACTCTAGTACTCTTTTAGAAATAAAAACCGTTCCAAAAAAACTTACAATAATTGGCGGCGGCGTTATTGGTATAGAATTTGCAGCTCTTTTTTCCGCACTTGGTACACAGGTAACTGTAATCGAAATGATGGATGAAATAATTCCATTTATGGACAAAGAGTTAGCTCCCGTCTTGCGCCGAGCATTAAATGATGTAAATTTTAAACTTGGCTGTAAAGTAGAAAAACTTGAAGGATCTTCGACACATTACACAACAAAAGACGGGAAACAGGAAAAAATAGAAAGCGATCTTATCTTACTTGCAGTAGGCAGAAAACCTGTAATCGAAGGCTGGGGGGCGCAGGCTGCCGGTATCGACATTAATAAAGGCAAGGTGTCAGTTGACGATTTTATGCGAACCAATATTCCCGGCATCTGGGCGGCAGGTGATGTAACAGGAAAAAGTCTTTTAGCCCACTGCGCATACCGAATGGGTGAAGTCGCTGCAGCCGACATTGTTTCGTACCTAAACGGCAATACGAATAATTCGCAGAATCGAATGCGTTACAATGCTATTCCCTGGGCTGTCTACGGAATTACAGAAGCTGCTGGTGTTGGTTTAACCGAGCAGGAAGCAAATGAAAAAGGAATCTCGATTTTAAAAGCAAGTCTTCCAATGAAAATGTCAGGACGGTTTGTAGCAGAAAACTCTTTTACTTCCCCCGGTACTGTAAAAGTTATAACCGATGCGACAAACCGAAGAATACTTGGTATTCATGCTGTAGGGGCTTATGCTCCTGAGTTTATCTGGGGCGCTGCCGCATTAATAGAACAGGAGTTTAGAATAGAAGATGTTAAACAATTAATTTTCCCGCATCCGACCGTGAGCGAACTTATCCGTGATGTGATGTGGGAATTGTAGGAGAGATCATGCCAAAATCAATTATTGTAGATCCAAAAGAAGTGCGTAAGCCGCAAATTCTTAAAATTAATGATATACCAATTAATCAATATAAATCTGATTTTAAAAAAGAACTGGAACTGTACGGGAAAGAAAGACTTGTACAAATCTGGTATGACATGGCTGTGATTCGTGAATTTGAATCAATGCTTAACTCCTATAAAACACAAGGTGTATGGAACGGCATTGAATACAATCATAAAGGTCCTGCACATCTTTCAATGGGACAGGAAGCATCCGCGGTCGGGCAATGTCTAAATCTTACAATCGATGATTTTATTTTCGGCAGTCATCGAAGCCACGGCGAAATTATCGCAAAATGTTTTTCAGCCCTTTGGCAATTGACCAATAAAAATGGCTCGCAAAATAAAGAAGGTGAAAAAAAACTTGAAGAAATAATGAAAACCTTTTTAGACGGTGAAACATTAAGTATCGCAGAAAAAATTAAATATAAAAATATACGAGACTTGGGTGAAAACTTTATTTTATACGGCACGTTAGCTGAAATTTTCGCGCGCAAGGCAGGTTTTAACCGCGGGCTTGGCGGCTCCATGCATGCATTTTTCCCGCCGTTCGGCTCGATGCCTAATAATGCTATTGTCGGCGGTTCTGCCGATATTGCGGCAGGTTCTGCGCTTTACAAACGAATTAATAAAAAGAGCGGCATTGTTATCGCAAATATCGGAGATGCATCAATGGGATGCGGTCCTGTGTGGGAAGCGATGATGTTATCTGCAATGGATCAATACAGAAATCTTTGGGACAAGGATATGGGCGGAGCTCCTCCGATTCTTTTTAACTTTTTTAATAATTTTTACGGCATGGGCGGTCAGACATCAGGTGAAACAATGGGGTACGGCATCATGGCTCGTGTAGGAGCCGGAGTAAACCCTGAAAACATGCACACAGAACGTGTAGACGGTTACAATCCCCTCGCTGTAGCGGATGCGATAAGCCGCAAAAAAGCAATTTTGCTCGAAGGTAAAGGTCCTGTCCTTCTTGATACGCTTACATATCGCATTTCAGGTCACTCTCCTTCTGATGCTTCAAGTTACAGAACACTTGAAGAAGTTAAACTTTGGCAGGAAGAAGATTCAATCGAAGAATACGGCAAATACTTAATAGAAAATAAAATTACATCTAAAACAGAACTTGATTCGTTACGCGAAAGTATTCAAGCCAAACTTTTAGAAGTTGTAAAACTTGCGGTTAACGATGATATTTCACCTCGGTTGACAGGAGCTTTTATCGAATCTGTAATGTATTCAAATAAAATTGCAGAAAAATTCGATGATCGCAAGCCGGAATTGTTACAGCCTGTAGAGGAAAATCCACGGGTAAAAGCTCTTGCCGGAAAAATCCGCTACGGATTTGACGCAGAAGGAAAACCTGTTTCCAAAAATAAAACTTTCCAGTACCGTGATGCGTTATTTGAAGCAATGCTTCACCGTTTTACAATTGACCCGACTATGGCAGCATGGGGTGAAGAAAACCGCGATTGGGGAGGCGCTTTTGCAGTTTACCGCGGGCTTACAGAACTTTTACCGTATAACCGCCTGTTTAATAGTCCAATTTCCGAAGGCGCGATAGTTGGAGCTGGTGTTGGGTATGCATTATCAGGAGGCAGAGCCGTTGTAGAACTTATGTACTGCGATTTTATGGGACGAGCAGGCGATGAAATTTTTAACCAGGCTTCCAAGTGGCAGGCAATGTCCGCAGGTCTTTTAACCATGCCATTGGTTATTCGTGTTTCTGTAGGTAATAAATACGGAGCTCAGCACAGCCAGGACTGGTCTGCCATGACAGCTCATATACCAGGGCTTAAATCGTATTTCCCTGCTACTCCTTATGATGCAAAAGGAATGTTAAACCTGGCTCTTCGCGGTACAGACCCTGTAATTTTTTACGAAAGCCAATTATTATACGATATAAGCGAACAATTTGAAAAAAACGGCGTACCGGAAAATTATTATGAAATACCGGAAGGCGAACCCGTTATACGCAAACAGGGAAATGATCTTACAATAGCGACTTTGGGAGCAACTTTATACCCTGTAATGAAAGCAGCAAAAAAACTGGAAAACCAATATGGTCTTTCTGTAGAAGTAATGGATCTGCGTTTTATTAATCCTTTAAATTATGAAAAAATAATTGAATCGGTTAAAAAAACAGGAAAACTTCTACTTGCAAGCGATGCATGCGAAAGAGGATCGTTTCTGCATACAGTTGCAAGTAACGTTCAAACATTCGCTTTTGATTATCTTGACGCGCCTGTCGCCGTAATCGGAAGCCGCAATTTAATTACACCTGCCGCGGAAATGGAACATCTTTACTTCCCTCAGATTGACTGGATTATTGACGCCGTACACGAAAGAATTTTACCGCTTCCCGGTTACAAAGCTGTTACAGCGCAAACAACGGGCGAACTTTTACGGAAAAACAGATTGGGAGTTTAATCTTACTAATTTACGAAAAAGTTTCCCGCATTTTTTGACAATAATATTTTACCGTATCCCACTGTGCATCCGGCGGAATACGGTGATCAGGGCAAGGTATGTACCCTCCTAGAGCAACCAGAGGTTTTAAACGTTCTATTTCCATGTCTATTTCTTTTTTTCCGCAGGCAAATATTCGTTTATCCATACCGCCGACACCCAGAACTGCATTACCGTATTGTTCGCGCCAGGGTTTAATACTTGCTCCCCATGTACCGACTTCGATTGGAAACATTATATTTAAACCATTATCAAGCCAAACAGGTAAAAGAGAATCAATCTTGCCGTCACAATCAAGTGAAAAAAAGTTTATGCCGAATTGCTTTCCCAATTCTGTAATTTTTTTGTAATATGGTCCAACTTTTTCTGCAAATACTTTTGGATTGACTAAAGGACCTGTATTAAAACAAATGTCTTCCCAGAAATGAATATAATCGAACTGAATACCGAGCGAAACCGATTTTTCCAAAACGAATTTCATATTATCGAAAACCAAATTGCATACAGTGTTAATTACTTCATCATAAAGTTCTTCATCATCTGCAGCAATATAACTTAATCCTACAATGCCAAACCAGTTCCTTATAATTCCGTAAAGACTTCCTGCGTACAACCCATGAGGATAATCTCCGGATAAATAATTTTTAAACCAGTTAAAGTCATATCTATCTTCATTGAATTTTAAACGCGGAAGAAATTCTTTCTCCCATGATTTTCTGTCTGTCAGTATATGTCCTATCTCTGTAGGAATCGATACGACTCCGGGTTTTTGAAGTTCAATAACTCCTTGAAAATTTAAAACATGCCTGGAACCATCCGGCAGTTCCTTAATAACTTTTGTTTCAAACGGAGGATATAAACATGGATAACCGGAAAAACAATCTCCAAATCCAAAATCAAAACCCTGCTTTACCGAGACATCATTCCAGCTTTCTCTTTCTTTTACATGACCTTCCTGTTTCCATTTTTCGACAGTTTCATCCCAATACCCAAAATGTACAATAGGCATTTTTTTATTTTGCTCAAAACGCATTACCGATAAAAATATTTCTCTGTTATTCATAAAACATCACGCTGCTTTTCTTTTTAGAATCGCGTTTTTTGCTTCTTCTGCCGCGCTTGCTGCATCTGCTGTGTATATATCTGCACCTACGCTTTTGCAAAATTCATCTGTTACGGGAGCGCCGCCTATCATAATAACTACATCATCACGTATACCTTCGTTTACAAACGCCTCTACAGTATTTTTCATTTCACCCATTGTTGTTGTTAAAAGAGCGGATAACGCAATTACATCGGCATTTTCTTTTTTTTGCGCTTCGATAAACTTTTCAGGCGGCACATCAACGCCTAAATCGATAACTTCTATACCTTTTCCTTCGAACATCATGCGCACAAGATTTTTACCAATGTCATGAAGATCGCCTTTTACAGTTCCTATTAATGCTTTACCTACAGGCTGCGCTCCGCTTTCGATTAAATGCGGTTTTAAGATTTCCATTGCGCCATTCATTGCCCGCGCAGCGATTAATACTTCGGGAACATAAACTTCATTATTTTTAAACTTTTCTGCGACAATATCCATAGAAGAGATCAAACTTTGCTCTAGTATGTCTTTTGCAGAAATCTTTTCTTCAAGCGCTTTTGTAACAAGCTCTTTTACAACTTTTGCCATACCTTTTTGCAAATTAACAGAAATTTCATTTAAAACCGTACTCATAATTCCTCTCCTTTATTAATTTTTATCTAATACTGCTTTTGTCATGGCAAAATAATTTTCCCATGGGACATAATCAGGAACACTGTTGCCTGTTCCAAGCGCGTATCCTGTTTTACCCAGTTCCAGCATAACACAGGAACGCGCTGTAATTTCCGCTGGTGTTCTAGACACAACAAAATTTAAATCTATTCCGCCAAGTATGGCTATACGGCTATTCCATTTGCGGTATGCGTCCTCAACACATAATATATTATCTTCATAAGAGTGTTTACCATCGTATTTTAAATCATCGATTATATCGTCCATAATTTCGTTAAGATTGCCGCATGAATGTAAAACTGCAGGTATTCCTGTCTCGTGAGCAAGTTCTACAATTTTTTTATGCCATGGAAAAACATACTTGCGCATATCTATCGGAGAAAGCATTGTTTGTGTATTAAAACCCCAATCATCATTACTCATTAAAATTCCTACGGCTTTTTGTTTGATACTCAATTCATAATATCTAAGCAACCGGCTTCCAACCTGTTCAAAAATATCATAAACAAGCTGCGGTTCTTCATAAGTCATGATACACAAATTTTCGTAACCGCATAAAGCGATTACATTTTCCAAAATACCGCTTGGCGCACATACCATCAATTTCATACCTTGCAGCGGTATAACGTTTTTAATCGCAGAGTAATCAAATGTATCGGGATCATTCCAGACATAGGAGTCAAAACTTTCACGGCCTGTGATAACCGCTCCATCATTTAATGAGTGGGTCTTTTCAGAATCTTTTTGTCCTGTTGAAAAATGAAAGGTTGAACCATGTACGGTAGCGTAATCATAACCTGCGGCGGCAAAAGCAGACATTACAGGTTCGACTTTTACATACGGATAAGAAAACTCCGATGAATCACAGCCTGCAAGAAACGCATACAACGGCGGATTAAGAAAAAATTCAAACAAAGTGGGTCTATCCGGGGTTTGCCGCTGAAGTACTTTTAAGATGTTGTTAAAATCAGGTTTTCTCAATTTAAATCATCCTTATATATAGTATATATTACTTTATACAAATTTTGTGAAAAAAGAGGAATTTAATTGATTTTGAACGTACAGGAGTATCCCATTCTTTAAATACAGATAAAAGTGATTCAATAAAACCACATTAATCTATAATATATAAAATAAAGGAAAACTAAATTGGAAACAACAACAGTAACAAAACTTTGGAACAGGGATTTTTCGCTTGTAATCGCGGGGCAGGTAATTTCGATATTCGGTAATATGGTTTTAAGTTTTGCGCTTGCCCTTTTTGTTCTTGACATCAGCGGATCTGCTGCAATGTACGGGCTTGTTTCCGGGCTGCCGTATATTTCGCTTATAATATTGACTCCTATCGGCGGTATTATGGCGGATAGGCTTAAAAAACAAAAAATAATGTTTTGGCTTGATGTCTCTACAACTTTTATTATTTTACTGTACATGATGGTAAGCGGATTTTTAATTTCGGATATTCCAACCGCAATTTTAATTGTTATTGTAAAACTTCTGGCTCTTAACGCGATTCAGGGAATGTATATCCCCGCTGTTCAGGCAGGAGTGCCGTCTTTGGTTCCGTCTGATAAACTTACATCGGGGAATGCCGCTGTCGGTATTGTAAACTCGTTTTCAAGTATGGCAGGTTTGTCTGTCGCGGGTGTGCTTTACGGCAGATTTGGACTTTTTCCAATATTGGCTGCAAGCGCGATTTGTTTTGCAATTACAGCGGTTATGGATTTATTTATTCGTATTCCGTTTAAAAAACAAGATGCTGCGGGAAATGTTTTCCAGTTAATAAAAAGTGATATGTCTTTATCGGTTAAATTTGCAGTTAAAGAAAAACCAATACTGGCGAAACTGGCTTTCATAATATTTTTAATAATTACTCTGTTGGCTTCTTTATTAATTATTGGGCTTCCAGTTCTTATTACTCTGCATTTGAAACTTGGCATGGAACTGGTTGGAATAAACCAAAGTTTTTTAATGCTCGGAGGAATTATCGGCGGTATTATTGCAGGTATTATGGGATCAAGATTAACTCTTTCAAGATCATTTTTATATATTGCCGTCAGTTGTATATTACTAACTTCGATTGGTATTGTTTTAATAATAGATGTACCTGCTTTTTTCGCGTATATAATAATGACAATATCAGGCACTTTGGTTCTTGTAACAATGCAAATATGCAATACAGCCGCGATAACTTTTGTTCAAAATGTAACACCATCAGAATTAATCGGAAAGGTATTATCGATATTAATGATCGTACCATTTATTGCAAATGCTTTGGGAATGCTGCTTTTTGGAACTCTTTTTGAATATTTTGCAGGGATTCCCTGGATCGTTATTTTTGTAACAGCAATATTATCAGCGATTATTGCATTATTTTCGTGTAGGTTTTTTAAGAAGCTATAACATCGAAAACAGATGATTGATGCGGGAAAACTAATAAATGCCTAATTCCAATGCTCTGTCAATATAATATCTAAATATTTCATAATCAACTGTTTTTGGAATTGAATGATCGCTGTGTGCGATATATCCAAAACCTTGTTTAACAATTGGAATTTTGCTTTCCAGTTCTTTGTCGATTATTTTTTTATCGTTGGTGTAAAGCGCTCGAACGTCGATACCGCCCATTAATGCGATTTTATCGCCGTATTGATGATAGATCCGCAGTAAATCCATTCCAGCTTTTATTTCGATTACCTGCAGGCAATCAATACCCGCTTCGATCATTGCCGGCAGTAATGGTTCGACAAAACCGCAGGAGTGCATTATAACAGGTAATCCTTTTTTGTGCGCAAAATCAAATGTATATTTATGACCCGGAAATATTAATTCCTTGTACATGTTAGGTGACATAAATGATTTTTCTTTAAAACCCAAATCTTCATAATACCATACGCCGTCAGGATACCCTTCCCTTTCAAAAAGTATTTCCTGCAATTTAACTGTAAGCTCTGCGTAAGTTTTCGACATTTCTGTAATCCAGTCCGGGTCTAAAGCCATGCCTGCAAGCATATTTTCGTGTCCGCAAATCGGATGAATACATTCAAATACATTAACTCCGCTCCATGCAAAAAAACGTCCATTTGACGCAGCTTCGGCTTTTGCTTTTCGATAACCTTCAAAATTAATTCTTTTTTCCGGCTCCTGTAAAAGTTTTTCTTTAACTTTTTCCCAGTCCTGCCGTTCCTTGATCGAAAAATCAATATGCTCTGGCGTAGTGTCATGGTATTTGTGCCTTCTTAAAAGTGCGCCGTTACCGTCTTTCATTGTGATTGTTTCTTCGTCTTCACGTATTGTTTCATTTTGATAATCCTGATCGAGCACCATATTAAAATTCCAGTCTAAGTTAATATCTAAATTAAAATGTTCTTCAAGGTTTTCGCCTTCTGCAATTTTACCTTTTTCCACATAATCCTTTTGAGTGTCTACCCAGAAATGTTCAAAAAGCCCTATCCTGTCCGCTTTTTTCCGTAATAGGATATTTGATATTCTTTCTTTACTTGTCATTATCAAATATTTTAATATACTTTAAGTTAATTGTCATGTTAAATAATTGTACAAAAAACTGTATAGTTTGCGGAAAATGCTCATCATTTCCAATTCTCACTGAGTTTAATGATAAATTAAACGATAGTATAAATTTCCAGCAGCGTGACGGATACGGAATTGCAATAGATATTGGCACTACTACCGTAGTATTAGCTCTTTTGGATCTATCAAACGGAAAAATATTAAACCGCCGCAATTTTCTTAACCCTCAGCGAAAATTCGGTTCCGATGTAATCTCCAGAATAAAAGCCGCAAACGAAGGACATCTAGACGAACTTCGCAGTTTAATTAAAGAAAGTCTACTTAAATGTTTAAATGAATTATTGGAATTTCAAAAAATACAGTCAAATCAAATAATCGATATATCAATTGCCGGTAATACAACCATGATTTATTTACTATTAGGTTTCCCCTGCGAAAGCCTTGGAGCCGCTCCTTTTAAACCTTCGTTTAATTTGGCACTGCAATATAATTTCAACGATATTTTTTTAACGCAGGATTTCACTTGCCCTGTACAAATAATTCCCTGGTTTGCGGCATTTGTTGGCGGCGATATTATGGCAGGTCTTCTCCATGTAATACCGCAGGAAAAAAATCGCTTTTTATTAATAGACCTTGGCACTAATGGAGAGCTGGTTTTATACAACAACGGAAAATTAACAGTAACTTCTACTGCCGCAGGTTCTGCGTTTGAAAATATAAATGGAAATGCTTACGAAAATACAAGCGATTTACAGCTTGCAAAATCTGCTATTAGATCCGGTTTGGAAATCCTTTTAGAAACTAACAATCTTGTTTACAAAGATATAGACGCCGTATATCTTGCAGGCGGCATCGGACAGGTTATGGATATAAACTATGCTGTTACAATAGGATTAATACCGCTTGAATTAAAAAATATATGTTCAGCAATAGGGAATGCTTCTCTTGGAGGAGCGGTTTGTACATTGCTTTCGCCAAATTTATCAAATATTAAAATAAAAAATCTATTATCTGATTTTACAGAGATTAATTTAGCTTTTCATCCGAATTTTAACGAATACTTTACCGAGTATTTAAGTTTTTAAAAAAATTCCATTTACTATTTTTTATCAAAAACAAATACACTTGGCATAGACGGATTTTGCAGATGCCTTTTTGCTTCCGAAAGATGGTGAACTGCGCATAAATCGTCCGGATCTGTTTCAACCACTTTTTCAAAACGCTGAACAGAAGCCTCATAATCCTTCATATGGTATTTACGCACACCAGATTCAAAAACTGTTTTTGTTTTAAGGCGTAAATGTCTTTCTTTCGGAGAAAGAGCATCCAGCATATCAAATAAACCGACAACTTCATTTACGCCGGCTGCTTGCACCATTCCGATAAATCTGTATGCAAACTCTTCTTCCATACCTGCAAGCTGGTTCATTGTATCCCTTGTTATCAGCAATCCGGAACCTGTTTGTTTTGAAAGACCTTCTACACGGGATGCCAAATTAACGTTAGGTGAAATAACAGTACTTGAAAGCCGTTCATTCTCGCCGACAATTCCCATCATTACAGAACCTGTATGTATTCCGATTCCAATACTGATACCGTCAACTCCGATTGTAACTTTTGTTTCTTTATCAACAACCAGCGTTTGATATAATTCTATACCGGCTCTTACAGCGTCAATTCCGTTAACAAACAATGCCATTGCTGCATCACCAATATATTTATCGACAAATCCATTATTTTTACGGATAATAGGTCCTGCTATACTTAATATTCTGTTAATAAAAACAAAGTTTTCACGCGCTGTCATCATTTCTGAATTAATTGAAAAATACCGTATATCAAAAAATAAAACGCTAATATCACGCTGTACGTTATCACCAAGTTTCATTTTAGTAATGTCAGAAACGCCTAAATGTTCCATAAACTGTATCGGTACAAATCTGATTGTTGATTCATTAAGCGTTGTTATACGATCAAATTGACCTTGCAGCTCTTCTGCCATGCTGTTAAGACCGTGGCTGACTTTTCCAAGCTCGTCTCTTGCTACATAAGAAACACGGGCAGATCTGTCGCCGCTTGCTATGTTATGCAATACCCTGCCTGCAACAGAAAGCTGTTTGACAATTGTAGAAACCAGAATTGAAAGAACAACTAAAATAAATAAACAAACTCCAGTAACAATAAGCGCAACCTGCGCTTTTAATCTTGCATTACCGATTTCATAACCTGTCATATCAAGCCCGACTTCAAACATACCGGAAATTTTTCCTTCACTATTGTATATCGGCGCTCCTGCAAAAGCCCATTCCCCGTTAAATAATTCAAGAATCATGGCAACAGGCTGACCGCTCATAAAAATATCGTATTCTTCACCTTCAAGTAATTCATCGGGACGGAAAATATTTAATTCTTCACATGAAATAGCTACAATATATTCAAAATTATCTCCCTTAAAAACAGCGGCGTAATAGGCTTTGTTCCAGGGATCGGCATTAAACCCTACAATCTCTTTAACAAATTGTGAAAGTTTTTTGTATTCATCGGTATGAAAATCCTTGATGGAATTAATATTATCAAGTTCATCTCCATTAACCATTTTTGCAGATAACACAGCTAAAGATGTCATTTCGTTAAATAAAGCATGCTGTAATCTTTCTGTCATCAAATTAAATGTAACGTAAAATACAATAATAAATGCGATTATTAATAAAGGAATAATAATAACAGTTTGTTTGATAAACAGCGAAATATAACGTTTCATGATACCGATAAACAATACGCATAATCCGCCGATAAGCGCCAAAGCTCCTATTAGTAAAGCAATCTGAACTATTGCAATATACATTCTTTCATTCACAGGAAGTAAAACATCATCGTCAAAGACGGTAAAATTTAAACCGTCATACATCCATACAACTTCACCGTATACGCCTGCATAAGTATTTTCATAAAAACCAAACCCTTTAAGTTCAGGCATTTCGCCTTGCGCTATTAAAGGCTGGAAAAATCTTTCCGGTACAATTCGATGCAAACGATCCTTGTAAGAATTATTTACAGGTTCTGATAAATCTGCTGCAATTCTAAACAAATTATTGGAGCCCATATCAAAAAATACAAGATTGTCATCATCATCATAAAAAATAAACCAGGGAATAATACCGCCGTCATTTAAAGTCCAATCAAACGAAGCTCTAAGCACCGGATGCGATCCGTTTTTTACTTCATAAATATCACCGTCACGAAGAACATAAGCGTAATTAAGGGTGTCTTTCATAATAAGCTGAGCAACCAAATAATTATCAATTGCTACTCCAGGAATAACCTCAGTTTTAACTGACGAACTTAATTGATCCCGAAAAGTATCATATTGATATTTTGTTACTCTGTCTTTGGCAGTTTGAGAAAAATTAATTATACCGTCATCATATTTAAATGATCCAAATTGATAAAAAAGACGAGGATTACTGTAAACATCATTATAACTGATACTAAGAATATCTTTAACAAAACGTCCGCGATTATCATATTTTCTGATAATATCCCTTTTTGTTAAAAGTGCGTCATACTCTGCTTCTATCGCATACACATATAGATTTCCGGCATCGTCAATTACAGAATCAACAATTCGCAGGTATTCATTTAAAATATCAATAGAAATTGTATAGTGTATGTCTCCGTCTGTTGACATACAAATAAGACGAAAAGATCCGCTGTCTATGACATATAAATTACCGTCCCGTTCATACTTTGCCATAGCCGGAGCGATAAATGAGGTTGTTTGCTGAAAAGGTTTATTATTTAAAACATCAAGATTTAAAAGACATAGAATACCGCAGCCGAGGAAAACTGCCATAAAGGCAGCGAACATAATCCACATTACTGTTTTTTTTTCATGATTTTGAGTTTATATTAGTTATGGAATAGTGTCAAGACTTTTTTCAATAATTATTCTCGTATTTTTATTAATATCGACCATTATTTGCTCATATCGAACCGCCTTTTTATGTCTTTATAAAGACCAGTTATCATTATAACGAAGATATGCGTAATTTTGTTGTAAATTTCTACATATTATTATAAAATAATAATATTATAATGTTTAATGATCCTTTTCATTTTAAACGACCCAGATTAAATAACCTTTTTATAGAAGCTGTTAAATACCCTGTAGTTATAATTTGTGCCGGAGCAGGTTACGGCAAAACAAGCGCTATGCATGATTTTTTGAATAGTTATGAAACAACAAAAGCGTGGATTCAGCATTCAAAACGTGACAATATGGGATCTCGTTTTTGGGAAAATTACATCAATACTCTGGTAAAGGATAATAAACCTCTGGCAAAAGCAATCGGCGAACTTGGCTTTCCGGATACCAAAGACAAGATGAATCAATATCTTTGCTTGTGGCAAAAATATACTGAAGCAAAACGTAAAGTAATTATTCTGGATGACTTTCACTTTATAGAAGACCCTTCCATTATTCGTTTTATTAATGAATGTATTATCTTAAAATTACCTCCGGGAACTTCGCTTTTTTTTATTTCCCGCTCCACTCCCCGTGTTAATATTGCCGCTCTCGAATCCAAAAACCAGGTATTCAAAATAAATGAAGATGATCTGCGCTTTACCGAAAGCGAACTTGCTCAATATTTCCGCAGTCTTAACTATATTCCCGAACCGGACAGCCTTCGGGAAATAATGAAGGATACCGGCGGCTGGATTTTTGCCATTAATATTATTGCAAGGTCGTATCAAAAAGCGCCGGGTTACGGCGGATATCTGCGTAACGCTATGAAAACGAATATTTTCCAATTAATGGAAGCGCAGGATTGGAATGAAATATCAAAACGTTTACAGTCTTTTTTAATACAACTTTCCTTGATTGATCATCTGGCAGTCGAACTTATCAACCTTTTAGCAATGGGAGACAAGGAACTTATAAGCGAATTGGAAAAACAAAATTCTTTTGTACGTCGTGATAATTTTATCAATGCATATTTAATTCATCCTTTGTATAAGGAATTTTTGGCAGCAAAGCAGGAATTTCTGTCTGAAGAACAAAAACGGGAAACCTATACAATTACAGGTAACTGGTGTAAAAGAAATGGTTTTTATATTGACGCGCTTGCCTACTTTGAAAAAAATAAAGATTATGATTCGATAGCTTCTGTTTTTCCTGATTTACCTGTCCAAATTCCGGCGGATATCGCAAAATACACTGCGGCAATTCTTGAAAGGGCTCCTTCAAAAATATTTGAAACAACAGGTTACCTTGCCGCTATACATTTACGGTGTTATGTATCTTTAGGACAGGTAAAAAAAGCTATTGAACTGGCAGAAAATTATGAAGCTAAATATTTAGAATTAACTAAATTTTCCGACGTGCAGCTGAAAAATACATTAGCAGGTGTTTATTACAGCTGGGCAAGAATGCGGTTTGCAATGTGTATAACAGATGATTGTTATGATTTTGATCTTTACTTTGAAAAACTCAGTAAATGTTTTCCGGAAAAAGTTGATCCGGGTAATTATATCAGCCCAAGCCCCGGGGCATGGATATGTATGGTCGGCTCTTCAAGGGAAGGATCTCCGCAGGATTTCATAGATGCTTTAAGCCGTACAGTTATGCATATGTCAAAGTGTTTTAAGGATTTTGATACAGGTCATGCTGATTTGGCAGAAGGTGAATTAAAATATTATCAAGGTGATATATCCGCTGCGGAAAAACTGCTTTCAAGCGCAATAAAACGAACGCCGGAGAAAGAACAGACAGAATTTGTTCACAGAGCCTTGTTCTATTCCCTGCGAATCGCAGTTTCACAGGGAAGTTATTCAAAAGTTTGTCAGGCATTAAAAAAATTAAAAATACTGCGTGACGAAAATGATTATTCCAACCGTTTTACCAATTATGATATATCGCTTTCGTGGTATTTCTACATTCTTGGCATGCCGCAAAATATGCATGATTGGCTTCAGGATGATTTTTCGCCTTATCATCATACCGCTTTTAAAGAAAATTTTGCAAACCAGATTAAAGCCCGCTTTTGTTTTATAACAAGGAATTACACTCCTCTTTTATCATACATACAGGAAATGAAACAAAGGGAATCATATTTGTTCCAGCGGATAGAAATGTCAGCCATTGAAGCCTGCATATATTACAGAATGAAAAATAAAGAAAGAGCTTTTTCCGCTTTACTTGACGGTTACAAAACAGCAGAACCTAATGGTCTTATAATACCCTTTATTGAACTCGGCAAAGATATGCGTACCCTGACCGCAGCAGCGCTGAAAGAATCATTAATCGGTATTCCCGTATCCTGGCTGGAAAATATTAATCATAAAGCTTCATCCTATGCCAAACGCCAAGCTCAGATAATTCTTGAATATAAACAAGCCTCAGGCATTGATAATAATTACAGTTTATCTCCCAGAGAGAGCGAAATTTTAAGAGATATTTCCAACGGTCTTTCCCGTACAGAAATCGCCGCCAGCCATAACCTTTCGATTAACACTGTTAAAACAATCATTAGCATGATACTTTCAAAAACCGGAGCTAAAAACCTGCCTAATCTAGTCCGTATCGCATTTGAACAAAAAATTATTTAAGGGAACCTCTAAAAACTAAATTAGTTTTTAGAGGTTCCCTTAAGCATCCGAAAGGGTGGTTTTTGCGATTATTTTTTATTCTATTTAGGTGTTTTTAAAAAAAGAATCAAAACATAAAATATATTACATAACATGAATAATAAAAAACAAGATACTAATATACTTCTTGAAAGATTAGTTGCACAAAGGACAAGTGAAATAACAAAAGCGCAGGAAAATCTTCTTATCGCAGAGTACAACAGAAAAACTGCCGAACACAAATGCCGCATCAAAAGCGAATTCCTTGCGCGTATGAATCACGAAATGCTCACTCCTATGAACGCAATAATTGGTTTTGCTGAACTTGCAAAAACATCCGGCGATCTTGAACAAATTAAGCAGTGGATAGATAAAATAAATGATTCATCCAAACATTTACTGGTAATGCTGCGCAATATACTTGATGTATCAGACGGCAGCAGCGCATTTACAATAACTGAATCACAGTTTTCAATTACAACGATGATCAAATATATAATTAATAAAACAAACTGCGACCTAAAGAAAAAAAAGCAAACTATTTCACTATCTGTTTCGAAATCAATACCAAAAATACTTATTGGCGATGAAAAACGTATTGCTCAGGTAATAATCCATCTGCTTATAAATGCAATTAAATTTTCACCCAAACAAAGTAATATATGTTTAAACCTTAATATTCATAATGAGGAAAATGAAACAATTATGCTTAAAACCGAAGTTATCGATAATGGCATAGGAGTATCTAAGGAGCAGCAGGAACGTCTATTTGATTTATTTGAACAGGTAGACGGAAGTAAAACAAAAAATTACGGAGGCATTGGAATAGGGCTGCCTCTGTCAAAATGTATTGCAAATATGATGGACGGAGACATTTGGGTCGAATCAGAACCTGGAGAAGGATCAAAATTTATATTTACCTGTAAAGTAAAAAAAGTTATTGAAATTGAAGCCGCCTCGGAGAATTAAATTTGAGAGACGCAGATTATCATCTTACATTTTTTTTTATGTCATACTATAATTGTTATAATGAAAAAGAAAAATAGAGCAAACAGCAAGTTCCCTCTTGTCTATGTATTATTTTTTTTATCCTCAATAGCTATGTTGATTGCCGTTATAATATTTTCTTATTTTATAGACGATATTGAAAAAGAAAGAATCAACAGCATCCAAAACCATTTACGGGTTGCGGCACAGCGTGCATCAACTTATCTTACGGTAGAAGAATTGGATTTGTTCCATACGGCAGAAGATATGGAAAGACCCGAATGGGAAGAAATACGAACAAGGCTTAAGAGGTTTGCAGAAGAAACCTCGGTTTTATATGTGTACTATTGGCGCTATGACGGCGGAGACTACATCCAATATATTATTGATAACGACGAAGACGAAGAATATATGGTGACGCCTGATCTCTTTTTTGCGCTTAAAGATGATCCCTTTACTGCCGATGCTGTTCTCAAAATTCAAGCCGGAGAAAGCTGGGTAACAGAACTAGGCGTCTATACATCATCCTGGGACGGTCTTCTTGCCGCTGTGGTTCCGGTGTTTAACGATGACGGCACGATTTATTGCGCAGCCGGAGTTGACATAAGCGATGAAATCTTTATAAACATGCGCAACAATATAGATATGATGGAATTTGTGCTGTTATTTTCATTGTTTACCTCGGTTCTTTCAGGATTCTTCGGAATACGTTCATATAGGAAAAAAGCCATTCAGAGTGACAACGATAGTTTGTCTAAAAGCCAATTCCTTTCAACAATGAGCCATGAGATGCGCACACCCCTAAATGCCATAATTGGTATGACTGCAATTGGAAAAAAAGCGGAAGACTTAGATAAAAAAGATCGTGCCTTTAAAAAGATTGAAGATGCGTCCTCTCATATGCTTGGCGTAATTAATGATGTACTTGACATGGCGAAAATAGAGGCGAATAAACTGGAACTCTCACCGATAGAATATAATTTTGATAAAATGCTGAAAAAAGTAATTACAGTTGTAAGTTTCCGCGCAGAAGAAAAAAAACAAGCCTTGACCGTTAATATAGAAAACACAGTGCCAAAATTTATTTTTGGAGACGATCAGCATTTAGCGCAAGTGATAACGAATCTATTGTCCAACGCAATAAAATTTACACCGGAAAACGGCAAAATAAAATTATCAGTTTCTTTGGAAGGTGTTTCCGGCAGCGAATGCGAGCTGCGCATCGAAGTAGCCGATAATGGCATAGGCATAGCTAACGAACAACAGAAAAAGCTATTCAAAATGTTTGAACAGGCGGAGGACGGGACAACTCGTAAGTTCGGAGGCACTGGGCTGGGGCTTGCAATTTCAAAGCGCATTGTTGAGTTGATGGGCGGCAGGATTTGGGTTGAATCTGAGTTAGGTAAAGGTGCGCGTTTTATTTTTACTATTAAAGCATTATACGTTGAAAAAACCATTGATTACACAAAATCTTCCCTCGATCCAGATGGTATTCAAGCTGAAAACATAAAAGCTATGGGCGGCAGGTTTTCCGGTAAAAGGATGCTAATTGCCGAGGACATAGAAATTAATAGAGAGATACTTATATCATTACTGGAAAATACCGGCTTGGTCATTGACAGTGCAGAAAATGGCGAAGAAGCATTGAACATGGTAACAGCGGATACTGACAAATATGATATTATATTCATGGATATTCAAATGCCTATAATGGACGGGCTTGAAGCGACCAGACGAATACGCGCTCTGCCTGCGCGGGAACGCGGGAGGATACCAATTATAGCAATTACAGCAAATGCTTATAAAGATGATATAAATAGCTGCATTGAAGCCGGCATGGATGACCATCTTAGCAAGCCGCTTGATGTTGAAAAAATATTCGCGATGCTTAGTAATCATCTGAAATAAAATTATACCCCTATGTCATAAATACGGTATTCATTTAAAAATTTAATTACAGATTTTTTATTGTATAATTTTCATAATAATAGTACACTTTTAGCACACTTAATTTTATAAACTTCATATATTAATAATGGGGTTCCCTAACTTTCTAATATTTTATGGAGGAATTTAGATTATGACTGTTGGGCATGAATCTGAATCAATTACCGAACTAGTTGCCCTTATGGCACTTCAGCTTGGAATAATTGTGTTTGCGGTAAAACTTTTCGGTAGACTGGCAAAGAAGATTGGAATTTCAAAAGTCTTGGGTGAACTCATTGCAGGGATTGTTATAGGTCCTTTTGCACTGGGAGGCATCCCAATACCGGGGCTTCCTCATGGTATTTTTCCAAATGCAATAGATTTATTCGGGAGTTCTTTACCTGTAAGCAACGAGTTATACGCAATTGCGGCAATAGCTTCTGTTATATTACTGTTTGCTTCCGGGCTTGAAACCGACATAGCTCTTTTTCTTCGTTACTCTGTAGTCGGAAGCATTGTGGGTTTAGGCGGTGTAGTTGTGTCATTTTTTGCAGGCGCTTTGGCATATTCAATGTTTTACAATGAACCTTTAATGCATGAAGGCAGCCTTTTTCTTGGGATACTTTGTATGGCTACATCGCTTGGCATAACGGCGCGAATATTATCGGAGAATAAAAAAATGGATTCTCCTGAAGGGGTTACTATCGTTGCCGCTGCCGTTATAGACGATGTACTTTGTATTATCGCGTTTGCTGTTGTTATGGGTATTGTTGCTATAACGAGAGGCGCTGAAGGTGCAGGTGATGGATTGAAT
>Ga0123356_10000041_pt1 | contig 135409 bp, 115 predicted proteins | sample TergutEmb28metaG_2_FD_92546 | JGI IMG/M metagenome (GOLD analysis project Ga0123356, IMG submission 92546) | Embiratermes neotenicus P3 segment gut microbial communities from Petit-Saut dam, French Guiana - Emb289 P3 | ecosystem: Host-associated > Arthropoda: Insects > Digestive system > Gut ... | reverse complement strand
TACTACCTACTAATTAGGTAATACGTTGTGGGATGGAGTTGTGGATCGCTAGAAATTAGAGAGCAAAGGACTTACAAGAAGGGGTACGGAACACTGCGATGATTCGCAGTAAACTCCCGCTAGGCCAATACGTGGTGGTTCTGAATGGCCCACTTCGTGTAACCGGGGGTGTACTTGATCTTCGAATCGCGCAGAGTGGCATCGCGCACGCTCAGAACCCGAAACTCGGTAGGCATGCGATCGAGATACAGGCAGATGCGGTCGAAGTTGGTGTCGGAGGCGCGAGTGGCGAGAGCCGACGCCACCGCGTACTGCGCCGCTGGCGAGTCTGGCACGGGTTCGCCCGTTGGATTCAGCAGAATGGCGTCGATATTCGGGAGTTCCCGGAACATCCGCAGGAATCCGGAAAGCTCCGTGGCCGCGCCCAGCCCAACCGTTCCGGCAAACATCTCGTGTTCAACGGTGGCATCGGGACCGCTATCGAGGATGCTGGAGACGAACTCCCAGGATCGGGGGGAAGGAAACGCGTTGGTGTCCCGATCGAACACGCTCAGCAGTTGCGGGCGGAATCGGATGAAGGCAATGATTTCTGGCCGGATACCTGCGCCGATCGCCCATTCCGACCACTCCTGCGCATCCACTTCAAATTCGAGGTGGACAAAACGATTCCGCAGCGGAGTGGGCATTCGCGTGGTGTGCGCCCGGTCCCCATCCCGGTTTCCGGCGGCTACGATCACCCAGCCGTCCGGAAGCGTGTATTCCCCGAGCCGTCGGTCAAGCACGAGCTGATAGAACGCCGCCTGGACCATCGGGGGCGCCGCGTTCAATTCGTCGAGAAATAGTATGCCGGCTCCGTCCGTCGGCAGAAATTCCGGTGCCGCCCACCTGGATCGCCCGTCCGCAATGTACGGGAGACCGCGCAGGTCTACGGGATCGAGCAGCAGGGCGCGTATATCGCGCAGTGAAAGATTCAGTGACCTGGCGAGTTGGGCGATGATACTGGACTTGCCTACGCCTGGCGGACCCCAGACGAATACCGGCTGACGGGCAGCCAGAAGAGTTCGGAGTGCATTGGCCACGGCAGATGCCTTCATAACATTTCCTTTCAAGGGGGGAGTTGAGGTGGACTTGCCAACTGGGGGCCGAAACGGCGCCAAACGAGGACCGCTTGCGAGTGCGGCGTGCTCCGTGATCGGAGCTATATGAGCTGGCGGGAGAGTAGCCTCGAAGCATGTGCTTTGTTGCTGCCACTCAAATCTTCCAGGCGGCCGTGCACGCCGCGAAAGAGTACTGCCGTCTCGAGCCTCCCGGCTTCAGCCTGGCCTGGAGGGCGGCGCGTAATCAGCAATTCGCAGGTGCGCCCTTTGCGGAGCGTGTCGAGCCTCACCTGCGCCGGCGCGACAACAAGAGCGTGCGGCCCGTCATTCTCGTCGCCGACGTCTCCGGCGGCACCCCCGAACTCGACGCGCCGCACCACGTACCGCTTCGCCAGGTTCTGATAGTGAAGACCGGCCGAGGCTTGTGCGAAAATCCCGCGTTCCTTCAGCACGCGCAGGGCACGGCGCGGCAATCGCAGACCCATGGCACTTACTGCTTGATCCTGTGTCACCGCACAAGTCCTCATACTTCCCGGCTGCCCGAGCGAACGGGACGCCCCAGGGCAGGGCGAATCATTTCCTTTCTGCAACCTGCCCAACAAGCGATAGAACCGAAGGATCTCCGATCAGGATCGACAGTTTGTCGCAACCCCGGTCATGGCCGGCCTCCGCGTAGGAAGGACAACGGGAAATGGCAGCGCCCACGACTGCGCCGCGCAAGGCGATCACGTTGGCAGTCCAGTTGATGAAGTTCAGGAAAGCGACTTCCGGTTGCGCGCCCGTTTGCCCCTGAACGGTCACATTGGATTGCGGCGCGCTACCCAGATTCCGCGCCGCAACATATTGGTCAATCCCAAGTACCGTAAATGCCAACGCGATTAGTGATTTCTTCCAGGTGAGACCTGCCTCGAATTTCACCCGCCCTCTTCTCCTTTCAGTTCTCGACGCCATCTCGAGTATTCAAAATCATCTTGATAGAAAGGCTACCGATGGGGACTGAAAGTAAGGTCGAATCAAAACCTTGTCAAACGCGGGTCGATTCTGCCGTAAAAAGCGGGTTAAGTAAAAACGAAGGGACTCGCGGAGGAGTCAAACTTACTCGAGCGACACAGCCGGGGAAATCCGTGGGCCGCACCCGCTCGACAGCCATTTCCAAATCGTTCCACTCGAGCGGTAGTGATTGGTCTTCCCGGTCGAACCGGTTGAAAGCCATCCTCTTTGCTGTCATCGAGATCGCATGGAGATCAGCAGGCGACATGCCGTCCAGGCGTTCTGCAAGTTCTTTGTCGTCAATCCCGGCGCGAGGCGAGCACCTTCGAGATAAAGGCCGGGCAGCCGGATTCGCTGGTCTGCGTCAGGGAGGGGATCTGAATCTTCTCTGAGAAACGCCCGCCCCGGAGAACACGGGGATCGATGTTTTCCGCATGGTTGCCTGTGCGAATCAGGAAGACGTTGTTTTCAGGCTTCAGGTCGCCGATTTCTGTAAGGAATTGAACATCATGCTGCGCAAGGGCGTGACTGTTGGCCGGCACCCGTCCCATTTCGTCGAGGAAAATAATTGGGGACTGTATTCTTTGGTGCGCGCGAAAATAGCAGAAGCGCGCTTCACGGAATCGCCCTTTCCGGCGTCGGAATGTCCGCGGCAGTTAAGGCATAAAAATTTCGTTTGCTTTGACTTGCGATCAGCCGCGCGATCAGTGTCTTCCCGGTTCCCGGTGGGCCCACCAATAACAATCCGACTGGGATTTCGAGACCCAGCGAGCGTGTCCGGTTGGGGTCTTCGAGCAGCCGCACCAGAGAAGTCAGATCTCTTTTCATATCAACTGCCGAAGTTCCGCTGGGCACGCCACCGCTGCGCTGCCACTTGGCGGGTTCCGCATACCCAAGCGCCGGTATCGGCGGGCTTGGCTGCCGGATATCGCCCGACGCCGAACTGCTACAGCACGCGCTGGCCAAAAGGGAGTCAGTACCCCGGCGCACTGATGTTTCTCTAAGCCCGCAAACCAAGCGACAATCTGAAAGGAACACCATGGCTCAGATTCTACGAATTACCGCGACCGATATCGAACAGGCGCTCTCCGGCGTGACGCGGCAATACCTTGTAGGGAAACTTGCGAGGCCTCAGGCTCTTCGCCACATTCCCCACGACGTGGTTGAGATCGGCGTGACGCGATACGGACCCCAGGGCGGCACCGAAGCGCCTCACACACACCAGCGGTCCTTCGAATATCAGTACATGCTCGAGGGCAAAACCGCATACCTGGATGTAACGTCACGAGAAGAGCATGTCTTCCACAAGGGCGATTTCTATGCCATCGAGCCGGGCGTCGTCTACGCCCAGAAGTCAGCGCCGCACACCGAGATTCTATTCATCAAAGTTCCATCAGGGAACGACAAGGTTCTTGTCGCGACAACGTCCGACGTTGAGGCGTGGTTGAACAATCCGGTTGTGCCCCTCACTATTTGTCTGGCACAACCTCGAAGATAACGACCACACTTCGTCGCGGGATCCCGACCCCTCCAATTTGCCCCCATTGTTGTCGGATTGATCGCATTGATCATCTGCTCTAGCGTTTCGACCTCGACCAGCGTTGCCCCCGTTTGCCGGATCTGGTGATCGAAGGGATTACGATGGGCTTCCCGAATGATCACCTCGGTCTTTGGAAAACCAGCCACGCGGGGCATCGACCTGATCCGCGGCGTCAGGTCTTCCGTCATCGTGCCGGCGTATCCCACGACAATCCCCGCCGCCGCGCCGCAGGTCACCCAAAACCGGTATAGCCGGCGGGCCAATTTTGCACAGCTTCGACATCCAGTTACCGGCGGCCGCCTCCAAGTCGTCAATACTGACGCAACGCTCATTTCCCTGTCGAAGCACCTCGATAACCTCTGCGGGCATTACCGAACGCCCGATGACGGCAAGGTGCCGTTGATGTTGACCAGGGGCGTTACTCCGAGCTCGGCGTAAACGTTGCCGGTAGAGCAAGATTGCCGCCATCCCTTTAATCGTTTGGAAGAAGGGAGAAAGTTTGATGCTGCGAAAGTGAAACTGACTGCACAAGCGTAAGCGCCTCAGAGTCAATGAATCTCCCGATCAAGAGGTTTCTGCGACGCTCGGTTCGAGGGAGAGTATTGTGCCGCCATTAGAAAATCCCGGGGGAGATGAGATTGCGGCGCACGCTATCACTAAACCGATTCATATGCGGTTTTTTCTTGAAAGTAGGCGGGCAGGTGTGCTTTCGTTACTCTGTCTCGCCGCAGTCAAGGAGGGTCAGATGCGAACATCTCTCAGATTTCTTCGTAAACACAGCATCGGTTTTCTCATTGTGCCTCTGGGCATCGCGTTGACGCTGGCCTCGTCCCTCTTCGGTCAAGCCTACTTCGGCACAGTTAGTGGCGAACTGACCGACGCCACCGGTGCTGTAGTCACGGGCGCGAAGGTCGTCCTCACCGACCTGCAGAAGGGATTCCACTTCGAGGCGGTCTCCGACAATGGCGGGCGTTATCTGTTCCGTTCGATTCCTCCCGGTGTATACGTCGTCAGCGTTCAAGCCACCGGTTTTGGCGAGACCGAAAGCGGCAGGTTCAAGGTGGACGTAAATGAGAATGCGACCGCCAATCTGACCTTGAAGGTGGCCGCCGCCACTCAAACCGTACAGGTGGAGGCGGAAGGGCAGACAATCCAGACCGAAGACGCCGAAACCGGGCAGGTGGTCAACCGCCGCTTTATCAATGACCTGCCTTTGATTGACCGCAATATCGAATCCCTGACCTCTTTGGCGCCGGGCGTCACCGCGATGGATGACCAATGCCCGGAGCCTTGTCTGGGCACCAACTTTGTTTCGAACGGCAGCCGTGGAGCCTCGGCCGATTTTCTGCTGGATGGCGCTTCGGTCACGAACTCCGAGCCCAACGGGGGAATTACGTCCGTAACCTATCTCCCCTCACCGGAGGCGGTGGAAGAATTCAAAGTTCAGCAGACAAATTTCAGCGCGGAATACGGTTTTTCCGGCGCCTCGGTGGTCAATGTGATCGAGCGGTCCGGTACGAACAAGTTTCACGGGAGCGCGTACGAGTTCTTCCGCGACGCGAGCCTCGATGCGAACGACTGGTTCGCTAATCGGGCTGGAAATCCAATTCCGCCTCTGCGCCGCCACAACTTCGGTTTCACGGTCGGTGGCCCCATCATCAAGAACAGAACTTTTTTCTTTTTCGACTACGACGGCTTGCGTCAGACAGGCTTGAGCACAGCTACTGGAGCCGTTCCCAGCGATGCCATGCGCGCCGGCGATTTTGGCGAGGTATGTGCTGCACAAGGAGGGACGTTCGATAACAAAGGGCAGTGTAGTGTGCCTGCCGGTCAAATCTGGGACCCGTACTCCGGAGTCTTCAATTCCAATGCCGGGGGCGTGGTGCGCAGCACGTTCATCCCCTTCAACAATCTCGCGACGTACACCAGCCGGGGCCCGGCCAATCAAGCCCCCGGCAATCTGATTGATCCGGTTGCGCAGAAGATGATGAGCTACTTTCCGGCGCCCAACTTTACCAGTGGGGGCATCTATCAGAACTGGTTTGGGTCTGGCTCAGGCCACAGCTCCAATACGCAGTTCGATATCCGAATCGATCATCGCTTGACACAGAAAGACCTGATGACGGGGAAATTTTCGTATCAATACACCCCCTCAGGCACGGGCCTCGATTGTTTCAAAAACTTCACCGATCCTTGCCAGGCCGGGCCCGGTTGGACCAATGCCCACACTTTTGCGATCAATGAGACACATACTTTCAGCCCGACTTTGTTGCTGAATACGACTTTGGGGTTCACGCGCGGAGTCTGGCACATTGATTCCTACAACCCGCATGGCGTGAATGATCCTCTCGGGACGCTGGGATTCCCCTCCTATTTACAAGCCAACGGCTTTACGGGAGTGCCCGCGATCTTTATCGACCAGTATGCCCCTGCCGGCTACGCCAATATTGGCACCGATCCCTATGGCAATTACCGCCTGGGCCAGGACACAGGACAACTGGCGGTCACGCTCGACAAGACACACGGCACGCACGACATGAAGTTCGGATTTGAAGGTCGGATCCATCAAATAAACTACATCCAAACCAATGCTCCCGTCGGGTTCTTCAGCTTCAATACAGATGGCTCGGACGCCTGCCCATCGGGACTGGACACCTGCGGCGGCGATTCGATGGCAAGCTTTATGATGGGCCAGATGACCCAGGGCTGTGCCAGCAATGGTTGCGGGTCCTCCGAAGAAATCCAGTTCCGGCCGGCCACTACGAACTACCAATACGGGTTCTTTGCTCAAGACAACTGGAAGGCGACGCCCAAACTGACATTAAATCTGGGCTTGCGCTATGACTTTACACTGCCGCGCACGGACCGGTTTAACCACCAGGATTGGTTCGACCCGAATGCCAACAGTCCATTGAATGGTGGAAGCCTGACCTACACCAACCCCGTCACCGGGCAGCCCGTGAACATTGCTTTAAACGGGGGTGAGGTTTTCGCCTCTTCGAAGCAACGCACCAATTATGTGACCGACTGGCACGACTTCCAGCCGCGCTTCGGCTTCGCGTATCAGTTTGCTCCCAAGATGGTGGTACGCGGAGGCTACGGCATCTATTACGGGCAGTCGCGCTCAGGGGTCACGGGTGTGGTCCCCTACGGCAGCGCAGGTTTCAATCAGAGCACCAATGTGATCACAGTCAATCCCGTCAACCACGCGACTCCTTTCGTGAATCTCAGTAATCCCTTCCCCAACGGCTTGATTCAGCCCGCTGGAAACTCGCGCGGGTTGTTAAATGATGTAGGTTTCGGCGCGAACGGTCCGCTGCGGACCCCGGGCGCAAACCAGACCCCTTATGAGCAGAGCTGGAGCTTCGGGATCGAACGCGAATTGCCGGGCCACATATTGCTCAACGCAGAATATATCGGCAAGAAGGGCACCCACCTGCCTTTCGACAACTCGGTGGAGCGCAACTATTTGGGGCCTTGGGTGGAGGGTCTGCGGGCTGGAGATCCCAACGCCGCCAACCCGTGCCAAGGTCTGACCATCGCGTGCCTCAATACCCTGGTGACCAATCCCTTCGCTGGAGTTATCTCCGACCCGAACAGCACCATTGGGAGCAGCTTTTCGCAGATTCCGTATTACCAGCTGCTGCGTCCCTACCCGCAATTCACGGGGGTGGCGACGGAACCGCAGTTGATTGCGAATTCCATTTACCACGGATTGCAGTTGCTCGCCGAGAAGAAATACTCCAATGGCTTGCAATTATTGGCAACGTTCACCTGGTCGAAGTCGATCGACGACTCTTCCCAGGCTGACACGAATGTCTCGTGGCTAGGCAGCTTCGACAGCTTACAGGATCCCAACAGGCCGTGGCTGGAGCGGAGTTTGTCAACCTTCGATATTCCGTATGTAATTCAGTTCAGTTACAGTTACGATCTGCCGTTTGGGCGGGGGCGGGCATTCCTGGGCAATATGCCGCACTGGGCGGACTTGATCGTAGGTGGATGGAAGACGAACGGCATCTGGCGCATCTCGGATGGACGTCCGCTGGCGTTCACGGTTGCAGACGGCACGCTGCTGCCAACCTATGGCGGTGGGAGTGGTACGTTGCGACCCAACATCGTCGGGGCGCCCGAGCGCAACCACGGCTCGGATTGGGTGGACAACTATTTTGTGGATGCCACAGTTTTCCAGCGTCCTGCTGATTTTACTCTGGGTGATGCTCCGCGAACCCTGGGCAGTGTGCGGAGTCCGTGGTCGTTCACGACTGATCTGTCGGTGGGGAAGCAATTCCCGATACGCGAGGAGATGAACTTTGAGTTCCGCCTCGAGGCCAGGAACGCGTTCAATCATCCGGTATTCGGCACACCGAACACGTCAGTGGACGATCCGAACTTCGGGACGATCACCTCCACGTCAGTTGGACCGCGAGAGGTGCAGCTGGGGATTAAGTTCAACTTCTAAGCGGAGTAAGCCGGGATTCGGGCGTGCACGAGCGCACTCCCTCTCGTCTCTCTAAATGGGATGCGTTGAGTCCGCGGGTACTCTCACGCGAGACCTCCAAAACGAAACCTCCAGACTTTAGGACGAAGTCTGGAGCTGAAACTGCCGCCTGAAGCTACTTCGGTGGCATGGGATGGCCCTTGGACAACGCCTATGCCAGGACGTGGTCGTACGGTAGGGCGGGGCGCGGTCACTGAGTGTTCGGGATTCCTGCGGACGTTCCGCGAACTCCCGAAACGTTCGTAAGCGTGCACGCGAAACCGGGATGCCAACGCATTTTTCTGTGACCCAAAGATTCGGAACCGGGAATTGTGAATTCCATGGAACAAGGACTGAAGCAGCTTTCCGAACAGGGGTGGGAGGAGGCCAATGAGAGCCGGGTGGATGTTAGGGTTCCGTGACTTTAACGCATAAAATGGTCGTCGCGGCGACTTTATGCTTCCGATCTGTGATGAGGGGTTGACGAGGACGTGAACGGGTTGCCATGTGAGGGGGAAGGCAACGCTGAGCCCCTGTTCCTACACACCCTGAGACGAAAGCCATCACCATTAAATCAGACCATGGGGCTAAGATTATCGTGAAGTGGAGGTTCGCGATGAAACACCTCTCATTGTTCATCGGTCTTTGTGTTGCTCTGCCTGGAAACTGTCTAGCACAGCGTGCACCCGTTTGGAGCGATTCTGGTACTCCGGAAGTGTTAACCTTCCTGGCGAAGCTCGAACTTGCTTCGTGGACGCAGAATGCGGATGCCTACGCTGCACTATTCGCCGGCAATGGCAAATGGGATGGCCCGTTTGGACAGAATGCCGTAGGACCTTCGAACATTCGAACTGCCGTCGGTCAATTCTTTACCGAATTCGGGCCATTGCGTGAAGCCGCCACGACCGTTACTTTTCAGATCTCTCCCGACGTTATCATGTTAGACGTGTACCAAATGACAAACGGTCGACATGCTTCTCTCGATCCTAAGCTTATTGCTCCGGGTTCGGGGGCGCCGCCGCGCTTTGCGGATGTGCGTACAACGTTAATTCTGCGCAAAGGAGACTCTGGATGGAACATTTTTGCCGCGCGTGTGGCGGATCTGCGCACAGCAACGGCCAGAGTAACGGCTAGATAGGCCCGGGCGGGGTGTCGACAGCTAATACATTTAATTCCGGGCTGCCTATTTTGAGGGCAACAGCAATTATTGACAGCTTTCCTGACCCCTGGATGGTTCTACCGCGTCGAGAATCTTCGCCCTGGTTGCTCCTTCGAAAAAGGCCTGATTACTCGTATGATAGCGCCTGAACGACGTCCTGCTTCACTGCCTTCCATCCGGGAAAGATCGCTCCCAACAAGGCACCGCTGATCGAAATCGCGCCCGCGATCGGCCACCATCTGTATACAGTCTCTTGAGTCAGGCTTGCCGGAACAGCGTGCATCATCAGCCATTGGCTCCCGAAGGTCATGGCGATACCCAACCCCGTTCCGATGACCGCGATGACAAGAGTCTCTCGAAACAGCAAATCAAGAATGTAGCCAGAAGGGGCGCCGAGCGCTTTCAGAATTCCGATATCTCGCGTTCGCTCGAGCACTGCCGTATACATCGCCATGGATACCACGATAAAACCTACGATGACGGCAATGCCGATGACAACGCCGATGAAGTCCCGCAGCAGACCGACGCTATTTACCGTCAAAAGCGAGGTGAACTCTTCCATGGTGTAGATAGAATATCCGGGCAACTTGCCGCGTAAGTCTTCGACCACCGACTGCGCACGGCGGGGATCATCCACTTTCAGATAGATCTGACTTAATCTTCCTGGACTGCCGGTAAGTTCCTGAAGAACACGCAGCTGGACGCATATGCGGGCCAGCTTCCCCGATTCAAAAATTCCCGCAACCCGCCAAGTGCGGTTGACCAATTCAACGGTGCTGCCCACCGCAAGCCTTTTTTCTCGTGCGTAGTATTCGTCGACGATAACGTCGTCGTCATGCTGAAAGGGCCCGCCTTTAAGAAAATGGAATCCTCCGCTCAGCTTATAGAAGCCGGCGAGGTCCACTCCGGTCAGGGCGTCCAGGCCGGAAAGCGGCTGAATCATGGTCCCGGTGGCAAATGTCACGTGGGGCTGTTCCATAAAGAACGGCAAAAATTTCTCGCTCATCGGGGAGGTACTTAGACTGATTACGGAGGCTCCAGGAGGGCGGACCAGAATATCGGCGCCTACTCCGCGGGCACGCCGTGCGGCCTCATCCAGGGTTCCATAGCTGATTCCAACCAGCGTCAGGATCATCGTGACCTCGATGCCAACCGCGAGGACGCTCAGCAATGTTCGAATAGGACGGTGGCGAAGGTTCTCTAGAATTAGTCGGTTACGCAAGGGAGCATTATAACGGCAGCTTCTTCGACCTTTCCCTCGTCGTACTGCCTTCCATGAGAAAGCCGGTCTCTGTCAAGCGTTTTTCCTATTTCCTCTTTCCATTTGAGGGAAAGGTTTTCCCGCCCAGTTTTTGCCGCAGTTCGCCACCCTTCCATCCGCAGTCGTCGATTGAGCATTCTTTGCCCGCTGCAAGTTGGGGTTCTCGTTTCAGCCGGTGCTGCAAACCTGATGTACGAACTTTTATTTTCATCAGAATGATGGAAGTTGGGCCAGGCAGTACACGCAGTCACCGGTGGTCTGGACTTTCGGCGTTTCGATGGCGAGGTTCGCCGGGGTGGACGCCGTGTAACTTCCGTTAACCGACACTAGAAAAATGGCTGCAGCGCCAACCAATGTTAGCGCGTTCCGCATCGTCGAGCGCGAAGCTTGCGCGCTCTTTACGGTAGTGCGATACATTCCAACCTCCAAGAACCTCGAGGAAAGCCATCTCTTTCGCTGTTCCTCGAAGATGTTGGCGAGCCGGCGGGGATATTACCGCTGAATATTTCTTTTATTTCGACGCCGTTACGAACCACCGCGGAAACAGTCTACGGATGGGGGGTGGCCCAGGTTTCTTTGCCTCATGCGGGGAAGCAGACACCTGGTGGTAAGCGAGCGGCTGACGGAAATGGCAGTCGGATTCTGCGGCGACGGTTCTGTCCTGGGGGCTGCGGGAGAGGGGCTGCAGCTTCGCCGGTAATGCCGGCGGCGCGCCCCGATCCCGTTAGCGGCCGAGCGCATGTGCGATCTCCGTGAACGGCTGCCCTCGCACCCTCACTCGTTCAAACATGAAACGCCGAGTTCGATACCCTGCCGCAAGGCTAGCCGCCAGAGGTCGAATTGACAATTCCGGCGCCGGCGTCGAACTGGCCGATGTACGCGTACGGATTACCCGACGGCCCGGCCGGCAGCGTAGAGTTCAGTTGTTGAATGATGTGATCGATCGCGGTGGTGACAGCATTCCCGAAGCCGCCTTCGGCCTTTGCCTGCGAGCTGTAACTCGCGTCCACAAAGTCCTGAACGAAGCCGTCGATTTTGCTCGCGTCGGAGCCGACGCCGGGGACCAAGCCAGCGACCTGGCCTATCACCCGGAGAGCGAAATCGGCCTGGTTTTTTGCGTCCGTACTACTCGCGAGGGCTTGCTGAGTATCCAGCACCGCACCCTGGCGCATCGATTCGAAAAGCTGCCCGGCTACGTAGGACGCGACCTGGTTCGGACTGTTATTTCCGAACGTCGAACCGAAGTCGTTGGTCAACTTACTCGGATCGGTCGGATACGCGCTGATGTCGGTCATCAGCTGCTGCATGGGCGCGGCGATCCGATTTGCCACGTCCTTGGCCGCGTTCTGCGAGGACCCGGATTCGACCGGCGGATACGCCAGCTCGGCTTGCGCGAAGTTCTGCAGCCGCGAGAGTCCTTGTGGGCCGATTGTCAAATGATTGGGGCTCGCGCTCAGCCAGCGCGACAGGAGCGTGGGGAACGCGCTGCTGTAGCAGTCGGCCATCGCGGCTCGCAGCCCGATCCCGTTCTTTCCCTGGTCGGCCTGCAGCAGCGTCTGCGCGTTCGAACTGAACGGTCCGCCGAACTTGTCGACGGCTCCCTGCCACAGATCGGCGGCCACGTTGCGTTGCGCGTCACCCGCGGCTCCGGCCGGGGCGGCTTTGGCGTTCTGCCCTGCCCATTCGAGAAGCTTGGCTGCGCTGCCCATCGACGAGTCGGGAGCGTTCGGCCATTGTGGCTTCTGCAGCTGTTGCGCTTGTCCATCCAGCGCGCCGCCGATCAATTGACTACGGTCACTCTGGCTAAGCGACTGCATGTACGCGAGCGCACCGGTCTTGCCGAGACCGGCGATGGCGTCGCTCGCCTGCGCCCAGAGCTGCGCGCTTGTCTGGCCGTTCGCGGCGGTCTTCGCATCTTTAATACTCTCGTCGGCAAACGCCTTACGGACAGCCTGGGAGTTTGGATCGGTGCCGAGGCCTTTGATCAGATTGTCGATGTTGGCGCTCGTAAGACCTTCGCTGCCATAGCTCTGACGACTCTGCGCGTCGACGATCTCGCGGATGTCGCCGGCGGTGAAGGTGCCGTTTGCGACGAGCTGCTTGAAGCTGCTCTGCACCATCTGCTGGTCTTTGACGTTTTGCTGGTTTACCGGACTACCGGCAAGCGCGCCGACGGAATTCGCCGGGTCGGGCAGCTGACCGCTGAGCAGCTTGTACGCGGTCTGCGGGTCGCAGGCGCGCAACACCGCATCGAGCCGCTGGGCCGAAGAGTTCCCCGCGTAGTCGTTGTTGACTTGCCAACCATCTTTGCGCGCGGTGCCCTTCAGGTACTGCCACACAAGGTCTTGGCCCAGCTGCTGCGGGCTCTGCCCCGAGGGCACCGCGGTCTGGAAGTGTCCGTTGAGCAGATCGTTGATCCCGACTGCCTGCGGGCCGGTCAGCGTGTTGACCACGATCGAAAGATTCCCGCGGTCGCCCGGGAAGATCGTCCCAGGCGGGTCGTTCGGCGACGGCGACGCCTGCTGGTCGCCGGTGAGCTTGAGCAGGGCCATCATCTTCGCAGGCGGCATGGAGGCGAGTGTTCCGTAATAGTTAGCCATGCTGCCCGCGGCAGCCGTGGTGGAGTTTGGCGAGGACGAGGGCGCATTTGCCGTCTGCTGCGTATGGACCTCGGTGGTTGTCACATTGCGGCCTGCTGAATCCACGGTGCGAATCGGCATGGTTGAAATCCTCCGAGGACGGTTTTGGGAAGCAGAATCGCTTCCCTTCCCTCAAGTTATCGGGCCTGGGATCCGCAAGTTGCGTGCTTGATTTGATTTTCCTGTCTTGATCAGGACTTGACGGGACATTCGTACAACCGGGGGCAATGGCAAAGTAACGGCAACGGCTGGGTCACGCCGGCGCAGCACTCCCGGTCCGGCCGACGCCGAGCTCGGTTGGAGGGCTCGGCGCTTCGGCCCGTTCGATGCAGTCACACTTCGTACAGCTGGAGCCGGGGATGGCGCGCGCTGGGGTCTGCGGAACTGCAGGCTCGCACGGGCAAGCTTGTACCGGTGTGCGGTGCCTGACGATGGAAATCGCGATTTTCGAAACGATAGGCTAAGCCTCTTAGCCTCACCAGGAGATTCCGCTCCTCAACGTCCGCATGGCATCAGAGGCTCAGCTTATGTCTAAAGCAAACAGCTTCAGTTCTGAAATGCTTGCCTGCACCCACTGGATGAGGAACAAGCTTTAGCCCCTAGCCGTTGCTCTTGCTGTTGTTAATTGCATTCTGCTCCATATCGTGCTGATCCTTGAGGGCGGCGGAGATTGCATTATATCTCTGCATCACTAGATTCATCAGTTCCTGCCCTTGGAGTTGCTTCTGCATACTCGACGAATTCAGGTCACTCCAGGCAGTACTGTAGTCGGAATCTAGACTACTCGGGATAGACGGCAGACCATTGACATTGTTGGTGCTGGCCATATGGGTATCTCCTTTTGATTCGGAAATTCCGATCACCCTAGTTATCGGAGCGGGCAGCCCGAAGTTGCTTCGCCGACCCCTCAATCTGCCGCCTGGCTGTATGTACCCGCATGTTCGCCCGGTTGTAGTGGGCGGTGGCCCCTGCCTGCTTGAGCAACTCCAGATCGCGTTGTGCGTCCTCCAGGCGGTGCAGCCGTAGATTCGCTTCACAGCGGCGGGCGATTGCCTCGGTATGATGAGGCACGGCGCGCAGGAGCGCGGAAGCGTAGTGCAAGGCCTGCTCAGGTTGGTTCAAGGCCAGCGAAAGCGCGGTCAAGGCGTCCAGGCAATAGACGTTCTGCGGGTCGATGGCGACCAGCCCTGTGAAAATCTGCAAGGCGTCCCAGTTCTTGCCTTGCAGGTGCAGGTCATAAGCCCTCTGCGCGATCAGCTGGATCTCGTCGGCCGTCCAGCCATTGCCGGTCATAGAGGCTTGTCCTGGGAGAGTCCATTCGCAAACAGCATGGATTCTGTCTGCTGATAGTCCTGGAGCAAAGCCAGCATCTGCCGGACAGATGCCGGCGTTTGGGCCGTGTCGCCGGGCTGATTGTGACGGGTAAGAATATCGCGCCACCATTGTCGCTCCAGGGCCGGGTCTTGCGGTTGTGAAGAAGAGGGTTGGGGAGGAGCCAGCAGTTCCGGGTCGGGAACGGTTCGATCAAGAGCGAGTACCGAGTTCAGGGTCGTCCATGACTGTCCGTCCAGCCTCGGTATGGCGTTTCGAAATCGTGCGGGCACGGATTCTGAGGCGCCGGCTTCCGATCTTATTTCCGGCTGGTATCCGGGTAGTGTGTACTGGACTTTCACGGTTTTGATTTCTCCGTTTGTGCGACGGCGTAGACCCAATTCACAACTTCGGCCACCGCCTCGTAGAGTCTTTCAGGAACCTCACTGTCGATGTCAAGATGGTACAAGTTCTCCGCCAGCCCCGCATTCTTCACAATCGGCACATCGTGTTCCCGGGCGACGTCCAGGATCGTCTCCGCCAGTTCATCCTGTCCTTTTGCCGTCACCAGAGGCGCATTCATCGTCGCTTCGTCATAGCGCAGCGCCACGGCCCGGGGTTGGGGACTCACCACAACCGCAAGGGCTTTCGACACGTCCGCAATTGCACTTTGGTTCACCAGTTCCAGGTGCAACTGCTTGCGGCGGGACTTGACATGAGGGTCGCCTTCCTCCTGTTTCACTTCTCTGGCGATCTCATCCTTAGCCATCATCATGTCCTTCATGTACAGTTTTTTCTGGATGAGATAATCGGCGGCTCCCAAGATCAAAAGCGCAACCCCAAATCGAAACAGTTCTCTCAACAGCAAATCGTCTGCCAGTCGGGCGGCCTGGTCAAATCGGACGCGGAGGCTCAGGGCGAGATCACGCAAACGCCCGACCAGCGTCAGATAAGCGAGCCCCAGAATCAAGGCGATCTTGAGGGCGTCTTTGGCAAGTTCGATGTAGGTTCGGGACTTAAAGAATACGTTCTGGAGGCCTTGTGCCGGATTCAACCTCTCCCATTTGCTGCTCACGACTTCCGGCGCAAAAATCGAACCCACCTGGAGGAAGGTGCATCCCGCCGAGACCACGAGTACCGTTGCCAGCAGGGGGGCCGTCAACACAACAAGTTTCAGAAATCCTTTTGTCAGCTGTTGCCGCAGCGCGCTCGAATCGAGCGCAGCGGACCAGATGCTGCCGTCAAACGAACCGATCAGAAGCGCCTTGATCTCATTGAAATAGTATGGACCCGCAAGGGAGAGGAACCCCGCGACGGCAAGAAAGATAAATGCCTGGGTGAGGTCATTGCTCTTGAAGACCTGCCCTTTTTTTCGCGCGTCGCGCAGACGCTTCGCCGTAGGTTGTTCCGTCTTGGTGCCGGCCATAGAAAAGCTGTCTTCCCTAGAAGCTACCGCCCTTTGAGGAAGGAGGCTTCAAGGCGCGCGGTTTCTGCGCGACACAGGCCTCCTGGACGGCAAATGCTAGCGAATTTTTTCTCCTATTGAAGTCGACTGGAATCGCCTCACCTGAGTCTGGTTTGTGGCTTCCGGAATGCCTCTTCGCTTCCGGCTCTTTTCGGTTTGTGTATTCGCGAAACCCAGTCTGGCCGCTCCGCTGTCGGCATCTTTCGACCTGCGGGCAGACGTTTCCCGGGCGAGTTGTACCTTCCTTCGCGTGCGGAAAATTCTCCTCCTTACAAGTCTTCGTTCGGCGTTCGGAAAAGTTGCGGCCGGCCCGGGCCGGTGCGGAACAGATCCCGATTTGCCGGCGAGTGCATGGGAAACGTAGCTGCCTGCCGGGAGCCGGGTTGTCCCGAACCGTCTCGGACCGGTCGCGGTGCGATTTCGTTCACGCTCCCACGAGGTGGCTCTGGCTGATCTCCGATGCCGCGGACCGGCCGATTATGCCCAGCGACTGAACCCTGATTTCTGGAGTCAGCTCGGCGTAGCTGATCACGTCCAGGTCGGGGAAGTCACGTTCAAGAGTTTTCTTCACGAAGCGGCGAATATCTTTGTCGGTGATGATGACAGGCCGCTGGGCGGTGGGCGGCAGGTTGGAGATTTCTTTGTACGTGGCTTGAAGCACCGCGTCGATGCTCTGCGGATTCATCGCAAGATACCCACCGGCCGCGTTCTGCCGAATCGAGTTCCGGAACAGGTCTTGCAGCGCCGGATCCAACTGATAGACGAACAGCAGGGGCTTCCCCTCGGTGACTCCGTAGCAAATCTTGCGCTTGAGCGCAGTCCGCACGCGTTCGGCCAGGCTCACCGTGTTCGGATCCACGCGGCTCCACTCTCCGAGACATTGGAGAATGGTTTTCAAATCGCGAATCGACACCCCCTCGGCGGCCACCAGCCGAAGGATGTCAGTCAGTTGCTGCAGCGAAACCGGCTTGGGCGTGACCTCGTCGATCAATGCCGGATAGTGCGGCTTGAGGGCATTCAGCATCCACTGAACTTCCTGGATTCCAATAAAGTCGACGGCGTGTTTTCGCAGGAAATTCGCCAGATGCATCACGAGCACCTCGTGCGTGTCCCACGAAGGAAGTCCCGCGGCCTGTGTTTTCTCGTGGTCCGCGCGCGCAATCCACACCGCCGGTTTGCCGGTGGCCGGGTTCAGGGTGTCTTCCCCGTTGATGCCATAGGGTGCGAGCTTGTCGGCAGGGCAATTCACCAGCAGGCTGTCGACACGAACCCTGCCTTGGACAACGGGAACTTCGTGCAACCAGATGGCGAAATTGTGTTCGAGTTGCGGCAGGTCTCCACTGATTTGTATGGGGGGGAACAGAACGCCCCGTTGGAGATAAAGAGCATTGCGCAGCTGGACGCTCTTGTCGTAGAACGTTTGCCCTTGCTCGGTTCGCAGATCCACGTAGGGCAGCAGCTCGGGGCCAACTTGAAGGAAGACGGGAAGAGTGATGGTAACTTCGGCCTCGGCCACACGCCCCGGGGCTTTCTTCTCGCTGGCCGCTTCCCGCTGCTTCGCCTTCGCATGGAACAGCCCGTAGGACAAAGCGCCCGCCAACGCCGCCAGCAGGAGAAAAGGAAGCGCGGGGAGTCCGGGGACCAGCGCCATGACGAAAAGGATGGCAGCCACTACGGCAATCGCCTTAGGCTGGCGGATGATCTGTTGGGCTATGTCCTGGCCGAGGTTCGAATTCTCATCTTCCGAGGCCACCCGGGTGACCACCATGCCCGCGGAGATCGAAATCAGGAGCGCGGGAATCTGCGAGACCAGGCCATTGCCAATGGTCAAAATGGAATACGTCTCGACCGCAGAGCCGAACGACATTCCGTGCATGGCCACGCCGATCACGAGGCCGCCGAGGATGTTGATGATGGTGATGATGATCCCGGCAACCGCGTCCCCCTTGACGAACTTCATGGCGCCATCCATCGCGCCATAGAACTGGGATTCGCGAGACAGTGCCTGTCGGCGCCTGCGAGCCTCTTTGAAATCGATGGTCCCGGAGCGCATGTCGGCGTCGATGCTCATCTGCTTGCCGGGCATGGCGTCGAGGGTGAATCGTGCTGAGACTTCCGCGACTCGCTCCGCGCCTTTCGTGATGACGATGAATTGCACCAGCGTGATGATCAGGAAAATCACCGCACCTACGACGAAGTTGCCGCCGACCACGAACATTCCGAAGGCCCGAATCACTTCGCCCGCATCGGCCTTGAGTAGAATCAGCCGGGTGGCGGAAATGTCCAGAGAAAGGCGATAGAGGGTGGTGAGGAGCAGCAGCGTAGGGTACGAGGCGATCTGCGTCGCGTTCGAGATGTAGATCGACACCATGAGCACGGTGATGGCGATCGTAATGTTGACCGTGAGAAGAATATCGAGCAGGAAGGTCGGGAGCGGCACGATCATCAGGCCAACCATGACCGCGACGGAGCTGACCAACAGGAGATCGCTCGAACGCACGAGAGCGTTATTCAGATTCCCGGAAAGGACCTCGTTCTTTAATTCCTGGGATCGGGTGCGTAGTTGATTGAGCATGGTCAACTTTGAAAGACAGGTAGCCTTGGCTTCACCACAACGATCTATGTATCTTCCGCAGCCTTCTATCTTCCGCAGCACTGCGCTGGCCGAAACTGGACGTGCGATCTATCCGGCGAGGCATTTCCCTCTGCTGCTCGAGGCCTTACAACTTTACCAAATTGTCGTCTGCTCGGCCAGCAAGGTTGCGTTCTTTATGTCGTGGCGTCCAGGAAGGTCTTGATGTTTCTGAGCATGGCCGCGAAGGCGGGCGGCAGCTGGTCGAAGAGAAACGCAGTCACCAGGAAGAGCACGGCCAGCCCGACCATCGCTTTCGCCGTATACGCTTCGTTATGGAGCCGCAGACGGGACGCCGCTTTGCCCAAGCTGGCAAACGCGACATCGGTCAAGAAAATCGCCAGGAGGACGGGCGCCGCGAGCTGGACTCCGAAGAGCAACGCGTCTCCACTGGTCCTGGCCGCGAGTTCGGCAATCGGCAGTACGCCCTGGCTGAAGTGGGGGATCTCGAGCAGCGGCACGGCTCGAAAACTCTCCCCTAAAGCGCGTATGTAGAGCAAATGCCCCCGCAGGGCAAGAAACACAAGCAGCGATGCCTGGAACTGCAGGTTTCCGAGCGCCGATACGTGGCCCGGAAGTTGCGGCGCAAGATAGGTAACTTGATTGAGTCCCCGCTGCGTATCAATCACGATGCCGGAAATCTGCACCCCGTAAAAAACCAGCTGCGCCAGAAAGCCGATCATGGAACCAACCACCACTTCCTTCACCAGCAACGCAAAAAAAACCGCCGTGGACTGCGGCACGTCGGCAGGGCCCCGCGGAAAAGCAGTCAATAAAACCACCGAGATGACAACCCCCAGCCCCGTCTTGATCTGCGTCGAGACGGCCGAGCCGCCCAGAAACGGAGCGACTGCGACGGCAGGCGCCACCCGGCCAAATACGAGGGCGAACAATTCCAGCCAGCGCACGACGTTGACCCGGCTTCCAACGGTGGCCAGGATCTCCTGCAAGGCGGACAGGACAGACATCAGTGCACGCGAACGATGTTTTCGAAAACTACCTGGGTAAAGTGGACAATCAGCGCCAGCATCCAGCCGCCGAGTGCGGCCAGCGTGGCGAACACGGCAATGAGCTTCGGCACATAGCTGAGGGTCTGTTCCTGTACTTGTGTCACGGCCTGCAAAACGCTGACCACCAGGCCCGTCACCAGACTGGCCATCATGGGGCCGATCGAGAGGAGCAGGACGAGCAGCAAACCTTCCTTAAGGACTCGAATAATGGCTTCGGTATCCACCTTGCCTCGCTAGACGTAACTGAGAACCAGATTGCGGACGACCAGAAACCACCCATTGACCAGTACGAACAGAAGAAGCTTGAAGGGCAGTGACACCACGCTCGGCGACAACATGCTCATACCCATGGCGAGCAGGATATTGGCGACCACCATATCGATAATGATGAAGGGCAAGAACACCAGGAATCCGATCTGGAAGGCCTCCTGCAACTGGCTGGTAACAAACGCCGGGATCAACACCTGAAAGTCGTCCTTGCCAGGGTCGTCCCCGGTCTTGTCTTCTACGCTCGCCCGGTGCTGATCCTGCGTTTTCTGCGCGACCGGCAAGGCGTCTGCTTTGCCGACGACAGACTGGCTGGTCGCTGCCGGCACACCTGGCTGAGACGGCGTTCCCGTCCCACCCTGCCTGGGGGCTTCCTCCAAGCGCCGTGCCAATTCCACGAAGAGCATACGGTCCGCATCATGTGCGCGCCGGGCAAGGAAGCGCCGCAGCGGCTCCTTGCCTTTGTCGGCGGCGTCAAAGAGATTCTTGATGCTCGATTCGGAGAATATATCGCGCGTGTTGGCAATCGCACCGGCTTCCTGGTACATGTTGCGCACGACCGGGGTCATGATGAACATGCTTAAAACGAAAGCCAGGCCGGTAATGACCTGATTGGGCGGGACCGACTGGGTCCCAAGCGCGTTCCGCAGTATGGCCAGGACGACCGAAATCTTCACAAAAGAGGTAAGCATGATGAGCACAAAAGGCGCTAACGCAATTGCGCCCAGCACCATCACCAACACCACAGGGTTGGGAATCGCCGTGGCCGAGTGTCGCGTGGCGGGCGAAGACAAATCGAGGAGACACAACACAGGCAGCAACTTGGCCATCGCCCTACCCTAATGAGTGAACGCCGAACGAATCCTGCGCGCGGAGTCGGCGGACCCGGTACAACCAGCGGTTCGAGGACACAATCTTACACTACTTTTTCGAGGTAGTTCAGGATGGCCTCTCGAAGAACCGGGTCCTTCTGCATCCAGGAGGTGATGGCCTCCCGATCGCGCGGACGTATCGCGCCATAGTCGCGATCCACGATCTGATTGACGGCCCAACCCACTGCGGCGTCAATCTTTGCCGGGTTCTTCAGGTCCGCGGGAGTGAATTGCGCCCGAGCAGCAGCCGACAGGGCGGGATCTTCGGCTTTGAGGATTTGCCCGCGATCCGGTGCCGGAAATGTCTTTTCACTCTGGTTGATCGTCTGGTCTGTGTTGAACCCGCGACTCTCGTCCGGAGGGAGATTAGGATTAATTTTCATAGTGGTCTTCGACGCCTCCTCCCGAAGTTGGAACCGGGCGGCACGCTCGCCCAGCACCCTTTACGGAAGAATTGTTACACAACTGGCAATGGAATTATCGCTCGGCCGGCCGTAAGGTTGCGTCCGCCAAGGAGTTCGTTGGCGCCCAGCAAGGTCCCCAAACCCGGCGCCCGGCACAACCTCCTTGCAGAGCTGTATTTTGCCCGTGTATAGTGAGTGGGCCAGAGGGCGAGGAATATAAACGAGCGCGGCGCAGGATCCATTTGAGGCCGAGAGCTGCCCCTGGGTTAAGTTTTTTCGTATCGGACTCCGCTCCCACGGATACCGACGGTTTTATGATGCCCAGCCCGTGTTCAGGCCCCGCGACTCCGAATAAGACGGCCAAAAATGAGATGGCCAAAATGGTGGAGAATCTCCGTCAGGAAAGCGCTATGATGGGGGCCATGGCTACTTTGGCCGCAACACATCGCTCTCCTTTCGCTCTCTCCGATTATTTGTCGGACGAGCCCTCCGAACCGGTTGGCGTCATGGCGCTGCTGACCGAAGTGCTTCAATCCTTGAACATCCTGCACTCCAGAGGCCTCGGCCACAGTCCGCTGACGCCATCCAGTATCACGGTGACGCGAGAGGGGTGCGTCGGGATTGCCCGCAAAGGTTCCTTCGATCCGTGCCAGACGATGGCGTTCCGCTCGTCGAAGTATTCTGCCCCCGACGCTTTTCGGGGAAATGGCGAGGCCGCCTCATGCGAGGCCCTCGACAGCTATTTGCTGGGATTCATGTTCTACGAACTCATGCTGGGGCGCCGGCTTTTCAGGGTAGAGTTTGCCGACGTCTTCAGCGGCGCGGAGTTGGCATGGCTGAACTGGCACACCGACAGGAATCGCCGTGCGCGCCCTTTGTCGGATGTGCTCCCGAGTGTGCCGGGGCCCATTTCACGTTTGATCGCAGGCATGATGGAGAAGGATCCTGCGCGCCGCATCACCGACATCGAGCAACTGCTCGAAAGGATACAGAAGGCAACCGAAGCAACCGTACCCCTCAAAGTAAAGCGGGGCGGTCGGGAACGATGGGGCAGACCTAAGCGGACCTGTCAAAGTCTTTCCGGCACTCGCGGCTCTCGAATCAAGCTGAAGGGGAGTCAAGAGTTCAGAAATGGCGGAGGGAGCAGAAGCGCGCCCAGGAGTGTGGAGATGGTCCGCCGCGTCCTGCGCGGTCTGGCCAACTTCCTCTTCCTCCCCGCTCCGTGCAGTCGTCATAACCCTCGCCATGTTGCGGTTGGTAGCGGTTCCGGGATGTGACCTGGCAGGGTTGATGATGGCTGATCTGATCGAGTCGCATATCCCTTACTCCCACGCTATCGCAGCCGAAATGCTGAAGCGGTTTCCCCGGCATGTAGAGAGGCGCGAGGTGGAAGCGGCGGCGGAATTCGGGCTGGTGCAAGCCGCGAACGCCTACGACCCGTCCCGTGGCATCGCCTTCACAACCTTTGCCTACTACAGGATTCGAGGCGCGGTATTTGATCTCCTCCGCCAGGTAGCTCGTACCGACAAGTTCGAGATGGCCGGAAACGAGTTCATGACGGACTACTCGAGCGCCCCGCCCGATGCGGACACCAGGGCATCGTATGAAGAGATCAGGAGGGTGACGGCAAGCATTGTTACCAGCTATTTTCTCTCCCTTGAGGCCCTTCCCCAGGAACCAACCGCGCATGACGACGAATCGCCGGTTGACCGCATGGTCCGCGAAGAGCAGCAGCAGCGGATTCGAAGCGCGCTCGAAACGCTGCCGGAGAAGAACCGCCGTGTACTCGAATGTTACTACTTCGAAGACTTGACGCTCGATGAGATCGGCAAACGGTTAGGGCTGTCCAAGTCCTGGGTGTCTCGAATGCACGCCAAGGGCCTCGAACTGCTCCGTCCCCTGCTCGAACAGACAATGGCGGAAAGCATAGACGCTGCTGCCCTTACAAAAGAGCGAGAGGGCAGCGCTTCGGGCCGGCACGGGTCAACCTCGCCTCGAGCCGCCGGAGTTAGCAACAGGTGACGAAGGGGCGACGATAATTGAGGTGGATAGGTGAATCTTATGGATCCATTAACTCTCAAGGCGGTGGCGTCCGGCGCGGGCGATGGTCTAGAGGCTGGAGTTGAGGCGGCCAAGAAGGTCGGTCCGTCACGGTTTGACCAAGTGAGTCAGAACGTCGCCGGCGCCCCTGCGACGCAGTCTTCAACTGTGGCGTCGGAACCCAAAACGCAGGCAGCTTCGTCGGCCGACGCGGCGTCGGCGGTCGACAACCAATTGCACGCGACAGCGGCTTCCCTGCGGCGATTGAATCACCGCGTGCAAGCCGCCTCGCAAACCACCGAAGTAGGTACGATTCGGACGCTGGTCGAACAGTTGACTGTACGGTTCAAGAACGTCGGCAATTCGATCCGCGTGGTCGGCGGGAAAGCGGAGCCGCAGACATTGCTGGCCATGCAGGCGAGAGTCTACCAGATCAGTGAAGACGTGGAACTGCTATCGAAGATGGTAGAGCAGGCGACGAGCGGAGTGAAGACGATCTTGCAGACGCAGGTTGGATGACATAAGTATGAGGAGTATGAGGCGCATCCTTTTCCTGCTTCCCGTCCTGGCGCTCTTGTCGGCCTGTACCCGGCAACTGGACACCGGACTGCCGGAGCAAGAAGCGCAAGAGATGGTTGTGATCCTGCGCCAGAATGGAATGTCCGCGTACGCCGAGGTCGAGCCGGCGAGCAAAGGAGAGTCCCCCACCTGGCAGGTCAGGATTCCCGGCAACAACGACCAATTGGCCGCAGCCTGGAACGTCCTCCACGCCAATGGCCTGCCCCGCGACAAGGCATGGGGACTGAGTCAGGTGTTTTCCAATGTGGGTCTCATTCCGACCGCCGGAGAAGAGAAGGCCCGTTTACTGGTCGGCCTCGCCGGCGAACTCACGCAGACTCTGCGCTCCTTGCCGGGTGTGATCGATGCCCGCGTCCATGTGGTCATTCCCGACAACAGCCCGCTGCTCGACAAGAAAGATCAGAGCCCCACGACGGCCTCGGTGCTCGTACGTTACCGTGGCGACCATCCTCCCCTGAAAGAGGAGGAGATCCGCGCCTTTGTAGCCAAAGGCGTGGAGGGACTGACGCCCGACAACGTGTCCGTGATTCAGATGCGAGTGGAAGACAAGCCTCTGCCGCCGAGCCGTTTGGGGCCGTGGGCAACCAATGAGTGGGTCACGATGGCGGCGTTAGCTCTGTCAGGAATTACCGGTTTGAGCGCATTGGCTCTGATGGTTGTGAGCAAGCGCCGGGGTTTGAAAATCCAGAAGCTGGAGCGCAGGTTAGCTCAGTTTGTCGAAGGTCCGAGAGCGATTCCGGCGGAAAAGAAACTGTCCAGGGTATGAGTGATGCGGCCCGGAGCTTTTGTTATGCCTTGCGATTGCACGGCGCGGGACGCGCGAACGCCATCTTGAATCTGCTGGCCGCCGAGAAGCGGTCCATCGTGGAAGACGTTCTTCGGGAACTCCAGGATTGTTCCGAACAGGAGCTCGAAAAACGCTGGCGGGAGATGCGCAGTGACGAGCAGCGGGCGCAGACTGAAGCTGCCATCGAGAAGTCGGGACTTCCCTCAGACCGGCTCCCCGCAGCGGTTCGGCGCCATCTGGCGCAATCCTTTTGAGCGTGCCCATGTCTTCACCGGTCATCAAAGCGCGAATGCTCAAGCCTTTCGGAGCACACCCCATCATCAAGCGCGAGGTTCAGGCGACGCAGGCGCAAGCGGAGATCGTACTGGAGCAAGCCCGCCAACGAGCTGCGGAGATTGTAAAAAGCGCAGACGAAGGAGCCGAGAAGCAGATGGATGCCGCCCGGCAACAAGGCTATGCCGCCGGACTGGAGGAATGGAACCAGCGTTTGCTCGGAGCCTGGAAGGCCAGGGACGAATACATCGAGAGGAATGAAGCCAGCCTGCTTCAGCTCGCCATTCAGGTTGCGCGAAAAATCATCGGAGAGGAGTTGCGGCTCGCCCCGGAGCAGGTCGTCAGCGTAGCCCGCGAAGCGCTCCGTTCAGCGCCCCACGGCGGAAATCTTGTCCTGCATGTTCATGCGGATGACGAATCCGCAGTCCGCCGCCAACTTTCCCGCCTCCACAAATCTCTCGGGGAATCGCGGACGATCGAAGTCTCTTCAAATGCTGCGGTCGCCCGGGGCGGGTGCTTGATCGAGAGCGATTTTGGAATTGTCGATGCCCAGCTCGAAACGCAGCTGGATGTGATGTCCCGGGCGCTGATTCGCAGAATGGGAGAGCCATGAGCGCGGGCTCCGAGATCAACCTGGGCAAGTATCTTGAGGGGATTGAACGGCTCTCTCCCGTCTCGGTCCGGGGCCGCGTCAAAGAAGCCGTCGGTCTTCTCGTCAAAGCCGCGGTTCCCGATGTATCGGTGGGGGAGATTTGCCTCATCAGCAGTCCGCGCTCCGCCCATCCGGTGAAGGCGGAGGTTGTCGGGTTCCAGCGCGGCGATGTTTTGCTGATGCCCCTGGGCGATATCGTCAGCATCAGTCCCCAAAGCGAGGTCGTTCCCACGGGAAATTGTCTGACCGTGATGGTGGGCGACGAGCTCCTCGGCCGGGTCTTGAACGGGCTGGGGGAGCCGATCGACACGAAGCTCAAGGGACCACTGGAGTGCCGTGAAGAATACCCTGCGCACGGTCGTCCTCCCCATCCGCTCTATCGCAAGCGTGTGACCCGGCCGCTCTCGGTCGGGGTACGCGCCATCGACTCGCTGCTTACCTGTGGCGAAGGACAGAGGATCGGCGTTTTCGCGGCCGCCGGGGTCGGAAAAAGCGCACTCCTCGGCATGATTGCCAGGCACACCGAGGCCGATGTCAACGTCATTGCTCTCATCGGCGAACGGGGACGCGAAGTGCGCGATTTTCTGGAGCGTGATCTTGGCCCCGAGGGACTTCGACGTTCTGTTGTCGTTTGCGCGACATCCAACGAACCTTCCCTGGTGCGATTGAAAGGCGCTTACGTGGCCACCGCCGTCGCAGAGTATTTCCGCGACCGGGGGAAGAAAGTGATCCTGATGATGGATTCGGTCACGCGGTTTGCCCGGGCTCAGCGCGAGGTGGGGCTGGCCTCGGGAGAGCCGCCCACCCGGGGCGGCTATACGCCTTCCGTGTTTGCGGAGCTGCCCAAGTTGTTGGAGCGGGCAGGCAATTCCGACCAGGGGTCGATCACGGCCTTCTACACGGTCCTGGTGGCCGGCGACGATATGAACGAACCTGTCGCGGACGAAGTCCGCTCCATTCTGGACGGGCACATTATTCTTTCCCGCGAGCTCGCCACGCAAAACCACTATCCGGCGATCGACATGCTCGAGAGCGTCAGCCGCGTGATGGACGCCGTCAGTGAACCGGAGCACCGCCAGGCCGCCCACCGGATGCGCGAGGTGCTGGCGGTTTATCAAAAGCAGAAAGATCTGATTCTTCTCGGAGCGTATCAGCCGGGAGCGGACCCGCGAGTGGATTTCGCAATTTCGCATATCGATAAGATCCACGCGTTTCTCCGGCAGGCTGTCGACGAGAGGGCGCCGGCCGAAGAGACTCTGGCTCGATTGAAATCGATGTTCTGAAGACCACGATGACCGTTTTTCGTTTTCGACTGCAAGCCCTGCTCGACAAAAAGATTGAAGAACGGAATCTGGCGGCAGTAAAGTTGACGGAAGCAAAAAGGGCGCACCAGACGGCCCAGCAAAAACTACGCGATATGGAAAAGCGGGAACAGAAGCTGGCTGAGCAGATTGCCGGCGCGCGCGAACAACTGCTCATCGAGTCGCAGTCGAGTTCGACTCAATTGGGACGTCTCGCCAAATATCTAATGGGTCTCGAACAGGACCAGAGGAGCGCCCGTCACGCCAGCGATTTGCAGCGTCAGACAGTCAAAGGGGCGGAAGAGCAGGTGCGCAAGGCGCACGCAGGGTTGGCCGAGTGTGCCCGCGAGGTGGAGATTCTCGAAAAGTACCGCGAGAAATTGAGAAACAGCTTTCTTCGAGCGGCACTTCGCAAGGAAGAAATCGATCGGGACGAAACCTCAGCTCTCATGCATCCCAAACGGAGCGATGTGGTATGAAAATCGGCGGTACGCGTATTGGTTCGAGCACCCGCGATGCGGTCCATGACGACTCCACCGGGAGAGACAACGATCGCTTTCAAAGATTGCTGGATGCGAAGCGTCGCGAGGAGCTCGACTCCAGCTCTCACCATCAGTCCGATGCTCTCCTTGAAGGGGACATCCCCGGGCAGTTTCCCTTGCAGGCTTCCTCGACCCTCGAGACCGGGGATTCCCCGGTGGTCCAACCCGCTGTCGATCTCCAGCAACTGGTGGACGAAATCGTGCAGCAGATTTCGCGGCAGAACGCCCAAAACATTGAGATACAGTTTCAGAGCACGACTTTGAACGGACTGCAAGTGCAGTTGCAGGGTCAGGGTACGGGACTATCGGTGCACTTTTACACTCCCAGCGAAGAAGTGGGGGCCGCCTTGAAGGGGCATTTCGACGAACTGTCCAAGGCGCTTAAATCCAAGGGCTTTCGTCCTGAGCGTCTTAGCGTGAGTCTCACGCGGCCTGCCTCGTCCTCCTTTACCCGGCGCGCATGAGAGGGTCAACGGCATGAGGGCAGTCCCGGCGGGAGGGGAGATCATCACTATCTTCGAGGGGCTCGAGACCTACTCGCGCGCTGAAGTCGAACTGCTCAACTGGTTTTACCGTTGCTTCCCCAATGCCCCCGATTGGCGGGCGTGGCTGCAGGAAGGTCTGGGAAGCTTCCTTCGAGCTCCGGCGGGCACTTCCATCCATGTGAAGCAATCCCGCCAGGCCGAGGCTGAAATTCTCCAGACCTACCACTTCGAGCAGGATCGGGTGGAGATTGGTCGAGAGCCGGACAACGATATTGTGCTCAGCCAGGCAACCATCGGCCGGCATCATGCACGAATTCTCAAGCGGCACGGCGGCTACCTGCTGGAGGACCTGGGCAGCGCGGCTGGCACCTATCTGAACGGCAAGAAGCTGGAACCCAATAGCGCGGCCCCCTTGCTCGCCGACGATACCTTCATGATTTTTCCCCATCACTTCGAAGTTTCCATTCAAGAAATGTGGAACTCCGAACCGGCAATCCAACTGACTCAACCCAAGGTCGCGGCCGCGACCTGGAGAACATGGCAGACGAACCGCCGCTCGAATCTGTGCCCTTTCGCCGTGAAGGTGCACCCTGCGGTGGGGGTCATTCCCTTTACCGTCAACCGCGCATTCCTGGAAACGGTCGTCCACCGGCTTACGCGGCTGCCGGTAGAACACCTGGTCGCCTCCGACGCCGGCCTGTTCGAATTGCTGCTCCTTTCCGCGTTGGAGCGGGCAAACTGCGAGCTCAAGTTTCCGTTCCAGTTTTCACTCGTCGACTTCGAGCCTCTGCCCGACGACGAACAAGGCATGGGCGTGGAGTGTTCCATAGGTTTGTCCGGGGCCACAGGCGTGTTTCGATTCTTTCTGCCGGTACCGCTGCTCGACCGGATGCGTGTCGAGCCGGGCCGGCTCGACCCGCAGTTTCACAAATCAATCACCTGGCGCGTGTTTGCCATGCTCGGTTACGCGGACCTGAGCCTGTCCGATCTTGGCGGCCTGGAAGCTGGCGACATCATCGTGCCAGTTCACGATCCAGCGTTACTTCTCCCCGGTTGCGGAGGCCCAAGCGAGCGAGGGTGGCGGTTTCTCGAGACCGGAGAACAGCCGACACGGCTGCAAATTCAAAGCTATTTCACAAGGAGCACACTCATGCCAAGCGAGGAAAACGGCGGAGATGGCGCGCCGGTCATGGCCAAGCCTGATTTCGCAACCCTGCCAGTCCGGTTGCACGTCGTGCTGGGGCAACTCGAAATGAGTCTGGCCCAATTGAATGCCATCGTTCCCGGCAGCATCGTCGAGTTGGACCGCGAAAAATCCGAGCCCGTGCAGATTGCCATCAACGGGAAGATCGCCGGCCAAGGCGACCTCATTGAGGTCGAAGGCAAGCTTGGCGTCCGAATCACCGGCTGGACGTTGGAATGACGACTCTTTCGAGTGGTTTTGCCGACTACTTCCGGCTCATGCTGGTGCTGGGCGGCATTTTGCTTCTGGCGTTTGTCGCGATTCGTTTTTGGATTCCGAAATGGATGCCGTGGAGCCGCCCCTCGTCTGGCCCGATGCGGGTCTGGGCGAGACTCCCGCTGGAGCCTCAAAGAACGCTTTACATTATCAAGGCGGGCCAATCGTTTCTGATGGTGGCGAGTTCAGAAGCGGGCGTGCAATACCTGATGTCCCTGAATGCGGAAGATTTTGCGGGTGCGTCAGAGCCGGAGGAACCGCAAACCGCCGAGAGCCGATTCGCTCCCCTCATTCGTACCGGTAAAGCCGGGTGATCTCGACCATGGGTCTGGAGGTTGCGGCACTTCCCACAAGGCCCGGCCGTCACACAACCTTTTGGCGCAGTTCCCCGATAACTGAAGTGACAGATCAATTCGGTTCAACGAACGAGGAAAGGACGGTTTGTATGTTCGATACTTCCGCTGTCACGAACCCGGTTGCCAATTCTGGCGACGTTCCCACTGTTGACAACTCCCAGCAGCCGCAGCAGCCGCCGACTACCGGAACAACCAGTAAGTTTGGGCAGGTCCTGGGCAAGTTCGCAACCACCGCCGCCAATATCGCTGCACCCGGCCTGGGCGGTCTGCTGGGCGGCAGATTCAGCGCGGGATTGCTGGGCAATGATCCCATGGCATATCTTGAATTGCAGCAACAGATGCTTTCGGAATCTCGGGCGTTTGAGACCGTGTCCAATGTGCAGAAAGCCAAGCATGATTCGGCCATGGCGGCGATCCGCAACGTGCTTCCCCAGTAGATAGAGAAGGACCTGCGGAGCACCGGACGCGCGTTGCCCCGGCAAGGAGAATGCCGGTTTGTCTCGACCAGGAGTTGCGGGCAGGCAGTGTGTTCCTGGAGGTTGGCGCCTTAGAGGCTGCAGAAAGTATACTGAAGGCGATAGTTCAAAGCTGGTGGTGACATTTAGGTGCGCGTCCAGCTATTGATCACGCGTAACAGCGACTCCGACTTTCAGTCCGTGACCTGCGACCTCGATGGCCGGCTGGTTCTCGGGCGAGATCCGGCCAGTCCTGCCTGCCTGGAGGGTTTGGGGGTCTCGCGCGACCACTTTGCCTTGGTCCCGCAAAATGGCAGTCTTCTGGTTGAAGACTTGAGTAGCAATGGGACTTTCGTAAATGGCGCTCGCTTGCCCGTGAGAAGTCCCCTGCTGCTGCAAAGCGGGGATGTAATCGAAATTCCGGGCTATAAGATTGAGATGCACTGGGATTCGGAACAACCCGAGACCGTAGTCCCGCGCCCGGCCGCGTCGTTGGCGGCCAGCGGGCCGCCACAGCGCTATTCTGTGCAGGAGTTCTTTGCTTCCCTCTCTTTCTGGGAGTTGCTTCTGATCGCAACCATCCTCTGTTCCCTGGTCCTGATCGTCGCCTATTTGAACTGGTGATTCAGCCTGGGGACTCTCACCGGGATCCGGCCCGCCGGTCGAGCGCACGCTACCGCTGGAATCCTGTTTTCCGCCGCCCGGGAAGAGCCGCCCTTTAAAATTAAAGATCACGCCGGACCCAAAGTGGGTTGACACCGTCCGCGGAAAAGCCTCGCATCCTCGCGAAATGAAAGATCACGCAACCTGGGCATCCCGAACCTCGATAACTGGGCCGGAGGCAGAAGCAAATCCCTCCTTCCACAAAACCACACATGGGAGTTCAACCATGCCAATTGGGGCGGGGATGAAAGGCGGCAAGCCGGTTTCCTCGTAAAAAAGGGGCAACCGGGCTTGATTTCGCACTACCGGGTGAGGTAAAAACAACTCACATTTGTACTTCCAATAATAGCCGCCAGATGTGTCTGGACTGGTCCAAGATAACAGTCGGAGAAATGTCGGGCCGGAGGCCTCCTTGCGAATCCTAAGATTCTGCTTTTTTCTGTTTCCCGGGTTGATTTTCGTGCCGTTGGTTTACGGTCAAGGGATCTCAACCGGAGACCTGCATGTGATGGTGGTGGATCCTCAACGGAAACCAGTCGCGTCTGCCAGGGTCGTCGCCAGCGACGTAACCAATGGGATCGAAAGGGTGGCATCCGGCACTGGCGAGGGCCGGTACAGCCTTCGCGGGTTGCCTCCAGGGGCCTATGTCGTGACGGTCAATGCCCCTCAATTCGTCAAGGCAACCCTCTCGAACGTGCTGGTTACGGTTGGCGGCTCCATAGAACTGCCGGTTATGCTCTTGCGGCACATGCCGCTGACGGCCGAGGCGGAACGCCAGATACTGACCGGCCGCCCGGGCGCGCCCGACCTGGTTGAAGCCACCCGCACCTCAACCGCCAATACGGTCAACCAGCGCGAGATCGATGACCTGCCGATCAACGGGCGCAATTACATTAACTTCGCGCTTACCGACTCCCAGGTTTTGCGCGACAATGCGCCGAATACCGGCGCGGCGCCTACTTCGGGATTGAACATAAACGGCCAGCGCGCGCGCTCGAACCTGGTAAACGTGGACGGCGCCGACTCGACCGACAACGGCGTAAACGGCGTCCGCTCAACGGTTTCACAGGAAGACGTGCAGGAATTCCAAGTCATCACCAACGGTTACACTCCAGAATACGGGCGCGCCGCGGGCGGCGTGGTGAACATTGTCACCAAGAGCGGCGCGAATGACTTTCATGGAGACGTTTTTGGGTATCTCCGCAACCGCAATTTCCAGGCAGTCAATCCCTTCAGCAACGTTCGCAATCCGGCATACACGCGGGTAGAGGCCGGCGCGGCATTTGGCGGAGCGATCAAGCCGGATAAGACGTTCTTCTTCTTCTCCTACGAAATCACGCGACGGCACGAGACCGGCTTCTCCAGCATCGGCGCGGACAATTTCGGCTTACAGCCATTTGATACCTCGACTGTCGGCCTGCCCTATGGGACCCTCGAACTGACTCAACTACAAAAAGAATTTCTCCAGAACCCGAAACCAACGGGGGTGACCGCGCAGCAAGTGCAACAATATGCTGCTTTTGTCGGCGCCTCCTCCGGAATGGCGCTAAACCGAATCTGGCCTTCCGGCTTGACGCCGCCAAATCAGAAGCAAACTGCCGGGTTCCCCAGTTCGTGCGCCTCGCCGCCGTGTTATGTTCCCGGTTCTTTTCAGGGACTGGTTTCGCAAGAGGGCAATTTTCCGGTGTTTGAAGGAACCAGTCTTTACTCGCTGCGCCTCGACCACAATCTCAGCACCAACCAGCGGCTGACCTTGCGAGCCAATGTGAGTCCGAGCACGACCACTGGAATCGAGGTCAGCGGACAGGACCAGCCGTTCGGGCAAAACGCATACTCACGCACCTCCGAGCAGACCTATCACGACCTCGCGGGTGTAGTCGAGGACACGTGGACGATAAGCGGAAACAAACTCAATCAATCCACGTTTCAGTATGCCCGCCGCGGGCTTGCGTACATCTACAACACCTCGGTTCCCGGAGGCTCAGATCCCGCGGTGAACATTCCCGGGGTCGCCTACTTCGGGCGCGAGCCGTATTCCTACCTGCAACGCACGGAGCAGCGTTATCAGTTCACCGACAATTTCTCCTGGACGCTCGGATCGCACCACACCAAGTTCGGGGCTGATTTTAACTACATTCCAGCCGAGGCGAGATTCACGCTGAATTATGGCGGCATTTATAGTTTCAGCGCGGTAGGTGCCAGTCAGGTCGAGGCAGGCTTCTCCGGCTTTCCGCAGCTTTCTCCTGTCCAGGCATACGGCGCGGGAATCCCCGCCAACTACATCCAGGGTCTGGGCAGCCCGAACGGCTCGTTCAACAATTACCCGATCGGCATGTATTGGCAGGACTCATGGCATGTCCGGCGGAACCTCAGCTTCAATTACGGGCTGCGCTACGAGGTTGAGATTCCCCCGAAGTTCCCTGCGCCCCAGGGCCTCGCCCAGACTGGCTACGAGCGCCTCGGGCTCCAAAAGGGGATCCAGACCGATACCAACAACTTCCAGCCGCGCGTCGGCTTCGCCTGGGACCCGAAGGATGATGGCAAGACGGTGATCCGCTCATCCTACGGGATTTTCTACGACCACCCCCTGCTCGCGCTTTACTTCCTGGGCAACGCCTCGGACGGCTCGAGCAGCGGACAGCTGGCCTTTGCCGGCACCGGCGGCTGCGTCGGCGCAGGAAACCCCGCGAATCTGAACGCGGTCACCCTGTTCCAGGGGCTGATTCCTGGAAAGGATGGTTCGGTCGCATCCCCGTGTTCGCCCACCACGAATGCCGGTGTCTTGAATATGTTGAATTACTCTCCGGGCCAGCAGCGTTTTGCCTGCAACGTAAGTGCGAGCTGCGGCTTCGCCACGAACTCGAACTCCGTATTCCTCGGACAAAATTACCTGACCTCAAACCTGCCGCTCGCATTCCAGCCGTTCGGCCTTCCGCAGGCGAAGAATTTTGTCTACGCATATTCGCAGCAGGTCAATTTCGGTATCGAGCGTGATCTCGGCCGCGGTTTTGCACTGGACCTGGCGTACAACTTCAATGGCGGACGGCATTTGAACCGGCCCATCAATGCCAATCCGATTCGTGGGGATCTGATGGTGCGGAACCTGGAGGGGGCCCAGCAGGCTGCGACGGATGCGGGAATCAAGAAGGGGGATCCAAAATACCCCACCAATCCGCTCACAGTTGGGAGTTCGACTGCGTTTGCTCCCTGCGGCGTGGCGAGCGGAAACAAGATGTACGTCCCACCTGCATTGATGAACTTTTTCCGCCCCAGCGGGTTGAACCCATCGATTGCCGAGGCTATGCTCGCGGGCGGCGGAAGCACCTGTGTGAGTTTGGCTGAGCAGATGCTTGCGGGCCTCAAGGGGCAGGGATTCAACGCGGACTGCGATCCGTCATCGGGATCCACCGCGGACTGCATTCCCTTTGGCGACATGGACGCCAATTATTCAAACGGCAGTTCCGTCTATCACGGGTTCAGCGCGAACTTGCGCAAGCGGTTCAGCGGCCACTACGAATTTCTTGCTTCCTACACGTGGTCGCATGCGATTGACGACTCTACCGACCTCCAATCCACGCTCATCCCGCAAGACAGCTATTATCCGGGCCTCGAACGCTCGAATTCGATCTTCGACCAGCGCCACCGCTTCGTCTTCAGCGGTGTTTACCAGACCGGCAAGGTTGGCAATGGACCGAGCGATTGGCGGAGTTGGACGAGAACATTACTCAGCGACTGGACCTTCGCGCCGCTCATCGAATTTGGTTCCGGGCGGCCCTACAACATCATCACCGGAAACGGGGACAACCTGCAGTTGGCTGCATCTTCTCTGACGGGACGTCCCAATACGTATATAAACCCGGCATGTGGCAACTATGTGAGTTCTAAGTTCTCTCCGACCGGAGTCTTGCAAGAGCCATGCATTGAGTCATTCACTCAGAAGGCAGGGGGAGTCGTCCCGACTCTGTTGCAGCTGGATGGCACTCTCGGGCGAAATGCGGGCGTCACCCCCTGGACGGTCTTCAACGACCTTCGCGTCGCGCGAAAGATCCCCCTCGGCGAACGCATGAGCCTCGACGCCTCGGTTGACATCTTCAACATCGCGAACCGATACAACGTGGCGGCTGTAAACCCTGTCTTTATCGACCCCGGCCAGGCAACTGTAAGCCCTGTCTCTACCAGTCTCCCCCAGCTAATCAAGACCAATCTCGGCCAGGCAACCGCGGCCTACGACCCGCGGCAGATCCAGTTCGGGATGAAGGTGAACTGGTAATTCCCGCCTCTTTGCCTCCGGTTGATGGATGGTTGACGGAGGGACTCAAGCTCTGCGGCCCCCAGGGCGCAGAGTGGAGTCGAGAAGACGCCCAGCGAGCGATGTCTGCGGGCGGCGTAGTGCCGGGCTTTCGCCCGCTTCAGTCCGGTCTGGCATGGCTTCTGCTCGCGCAGATCGAAGCGGGTGGCAACATGAAGGTGCGCAACATCGGGTTTGCGCCATACCAGGGAAACACAAGAAATGCCGGGGCAGAAGAGACGAAGCGAAATTCCCGCCTGCAAGCACCTGCTTTAATTGTCAGTCCATGCCTGGAACGCGCCTGGTTGCTATCAGCATGGGAAGAAACTTGCGCCAGCCATGCAGCAGGACCATGAAGAGGTGTCCGGCCGCAAATAGGACCAGACCGAGCATGGAGCAGAAATGGACGCCGCGAACGAATTGGAATGCCCCGGTCCAGCCGGTCAACCCTGACTGCACCGGCTTAAAAAGGAGGATTCCGGAAACAAGGCAGGCGAGCCCGAGAGCCAGCGCGGCCAGATAGGCAAGCTTCTGCAGAGGATTGTAGTTGTGAGATTCGTCCTTGCGAAAATTGAAAGCCATATAACTTCGCAGAACGGGCCAGATGTCCTTCAGCTCCGACTTACTGATGTAGAAGCGGCGGAAGGCGCCCGACAGTAGCAGGCCCGCCGCATACACGGCCGCATTGAACGCGAAGATCCACATGAACGTGAAATGCCATCGCAGCGCGCCGCCCAGCCAGCCGCCAAGGCGAATCGCGGAAGGAAAATCGATCAGATTGTGCTCTGGAATTTTGCTGCCGAAAGAGGGAAATGCGTGAAAGATCTCCAGCCCGCTCAGGACAAGAATCGGAAGGGCAACCGCATTGACCCAATGCGTCAGTCGTATTACATACGGGTGAACGACGGCCGGCGTTTGTCGGGTTCTTTTCCTATTCCTATTCATAAGCCTCCGAACCAGCTGTAACCCTGGTCCTCCCAATAGCCGCGCCTCGACTGGAGAACATTCGTTACCCGGAGTGTATTCAGGTACTTCGCCTGTTTGTAACCGAGCTTGATGGGGAGTTGAAGCCGCAGCGGCGCGCCGTGGCCGCGATCGAGCGGCCGGCCGTACATCTCATAGCAAAGCAGCGACTGGGGGTGAAGCGCGGACTGCATGTCAACCGATTCGTAGTAGTCGTCGGCACACTCCACCTCGACGAAACGGCACGCCAGGTCCGCGCCCACTGCCTTCAGAAACGAGCCCAGGGACGCTCCGGCAAAATTCCCGACCGCCGACCAGCCTTCAACACAGACATGGCGGGTATTCTGAACAATGCGGGGAAGCCTCCGGATTTCTGCGAGTGTATATTCGCCGGGGCGTGCTACCTGCCCTTCCACCGTCAACGTCCAGTGTTCCAGGTCCACGCCCGGATCGCTTACGTCATAGAAGTTATAGGGAAACCTGGCAAATGGAGTCACGAGACGGTCCGGAAACGTGGGCGCCAGCCGCCCGTGCTGGAGATAACCCGAGGCCGCGTCGCTCAAGGCCATGCCCGCGTCGAGGAGGCGCTCCCCGAGACGAGGAACCGCGAAGGCGCCCAACGCCGCCAGCGGGGCGAGTTTCAGCAGATCTCTCCGCGTCCGCTTCGGAACAGCTTTCTCTCTCTTAGCGCTTGCAGCATTTTCCATAAGAGTCTCTTGAAGTAGTACGCAGCCCATTACGCATCGGATGGGGTAACGAAAGGCGGGGTTCGTTTGGCGGCAGGCAGGCAAAGCAATAGTGAAAAAAAATAAGCGCGAAGGGAAAGGTTCGTCCCTTCGCGCTCGAAAGAGGCCAGTTTCGACCGTACAGGCTAGTTCGGCATGACGACTGAATCAATCACATGAATGACGCCGTTCGACTGCATTACGTTGGCGATGCTGATCGTGGCCGTGCCACCCTTTTCATCGGTGAGGATGAGATTCTTGCCGCTCATCGAAACGGTGAGCGTGCCGCCGGAGACCGTCTTGAGCTCAGCTCTTCCTCCACCGGCAGCGACCTGCTTCTTCAACTCGCTCGCCGTCAGACGCCCCGGTACCACATGGTAGGTAAGCACCTTCACAAGCGCGGCCTTGTTCTCGGGCTTCAAAAGACCGTCCACCGCCGACTGCGGGAGTTTTGCGAATGCCTCGTTGGTCGGGGCAAAGACGGTGAAAGGACCGGTGCTTTCAAGTGTCTCCACCAGACCGGCTGCTTTTACGGCAGCCACCAGCGTGGTGTGGTCCTTCGAGTTCACCGCATTCTCAATGATGTTCCTGTTTGCGTACATGGGAGCGCCTCCCACGTTCGGATTCGACGCGAGTGCCGCGGAAGTCATTGCCAGCAACATTGCGAATACGATCCATTTCTTATTCCTCATGATTTCTCTCCTTGGGTGTCGGTATCTAACCGCCTGTGGTAGTTACGGGGCTGCCGGCGAATTGGATTTCTGCTGGCGCTTCTGCCCTGGAAAGCGCGCCCCCGGCTCGCAACCGTTTAAAGGGCCACACAAGAACCGGTTGCGCCCGATGAGAGCTGGCGGAACAAAGAGGTTCGCGCCCGATTCGCCGCATGGGACCGTCCACACGGTGTGCAGGAAATGTTCGTTTGGATTTACCGACAGCTACCCAATCCATTCCGGAAAGCGGGGCGTATATGAATACAGCAGGTCATCTCAGCGTCCTTTTGAAGGAGAAACCCAATGCTGAAGTTCTTTAAGAAAACGCTGGCGCTAGCCGTGAGTCTGACTCTGGCGGCGCCAACCGCTTTGTTTGGTGCGAACCACCGTGAGGCCCCCATCACGGCGCTCGATACCAAAGCCGATATCACCGATTTCTTTGCGTTCGTCAGCTACGATCACCCGGACCGGGTTACGTTCATACTGGACGTTGATCCGTTCCTCAACCCGAGCAATGGCCCCAACTACTTCCCCTTCGATCCCAATATTTTGTATGAGGTCAAGGTGGACAACACGTTCGACGCCAAGGCGGACATCACGTTCCAGTTCCGCTTCAACACCGAGTACCAGCTCCCTAACGTTTTCACCGGATATGTAGGCGCCGGAAATGGGCTGAATGCGCCCGCGAATTCTCCCGCTCCCGTCGCTCCGGGCACACCCATCGTCCCCCCCGCGATCACCAGTCTTACCGGTCCGGGGTCAGAAGGCCTGAACATTGTGCAGACCTACTCCGTCACCATGATCAAGAACGGCCGCGCCACGGATCTGGGCGCCGGGCAGAAGCTCATCGCTCTTCCCACCAACGTGGGACCGCGGACGATGCCCGACTATGCAGCCCTGGCGCAGCAGGCGATTTACGAACTGCCGAACTCGATCCGGGTATTCGCCGGGACGGTGGACGATCCTTTCTATATCGACCTGGGCGCGGCGTTCGACTCTCTGAATGGCCGCACCACAGGAACTCCGGCCGGGGGCCCGCCAACGCTTCCGCTGGTTCTCACTTCCGCCCAGGATGCATCCACAGCAAACAATGCTCCGGATGCGGTCTCTGGCTTCAACGTGAACTCCATCGCAATCGAGGTCCCCATCACCCTGCTGACCCAGGACGGCTCTCTGCACAAGGCCAATGACCCGAAGGCCACCATCGGCGCCTGGGGCACCACCTCGAGACCGCAAGCCACAGTTCGCCGTTCGCCGCTGCCGGCCTTGAGCGCAGGCCCTTTTCGTCAGGTCCAGCGCATGGGCAACCCGCTTATCAACGAATTGCTGGTCGGAACCGGATTCAAGGACCGCTTCAGCATGGACCAACCGGTTAACGACAGCCAGTTCGCCAACTTCTTCCTTGATCCCCTGCCTGTGCGGGTGATCAACGCGATCTACGGGATTCCGATTCCGCCTCCGCCGCGGACCGATCTCCTGCCGCTCGTAACCTACGCTCCGCCCATCGCTGCACCGGGAACGCCCGCCGGTCCGGTCGCCGATCTCCTGCGGCTCAACACCGGCGTGCCGCCGACACCGGTCGACCAACAGAGCCGACTCGGTGTGCTCGGCGGGGATCCGGCGGGTTTTCCGAATGGCCGCCGGCCAGTCGATGACGTGACCGATGTCTTCCTGCGCGTTGGCGCCGGCGTGCTGATTCCGGCGTTCAACAAAGCTCCCTACAACCTGCTCGGCGATGGCGTGAACTCGAACGACGAGGCCCTTTCCGGGACCTTCCCGTTCCTCGGGCTCGCCTGGGATGGCCGCGACAGCCGTCACCGGGATCCGGGCGAAGAATATACGCTCGGCGATCCAAACACGACTCTGCCCGTCAACTAACAAACCCTGAGGGCCGGGCGCCAACCAGCGCCCGGCCTTCCCCAACGCAGGAAGGGAGTGAGTGCGATGAAATCGATGACGATTTGCATGGTCCTTGTCAGTGTGGTTTGTGCATGCACGGCCGGCGCACAGGTAACGGCCGGGCGGCACGGAGACCCGGTTGGCACAGCTCGCGAAGCGGTTCAAAAATTTCCGCAGAATGCGTCCGCGCACGCAAAGCTGGCCGCGGCATTAATTGACGCCGATGACGGTCCAGCCAGTTCGGGGACCCTCGAAGAGGCGCAGCAGGAGATCGGCCTGGCGTTGAAATACGACCCGAAGAATCTGGAGGCGGCCGCCGTCGAGTGTTCGCTATACCTGAAGCGGCATGAGTTCGAAAAGGCGTTAGAAGCCGCCCGGGATACGAACCGGAAGATCCCCGATGACGTGCGCTTCTACGGGCTCGTCGCCGACGCAGACATTGAATTGGGCAACTATCCGGACGCGGAACAGGCCACACAGTGGATGCTCAATCTCCGTCCCGGCAACACGCCGGCGCTGTTGCACACGGCTCGTCTTCGTGAAATCTATGGGGACCTGGAGGGTGCAGAGCAGGTGCTCGAACAGGCGCTCGAGCAAACCGCGCCCTTCCAGTCGCGAGAGCGCGCTTCCGACGCGGTTCACATGGCCCATCTCGCGTATCTGCGGGGCGACCTGGACAGGGCGTGGCAGTGGGCAGAGCGGTCGCTCCAGTGGAGTCCCGGGTTCGGCGAGGCCCTGACCGAGGAGGCCGCCATCGAAGTCCATCGCGGACATGCCGAACATGCTGTCTCCCTGCTTCAGGATCGTTACGCCACAACCAGGGACCCCCGGTACCTGTTCCGGCTGGGGCAGGCTCTTGAGGCCGCGGGCAAGGGCGCGGAAGCCACGGAAGCATTTCAACAGTTCGAAGCCGCGGCGCTCAAAGCGAGCCCAGGCGAAGACAATGCGAACCGCGAGCTGATCCTCTACTATATCGACGTTGCGCACAAGCCCCAGGATGCGCTGCGGATCGCGAAAGCGGAGGCATCGGTGCGGCACGATGTCATGACGATGGATGCCTATGCGTGGGCACTCTATGCGGCGGGCGATAGGAGCGAAGCCAGAAAGCAAATCGCCCAGGTGGTCTCGGTGGGAACGAAGGAGCCGGAGATTCTAGAGCACCAGAAGCGGATCGATGGCTCCTCGGAACCGGCAACCGTCGCCGTTCGAAACTGAACCGCAGCCCTCAGGCCCGGGCGGCTCCCGCCCTGAACGCCGCGGCGGCCTAAGGAATTCGCGCCGCAGTCGTCCGGTCTGACCTTGTTGAGCAGGCGCGGGTCCCGATCCATAAGCCGGGCCTTCCTTCGGCACGGATCCGAGCCGGGGCGGCCCGCGGGTCCCCTGCTCAGGATTTTCCATCCCGGACCCCCATCCATTTGCTCTTGGCCTGCGTACTCTTTCTGTACACCAAGATGCCTGACCCCTTGATTAGGAGAGGAAAGGATATGCCTTTCGCCAAAGTTCTGGTCTGCCTGCTTTTGACGGGCGCAACCCTCGCCGCAGCTCAGACGAGCGACTATGGCCGCTCGGAGCTGGGCTCGCTGAAAGACACCGACGCTCTCATCCGGAATGCTCAGGACCATCTCCGACGCGGCGCGGCAACCTCCTCGGCTTACGAGCAGCTGGGATCGCTGTATCAGCAAAAGGGAAGGGAAACGGCGGACGCCGCCTGGTTTGAACTCGCGGAAAAGGCCCTCAGGCAGGCAATCCAGCTTGCGGGCGACGATTTTTCCCGCGCCGGTCCCTTCGTCCAGCTGGCGGCCGTATACATGAGCGAACACCGGTTCGCCGACGCGCTCGCGAGTGCCCATGACGCCATCGCCACCGGCGCCGGAGATGCGGACGCCTTTGCCATCGAGGGGGACGCCCTCACCGACCTGGGCCAGTACGACGATGCCGCCAGCGCTTACCGGACGCTCAAGCGTGTGACTTCGGAAAGATCTCCATTACGCGCCGATTACGTGGCCGATAGCCGGCTCTCGTACCTCAAAATGATCTCCGGCGACATGCCCGGGGCCCTGGACCTGATCAAACAGTCCATTACGGCCGCCACCCAGATCAACGTTCCACCCGAGAATCTTGCGTGGCTCTACTACGAACTGGGCGAGCGCTGTTTCCAGTCCGGCGATATCGCTTGCGCCGACGCGGCCTATTCTACCGGCCTGAAGGTTGACCCGCGTCACTTCCGATGTCTTGCCGGACTGGCCAAGGTACGCGCAGCCGAGCGAAAGCTGGACCACTCCATCCGTTTGTACCAGCGCTCGATCGATGTCGTTCCCATGCCCCAGTACATCGCCGAAATGGCCGACGTGATGCGGGCCACCGGACAGATGGATCGCGCCCGACAGGAGGACGATCTGGTCGAGTACATCGGGAAGATCAGCGAAATCAACCGTGTGCTGAACAACCGCGAGCTGGCCGTGTTTTACGCCGACCGCGGCACCAAGCTCGATGAGGCCCTGCGTCTGGCCAAAGCCGAGTTCGAGGTCCGCAGCGACGTCTATACCTGGGACGCACTGGCGTGGGTGCTCTACAAACGTGGCGAGTATGCCCAAGCCAAGGATGCGATCGGGAAGGCGCTGCGCCTTCATACCAGCGACCCCATGCTCTTTTTCCATGCCGGCATGATCAGCCGCGCGCTGAATGAGAAGCAGGACGCAACCCAGTTTCTCGGCAAGGCGCTCACCATCAACCCTCAGTTCCATGTCGCGTACGCCGGCGAGGCCAGGAAGACACTCGACCGGCTCCAATCCGAGGAGAACGCTCATGCATCGCGCTAGAAAGGTCCTGCAGGTATTTCTCCGCTGCGCCCCGCTCGCCGTGCTGCTGTGTCTGCCGGGCCTTGCCCATGCCCATCCCATGGGCAACTTCAGCATCAACCATTACGCCAAGATCACGGTTGAATCGAAGGACGTGGAGGTCCTCTACCTGTTGGATTTCGCCGAAATTCCCACGTTTCAAAACCTCCGCGAGGCCAATCTGACTCCCGTGAATGGCGGTCCCGCAATCGCAGCCTATCTCAGCACCCAGGCGGGCGTGATCGGCTCCCGAATCGACCTTGCCCTGGACGGGAAAAAAACCGCTCTCGAGTGTGTGGCCCGTGACGTCGAGTTCGCCGAAGGCGCCGGCGGACTGCCGACCATGAAGCTGAAGCTCCGCTATCGCGCGGTTCTGCCAAGGTTCCAGGACCCATCCCCGCATGCCCTGACTTATGCCGATCATAACTATGAAGGTCATGCCGGGTGGAAAGAGGTGATTGTCGCCAAAACAAACGGCGCTTCGATCCTCGAGACTTCGACGCCCGCCGAGGACCGCAGCCACGAACTGACGGTCTATCCAACCGACCTTCTCAGCACGCCACCCCAGGTTCTCAGCGCGACCGCGACGTTCCAGGTTACAGTTCCCGTCCTGAAGGCGGAGAGCGAAAAGGCAAGGCCGAGCTCGAGCGCTCACCCCGTGCGGAAAGCCCCCAGGGTTTCCGCTGCTCCGGCGCCCGCTCCTCAGGCCGTCGAGCCGCGGCCCGGCGCGCCGCTGTCGGCTTCGCGCGCCGTGAACACAAACACGCCGCGCAGCCGGTTCACCCAGCTGATTACGACCAATTCTCGGTGGACCTTTTGGACGTTGTTGTGGGCGTGCCTGATTACCGCCGGCCTGGGTGCGCTGCATGCACTCGAGCCGGGGCATGGCAAGACTCTGGTTGCCGCCTATCTGGTCGGTTCGCGCGGGACCTCGTTTCATGCTGTCGTGCTGGGTGTGATTGTCACGATGGCTCACACGGCCGGCGTGTACGCGCTCGGCGCGCTCACTCTGTATGGCTCGCGTTATATCGTTCCCGAACGGCTTTATCCCTGGCTGAACGCGATCTCCGGAATCATTATTGGATGCCTCGGAGTTCTTACCCTCCTGCAGCACTTGAGCGGGGAAAACGCGTCGCACCTCCATAGCGCGGGAGAGAGGCATGCGCACTGGTTCGCGCTCAAGCCCGGGCCAGCCGCCCTGCCGGCGGACACAGGTTCGGAACAAGCCAAGGGCGCGCCCGTTCCGTTCCGCCGCCTGCTCGCCCTGGGCATCACCGGCGGAATGGTGCCTTGTCCGGCGGCGCTGGTTGTGTTGCTCGGAGCCATCTCCCTGCATCGGATCGGGCTCGGCCTTGTCCTGATCACCTGTTTCAGCGCGGGACTCGCCCTGGTGCTGGTGAGCGTAGGACTCCTCATGGTGCGCGCCGGACAAACGGTATCGAAGTTCTCGTCCGCGCAGCGGCTGCAGCGTTATCTTCCCATGCTGTCCGGTTCCTTCATGATGATCGTCGGGATCTGCCTGATCGTCCCGGCGATCGCCGGGTCGGTTCATTTCGAATTTCGCTCGGTGCTCGAGGCGCACATCGTTCCCGCGCTCTCGCTTGCAGGCATCGGTCTGCTGCTCGGTATGCGCCACTCCACGGATTCCGATCATGTGATCGCCGTGTCCACGATTGTCACGCGCAAGGGATCGATGCGCGACTCGGCGGCCGTGGGCGCGCTTTGGGGGCTCGGCCATACGCTCACTATCTTCCTGGTCGGAACCGCAATCATTCTCTTTCACGTGGTCATACCGCCGCGGCTCGGCCTTTCCATGGAGTTATCGGTTGCGGTCATGCTCGTCCTGCTCGGCGTGCTCAACCTTTCCGGCTTGATGAACCGGATTCCGGCGCGCTTCAGGCCATCGCTGCCAAGCGCATCCGCCTTACCGGACACAGATGCACCCCCCGGTCTGTGGACTTCGATTCGGCCCCTGCTTGTGGGTCTGGTCCACGGGCTCGCAGGCTCGGCCGCCGTGGCTTTGCTGGTGCTTTCGACGATCAGAAATCCCTACTGGGCTACGGCCTATTTGATCGTATTCGGATTTGGGACCATGGCGGGTATGATAACCATGACGATCGCCATGTCCCTTCCACTCATCTATACGACCAGACGCCACCATCGAATCAGTAACCTCATGGTCTCCCTGTCGGGTACTACCAGTGTTGTCTTCGGACTCTTCCTCGTGTACCAGATCGGCTTCGTCCATGGCTTGTTTACCGGCAATCTCCACTGGGTACCGGAATAGAGGGTTCCGGGTGCAGGATCGAGGCATGGGACACGCGGACGCATAATTTCCAGGTTGTTCTCGCGTAAGGCATTGTCGGCCCGCACGGAACTGCAGAACGCTGGCGGGTCGGCCCCCATCTCAATCGCCGCACCGAAGGCGGCTTGGTTGGAGGCGCCTAAAGTCTACCTTTGGCTGGCGGGGAAGGATCAGCGCAATTCAATCGTACCGAAAAATAGTCGAATGGATAAGCGCCCACGCCTGGCGCTCCAGCATCTCCTTTTAACGATCTGTCGTTTGGCCTCATTTTGTTGCGATGAGGACAGACACTCACGCTCATGACAGAACGCCTCTCCTCCATCCGGGAAGAATCGGCAACCCCTGGCCCCCTGCCGCCCTCCACCGGCAAGGGCCTGGTCCCCTGGCTGGTAGCCGTCGCCTTCTTCATGGAGTCAATGGATACAACCATTCTCAACACGGCAATTCCAGCCATCGCCGCAGCTCTGCACGTTACCGTCTTGAACATGAAAGCGGTGATGGCGAGCTATACGCTCAGCCTCGCGGTCTTCATCCCCATCAGCGGCTGGATGGCAGACCGGTTCGGCACACGGCGTGTGTTCGCCTCGGCCATCGGGGTCTTCACCCTGGGCTCCGTCCTCTGCGGCATCTCTACCAGCGTTCATGTTCTGGTCCTCTGCCGGGTACTTCAGGGTCTCGGCGGCTCGATGATGGTTCCCGTCGGCCGGCTCACGCTGGTGCGCGCCTTCGAGAAGTCCGAACTGGTGCGCACAATGAGCTTCGTCTCCATCCCGGCGCTCATCGGGCCGATGCTCGGGCCAATGACGGGCGGTCTGATCGTCCACTACCTCCACTGGCGATACATCTTCTTCCTCAATTTGCCCATCGGTGTGCTGGGTCTTCTGATGGTCTACCTCCACCTGCCCGATTACAGAGAGGAGCACACACATCCGCTCGACACGGTCGGCTTTGTCCTTTTCGGTTCGGGCATTGCCCTGCTCTCCTACGTGCTCGAGGTCTTCGGGGAACACCGGCTCGGCCCCTGGGAGGCTATCTCCCTGCTGACGCTGTCGTTTGTGCTGCTCGGCGCGTACGCCCGGCACGGAACTCAGACACAGTATCCCGTGCTGAACCTGCATCTCTTCCGTGTCCGGACCTTCCGGGTTGCGGTGAGCGGAAGCTTCTTTACGCGCCTGGGAATCGGCGGGGTTCCGTTTCTTCTGCCTCTGCTGTACCAGATCGGTCTGGGCTTCAATCCGGTCCATTCCGGGCTCCTGATCATGCCGCAGGCCCTTGCCTCCATGTGCATGAAGTTCTTTCTTCAAAAGCTGCTGACTCGCCTTGGATACCGCGGGGTCCTGGTGTCGAACACCATCCTCATCGGGCTTCTGCTCGCGTCGTTCGCTACGATCGGAATCCATACGGGCGTCTGGCAGATTGTCGTCCTCGCATTTCTCTATGGAGGATGCACCTCGCTCCAGTACACCAGCATGAATACACTCGTGTATGCGGACACCAGCGATCAGGAGGCGAGCGGTGCCAGTTCCATTGCCAGCACCGTCCAGCAGATGTCCATCAGCTTCGGCGTTGCGATCGCCGGCCTCGCGACGGCGTTCTTTCTTCCCTCCTCGGCCAGCTCCAACCGCCTGGTCTTCATTCATGGCATTCACACGGCATTGATCGCGTTAGGTGCGGTGACCATCGCGACCTCCGTCGTCTTTGGAAGGCTGCGCAAAGACGATGGGAAGGTCGTCAGCCACCAAGAAGTCGTCCACGTCGGATAACCCGGGCGGCATCTCAGTCACCGGCATGCCCCGGCCTGCCTCGACCAAGGAACACACCTCCCCAGCCCGGCGAGCACAGGCCAGCACAACTCCGCCCTACGCGTTTCTATCGGTGTCGGTCGACTTTGATAACCCGGGAAGGCCCTGCAGGACCAAATCTGGACCTTGACATGCATTAGCGTACGGCCGTACTCTTAAGCGGTGCGATACTCTAGGGAACACAAAGCGCAAAACCACGAGAAGATTCTTGGCGTGGCCGCTCGCTCTTTCCGTGAGCGCGGCGGGGACAGCAGCGGCATCGGGACGGTGATGAAGAGGGTGGGCCTGAAAAAAGGGGGCTTTTACCGGCATTTTAAGAGCAAGGACGACCTGTTCGTCGAGGCGGTCGCAAGGGCACTGGATGAGACGGGAAAGGGACTGGTGGACGTCGCAAGGTCCGCGCCCGAGGGTCAGGCCCTGCGGGCGATCATCGAGCGCTATCTGAGCGCGGGTCACGCGAATTCGCCGGGAACCGGTTGCGTGCGCGCCGCCCTCGGGCCCGAGCTCGCGCGGAAACCGGTAGCCGTGCGGAGAAGGATCGAGGCGCTGTTGGAAGCGTATCGTGAGCGGCTGCTGCCCTTTATGCCCGGTCAGACGCGAGAAGAGAAACATGCGAAGATCAGGTTATTACTCCCGAGCATGGCCGGAGTGTTAATGATGGCCCGCGTTGGTACAGACCCTCAAAGGCGTGAGCAGATATTAAGGCAAGCGCGGGACTTTTTCATAAGGAGTTTCGCTGCACAATAATTTTTTTCATCCTAAAGAGTACTATCGTACTCTTTCAACTGAACGGCCAAACTTGATCGAGAGGAGAACCCAATGAAATTCATGGAACCTTTGCTCATGGCGGCGCCTCCCACGGCCACCGTGGCACAATCCCAATCCGGGGGCGCTTCAGGCGTGCCCAGTGTTGCCATACCTAAAACCACCGCAGTGCTGGTGATCGAGGCTCCCAGGCAGGGTGTAACCCCGCAACAGATCATGGCCCTTATCCCGGCAGAGATTCGGGCAACGGTGCAGCTCTACCTCGACGGGAAAATCCGCGAGTGGTATTCGCGCGGCGATGGCAAGGGCGTCATCTTCATGGTCGACGCGAGGAGCGAGGACGAGGCGCGAGCCCTTATGGAAACGCTGCCGCTTGCCAAGGAACATTTGCTGGATCACCAGTACATTCCCGTCGGACCGTTGATGCCGCTGAGGGCATTGATGGGCCCAGGAGCGCAGGAGTGACTTTCCTCGAGATAGTGCTGCTGCGGGAGAGAACCACCTTATAGAAGGAGACGACCATGATCAAACCCAGAATTATCGTGACTGGCGCGACCGGGAAGACCGGCAGCATCGTTGCTGGCGAGCTGCTGAAAGCCGGCTATCCCGTCCGCGCCATGGTGCGCCGGGAAGATGACCGGAGTGCGCGGCTGAAGGCGCAAGGGGCCGATATCGCAGTCGCCGACATGAGCGACGTCGAGCGGGTCTCTGACGCGCTCAGGGACGTTCAGGGCGCCTACTATTGTCCGCCACTCGATCCCTACATGATTCACGGGGCGGTAGCGTTCGCCGTCGCCGCCAAGGAAGCTCGATTGGAACACATTGTCGGCTTGACTCAATGGCTCTCGAGTCCGTCGCATCCCTCGCTTATGACTCGCCAGCACTGGCTGGTCGATCGGTTGTTTTCGATGACACCCGGAGTTGCGCATACGATCGTCAACCCGGGCTTTTTCGCTGAGGCCTACCTGGTGACCATCGGGTTGGCGGCGCATCTCGGCATCTTCCCCTGGATGTATGCCAAAAGCCGCAACGCGCCACCCTCGAACGAGGACATCGCGCGAGTTGCTGCCGCGGCCCTGACGGATCCAGCGCGGCACGCCGGGCAGAGCTACCGCCCTACCGGACCCGAGCTTGTCGGCGCCGAGGAAATGGCTAAGGCGATCGGCCGAGCCGTCGGGCGGTCGGTCAGGGTTGTGCCGACGCCGATCTGGCTGTTCATGAAGGCCGCCCGGATGGCCGGCATGCCCATCGACGTATTGAGCAACGTGCGCTATTACATCCATGATCACAGGCGCGGTGCCTTTGAACTGGGGGCACCGACGACCGATGTGCTCGACCTCACCGGGCGCTCCCCGGAGGACTTCGAGACGATCGCTCGTCGCTATGCAGCGCAGCCCCGCAACAGGCACACTTTCGGCAACTGGCTTCGAGAGCTGGCGCAGTTCATGGTCGCTCCGCTCAGCCCTGGCTTCAATTTGGATCGGTACGACCGTGAACTGCGCCGTCCGTTCCCATCCGCGCCCCAGTTCGCGTCCGACGGCAAGGTCTGGCGGCGCGAGCACGATGTCGCTGGCCTTGCCAAGTCGGCAGCGCCGGTTCACAAGAAGGCCGCTTCTGCCCCCAGCCGCCCGCAATGGCTGGAATCTCAATAGGAGGAATTTATGCAGTCGCAACTCGCTTTTTTCGTCAGCATCGTATTCAGCTTAATGGCGTGGGGAATCGTCACCTCCCGATACATCTGGCCGGAACTTCGCCTCCGGGAACGGGCCGAAGCATTGCGGCCTCTGCTCATCCTCCACAGCTTCCGCTTTATCGGGTTGGCATTTCTAGTGCCAGGGGTCGTGTCGCCCGACCTGCCGTCTGCCTTTGCGCACTCAGCGGCCTATGGGGACATCATTGCGGCGATACTCGCCTTGCTTGCGCTGATTTCGCTGCCCGGCGCATCCGGCGTTGTTATCGCATGGATCTTCAGTCTCTGGGGCACAGCCGATCTCTTCAATGCTTTCTACCAGGCCAATCACGCCGGCCTGATGGCGGGGCAGTTGGGTGCCACCTACTTCATTCCGACTTTCATCGTGCCCTTGCTGCTGATCACGCACGGACTCGGTTTTCGGATTCTTCTGCAACCTCAAGATGTATCCGCGGTACGGCAAAGCCGGCACTTAGCATAAAGGCTCCTCGCAAGGGGAGGGTGCTGGTTCTGCCCTCCCCGCTACGGCCAATCGATTGGCCGGCAAGAGTTGATCGACCGCGAACGGGAGGCCGAACCCAGTTTCGATCACTCGAACAACTGCGTTCGGGCCTTCTGAGAGCCTCGACTAGCTACTTTGCGGTGCAAAAGTAGCATCGCAAAGTAGCTAGAACCTGTCAGATGGCGGTCACCCGGAACCACGCAAAAACCCATTCCACGCGACGGAACGGGTCGGGTGGCAGTCGTAGCCCTACAACCACTGAGACCCGTTGCGCTCCCGGTTGACGGCGGCCCTGGTTGACGGCAAGTCCACTCGTGCTCGCGCCAGCGCCAGTGGCGCCTGCCCCGCGCCCGCCGATGCTGTAATATTGGCCTCCACCGACCGGTATGGCTCTGATTGTTTTCTTCCGAGGGATAAATGTTGGCGGACATAGAAGGTTTCGTCCCAGCATGCTCGCAAGAGAACTGGGCGCCTACGATGTGGTGAATGTGGGCGCTGCAGGCACACTGGTCGTTCGAAAACCTGGGTCGCGTACAAAGTTCCTGGCTGCACTGCGCCGGAAGCTGCCGCCTGAAACGGTAGTTGCCTTCTGCAACGGGAGCGACCTTATCCGGCTGGAAATGGAGAATCCGTTTGAAGCTGAGCCATCGCGACCGGGCATTGTTCGCTTCGTCAGCATCCTGTCCAGAGCGGGTCGCGGCAAGACTTCCCTTCCGGTCGCCATTCCCGAGGCTGGCGAGTGGTTTGTACGAATTATCGGATTGAAAAATCGGCTTGTGTTTGGAGTGTACCGGCGCCACATGAAGACCATCGCCTATCTCGGCCAGATCGACAAGCTCTTCGGTGCGCAGGCGACAACACGCAGTTGGAGCACAATCCTTTCCGTGCTCCAGATTTTGAAGAACCCCGGGAGCCGGCAGACGGCGGAATGAGCCCGGCTCCGGCCCCCTCGAAAAGCGGAGGAAGCGATCTCCTCATACTGCACGCTGCCGCATGAGGTTCGCGCCAACCGTTCGGGCAGCGTGCAACATACTCGTCGTGGCCTCATCGGGCTTCAACCGCGCAGGCGATCTGGAATTTCTAAATTAAATTAAATTAGGGTGCGATCCATCCAGCTTCAGTTTGCGGGCAGGTTGCTGGCGGGAACCGCGTCGCGGACAAACCATTCGCCGACCGGGCCTTTGTCCTGTCCGCGGGGATAGGACCGGCACCCCGGCCGCCTAAAAATTAAATTAAGATCGGCGATCCTGGCTTGAATCTCGCTGACATGCTCCTCCGATAGTGGAAGAGGGGGTTGATACCGCCCGGTGTTGCCTCATCGGCTCACCGCAATACCCTCCGGGCTGCCGTCTTCGCCGGTCTTGAGCGGTCCGGAGAGACGAACCGGCGTCCCCGACGCATTCAGACGAAATGAACCGACAATCCCGCGCGGAGGAGGATCGAAAATCAGGCAACTGGTAGCGTTCGAACAGTCCTCGCCGCCGACATACGCGTACTGACCTGAATGGTCTTGTACGATTACCCCGTACTGTGAGGGATCCGTGTCAACGGTCGCCGGGGCTCCGAGGCTGCCATTGTTCGTGTCGATGGGAAGATCGGCGATTGCGAAACCCTGAAGGCATGGACCGGGACCGCACATGAACGTCCACACATTGCGCCCGAACCAGTCCTCCAAGGTTTGAAATGCCAGGTTCGGAGGCGTGGCAGGAGAGCCGGAAACCTCGGTCAAGGAACCGTCACCCCGGATTTTGTAGCCCCAAATTCCGGGTACTCCGAACGTGCCAGCGGTTGTACCGTCAACGTAGAGATAGTTCCCTGACGCAGTTACGTGGTTTACCTCAGCAGACGGAACCGTATAGGGACTTTTCGGCGCGGCCTTAAAGGCGCCGTTATCGGGGTTGACCGTGAACCCGTACAGGGTCGAACCCGGGGAGGTCGTGAGGTATACAAATGCTCCGCTGGCGTTGGTTGATACCCACGACGGGGTGAGGGGGGTGGGGAGCGCGAACCATCCCGAAGCTCTAGTGAGAGCGCCAGTCGAGCGGTTGATTCTGTAGCTCGCGAGGTAGCTAGGCGTAACATAGGCGACATAGAGGTAATGCCCGGCCGGATCGATGGCGGCAAATTTGACGGCACTGCTGACGCGCGCAAATGGCGATCCGGGCATAGGAGAAAGTCTCCCGGCCGCCCGGTCAATCTGAAATCCAACAATATCGTTAAAGGTTATCGCATATACAAAGTTCCCCCCGGGGTCCACCGCAATCGCCCTGGCCGGGCTGTCCAACGTGTATTTCGGCGGAGGGCCAGGCGCCTTCGGGTTTACGATCCTCCCGCTATTGATAAAAAATTGAGATAGCGATGAAGCGTCGTTCGCCGTAAACAAGTATTTATCCGAACCGGGTTCTACGGTTACCAAGAAGGGATGTTTGTAGACATGGCCACACCGGTCCCAGGCCTGTGCCACCATGCCGTACGTACCCGGAGCCAGGGTCAAGAAGGCGTTCAGTTTGTTGGAATCGATTGTGTAGGGGGCAACGTGCGGCGCCGTGTAAATGCGCAAGGCAGTAATGGTGCAAGTTCCTTGTGCGGACGCCGCGATATGCACGGGAGACGCTGCCTTCAGAGCCGAAGGAGTGAATACCGTTACCCCGGGCGCGCGGGTGGTAGTCACGGCAACGGACTGCTTGGCCACATGGCCGCAGTTGTCCCAGGCTTCGACGACTGTGTTGTGCAGGCCGGACGGTAGATTGACAAATGTTTCAATGTGATTACCCCGAACCGTGAAGGCAGACACGTGAGGAGCAGTGTAAATGCGCATGGCATTCATGCCGGCGGCGCAGTCCCGGTTTTGCGCGTAAGCCTCGTAATACACACTGGTGGCAACCCTCCCAGGTCTTGGAGCAACGACATGGACAGTCAACTGGGCACCTGCAGTTGCGACCAGCAGCGTGCACGCCAGGAGAGCCCGCAGCCAAGCGACTTTCGTGAACGTTCGAGCCATACTTCGAAGCCCAACTATGGCATTCCACTCTGCCGGTTCCAGTGCGAGAGGGGTGAGCGCGACATTCAAATTTTTTCGCCAGACGGCACAGCCCATGTTCGGCAATGCGCAGGGAGCGGGAATACGGCTGCGGTCGAGTATATAGCACTTCGAGAGCTGCTTTTTCCCCCTTCGTGTTGCCAAAAAATCAGGGACCGCCGGCCAGAGATGTTCGGGAGTTCTGGACTTCTCGCGGGTGAATTTTTGACCGACCTTCAGATCGAGCCGTGTAATCACAAAAATGCTCGACCCGGATTCTCGTAGTGCGTCAGTCCCGGAAGGTTCACCGTGCCCGCCACCTGCTCTGTCGTCTTGAATTAATTGGGCGAGCCTCCGTTCAGTTCCGCTGGACGGCTGGTCCCGGTGCTCGAGACCGAAGCGTTGGGGATGTTAACCGGCACGTGGCCGTGGATAGGAATTTCTCCGAATAATGCCTTTGCGGCGCTGATCTCTGAGACCGTGGCATTCGAGAAGGTGCAGATGTAGTACTGGATCGCGGGGAAGTCTTCGGTCAGATAAGGGGTGCCCATTGCCAGGACAACGGTTTTAGCCCTGGCGCGCGTAAGGATCTTTTGCAGCAGCGCGCCCGTGGCATCCGGCAGTGAAGCAGAGTTCTTCTGGCCGCGGGCGACGGTCCTGGTTCGCGCCGCGGATGGAACGACATAGGCCGCTACCACGACGGTCTGCGCCTGCTCGACGGCTGTGAGCACATCGCCGGTTTTGGCCGGTACTGTGTGCGGGTCGACATAGATGACACCGGCATCGGGCACGCGCTTCCGGAGCTGGGTCTCAAGAACCCGGCCGTCGTTTGCCCGCACGCTGTCGCAGAGAATGATCGTGAGCAGGCCGTTCGACCCGGGCTTGACTCGCGGATCGAGAATGCCTTCTGTGGGCGGTCCCCACACGTGCAGCGGGAGGAGCCCGCCGCTGTCGCGCACGAGCGTAATGGAATCGTCGGAGATTCGCTGGCTTTCGGCCACATTCTGCGGGCTTCCGACCAGCCTTGGAATCCGGGCCGCGTCCACCAGTCGTTCCTTCTCCAGATCCAGGGACGCTTTGGCCCGCAGCACTTTGAGCACCGATGCGTCCAGGCGCTGGACGGAAATCTCGCCCGAGCGGACCGCCTCGAGGAGGGCGCGGTAGCTGGCGTCCAGATCGGCGGGCATGGTGAGAACATCATTCCCCGCTTTGAAGGCATCCACCGCCACCCGGCCCGGGTTTCGGGCGTAGCGCCGGCTGATCCCGGCCATGTCGAGAGCGTCCGTCAGAACAATGCCTCTGAATCCGAGCTGTTTCTTAAGTACGCCGGTCACGATCGCCTTCGAGGTCGTGGCTACGCCCGCGGGGTCTGGATCGAGCGTGGACACTCGGACGTGCGCCGTCATGACCGCATCGACCCCGGCCGCGATCGCCTCACGGAACGGGGGCAGGTCGATTGCGCGCCAGCGGTCCAGATTCTCATCGACGCGGGCCACGCCCAGGTGCGAATCCGTTGCGGTATTGCCGTGGCCGGGAAAGTGTTTGGCCGTGGTCAGCATGCCGCTCGCGCGCGCGCCTCGAATGTAGGCGGCGACCAAATCTCCTACTTGCCCGGGCTCCTCTCCGAACGCGCGTGTGCCGATGATCGGATTCGCCGGGTTGGCATTGACGTCGGCGACGGGAAACAGGTTCCAGTGCACGCCCAGGGCGCGGCTCTCCTGGGCAGTGATCCGGCCGAATTCCTCGGCGTAAGCCAGCTTGCCGGCGGCGCCGAAAGCCATGGCGTGGGGAAAGACGGTGGTGCCGAAAATTCGGGACGGCAAGACGCCCCGCTCGAAATCGCCGGCAACGAGCAGAGGCAGACGCGCTTCCAACTGGAGCTGGTTGAGCAGAGCGACGATCTCATACCGCCGGTTGCTCTGGACAGATCGCCCTTCTTCGGGCACGGACATCGCTAAGGCGCCGAGGTGGTAGGTGCGAATCTGGTTGCGCAGCCGAAGATATTCGGCGCCGCGGTCCCGGAGAAACTCGACTCTCATGCGAATCATGAAGAGCTGGCCGACCTTTTCCTCGAGCGACATCGCGTTCAAGGTCATTTCCGCCCATACCTCGCCGTCGCGGTCCAGGCGAACGGGAGAGGGCGGCGGCTCGCGCGACACGGCGGAGCCGGCAAACGCGATCAGCATGGCTGCCAGAAGGACGGGATTTCGAACAGGGTCGGGTACCGTCGGCATGTGAGCAGAAAATTTACTACAGACGCCTGCCTGGCGCATAAGCCCATGAACTCTCGCGTGGCTGCGCGCAGACTCCTGTACTTTGACAACACTCTCTTTCAGTGACCGTAGCCGCCGCCTTCGAGGGACACTTTTCCCCTGAACATCCTGTACACAATGACGAAATACATCACCGCCAGGCACATCCCGATCCCCCACCACACCAGGCCCACACGGAGCGCATACGGGCCGGACAGCGCCTTTTGAATGGTGATGTCGCGGCTGCGCTCGCTGCTCGATGGCAGCAGACGGGGATAAAGAGCCACCGCCGCTCCCACGAGCATGAAGGCAAGGTACAGACAAGAGCAGGCGAACGCCTTGCGGTCGTCCCGGTTGCGGGAAAAATAGATGAGGCCGATCAGCGCGAGAAGCACGATGCCGGGCACGGCGAAAAGCACGGGATGGGCGGCGTAGTTGTCGAGCGCATCCGGGCGGGCACGGATCGAAGCGGGGAGGCTCACAAGGGTCAGCGCCAATAATGCCATCGACAGCCGCTTTGCCAGCTCTTGCGCCCGCTCCTGCAACTCGTGCTCAGTCTTGATGGCAAGATATAAGGCGCCATGAAGCGCAAGCGCAATCAGGGCCAGCACGGCTCCAGTTAAGGTGTACCAGTCAAGAATGCCGGGATTCGGCCCCACCCGCCAATCCGTCCACAAAGGGAGGAAGAAATATCCATCCGCGCCGAGCGGCACGCCTCGAATCACGTTCGCCAGCGCCGCGCCATAAAAAATCGCGAGCAGCAGACTGGCAAGGAAAAACAACCCGTCGAAAAATGCCCGCCACACGCCGACTTCGAGATGCATGCGCAGCTCGATCCCCAGGCCGCGCAGGATCAGCAGCCAGAGAACAATCATCAAGGCCAGGTAGAACCCGCTGAAGGCCGAAGCATACAGCAGGGGGAAGGCAAAATACAGGGTGCCCCCGCCAGCCACCAGCCAGACCTCATTGCCGTCCCACACAGGTCCGATCGACCGCAACATAATCTGGCGGTCTCGTTCGCTGCGCGCCAGCAAGGGATGCAGAATGCCGACGCCGATGTCGAAGCCGTCGAGAATCACGTAGGCAACCATCATCCCCGCTACCAGCCAGAACCAGATGAATCCCATCTTCCACCTCAAACCGCCCTCTTTGACGCTCAGGCCTGATAACGGGTTACGCCCGCTCTCCGAACGCCTGCGAGGCCGGGTCCCAGGGTCAAGCAGCGCTTATCGGAGCGGGAGTTCCCGAGACTTCGACAGCGTCCGGTCCGTTTTGAACAATCCGATAGACCAGCACGATAAAAAGAATGGAAAGCACGGTGTACATGCCCATAAAGCCCAGCAGGGTAAACAGACTGTTGCCGGCGCCCACGTATTTTGAATATCCCTCCGACGTGCGGATCAGTCCGTAAACCACCCACGGCTGGCGCCCGATTTCAGCCGTTATCCATCCGGCGGTATTGGCGATATAAGGCAGCGGGAAGCTCAGCATCAGCGGCCACAGGACCCAGCGGGTGCTAAACAGCTTCCCCCGCCACAGCAGAAACGCCGCCACCGCCATCAGCAGCACAAAGTAGGTCCCCAGCCCCGCCATGATGTGATAGGCATAAAAGAGCAGCGGCAGCGGCTGCGGCCACAGATCGCGGGGGACGTGATCGAGTCCCTTGACTTCGGCTTCGGTGGTGCCGTAGATCAGGAAACTGAGAACGCGGTTGACGGCCAGGGGATTGTCGATCGTCTGCGTTTCTTCGTTCGGCTGTCCGATCAGAATGATTCCCGCACCGCGCTCGGTGCTGAAAAGCCCTTCCATCGCAGCCATTGCCGCCGGTTGATGCTTCGCCACGTACCGCCCCTGCAGATCGCCCATGGGAAAGATCTGCAGAGCACTTGAAATCAACCCGGCTACCACGCCGACCCGCAGAAAGATTTTTCCGTACTCGCGAGATCGGTCCTCGAGGACATAAAACGCGCCGACGGCGCACATGACGAAGGAGCCGGTGATCACCGCTCCCGACATGTTATGCGCATACTGAACCAATCCCCAGGGGTTGGTCATCAGAGCCCAGAAACTTGTGACTTCATACACTCCGCCGGGCAGGACGCGGTAGGCCACCGGGTGCTGCATCCAGGCGTTGGTCAGGATGATGAAAAAGCCGGAAAGCCAGGAGCCGGCAAAAACCAGAAACGCGCATGCCCAGTGCGCGAGAGGCGACAAACGGCTCTCGCCAAAGAGAAACAGGCCGAGAAACGCCGATTCCAGAAAAAACGAAAACACGCCTTCCATGGCGAGCGGCTGGCCGATCACGCCGCCGGTCGTGCGTGCGAACTGCGACCAGTTTGTCCCGAACTGAAACTCCATGGGGATGCCGGTGACCACGCCTATCAGGAAGTTGACGGCGAAGATTCGCGCCCAGAAGCGCGCGGCCCGGTTGTAGCCTTCGTCATTGTTCCTCAGCGCCAGGGTCTTGAGCACGACGATAAGCAGCGCCAGTCCCATGGTGAGTTGCGGAAACAGATAGTGATAGGTGATGGTGAAGGCAAAATGGAGGCGATGGAGCAGGAGGGCGGTCACGCACAAAATTGTACTCAACTGCGCGCGGGATTTCTGTGATGGCCATCACCGGGGCCTCGCTGCATGCGGCCAAGCTCGAAATCGAAGCAAGCGGCGCCGCCGCCGGTCAGGCCGAAGGCCCGATCGCCTGCTGCGCGGAGTCGGTCTCCAGGGTCCGGTCCGGATTCACCAGGAGCCAGGCAAGGGCGCCGACGAGCGAAAGCCCGGCCGCGGCCAGCAATGAGGCTGTCCAGCCCAGGCGGGCCGCAATGAGGGGCGTAAGCCAGGTGGTGAACCAGGCGCCAACCTGCCCGCCCATGTTCATGAAACCCGAAACCGACCCGGATGAAGGACCCGCAAGGCCGGCCGTTACCGACCAGAACGAGCTCTGCGCCAGGTAGAGAGCGCCGGCCCCGCCGGCGAGCACGATGCTCGCCAGCCTGGCGCCATGCGTCTCCGCGCCCAGCACAAGAAAGACGCCAGCCAGCATAATCGCCGCACAGGACAGATAGCAGCGTCCGAGGCGCGGGTTATAGATGCGGGTGAGGCGATCGCTGAGCCAGCCGCCGAGCGGGCAGGCTGCCGCCATGGCCAGAAAAGGCAGCATGGAGTAGAAGGCACTCGCCTTCAGATTCAAATTTCTGACCTGCGCGAGATAGTGATAGAACCAGCTGAAGAAAATCCAGGCTACGTAGCCGAAAGTGAAATAGCTGACCGTCATGGCCACGACTTCCCGGCTCTTCAGGATGGAGGACCAGCGGACCAGTGGCCCGCCCTTCCCGGCGGAGGGAGAAATTCCTGCGCGAATGAATTCGAGCTCCTGCGGGGAAACCCGCCGATCGTCTTCCGGCCGGTCGCGCGCCAGAACGAACCACAACCCGCCGGCGATCAGCCCGATCCCGGCCGAGAACCAGAACGACGACCTCCACCCCTGATGGAACATCAGATAGGAGATCAAGGGCGGAGAAAGCCCGGCTCCCGCGCCCACGCCCGCGAAAATCCAGCCGTTCGCGATTCCCCGTTCCTGTTGCGGAATCCAGCGCGCGACAAATTGGTTCGAGGCCGGGTAGACAACGGCTTCGCCCGCTCCCAGGAGAAACCGTATGCTTAGCAGCAGGGCGAGAGGGTGGCCGATCCCTGACGGAACACAGGCGGTCAAGGCCGTGAACACTCCCCACCACAGGACCCCGCCCGCCAGCACCCGGCGCGGGCCGAGCCAGTCCGCCAGTCTTCCGCCGGGAGTCTGGAAAAGAGCATAGCCGGCAAGGAACGCGCTGAACACCCACCCCAGTTGAATATCGGTCAGGCGGTAGGTTCGGGCGAGCGCGTCGCCGGCAATCGAAATGTTCACCCGGTCCAGGAAAGCGACGGCACTCAACAAGAACAGCCAGAAGATGAGAAACCAGCGCACTCGGGTGCGCCCGGAACTTGCCGGGGCGCCCGTCGGGCAGGCCTTCAGCGCTTCAGATGGCATGAGCGTCATCATACGCGGTTACGCGCTGCCGGGACTCGCCCAGCCCGTCGATTCCCAGCTCCACGATGTCGCCGGCCCGCAGATAGACCGGGGGACTCATTCCCAGACCGACGCCGGCAGGGGTGCCGGTGCTGATCACATCGCCGGGAAGAAGGGTCATAAACTCGCTCACATAGGAGACGAGAGTCGCCACATCGAAGATCATGTTTCGCGTGGAGCTATTCTGCCGCATGGTGCCGTTCACCCGGAGCCACATGCGCGCGTCGCCCACGTTCGGAACCTCGTCGGGCGTCGCCAGAAACGGGCCCAGGGGCGCGAAGGTGTCGGCGCTTTTTCCTTTGACCCATTGCCCGCCGCGCTCCAGCTGAAAACTGCGTTCGGAGTAGTCGTTGTGCAGGACGTAGCCTGCGACACAAGCGGGCGCCTCCTCTTTCCCCACATACAGGGCGCGTTTGCCGATGACCGCCGCGAGCTCGACTTCCCAATCGACTTTCGTGGCCTTCCTGGGAATGACCAGGTCGTCGTCCGGGCCAACCAGAGCCGTCGTTGACTTGAAAAAAATAACCGGCTCCTTCGGGGGGGTCGCCTTCGTCTCCGCCGCGTGATCACGATAATTGAGACCAATGCAGATGATTTTGCCGGGACGGCAAATGGGAGGACCGAGCCGCACCGAAGCAGGCACGCGGGGAGCCGAAGCCCCATGCTGCTTCAACCAGGCGTCGAGTTGCTTCAAGCCGCCGTTCGCAAAAAATCCTTCATCATAGTCCCAACCGGCCGCGGATGCGTCAATCCGCGTACCGTCTTTCAATAGAACGCCGGGCTTTTCCTCGTTCCGGTCACCAAAGCGAATGAGTCTCACGGCTTCCCCTCCTGCAGGTCGAAATAACGACGGGTGTTTTGCGCCGCAACCATCATACTTAACGGGAAACGCTCGCGGGAGATGGAAAGGCCAGATGGACAGCCCGGCGGCGGAAGTTGGTTTCCGTCCATGCTCCATCTCTCCCTACGGGGTTCGGCTTCCCTTCGCTCCTCGCGGTGAAAGACGCGATAAGATGGCGTCTTCATGTTCCCGTTGCCAAAGCTTCTCGCTGCGCTTGCCGTCCTGTCGGCTTCTGCGCTGGCTGCGAACTTTACCGACGTGAAGCCGTCTCCGCAACAGGTCGAGTGGCAGGACCTCGAATTCGGCGTCATCGTTCACTTCGGCACCAACACGTTTCTCGATCGCGAGTGGGGAGACGGAACCGCCGACCCCAGGGTCTTTGCGCCCTCGGATTTTCACCCCGAGCAATGGATCCGGGCGGCGAAATCTGCCGGAGCCAGATATGTGGTGCTGGTGGCCAAACACCATGACGGCTTTTGCCTGTGGCCGACCGGGCAAACCGACTACAGCGTCAAGAGCAGCCCGTGGGAAAACGGCAAGGGCGACATGGTGCGGGAGGTAGCGGAGGCGGCGCGAAAGCTGGGGTTGAAATTCGGCGTGTATCTTTCTCCCTGGGACCGGCATGAACCGCGGTACAACAATTCCGCCGAGTATGACAATTACTACGTCCGCGAACTCGAGGAGCTCGCCGGCAACTACGGAGAGCTGGTCGAGTTCTGGCTGGATGGCGCCGGCAGCGAAGGCCATGCGTACAACTTTCCTCGTTACATCGAGACTCTGCGCATGTACCAGCCGAATACCCTCGTGTTTGCCGATGCTGCCCTTTTTGAATACGGAGACATCCGCTGGGCCGGGAACGAACAGGGCGGGATTCCCTACGAAAACTGGAACGTGCTCGACCGGCACGGGTATCTGCGCTGGCGTCCCGTAGAGGCCGACACGCCGCTGCACCGCGAGCACTGGTTCTGGCACCCGCATGACGAAGCCACCTTGAAGCCGGTTGAGGAGCTGCTCTCAACGTACGAGAACACGGTCGGACGCGGCGGACAGCTGATGCTCGGCCTGGCCCCGGACCGGCGCGGCCTCCTGCCCGAGGAAGACGTGAAACGGCTGGAGCAATTCGGCGCCGCCCTCGAAAAACGCTACGGCCGGAACCTGGTCGCCCAATACCATCTCCGCAACCCGTCGACCGAGGCGGCATTCGACGGCGACCCGGAGACCTTCTGGTCTGCGCCCGAGGGATCGCGCCAGGCGACGCTCGAGGCCGACTTCCCGAAGCCCATCACATTTGATCGCAGCCTCACCATGGAGTGGCTCAACGACGGCCAGCACATCGAGCGCTATCGCATTCGAGCCTGGGACGGCAGCCACTGGAAAACCCTGGTGGAGGGACAGGCCATCGGGCACAAGAAAATCGACGGGTTTTCTCCGGTGACGGCCTCGCGCGTGCGCCTGGAGATTTTGTCTTCTTCGGGCGATGCCCGCATCCGCGAGTTCCAGCTTTTCAGAAGCGGGGAAGATTGAGCGGGCGCGCCCTGCGCTCGGGTTGAGAGAGAGCTTTGCTTCTGGTCTTTTGTCGTTTGTTCTTTGGGTCTGCTCCTTGAGTCTGCTCTTTGGGTCCGGGCCTCGGAAGACCGAACAGGTCCACCAGGAAGATCAACGCTCCTGGCTCGACTCGAGAACCACGACCCGGTCCCGGCCCGCTTCCCCTTCCCCTACTCCCAGAACAATGCCGTCCTGGCGCTGGGTGAACGCTACCGGCGAGAGGTCCGGAAAAGACCGGGCAGAGGTGATTTTTCCCGGGATGGGCGGAAGCGCCAGCAGAGCCGACTTCCAGTCGAGGACGTGCACGTAGATTTTGTTGCCTTTGCGGGTGGTAACGCCCCAATTGGCCGCCGCTATCGGGCCGCCGCGCGTGCCGTAGATCGACTCGCCGTATTGCGCCAACCACTCGCCGAGCGCGCGCAGGCGGGTCGCAAACTCCTCCTGGATTTCCCCGTTGGGCATGGGGCCGATGTTCAAAAGTAGATTTGCATTGTTGCCGGCCGCGCGCACGACGAGCTCCTCGAGCTCGCGAACGCTTTTGTACTGGCCGTCGCCGATGTTGAATCCCCAGGAAGTGTTGATGGTGTTCGAGGTCTCAAGCGGCAGCTGGTCGCTGATGTAGGTGGTGTTGAAGCCGGCGGTGTTACTTCCGGGGAGGTCCTTTTCAAACGTCTGCACGTCTTCGCCCGGCCGGGGCGCCTGATGATGATTGGGGATGATGAGAGCGGCGGGCTGGAGCGAGTGGATCAAGGCGTAGGTTTTCGCGAGATGCCAGTCGGCGTCCGGCTTGTCCCACATTCCGTCAAACCAGATCCCGCCAATCGGACCGTAGCGGGTCAGGAGCTCGCGGAGCTGCCCGTCCATGTACTCGTCCAGATATCGATTCCAATCGCCGTGATCGGGACGGCCATTGTCCCAATCGGTAACCCCCCGGGGGTAGTAGTCCGGATTGTGCCAGTCGAGCTGCGAGTAGTAAAAAAACAGCTTGATCCCCTGACGATGACATTCGTCGGAGAGCATCTTCAGAGGATCTTTGGCATAGGGGGTTCGCTCTACGATATTCCAGTCGGAGACCTTCGAATCAAACATCGCGAAGCCGTCGTGGTGGCGGGACGTGATGGTGATGTATTTCATTCCCGCCGCCCTGGCCAGAGCAACCCAGGCGCGGGCATCGAACTTCTGGGGGTCAAAGAATTTCGGCAGACGATTGTACTCGTCGAGCTTCAGCCTGCGGTTGTGAAAGACCCACTCGCCGTCGCCGAGCACGCTGTACACGCCCCAATGAATGAACAGGCCAAGCTTGGCGTCCTGGAATTCCTGCCGGGCTTTGAGGTTTTCCGGGGAAGGCTGGTAACCGGTCTGGGCGTTTGCCGAACCTGCGGCCAGCATGCCCGAAACCACGGCCCAAACCAGCAGTCGGCCCGCGGAAGAAATCCCGCTCAGCGCCCGTGAAGCGTTTCCCTCGACCCTCAGTTTCACTCGCATGGATTCCGGTCCTCCGAAGACTCGAGTCCTACATCTTACAACCGTGGTACGGCAGGCCTTACGAACGGGAAAGGCGGAGGGCGCCTGCGACCACATCCGGTTTGTCGGAGATGATGCCATCGACTCCCCATCCCGCCAGCCGATCGATGGTTTCCCGCCGGTTTACCGTCCACGCGAACAACCGCTTTCCCGCGGCGCGGACCTGGCCGGCCAGCTCGGGAGCGATGAGGGTCTGGTGGGCGATCACGTACTCAACCGGCAGGAGCGGCCAGCGGGAAAGCTGGCGGCGGGTCTTGCAGATGATTCCCAGAGGGACCGACCGGTTTTGAGCTCTCAGGGCGACGAGAACCTCGGGCAGGAACGACGACGCCACGTAGCCGCAGGCGGGAGGATGGCGCCGGAGCGCTTTCAACAGACAGGATTCGAGACCCGGCACCTTCAGCTCAATGTCCAGGAATGCGCGGGAGGCGTAGCGCACCAGAATTTCCTCGAGCTGCGGGAGCTCTTTGAATCGCGCCGCCGGGTTGGTGGCCAGACGGAGGTTGCGAAAGACCCGGTCATGCGAGAGCAGGGCGCACCCGTCCGCGGTGAGGCGGACATCGAATTCAATTCCGTCGCAGCCATGCTCGAGCGCCAGATCGAAGGCGGCAACCGTGTTGTCGGGCACGCCGTACCTGCGTCCGCGTGCGCCGCGGTGGCCGAGGGCGAGGGGACGGAAGTTCATGGGTGACATTTCTCAAAGATTGCACGAGGTTTGAAGATGCCGCGGACGAGCTAAGATTCATAAGATAAAACTGAGGCGCCGTGTTGGAAGGCGATTGCGCAAATTGACTGGCGACAAATCTTACGCTATTTGGGATATTTCGTCGACCGGCAGCAGTGGTTGGTGGCGTAGGCGATCCCGGTGCTAAGGGGCTTTGTGTCCCGTCACCTGCAAGAGTACGAAGCCCTGCTTTGTATGCAACACCTCGGAGACCTCGCCTACCTGCATCTTAAAGAATCGATCTTCAAGTTGCTTGGACAGTGTCCCCCGCTCAAAACAGCCGAACCGTTGAGAACAGGCAGTGTACGGTAATGCGTCCAACTCAATTCGTGACGCAGTGCGTCACGAATCGGAAACGCTGGCGGTTCATGATGAGAGGGCCCGGCAGTGGTATATGGACGAAGCAGCTGATCAGAACTGGTCCACTCGCGCACTTGAACGGCAAATTGGGACCTTCTATTACGGCCGGCTGTTGGCGAGCCGTGTTCGCAAACCAGTTGAACAAGAGGCGGGCAAGAAGCTTGCCACACTTCGCGATCGTCCACGCGAGTTTGTCCGCGATCCGGTCGTGCTTGAATTCCTTGGTCTCCCCGCCGCCGGCAAGGTGCTCGAAAATGAGCTTGAGCAAGCCCTGCTCGATCACTTGCAAGAATTTCTCCTGGAGCTTGGCAAAGGCTTCGCATTTGTCGGACGACAACAGAGGATAAGCACGGAAACCCAAGATTTCTTCGTTGATCTGGTTTTCTACAATTATTTCTGAAATGCTTTGTACTTGTCGATCTCAAGTCTGGCAAGCTCACGCCCCAAGATATTGGGCAGATGGACGTGTATGTACGAATGACGAATGATCTAAAGCGCGGTCCTGATGACAATCCCACCGTGGGGATTATTCTCTGTACGCAGCGTGGGGATTATTCTCTGTACGCAGAAAGATGCCTCGCTCGTGCGGATTCTGCGACCACCTCGAAGTCAGAATTGTTTTGAATCTTGAGGGAGGGAAGGAATCGCCTCGGTCCGCGGCCAGTCCTTGCTTCTTCGTTGTGTGCTGGCGTCCACGATCAGCAGTACGATCTCTCCGGTGGCGCTGGCCTCATGTGGCTTGACGTGCTGGTTCTCCACTCTCTCGAGTGAGGTGCTCGGATCATCGAGGCCGACGCTCATTGCCAGGCGAACCGTGTACCTTCCAGGCTGGTTGAATCGAAATCTTTCGGTGAGGGTATAGGAGTAGTTTTCAGGTTTCGCAGTCAGGTCGTGATTCGGCATTCGGAGTATCGGGCCACTCACCACCCTGCAACGAAACTCCCCCAGATCTTTCCAGCCGGTTTTGGGAGTGATGGCAAGTGACCAGCGATTGACGTAGCGACAGTCGGGGAATCCGAAGCAGCTTTCCCGGAATATGGCGCAGGGCGAAAGGTAACGATTGGGCGTGCTGCTCGAAACCAGAGCCTCCAGCGGGATGGCTTCCCCGATCCGGAATCGATTAGAGCCGGTGCGAGACCGCAACTCGATCTTCAAATCTGGGGCCTTCGGCGGCGGCGATACCTGTCCGGATAGAAACGGCCCCCAAAATATTGCGACGACAAGGCGAACAAGAACAAACCAAGTGCGAGCCAATAGCCAACTCCGGGATTAGCTTCTTTCAAATCTTAGACACCGGGACATCATCGAAGTGTCCCGCTCGCAGTTGTTGCAGAGAACCCCGTTGGTTGAGGTCACCGACGCATCGGCTCGCCGCATCGGTTGCAGAGGACAGCCCTGTTGTTCTCGGGAATGTTCTGCCCCTCCAAGCTCTTTAAGCGGGTTATTGTACGACAGCTTCCCGCCCACCCTCGAGCCGGATGCAGGAAACCAGGCAGGATCAGAAGCCCAACTGCAGGCGGGCCGCTTCCGACATGCGGCTCATGTCCCAGGGAGGATCGAATACGACTTCGACCGAGACCTGCTTGACCGAGGGCAGCCGCGACAGCCGGCCCTCGACGTCGGCTTTGAGCACATTGCCCATACCGCAGCCGGGAGCGGTCATCGACATCTGAATGTCGATCTTTCGCGAGCCGGGCTCGAGAGGTGTGATCTTGCAGGAGTAAATCAGCCCCAGATCGACAATGTTGACCGGGATCTCAGGATCGTAAACCGTCTTCAACAGGTCCCAGACCATCTGGTCGCTGAATTCCTCGGCGTCTGCGGCCGGATGCGCGTCCGTAGACGGCTCGAGGCCGATCGCGTCGGCGTCCTTGCCGTCAATCCGGTACATCTGCCCGTAGTCGGTCCAGACCGTGTAGCTGTCGCCGCGCGATTGCATGATGCGAACCGGGGTTCCCTCGGCCAGCGCGCTGGCCGCGCCGCTGGGGATTTCGATGACTTCAACCGTGCGCGTCAGATGGGTTTGACTGGTGCTCATTTCGCTCCCCCTCGATTCGGTCGAACCTATTCGGTCGAGACCGGGTTCTGTTTTCCCTCGAGGGCGGCCTCGAGGGTGTGCCAGGCGAGCGTTGCACATTTGACGCGCACCGGAAACTCCGAGACCCCGGAGAAAACTTCGAGCTTCCCCAGTTCCTCGCGGTTGCCGTTGGCATCGCCCGTGGTCACCAGGCGGTGAAACGCCTGAAACAGCTTCTGCGCCTCCTGCTTGCTCTTTCCTTTGACGGCCTGGGTCATCATGGAGGCCGAGGCTTTCGAAATCGCACAGCCCGAGCCCTGAAAGCCGATATCCTGGATCCTTTCGCCTTCAAGGTTCAGGTAAACGGTGAAGCGGTCGCCGCACAAGGGATTGAACCCCTCCGCCTCCTGGCTCACCTCGACCGGCCGCCGGTAGTTCCGCGGGGCCTTGCTGTGCTCGAGAATCACTTCCTGATAGAGGTCGCGCAGTCCGGGCATCAGCCAAACACCTCCTGAACTTTGCGGACCCCCTCGTCCAGTCGATCGACTTCTTCCCGGGTGTTGTAGAAGGCGAAGGATGCGCGCGCGGTGGCCGGAATTCCGAAGCGCTCCATGACCGGTTGGGCGCAGTGGTGGCCGGTGCGAATCGCAATTCCCTCCCGGTCGAGGATGGTCCCGATGTCGTGGGGATGAACGCCGTCGATGGTGAAGGACACGACGCCCGCCTTGTGCCGGGCCGTGCCGACCAGGCGAACACCCGGGATCCGGGAAAGCTTCTCGCCGGCGTAGCCGACGAGCTCGCGCTCATAGTCCGCGATGTTCTCCATCCCGATACGGTTCAGATATTCGATGGCCGCGCCCAGGCCGATGGCGCCCGCCACGTCGGGCGTTCCAGCCTCAAATTTGAATGGCAGCTTGTTGTAGGTGGTCTTCTCGAAGGTGACCGAGCTGATCATGTCCCCGCCGCCCTGGTAGGGCGGCATGGCCTCAAGCAGCTCCGCTTTCCCGTACAGCACGCCGATTCCCATGGGGCCGAACATCTTGTGGCTGGAGAGGGCATAAAAGTCGGCGCCGAGCTCCGCCACATCCACCTTCATGTGGGGCGCGGCCTGCGCGCCGTCGACCAGTACGGGAATGTTTCCGGCATGCGCCCATTCGATCACCTGCTTGACTGGATTCACCGTCCCGAGCGCATTCGAAACATGCGACACCGCCACCAGCCGGGTGCGCGGCGACAGCAGCTGCTGAAACTTGTCGACGAGAAGCTCGCCGTCGTCGTTGATGGGCGCCACCCGCAGCCTGGCGCCCTTCTCTTCGCACAACAGCTGCCAGGGAACGATATTCGAGTGGTGCTCCATGGCCGTGATCAGCACTTCCTCGCCCGCGCCCACGCGGGCGCGGCCATAGGTCTGCGCCACCAGATTGATGGCCTCGGTGGTTCCGCGCACGAACACGATTTCCCGCGCGTCTCGGGCGCCAATAAAATTCTTGACCGCTTCGCGGGCACGGTCGTGCTCCTGCGTGGCCAGCTCGGAGAGAAAATGCACCCCGCGATGGATGTTCGCGTTCTCCTGCTCGTAATACTTTACGATCCGCTCGACGACCGCCCGCGGTTTCTGCGTGGTGGCGGCGTTATCGAGATAGACCAGCTTCCGGCCGCGGACGTCGCGGCCAAGGATGGGAAAGTCCCGGCGTAGTCTCACGACATCAAGACCGGCGAAGGGCACCGAAGCCTCCGCCTGCCCCCGGCTCACGTGGACCGCCATCGTCATCCGACCTCCTCAAAGTTCCGGCCCCTGTCGCGGCGGCCGGAATGGACGGCCGGGCTCCCGTTGTCGGCCAGTTCGAGGAGGTGCCGGCCAACCAGCTGCTCGACGTGCTCGCGCGCGGCGCTTCCCGACATACGATCCAGGCACTCGTTCGCAAATGCCATGACGAGCACCCGCCGGGCCGAGGCTTCGTCGATTCCCCGCGAGCGCAGGTAGAAGAGCGCGTCCTCATCGATCTGCCCGATGGTGGCGCCGTGCGTGCACTTCACGTCGTCGGCGTAGATTTCAAGCTGCGGCTTGGTGTCGATGCGCGCGTCGTCGGAAAGCAGCAGGTTGCGGTTGGTCTGCTTGGCATCGGTCTTCTGCGCGTCCGGGTGGACGATGATGCGGCCGTGGAAAACCCCGTGCGCCTGGCGGTCGAGAATGCCGTTATAGAACTGGCGGCTGGCGCAGTGGGGGCTCTGGTGTTCGACCAGCATGTAGTTGTCCATGTGCTGCCGTCCGCTGCCGATAAACAGCCCGTTAATCAGGCACTCCGCGCCCTCGCCGGCGAGAACGGGATGCACGTTGTTGCGGACCAGCCCTCCCCCGAGAAGGAGGGAGTGCGAGGCGACGTTCGCGCTTCTCCCCAGCTGGATGCGCAGGGTGGAGAAGTTGAACGCCTGGCGGTGCTCGCGCTCGATCATGTAGTGGGAAACCACCGCGTTCTCGCCCGCCACGAGCTCGGTCGCGGTATTGGAAAATGCCGGCTGCTCGCCGAGCGAAACATACTCTTCGACCAGGGTCGCCTGGGCTTCTTGTTCGACCACGATCAGATTGCGCGAATGGGTCATCACCGGACGGTCGCCCGCGGTGGTCACAAACAGCAGATGCACCGGGGACTCGAGAACGCCGCCCTTGCCGATGCGCAGGTAGGCCCCATCCTCGAAAAAAGCCGCGTTCAGCGCGCAAAACGCATCGCGCTGAGTGTTCAGATAGCGGCCGAGGTGGGGTTCGAGCCCGGCGGGATTCGCTGCGATCTCTTCGGCCAGGCTGCTCACCCTGATTGGGCGGGCGAGAGGGGGAACGGTCGAAATCTCGGGCGCGAAGCGCCCGTTCACAAACACCAGCCGGGCGGCGAAGCCCGAAACTTTGAACCGCTCGACCTCGCCGGCGCGCACCTTTTCGGGCGCGGCCAGTTGAAACGGGGTGGCGGCGAGCGAGGAGACGTTCGTAAACCGCCAGTCTTCGTCGTGCGTGGTTGGAAATCCGGCTTCGGAGAAGCCGGCGAACCCTTCTTCGCGCAGATTCCGCAGCCATCGGGGCTCGCGAGCCAGCCGGTTCTCGAGCTCGGTGAAACTCTCCAGGTAGGTGTGCAGTTGTTCGCTCGCGGTAATCACCGGTGTTTTCCCCCGTTAAGCCAGCGCCGTTTGCCGCGCCTGAGCTTCCAGTTCGGCATAGCCTTTTTCTTCGAGTTCGAGCGCCAGCTCCGGCCCTCCGGAGCGCATGATGCGGCCGTTTACCAGCACGTGCACGAAATCGGGAACGATGTAGTTCAGCAGACGCTGATAGTGCGTGACCACGATGGTGGCCCGGTCGGGGCTGCGCAGCGCGTTCACGCCCCCGGCCACAATCCGCAGGGCGTCGATGTCGAGACCCGAGTCGGTCTCGTCGAGGATCGCCAGTTTCGGCTCGAGCACCGCCATCTGCAGAATTTCATTGCGCTTCTTTTCGCCGCCGGAGAACCCTTCGTTGACCGAGCGGTTGAGCAGCTTCTCGTCCATTTCGAGCAGCTTCATCTTCTCGCGGAAGAGCGGCAGAAAATCCATGGCGTCCATTTCGTCCTGGCCGTGATACTTGCGGATGGCATTCAGCGCCGAGCGCAGGAAATAGGCGTTGCCGATTCCCGGAATCTCCACCGGGTACTGAAAGGCCAGAAACACGCCTTCGCAGGCCGCGTCTTCGGCTTTCATGGCGAGCAGGTCTTTTCCGTTGAACAGGATCTCGCCCCCGGTCACGTCGTAGGCTTCGCGGCGCGCCAGCACTTGCGCCAGCGTGCTCTTGCCCGAGCCGTTCGGGCCCATGATGGAGTGCACCTGGCCGGCCTCCACCTCGAGGTCGATCCCCTTGAGGATTTCGTGATCCTCGACTTTCACGTGCAGGTTCTTGATTCGAAGCAAGCTCATTCGCCTCCTCAGACTTGGTAGTGGGGGAGGCCTGCGCCTCCCCGGTCAACCGCTTCTCAGCCCACGCTGCCTTCGAGGCTCACGCTGAGCAGCTTCTGGGCTTCGACGGCGAACTCCATCGGCAGCTCGCGGAAGACGCGTTTGCAGAAGCCGTTCACGATCATCGAAACCGCATCTTCGGTTTTCAGCCCGCGCTGGCGGAGATAAAAGAGCTGGTCTTCGCCGATCTTCGACGTCGAAGCCTCGTGCTCCATGCGCGCGCTCGAGTTGCGAACGTCGATGTAGGGGAAGGTGTGCGCGCCGCACTGGTCCCCGATCAACAGCGAGTCGCACTGGGTGTAGTTCCGCGCGCCCGCCGCGCCCTTCAGGATCTTCACCTGGCCGCGGTAGGTGTTCTGGCCATGGCCGGCGGAAATTCCCTTGGCGACGATCGTGCTCCGGGTGTTCCTGCCGATGTGGATCATCTTGGTGCCGGTGTCAGCCTGCTGATAGTTGTTGGTCAACGCCACCGAGTAGAATTCGCCCACGGAGTTGTCGCCCTGCAGGAGGCAGCTCGGATATTTCCAGGTGATGGCGGAGCCGGTTTCCACCTGCGTCCAGGAAATTTTCGAGTTCACGCCCCGGCAGCTTCCCCGCTTGGTGACGAAGTTGTAGATTCCGCCTTTGCCCTGCTTATCGCCGGGATACCAGTTCTGCACCGTCGAGTACTTGATCTGCGCGTCGTCGAGCGCAATCAGCTCGACCACGGCGGCGTGCAACTGGTTCTCGTCCCGGATCGGCGCCGTGCAGCCCTCGAGGTAGCTGACGTAGGCGCCCTGGTCGGCGATAATCAGCGTCCGCTCGAACTGGCCGGTCTCGGCCGCGTTGATGCGGAAATAGGTCGAAAGCTCCAGCGGACAGCGCACCCCCTTGGGGACGTAAACGAAGGACCCGTCGCTGAAAACGGCCGCGTTCAAGGAAGCGAAGAAGTTGTCGGTGTAAGGGACCACCGAACCCAGATACTTCTGAACCAGATCGGGGTGATTGCGCACGGCTTCGGAAAACGAACAGAAAATAATTCCGAGCTCGGCCAGTTTCCCCTTGAAGGTGGTGGCGACCGAAACGCTGTCGAATACGGCATCGACCGCCACGCCGGCCAGCATTTTCTGCTCTTCAAGCGGGATGCCCAGCTTCTCGTAGGTCCGCAGAATCTCCGGATCGAGCTCGTCCAGGCTCTCCAGCTTCGCCTTCTGCTTGGGCGCGGAGTAGTAGGAAATGTCCTGATAGTCGATCGGCGGATACTTCACGTTCGCCCACCTGGGCTCGGCTTCCGCCTTCTCGAGCGAAGCCCAGTGGCGATAGGCCTTCAGGCGCCACTCCAGCATGAACTCCGGCTCGTGCTTTTTGCCCGAGATCAGACGAATGATGTCTTCATTCAGGCCCTTGGCAATTCTTTCTTCTTCAATGTCGGTGACGAAGCCCCACTTGTACTCCTGCTGGGCCAGATCCCGGATGGTATCGACATTCGTGCTCATTGCATGCTCCCTGGATTTCGGCTGATGCCCGCAATCAGCTCTCCTCGGGCGTCCCGAATCGCAATTAATTGAAGAGACGGATGGATCAAGTCCGCCAGGCTGAGTTTTTCAAGCGCGCTCCGCACTACCTGGCTGATCATCTGCTGGTTTCTCTTGATGGGGCAGGAGGGTTCCAGGTCGCATGCTCCCGACGCATCGAGGGTGCATTCGGTCAGGCCGATGGGACCTTCGAGGGCGGAAATAATCTCCGCCACCGAAATCTCCCGCGCCTCACGGGCCAGACTGTAGCCCCCCTTAATCCCACGATGAGAAACCAGAAAACCACTCTGCAACAGCAGCTTCAGCAGCTTGCTCACGGTCGGAAGCGGCAGACCCGATTCCGCCGACAGGCCCCGGGCGGTGCGCAGCCCGGGGTCGCCGCTTTTGGCGACGTAGCCCATCAGCACCAGGCCGTAATCGGTTAGTTTGCCAAGCCGAATCATACAAATAGAATCGTGTAAATATAGGACTGATTTAGTACAATTATAGGAGCCGGTTGGATTCTCTGCAAGAGCTAAGCTGGGCGGAGCGGCGGAAAAACCTCGAGATCGGGTCCATGGGACATCGGAAATCCTCGGGAAATCACTGGGAAATCAGAAGATGAGCCAGGGTTTCTGGCAACGCTCGACCCTGCGAGCGACAACTAACTCTCAAGTACCTGCGGCAAACCTCACCCGGGAGCGTCTCTGCCCGTTGATGCGCCGAGCAAGTTGCGCCTCCAACTCGACCGCCGCCTGGCCTGAGCCGGGCGGAACCCTCCGCTCGATGATGCGAGCGGCCTGTCTCCGCCGGCTTCTCTCCTCGATCTGCCTGCTCCCCTGCACGCTCGCCCTGCTTGCGGCCCACGCCGATTCTCGCGACGTCAACCGGCCTCAGGCGGCGGGTAATGCTGCCATTGTGATCGGATTCGTAGGCGGGTTCGTTGAGCACGACGACATGCGGCACGCCGAGGTGCAGGTGGCGGAGAAGCTGCAGAAACAATACGGGGAAAACGCGCACGTCGGGGTCTTTGAAAACCGGCACCGCCGGCGCGCCTACGCCGCCGTTCTCGCGTGGCTCGACAGGGACCGCAATGGGAAGCTCTCGGATCTCGAGAAGCAGCAGGCCCGGATCGTCCTCTACGGCCACAGCTGGGGAGGGGCGGCGGTCGTGGCGCTGGCCCGTCAACTCGAACGGGAGCACATCCCCATTCTGCTGACGATTCAGGTGGACAGCATTCGAAAACCTGGAGGCAACGACCACGTGATCCCGGCCAACGTGGGCAGGGCCATCAATTTCTACCAAACCGCCGGACCGCTGCACGGCAAGCCGGGAATCGTAGCCGCAGACCCTCGCCGCACGGAAATCCTCGGCGATGTCCGTTTCTCCTACACGAAGCAGCCCGGTCCGTGCTCCGCGTATCCCTGGTTCGCCCGGCATTTCTTGAAGGGGCATACTTCGATCGAGTGCGACCCGGACGTCTGGGCGCGCGTCGAAGGGCTGATCACGAAGTATCTATTCCCCCAGCCGGCCTAGGGCTCAAAGAGCCGTGCGAGAGGGCCGTCGCCATGGTTCGGGCGTGAAGGACCCGGTTCCCGGCCGTGACACGGCGTTCCCGGGGAAAGTAAAATAAGTGCGCGAGGTTGACATGAGATTTTCGGCTGCGCTGGTTTTCACCTTGGCAATGGCCGCCCTTGTCGTTCCCGCCCGGGCGGAAAAGAAGCCCGACATTCCCCTGTCGAGCATCAATTTCGTCGTTGTGCGCGATGAAAACGGCAAGCCGATCCGCAACGCGGCGGTCGTCATTCATCCGGTGGACGAAAAAGGCAAACAGGAACGCGGCGGAATAGAACTAAAAACCGATCCCGACGGCAAGACCGGCTACGACGGGATTCCCTACGGAAAGATGCGGGTGCAGGTGCTCGCCTCCGGCTTTCAGACCTACGGCAGCGACTACGACATTGCTCAGCCCAGCCTGGATATCACCATCAAACTGAAGCGTCCGGCGCACCAGTATTCGATTTACGAAGACCACCCGTCGGAAAATACCCACAACAACGACCAGAAACCGCAGTGAGCAGCCAGCAGGGAACCGCCGCGGGAAAATGGAGCGGGTGCTCGAGGCGCTTTTCAAAGCCGGCTCGACGATCAAGAAGTTCTTTTCGTAAACGCCATGCCTTATCTCCTCAAAACCGAGCCTTCGGAATATTCGTTCGCGGATCTTGAGCGCGAAGGCAACACCCTCTGGGACGGAGTGCGAAACCCGGCCGCCCTGCGGCATTTGCGGGAGATGACGCCGGGAGAGCATCTGGTCATCTATGAGACCGGCGAAGTCAAGAGTGCGGTAGGAACGGCGACGGTAGTCTCGGTCGATGCCGCCGATTCGACCGATCCAGGCGTCCGGATCAAAGCCGGCGCGCCGCTTCCGAAGCCCGTGCCCCTGGCCGAGATCAAGGCGCACAAGCTCTTTCAAGACTCGCCGCTGGTCCGTCAGGGAAGACTGAGCGTTGTGAAGCTCACCCAGGAACAATATCGTTATCTGGTGAAATAAGCGGTCCGGCGAGGATCCGCATCAAGCCGCCGCCCGCCAGGTCGGCGAGCACATAGCGGTTTCGGACCCCGGCATGGCCGGCGAGGGCTTCGGCGGCCAGATATCCGCTTCTTACCGCGCCTTCCATCGTCGCAGGCCAACCCGTGGCCGTCCAATCTCCGGCCAGCAGGACGCGCGGCCAGGCGGTCCGCTGGCCCGGGCGGTAGCGGTCGATGCCCGGCAGGGGCGAGAATGTGGCGTTGAGTTCCTTGACGACGGTAGCCTTCACCAGGCTGGCATCGCGGGCCCCGGGAAAGAATTCGCGCAGCTCGTGGAGCGCGAGGTCGATGATTTCCTGGCGCGACCGTTCGATCAGGGATTTCGACGCGCTGATGACGAGTTCCACGTAGCTTCCCCGGCCGTTCGATGACCCATCCTCCCGGCGGGCGGAACCGTCCTGCTCTCCCTGAAGGGACCGGGGGAAGGATGCGACCGGCTCCAGGGACCCTGCAGATGGCGGGGCGGCGCCGAGCAGCAGCGACTTGTGAAACATCCATTGAATCGTGCGGCCGAGCAACACGGCATGCGGAAGCTCGGTGATGCGGCGGTCAAACCAGAGATGGACGCCCGTGATCGGGGCCGCCCGAAAGCGGCCGGCGGCTGCCCGCAGGTCCTCTGCCTCGGCGGATGCGGGCAACAGCTTTCCGAGCGCGTCAAACGGAATTGCCAACACCGCATAGTCGAATCGCTCTTCCGAATCCTCCAGGCGGATTCCGACGCCGTCCGCGGCAGGCAGAAACGACTGCACGCTGCTGCGCAAACGCACCCGCCCCCCGCGCCCGGTAATGTAGTCTCTCGCGGCCACGTAGAGCTCGCTCAGGGGAACCGCGGGAACGCCCATGGTGCGCGCCGAGCGCGACTTCATCGACTCGCGAACCACCTGCGCCGCGTAGGGCACGGCAATCCGATCGAGATCTTCGCTGAGAGCGCTCGTGAGAACCGGCTTCCAGAAACACTCGATGGCGTTCGGCGTCTGGCCGTGGCGCTCAAGCCACGCCTGAAACGGGACTCCCTGATCGGCCTGCTTGCGCGTAATCAATGCGCTCAAGGCGTAAACCAGAGAAACCTTGTCGCGGAGGGTCAAGAACTTGAAGCTCAGGAACGAGGGGGTCACGTGCAGCGGGGCGGGCAGGAAGCTCGGTTCGAGCACGGATTCGCGCCCCCCGGGCTCGATAAAGGTCATGCGATCGAACCAGCGGATTCGGTCCTCGATGCCGATTCTTTTGTAAAAACCGATCAGGTTGGTGCAAAGCTCGAACAACACGTGCTGGCAGTTGTCGACCACCTCCCCCGTGCCGGGATGCACGTAGGAGGAGGCCCGGCCGCCCAAATACGGCCGGCGCTCGAATACGGTCACGCGGAAACCGCTCTCGGAAAGCGCGCAGGCTGCGGCCAGTCCCGCCAGGCCGCCCCCGACGATGGCCACCGCCGGGCCGGCTCCAGGCCCGGATTGAATGAGCCGCGGGGAAGCCATCAGCGGATTCGCCTGAGAAATCCTTTCCCGAAGATGGTGAGCTTTTCGCGGAGACTGAGGCTGATTCTGCGGGAAAAAACCTCGTAGTCGGAGCGAACGATCTTTTCGAGCAGGCTGCGGTAGATGGTGGTCAGCACCCACAGCGCGGGGCGGCTGTCTTCGGAAATCAATGCGAGCAGTTCGTCCCCGGCGGCGTACATGGCGAACGCGCGCTCGGCCTCGAAGGCCAGCAGGGGACGAAGCCTGGAGGCGTCGGTAACCGTTGCAAGCTCGGCCGGCGAAATTCCGAAGCGCGCCAGATCCTCCTCGGGGAGGTAGACGCGGCCGAGCGAGGCATCCTCCTTTACGTCGCGGAGGATGTTGGTGAGTTGGAACGCGAGGCCCAGCCGCTCCGCCAGAGGGCGGGCCGCGGGGTCCGTGTATCCGAAGATGTGGATGCAAACCAGTCCGACGACAGAAGCCACGTTATAGCAGTACTGCTCGAGGTCCTTGAAGCTGCCATATTGGATCGGGGGCCGCGGAGCATTCCGCTCGCGGTCTTCGCCGATGTCCATGGCGGTTCCAAACGCGAGTTGATCGAGCAATCCCACCGGGATTCCGAAGCGGCGCTGCGCATCGACGAGGGCGAGAAGTATCGGCTCGTCGGTGGCCAGGCCCGCCTGGGCGGCGTGAAACGCATCGATCCAGGCGTCGAGTTTTTGTTTGCGGTCGCGCGAGGGAAGCGAAGGGTCGTCGGCGATATCGTCGCACCGCCGCATGAATGCGTAGACGGCGGTCAACGCGCGCCGCTTGGGTTTGGGCAGGACCAGGAAGCCGTAATAGAAATTTCTTGCCTGGCGGCGCGTGATCCCGCGGCAGACCCCATAGGCCAGGACCAGCTGCGATTCTGTGGGCAGATGCGGCGTCTCGAGTTGGGCCGCCATGCTCATACAAGTTTCCCGAGAGCGGCGCGCGCCACCAGGCTGAGTTTGCGCGCCCGCGAGATTACCGGACGCCGGAGGAGAACCTCGTAGTTCTGCCGTTCGATCGCATCGAGAATTTCCCGGCCTCCGCGAGTGAACAGTTCGATGTCAACGGCGAGTTCGCGGCTCACTTTGCCGGCGAGCGGAGCTCCGCGGTCGAACCACTCGCGGGCGCGCTCGACTTCGAAGCGCATCATGGCGCGAAAGTTCTCCGAGCTCGTCCGGGTGCGGATGTCGGCCTCGGTTGCGCCGAATCTGGCGAAATCTTCTGCGGGAAGATAGATGCGCCCCTTGGCGTAGTCCACACTCACATCCTGCCAGAAATTGGCCAGCTGCAGCCCGGTGCAGGTGAAGTCGGAAAGTTGCTGGCGCAGGGCGTCGCGATACCCGCACAGGTAAAGCACCAGGCGACCGACCGGATTTGCCGAGTAGCGGCAGTACCCGAGCAGGTCCTCGAAGGTTGCGTAGCGGCTGACGGCCTGGTCCTGGCGAAACGCGGTCAGCAGATCGACGAAGGTGGCCTGGGGAATCTCGAATTCGCGGACGGTCGACGAGAGCGCAACGAAGACGGGATGACGGGGGGCGCCATGGTAGCAGGCGTCGAGCTCCCGCTCCCATTCCTCAAGCAGCTCGAGCGATGCCTGCGGATCGCCGGTTTCATCCCCGAGATCGTCGGAGATGCGGCAATAGGCGTAAACGTTGAAGAAATGCTGCCGCAGACGCCTGGGCAGAAACCAGCTCGCCACCGAGAAATTCTCATAATGGGTGCGGGCGAGCCGCTCGCAGTAGGAACAGGCGTCCTTGAGGGAAGGAGCGCGCGCCGGAATGGCGTATTCGCCGGGAACCAGCGACCAGATTGGGGGAGCAACACTCATAGGCCCGGGCTCTCGGCTTTCCGGTCCGAGACTCCTCGTTTCATGATGCGGTCATCGAACCGTTCCCCGCCGGGCTTGCCGGCTGAAGGATTCGATGATGGAAGCGCAACCGCACCCATTCACTGCCCCGGAATGATCGCGGTCTTGATGTCTCCATTCCGGTTCGTCATATGCTCGAGCACCTCCTGCAGACGCGAGAGCGGCGCTTCGCCGGTGATGTAGTCGGTCGGACGAATCTTTTTTTCCGCGATCAGGGCAAAGGCCTTGCGTACGGCATCGGGCGTGTGATGAAACGTCGCCTTCAAGGTCACTTCGGAGTAGTGCAGGCGGTTGGTATCGAGCTCCACCTTGACGCCCTTGGCGCATCCCCCGAAAAAGTTGACCGTGCCGCCCTTCCGCACCATCTCTGTGGCCCAGACCCAGGACTCCGGACGGCCCACGGCCTCGATGACCACATCCGCTCCGCGGTTCCCCGGCGAAAGGGCCCGCACGGCCTCAATCGGGTCCTTGCCGGATTCGAGCGAAACCACATCGTGCGCGCCCATTTTGCGCGCGGCCTCGATCTGCGACGCCCGCTTGACCACCGCGATCACGTTGCAGCTCATCGCCTGAGCGACGTGAACGAACATCAGGCCGATGGGCCCGGCGCCGATGACGGCCACCGTGTCGCCGATTTCGACCCCGGTTTCGTGCAAGCCGCGCAGAACGCAGGCCAGAGGTTCGACCATGGCCGCCTCCTCGAAGCTTACGTGGGGAGGTATGGCCAGCATGTTGAGTTCGGCGATCCGCCGGGGAATCCGGATATATTCGGCGTAGGCGCCGTTATTAAAGAGCAGGTCTTCGCACAGGTTCTCCTGGTGCCGCGAACAGTGAAAACAGGTCTGGCAGGGGGCCGAGTTCAAGGCCACCACCCGCATTCCCTTCCGGAAGCCGCGAACCCCGGGGCCGGTCTCCTCGATCACTCCTGCCAGTTCGTGCCCGAACAGCGCCGGGGGGACAATCATGCGCGCGTGGTATCCCCGCTGATAGACTTTGAGATCGGTACCGCAGGTGAGAGCCACCTGCACTTTGACGAGAACTTCGCCGTCACACACCCGTGGGATCGGCACTTTTTCAATTTTTACGTCCTCTTTCCCGTAGAGGACGGCCGCTGTCATTTTCCCGTTCACTTCTGCCTTTCAGCTTGGAACTCTTCTCCCTTACCTTGCCAACCCGGGCTGAATCACAATCTTCATCGAATCGGGTTGCGGATTGGCCGCCAGGTCGAGCGCTTCGATCGCCCGCGACAGAGGGAAGCGGTGGCTGATCAGCTTCTCAAGTTCCCATTCGCGCCCCATGACGATCCGCACGGATTCTTCCTGCAAATCAACCGACGCGCTGTAGGACCCGACGAGTGTTTTCTCCTCGACGCAAACCGCCGCCGGATCAAAGGCCGCCTCTCCGTGCTGGGTCTGGGCAAAGAGCAAGACCCGCCCGCCCGGACGAACCGCCTCGATGGCAGTCTGAATCAGGCGATTGCCTCCGACGGCCAAAATAGCCGCGTCCGCGCCGCGACCGTCGGTCCTGCGGCGCGTTTCCGCGACCACATCAGCGCGTGAAGCGTTCACTGTGTTTCGGAGCCCGAACGCTTTCGATATTGTAAGCCTCTGGTCATACAAATCGGAAGTGATAACGCTCGCGCCCGCCCGCCTGGCCAGGATACCCAGTATGATGCCGATGGGGCCCTGGCCGATGACCAGCACGGTTTCCCCGGGCGCGAGCGCCAGGCGCTCAATCCCTTTCACGCAGGTATTCACGGGCTCGACAAACGCGGCCTGCTCGAAGGAAACGCCGTCGGGAACAAGCACCGTTCCCTTCTCGACGATCCAGTCCATGATGCGGACGTATTCGGCAAACCCCCCGCCGGCGGGCTCGAACCCGGCCGTCGAACCCACCTTCTTGTAGGTTTCACACTGGGCAAAGGTTTTATGGCGGCAGTAGTAACAATCGCCGCAGGGGACATGGTGAAACGCCATCACCCGGTCGCCGGGTGCAAACCTGCGAACTCCCGCACCCACGGCGGCAATCGTGCCCGAGGTTTCATGTCCGAAGATGCGCGGCGCCGAGTGCGAACCGGTCGCGATTTTCTTCAGGTCGGTTCCGCAGATCCCGCAAGTGTGAACCTGGATCAGGATCTCTCCCGGCCCGATCTCAGGCACCGGCAGAGTCTCCAACCGAACCGCGCCCTTCCCCCGGTAGACCGCAGCCAGCATGCGGGGCGGGACTTTTTCGAGCATCTGCCTGGCGGTGAGTTCGTGTGCTATGGCCATTGTTAGAACCGGTACGGTACGCCTTCCGGGCGTAGTTTCCCCGGCCTCAATCCTCCTCGTGCTTTCCGAGCCCGGCCGCTTTCAACGGTCCCCCGCCTGGGTGTCCGGAACCATTGTATGGGTCAGGGCGCATTCGCGCAGCCGGGCGCATAGATTCTCCGATGCCAGCCGCGTGTTTCTGGCAAGCCGAACCATCTTCGGCCAGAGCCAGGGACGAGCCAGGAAATACAAGACCACGGAGCCGGTCGCCATTTGCCCGTCGCGAACCAAACGGTCGAGTCCCCCGATTTCGAAATCCAGCTCGTCGGAAATGGCCTTGACGGCAACAAACTCGAGCCCGTGGGCTTCGGCGGCCCGCGCCACCGACGCGCCTTCCATATCGACTAGATGCGCTCCATAGGATTTTCGAAGCTGCCGTTTCCGGGCGCTCGAGGCGATGGCGGGATAACTTGCGAGCACCGTCGGCGCCTGCAGGGCCCGGTTCGAGACCGCATGGCGCATGGCGGTCTCGCGCCGGCTGCCGTCCCGCGTGTCCACCACCACGGCCGGGAACACCGTGTCCCCGACCTGAAGTTGGGCGACCGAGGCCCCGGCGAAGCCGGCGGAAATGAGAATCTCGGGGGAATATCTGGCGACGGCGGCTTCGGCGGCCCTGCGGCCGCATTCCTCGCCCACGCCGCCGCAGATGGCGACGGCATCCAGGGCGAGGCAGGCGGTAAATTCGCGGCCGTCGTGGATGAACTTCGACTTCGGCCACGTCCTCGTCAACGGACGGAGTTCGCGCTCGAGAGCGGCGATGATGGCTATCTTCGGCAATCGGAGATCGGCGGACTTCCGAATGTAGACACGGTCGAATCCGCGGTTTCGGCGGACCGATCGAAATCGACACTGCGCAAACTACACATAATGATGTTCCCGGAACCACTCGACCGCCCGCCGCAGCGCGTCATCCACGGGCACCGGTTTCCAGCCCAGTTCCCGCTCGGCCTTGGCCGAGGACACGAACATCTTTTTTCGCCCCATGCGGACGGCATCGATGGTGGCGCGAGGCTCCCGGCCGCGGATGCGGCCGGTCAAGACTTCGTCCACCACGCCGGTGGCGAGCGCGAGCGCATAGGGAACGCGGACCGATGGCGACGGCAATCCGGTCAGCGCGGCCAGCTTGTCGAGAATTTGTTTCAGCGTGAGGTTCTCGCCCCCCAGAATGTACCGCTCCCCGCTTCTGCCTTGTTCGAGTGCGGCAATATGCCCGGAGGCGCATTGTCTTGCGTCCACCAGGTTGAGTCCGGTATCGACGTAGGCGGGGAATTTTCGCTTCAGAAAGTCGACCAGGATCCGTCCGCTCGGGGTCGGCTTGATGTCGCCTTCGCCAACCGGCGTCGTGGGATTCACGATCACAACGTCCTGTCCGGCGCGCGCGGCTTCGAGGGCAACCTGCTCGGCCATGAATTTCGACCGCTTGTACGGCCCGATCATGCGGCCGAGTGAAACCGGGGACTGCTCATCCGCAGGCCGGCCGTTGCCGGTGAATCCCACGGTGGCCACGCTCGAGGTGTATACCACACGGCGAACTTTGTTCTTGCGCGCGGCCCGGAGAATGGCCCGCGTGCCCTCGACGTTGGCGCGGTACATCTCGTCCGGGTTCGGCACCCACAGGCGATAATCGGCGGCCACGTGAAAAACCACGTCGCATCCGGCCATCGCCTTTTCGAGCGAGGCGGGATCGCCGAGATCGCCCGTGACGCGGTCGGCCTTGAGACCGTCGATGTTGCTGGTATTGCTGGTTCCCCGCAGGAGCAGGCGCAAGTCCGCCCCCCCGGCAGAGAGAGCGCGAGCCGCATGGCTGCCGACAAAGCCCGTACCGCCGGTGAGAAAGGCCAGCATGGTCGTGAAAGGTGCCGCTTTCGAGCGCTAGTTCTTCTCCTCCATCACCTTTTTGTAGGCCGTCAGCGCAATCAGCGGGAAGTACTGGCGATAGAGGTGGTACATCAGGTAGAAGACGCGGGGGAAGCCGGTGCCGGTGTACCAGGCTTCGTCCCAGGAGCCGTCTTGGTTCTGCGTCTTGAGAAGGTAGGCGACGCCGCGGGCCGCCGATTCGCTGCGCGTGTCGCAGGCCGCCACCAGTCCCATGATGGCCCATGCGGTCTGGGAGGGCGTGCTGGGGCCGACTCCCTTGGTGTTCGGATCATCGTAGGAGCCGCAGGTTTCGCCCCAGCCGCCGTCGGGGTTCTGCACCATACGAATCCACTCGGCGGCCTGCTGAATATAGGGCTCGTGGTGGTCTACGCCCATGGCCTCCAGTCCGCGAAGAACGAGCGCCGTGCCGTAGAGATAGTTCACGCCCCAACGGCCGAACCACGAGCCGTCGGGCTCCTGCTGGTCGCGAAGGAACTGGATCGCCCGTTTCACGGCGCGGTGGTTCGGCCGGTAGCCGTAGGCTGCGAGCATCTCGAGAATGCGGCCGGTGATATCTACGGTCGCGGGGTCCAGCATGGCGTTGTGGTCGGCGAAGGGAATGTGCTCGAAGACCATGCGGTCGTTGTCTTTGTCGAACGAGGCCCAGCCGCCGTTCCGGCACTGCATCGACAGGATCCACTCGATGGCGCGCTCGACCGACTCGCTTTGATAGCGGCCGTTGGGGTGCTCGACCCTCGACAGTCCAAGCGCCACCATCGCCGAATCGTCCACGTCGGGGTAGAACTCGTTGTTGAATTCGAAGTACCAGCCCGCGGGCTTGCCCTTTTTGTTCTTGATGGCCCAGTCGCCGGGATTGCGAACCTGCTTCTGCAAAGTCCAGTCGGCCGCCTTCACCATGCGGGGATCGTCCTTGGCCACGCCCGCCTCGCCCAGGGCGAACAGAGCGTAGGCCGTGTCCCACACCGGGGATTTGCAGGGCTGCATGCGGAAGGTGTCGCCTTCTTCGATCCCGAGCTTCTCGAATTCATCGAGCGCGCGAATGGTCTGCGGATCGTCGAGCGAATAGCCGAGGCAGCGCAGGGCAATGATCGCGTTCATCATCGCGGGATAGATGGCGCCCAGTCCGTCGGACATCTCGAAGCGTTCGAGCATCCACCTCTCGGCTTTCCTGAGAGCGATGGACCGCAGGGGGCGAATGTGTACGGCTTCGAACCAGTGCGTCATGCGGTCGAGCATCAGGAAGAAATTGCGCCAGGAGACGAGCTTCCTGCTCCATTCCAGCCGCATGCCTGATTTCCTGCGGCCGCCGACAAACAGCTCGTCGATGTGCATGGCTTCGGGAATTTTCTTGAACGGCTTCTTCGCGTACACGATCGAAAGCGGAACCAGAATCGCCCGCGACCACGAGGAAATTTCGTAGATGTTGAACCAGAACCAGTTGGGGAACAGGACGATTTCCGGGGGAATGGCGGGAACCGCGTCGTAGTCGAACTGGCCGAGAAAGCAAAGATAGATCTTCGTGAAGGTGTTGACCTTGGTCACGCCGCCGAGCTCAAGGATTTTTTTGCGGGCGCGGACAAGCGCGGCATGGCCGGGTTCGTATCCCGCCAGCTTCAGGGCGAAATACGCCTTGACCGACGCGCTGACGTTCGAGGGTCCGCCGTTAAAAATCGGCCAGCCGCCATCCTCGTTCTGGTGGCGAAGAATCTGGTTCGCGCACTTCTCAAACCGCCGCCCGTCCCTGGTGCCGAGAAGCGTATGCAGAAGAATGTAATCGGATTCAAGCGTGGAGTCGGCTTCGAGCTCGCCGCACCAGTAGCCTTCTTCATCATCCTGCCGGGCAAGCAGCCAGTCGCGCGCGAGCTCAATGGCCGCGGTCACCCGGCCAGCCAGATCCTCGATTTTTCCAAAGCGCAGTTGAGGGGCGGATGAAGAGATCGGCGAGGCTTCCATATTCAAATTTCCTGCACTCCTAGTCGGCGTTGACACTGGCGGACGGGGCAGCCGCTATCGCCTCCACAATTTCCGGAGGCAGGCCAAAGCGAACGTTTTCGGGCATGATTTCCACTTCGCGCAGGTTGTTGTAACCCTTCGCTCTCAGGAACTCGACAACTTCCTCGACCAGGCACTCGGGGGCGGAAGCGCCGGCGGTCAGGGCGATGGTGCTCGCGCCTTCGAGCCATTCCGGCTGAATATCGCGGCAGCTGTCAATCAGGTAGGACGAAGTACCGAGATTGCGGGCAACCTCGGCCAGGCGGTTCGAGTTGGAGCTGTTCTCCGAACCTACCACCAGCAGCAGGTCGGCACCAGAAGCCACGTGCTTCACCGCCACCTGCCGGTTTTCCGTTGCGTAGCAGATGTCCTGGGCGTGCGGACCTTTGATGCCGGGGAACTTCTGGCGCAGGGCCTCGATGATGTCCTTGGCCTCGTCGAGGCTCAGCGTGGTTTGCGTCAGATAGGCGACGCGATCGGGATCGGGAACGCGGAGAGACTCGACTTGGGCCGGCGAGCCCACGACCTGAGTCACGGCCGGCGCCTCGCCGAGCGTCCCGACGATCTCGTCATGATCGCGGTGGCCGATCAGGATGAGCGAATAGCCTTCTTTTGCGAATTTCACCGCCTCCACGTGGACTTTGGTCACAAGCGGGCAGGTGGCGTCGATCACGCGCAGGCCGCGCTCTTTGCTGGCGCGGCGCACCTCGGGCGAGACCCCGTGCGCGCTGTAAATGACCCGCTCGCCTTCGGGGACTTCGTCGACCGAGTCGACGAAAATCGCCCCTTTCGCTTGCAGCTCCTCGACCACGAAGCGGTTGTGAACGATCTCCTTGCGGACGTAGATCGGCGGCCCGAACGCTTCGAGAGCAATCCGCACGACGTCAATGGCGCGAACCACGCCCGCGCAAAAACCCCGCGGCTTCAGCAAGAGCAGGCTCTTCTGGCTTTCTGACACGTCTGTTCCTTTTTTTCTTCTTTGTCTCTTCCCTGTTTTCCTTAAGGATACACTCTTCCCTGTAGCCGATTGCACAAAGACTAACGGAAAGGCACCGTTTGGGTCAACGTAAGTGTAAGAAGCGCGGGGGATTAGGAGCCGAGTGGCGGAAAAGCAGGGGTGAATGGGCCCCGGCGGAGTCCGGCGGAGAGGCTGTTTTCCATCTGGGTTGCCTTCCCCGGGGAGCCGCTAAAACTCTCATCCCGCGCCGGCTGCCCGGCTCTGAGCGCACTTTGCCCGGTTCTTGCTCGCGAGGACAACTGGTTTGACAAACGGCGCGCGCTCACTTCAAATCAAATTCACGTCGACTAGGATTCAGCTCCTCTAGGCTCCCTTGGAGGCTCGATGTCGCGCACTCGAAAATCGCTCCCCACCCTCGCGGCAGTTCTTGTTCTGGTCGCGCTCTCGTCCGCCCAGGACCTAGCTTCGTTCGAGAAACGGGTCACGGTCAAGAAACTCGACAACGGACTGACCGCGGTCGTCTGCCGCAGGCCGGACAGCGCGCCGGTCTTCTCTTTCTTTACCAATGTGGACGTCGGCTCGGTGCAGGACCCGATGGGCAGGACCGGCCTGGCGCACATGTTCGAACACATGGCCTTCAAGGGCACGCCCGAGATCGGCACGAAAAACTATCCCGCCGAAAGGGTGGCGCTCGACAAGGTGGAAGAGGCTTATGCGGCCTACATTCAGGAACGGGACAAGCGCGTCGGCCGGGACGAAGAAAAACTCAAGCAACTGGCCAAGGCCTGGCAGGACGCCGTCCAGGACGCCCAGCAATACGTGATTCCGAACCAGTTTGGCGAGATCGTCGAACGCAACGGCGGAGAGGGCATGAACGCCTTTACCGCCGAGGACCAGACGGCGTATTTTTACTCCTTTCCCCTGAATCGGCTTGAGCTGTGGGCCTATCTGGAGTCCCAGCGCTACACGCATCCGGTGTTTCGCGAATTCTACAAAGAGCGCAACGTGGTGATCGAAGAACGCCGCATGCGCACCGACAGCAGTCCGGTCGGCAGGCTGGTGGAACAGTTCGTCGAGATTGCCTTTACGGCCCACCCCTATCACCGCCCGGGAATCGGCTACATCTCCGACCTGAACACGTTTTCCGCCACCGACGCCCAGCGCTTCTTTGACACCTTCTACATTCCCTCCAATATGGTGATCGCCGTGGTGGGCAACGTCGACCCGGAAAAGACGATGGCGATCATCGAAAAGTACTTCAGCACCATTCCTTCCCGTCCGAAGCCCGATGAGCGCACGACCAACGAGCCGCCGCAGAGTTCCGAGCGCCGCGTAACCCTGATGGAGAGCTCGCAGCCGATTTATCTCGAGGGCTATCATCGCCCCGACTATCGCGACAAAGACGATGCGGTTTACGATGCGCTCGCCGACCTGCTTTCCGAAGGCCGGACTTCGCGTCTCTACCGTACGCTCGTGCGCGACAAACGAATCGCCTCCGAAGCAGAAGGCGGCACCGGGTTTCCCGGAGTCAAGTACCCGCACATTTTTTATTTCTTCGCCGCTCCCATGCCCGGCCACAAGCCGGAGGAGGTCGGCGAGGCGATTCACGCCGAGATCGACCGTCTGAAGAAAGAAGACATCACCGACGACGAGCTCAGGATGGTGAAGACCCGCGCCAAGGCGAGCCTGGTACGCAGCCTCGACAGCAATGCAGGGTTGGCGCAAAACCTGGCCGTATATCAGACGCTCTATGGCGACTGGCGGGAACTGTTCCGCTCGGTGGACCGCATCAATGCGGTCACGAAAGCCGACATTCGCCGGGTGGCCAATACCGTCTTCGTTCCGACCAACCGCACGGTGGGCATCGTCGAAACCGTCCCCGCGGCGAACGCAAAGGCGGCGAGTGGAGGTGCCGAATGAACCGGCGGCCGGCGGCTCTTGTCCTGTCTTTGTGCGTCGCCTTCTCCCAGGCGGTGTTTGCCCAGGAGTCGTGGACCAAGATCCCGGTTCCCCAGCTGCCCGCGTTTCACCCGCAGGAACCGAAACGAATCCAGTTTCCGAACGGCATGGTGGTCTTCCTCGAGGAGGACCATGAATTGCCGACCATCGATGGCGTGGCGCGGATCCGCGGCGGCGCGCTCTCCGAGCCCGCAGCCAAGACGGGCCTGGCCGCGTTGTATGGCGAAGTTTGGCGCACCGGCGGAACCAGGACCTCGACGGGCGACGCGCTCGACGACTCCCTTGAAATCCGCGCCGCCAAGGTCGAAACCGGTGCGAGCGAAGATTCCACCACCCTCTCCCTTTCCTGCCTGAAAGAAGATTTCGACGACGTATTCCGGATTTTTAACGAACTCCTGCGCGCGCCCGCCTTTCGCGACGACAAGCTGGACCTCGCCAAGCGGGAGGCTTTCGACTCCATTTCACGGCGCAACGACGATGTAAGCGACGTGGCCCATCGCGAGGCGGTCAAGCTGGCCTATGGAGCGGACAACCCGTATGCGCGCATCCCCGAATACCGGACCATTGCCGCCGTCACCCGCCAGGACCTGGTCGACTGGTACCAGACCCACGTTCATCCCAACAACATGATCGTCGGCATCGTCGGCGATTTTGACTCGGCCGAGATGGAACGTAAGCTGCGCGGCGCCTTTGCCGACTGGCAGCGGGGGCCGGCGGCGAAAAAACCCGAGATCCAGTTCGCCCCGGCGAAACCGGGTTATTACCTGGTCAAGAAAGAAGACGTCAATCAAAGCAGCATCCGCATGGTGGGGCTGGGGACGACCCGCAACAATCCGGACTATTACGCGATCGAAGTCTTCAACGAGGCGTTTGCCGGAGGCTTTGCCTCGCGCCTGGTCCAGAGCATCCGGACCGCCAAGGGACTGGCTTACCAGATCGGGGGCGGCATCGGCACCCGGTTCGATCATCCGGGAATCTTGCAGCTCGCCATGGGGACCAAGAGCGGTACTACCGTCGAGGCGATCCAGGCGCTTTATGGTCAAATCGATGAGCTTTCGACGAGCCCGGTTACCGACGCCGAGATTGCGCGCGCCAAGGATTCGATTCTGAATGCCTTTGTCTTCAATTTCGACACGCCCGACAAAGTGCTGCGGGAGCGGATGGCCTACGAGTTTTACGGATATCCGGCAGACTTTCTGGAGCGGTACCGCACCGGCATCGAGAAGGTAACAACGGCCGACGTAGCGCGGATTATCCCCAAGTACCTGCACAAAAACGAACTGGCGGTTCTTGTCGTCGGAAACAGCGCCGAGTTCGACAAACCATTGACCTCGCTCGGCGCCGTCAAAGACGTGGATATCAGCATTCCACCTCCGCCGCAGGAGGGAGCGAGCGGTTCCCCGTCTCCGTCCTCACAGTAAGAGCACAGAGAACAGAGAAGAAAAGATGTGTTTGACGGCCCCTCAAGCCGGACGAGATTCCCTGCCCGGGCCCGAATCATGCACGCGATGCCCTCGTTCTACCGCAGCTCTGTGGCTTTCGGCAAACAACTCGAGCATGGCCTGATTGAAAGCGGGGATGTCGGACGGCTGGCGGCTGCTGACCCAGTTTTTGTCGCGCACAACTTCCTCGTCCTGCCATTTCCCCCCGGCATTGCGGACATCGTCCTGGATGGTGTGATAGCTGGTGAGCATGCGGCCTCTCACCTGATCGGCTGAAATCATCAGCCAGGGCGCGTGGCAGATCATGGCAATCGGCTTCGAGGTTTGATCCATCTCCTGCACAAACTGCTGGGCGCGGGGCTGTACGCGCAAGGTGTCCGCGTTCAGAGCGCCGCCGGGAAGCAGGAGGGCGTCGAAATCGGCGGCGTCGGCGTGGTCGAGCATCCGGTCGACGCGGTACTGGGCGGCCTTCTCGTGGTACTTCATGGAATAGATCTTGCCGGCCTTCGGGGCAAACAGAACCGTCCTGGCGCCGGCCCGATCGAGGGCTTTTCGGGGCTCCTGGAGTTCTGCGTCTTCAACCCCATCGGTCGCCAGGATGGCGACACGCATTCCTTCCAGAGTTTTTTCCGGCATTGGGCCCCTCCTTGCCTCAGCCCTCCAGTCTGCCCCAGGAACTGCTCCGAAGGGATCGGGCCGAAACTGTAATTGGACGGGAAATGGAGCGAGCGAATCCTAAGAGAGCCTACTGGTCTCCATCCTCGGTTTCGGCCCGCTTCGCCCGGTATTGATAGGCCGCAAGCAGATTTTGTGCGGCCTCGCGGTCCGGAGCATTGTCCGGCGCCAGGCGCAAGTACGTGCTGACGTGCTCGGCTGCCTGCTTGTACTCCTTTTTGCTGCCGAGGATGAGTCCGTAGAGGTATTCCATCTGCGCAACCTGGTGCCCGGAATCCAGGCGGAGTCCGGTGGTGATGCTGGTCTCGGCGCGCTTGATATCGTCCAGGTTGTAGTAGGCTGCGGAATTCAGGAACCAGTACTCGGGAGAAGAAGCGGGCGCAACCTGGACCAGGTGGTCGGTTACATTGGCCAGGTCGGTCCAATCCTGCTGCTGCGCGTCCGCATAGGCAAGTTCAACGTAGCCGTCCAGCAACTTTGAATCCTGCGCCACGGCCTGCCGGAAACACTGCTGCGCATCGGCAAAGCTGCTCTGCCTGGACCTCACGCGTCCGAGCTCAAGCCAGGCGATCGCGTAGCGGGGATACATTTCAACCGCCCTCCGGAGGTGACTGGCGGCGGCTTCGAACCTTCCCTTGCGCACCTCTTCTTCCCCCTTCTCAAAGGCCTTCTTGGCCTTGTCCGGGGCTGCCAGCGAGGTCACGCTTACGGTAAACCGGGGGTCGCCCTGGCTCGGACTTCCCGGCGGCTGGACCGGCGCGGTTTCACCCGGTTGCGCAGCCTCGACTGCAGCGCGGCTGGGAGTGGAGAGTTTTGCGCCCGGGTTTCCATCCGTGGTTGAGGGCACTTGCGCCCAGCCGACCGCGGGAACAACCGGCAGCAAAAGGATCGAGAAGAACCACCGCTTCATACCTTGCGCACCTTCCCAGGGTATCCTGCCCGAAACCAGAGGCTCTTTAGATGGCGGAAACTCGACGCTCCTCCGGCGGAAAAACTCTATTTTCCGAGAGAAGATCCGTTAAGCTCCATATAAGGTGTGATTGTATATCCGTCCCCGTGGTTTGGGCTCAAAGTTTTCCCACTCGGGAAGACACAGGATTCGGCCCGGGAAGGGGGTTTCACGTAGAATGAGGTCACTTTTGTCGCGCCGCCGGCAATCGGCGCGCGTTGGGGTAGACAGGTTGGCAGTTGCTGGGAGAAACAGGTCCGTACTGATTCGTGTTTTCAGGGAGTGCCGCACGTGCTGGCCCCACCTCACCGGGATAGCCCTGTTGAGTTTTCTTTCCCTGCCCTTGACTCTGCTTTACCCGCTGCCGCTTAAGATCGTCGTCGACAACGTCTTCGGCTCCGAACCGATCCCGAAATGGCTGCTCTTGACTCCTCACTGGGCAAGCGGCCGCTCGGCCGCGCTCGGATGCGCCATTTTTGTCCTGCTGGCGATTGCTCTGGTCGTCAACCTTCAGGGACTGGCGGCCTGGTGGCTGCAGACCTATACGGGTGAAAAGCTGGTGTGGGATTTCCGGGCGCGCCTGCTCAATCAGGTGCAGCGCCTCCCTCTGGTCTTTCATGACCACTACGGGGCCACCGATTCCGTGTACCGCATCCAGCACGATGCCCCCTCGATCCAGTACGTGACCATTCAGGGCCTGGTGCCGCTCGTGACTTCATTCTTTACCCTGGTGGGGATGGTCCTGGTCACGGCCAGGATCGATCGGGAGCTGGCGCTGGTGGCGTTGCTCATCACGCCTGTTCTTTTTCTGCTTTCACTCGGATGCAGCCGGGTCGTCCGCAAGCGGTCCCGGAGGATCAAAGGTCTCGACAGTTCCGCGATGTCGGTCATTCAGGAGGTCATCGGCTCGATTCGCGTCATCAAGGCGTTTGGCCAGGAAGGCCGCGAGCATGCCCGGTTCGTCCGCCGTTCCGGCGAACGCATGGCGCATCAGGTCCAGCTGGCGCTGCAGCAGGCGATTTTCAACGTAATGATCGGGTTGACGATTGCCGTGGGCACCGCGGCGGTGGTTTACATCGGGGTCCACCATGTGCGCACCGGGATCCTGACCGTCGGCTCCCTTCTCGTGATCATGGCGTATGTGGCCCAGGTTTACCAGCCGTTGCAGGCTCTGACCAGCAAAGCCACCGAGCTGCAGACGTGGCTGGCGAGCCTCGAGCGCGCTTTCATGCTGCTCGACCAGGAGCCGGAGATTTCCGAAGAAGCCGGGGCGCTGGCTTTAGCGCGCTCGGAGGGCGAATTTGAGTTTCGCGAGGTCTCTTTCCGGTATCAGGGCTCCGAACACGGGCTCCGCAACCTGTCGTTTCACATTCCGCCGGGTACCCGGGTGGGCATTGTGGGGGCGACCGGGGCGGGCAAAACCACTCTGCTCAATCTGCTGATGCGCTTCTACGATCCTTCGGAGGGCACGGTTCTCGTCGACGGAATTGACATTCGCAAGTATCGCATCGCGGACCTGCGCCGGCAGTTCGGAGTGGTGCTGCAGGAGCCGGTGCTGTTTGGGGCCAGCATTGCCGAGAACATTGCCTACGGCAAGCCCGAGGCGAGCGACGAAGAGATCGTTCGAGCCGCAAAAGCCGCCGCTTCGCACGAATTTATCTCAGAACTTCCGGATGGCTACGACACCCAGGTCGGGGAACGCGGTTCGCGGCTGTCGGGCGGGGAACGCCAGCGAATCTCGCTCGCCCGGGCCTTCCTGCGCGACAGTCCAATCCTGATTCTCGATGAGCCCACAAGTTCGGTGGACGTTCGTACGGAAGCCGCAATCATGCAAGCCACCGAACGCCTGATGGCGGGCCGCACGACTTTCATGATTGCGCATCGCCTGAATACTCTGAAGAGCTGCGACCTGATCCTGGAGCTCGATTGCGGCCGGCTGGTCGAAATCAAGGAGGGCACCTCGGAGGTCTGGTCCCGCGCCGCGCGAGCCCCGTCCCGCTAGCCGCCCGTTCCTTCCTTGAGGCTTCCTTTCACCGGTCTTTCATCGCGGTCCGGATCAACTCCGCAAAGCCCGCGACGATGCCCAGGATCAAGCCGACGATGTAGATCCAGCCGGTGTGCAGCAACTTGTCAAGCAGGGCGCCAATGAACAACCCCGCGACCGTTGCCGCAGGGAACACGATCGCGAGCTCGGCGTAATTGGCAAGCTGCACCCAGTCCTTCTTGTCTCCGTCGTTTGGGTTGCGAGCCATGACGAACGAAAGAGCCGGACTGCGGCCGGAGAACCCTCGCGCGTCCATTTACCTGTGCAACAGGCGTTCCCCGGGGCAATGGCTCTCGCTCAGGATACAACCAATCTCACCCGGCGGAGTGCAATAGTCAGGCCGCTTCACGGGTCGCAAAATCGCACGAAACCTCGAAGCCTCAGGGGTCGAGGCCGCTCACCCGCGGCCGAGGCCGGGAGGCCGCTCCGGCGTCCAGGAAACCCTGGAAGTCGCTGGCTTTTCAGCCGGGCAGAGCAGCAGACGCGGCACGTTCTGCTTGATAGCTTTCGATCAACTCGCGAATGCGGAGGGCATCGTGCTTGCGATGCCCGCGGCTGGTGATCGGGTCCCGGCCGCCGGTCGACTCGATGCGAATCTCCGACCAGAGGATCCCGGTGGAGATCGCCACCGACGCCACCTGTCGAATGGCGATGCTCTCTTCGGTATTGCCGAAAAGACGTGGTTTGATCCGGCTGACGTGAAGCGGGCTCACTACGATGCGGGTGGGGAAAAACAAATTGCCGCGGGTGAGGCGGCTGGCGGTAAAGGTTTGGCCCGCTCCGGGAGCAGTCTGCATGGTCTCTCCTTCTCGATCGATGTAGGGCAGCTCCGAATCGTACTGCGGCCGGCATCGGAGGGCAACCCTTCCCCGCCAGCGAGAAAGCGTCGCCGCAGGTTTGAGGCGAGGGCTGCGGTCCGCGAGGTTGGTTATAATCGGCTATCGCCTGGCCGGTTCATCGGATCCGATACTTTAAACTTTTGCTCTTCATTGCAGGACGCTCTTGGCACTCGACGAAAACATATACCAGCTGCGCCTCGACAAATTGAAACAGATTGAGGCTCTCGGACAGCAGGCGTATCCGACAAAATACGAGTTCACGCACACCATCCCCGGGATCCTGGCGGAATATTCGAACCAGACGGGCGAAGAGCTCGAAGCCCTGCGCCAGAATACCCGCGTTGCCGGGCGCATCATGGCCATTCGGCTGATGGGCAAGGCCGGCTTCGCGCACCTCGAGCAAGGCGGGCAAAGGCTGCAGATCTACGTCAAGCAGGATGCAGTGGGCGCCAAAGGATTCGAGCTCTACAAGCTGCTCGATCTTGGCGATCAAATCGGCGTAAGCGGGTACCTGTTCCGCACCCGGACCGGCGAGCTGAGCGTCCACGTGGGAGAGATCACCTTCCTCGCCAAGGACCTGCTGCCTTTGCCCGAGAAGTGGCACGGCCTGACCGACGTCGAACTGCGCTATCGGCAGCGCTATCTGGACCTGCTCATGAACCCCGATGTGCGCCAGGTTTTTTTGAAGCGCGCCCGGCTGGTGCAGTCGATGCGGAACTTTCTCGACCGGAACGGATTCCTGGAAGTCGAGACCCCCATGATGCAGCCGATGGCGGGCGGCGCGGTGGCGAAGCCGTTTATCACCCACCACAACACGCTCGACATGGATCTCTACCTCCGCATCGCCCCCGAGCTTTACCTGAAACGCCTGCTCGTCGGCGGGTTCGACCGCGTCTACGAAATCAACCGCAACTTCCGCAACGAAGGCATCGGCTGGCGCTGGAATCCCGAATTCACCATGCTCGAGTTCTACCAGGCCTACACCGACTATCGCGGAGTCATGGACCTGACTCAGGCGCTCATCATCGAGGCTGCACGCGATGTAACCGGGGGGATGAAAACATCCTGGGGGGACGCGGAGATCGACTGGTCGGCTGAGAATTGGCGCCGCCTGACGATGCGCGAAGCCATCGCCGAGTACTGGCCGGAGCACGCCGGCAGAAAACCGGCCCCATCGGATTTTTGCTCGCACGATTCGGTCAAGGCGCTGGTTGAGCGGTTCAACTCGGCCCACTCGCACATGCCCTACGACCCGGCCGAACCCGCCGGCCGAACCATCGCCAACCTGTTTGAGGCGGTCGCCGAAGAACACCTGACGCAACCGACGATCATTCACGAGTTTCCGACCGCGGTGTCTCCGCTCTCCAAACAGAAACCCGGCGAGCCCGACTGGACCGAGCGCTGGGAAATCTTCATTGGCAAGATGGAAATCGCAAACGGATTCAGCGAGTTGAACGACCCCGAAGACCAGCGCCGGCGCTTTGAAGCGCAGCTCGCCGAACGAGCGCGCGGAGACGAAGAAGCCCACCAGATGGACCAGGACTACATCCGGGCGCTTTCCTACGGCATGCCCCCGGCCGGAGGCGTGGGGGTGGGAGTCGACCGCCTGGCGATGCTCCTTACCAATTCGCAAAGCATTCGCGAGGTCATTCTGTTCCCGCTGCTGAGGCCGGAGAAAGGCGTGTCCGGCCCGTCTCCCGAGTAGCGCTGGACCTATGAAGGCGAGCGCCATCAGAAATTCGGCGGCTGGTTTCCGCTCCTGGGTTCGTCTTCGACGGCCAGGACCGGTCCACCAGGACGGTCAACCAGCCTGTCAAATCGTCCACTTGCGGGAAGCGGGCGCCGCCGGTAACATTTCCCCGGTTTCTCGACGATGAGCGCAGACGAACTTCAGGAACTCCAGGAAAATGCCGAGCACGCGGCCCATCGCCCTTCGATGGCGCCGGTTTCGGTGACGATGGCAGTTCTGGCGGTGCTGGTGGCGGTGGTCTCACTGTCGGGGCATCGCGCGCATACCGAAGAGGTCGTGCTGCAAAACAGATCCACCGACCGGTGGGCCTATTATCAGGCCAAGAATATCCGCCGTCACGAAGACGAGTTGTTCGCCGATCTGGCTTCGGTCATGGAGACGACCGATCGGGAAAAAACCGCGCAGCTTCGCCAGAAGTACGCCTCCGAGGCCGCCACCTATCGTGATCAGCAGAAAGACATCGACGCCGAGGCCAAAAAACTTGAGGACGAAACCCAGCGCGAGCGCCGGCGCGCGGACCGCTTCGACCTCGGCGAAGTGTTTCTCGAAGTTGCGCTGGTTGTAACTTCCATCACCCTGCTCTCCGGGCGGCGCCTGTTCTGGCACGCGGGGATGGTGCTCGGAGCCATCGGGCTTGCGGTCGCCGCTACGGCGCTCCTGGTCCCTTGATTTTCCCCGAGCGCGTCCCGGAACCGCGTTCGACCGAGACGGCGGGCCGCTTGCCCTCCGGCGGGCGATCCTGGTCCGCTCTGAAAAATCCTTATTTCGGCCTTGAAGCTGGGGCTATAATCGGCCTGTAACAACTCTGCCCGAGCCGCCACCGCCCAACATCCAGCTTGGGGCCCGGTGAACGGCCCAGACGGAGGCCAGAACAGTTCGCCTGCAGCGAGGTGGTGTATGTCGACTCTGTTCGAGCTTCTGATCGCATGGGGAGTCCTAACGGCAGCGCTGATCGCTATCTTGATTTATCGCGGCACGCTGACGATGCGCGAGGATGACCAGCTTTTTCTCGGTGACTCCGAGTCCCACATGGCACGCGAGCAAGTGGAAATCATGAACCGGGTCAATCGGCTTGGCCCGCTCGTGAAAATCCTGGGGACGGCATCGGCCGCGCTGATCCTGGCAATCGCCGGGGTGGCGATTTATCAGGGCTTGCAACAGACGCAGTAGTTCGCGGCCCCGCCGCCGACTGCGCGCCTCCGCCAGTTGTGTGTTTGCGCGCAGTTCAGTAGCATCAAAGAGCAGGGACTTTGCCTCAACATGCAAGTTTCCGCGCGCACGGCAATCATCGGCGGCGGCCCGGCCGGGGCTCTAGTTGCCGCCGCGCTCGCCCGCCAGGGGCGAGAGGTCCTTCTCTTTGATGAAAAACTAGCCTGGGAAAAACCTTGCGGGGGCGGGCTCACGCCGAAGGCCCTGGCTCGCTGGCCTTTCCTCGGGGAAGCAGGGGTCGAACGAAACTGGATCGACCGGTGCGAGCTTTTTGCTTCCTCCGGAGGGCAGGCTTCGTTTTCGCTCGATCGTCCCATCGCAATTTTTTCGCGCCTCGCACTCAACGGTCTCATGCTCGAACGGGCGCGCGTTGCAGGGGCCCGGCTTCATCGAGAACGCGTCGTCGAAATTGCAGGACAGGCCGGGCAGTGGAAAATCAGGACGCCGGCGTCCACCTACTCGGCCGGCTTTGTCGTCCTTGCCACCGGCGCGCGAAACGCTTTCCGTAACCAGTTCGCCTCTCCGCTGGGGCCCGAAAATTTCATGGTCGCAGCCGGATACTACATCCCGGGCCATCGCCGCACGGTGCAGATCAAGTTTCTACCCGGGCTCGAGGGCTACATCTGGGTCTTTCCGCGCGTCGACCATGTTTCGGCCGGCATTTGCGGGCGTATGAAAGGACTGAGGACCAGCAACCTGCGACAGCTGCTCGACGAGTCTTTGCCGGAATTCGGGCTCGACCTGCGCCAGGCGCGTTTTTATGCCCACATCATTCCATCGCTCACCCCGGACCAGCTCCACGACGGCCAGTTTTCCGGAGAGGGATGGGCCATGATTGGCGACGCAGCCGGTTTTGTCGATGCCATTACCGGCGAGGGTCTTTACTATGCGTTGCGTTCGGCGGAACTGGCGGCGAAGGCTCTCGCCGCCGATCAGCCTCAAACCTATGCCGCTCTTGTCAAAGGCGATTTCCTACCCGAGCTCGAGCACGCCGCTCAGATCCGGGATCGCTTCTACTCGGGCTCCTGGATGGGCGCGCCGGTCATCGAGCGCATGATTCAGTTGACCAGCCGAAGTCCGCAGTTTCGCGCTCTCATGCGCGACCTGTTTTCGGGCTCGCAGGAATACTCGAATCTGCGGGAGAGACTTTACCGCAGTCTGCCGCGAATCGCCGCCGAGGCGCTGGCGAGCACTTTGTGGAACCGAAAAGGACAATCGGGCGCCACCGACGAATCCGGGCTTGAGCGTTTCGCTGGTGCCGGGAACAGGACTTGAACCTGCACCCAATTTCTTGGACTGGATCCTAAGTCCAGCGCGTCTGCCAATTCCGCCATCCCGGCCTCAGTTTCATTCTATCTTGCGCAAGCCTGACGCCAGCATTCTATCTCCGGGAGTCGCGTCGGCGCAGAAAATGGCCGGCGCGATCTCCGACCGCCTGTACGTATTTGTCGCCTGAAAACCTCGGCCGGCCGGCGAATTTCCCACCCGGCGGTTCCCCCCGTCCGGCCCGCGGCTTGAGACGCTCTGCTAAAATCCGCGACATGCCAGACAGCAAGTCGCGCGCAAAAAAAATCAAAGTCCTGCTCTTCGACGTCGATGGCGTTCTGACCGATGGAAAACTCTTTTTCTTCCCCGCTCCCGCCGGAGCCAGACAAACGACTCGCCAGCAATCGGCGCAGCATGGCGGCGAAGGCGGCTTCGGGCTCGACAGCGAGAGTTTCGTCGAGGCCAAGGGGTTCCACGCGCACGATGGCGCGGGAATTTCGATGGCCCGGCTCGGGGGTCTGAAGACCGGGCTGATCACCAAGCGCATCTCGGAGACCGTGGCCCTGCGTGCGCGCGATCTCCGGCTGGACCACGTACACCAGGGCATCAACGACAAGCTCGGCGTCTTCAAAGAAATTCTGCGGCAGGAACAGATCAATGCCGAGGAAGCCTGCTTCGTGGGCGACGACGTGATCGATCTGCCGGTGATGTGGAATTGCGGTCTGGCGGTCGCCGTGGCCAACGCCCGCGACGAAGTCAAACGCGACGCCCACTACGTCACCCAACACGCGGGCGGCGACGGCGCCCTGCGGGACGCGATTGAGTACATCCTGAAGGCGCAGGGCAAGTGGAAGAAGGTGGTGAAAAAATATATGGGGGAGCGCAGTCCGGGAAGCCAGTGATCGCATGAACCTGCCCGCGCCGCCTCCCTGGCCCCCGCCGTTCCCCTGTTCCTTCCGCTTGCTTGTCGAATGTAAGAAGGCCTACAATCGGCAGTTCCCAATGAGGTCAAACGTGCGCCTATCCACAGCTTTGTCAGCGGCTTTGTCAGCCGGGTTCCTGCTGGCTCCAGTTTTCTCCTTCGCCCAGACGGGCGGCGCGGGCTCGCAGTCGAAGGCGACTTTCGCCACCGTCGATAAATCCGCCGAACCCTGCGTAGACTTTTATCAGTACGCGTGCGGACGCTGGACCCAGTCGGCCAACATTCCACCCGACCAGGGATCGTGGGGAACGTTCCTGGAACTGGCCGAGCGCAACCGCGAAATCTTGAAGGGGATACTGGAGAAGGCGGCCGTCGAAAGGGCCGATCGCAACCCCATAGACCAGAAGATCGGCGACTACTACGCGTCGTGCATGAACGAGGAGGATGCCAATCGGAAAGGGTTTGCGCCGCTCAAGCCGGAGCTTGACCGCATCGCGGCGGTCCGCGACAAGCAAGGCTTGATCGAGGCCATCGCCCGCGGGCACCTGATCGGGTCCAATTCGCTGTTCCAGTTCTACAGCCAGTCCGACCTTCACAACGCCGACTCGGTCATCGCCTACCTCGACCAGGGCGGCCTGACGCTTCCTGACCGCGACTACTACATAAAAGACGACGCCCACATGGCGGAGATTCGCGGGGTTCTTGAAAAGTATGCCTCCCAGCTGTTCGTGCTCGCAGGCCAATCGGAGAACGAAGCGGCCGGGTCGGCGAAAACCGTATTGCGCATTGAGACGGCGCTGGCCAAGGCATCCATGGACCGCACCGCGCGGCGCGATCCGAAGACGCGAGACCACAAGATGGCGCTTGACGAGGCCTCCCGGTTGGCCTCGAACTTCTACCTGAACCGCTATTTCGCGGCGGTGAATGCCCCGAAGTTTTCCGAGCTGAACGTGAGCAATCCGGAGTTTTTCAAGCAGGTGAATCAGCTGCTCGACCAGGAGCCGCTTGACGCCTGGAAGACCTATGTGTCGTGGCAGTTGCTGGACGCCGCCGCCCCCTGGCTTTCTCAGCCCTTTGTTGACGCCAACTTCAAAATGCAGCAGGCGCTCACTGGACAGAAAGAGATCAAGCCCCGCTGGAAGCGCTGTGTGGCATCCGTCGACGAGCAGCTCGGCGAGGCGCTCGGCCAGCAGTACGTGGAGCTGACCTTTGGCGCCGAAGGCAAGCAGCGCATGTTAAGAATGGTCGACGCGCTCGAGAAATCGCTTTCGGAGAACATTCAGAACGTCGCCTGGATGTCGGATGAGACCAAGAAGCAGGCGCACGTCAAGCTGGCCGCGATCCGCAACAAAATCGGGTATCCCGACGTTTGGCGCGACTACAGCTCGCTCGAGGTCGTCCGCGGCGATCTGGTGGGGAATTTTTTCCGCGCCAATGAGTTCGAGGCCAGGCGCCAGATCCGGAAGATCGGCAAGCCGCTCGACCGCAAGGAATGGGGCATGACCCCTCCGACGGTGAATGCCTACTATTCTCCGCCCTACAACGAGATCGTGTTTCCCGCGGGAATTCTGCAGCCGCCCTTCTTTGACAAAAACGCCGACGACGCCACCAACTTCGGCGGCATCGGGGTGGTCATCGGCCACGAGCTTACCCACGGCTTCGACGACCAGGGGCGCAAGTATGATCCCGAAGGGAACCTGCGCGACTGGTGGACCGCCGAAGACGGACAGAAGTTTGAGCAACGCGCCAGTTGTGTCGCCAATGAATACAGCGGGTTCACCGCAATCGACGACCTCAAGCTGAATGGCCGCCTCACGCTCGGCGAAAACACCGCCGACAACGGCGGCGCGCGCATCGCCCTCATGGCGCTCCACCACTTCATCGCCGACGATAAGACCGGAGCGGCGGGAAAGACCCTCGACGGATACACGCCCGAGCAGCGGTTCTATCTTGGTTACGCGCGCATCTGGTGCGAACTGCGCCGGCCGGAACTGGCCCGGGCGCGAGCGACCACGGACCCGCACTCGCCCGGCAGGTGGCGTGTGAACGGCGTAGTCCAGAACATGCCCGAGTTCGAACGCGCCTGGAGCTGCCGGGAGGGACAGCCGATGGTGAGCCGGAACGCATGCCAGGTTTGGTAAGCCCTTGTTTGGTAAACCCTTGTTTGGCAAACCCTTGGAGGAAAAACACTCTCGCCGGCAGGGCGGGGTTCGCCCTGGTTCGAGGACGCCGGCAGCTCGAAGAGACGGCGGACTCCCGCCTCGGCCGGGCGCGCCCAGGCGCAGGGCGCGTGGGCATCCGGGGCGAGTTTTGCTAAATCCTTCTTGCCTGCCTTCCCCATGAAGCACATCGGGGAAAATGTCGTGCGCATTGAAGCGCAGGCCCTCGCCGATCTTGCCGACCGCATCGCCGGGCCCATGGCGGACGACTTCAACCGGGCGGTCGAACTGCTCTCGGGCTGTCCGGCTCGCGTGGTGGTGACGGGAATGGGCAAGAGCGGCCTGATCGCGCGGAAAATCGCGGCCACGCTGAGTTCGACCGGAACCCCCGCGTTATTCATGCACCCGGTCGAAGCGCTTCACGGCGATCTCGGGATGCTGGCGCGGGGCGATGTGGTCGTAGCGCTCTCGGCGAGCGGTGAAACCGACGAGATCCTCGAACTGCTGGCCACGATTAAGCGTCTCCTCCTGCCCTTGATTGCCATCACCTGCGACGGAGGTCCACGCGATCGGAGCGCGTTCGACCGCGCCGCCGCGCGCGGCGCCGCTCCGGGTTCGCCCGGCGGAAAGCTCTCGACGCTCGCCTCCTCGGCCGATGTTTTCCTCAGCTGCGCAGTGCGCAAGGAAGCCGGCCAGATCGGCCTCGCGCCGACTGCCTCGACGACCGCGATGCTCGCGCTCGGAGACGCGCTGGCAGTCGCGGTGGCGGAAAAGAAAGGGTTCCGGGAAGAGGATTTTGCGCAGCTGCATCCGGGGGGGAAGCTGGGAAAGCGGCTGGCGCGCGTCGAAACCCTGATGCACACGGGCGATCGAGTGCCGCGAGTTTCTCCGCAAACGAAAATGCCGGACGTGATCTACGAAATGTCGCGAAAGAAACTGGGCGTGACCACGGTAGTCGAAGGCGGACGGCTGGTCGGCGTCATCAGTGACGGAGACCTGCGCCGCCTGCTCGAGGGGAAGGGGAAAGACGTGCTCGATATGACAGCCGGCGACTGCATGACGCGCCACCCGAAGACGGTGGCGGCGGGGGAATTCGCCGCCACGGCGCTCGCCGTCATGGAGGAGCAAAAGATCACTTCGCTCCTGGTCGTCGACGAAGACGAGCTCGTCGGCATCATTCATCTACACGATCTGTGGGGCACGGAGATGGTTTGACTCTATCCGGCTCGAGCCCGTCGGGCGCCCACTCTCCACGCGCCCGCCGCCTGCTAAAATAGCCAATTCCCCTTTCCTGCGGGACCCATCTATGCACCGCTGGTCGCAGCTTTTTATTCCCACGCTTCGTGAAGCCCCGGCTGACGCCGAGGTTGCGAGCCACAAACTCCTGGTCCGGGCCGGCTACATCCGGCCTCTGGCTGCCGGAATCTACTCCTACCTCTTCCTGGGACAACGTTCGTTCAACAAGATCATCGCCATCGTTCGCGAGGAGATGGACAAAATCGGCCAGGAATTTTATCTGCCGGCGCTGCATCCGCGTGAGCTGTGGGAGGCGAGCGGCCGCTGGCAGGTGATGGGCGACAATCTGTTTCGGCTGAAAGACCGCAAGGGCGCTGAACTCTGCCTGGCGATGACCCACGAAGAGAACATGACCGAGATCGCCCGCCGGGAACTGCGCAGCTACAAGCAGCTTCCCCAGATCTGGTATCAGATTCAAACCAAGTTTCGCGATGAGCCCCGGCCGAAGTCGGGACTTTTGCGGGTCCGGCAGTTCATCATGAAGGACTCGTATTCCTTTGACATGGACGCGGCGGGACTCGACGGCTCCTACCTGAAGCATCGCGAGACCTATCAGCGGATCTTCGATCGCTGCGGACTCCACTATCTCGTCATCGAAGCCCACTCGGGCGCCATGGGAGGGTCCCAGTCGGAAGAGTTCATGGTCTCGACGCCGGCCGGCGAAGACCAGGTCGTCAGCTGCGCCAGTTGCAGATACGCGGCCAATCTCGAGAAAGCCACCTCGCGGCTGGAGCCGGTCGCCGATCTCGCCCCGGAAGGGGACGGTAGTCCCTCGGCCGTGCACACGCCGGGATTGAAGACCGTCGAAGAGGTCGCCAGGTATCTCGGGATATCGCCGAAGAACAAGATCAAGACGCTGGCGTTGATGGTCGACGTCAGGGACAACGGTGCCGGCAAGCCCCGTCGCCCGGAGGTCGAGGACGGGCCGAGGGCGGTGGTGGTTCTGCTGCGCGGCGATCATCAGCTGAACGAAGCGAAGCTTTCAACCGTACTGGGGGGAAGAGAGACCCGCCCGATGCAGGACGATGAGATCCGGAAGCTCTTCGGATCTCCGGCGGGATTTTTGGGGCCGCTCGGCATTGAGTGGGCGAAGAGCCTGGACGACAGCCGCCCCCTGCTTCTGGCCGACCTCGCCCTCGAAGGCCGCAGGAACCTTACGGCCGGCGCCAATAAAGAGGACTATCACGTGAAGAACGTTACCCCGGGCGAGAACTTCCTGCCGACCGCCTACGCCGACCTGCGCGGCGTGGTCGCGGGCGAGCCCTGTCCGAACTGCGGCGCTCCGCTCGGAATCCAAACCGCGGTTGAGATCGGGCACATCTTCAAGCTTGGCTACAAGTACTCGGACTCGATGGGCCTGCGCGTGCTCGACAAGAATGGCCGGGAAGTCACGCCCATCATGGGCTGTTACGGCATTGGCATAGAGCGCATCCTGACCGCGGCGGTTGAACAGAGTAACGACGAAAACGGGTTCGGGCTGCCGCCGGCCATCGCCCCCTTTGACGTCGTCGTGACCCCGACCAACGTGAGCAACGAAAGGCTCAGGACAGCCTCGGAAGGCATCGCGAATGACCTCGAACGAGCGGGGTTCGACGTGTTGCTCGACGACCGCGACGAACGTCCCGGAGTAAAGTTCAAGGACGCCGATCTGGTGGGAATTCCCTTCCGGATCAATGTCGGGAAGAAAGCTGCCGAAGGTCGGGTGGAAATCGTTGAACGCTCGACGCGCGAGACGCGGGAGGTTGGGATCTCCGCAGTCGTCGAGTACTTCAGGAAGCTTCGGCCGGCCTGAGAGTTTGACATGGGCGCCCCCGCGCGGAGCCCTACCTACCGCATCAAAAAATTATCCCTGGGACTCCGGAGCGCACATCTTGACGGCCACACCCGGGCAAGAGAGTGGGGTTTGATCGCAGGGATTCACCCGATTCATTCCCGAGTCCAGCATTCCGGAATCCAGTAGAATAGAAAGGGCCCCTGAATCGGGGCCGGCTCTGGTAACGATTTTCCGCGCCGCCTCATCTCACCAACAGCGGGTTGGGTCGAACCCGAGGGGAAGTTCCGTCAATACGTGGCTATAAAAGTCAGAATTCCGCATCGAGCCCGGCGACGGGCGAAGGCGCGCCGCGATCCCGTTTTGAGAGTGGCTCTCGCCACGTTTCTTGTGGTTGCCGTCCTGTTCACGGCGGTCTTCTCCTACTATTACGTCAAATACGAACAGGTCATCGCCCGCCGCTTTGAGGGGCCGGTGTTTGCCAACTCGGCAAAAATCTACGCGCGCCCGGTGTCGATTGCCGCCGGAGAGAAAGCCGACCTGAAGTCGATCGCCGCCGATTTGCGGCATGCGGGCTACGCCGAGAAGGGCGGTCAATCTTCGATGGGCAGCTACCGGTTGACCGCGGGCAGCATACAGATTCAGCCCGGGCCGGGCTCCTATCACAGCCCTGAGTCTGCAACCGTCCGGGTCCACGGCGGCGAAGTCGAGAGCATTACGGGCAGTAACGGCGCCGAGCTCGAGGCCTACGAGCTTGAGCCCGAGATGATCACATCGCTCTTTGAGGGAGACCAGCGCTCCAAGCGGCAGGTGGTCCATTACAGCGAAATGCCCAAGGTGCTGGTGGACGCCGTGCTGGCCATCGAAGACCGCCGGTTTTTCCAGCACAATGGCATCAATTTCCTGCGCTTTGCCGAGGCTGCCTGGATCGACCTGACGCGCCAGCGCCATGAACAGGGCGGTTCGACCATCACCATGCAGCTGGCGCGCGGCTTTTTCCTGACCCCGCAGAAGACAGTGAAACGTAAGTTGACCGAGATGCTGATCGCAGTCGAGCTGGAGCAGAAATTCTCCAAGCAGGAGATTTTCGAGTTTTACGGCAACTGGGTCGATCTCGGCCAGCGCGGTTCCTTCGAGGTGAGCGGATTTGCCGAGGCTGCCAGGGCCTATTTCAACAAGGACTTAAAAGACATCACGCTGCCCGAAGCGGCGCTGCTCGCCGGCCTGATCCAGCGTCCAAGCTATCTTTCCCCCTATCGACACCCGGAGCGCTCCAGGGAACGCCGCAACCTGGTGCTCGACGCCATGGTCGAAACCCGCGCCATCACGCGCGAGGAGGCCGATCAGGCCAAGCTCGCGCCGCTGAAGCTGGCCCCGCCGAACGTCGAAGCCAGCGACGCGCCCTACTTCGTCGATCTGATCCGCGAAAGCCTCATCGGCAAAGTGCCCGAGCGGGAGATGAACGAGCAGGCGTATCGCATCTACACCACGCTCGATCCCGACCTGCAGCACGCGGCAGCGCAGGCGGTCGAGAGCGGGATCAAGCTGGTCGACGACCAGCTGACGAAGCGGCGCACCCGGCGGGTAAGAATTGCCAAAGGCAAATATGAAACCCGGGTCTCGCCCGGGCCGCAGGCGCAAGTGGCGCTGGTGGCAATGGATCCGCACACGGGCGAAGTCCTGGCCCTGGTTGGCGGACGAAACTATGGCTTCAGCCAGTTGAATCACGCGGTGGCCAAGCGGCCAACCGGATCGATATTCAAGCCGTTTGTGTATGCCGCCGCGGTGAACACGGCGCTCGACGGAAGCAATCCGATCTATACGCCGGCATCGATTCTGCCGGACGAGCCCAGCACGTTCGCCTACGGCGACCAGATCTACGAGCCCCGCAACTACCGGGAGGAGTACCACGGCGACGTGACCGCGCGTTATGCGCTGGCGATGTCGTTGAACAATGCCACGGTCAAGATGGCGGAAGAAGTGGGGTATGACAAAGTTGCCAGCCTGGCAAAATCGGCGGGGATCCCCTCGGTGAAACCCACTCCCGCCATGGCCCTGGGCGCCTATGAAGCCACACCGCTCGAGATGGCGGCCGCCTATACGGTGTTCGCCAACAATGGCCAGCGGCTGTCTCCCGTGCTGGTGAAATCGATTCGCAACGCGGGCGGAGACCCGGTCATGAACTTCAACACCGACTCGCAACCGGTGCTGGACCCCAGGGTCGCCTACGTCATGACGGACATGATGGAAGGGGTCATCAATAACGGCCTGGCCGTGTCGGCCGTCCGCGGCCGCGGATTTCAGCAACCCGCAGCCGGCAAGACCGGCACTTCGCACGACGGCTGGTTTGCCGGCTACTCGAGCAACCTGCTTTGCATTGTCTGGGTTGGTTTTGACGATTACAGCGAGATCCACCTCACCGGTTCGCAGACGGCCGCGCCCATCTGGACCGACTTCATGAAAAAAGCGGCGCTCATCCCCCGCTACTCCGACATGAAACCGTTCGCGCAGCCCTCGGGCGTGGTGGACGTGCAGCTCGATAAAGTCACCAATCTGCTGGCCACTCCCTCCTGTCCGCAGACCTATACCTCGGCCTTCATCGTGGGCACCGAGCCCGCCAGCACTTGCGACCAGGGCCCGGCAATTCGCGGGATCCTGTCGAAGATTCTGGGCCTCGGCAATTCGCAGCCGGAACCGCCTCAAGCGAACGAGAATGCCCAGGCGGAGCAGCCTGCCTCAAAGAAAAAGGGACTGCTGGGGAAAATTGTTGGTATTTTTAAGGATGACAAGCACTCGGACTCTCCGTCCAAACCAGCAGAGGCAACCGCCAGCCCTCATTAAAAGGGCCGCGCCGGGCCGGCTGGCCCGGGTCGCGGAACCGGGGGCGCAGGACCGGTGTCTGTTCGGTTTGAGGCTTGTTTCCGCTTGAGGAGGAGTGTATGTCTCCTGCTTCCTTCCGAGGTATGCTGTTTGCTGCTTTCCTGAGTTTCCTGGCCCTGCCGGTCCAGGCGCAAACGATCGATCCGGATCAGATTCAGATCGCGCCCCCCATGCGCCGGGTCCCGCCGCCCTCGGCAAACGCCCTCCCGTCCGATCTTGAGAAGCAGGCCGATGCGCTGAGGGCGGCGAAACAATATCTGGACGCGATCGACTACTACCAGGCTGCTCTCGCCAAGTCGCCGCAAAGTTTCTCTGTTTCCAACAAGTTAGGTATCGCCGAATTGATGCTCCAGCGCTTCCGGGAGGCCGGCCGTAATTTCGAGCGGGCGATCAAGGAAAACCGCAAATTCGGCGAAGCCTACAACAATCTGGGCGTGATCGATTACGAGCGCCGCAAGTACGGGCCCGCGATCAAGCAATATAAGAAGGCCCTTACGCTGCAGCCGGATTCGGCCTCATTTTATTCGAACCTCGGAGCCGCCTATTTCGCCCGCAAGGACTTCGAACACGCCACCCGGGCTTACGCCAAGGCCGTCGAGCTCGATCCGCAGGTCTTCGAGCGCTCGTCGCACTCCGGAGTCGCGGCCCAGATGGCCTCCCCTGAGGACCGGGCCCACTACGACTATGTTGTCGCCAAGTTGTACGCCAAGATGGGAGATCATGACCACTCCCTGGAATTCCTGCGCAAGTCCATGGAGGAGGGCTACAAGGACGTAGCTCACGTGTACACCGATCCCGAATTCGCCGACTTGCGCAAAGATACCCGGTTTGCGGAGTTGATGAAGTCAAAACCCGTGGCGCTGCCGGAGTAGCAGGTTTTCGTCCTCGGGACGTTCGCCCTGCAGGGACCCGCAAACCTGAGCCCCCCGTTGGCCGCCCTGCCCTTTGAACCTGTTTAGTTTGTTCATTCTGAAAGTCCCCGGCCGTTGTCTGCGATTTCCACAGCTTTGAGGAAAACTTGCGTCCCTGTCCCGGGTTCTGTCTCTCAGTACGACAACATGCCCGCCGGCCGCCGACCCGAGCACGCCCCAAGCAGCGCGGCCGGCTCGGGCCTGTTCCCTCACTCGTGGCGCAGGCTCACGCGCTGCTCTGGTATGCTTTTCCCTTTCATCTCGTAAAGCGCTCCGGTGTTCCCCGCCTGCCGGCGTCGGGGGAAGCGAGCGCCGTTAACAGGAGAACCCATGTCCTTTTCGCTCACAGGCCGCGTGGCCGTCGTCTTCGGGGTCGCCAACAAACGCAGCATTGCGTGGTCCATTGCGCAGGGTCTGCACCAGGCAGGGGCCAGACTGGCCATCACCTACCAGAACGAGCGCCTGGAACAGGAAGCCAGGGACCTGATCCTCTCGCTTCCCGGCGCCGAAGCCTTCCGATGCGACGTTTCCCAGGATGCCGATATCGAGCGGGTATTTTCGCAATTGAAGGAGCGCTACGGCAAGTTGCACGTCCTCGTCCACAGCGTCGCCTTCGCGCCCCCCGAAGCGCTGAAAGGCGAGTTTCTGAATACCTCCCGCGAGGGATTTCAGATCGCCCACGATGTGAGCGTCTACTCGCTGATAGCCCTGTCGCGCGCCGCCGCCCCGCTGATGGAGGATGGCGGCAGCATAATTACCCTCACCTATTACGGCGCCGAGAAAGTGGTTCCCCATTACAACCTGATGGGCGTGGCCAAGGCGGCGCTCGAGTGTACGGTGCGGTATCTGGCCAATGATCTGGGACCGAAGAGGATCCGGGTCAACGCCATCTCGGCGGGCCCGATCAAGACCCTGGCCGCGCGCGGGGTCTCAGGCCTGGGAGAGATGCTGAAGTCGCACGCCGAACGCGCACCGTTGAAACGCAATGTGGACGTGAACGAGGTCGGCGCGACGGGTGTATTCCTCGCTTCGGATGCGAGTTCGGCCATCACAGGCGAGGTACTCTATGTCGATTGCGGGTATAACATCATGGGCTTCTGAAGCGGGCGACTCTGGTCGAGGTCTTAGAAACCCGGATGTGGAAGCGGAAACGGAAAAAGAACTGAAAAACAGGCCCCCGCTCCGGGCCCGGCGCCTACCAACCCCGTGGTGAAGGCGGTGCAAAGGAATTTGAAACGTTCGGGAAGCTCCGAGCACTATAGGGATGAGACCGATTGTGAGCGCGACCCGTTGCATCGTGAAATAGAATCGGTGGGAGGTATGGCAGGCCGGTAAGGAGGAATGAATCCAGGTTCGACTCTGGCCGTTGGGACGCTGAATCAGGGTTGGAAGGAATTGGGCTATGGATCATGAAACCGCGGTCCGGGAACTGATGACCGAGCGCTACCTGCTGCATGAACTCAATCCAGCGGAGCAGGACGCATTCGAGGAACACTTTTTTGAGTGCATGGAATGCGGGGATGACGTGCGTGCCGGCTCTACCTTCGTTGCCTACAGTCGGGGTGAACTGACCGAGGTCCCACAAGCCGCCCCTGCCGTCTCCGGCCGAAAAAGCTCGCCTGCGGGGTGGCGGAATTGGTTGCGGCCGGCATTCGCCGCACCGCTGCTCGCGGGCCTGCTGGCCATCATCGCATACCAGAACGTAATCTACCGGAAAACGCAGGCTCGACTCACGCAGGCTCAAGTGCTGCCGTGGGCTTCGGTGGCGGTAGGGACCTGGAGCGGAGAAAAGCCCTCGATCACGGTTTCTCAAGACCAGGGTTTTGTGTTGTTCGTGCGCATTCCGACCAGTGGGGCCTTTACTCGCTTTACGGCGGAGTTGTATAGTCCAGCTGGCAAGTTAGAATCTTCGCTGACAATTCCTGCGGCCGCGGGTCAGGACGAGTTTCCGGTGCTGGTGCCTGCCGCGAACCGGGTCCCGGGCGAATACAGGATGCTTGTACACGGAATCACCGCTGCGGGGAACAGCCAGGAAATCGGAAGAACATCTTTTCAATTGCAGGTTCGACCATAATTTCAACTGAGAGGAGCCAATCCAATGGCCACTACGTCGGAACTGGCAGACGCGACGGGCCCGGGGATCATTTCGCACACCTACCATGCCGAGGCCCATGCTCTGAGCGGCAAACTGCGGCGCCCCATTGAGCAGGAGATCGAACACCAGGCAAAGCTGGTTCTGCATGATCTGCAGGGTGGCCATTTCACGCGCCTGGCGGAGCAGGTAAGCGTACAGGGGTTGATCCAATTCAGGAAGGCGCACACCCTGGTTTCGGGAAGCCGGAGCCTGAAACACAATGGCTGGGTCACGCTCTCCACTTCAGTCGTTGAGGAGCTGGACGTGTTCGAGGTAATCCAGGCCGACCGCCTGGTCTCGCAGGTCTCAACCGATCACCCCTATGAGAACGGCCATGTGCCGCACGTCACTTTTCTGGGCACGCAATTCGACAATGTGCGTGTGAGCGGATTTCCGCTCGAGCTTCAGGTTGACCTTGGTGTGTGCGGGAACAAGCCGGCGAACGACGAATCCTACTTGCGCGACCCGCATTTCCTCAGAACGGTGAAGGAGCAGACGGAGAGGATCGCAAAGGCCAAGGACCTTCCCAGGGAGCTTCAGGCTGAGTACGATGAGAGGCTCGCCCGAATCGACGGCCTGCTCAGCGCCTCCGGGAACGGCAGTTCGAGTCAACACGAACGAAAGGTCTTATGCTCCCTGGTCCAGAGGATCGGCGATGTCCCGATTCCTGGTGCGAAGTCGTTCGGGAACCTGCTTGTCCTTCCCGAGTTCGGCACCGTCGCTTTCGGTGAATTGGAAGTCGGCGAAACCGTGCACGAGGACAAACCGGAGGTTTACTTCGAGCTCACGAGCCTACGCATGTCATTGGGGTGCATCGGAGACGGAAAGGTTCACACTTCAATCGTCAGGGCCAACGGACGCACGAAGCCCTAAGCCTGAATCGACATAGCTGGTTGCTTATAGAAAAAAGCGCCGCTCGAGCGCTCGAAGCTTATGTTTAAGGTGTGAACTTGACAAGGTAAATGCGGAATCGACCGCGGGTGTGCCGTGCGACCGTGACCAGAGGCCCGGAAATTGCACTTTCTGATATTTGCGGGCGTCAGTTGAAAATAGCGGGGACGGCTCGGTCCCAGTGCGATTCCGGCACGTTTCGAAGTAGCGCAGTAGCTCCCGTTTCTCTCTCCGAAACCAAGCTGCCAGGAACCGGCATTTCATCCCATACGGCAGTCGATCCCCCTCCTCCCGTTCCCACCGCTTCGGCGGCTGCAGGAGATTGACTTAAAAGCAGATATTGCGTTTCCATAAGAACGCCTGGTCAAAAATCTACCAACACCTTTCGAGATCCTTGGCTGGTTGCTTTTTCAAATGGCTTGACACCCTATGTTTGCGTCGCCACATTTCCGAAGGACGCTACCGCTGCTGCTCGCGCTGTGCGTGCAGGCGGGCTGCTTCGACAGCGAAAAGCCGCAGACCCTGTACGAGCATGCCCGAAGCGCGTTTATTCAGGGTGACCTGATTGGCAGCCAGCAGGAAGCGGCCCGGCTCTATCAGCGGTTTCAACACCGGGACGCGCACTGGGCGTGGAAGTTCAGAATTCTCGAAGCCGAGTCGATGTTGTGGAGGGGAATGTATCCCGATGTACTCCAGGTCATGAATACCGAGCCGCAGGAGCGATCCGCGAAAATTCAGGTGCTGGCTTTGCGGGGCGCTGCCGACGCCCGGCTGGGCCGATTTCGGGACGCCGACCAGTCCCTCAACGAGGCCAGGCGAATTTGCGCGGAGTCGGACGATACCTCGTGCGGCGCCGTGAGTCGCGCCCGGGGCGTGCTCGCGACCGAGCGGCGTCAACTGGGGGTTGCCGAACAGAATTTCGAAGAAAGTCTCGCGTTTGCCCGGTCCCATCAAGACCCTGTTCTCGAATCGACGGCCTTTCTGAACCTGGGCGCCGTCGCGCTGTTGGAGGGACACTTCGACCAGGCCACGACGTGGTCGACGTCCGCGTATCAGATTTCGCTCGCTTTGCGCGCACAGGACATTGCGCAGAACGCGCTCGGGAACCTGGGGTGGGCATGCTACAGACTCGGCGAGAGTGAACGAGCGCTCAGTCTGTTTCTTGAGGCGATCGAGCGCGCTGCGAAGCTGGGAGACCAGAGCGACGAGGCAGCGTGGCTGACCGATGCGGGTTACGTCTATATCGATGCCGGGAAACTTGACCTTGCCCGGCACTCCTTTCTGCGCGCCTTGGAACTCGAAGAGCAGGTCCAGAGCAAAGACGACATCTACAACGTATTGCGCGTGCTGGCCCGGCTCGAACTCCAGACTGGCGATCTGGAGAAGGCTGCGCAATACGCCGACCAGGCGCTCGCGATGGCGCGCCACAGCGGCAATCACGTAGACGAACTCTATCCGATGCTGGTGAAGGGACAGATTGCCCTGCGGCGCGGCGATTCGACGCTTGCCGTGCGCACCTTTCAGCAGGTCGAAGGCGACAAAGCCTGCCCCGCATTCCTGAGATGGGAGGCGCAGCATTCCCGGGCCCGTCTCTACCAAAGCGAGAGCCAGCCTGGGGCAGCCGACCGCGAGTATCGCGGCGCGCTGAGCACGTTCGAAGCTGCCCGGGCCAACGTGCAGCAGGAAGACTTTCAGCTCTCCTTTCTCACCAACGCCGCGGCCATCTACGACGATTATGTCCACTTTCTGGTTGCGCATGGACGAACGGAAGAGGCCTTGCGCTGGGCCGATTACAGCCGGGCGCGCACGCTTTCGGAGGGATTGGGCCTGGTGGGAAAAGCGGTTTCGAACACGAGGGCGCAGCCAGTCCCGATAAACCCGCGGCCGCTCGATGCGCGAGCCCTTGCGGCCCGCGCCAAAGGCGCCATTCTCTATTACTGGCTGGGAGAGAAGCAGTCGTATCTGTGGGCAATCACCAGAGGGAAGACCAGGCTATTCCCCTTGCCGCCCGCCGCGGAGATCAATGCGATGGCCGAACGCTTTCGCAGGTCCCTGACCGGGCCGCGGGGCGTCCTTGCCTCTTCCGATGAAGACGGCCGCCGGCTGTATCGCACCCTGGTCGCGCCGGCGCGCGCGCTTCTGACGGCGAACGCGAACATCTTCGTGATCCCCGACGGCAGTTTAAACAATCTGAATTTTGAAACCCTGATTGCCGAGGCTCCCACGCCCCACTATTGGATTGAAGATGCGGACATCGTGAACGCAAGTTCGCTGCGAGTTCTCGCGTCCTCGCTGGGCGCCGGAAATCCAAATCATCCCAAGCTTCTCCTGATGGGCAACAGCGGACCGGCAGACCAGGATTATCCGGCTTTGCCGCAGGCCAGCGCTGAAATGAGGGACGTAGCCAAATATTTCGCGGCTGCCGAGCAGCGCACTTACGCGGGGTATGAAGCGACTCCGGAGGCCTACGTAGCCAGCGACCCCGAGCAGTTTGCCTACATTCACTTCGTAGCTCACGGTACGGCAAGCCGGCTCAGCCCGCTCGATTCCGCCATTGTGTTATCGCGCGACCGGTCTAATCCCGACTCTTTCAAGTTGTACGCGAGAGAGATCGTAAAGCATCCCTTGCGGGCCGAGTTAGTTACGATTTCTTCCTGCTATGGGGCCGGCGAACGCACCTACTCAGGCGAGGGCCTGGTGGGACTGGCATGGGCCTTCCTGAGAGCGGGAGCTCACTATGTGGTCGCCGCATTGTGGGAAGCAACGGACGCTTCCACCGCCGAATTGATGGACGATTTTTATCGGGAATTGAAACAGGGACGGACCCCGGATGTCGCGCTTCGCCATGCCAAGCTCTCGTTGATTCACTCGGGCGGAGTTTTCAGCAAACCCTTCTACTGGGCGCCCTTTCAGTTGTACACGGGGCGCGAGCGCCCGCCCGACCCGAGGTTCGATCCAAACTGACTTCGAAGCTGGAAGCAATGCATCCCCTTTCAGTCTGCAATCACCTGAATCCGCCGCCCGTTCTCTCCCCGGTACGCAAGCCTGATCTCCAGGTCCCGCTCCCGTTCGAAGCGAGGAAACTTCTCTCCCCACTCGACGAGCAGCACGCTGCGTTCGTTCACCAGATCGTCGAGCGCCAGCGTATCCAGCTCGGACGGGGTATCGATGCGATACAAGTCGATGTGATAAACGGTGGCCGAGGGTCCGCGGTATTCGTGGATCAGGGTAAAGGTCGGGCTGGTTACGTCTTCTTCCGATGCGGCCGCGAAACCCTGCGCGATCCCCTTGACCAGCGTGGTCTTGCCCGCACCGAGGTCGCCGGTGAGCACGACCAGCTTGGGCGGGGTCAATACGGAGGCCAGTTCGCGTCCGAGCGCAATGGTTTCCTCGGGAGAATTCGTTGTGAACTCATTCCGCATCGGATTCGGCTGTCTCCGGATTCACCAGTATAGCGGCGAAGCCTCTTACCTCTTGCGAGCGGATCAGCCAGGGAACGAATTCCAGCCAAATGATGTGCGATTGCAGCAATTCGAGGACGCGCCCCAATTAAGAATTTTCTATAGCGTCCGTGGTCGCCTCGACCGCGAGCACGTGAAACTGCCCCGCAAAGTCGGCCAAGAAGTCGGTGTAGCTCGTAGGTATATCGATTGTGGATTCTGCCATCCGAAAGGAAACGGCGTTTGTCATATGCAACCTCCGCAACCGAAGTTTCAAGCTCAAATCCCGCGTACCAGGCGCCGCGCCGTGGGCCGTTGAATCCAGCCCCATAGGATCCAGGGTGACTGAAAGCGGCATTGACGATCTGCGCCTCTGGCACTCCGAACAGCAATTCGCTTGGGCCGATAGCGGCGTTTTTGCCAGCCTCAGCAAGCTTCCTTTCGTTGGTGGCGGCATCGAGTTCGCTGAGGTCGGAAATGACCTCCGCCGTCAGGAGCAGGCTCTCAAGGACGCCTGCATCTGCGTACTTGGTCGGAACCAGCCTGTGTGTGTGTTTCTGGTCGAACTCCACGAGCCTCGCCACTCAGTGGCCCCCACTTGCCGCGTCGAGCATGCTCCGCACCTGCTGAAAACCAGGAATCCCGGCCTGCACCATAAACTCGACGGGAGGCCGCCCTCCAAATAGAAAATTGTCGTTCGGCTGCGCGATCCAGCGATCTGCTGGCTGATCTGGCAGAAGGGTGTGCAGCGCTTTGTGGATCGCGACAATATAGGAGATCCCTTGTCAATTCGTCGTGTCGCAGCGTCGTCGACGATTCCTTCATTTTGTAGACGGTAGAGCGAGGAACCCCACCAAGCAACTCCCCCGCCTGATCGGCCGGAATCTGCCACTTGTCGATGATTGCGAAGAATCCTGCCAAGGCCGATCGGCTCAAACGCTCACGAACCTCCGGCCGGCTGATGTCAGGCGCGTTCTCGAATCTGTGTATCGTGTTTACCTCCGGCCTTTAAGAAAATGCATGCCGCCGGTTTGCGACGGTTACCGATTTCTCCGCGGCCTCCCGGCGGACCCGCCGGAATGCCTCGGGCAGTGCCGTGAGGAGATCGGTGGCCACGAGAGAATGCTCGCCCATGGTCTCGCGGGCCAGGTCGCCGGCGAGGCCGTGCAGGTATACGGCCGCCAGGACTGCCGGCAGTCGATGCTCCGGGTTCTGCGCAAGCAGGCCGCCGACCATGCCGGTCAGGATGTCTCCCGTTCCTCCGGTCGCCATGCCGGGATTTCCCGTGGTGTTGACCCAGGCTTCGCCGGTGCTGTCGGCCACGATCGTGCGGTCGCCCTTGAGCACCAGAATGAGCTGGTGTTCCTCGGCGAACCGGCGCGCAACCTGAACCCGGTCGCGCTGGATCTCTCGAATACTCAGCCCGGTGAGGCGCGCCATTTCACCGGGATGGGGAGTCAGCACGCGCATCCCGCCTCGAGCCTGTCCAAGGCCGCCTTCGGCGCGACTGCGAGCAAGGTCTTTCCCGCGGCCTTCGAATGCATTCAATCCGTCCGCATCGAGCACCACCGGGGCCTCCGCGGTTTCAACCGCCCGGCGCACAAACTCAGCCGTACTCGCATGCCGCGAGATTCCCGGGCCGATAGCGAGCACGGTTTTTCCCTCGGCCAACCGCCGGAATTCGTCGAAAGCGCCTTCGGCAATCGTGCCCGCTTCGGTTTCAGCCAGCGGCTCGGTCATCAGTTCGGGATGGAATCCGGCCACCGTAGCGAGCGTCGAACGCGGAGCGGCCACCGTAACCAGTCCCGCGCCGGTCCTGAGAGCGGAAAATCCCGCCATCACCGCCGCTCCGGTTTTGCCCAGGCTTCCGCCGGCAACCAGTACATGACCGTACATGCCCTTGTTCGAATCGCGCGGGCGCCTGCCGATGAGCCCGGCAATGTCGCGGGGAGTGGTTACGTTCAGCTTTAAAGAAGACTGCACCGCCTCGTCGGGGGAACCGATGGGCGCAACCACGATCGGGCCGGACGTGAGATTTCCGAATATGTGGGCCGGACGCGGGGCGGTGAAGGTGACGATCGCACTGGCGCGGGCAACGGGGCCCGCTTGTTCTCCCATGGCGTCGGAATCGGATCCCGAAGGTATATCTACGGCAACGACCGGCGCGCGCGAGGCATTGATTCTCTGGATGGCCTCGGCGTAGACGCCGTGAACCGGTGGCCGGAATCCGCTGCCGAGCACGGCGTCAATCAGGACCTCGGAGTGGAAAACCGGGCCGGAACGGGACGGTTCCCAGCCTTCGAAAATCGTCACGGGCGGCCCGGACGCCCGGCCAGGCAATTTCCCGAAGTTCACCGCCGCGTCGCCCTTCAGCTCGCCCGGGGAGGCGAGGAGGAGCAGCCGCACTTCCCTCGCCGACTCGTGCAGTTTCCTGGCGACGACGAACCCGTCGCCGCCGTTGTTTCCTTTGCCGCAGATTACTCCGAATCTCCTGGCGTCGGGATAGGAGCGGAGCGCGAACTCGGCCACCGCCGACCCGGCGTTCTCCATGAGCGTGAGCGACGGCACTCCCAGCCGCTCGCTGGTCAGGCGATCGATTTCGCGCATTTCTTCCGCGGTGACGATCTTCATAGGGAACCCCGGCCTGTGGCCGTTCGCCTCCCGCTCTTAGCTTAAATCGTTGTCGAGAGGTTCATTGGAGGCGGAAACAGGACGGCCCCACCGGCGGGGGACGGCCCGGCCCGGGCAAAGGGTTCAAGGGCCTGGAGTCAGGCTCGAATGTCTCTCAATCCGCCATGCTGGGCGCAGGCTTGCGTACGGATTGAGACTGCGCGGCTCCCTGTACCTTGCTGTGTTTTCGCCCATAGTTGAAGTAAATGGCAAGTCCAATCACCAGCCAGACGACCAGCCGCAACAGGGTCCAGCGGGACAGGGAAACCATGAGCAGGGTGGAAAAAGCAATGGCCAGGATCGGCACCAGCGGCACCAGGGGAGTCCGGAAGGGACGCTCCACCTCCGGGTGCCGGACCCGCATCATCCACACTCCGGCCGAGACCAGCACAAATGCGAGCAGCGTGCCCACGCTGGTCATCTCGTCGAGAACGCTGAGCGGAAGCAGGGTTGCGAGAGTCGCAACAAACAGACCTACCACAATCGAGCTGACGTAGGGCGTTCGGAAGCGGGGATGCACCTTGCTCGCCCACGGCCACAGCAAGCCGTCCCGCGACATGGAGAAGAACACGCGCGACTGGCCGAGCAGCATCACCAGCATCACCGTGGCCAGACCGGCCAGCGCTCCCAGTTCCACCAGAAACGTCGCCCAGGGGTGGCCAGTGGTGCGGATTCCGATCACGACCGGATCGGGGACGTTGAGCTGCGAATACGGCACCAGATGCGTCAGCAGCCCCGAAACCAGGATGTAGAGCAGGGTGCAGATGACCAGCGATCCCAGAATGCCGAGCGGCATGTCGCGCTTGGGATTGCGCGCCTCCTGGGCGGCGGTCGAGACGGCATCGAACCCGATGTAGGCGAAGAAGACGACCCCTGCACCGCGCAGGATCCCCGACCAGCCAAATGCCCCGCGCTCGCCGGTGTTCGGCGGAATGAACGGATGCCAGTGGTTCGGCTGCCAGGAGTGGCTGACCAGAAACGCCGTCGCCAGCCCGATGAACATGCAAACCACGGCGACCTTCAGGATCACGATGGCGGTGGTGAAATTGGCCGACTCCTTGATTCCGACGACAAGAATGCTGGTAATGACCAGAATGACCAGGAATCCGATGTAGTCATACTTCAGGTGGACGGGGTGCCCGAAGAGCGTGAAGGTTGACGTCGGCATGGCGGGAAGATCCATGCCCACATCATGCAGAAAGGCCTGCAGGTGTCCGCTCCATCCTACCGCCACGGTGGCGGCGCCGAATGCATACTCGAGGATCAGGTCCCAGCCGATGATCCAGGCAATCAGCTCGCCCAGGGTCGCATAGGAGTAGGTATAGGCGCTGCCGGCGATGGGAATCATCGAGGCGAATTCCGAGTAGCAGAGTCCGGCGAAGGCGCAGGCGATGCCGGCCAGGACAAAGGAGATGATGATGGCCGGCCCGGCAAATTGCGCCGCCGCCTGTCCGGTGATGACGAAGATGCCGGCGCCGATGATCGCGCCGATTCCGAGGGTTACAAGATTGACGGGCCCGAGCGCGCGGCGAAGGCTGTGCTCGCCGGTTTCCTCCGCCTCGGCCATTAACTTTTCAAGTGGTTTCGTGGCAAACAGATTAGCCATCTGGTTAGGTTCTCCTCAACGGGGCGGACGCTTCGGTTCGAAGCGCGCGCGCACGCCACGCATAATAGACCGGGATTCCAAGCAGCACGATCATCAGCCCCGGCCAGGTATATTGCGGCTTGTATCGCAAAAGCACCAGATCGATAAAGACCGCCATGACGATATATACCGCCGGCAGCACGGGATAGCCCAACGCCCGGTAGGGGCGCTCGGCGTGCGGCTGGCTGACACGCAGCACAAACAGGCTGGCGATGGTCAATATATAAAATACCAGCACGGCGAACACCACGTAATCGAGCAGCTGACTGTAGCTGCCGGAGACGCAAAGAATCGAGATCCAGACCATCTGCACCATCAGGGAAATGGCGGGCGTCTTGTACGTGGGATGCAGTTTTCGGGCGCCGCGGAAGAACAATCCATCCTGGGCCATGGCGTAGTAAACCCGGGCGCCCGAGAGAATCAGGCCGTTATTGCAGCCAAAGCTGGAAATCATGATGGCAATCGCCATCAGGTACCCGCCCATCTGGCCGAACATCTGGGTAAGGGCGGCGGTGGCCACGCGGTCCTCGGTGGCATGCTGAATGCCGCGTTCGAAAATGGTCATGCCGCCGGGCGTGCCATGGAATGGAAGAACGTTCAGATAGACGACGTTACAGGCGATGTAGAGCGCGATCACCACACCGGTTCCGAGCACGAGCGACAGGGGAAGATTGCGCCTGGGATTGACGACCTCCCCGGCCGTAAAGGTAACGTTATTCCACGCGTCGGCGGAGAACAGTGAACCCACCTGGGCCACGGCGAGAATCGTCAGCGTGCTCACCAGAACCACCGGCCCTCCGGGGCCCGCCTGAAGCGGGTGAAGGCTCCAGGCGCCGCGCCAGAAGTTGGCGCCAAAATTGGCCGCCACCGCTTCGGCATTGCGGCCCACGAACAATCCCACCAGCACCAGGCCGAGCAGGCCCGACACTTTGGCAAAAGTAAACAGGTTCTGAATCCAGGCCCCGGTCTTTACGCCGAAGACATTGATGACCGACAGGGCGACGACCAGCAGGATGGCCATCAGGTTCTGGGTGTTGAGTCCCACATCCATGTTGCCGAGGACGATCGGGCCGAGGTGGATCGGGGGGACCTTCCACAGGTGGACCAGCCAGTGGGTGGAAGAGATGGAAGGAAAGAAGACGCCGAGGAACTTTCCAAAGGCCACGCCGACGGCGGCGATGGTGCCGGTCTGAATGACCAGGAAAAGCGTCCAGCCGTACAGAAACCCCCACAGCGGCCCGAGCGCTTCGCGCAGGTAAACGTATTGGCCGCCCGCGTAGGGCATCATCGCCGCCAGTTCGCCATAGCTCAGAGCGCCGGTAATGGTCAGAAAACCCGTGACCAGCCAGGCGCCGATGAGCAGCGCCGGGGAATTGACCTCGCGCGCGATTTCGGCCGAGACCAGAAAAATTCCCGACCCGATCATCGAGCCCATGACCAGCATGGTCGAGCTGGTAAGGCCGAGTCCTTTGACAAATTCGTGGTCGGCGGAAGCAGGTGCGCTCTCGAGAGCGCGATCGGCGGCTTTGGCCTGTACCGTCAGCTAAGTCTCCTCATAAGTTTCCCTTGGGAAATTGCAGGTCCGAGTCCGGACCCGCCCCGGGGGACCGGCCGCTCTCGATGTCCCATAGACTTTATCCTAGAATGCGCAAAAATTCCTCAACTGATTTCGCCGGCCGGCCGGCGAGGTCGGAGATGACGGCGACCGAATCGGCGCCCGCTTCGATCACCGACCGGCAGTTCCCGCGGCGAATGCCGCCGATTGCGACCAGCGGCTTTGCCGTCAACTCGCGGGCGCGGCGGACACCGGCGAGGCCCACGACCGGATCGGGACCGGCCTTCGACGAGGTCTGAAACACCGGCCCGATGGCGATGTAGTCGGCCGAGGTCTCCTCCGCTGCCAGGACCTGGCACGGACTGTGGGTTGAAACGCCCACGATGCGCGCGCGCCCCACGATTTCCCGGACGCTTTCGGGGGAAAGATCATCCTGGCCAACGTGAACGCCATCGAAGTCCGCCGCCACGCACAGATCTGCGCGGTCGTTCATGATAAGGCGCGCCCGGCCGCCAATCCGCCTTCTGAGCTCGATTGCGTGCCGAAGGACCGACTGCGGATCCTCCGCCTTGTTTCGATACTGGACGATGGCGGCGCCGGAGCCGACCAGTTCCTGCGCCGCTTCGAGCAACTCGCCGGTGGAGGAAAACCAGGCGGGGTCGACAATGGCATAGAGCTTGGGAAGCGGGTTCATCGTGAAGGCCATGGGCGGATCCGACACGCCTGGCCGGATACGGCCTTATTCTTATTTGATCTCCATCACTTCCTTTTCTTTGGTTTTCGACATTTCTTCCATCTTCTTGATTTCGTCGTCGGTGAGCTTCTGGATTTCGCCCGAGGCGCGCTTCTCCTCGTCCTCGCTGATCTTCTTGTCCCGGAGCGCCCTCTTGATGGCGTCGTTGCCGTCGCGGCGAATATTGCGGATTGCCGTGCGGTGCTCTTCGAGGACCTTGTGCAGGTGCTTGACCATCTCGCGCCTGCGCTCTTCGGTGAGCGGCGGCACCGGCACCCGGATGATCTTTCCGTCGTTCATGGGATTGAGCCCCAGCTCCGCGCTGCGGATCGATTTTTCGATGGCGCCCAACTGCGTCGGGTCGAAGGGCTGCACGGTGATCAACTGCGGCTCAGGCGTGTGTACGGTGGCCACCTGGTTCAGCGGCATCTGGGAGCCGTAGGCCTCGACGGTCACACTGTCGAGCATGTGCACCGAAGCGCGTCCTGTCCGGGTCGCGACCAGCGCCTTGCGAAAATCGTCGACGGCTTTTTCCATGCGCGACTTGAGCTGCGCATAGGTGTCTTTGAGACCGGGAACAGCAGCCATCGTAGGCTGGGACATGTCTTGAGCTCCTCGGAAATTTTGACGATCAAAACGCTAGATTATAAACCGGTTTCGGGCCTGGCCGGGATCGCCAGCGGGAAATTCGCGCATCCTCACGCGAGGAACTCGACCCATTGCTCGACGACTGCCCGGGCGAAGTCCTGCGGCCGGGCCTTCCCCTTGAATCCCAGATCGTGACCCGCGCCTTCAACCGGAAACAAACGGGTTTTCGCCGGAATCAACCTGCGCGCGGCTTCGATTTCCTCGATGCTGCCGAAAGCGTCGCGCGTGCCGTGGACGAACAGGACCGGGGTGGCGAGCTCGGGGAAGTGCTGGGTGCGCGGCCGGTCGCTCCGGCCCGGCGGGTGCAGGGGATAGGAGAGTAAAAGCAGCCCGGCGGCGACTTTTTCCTCGGCGCACAGCATGCTGGCCTGGCGCCCTCCATAACTCTGCCCGCCCAGGAAGATGCGCCCGGGACCCAGGTTCTCGACCGCCCTCACGGCGTTTTTCAGGCCGGCCCGATCGCGCGCCGCCTCGCCCGCTCTCGGGGGGCCGGAAGGCCGCAGCTGACGAAAAGGCAGGTTCGCGCGCAACACCGTGAATCCCGCGCCGGCAAAGGACTCGGCCAGTTGCACCAGCAGCGGCATCTGGGCATTGCCTCCGGCGCCATGGGTGAGGATGAGCGAGTCGCACGACTGCGAGGGCCTTCCCTCGAGGAAGCCTCGAACCGCGGGTTCGACGGATGTCTCGGTGAAGGTCTCAACCGTCATGAAAATTTCCCTCCCCGCCGTCGGCTTGCCGTGTCTCGCCGCGGGCGGAAGACATTTCCGTCCGGCTCCCGGCCGCCGTTTCGCGGGCGGTTACCTCGCCGCGCCCACCGCGGTCAACTCGCTCCCCAGCGTGGACCGGGGAAACAACATGGCATTAAATTCCGCGCCGATCAGGATGACCAGCGAGATCAGGTACATCCATACCAGCAGGGCGATGGCCACGCCGAGCGAGCCGTAGATCACGCTGTAGTCGGCGTAATTCTGCAGGTACCAGCCAAACAGCATGGTCATGATGAACCACATGGCGGTCGCCAGCGTCGCGCCGGGAAGAACGCTGTGCCAGGGCTGGGTGCGAGGCACGGCGTTGTGATAGATGAGGGCAATCACGGAAACGCTGGTCAGGATGGCGATGAACCAGCGCACCATCTTCCACATGATCAATACGTAGGCGGCGATCTCGTGATTGGTGTTGACCAGGATGATGGCTTCGATCTTGCTGCCGAAGGCAACCAGGATGGTGGAACAGACCAGGGGAATCCCCGCCAGGATGACCAGCGAAAACGCGATCAGTCTTTCTTTGATCAGGCCCCAGGTCTTCGGCAGCTCGTAGGAGCGGCGGAAACCCTCCATCCAGGAAACCATTACGCCCGAGGCGAGCCATATCGCCAGCAGGGACGTGGTCATCAGCAGACCCATGGAGCGGCCGGTGCCGCGCAGATAGGCCTGCACGGTGCTGAATCCGGCAGGCAGAATCCTTTCGAGGGCCGAGGAGATTTCTCTCGAGTACTCCCGCATGGCCTTGTTTCCGTTGCCGAGCACGGAGCCGACCACCAGCAGGGTGGGGAAAAACGTAAGAATGGAAGAGTAGGCGGATGCCTTGGCGGTGGCAAACGCATCGTGCTCGAAGGCGCGCCAGATGGCCAGCGCGAAAAGCTGCAGGTAGCGCAGGAGCAACGGCGACAGATTCGATGGCCGGGGCTCCTGGAGCAGGCGAAGCTCCGCCCGGCTCTCCCGGGTCTCAATTCGCTGGGGGTTCAGATGCATGCCTCAATCGACGGCTTCGTCCCGCCCCTTCTCGATCTCAAAAAGCGTCCAAGCCGGAAAGAGGGGGGGCGGGCGCAAAACAAAAAGGACGGAATTTTCATCCGTCCTTTTTCCGTTTCGCGATTACTCCGCCGCCAGTTCCTCCGTTTCGCCTTCGGTACGCATGAGTTCGAGAGCGCGCTCGGCCTCTTCATAGGCCTGCGAGACTTCCTCCTGCACCTTGGCCGCGGCCTCTTCCATCTCCGGCGAGAGGCGCACGTTGCGGTAGTACTCCATGCCGGTGCCCGCGGGAATCAGGCGTCCGACGATGACGTTCTCCTTCAGGCCGCGCAGGTGGTCGACCTTGCCCTGGATCGAGGCCTCGGTGAGTACTCGCGTGGTCTCCTGGAACGAAGCCGCCGAGATAAAGGAGTCGGTGGCCAGGGAGGCTTTGGTGATGCCGAGCAGCAGGGGCCTGCCGGTCGACGGCTTGCCGCCTTCGCGGATGACGCGTTCGTTCTCCTCGCGGAAGCGGAACTTGTCCACCTGCTCCTCGAGCAGGAACGTGGTGTCGCCGACGTCCTCGACTTTCACCCAGCGCATCATCTGGCGGACGATCACCTCGATGTGCTTGTCCGAGATGGCGACGCCCTGCAGGCGGTACACTTCCTGGATTTCGTTCACCAGGTAGGCCTGCAGTTCCTTCTCTCCCAGCACGGCCAGAATATCGTGCGGGTTGAGGGGGCCGTCCATGAGCGGTTCGCCGGCCTTGACGCGCTCGCCTTCCTGCACGTTGATGTGCACGCCGCGGGGAACCGAGTATTCCTTTTCGGTTCCGTTGTCGGCGGTCACATACAGTTTGCGCTGGCCCTTGGAGACCTCGCCGAACTTGACCGTTCCGTCGATCTCGCTGATGACCGCCGTCTCGTGCGGCTTGCGGGCCTCAAACAGCTCGACCACGCGCGGCAGACCGCCGGTGATGTCCTTGGTGCGGGTGGTTTCGCGCGGGATTTTCGCCAGCACGTCGCCGGGAAAGACCGCGTCGCCTTCGGCCACCATGAGGTGCGCCCGGGAGGGCATCAGGTAGCGCTTGCTGGCCTTCGCCCCCTTGATCACGATCGCCGGCTGGCGCTTCTCGTCCGGCGATTCGCCCACCACGTGCCGCGACAGGCCGGTGACTTCGTCGACCTCTTCGTGCAGCGTGACCCCTTCCTGCAGGTCCTTGAACTGCGCGCTGCCTCCGATTTCCGTGAGGATGGCGAACGTGTAGGGGTCCCACTCCACCATGACCTGCCCCAGATGAACCTGTTCCCCGTCGTTCACCTTCACCTTCGCGCCGTAAATCACCGAATAGCGCTCGCGCTCGCGGTTCTTGTCATCGACCACGGCAATCGACCCCTGGCGGTTCATGACCACCAGGTCGCCGGCCTTGGATTTGACCGTTTGCAAGCCGATGAAGCGGACCGTGCCGTTGGTCTTGGCGTCGAGACGCGACTGTTCGGAAACCCGGGACGCGGTGCCTCCGATGTGGAAGGTGCGCATGGTGAGCTGCGTTCCCGGCTCGCCGATGGACTGGGCGGCGATAACGCCGACCGCCTCGCCGAGTTCGACCAGGCGCCCGGAAGCCAGGTTGCGGCCATAGCACATGACGCAGACGCCGCGTTTGGATTCGCAGGTGAGCACGGAACGGATCTTCACCCGCTCGATGCCGGCGGCCTGAATCGCCCCCGCCAGGTCTTCGGTGATTTCCTGGTTCACATCGACAATCAGGTTGCCGTCGTAGTCCTTGATCTTCTCGAGAGAGACGCGGCCGACGATGCGGTCGCGCAGCGGCTCGATGATCTCGCCCGCCTCGACGATCCCGGAGACGAAGATCCCATCCACCGTCCCGCAATCGTACTCGCTGATGATCACGTCCTGGGCGACGTCGACCAGACGGCGCGTGAGGTAGCCCGAGTCGGCGGTCTTGAGCGCCGTATCGGCCAGTCCCTTGCGCGCGCCGTGGGTGGAGATGAAGTACTGCAGCACCGTCAGACCTTCGCGGAAGTTGGCGGTAATCGGGGTCTCGATGATTTCGCCCGACGGCTTCGCCATGAGTCCGCGCATTCCCGAAAGCTGGCGAATCTGTTGTTTCGATCCGCGGGCGCCCGAGTCGGCCATGACGTAGATGGGGTTGATCTCGCCTTCCTTGTCCTTCTTCTGCATTTCGCCGAACATCTCGTCGGAAACCTTTTCGGTGATCGCCGACCAGATCTCGATGACCTTGTTCTTGCGCTCGCCGTCGGTGATGGCGCCGTCGAGGTACTGCTGCTGCACGCTGACCACCTGCTTCTCGGCATCGCGAACCAGGGTTTTCTTGTTGTCGGGAATGACCATGTCGTCGATTCCGATGGACAATCCGGCGCGGGTGGCGTAGCGGAAGCCGAGCTCCTTGACCTCGTCGAGCATCTTCACCGTCATTTCGAGGCCGTATTTCAGGTAGCAGAAGCTGACCAGCTGCCCGATGCCCTTCTTCTTCAACAGGCCGTTGATGTAGGGCATGCCCGGGGGAAGATGGTCGTTCAGGATGGCCCGGCCTACGGTGGTGTTCAGGAACGAGCGGTCAAAGCTCATGGCCTCGGTGTGAACGATGTCCTGATCGTCGTAGGCGGTGGTGAGGTCGATGACTTCGCCGGTGTAGCGCAGACGAATCGGCGTGAGGGTTTCGACTTCACCCGCATGCAGCGCGAGCAGAACGTCTTCGATATTGGCAAAGGCGCGTCCTTCGCCCTTCGCGCCCGGCTTGCCTTTGGTCAGGTAATAGAGACCGAGCACCATGTCCTGGGTGGGCACGGTGATCGGCTGGCCCGAGGCGGGCGACAGGATGTTGTGCGAGGAGAGCATCAGCACGCTGGCCTCGACCTGGGCTTCGGGCGAAAGCGGAATGTGCACCGCCATCTGGTCGCCGTCGAAGTCGGCGTTGAACGCCGTGCACACGAGCGGGTGGATTTTGATCGCCTTGCCTTCGACGAGCACCGGCTCGAACGCCTGAATGCCCAGCCGGTGCAGGGTGGGGGCCCGGTTCAACAGCACCGGATGGTCTTTAATCACCTCTTCGAGGATGTCCCAGACAATCGACTCCTGCTGCTCGACCATTTCCTTGGCCTGCTTGATCGTGGTGCAGTGGCCGGTCTGCTCCAGCCGGTGATAGATGAAGGGCTTGAACAGCTCGAGAGCCATCTTCTTGGGCAGGCCGCACTGGTGCAGCTTGAGCTCGGGGCCGACCACGATGACCGAGCGGCCGGAGTAGTCCACGCGCTTGCCGAGCAGGTTCTGCCGGAAGCGGCCCTGCTTGCCTTTCAAAGTGTCGGAGAGCGACTTCAACGGACGGTTGTTGGCGCCGCGCAGCACCCGTCCCCGGCGGCCGTTGTCAAACAGCGCATCCACCGCTTCCTGCAGCATGCGCTTTTCGTTGCGCACGATCACTTCCGGAGCGTGAAGGTCCATCAGCTTCTTCAGCCGGTTGTTGCGGTTGATCACCCGGCGGTACAAATCGTTGAGATCGGAGGTGGCGAAACGCCCGCCGTCGAGGGGAACCAGGGGGCGCAGCTCCGGCGGAATGACGGGTATGACGTCGAGGATCATCCACTGCGGCTTGTTGCCGCTCTTGCGGAACGCCTCGACCACCTTCAGCCGCTTGGCATATTTCAGCTTCTTCTGCAGCGAGCTCTCGTGCTTCATCTTCTCGCGCAGCTCGGTGCCGAGCGAATCGACCTCGACGCGCTTCAACAGCTCTTTGATGGCTTCGGCGCCCATGCCCGCGCGGAACCCCGCGGGACGGTACTGCTGGTCGAGTTCGCGGAACTTGGCCTCGTCTTTGATGACTTCGCGCTCTTTTACCGGAGCGTCGCCCGGCTCGATCACCACGTAGGCTTCGAAGTACAGAATCGCCTCGAGGTCGCGCAGCGAAATGTCGAGCAGATGGCCGATCCGGCTCGGCAGCCCCTTGAAGAACCAGACGTGCGAGCACGGCGAGGCCAGCTCGATGTGGCCCAGCCGCTCGCGGCGGACCTTGGAGAGCGTGACTTCGACCCCGCACTTGTCGCAGATCACCCCCCGGTGCTTCATGCGCTTGTATTTGCCGCACAGGCACTCCCAGTCGGTGACCGGACCGAAAATCCGCGCGCAGAAAAGGCCGTCGCGCTCGGGCTTGAAGGTGCGGTAGTTGATGGTTTCGGGCTTGGTCACCTCGCCGTGCGACCAGCTCCGGATTTTCTCCGGAGAGGCCAGGCTGATGCGAATGGCGTCGAAGTCGGCAATCGGGTTTGCCAGGTCAAATGGGCTCGAACGGAACAAGATTTCCTCCAACTCTGCGGCGATTTCGCAGCCGCCCGCGGCTCCGCAAAAACGATCAAAATCCCTTCGGTTCTGCCGCCCCTTCCGCGTGTGGCCTGCGGGCGGGCGGGGACTTTGACCGGGATTTTCGGTTGAGAGCGCGGGAGCTTAGCATTCTCAGCCTTCAGCTTAAAAAACTCAAAAACTTCTTCTCGAGAACCTCCCCGGCCTTGCCGGGTCCCGGCCCGCCTTCTTGCCGGCGGGAAAGACCCGGAAACCTTCGACCGGGCGAAATCCTCGAGTTAATCCGCTTCCATCAGCACGCCGCGCGGACGCGAGGCCTGAGCCGCGCCGTCGCCTGCGGCCACCGGCGCCGCCGGCTTGCGCTCTCCGGCCTTGATCAGCTCGACATCCAGGCAGAGCGACTGCAGCTCGCGGATGAGCACGTTGAACGACTCGGGCACGCCCGGCTCCATGGCGGCCTCGCCTTTGACGATGGCCTCATAGATCTTGGTGCGGCCATACACGTCGTCGGACTTGGCCGTGAGCAGCTCCTGCAGAATGAACGCCGCGCCGTAGGCTTCGAGCGCCCAGACTTCCATTTCTCCGAAGCGCTGTCCGCCGAACTGCGCCTTGCCGCCGAGCGGCTGCTGGGTGATCAGCGAGTACGGCCCGATGGAACGGGCGTGGATCTTGTCGTCCACCAGGTGCGACAGCTTCAGCATGTAGATGTAGCCGACGGTGACCGGCTGTTCGAACTTCTCGCCCGTCATGCCGTCGTACAAATAGGTCTTGCCGGACTCGGGAAGCCCCGCGCTCTTCAGCAGGGCCTTGATTTCGGGCTCGCGCGATCCGTCGAACACGGGCGATCCGGTGAACACGCCCCGCGCGAGCGTTTGCGCCACCGCACCCAGCTCCTCGTCGGGAACCTCGGCAATTTCCTGCTCGAGCGTGGTCGAGCGGAACAGCGCCTTCAGTTCGCGGCGGATCGTCTCCTCGCGCGAGTTCTCCTTCAAGAGCTCGGCGATCTTTCCCCCCAGCTCGTGTCCCGCCCATCCCAGGTGGGTCTCAAGAATCTGGCCCACGTTCATACGGGAGGGAACGCCCAGGGGATTGAGCACGATCTCAACCGGGGTGCCGTCTTCGACGTAGGGCATGTCCTCTTCCGGCAGAATGCGGGCGATCACGCCCTTGTTGCCGTGCCGGCCGGCCATCTTGTCGCCCACGCTCAGCTTGCGCTTCATGGCGATGTAGACCTTCACCAGCTTGATCACGCCCGGCGGCAGCTCGTCGCCCTTGGTCAGCTTGTCCTTCTTTTCGTTGACGATTTTCTTGAGCACGTCGATCTGACGCGAAGTCATCTCTTCGATCTCGTCGATCTGCTCGTTGACCCGCGGGTCCTTGTCGGCGTACTTGATGCGCTTCAGATTGCGGGTGGAAATGCGCTCGATGGTGTCGCGGTCGAGAACCGCCCCCTTGGTCAGCAGGCGCTTGTTGGTGCGCTCGTCGTGCAGATCGGCCTGCACTTCCTTGCCGCCCAAGATGTTTTCGAGACGCTTCAAGCGCTCGTCGGTAAGGATCCGGATCTCGTCGGAAAGGTTCTTTTCGAGCTTGGCAATCTGCGCCGATTCGATCGCCTTGGCCCGCTCGTCCTTCTCCTGGCCCTTGCGGGAGAAGATCTTCACGTCCACCACCACGCCTTCGATTCCCGGGGGGCAGTAGAGCGAAGCGTCGCGCACGTCGCCCGCCTTTTCCCCGAAGATGGCGCGCAGCAGCTTCTCTTCCGGCGTGAGCTGGGTCTCGCCCTTGGGGGTGACTTTGCCCACCAGAATGTCGCCCTGCTTGATGTTGGCGCCGATGCGAATCACGCCCGCTTCATCCAGATTGCGCAGCGTGGATTCGCTGACGTTCGGAATATCGCGGGTCACCTCCTCCGGCCCCAGCTTGGTGTCGCGCGACTCGATCTCGAACTCCTCGATGTGGACCGAGGTGTAGTAGTCCTCCTTCACCAGCTTCTCCGAGACCAGGATGGCATCTTCGAAGTTGTAGCCGCGCCAGGGCATGAAGGCCACGAGCACGTTGCGTCCCAGAGCCAGCTCGCCCTGATCGGTGCAGGGTCCGTCGGCAATGACCTGCCCCTTGACCACGCGCTGGGCCTTGGCGACCACCGGCTTCTGGTTGATGCAGGTGTTCTGGTTGGAGCGCTTGAACTTGGTGAGCTGGTAAATGTCCGAGCCCACTTCGCGCGACAACTGCCCGGGATGGTGCTCTCCTTCGACGCGCACGATGATGCGCTCGGAGTCGACCGAATCGACCACGCCGTTGCGGCGGGCGAGAACCACGGCTCCGGAATCGCGGGCGGTCACGCCCTCCATCCCCGTTCCTACGATGGGGGCCTCGGCGCGAAGCAGCGGCACCGACTGGCGCTGCATGTTGGCGCCCATGAGCGCGCGGTTGGCGTCGTCGTGCTCGAGAAACGGAACCAGGGAAGCGGCCACCGAGACCAGCTGCTTGGGGCTCACGTCGACGTAGTCCACTTCCTCTTTGCCGACCAGCACGAAGTTTCCCGCCTTGCGGGCGTTGACCAGGTCGCCGACGATGCGGCCCTTGTCGTCGAGCTCGATGTTGGCCTGGGCAATCACGTGCCGGTCTTCCTCCCAGGCGGAAAGATAGAAGGAATAGGGCTCGAGCTCCGCCGACCGCTTGCGCCGCTCCTTCAGTTCGTCGTTCACCTTCTCGGCTTCGGCCTTTTCCACGTGGTCGCCGGCTTTGTAGTCGCTGTCGCCGGCGTTCACCACGGTGATGTAATCGACCACCCGTCCGCTCTTCACCCGGCGGTACGGCGACTCGATGAAGCCGTAGTCGTTGATGCGCGCATAGCAGCTCAGCGACGAAATCAGCCCGATGTTGGGGCCTTCCGGGGTCTCGATCGGGCAGATGCGGCCGTAGTGCGTGGGGTGGACGTCGCGGACTTCGAATCCCGCGCGCTCCCGCGAGAGCCCGCCCGGCCCGAGCGCGGAAAGCCGCCGCTTGTGGGTGATCTCCGAGAGCGGATTGGTCTGGTCCATGAACTGCGAAAGCTGGGAGGAGCCGAAGAACTCACGGATGGCCGCCATGACGGGCTTGGCGTTCACCAGATCGTGCGGCATGGCCGTCGACATCTCCTGGTAGACGCTCATCTTTTCCTTGATGGCGCGTTCCATGCGCACCAGGCCGATGCGGAACTGGTTTTCGAGCAGCTCGCCCACCGCGCGGACCCGGCGGTTGCCCAGGTGGTCGATGTCGTCCACCACGCCGACGTTCTTGCGCAGCTTCAGCAGGTACTTGATGGTGGCGTAGAAGTCCTCGGGATCGAGCGTGCGCTTGTCGAGCGAGGTGGCGTCGGCGTTTTCAAACAGCTTGATGTTGAACTTCAGCCGGCCCACGCGCGAGAAGTCGTACTTGCGCGGATCGAAGAACATTCCGTGGAAGAGCGCGGTGGCGGTGTCGAGCGTCGGCGGATCCCCCGGACGCAGCTTGCGGTAGATCTCAATCAGCGCCTCCTGCGGGGTCTTGACCGAATCGCGCTTGAGGGTCTGGCTGATCACCGTGCCCACGTCGTCGCGCTCGGGGAAGAACAGGTTCATTTCGACCACGCCCGAGTTGAGAATCTTCGCCAGCTTGTCGGAGGTGACTTCGCCGTTGGCTTCGAGCATGACTTCGCCCGAAGTCGTATCCACGATGTCGCCTGCGGCCCAGGCGCCCTCGAGATCGCTCGCGTCCACCTCGATCTCGCTGATCTTGGCCTTCTGAATTTCCTTGAGCACCGCAGGCGTGATCTTGCGGCCCGAGTGCGCCACCTCCTCGCCCGATTTCGAGCGGATGCTGTGCGCCAGTTTCATGCCGAGCAGGTTGGTGGCCTTCTCGGCCGCGGGGTCGAGCGTCCAGTACAGCTTCTGGTCGCGGACGACCAGGCGGTCGACGGTATAAAAGGTGCGCAGAATGTCTTCGCTCGAGCGCAGGCCGAGAGCGCGCAGGAAGATCGTGCCCAGGAATTTGCGCTTGCGGTCGATGCGCACGTAGAGCACGTTCTTCTGGTCGTACTCGAACTCCACCCACGAACCGCGGTAGGGAATGATCTTGCCCAGGAAATAGGTGCGGTTGTTGGCGGTCTCAAAGAACACGCCCGGCGAGCGATGCAGCTGGCTGACGATGACGCGTTCGGTCCCGTTCACAATGAAGGTGCCGTTTTCGGTCATCAGGGGGACGTCGCCGAAAAAGACCTCCTGCTCCTTGATGTCGCGAATGGAGCGATTGCCGGTCTCGGCATCCTTGTCGAAAATGGTCAGGCGCATGGTGACCTTGAGCGGCGCGGAGTAGGTCATGCCCCGCTCTTCGCACTCGGCCACGTCGTATTTCAGCTGCAGCCCGACCGGGTCGCCGCACTTGTTGCAGAAATCCGGCGTGTTGGCGTTGTAGGTGCCGCACTTCTGGCAGAGCACGTCGCCGGGGTGAAACGGGTCGGTGATGACGGTCGATCCGCAGTTCTTACAGGTCGTGCGCAGGTGATGCAGGCCCTTGAGGTGCCCGCACTTGCACTCCCAGTTGCCGATGGAGTAATCGACGAACTCGAGCTGGGACACGTTGCGGAAGTCGGTAATGGGGAACACCGACTGAAACACCGATTGCAGGCCGGCGTCGTCGCGCTCGCTCGGCAGGCGGTCCATCTGCAGGAACCGCTCGTAGGAGCGCTTCTGGACCTCGATCAGGTTAGGGATCTGGATGGTTGCGGGAATTTTGGAGAAATCGAAACGATGACGGAATCCGTTCTTCTTTGACATTCGGAGTACTCCCAACTTTTCTATGCAGCCGAAAGGGGGCTGCTCAAAGCGAAACGCGGGGCGGAAGAAGCTAACAGCCACCCGGAGCGCCGCGTGAAGGCTGCGCGCTGATTGATGCCGGGTGCTTTTTAAAACACAAAAATGCGCCCGGCAGGGACAATGTCTCCCTCAGGCGCCATTCGCGGCGCATGGCCGTTTGAGTTATGTCGTGTTCGCGCCAGTATGCCTGTTCCCGTCCTGCCGCCCGCAGGACAGTCTGCCAAATCCGTGTCGTGGCCTCCGCCCACTTCCCTCGGGTCCAAAATTGCGGAGGCCGCCTCACCTGGTCAAGTGGGAAGCGGTGCTGTTACTAGCAATACTACCACCGCGTCACCCGTTATGCCAAGCGTTGGTAAAAAAATTGCTAGCCTGAACCTATCTTGTGAATAACCCTGTACTTATCTTAACGACCGTGTACTTTTCCCGACTCTGCCGGGCCCGAGGATCCGAGCCGAAATCCACAGCCTCGCGAGACGGCCGGCTACCGGCCCGGGCGATCGCCCGGCACCGGCCGGGCGGGTGAACGCCACCCGCCCCCCGGCACCCCATTTCCCGCACAGCGATTCTTACTTGACTTCTACAGTCGCGCCGGCGTCGGTGAATTTCTTCTTGATGGTCTCGGCTTCTTCCTTCGAGACCCCTTCCTTCACCGGCTTGGGCGCGCCGTCGACAAGGTCCTTGGCCTCTTTGAGGCCGAGGCTGGTCACTTCGCGAACGGCCTTGATGACATTGATCTTGTTGGCGCCCACTTCCTTCAGGACGACGGTAAACTCGGTCTTTTCCTCGGCCGGAGCCGCGGCTGCCGCCGCACCGCCGCCGCCTGCAACCACCACCGGGGCAGCTGCCGCCGCCGAAACCCCGAGCCGCTCTTCCAGTTTCTTAACCAGCTGCGCTGCATCGAGCAGCGACAGAGCTACGATTTGTTCTTCCAATTGCTGCAAGTCCGCCATTTCAGTTCTCCAGTTATCAGATGATTTGGGAATTGGGTGGTCTCGAAAACGGGCCTTCCCCGCCCCTTTCAACCATCCCATTTCCGGGCTTTCGCCCGATTGCGTTATCCGTGGGCAAGTTTCCAGTGCGCTTCGTCGCTCCAGTCACGCCAGACAACGCAACCTTCGAAGACTTGCGCAACCCTTGACACTGATAACCAAAACTCACGCTCTCGGACCTCCGCGAACGCCTCGTGAGCGGCCGTCGCATTCGAAACGAAAGGCGGAAAAGCCCGCGATACGAGGCGAACGCCCGAGAAAAATCTCTAGGCGCCCGCCGGCGCCGGGTTTTCGAACTTCTGCTTCTCGACGCCCTGCGCGAGGACAACCGCCAGGTCCCGCCCGACCGCGTTCATGGCCGTCGCCAGGCGCTGCGCCGGGGCATTCAGCAGGAACAGGAGCTTCGAATAAATCTCTTCCTTCGACGGCATGGTCGCGAGCGCATCGATCTCCTTAACCGAAACCACGCGCCCTTCCACCACGCCCGCCTTAAAGCTGAACTCCGGGTTGTCCTTTGCGTACTTGGCAAGCGCCTTGGCGAGGGAAACCGGGTCGCCTTCGGTGTAGGCAATCGAAGTCACGCCGGAGAGCCCCTGGAGCGCTTCTTCGATCTTGGTGCCCTTGGCGGCGCGCTCGGCGAGCGTATTCTTCACGACCGTGTATTTCGCGCCCGAAGCCCGCAGCACCCGGCGCAGCTCGTAGTCCTGGGCCACGGTCAGCTTGCTGTAGGTGGTAACAATGACCGTCGAAACTTTCTCGAGGTCTTTCGTCAGTTTCTCTACCTGCTCAATTTTTTTTGCTTTCGTAACCGCCATAATCTCGTTCCCTTGTCATTCCCGGACCCCGATCCACGCCGGGAACCCGCCCTTTCTTCTCTGGTCTGGTGATTGCTTCCCGGCTTATACCTTCGCCGCGGCCTCAAGCGAGCTGGTGTCGAGCGGAATCCCCGGGCCCATGGTCGAGCTCAGATAGGCGCCCTTCACGTACCTGCCTTTCGCGGCGGACGGCTTGGCCTTGATGACGCTCGTAATCAGCACGGTCGCATTCTCCACCAGCCGGTCGGGCGAGAAAGAAATCTTGCCCACCGGCACGTGCACCAGAGCCGTCTTGTCGGTGCGGAATTCAACCTTGCCGGCCTTCACCTCGGTCACCGCGCGCGCCACGTCGAAGGTCACGGTTCCCGTCTTCGGATTGGGCATCAGGCCCTTCGGGCCGAGGACCTTTCCCAGGCGGCCGACCGACTTCATGACATCGGGGGTCGCCACCAGGGCATCGAAATCGGTCCAGTTTTCCTTGCTGATCTTCTCGACCATCTCCTCGCCGCCCACGTAATCGGCGCCCGCCTGCTCGGCTTCGCGAAGCTTTTCTCCGGTGGCGATCACCAGGACCTTCTTCGACTTGCCGAGCCCATGGGGAAGCACCACCGTGCCCCGCACCATCTGGTCGGCGTGTTTGGGATCGACCCCGAGGCGCAGCGTCACTTCGACGGTCTCGTCGAATTTCGCGAACTTCACCTTCTGCAGCAGCGGCACGGCGTCCTGCAGCGCATACGGTCGCTGCTCGACCGCCTGTCTCGCCTTTTCAATCTGCTTGCCTGACTTTTTCATCTCGTTCTCCGTCTTCCACCGCTCGACCCGGTTCCGGCCGGCCGTGGTGAAATCGACTTGCTTGCGCGATCGCCTGGGCCCTCGTGCGGCCTAGCCGACGACCTCAATTCCCATCGACCGCGCCGTCCCCCGGACACTCTTGATGGCGGCGTCCACCGACGCCGCATTCAGATCCGGCATCTTCTGTTTGGCGATGTCTTCGACCTGCTTTACGGTGACCTTGCCGACCTTGTCCTTGTTCGGCGTGCCCGACCCCTTGGCGATTCCGGCCGCCCGCTTCAGCAGCACCGAAGCCGGAGGGGTCTTGGTGATGAAGGTGAAGGAGCGGTCGTTGTAAACCGACACCACCACCGGAATGATCAGCCCTTCGAGCTCCTTCTGGCTGGTGCGGGCGTTGAACTGCTTGCAGAATTCCATGATGTTGATCTGCGCCTGGCCGAGAGCCGGACCCACCGGGGGCGCCGGCGTCGCCTTGCCCGCCGCGATCTGCAATTTGACTGAACCTGTAACTCTCTTCGCCATTCTTCCTGACTCCTAGCCAACAAACCTTCCGCCGGTGTCGGCGCGGACGCCCGCTTCGCTACGACGCCTGCTTCTCCACCTGCTTGAATTCCAGTTCCACCGGCGTCGAACGCCCGAAAATAGTGACCATCACCTTCAGCGTCTCGCGGTCGTCGTTCACCTCATCGACCACCCCGGTAAACGTGGCAAACGGCCCTTCGGTGATGCGCACGGTCTCGTTCTTCTCAAATTTGACTTTGAGCTTGGGCTTGTCCTTGGACTCGCCGGACTTATAGACAATCTGCTGAACTTCCTCTTCGGAAAGCGGGGTCGGCTGCTGCCCGGTGCCGACAAATCCCGTCACCCGCGGCGTCGACTTCACCACGTGCCAGACGTGGTCGTCCATGTCCATTTCAACCAGCACGTAGCCGGGATAGAACATGCGCTCCACCGTATATTTCTTCCCGCCGCGAACTTCCGTCACCGATTCGGTCGGAATCAGCACGCGGCCGATCTTCTCTTCGAGCCCGAAGGCGTGAACCCGCGATTCGAGGGACTCTTTTACCTTGCGCTCAAATCCCGAATAGGAGTGGATGATGTACCACTTCATATTGGGATTGCGCGGCTGCTCGGCTACGGTGGTGGCCGCTTCCGCGCCGGGCGCGCCCGTCTCCGTGGTTTCTTTGTCTGGTTGGTCCTGCATCATTAAAAATCCTTCGTTACCTCGCAAACATGTGGAACAGGTAATCGACGCCCCGGCCGATTACGTTGTCGATGATCCATAAATACACGCCGAAAAGGAACACGGCGATCAGCACCACGCTGGTCGTCGACTGCACCTCCTTGCGCGAGGGGGTTGTGACCTTGCGCATTTCCGTGCGCACGTCGTTATAAAAAGTCTTGACGCGGTCGGGCCATGACTTGAAGCCGCCAAAGCCGCCATCGCCGGCGGCTGCAATCGAATTCGCCATTTTCTTCGTTCCTGTTCCAGCTCCCATTGCGGCACCTTTACTCTCTGTTCTCGGCTCCCTCTCAAACTCTGGCAGGGGCGGAGGGATTCGAACCCCCAAGTCCGGTTTTGGAGACCGGCAGTTTAACCGTTGAGCTTACGCCCCTGTGTCCGGTTCGAAGTTCCCGGTTGCCTTCAACGCTACTTGACCTCTTTGTGCGGCGTATGCTTCCGACACCGGGGGCAGAACTTTTTGAACTCCAGCCGGTCCGGAGTCGTTTTGCGGTTCTTGGTCGTCGAGTAGTTCCGCTCTTTGCAGTCGCCGCATTGTAATGTGATGATCTCTCGGGGCATCGCTTGTTACCTCAATCCCAATGTTTTTTGGCCCGGCCCGCAGCAGAATCGGCTTCGATTCCCGGCGGGACCGCCTTTTTTCTGACTCGTTCCCTGGCGATCGCAACTACTGCACGATCTCGGCGATTGCGCCCGCGCCCACCGTGTGCCCGCCTTCGCGGATGGCAAAGCGCAGACCTTTCTCCATGGCCACCGGCGTGATCAGCTCGATGACCAGTTCCACGTTATC